>SXGT01091921.1_pt1 | contig 188258 bp, 228 predicted proteins | sample 3176221 | NCBI WGS metagenome assembly SXGT01 (sample SAMN11356862, study PRJNA531348) | freshwater metagenome | isolation source: freshwater sample F1-120 | place: China: Fuxian Lake, Yuxi | collected 2017-12-25 | reverse complement strand
TAACATCAGTTAGCGAGCACTTCGAATCCGGATGTATAGCCCCTCCCGGATTACTTCAATTTGAGTGAAACGAAAATTTAAGTTGCCGATAACATCAGTTAGCGAGCACTTCGAATCCGGATGTATAGCCCCTCCCGGATTCGAACCGGGGTTTCAGGCGCCAAAGGCCTGCGAACTTGACCACTATTCTAAGGGGCTATAATACAACCCATAAAAATGAATTTATAAGAGTTTCCAAACATTCAAAATCCAGACCATTAAAATCTTTAACTCATAGAGTTGAAGAGTTTAAAGTTTCATAAGAAACTTTAAAAACCCTCTCTCCAGAAAATAAGAGTGGCAGAAAAGCAAGAAAACATAAAAATGAATGTTAAAGAAGTAGAAAAGATAATCATAGATTTAGCAAAGCAAGGTAACTCTTCAGAAAGAATAGGCCTTATATTAAGAGACCAACACGGAATACCTAAAGTAAGAACTCTCGGAATAAAGATTGGCTCAATAATGGAAAAGAACGGATTCAATAAAAACAACGATAAAAAAAACATAATTGCTAAAATAGAAAACCTTCGTAAACATTTTGCAACAAATAAACACGATTACACAGCACAAAGAAAAACAGTCATGTATGCTTCAAGAGTGAAAAAAATGGAGAAGTTGGAGCAATAACTCTAATAACAATAACCTTAAAAAATAGGTGTTTTAAAATCTGTATGGCAATAAGCAATTTCATCAAATTAAAATGTACTCGTTGTGGAAATACTCAAATAACTTTCAGTAAAGCAACTATGTGGGTTAAATGTAAAAAATGCAACAAACTGCTAATAAGACCATTGGGGGGAAAGGCAAAATTAAGAGCCTTCGTTAAATATGTCTTCAAATAAACAAATACATGAAGGAGAAACAGCACTTTGCACAGTAACTCAAATAGACAACGCAAATGTAACCGTTACTTTAGATGAATACGATTTAAAAGGAAACATAATTTTTGCAGAAATATCTCCTGGGAGAATTCGTAACATTAGAGAGTTTGTTTCAATAGGAAAGAAAATAGTTTGTAAAGTCTTGAGAAAAAAAGAAGACTATATAGAGCTTAGTTTGAGAAGAGTGACTGCAAAAGAAAGAGACGCAATCTTAGACAAATACAAAAAAGAAAGAGTGTTGTCCAGTATGCTTAAACCAATAATTGGGGATAAAGCGTTCGAAATAATATCTGACTTAAAAAAGGAATATCCTGAAGAAGATATACTTGATAAAATAAGAGAAAATCCAAATTTAATAAAAAAATATCTAAGTCAGACACAATTAGAGAATTTAAAGAATATAGTTGCAGAAAAAGAAGAAAGAGAAAAAACCGCACAGGGAAAAATATCAATAAAATCAGATTCAGAGTCAGGCATCATTGAAATGAAAGATGCTTTAGAAACAAAAGACGCAGATATAACCTATCTCGGATCTAGTCAATTTCTAATAAGAACAAAAGCAAAAGATTACAAAACAGCAAACAATAATCTTGACAAAGTGATTAACACAATAAAAGAAAAAGCAAAATCTAAACATTTGCACTTTGAGACAAAATGAACCTTCGTTATTATCTAAATAAAGAAGGTAAAAAAACATACACTTTAAAAAAAACAATAAACAATAAGGATACCGAAGAAGCCCATTACAAATTCATTAAATATATTGACAATATTCAAGATAAATAATAATTAGAATAATTTTTTCTGTTCAATCTCTTTCTTAACAATCTCCATATCTTTTTCCCATTCGCCCAATAAATTCCTATTATAAATTATCGCTGCTGGATGAAATAAAGGTATCAGTTTAATATCTGTACCATTCAAACTAATAATTTTAACTTTTCCATGGACTGAGGTTATTCCTGGTTGTTTGCCCATCAAATCAACATCACAATCAGACAAAAAAAATTTAGTAGCATAATTTCCAAGAGAACAGATAACTTTAGGTCTAATCTCTTCAATCTGTTTCAAAAGCCAAGGTGTATGAGCTCTAATTTCTTCAGGCAATGGAGGTCTATTTTCAGGAGGTCTACATTTCAAAATATTTGCAATATAAACATCATTAATATTCAAACCTACTTTTTCAAGTAACTTATCAAGATTTTTACCGGCAGCTCCAACAAATGGTAATCCCTGTTCATCTTCATTTCTTCCAGGAGCCTCTCCTACAAACATTATCGGGGCAGACATATTTCCTTTTCCAATAACAATGTTTTTACAGTTCTTGCATATATCTGTATTTTTCGCAGATTCAATATAATCCATCAAAAAAGCACAATCCAAAACTTTAAAATCCTTACTTAACAAAAAAATATCATGGAAAAAACATTGATTCTACTAAAACATGATTCAGTATCCAGAGGATTAATCGGAAAAATAATCACTCGATTTGAAGAAACTGGTCTAAAAATAATAGCTATGAAGATGATTTGGCCAGATGAACATCTAGCAAAAAATCATTATTTCCTTGATGAGTTATGGGCACAAAATGTATTTGACAAAACTAAAGCATCTTACGAAAAAGATAACAAACCATTCCCTTACAAATCGGCAATGGAACTTGGTTCACAAATACAAAGATGGAATATGAACTTCTTGAGAGAGGGACCAGTAATAGCAATAGTAATAGAGGGACCACACGCAATAGAAATAGTAAGAAAAATGGTCGGTTCAACAGAGCCCAAATCTTCCCCACCAGGAACAATCAGAGGAGATTTTGCAATGATTGAATCTTATTCGATCGCCGACAAAAACGGCAGAGTCTTAAGAAATCTAATTCACGCATCAGATTCACAACAAAGTTCGGAAAGAGAAATTGCTCTATGGTTCAGCTCAAATGAAATTCATTCGTATAAGAAAGAATTAGATAGACACTTCTAAAAACCAATAACTTAAAAACCACATATAAACTTCCATAGTTGGCTCCCATAGTTTAACGGATAGAATACGACCTTGCGGACAATTAAAAAAATTGGCGAATAGGTTGGGACCGAGGTTCAATTCCTCGTGGGGGCGTTTATTGAACCTCGGAGAGGTTTAATTACTTTAATTTGAGCAAAGCGAAAATTAAAGTCACCAAAATTGAGAATCAATTTTTAGTGCCTCGTGGGGGCGTCTCGCTACTCCGATGTGAATCTGCGAGCCTGTGAGCAGGTTTGAACGAGAGAGGAGCGAGATAGAACAGAGCAAGAGAACATGAAAATAAATCTGGACCTATGAGATTTCAAAGATATTTAAAGAGTTTATTCAACTGCTTCATCTCTTACACCATGAGGTGTTAAATAGAACGCTGCTTCATTTTCAGGTAAGTTTGGTGCATCAATCATCTTAGCAACACGAGTTCCCTGTTTTCCTCTGCGTAAATAAACCCTATAAGTAGAAGCGTGTCCGACAATATTTCCACCAATAGCTGTTGTAGGGTCTCCAAACATCATCGCAGGGTTAGACATAACCTGATTTGTAACATAAATGGCAACATTGTGTTGTTCAGCTAATTTCATCAAGTGATGTAGATACTTATTCAATTTCTGTTGTCTATCTGCTAATTGCCCCCTTCCAGAAAACTCAGCTCTAAAATGTGCCGTTAAAGAATCAATAATCACGAGTTTAATAGGTTCCTTCTGTTCTTTTATCAATTCAGTAATTTTATCTAAAAGTAAAATCTGGTGGTCTGAATTAAAGGCACGTGCAACCAAAATATTTTTCAAAACCTTTTCAGGATTAGCTCCGATGCCTTCAGCAATCTGTCTTATTCTATCTGGTCTAAAAGTTCCCTCCGTGTCTATAAAAACTGCCTTACCTCCTGCTCCTCCCTGCTCTTTAGGCATCTGCACATTTACAGCAAGAGTCAATCCTAATTGAGTCTTCCCACTTCCAAAAGCTCCATAACATTCAGTAATAGCTCTGGACTCTACACCCTTCCCCCCAAATAAATCATTCAAATTTTTACTCCCAGTCGTAATATATGTAACTTCTGCACGACGTTTGTCAAATTCCATTCCATCTGTAAAACCGAGTTTCATCATTCCACGCGCAGCTTGTATCGCTTTACGAGCAACAGCTTCTCCAACACCAGCCAAATCAGAAAGAGCGGCAGGAGACATAACAGCAAGCCCCATTAAATCATAAACTCCAGCTGCTTCAAGCTTCATAGCTATCCCAGGACCAATCCCCGGAATATCAGTTAATTTTCCATCATTCTCTTCAGAAACCTCTTCTTTATCCTTCTCTTTTGTCATAAACTCTTTCCTAATATTCTATATTTAAACATTATAGCAAACAAAAAGCTATTTTATCATAAATAACAGACACTACTTAAGATATTAATATTTATATAATAAAAAACAAAAATAATGATATGAAAAATACAATCAGAAACATAGCTGTTCCTTTGGCACTCATGACATTAGGAGTTTTGACAATGAAAGATTATCTTGAAGATTCAACTACTACAAAATTTGGAATAATAAAAGAAGGAGCTTACAAAATGGCGAAATATAATATCACTGAAGAAGAAAACAGAAGAGAAATAAAAATTTATCAAAGAAACGATAATCCATCTTATGAGGAACTCTCCCTCATTGCAATAGACGAACAAAAAGATGGACGTTATGAAGAAATAAAACTGACGTTAAAAGGTAAAGACGTATCAAGAAATCTTGGGCATATTCCGACAGATTTAACAAAGATTTTAGAGCAAGTTAATTCTAAATAATAATTTGGCAAATAAGAAAGTTATTGACACCACCAATTAACTGTTTTCGAATCAACCCAGACCCTAACTTAAACTCATAAGGCTTCTCCACAGTGCCTTCCCCAGCCAAATCAGAATCTCCACTAAAATCTGATACCGAGCCCCCAATAGTTCCTTCAACATAAACTCTACCTAAAATAATCAAATATCCAGATTAAAAAAAATTATTTCTTCCACTATTTTTTCAGTAAAAATAGAAAAACACAGCGACTAAATCAGCAACAATAAAAGAATAAAACAAAATATCCTCTAAATTCCCTCCAGTCTTCAATCTCCCCTTAGAAACATATCTAAATGGCCAAAAGGGTTTTATTCCTTCAGCTGTCCAAGCATCAATAAGTAGATGTAGTCCATATCCCATAAAAAATGGAAATGCGAGAATTGGAAGAGACCAAGTTAAAATTCCAGAAATAATAAAACAAAAAGTAAAGCTATGCAAAAACCCATTCTTTTTTAAAATTAATCCAACAGGGCGCATGAATAAACTACTTTTACCTGAAAAAAAAGAGTCAAGATTTGGGAGTAAAGTAGAAATCAGAAACACAATAATATAAGTATAGACATGCACAACTTTGGGAATAAAAAGAATCATATAAAATACGCCAATTGAAATATGTGTTCTATTAAGCATAAATAAAACAATTAAGTAAGGTTTATTTAACTATCTCAATCAGCTTTTTAGAAGACTTACATAAAATCTCATTTCCATTTTTACCAACATAAAGCGTATCTTCTATTCTTATTCCGAAATTTTTATGCTTATCTTTTATATACATCCCAGGTTCAATAGTGATAAAATCTCCTTCTTTCAAAACATCAATACTCAAAGAGCCAAATTCAGGTTTTTCATGAACTTTTCTACCAATACCATGCCCAAGTCTATGAGAATAATACTTTCTGTAATTTCCGAGCAGACGACGAGATAAAACTTCCAGTTCAAAACAAGAGACCCCATCCTTGACTTTCATAGAACAATCTTTCTGACAATTTAAAACTAAATCGTACAATTTCTTTTCATTCACCTCTGCACGTCCAATAAAAATAGTCCGAGTCATATCGCTACACCACCCATTTACCTTACAACCAAAATCCAAAACCAAAAAACCACGAGTAAATTTACGATCACTAGGTTTAGCATGAATAACTGAATTATTGTTGGCAACAATAGGAGAATACGCCTTCTGCACGCCAAAATCTCTAAATCTTTTCAAAATATATTTTGCAAGTTCTCTTTCAGTTTTGAAGATAAAATTTTCAATAAGCTCATTAAATATCAAATCATTAATTTCGCAAGCTCGTCTTATACTATTCAGCTTATCCACCTCAATAACAAATAACTCCAATTAATAAATCTGAACATTTTCAGTAAAATAATTTATATTCCTCTAACAAATAAATTAACCTGTTTTGGATTCCATATCTTTTACAAGTTCTTCAACTGAAAAGTCACTAATTCCATTAACAGAAAACTCTATATTATTACTGAAAGAATTCATTCTAAAATTTCCAGAAAAGATTTTTTCATCACCTATAATATCTGCTCTTTTAGCATTGAGAGTATCAAGAGAAAACAATTCTTCATCAGAAACGCTCAATAATTTTTTTATGTTCTCTCCAAACATTACAGACCTCATAGTTGCAGTTCCATCATCTAAAACTACATTCAGTAAAACTCCCTTCTCTCCTTCTCTTTTCTTTGATTCGAAATATCTTGGTTCAAAAGTTTGCACAATGAATGCTCTTGTAGAAATAACGGCTCCTTCAGATGCATCTTTAAAACTTCCTGAAACCGGCATTACTTTTTCCTTAACTACATTCATAGATTCAGAACTTTTCTTTATATCTGAAAAAGTAGAAAGTTGTAATTCTCCATTCTTCACACTTGCTCCCCTTATTTCAACAACATCTCCTTCAACAAGCTGTTTTTTTTCAATTAATGAAATATGGCTAACATCCCATAATGTAACTCTCGTACTAGAAGTCTCATCTCCTGCAAAAAAACTTGCAACTTTTCCAGATTTTCCATTCTTATTATATTCCTTTACTGGAAATATCTTAGTAATCTTGCCTAAAATAGATGCTCTCCTCATTCCATCAGTTAGTTCATTGATTTTACTTCTCTCATTCTCAAAACTTATTCCCAATTCGGCAGCAACAATTTGAGCAGCTCCCTCTTTAGAAATCAAACCAGATAATTTAGATTTTTTGGCTTCAACTTTTTTGTCTATCTCTTGAGCAGAAATTCCAGAATGACGCGCAATTTTCTCAACCAAATTAGCATAATTATCCATATTCAAGATATAAATTCAAGCTTTAAAAGAATAATGATTATAGACAAAAACTATTAAAAAATCAAAAGATAATTTTTTATCCACATCTCAATCTATTAATATTAATTAAGTCTACTAAACACCGAAGATATCGTAATCTTTAAATAACTAAATCTCGCCAGTGAAATATGAGAAAAAATAATAATTTGCTAACATTAATCGGCACATCATTAGTTTTAACAGGATGTTTCAATTATCACGATTCTGTAAAAGATGAAACAATTATGACTCTCAAAGAGGAAGATAAATTAAGGATGCATTATCTTGAAGCGAACACTGGTCAAATAGCATCAGAAGAAATGAAATTCATGCAGCAATACAAACCCGTAAATGCAACTCCTCAAGAATCTTTAATGATAAAATTACTATATCACCACGTAGGCTCAAAACCTTTAACACCATATAACTCAGAATTAACAACAGAACAGCGTTGGAATAGTTTGGAAGTAGAAAAGAAATTAGCTTTTTACCATAGATTAAAAGAAATTCATTTCTCTAAACAATAAATAATAAGTAATAATTTATCAAATAGGAATCCACGCTCTCATTAATCAAGGATTATCTAAATATAGCTAACATATCAAAATTTATAAACCTTCTTTCTTAAAAATCATTTATGCCAAACGTAGCAGCAATCATCGTGAAAATAATGCCCACTTCTCCGAGTGTAAACCTCCGAGAGTTAGAAAAACATGCACAACATGCTTTAGAAAAACACGGAGCAAGAAATATCACATTTGAAGAACGAGAAGTCGCATTCGGCCTCAAATCAATTCATATGAAACTCGCTATAGACGAAAGCAAAGGGACCGATTTAGTAGAAAACGAGTTAAGCAAAATTCCAGAAGTTTCATCAGTTACCATTGAAGACTATCGCCGAGCATTTGGATAAAAACATGGATTTGGAACACTTTGTAAAAACAGGAATGTTAAACCGATTAAAGAAAGAAAGAAAATTTTTTGAAGATAATAGTCCAGAAAGAGAAGTTTATTGTATAACTGAATCTAAAGGTCATGGAAATTATGAATTCTTATATGTAACAAGAAAAGCAGAAAGAAAAATAGAACCGATAACCCCTCACTTAAAAGACAATTATCTCGGAACTCTTGATGATTTATCAGACATAATCCTAAAAAGAATGAAAACTGACTTAAAGTGTAGGACTCCCCTATATTAGCATGCCATTATCACCAGAGCAAATTCAAGAGTTAAAAAATCAATTTAAAGAGCAAATAGCACACTTACCAGAAGATAAAAGAATCGAAGCAGAACAACAAATAGAACAACTTTCAGACGAAACAATAGAAGAAATGCTCCATCATCAAAAAATTCTGCAAAAACCAGTTTATAGAGCAATCGTCAGTGATGAGATTCCTTCAAAAAAAATAGACGAGAACGAGGAAGCAATAGCAGTTCTAGAAATAAAGCCTATTTCAAAAGGCCACACAATTATAATTCCGATAAAAGAAGTAAAGGATGTTAAAGATTTACCAACGCAAGCGTCGACATTGGCAAAAAAAATCGCAAAAAGAATAGAAACAAAACTAAGTGCAAAAAATGTAGAAATCCAAACAGAATTCAAATTCGGTGAAATAATAATCAACATAATTCCAATTTACGACAAACCCCTATCTTTAAATTCACCAAGACAAGAAATTCCAGAACCCCAATTAGCTGAATTACAAAATATTCTCAAATCAAAGCCCAAAGAAAATGTAATTGAACCTGAAAAAGAAACGAAAGAAATAACAATTATTCCAAAATTAAAAAGAAGAATTCCTTAAGGTCCGCAACTCGCATGATCTCCAGGACCGCCTGAACACAAAGATAGTACTTTAACAACACATTCAAAGGCTTGAGCTTGGGGCTCAATTGGAGTCCCAGTCAAAGAGCCAAAACCAGCAGGATAATTTGGAGAAGTGCCAACATAACCCCTAGAAAATTCTAAACTCTGACCACCAGAAGAAGATCTAACTAATAAACTCTGCGAAAAAGTATTTGCAGAATTTCTAGCAATGTATGGTCCAAAATTCATAGAATTAGAAACGGGAGTAATAATATCTGTAAATCTATATAAATTCAGAAAGTCAATACCTCCATATTTACGTATTCCATTCGAGATAATGGTCGAAGGAGAAACAAAACCAGCAGGATCACAAGTCAATTCAACAATTGCATTACTCCAAGATGTCATCCCCATTACTCCAGCACCACTACCAGCAGTCAAATCTGTGCTAATCGCAGGATACCAAGTATCTATGACTGGCATGACCCCCGTAGTAAAATGCCAACCATTAGCTCCATTAATTTTTCTTGAAAATATACCTGCTCCGACACCAATGTCTACATCTCCAATACTAGCATCTGAAATATCTGTCCCAGTAACGGCACCATCAGCAATATTTCCAGAACTTATACAATTATCACAAACAATCTGATTAGCCGTATGCGACACACCAGAAGAAGGCTGTGTCGTTGCAAAACCTCCAGTTTGAGAATAAGCAAATTGAACTCCAAAAGCAAAAACTAAAATTCCCACGAAAAGACACCAAAACAAAACCACTCCTCGATTCATAAAAAATAAAGGTAACTGTGGTTTAAAAATATATTGAATAAATCAAATAACCAATCAAAGCGATTAAGAAAGCAGGAGCAAATGGAATCCCCAATCTAATTTTGGCCTTTTTATCATTTTTTCTTAAAAATAAAATATCTTCGTAAGAAAGTCCGTGAACGCTCGGTTCTATTCTTCTATTTCCAATTTTTACAGACTCATACAGCCAATCACCCTCGGTAATCAAATCTGGAGACATCAACTTTATCATTGAAGATTTTTCAATAGATTTGGCATAAACAAATACAAAAAAGAGAAAAACGGGCAGAAAGAAAAGAGTTTTAATAAAAAGTAGGAAGATAAAAGATATAAAAATAGAAACATAAAAAACAATTCTATTTGTATGAAATTGCTTCTTAAATTCTGAAGCAAATTCTTTTTTATTTTTAAAAGCGATAAATGAGCTATAAATTAAAGTATAAATAACTCCAGAAACTAAAAGTAAAAAAATAAAAGATATACTGTAAAAAGCTAAATCCTGATAAGATTGATAAGGAAATATCCCTCCAATCCCAAAAAGAAGTTTGGCATCTCCTCCTGCAAAAACACGAGAGTAATAGAATCCATATCCTAAAGCAACAAAGAGCAAAATTCCGAGAAATCCCTTAAAGAAAAAATCATAATTTCCTATAAATGATGAATAAAATAGCCTATAAGCGAGAACAAATGCAATAAAAGAAAAATTAAGCCAATTGGAAATTTCCCTATATTTTAAGTCCTGAAAAACAGCAAAGACTATCCAAAAAAAAGCAAGAGCATATAACAAAATATATTCATTCATAAGATTAACAGGAAGATTACATTTATTAATATTGACTCATAAAAGTAGTATGCAAAAGGGGCACATAAGCAAGTATATCGTAATAATTAGCCTCATAACTCTTGGATTAATCTCATTTATGATGATAAAATCTTATCTTCTTGCTTTATTGGGAGCGTTCATAATCTCATATTTAGTAAGGCCATTATATAATAACCTCGAAAAAAAGACTTCAAAAAAAATTGCAGCAGTTATCACAATAATCATATTTCTGAGCGTAATAGCCACCCCATTAATATGGACATTTAAGGAAATAATTTTCCAAGGATCTTCCCTCATAGAAAATGGAGCTATGGAAAATATAGTCAATTCAATACAAAAAATCGGTTTTCTCAAAAATTATCAAATTAAAGAGGAGATAAACAATTTAGTCGGATTAGGAATTGGCTCACTTTCAAAGATAACTTCATTCGTGATTGACGAATTGATATCTCTATTCATAATGATTCTTGGAATTTACTATATACTCATAGAATGGGACTCTATAAGCTCAAAAATAAAAAATGCTATTCCATTCCCAAATAAAGAAAAGTTAGTTAAAGAAATAGGAGGAGCAACATCTAAAATAATTCATGAGCTTATGTTAATCGCAGTAATAGAATTTGTCATAGCTTCATTTGGATTTTGGCTTGCAGGAGTTGATTTCTTCATACTTCTTGCAACTCTTACTGCCTTACTTGCATTCATTCCAGGAGGCCCAGGAATAGTTTGGATGCCACTAGCAGTGTATCAATTAATCAATGGACAGTATCTTAGTTTAGCAATAATAACAGCTACAGGAATAATAATTTCAGTGTATGTAGACACAATATTCCGAGCAAAAATAGTTAGCAAAGATATAAAAATTCATCCATTAGTTTCATTAATCGGACTTCTTGGAGGCACATCTGTATTCGGAGTATTGGGAATTATAATAGGACCATTATTTCTATCTTACACAATCAGAATATTTGAAGAAGTTTTATCTGAATATAACTAAATTTTATCTACTCTGGCTCTAAATTGTCCACCCTTCTTATATTTGTTATATCCTCTCTGTTTCTTCTTATCATTTTTGCTCTTTCTTTTACCAGCAAAACCATAATCATCGCCCATGTATTCCACTATTAAATTAACTTTAAAAACTTCACGCAGGGCAGGATACTGTAGAACAAGATAGAGAACAATCAATTCCTAAAGAGGAATTTGTGCATAAAATTAAATTATCATTTAAAGAAAATTTATTACAGCAAAATGTAATCTTGTCTTCAATAGAGCATGCAAGATTACACGCTTCCTTAACTGCGCCTATATTTGCAGAATCGCTTATTGGTTCAATACTTGTAGTCCACAAATTAAATCCTTTAGTAAATAAGAAAATAAGTCCTGCCAAGAGAATTATTGAGATCACAATTATAACCACAGTAGATATTGCAATTTCAAACCCCTTTCGTTCCATAAACAGAACAAATTAGATTAGTTATTAAAACTTTCTTTTAATTGAAATTATTTTGTAATTGTTACCTGAACTTTTCCAGACAAACCATTTTGACCAGTTAAGTCTATTGACACGTCCTTGTTAGCATCTACCTTTTCAGCTTTAAACTCAACCTTTTGTGAAGTATCCCAATTTTCAGAAGTAAATCTCAAAGTCTTAGGTGTTACAGAACCTGTTGTAACAAGGCTTATTTCAACATCGCTTGTAGGCTTAGAACTCAATTTGACATTGAAGGATCCAGTTGCTTCTCCTTTAATCTTTAAGGTTGTTGTACTCAAAATCAACCTAATAGGTACTCCAGTCTGACAATTTTCAGGTCCTCCATTTATTTTAGTTTGTTCTTTCTTGCTTGCTCCAACCTTATCACAAACTCTTGCAAGAAAAGTCGCCTTATTATCAGCACAAAAGTTAGTCATAGAAGAAGGTACAATAACTCCATCATTTTGCAAAGCACTCATAACAAGAGGATGTTCACAATTGACTACCTCGTCATCTCCAAGAATATTAGTCAATTGATACTTACAAAAATCAACATTAAGATTCCCAGAAACCTGAAAACTGCATGCCTTCGTGAAAGCTTCTAAGTCGGACGGCCCTTTATCAAATATACCGAAAAAGAAACTCGTTCCCTTAGTAAATCCAAGAATAATCATAACCAAAACAACAAGCCCTAAAACAATTAATATCACAGTAGTAATCGTGACATCTGCTCGCTTATTCATCAAACTCTTCATAACAAACACAACCTTAAATTGTTTATAAACTTTATTGACAAAGAAATTTAGTATAAAAGTTATCCAATAGTCAAATATTCAATCTCCTTTTTGTTAAATTTTGAAGTAATACTAAAATTATAATCTATAGAACTAACACTTTTTTCCCTATCTTTAGGATTTACAGAAAACGACAAATTCTTAATAGAAAGAATATAGCTCTCAGTATCACCAAATTTCTCAACCTTGAATTCTCCATCTATAATCTTAACAAAAACATTATCGCGAATATTTTCAAATAAATTTTTAAAAGATTTTTTGAAATCTTCTTGCCCAACTTCAATCTTGGTTAATTCTTTTAATTTATTTTTGAAATCTTCTTCAAACTTATTAAGACTAGCTTGTTTAATTGATTCAAAAATAAGCGTAGTCATATAATTACCGATTTTATCTCTCGTATCCTCCATTTCAATAGACATTCCCCTAAATTCGGCATCAAGCGATTTTATGTCATCCTTGAATCCATAAAAAGAATACAATGTGACTCCCACAAGTAATAACGCTCCAAAAACCATTAGAATCGTTCCTATATGCCCTCGGCGATTCATTTAGAATCCTCCAAAAGAACATATAAAGTAATTACTTCCCCAGCAAAATTACAAATAGTTTTTTTCTGAAGCATAGAATTTTCTGGGAAAACTTTATTAAATTCATCTAAAGAAATAATCAAGTCATCACCTAATTCAAAATTATAATTAGAGGAATGAATTCTGTAAAAATATTTTCCATCCGTTCCAAAGATTCTCGATAAAACAGCGAACCTTTTTCCATCATTTTCACGAAACAAAGAAAATTTATCTTCCAACGGAGAATCTGCTACATTTCTCCAATATTTATCTTCTTTTTTCGCCCAACACATTTTTTCTATTGTACATTGAACTGTAACAATATCCTCATCAATTCGTATACTCGATTTTAGAAATTGATCAATTACTGATCCTCTCTCAGCATTATTTGATGGAAATTTTTGTTCAATATTTGACCTTTGCTCCGAAGTCATAGGCGAATTACATTCAATATTAGAAATATCTGTTAAATCTTTGCCCATGAATCCTGAAACAATCATAAAAAGAAGCATTATTAGAAAAATGAGAATCAGCGAAGGAAAACTAGTGATTATCTGCCCTATCTGTCCCTTATTGTTCATGAAGCTACCCTCTTTGAAATTTGAGCACTTGAAGTTAAAATACAGATTCCATCTTTTTCAATACAAAAAGTAGAACATAATGGAAAATCTCTATTTTTAGTTCTCACATTAAGACCACATTTTATTTTGTAATCATAAACTCCTGAAAAAAACTCATCTCCTTTTGAATTATTTATCAATACTAAATAGTTATTGTTCTCTAAAACTTCCTTGTCTATATGGCATTTTTGAAAAAAGGCACTCTCATTTTTAAAAACGGATTCAATTAATTTTTGTTCCGAAATACATTTTTTTACGGAATTCATCAAAGAATTTGCATCAGTGTTCCTTATATCGAATCCCTTTCCAAAAAAAGAAATAACTCCTCCATAAATTCCCCCAGTAACTATGACTATCATTAAAAAATAAATTAAATACATAGTTCCAGTTCCCAAAACCTGTCCCTGTTTATTCATTTTTCTGCTCCCGTATTTTTCTGCCTTCTCTTACTTCAAAAATGAATTGGCTTGTTTTTGAGCTCCCAGAAGGTAATTCAACAGGTCTATAAATAATATCAACATCATTAATAAAAGCAAAACTCGTTCCAGAGTTCAATCTCGTGCTCGCAATAATTCTATTATTCACATTATCCACTTGTATCATATCTCTGACTGGTTTTCCATTCTTAACTGCGACGCCTGCAAGTTTTGTAACATCAATGGCTAATTTCTGCCCAGGTTCGGCATTATTTATCATCATAACAATTTCCTTGGCATAAAAATCTTCCATAAAAGCTGAACCATTTGAATAAGAAAGAACGAACCAAAACATTATCGCGAAGAATAAGATAAATATCACTAAATGAGTTATAGTGTCCATAAGAATTGTAGTGTCTCCTCTTCTATTCATATTATCTAATAATTTCATAAAGATATAAAGATTACTAAATATTATCAGACAGGTGCTCCGCCAGGATAATAGTTAGATGGAGTTTTATCTGGGATAATTGTCCTCGTGCAAGGATAAGTCTCGGAACTCAAAAAATTCAAAGAAGAATAAAATTCTTTATCTTCAAGACTGTTTAAATCTCCCAAAGTGCTATTAATAAAAATAGAAGATTGTTTTGAGACAAAAAATGCTCTAAGATCTGTTTTGTAGAGTGGAATACAACTCATAAAAACTCCATCCGTATTAAAACTCTCAGAATCATAATATGTAAATGACGACTTCACATTAACTGATCTATCAATCTTCCTACAAAATCCACGTTCTTGACAATCCTCAACTCTGGAAGAACTCTCGCACATGCAAAGACAAAAGTCATTTAAAAAACATTTTTCTGGCCGAGAAACTTCTTGACCCTTAGTGGTCTTTTCATCCCTATTATATGCGACAAGAAACCAATTGTTTAATCCACTCAAAGCAAAGGTATTTTCTTCACCATTTCCAAGATTTTCAATCTTTCCAATCAATCCATCAATAAATGCCTGTGCTTTTTTGTCTTCTAAATCAACAAGACCATTGTAAATTTTGACCCCTAAAAAAATTAAGCCAATAATACCAATAACTGCAATAATTATCCCTAACAAATTATTAGTAACTCCTCTTTTACAAATAATCATGGATTTCCTTCAATACCCCCAACACATAAATCATTAATTTCAGCAACATCCCAATTCATTAGTTTAACGAGGGAACACCCTTTTTGTTCTCCACCAGAAATTTTACTTTCAAAATTTCCACAAGTAACTGCAGAAAGTGCCTGATTTTTAATAGTTGTTGCTTCAGCATTATATGCAAGAACTGTAGAAACTGCTCCAATACTCACAACTTTAAACACTGCTTTAAACCATCCCGGTCCAGGCGCAAGATAGCTGGCTATCTTTCCAGGACCTGAAATAGCTGTAAGCCCTCCCATAATAACTCCACTTTTAAAAGTCCTCCAAAATTGATCTTCTGGTTTTACATTAGGAACCTTTATTTGTGTGAAAACCACAGCTATTTGTGAAGAACCTTTTGGTTTATCAAGAGAATTAGGGAGATTTTCATTATCTTCTCTTGGAATAGTGCTATAACCTGTTCCAACGCTTTCATCTGTAAATGATTGAAGATAAGTTAAGCTACTCCCTGGAACCTTTTCTTTACTCATAAATGCATTATAATCTATTTTTTTTAAAATAGCCTCGTCAATAAGTTTATTTTCCTTATAAAAATCATCTGAAATAGCAATTCTGGAACAAATAATACAGCGAGGTTGAATCTTTAATGCCATCAAATCTATCTTTTCCAATGCTCCTTCTATTATCTCCTCTGAGACATCAGTTCCCGCAGTAGTCCAGATATCTAACTTTCCAGTTCCAGTCATCTTCCAACAATCAAACATAACATTAGCTACTTCTCTTTGAATTATTTCTGCAGTCTCTTTTTGATGAACTGGGTTATTATCAACGACTACTTCAACATCTCTTACATTTTTTTCTCCTGCAAACTGTTTACAGGCACTTTTTCCAGAGGACCCAATTTTTTTAAAAAGGCCTTTTTTTGGAGTGATACATATTTTTTCAGTAAAACAATTCAAAGGAATAAGATTCTCAACGATTCCAGGAACTGTCGCTCGTTCCAAAATAGAAAGACCGCATAATTCTCTCTCACTCAGATTCTCATTTTTAAAAACTCCGAAAATGAACAGAGCAGCTAATGCAAACCCCACAATAGCCAAAATAAGTAAAGCAATTTGATCTGGAGCCAAAGCACCTCTTTTAAAGAACACCATAATTTCAATTAAAATTGAAAGTTTATAATTCTAACGAATACCGAGCTTCTTAAAAAGGAACCAAATTGAAAAACCAGCAATAATAATAAGCAAAACCCATAAAATCAAATCCTTCAATGAATCTTGAGCGATTCCTTGTTTATCCATCATGAAGTCCTCAAAGTAGAAGAAGGTATATCTGCTCGCCCAAGTTTTTTAAATATCTTAGGATAAACTTTTGTCTCCGAATAACTAAAGTCAAATACATTTTTTCCATTCATAAAATCAAGAGCTGGAGAGTTTCCTTGAAGAACAGCAGAATTATCCCAACCATAATTTATGGAGATAACTCCTTCAAGGCTAACCTCTCCTACAAATTGCGAGCCTAAAAATATATTATTTGCAAATATTTTAACGTTTTGTTTAACTTCACGATTATCCATCAAAACGAGAGCACGATCCTCTAAAACAAAAAAATACTCAGACATATCTGGATAATAAGGTGGTGTAAAAATCACAGGAGATTTCAGATGTTTGTTATATTCATCTAAAATAGTAAATACAAATCGATTTATAACAAAGAGATCATTGTTAAGACCCCGACTAGTATCAAAAAATGGTTCAGTATTTGTAACCAAAACATTATCGAGATTTATTTCTTGATATTTGGAAGGACTTTCCCCAGTTGGATTAATAAACGCATGAATTTCATTAGCCTCCTGATTTTTTTTATTAAATGGAGCTGGTTTATTTGAAGAACTATGTCTGGTAAGAAAAGAAAAACCCTCATAAAAATCATATACTTTATGCCCAGGAATCTTAAATATTTTAGGTGGACCTTTATATCCTGAACTTGAGACTGATCCAGAAGTATCATCTTGCAAAGATAAGGTTGGCGAATCAATAATTTTAATACCTGACAAGGAAGTTTGTTCATAATCCTTAAAGCTATATCCCCAACTAAAAGAATCTCCTTCTCTGAATTTGGTCCATGTTATTCTAGTATCAATATCTTGTAATCCAGTTTCATCAACAAACTCAATTTTGATTTCAGCAGGATTCATCACCCCAGGACGATTAGTATCTCCATTAAATTCTGTCTTGAGACAATCATCTTTATATTTTTCTTCTTGTCCAGCTTCAACAGGTTTAGATAAATCCACAAACAAATATTCTTCAATCTTCTGCACCTTGTAAAAATAATTCTCTGGATTATTAGAGTCTTGTTTGAAAGATAGAGGAGAAGTTTCAAATTTTAATTTTAGAGGTGCAAATTTTTCACAAGATCCTCCTTCAAGAATAGATTCTTTCCACCCAATAACTTTTAAAAGAGGTTCAGAATAATACAAATTCAAGAAATTATCATCAAATTGCCTCATATCTTTATTAGTTTCAGTAAATGCTTCCTTTAAAGAATTAGCATTTCCTAATCCAAAAATTGCTTCTGAAGGCCCTTCATACCCATTCTTAATCTTATTGTCAATTCTTACAAAATACTCTTCTTTGAAATGCTGATCATTTCCTTCATAAACCCTTATGCGTGAAGGATCTACTTTCGCTTCCCAATAACTCCAACGATTAACATCAATAGAAAAAATTTCTGGCTTCCGAGGAGTGTCTCTGTAAAATTTGAGTAACTCTTTTTTAATTTCGTCTGGTTTAAATTTATAAACATCTAAAACAAATTCAGGATCATTTTTAATTTTTACCCATTTTTCACCAGTAAAAAATCTTAAATCATCTGATTCCATATTCACTCCAATTATACTCGTTCCGATAGGGGGTGCATCCTCAAATCCGAAAAAATTAGCAAATGTTATAAAAAAAGCAAATCTCTTCCACGTACCCGTTAGAATAATCACAAGAATAAACACTGCAATAATTGCGAAAACCCAAAGAGTTCGTGTATCTGCCTTTCTAAAATTCATCTTCCAAACCTCGCAAGTCTTTTAAGGTTATCGAGTAAAGAAGATCCCTTCTCTCCAAGAGTAAAATAAAGAATAAGGATAACTGCTAAGGTGCCTAAAACAATTATCCAAGGGATAAGTTCATCAAAAGTAAGCTCTCCTTTTTTACCCATAAAAAACAAAACAAAACAACAAATATAAATCTAATCATTTAGAGGTTTCATTTATTTTCTACAAAATCATCATTATAAATTTATAGTGGGACATACACTTTAATAATGTCTAAAACATAAAATAATAGAGGTAGCATGGTCACAACCGACGAAATTCTTAAAAAATACGGGGCAAAGATAGAATCCCAGATAAAATCCGATCAGTCAGAAGAATCTTACTCAAAAGAATATCTTCAGTTTAAACAAGATATGCTTCCAGAAATATCATCATATAAAAAATGGGCAGATTCTCTCGGAAACATAATAAAAATAAAGATTTCAGAAAAAGAGAGAATTAAGATTCAGAGATATCTTGACATCGCACATCTAGAAGTTGAAGCTAAGCAATCAGCTTCGCTAGCAATAACGGCTATGATGGTAACCCTATTTTTAGTTTTAGGGATTGTATTGAGCATAAGTCTGTTAGGAAATACATTTCCGTTAATGTTGACATTTCTCGGATTCATACTTAGTATTTTCGTTTATTATTACGTCGCTTCAATGCCTAAGAGGTTAGCAAATGTCTGGCGCCTAAAAGCGTCATCTCAAATGATTCCCGCGATTTTGTATGTAGTGATTTATATGAAACATACATCAAATCTTGAACGAGCAGTGCAATTCGCATCAGAGCACATGGAGATTCCTTTAGCTTTAGATTTAAAAAAGATATTTTATGATGTAGAAGTTGGAAAATATCAATCAATAAAACAGTCACTTGATTCTTACTTGGAAACATGGAGAGATTACTCTCCAGAATTCGTGGAATCTTTTCATCTAATTGAATCAAGTCTTTTTGAACCATCGGAATCTCAAAGAGTTCACACTTTGGAAAAAGCCCTGCAAGTAATATTAGATGGAGTTTATGATAAAATGCTTTCATATACGCGAGAAATCAGAACCCCCTTAACAAACATTTACATGCTCGGAATAATTCTTCCTACTTTAGCATTGGCATTATTGCCTTTAGCAGCAGTAGTTATAGGAGGAGGTATGAAATGGTACCATATATTTGTGTTGTTTAACTTAATAGTTCCATTGGGAGTTTATTTTATGACTTCAGAAGTTCTATTAAAACGTCCAGGAGGTTATGGAGAAACTTCTCTGTTGGAAAAAAATCCATTATATTCTAAATTTGTTTCAAACAAACCTTGGATGATATCTGGGCTTATAGCCATTCCATTATTTATCATCGGTCTTCTTCCTTTCCTATTTCAAGTTGATTTTTTGACAGATTCCATTGGATTAAAAAATGATTACACCTTTGAGGAGATAGGATTGCCTTTTTTTCAAGATCAATTAATTTTTGATTTTAAAAAAGTTGGAAGTTCAACAGTAGGACCATTTGGAATCGGAGGAATGCTTCTTAGTCTTTTTATTCCTTTATCTGTAGCCTTATTTTTTGCGATATCATATAATCTAAAAACAAAAGAAATAATAAAAAGTAGAAGAGAAACCAAAGAGCTTGAACAAGAATTTACAAACACATTATTTCAATTAGGAAATCGTTTAGGTGATGGAGTTCCAGCAGAAATAGTTTTCGCAAAAGTAGCAGAATCAACGCAAGGTCAAAAATCACAAAGTTTCTTCGCATTGGTAAATCAAAATATACAGCAATTAGGTATGCCCGTTAATGAAGCGATTTTTAACAATGAGCGGGGAGCAATAATCTACTATCCTTCAGCAGTCATTGCGACAAGTATGCGAATATTGATAGAATCCGTAAAGAAGGGTCTTCAAATAGCTGCTCATTCAATGATGTCTATATCTGAATATATAAAAAATATTCGGAAAATAAATGAGCGTTTGAGAGATTTGCTCTCTGAAGTAGTCTCGGATATGCGTTCAAATATGACTTTTCTTGCCCCTCTATTATCTGGAATAATCGTCGGATTGACATCTATGATAGCGATAATCCTCAATAAATTAAAGGGTTTATCGGATTTGGCTGGGGGTGCTGGCACAGAAGTTCCAGGAATAGGTTCATTAGGGAATGTAATAAATTTATTTGACATCTCCAGCATAGTCCCACCTTACTTTGTTCAAGTAGCAATAGGTTTCTATTTGATAGAAATAACTTTCATCCTCACCAAGACACTGGTAACAATAGATTCAGGTAAAGATACATTACAGGAAAAATCTGATTTATCCTCTTATTTGAAAAAAAGTTTATTTTTATACTTAATAACTACTTTAGTTAGTTCATTAGCCCTCGCAGGATTGGCTGCAATAGCTCTTTCAGGTCTAGGAAAGTAATTATTCTGGAATAAGTTTAACAACGCTATAATTTTTTAAAAGTTCCTTAGAGAGGTTTTTAATATCTCCTAAAGACACTTTTCGTATCTTAGATTCATAATCATAAAAATCTTCAGATTTTTCATTAGCGATTTCGGAAAAAATCAGTTTTTGCATTACACTTATACTTTCTTCAGAGGCAATTTTTCTAAGACCAATAAGTCTCTCTTTTGAATCTTCAATTTCTTTTACAGATATATTCTCTACTTCCTTTAATCCTTGAATAATCATATCTTTTACTTTATCAACTGCTTCTTTAGTTGTACCTGCATAAATGCTATATAAACTGAAATTCTTTTCTCTTTCAATAGAACCCCTCACGGTATAAGCAAGGCCATGCTTCTCTCTTATCTCTAAAAATAATTTAGAAGACATTCCTCCTGCCAAATATGAGTTTAATACTTCCAAAGAATACTGTTCTGAATCTTTAAGGGGTGCATGCATACCTACAAGCAGTTGTGCTTGGGAAATATCCTTTCTACTTTCAGTAATATTTTCATTCCTTTTAACAATTTTTATGGGAGCATATTTCTTCCCCGAAGGAGTAAACTCTTTTTCCAATCTTTTAATGATATATTCAATATCTGCGTTCCCTACAACCGTTACGATAAAGTTTTCTGGAGAATATTTTTCCTTAAATATTTCAATTATCTTTCTTCTTGATAATGCCTTGACAGTCTCAGGGCTTCCAATAATTCCTTCGCCAAATGGTTTCTCGTATAATGCCTTTTCAAGAAGTTCATATACTCTTCTTTCAGGATCATCATGAAACATCTTTATTTCCTCAATTACGACATTTTTTTCTTTTTCAAATTTTTGCTCTTCAAAAATAGGGTTTTTCAGTATATCGTGAATAATATCCATAGCTATAGGCAGATGTTCAGAAGGCATCTTACACCAATATGTAGTAACTTCTTGAGAAGTGAACGCATTCAAGACACCTCCTTTTTTTTCAATTTCACTTGAAATATCCTCATGTGTTCTTGTTTTCGTTCCAGTAAAGAGTAAATGTTCAAACAAATGAGCGACTCCCTTTATATCAGAAGTTTCATGAGCCCCACCAAATGGATTTGAAACACTATAACATATAACTGGTAAATCCCTCTTCTCAAAAAGAAGAGTAATTCCGTTCTTTAGTTTTTTCTTTTGAAATTCCATAAGTCAGCTATGAGATGACAGATTATAAAGATTGTTAGTTTTATTGCCCACAGAATTATCAAAAGATTCTTATTAAATAAAATAATTTAAATCGTCTATAATTAAAAATTAGATACCCTTATAAAGATATTTTGTCTCCATAATTTATGAGTTTTATTGAAAGGCTCGGAAAGGGATGGCATATTGTTTTGCAAAGTCTCAGAGTCTTGCAAGCAGATAAAGAGCTACTTGTTTTCCCAATTTTACAAGGGTTGATTATAATCAGTTTGGGTGCTTTGATTTTATTACCGGTCGGTTTTTCAGGGGCAGTTACTGAATCCAGTTTAATTTTCGCGATATTTTTATTTCTCGTCAGTTCTTATTTCATTTCTACTTTTTTTCAAGCAGCGATAGTTTCTTCTGCAAGCGTTAGATTCAGTGGAAAGAATCCCTCAATTGGAGAAGGATTTAAGAGACCATTAAGTAGACTATTTGCACTATTTACTTGGGCAATAGTCACATTTTTTGTTTCTATTTTAATTGGGGCTTTGCGCGGTAAGAAACAAAATGGATCTGGAATTGGCCAAGAAACTGTTGCAGGGGCAGTTAAATTAGCATGGGGCCTATTAACATTTTATGTTATTCCAGTCATTCTATTTGAGAAGCTTTCTATTTTCAAAGCAATAGGACGTTCATCTTCATTATTTAAGAAAACTTGGGGCGAAAATGTGACTGCAAGATTTACGATCCATACCATTGTAAGTTTGATATTAATACCATTTATTTTACTCGGGATTTGGGCAGTTTACTCGCAGAATGTCCAGTTTATGATTTTTGCAGGAGTACTATTTTTCATCGTTCTGATTATAGTTTCAGTAATTCAATCTATCACTAAAGGGATTTTAAAAGCTGCGCTTTATGAGTATGCAATTAAGGGAAAAGTTCCTAAAGTTTACAGCTCAGATACATTAAAGAGTTTATTTGAGTAAATATTTACAAATTATAAAGTTACTCTCTAAATACCTACAATAAGTTAGAAGGTTTATTAAGCCAGGATATCCATTTTAAAGACATGCCAATAAACGCAGGTTACGAGTATTTTAATGCTGAAAAGAAATACTTAGAAGCCCAAACTCTCGAAGAGAAAATAGAAAGATTAAAGGAATTGATTAAAACAGCTCCAAAACATAAATCTTCTGAAAATCTATTATCTGAATTAAAAACTCGTCTAAAAAAATTCACAGAAAAAGCTGAAAAAAACGCATCTGTTGGAAAAGGAAAAAAAGGAATTAGAAAAGAAGGGTTTCAAGTCATAATGGCAGGCCTCCCAAACTCCGGAAAATCATCAATCTTATCTTCATTAACCAATGCCACACCAGATATATCTGTTAACCCTTTTACAACAAACGAAGCAATAATAGGCACGATGTATTATGAAGGCGTCTCCGCTCAAATAGTAGATTTACCGGCAATAAACAACAAAAATTTTGACACGAGTTTGTTACATACAGCAGATTGCATACTGATCATTCTATCAAAATTAGATGATTTGCCTAAAATAAATACTTACTTACAAAAAGCAACAACAAAAAGAATAGTTGTTATAACTCATACAGATTTATTATCGGAAACTGAATTAAGAAGGTTAGAAGCCCAACTAAAAACAAAAAGATTGAACTATGTTTTATTTTCATCCGTTTCAAAAAAAGGAACAAAAGAAATAAAAAGCAAAATTTTTGAGTATATGGACATAATACGTGTCTACACGAAAGAGCCAGGAAAACCAGTATCTGATAAACCTATGGTTATGCCTAAAGGAAGTTCAGTAAAGGATGTCGCAGAATCTATCTACAAAGGATTCTCCAAACAAATATCAGAAACACGTTTAACTGGTCCAAGTGGAAAGTTTGCCAATCAAAGAATCGGAATCGATCATGTGCTTAAAGACAAAGATGTTTTGGAATTCAGAACAAGATAAACTCAATTAGATATCAAAAAATCTCAATAAAAAAATCATATTCTTTCCAAAATAAATCTCCACTCACCTATAAAACCAAATCCCCTCATCTAAGAAATAAAAAACTATTGTTTTCTCTTCATCATAACTACAGCTACAACTACTGCCACAATTACAATTATCGCAATTATCCAACCCATTCCAAATCCACCAGATGAATCAGCTCCAGTATCAGTACCAGTTGCTGAATCTAAACTTCCATTACCAGTATCAGCACCAGCATTTCCAGAAGTTGCATTAACATTAGGTCCTGTAGATCCAGTTCCAGATGTTCCAGTTGATCCCGATGTTCCAGTTGATCCAGATGATCCCGATGTTCCAGACCATGAAGAGGTGCTAGGATGTTGAACCGTATAAATTACACTATTCGAAGCCGTATTTCCAGCTCTATCGACTACCGAACAAGTATAGGTAAATGTCCCAGTATTTACAGGAGTACCAACCCCATCTGGAGATGTTGATCCTCCAGAAGTAGAATTAATTCCTGAAAGGCCATCAGTTCCCGAACAAGAACACGGAAATGCATTTTCTGGATTTACAGTTGAAGGTGAACAAGAAGGATTAGCACCAGGTTTAGTATTATCAAAAACAATATTTTGCAAAACAGCCGAATTATTCAAATTATTAAGCGTGTCATTAGCAATGACTGTAAGATTATAAGATCCATCAACATAGTGTGATGTGTTTATAGTAGCAACAAAATTATTAGTATCTCCCTCTCTCCCCAAAGTCAATGTAGCATTTGAGATTCCCGAACTCCTATTTGTGATATTAACAAGAACCACATGAGTCCCAAGAACAACATCAGATATACTTAAATTAATAGTAAATAAACTTCCTGCACTAACAGAAGAAAAATTTGCACCTGCAATAAATGGAGATGAAAAGTTAGAGGTTGTGGAAATCGGAGGAGTTCTATCAATCTTGATATTAGTGCTATAATTAGCAGTTGAGGTATTAGCCATTATTCCCTTAGTACCATTTGTTATGTTAGCTGTAAGCGCATAAGTCCCATCAGCCAAAAAAATATTAACATTAGTAGAGTTAACTGCACAAGAGAAATTCGGTCCATTCAATATTCTTACACAGATTCCAGTTCCATTCGCAACAGGAAACCAACTACTTGTCCCATTACCAGTATTATTCATCAAAAAAGTTACATTAAAACTTGCCGAAGCTGTGTTCCACCCTGTAATCCCCGTACCATTTACAAAAGTTACATTAAGAAAAACTTGTCCTAACGAAAGATTTGTTGTATTAAAATTAGTTCCTGGCGAAACTATCTGAACGCTATTTTCAAAAACACCAGCAAAAACCAAAATAGCTAAAAGACCAACAAGAGCTAAAGCAAAAAATAGGATAGAAAACTTCTTCACAAACGCTTTATCATTCACCATATTAATTATGGATAGAAACAGATATAGTATATAAACATTTCTCCGAAAAAATTATTTCAAAAAATTAATTCTGATAGGCTTGATTATAACTTCAAGCGCATCTGCAATAGCATTCTTCAAATCCAAAGGATGTAATTTTCCATCTGAAAAATCTTTTTCAAGAGAGCCATAGTTCTTATAAGAAATATCTCCTCCAAATTTCTCAGGTCTTTTAATTTTCAAATTTTCAGAAACTGGAAACACAATTAATTTGCATATTTGCAAAACCGGATTATCTTTAATATCTTTTTCAGGACAATAAGCATCTTTGAGAGTCTTCTTTATCACATCATAAGAATCAGTAACTGAAATCCCGCTCCCTGGAATAGATTTGCTCATTTTTTTCCCAGGACCTTTCAAAGAGGTTATCAAAGGCGTATGAATAGCAACAAATTTATGTTCTATTTTAGCAGCATGTTCTTTACCAATCATATGGACTTTTCTCTGCTCGAGGCCTCCAACAGCAATATCTGCTTCAAGATACTTAATATCTACAACTTGCATCAATGGATACATTAATTGGGAAATTGTAGCATTATCAAAATCACGAGCAACTTCTTGCATACTTCTCATCCCCCTATTAACAGTCGTATTTTGTGATAGAGTCATAACATCAAACTGGTATTCCTTAGAAAACTGAAAATCGCTTCCGAGAACAATTTGAAAATCAGAGTCTATTGCCTTAATAGTTTTCTTCCAAGCTTCAACTTCTTTAGAAATCAGCTTAGAATCTCCCTTACGATTTAACATAGCATGAACGTCTGCAAGTAAAACCTTTACCTTGCATCCAGCTTCGGCACAATCTTTCAATTTGAGTATGGTAACAAAATGTCCTAAATGCATAGGCCCCGATGGTTCATAACCGCAATAAGCTACCGAGGTTTTTTTCTTCAAAACTTCTTTAAGCTCTTCCAAGGTAACTATCTCTTCACAATTTCTCTGGATTAATGCAAGCGAATCCTTCTTCATAATTTAGAGAATAGAAAGGTTAATTTAAACTTTATCTATATTCTAATATGAGAAAAATATCATTAATAGTCTCAATATTAGGAATATCTATTCTCCTAATATACCTTTTCACAAAACCTATAGAAATCAATTCTTTAAAAGAAATAAAAATAGGAACTCTTGTAAACGTTAAAGGGCAAGTTTCAGAAGAAAAAGAGCTATCATTCGGAAAAACTTTCAAAATTAACAATGTTTCAATATTTTGCAAATGTCAACAAAACTATCAAGGAGAAAATGTTGAAGTAACTGGAATCGTAGAAGATTATTACGAACTAAGAGTAAAAGTAATGAAAATTAAATTTATTTCAAAATAACAATAAACTTTATAACTTAAATTAAACTCCCTTTATTTTAATGAGTAATTTAACAAGGATTTCATTGAACGACTTATTAAACGATGCAGAAAAAGTTTTCAAATATTCTTCTACTGAGGAAAAAAGACCCAAGGGAATATTGATAACTGGGACCCTAAGAGCTGAAGAAATTCATGAGGCATTCAAAAGAAAGCCATATTTCAAAGAGACGCACATTATTAGAGATGAAAATCCAAAAAATAAATATGAAGGAAATTGGTATAGAATAGAATCTAATCAAATTGAATTAAGTCCTTAAATTAATAATTCTGTAAAATTCATTTGCTTTATTCCCCATAATTTCACGTAAATTTTCCAAAGAGGCACCAAATATATTTTTCAAACTTCCAAACTTTTCAACTAACTTCTTTGAAGCAACTGGTCCAATTCCTGAAAACCCTTCAAGAATAAATTGAATTCTTTCATTATCTTTCAAGATAATTTTTGAAGCACGAATATTCAGATAATCTTTATTTTTTTTATTTGCCAAAACCGAAATATATCTAGCCGTATCTCTTTCATTTTTAGTAAATATAATCGGAACTTGAAATTCAGAGATGATAGACAAAATCATTCCTCTGAAAGCATTTTCATGTATCTGTCCAGAATAAATGTCTTCATTTTCCATACCTTCTATAATCAAAAAATAAAATTTATGTTGTTTAATCTCTAAAAGTTGATTAAATATTCTTTTGTCAATTATAGACTTTTTAAAATCGGAAATTGTTTTTCTCTCAATAGCTACATCATTTAATAAATAATCTGCGACTTCAAGTTGTCTAAATTCAATTTCAAATCCGAGTTTTTTTAACTCTGTGGGAATCAGAGAATTATTCTCCCTATTATCTACGACAATTTTCTTTTTTTCAAAATTTATTTTTTTCTTTGAGAAGATATCCAAAAAAGTCATTTTTTAAAATCGTCAAGCCTCAAAGTTTTATTCTGCATATCTCTTTGAACTGAATCAATGGTCCTATACATCTTCTTTTCTCGCGCAATAGAAGCATAGTGGTGAGCTTCATCTCTCGTATTCTTAGTAATTAAAATAGCAAGTTTTCCAGGCATTAGTCTTGCAGTTCTTCCCGCTCTTTGTATTCTTCTTATTTCAGAAGGAATAGGCTCATAAAAATAAACGGCATTTACTTCAGGAATATCTAATCCTTCTTCTCCAATAGAAGTAGCACAGAGCACATTGATTTCTCCAGATTTAAAATCTTCAATAACTTTTTTTTGTTCTTTCTGTGAGAGTCCTGAACTTCCTTCAAGATGTTTTTTCTTCGCTTGACCTACAAACAAAGACGCTTTCACTCCTTCAATCTTATTCAAATTTTTAGCAATAGTATTCGCAGTTTCTCTGAACTGGGAAAAAACAATTATCTTAGATTCTTTTTTATTCGAAAACTCATTCTCAATCAAAGTCTTCAATTCATCAACTTTAGGATGTTCTATTTTATTTTCAATCAAAGAATTGACAGAAATCACGACAGCTCTAAATTCGGGAGAATTAACTAATGTCTGAACACCCTTACTTTTTTTTTCTTGTGCCTGTTTAATCAAACCAGCCAAGTATTCCCTTAGACCTGAAAGAGTTTGAGTTTCCAAAAGTTCCTGTGCATGAGATATTTTTATTGCTTGTGCACATAAAGACATCCCAATCATAGCATTAAAATTTCCAGGAGAAACTTGTTTAGCGAGACCGGATTGTAATTTCAACAAAGTAATTTTGTTTGCAGGACCGAAAAGCAAATTCCTATTTTTTAATTGCTCAATCTTAGAATCAAATATTCTTTTTAATAAAATTTGTATCTCGATAAATTCTTTAGGAAATGGGACTTCGTGTTTTTCAAAATCTCGCTCTTGCAAATAAGGTTTAACATCGGGGGACTCTCTAGTCCTCATTTCAAGGGCATCAACATTCAAGTTTTTGCAAATTTGATTTACTCTTTCTTTATCAGACCCAGGAGATGCAGTGAGACCTAAAATTCTCTGATTTAAAGAATTTTCAATATAATTTCGGGAAACATAATTATAATCATAATTCTTTAGACATCTATGCGCTTCATCAATCACGAGCAAAGAAACTTCACTCAAATTATAAAGTCCTGCTCGTAAATCATTGGCTACACATTGAGGTGTAGAAAAAACAATCTCTCCCGTTCTCCAAAACTCCATTCTTTTCTTCGCATTTATTTCTCCAGTAAATATTTGTAAATCTGCAAACAATTCAGGAAGTTGTTTTCTAAAAGACTCAAAGTGTTGTTCAACCAAAGGTTTTGTTGGAGCCAAAATAAGAATTTTACTTCCGGGAAATTTCTTTAATCTTTCAATAGATAACATCAAAGCAATCAAAGTTTTTCCTACACCCGTAGGTAGTATTACAAGAGTATTTCTATTAATAGAAGTATTAAGAATAGACAATTGATATTCTCGTGGTTTAACATTCATCAATTCTTTCATATTCCTCACATTTTTAATTCGCTATATTAATATATCTCTGCTAAAATCAAACCAAAAGCAAGGCATACATCGTGAATATAAGTGTAATCACTGCAAGCATTGCCCATAAGACTTTTGAGCCGAAATAAATCTGAGTTCCATCAAGTTTGGAAAAGGGAATCATATTCCAAAAAGCGTAGAATGTAGCCATTCTTCCAAGAACGCTGGCTTCAGGAATAAAATAGCAAACAAATGCTACAAAAAGAGTGGCTATAATTCCCATAGCTCCAACGAGAGCATTGTGATAATCAGTCATTTCAGTAAAACTGAAAGGTCCGAATCTCTTAGCTGCTCTTCTTTTCAAAGCCTTAGTTTCATAAGTCAAGCAAGTCATCATATTAACTGTGCCTAAAGAAATAACAGAAATAAATAAGGGGAATATGACTCCCGCCGGTATTTCTTTTTCCAATTTAGAGCTTACAGAAAAACCATACCTTTGCATATTCCATATCTCATGTTCAACATCTGCATCAAGTCGAGAAGCCATCATTTTCTTACCAAAAATATTTGCGAAAATAACAATGGCAGAAAAACCAACAATAAGAGATATAGATCTAATATCCAACGAACTAAGAATTATTTTTTCATTATTTAAAGACACCATTTCCGAAGCTACAGATACAATACCCAATACAATCACTGCAACAATAATCTGCATTACTTCTGATTCTTTCATATATTTGAAAAAATTTTATTTTATATAAACATTTGTGTATTGGACAAATTTTATGCATGTTGATATCAGTCAACTTTGTATAAACATTTGTGTATTGGACAAATTTTATGCATGTTGATATCAGTCAACTTTGTATAAACATTTATTTCCATTAGTACAACCTATATTAATAGATATTATAAAATAACGTTTATGTAATCGTAAAGTATAAATACACCTTGAAGCACTTCCGTATATGCTTAAAATAAAAAGAATAAGTGAAGTGCTAGGAAAACACGTTTACACCGCAGAAGGAGAATACTTCGGCCAAGTAGAAGATGTTAACTTAATGGACAATAAAGTAGATGGTTGGAAGATAAGAGTAAGTTCTGGTTTCATGAGCTCATTAGGTGGAGCAAAGGGAGTAATAATTCCTCAACAATTCGTAAAAGCAATTGGAGATGTCTTTGTAGTTACAAAGGGTTCAGTTCCATCAAAAGAAGATTCAATGTCTCTCCCATCAGGCACAGGACAAAATTCTCAATCAAATTCGTCTAATAGTATGATGATGAACGATTCTTTCTAAATTTTCAGGAACATTTAAATATATAAAAGAGTTACAAAGAATATGAAAAAAGTTCAAACAGTTTCTCCAAATTCTTATCGAGATAAAATGCTTGCATCTTTCATTATAGGTATCGGATTCTGGCTCATTAACATAACACATGTTTCACAAGATAACTTATGGTCTGCTGTAACAGCATGGGTTTCAGGAGGAGCATTTATATTTTTATTAGGTTATAGCTTCAAATCAATGCGCCAAGGAGACAAAGTTGGGTTGAGCTACTTTCTAACTGATGTTTGTATGATTATTTCTTACGTTGTGTTGGTTCTACCATCTTGGCTCTGAATATCAAGCAACATTTAAATAATCTTTAGATTTATTCAAAATATGGTTGAAACAATTTTATCAAGTCCTATAATTTCCGAAGCAGTTCTTCCATTTATGTTAATCTTTACAGTGGTATTCGCAATTCTACAAAAATCTCAAATTTTAGGCAAAGATAAAAAACAAATTGATGCACTCGTCGCATTAGTAATCGGATTAATAACTATAACTTTCGCAAATGCTGTTGGAATAATAAGTTCATTACTTCCATTTCTCGCAGTCTCAATAGTGATGATATTAGTGTTCTTGATTTTAGTAGCCATGGTGTCAACAGGAGAGAAAGGAATTGAATTGCATCAAGGTTTTAAATGGACAATAATGATTTTATCATTTATCGCCATAGTAGTTGCCGGTTTAGTAATCACTGGCGCTTGGGATTATATAGTTGGCCAATTTGAAGGTCCTAGAGGATCTTCTTGGGGCACAAACATAGTATTTATTGTAATAATCGTTGGTGCATTCATCATGGCATTTTTAGGAGATAAAAAGCCAAAGTCTTCTTAAAATAAATATTAATATTTTCTACGAAACATATTTAAAGAAAGTTGTTAATTTAATCTTATGATTACAACAACATTCTTACAGTTCTTTTCATTATATGACTTATACGCCCAATGGGAGACATCAGGCGTTTTTGATTTTCTTCTTCCAATAATGTTAATATTTGCAGTTATATTTGGAATATTAACCTCTACAGGAGTCCTTGGTGGTAACAGAGGAGTAAATTTTGTTATAGCTCTCTCTGCTGCACTTATGGCTATGCGTCTTCAAATAGTTTCTCAATTTTTCTCTTTGCTTTTGCCAGGCCTCGGAATAGGAGTTGCAATATTAGTAGTAATTTTAATTCTTTCAGGCTTATTCATCCACGAATCAAACTGGCGCGAGTGGATGCCTACATTCTTCTGGGGGGGAATAGTCATAGGTTTAATAATAGTAATCTCAGCAATAAACTCTTTTGCTTGGTTTGGTTCACCTTGGTGGCAAAGAAATTGGGTTTCAATAATTTGGATGATTGCATTAGTTGCAATTCTTGCTCCTCTATTCACAGGAGATAAAAAAAATAGCGATGAGAAAGGAATCAAATCTTCAGTATTTCCTTTCAAGGCAATGAGAGAATAAATGGCAGCAGACATATCAGCATTTGTTTATTTCCTACCAATTTTTGCATTCTTAATTGTTTTTTCAATAATCTTTGCAGTTCTTAATAAATTTAAAATAATAGGGGAAAATGTTTTCTTTCAATTATTTTTTTCATTTGTAGTTGCGACAATTTTTGTAACGGCCTCAAGCGCAAGACAAGTAGTTCTTAATGTAATCCCTTGGTTCGCAGTTTTAATCGTTGCTATGCTCCTTATTTTAGTATTGGTAAGTTTCATAGGCAAATCTGAGATAGCTGGAAAGGGAATGGGTTGGATTTTTGTAGTATTATTAATAATAATATTTATAATTGCAGGAGTTAAAGTATTCGCACACACACTTGCACCATATCTCCCTGGCTCAACTTTTAGAGGAGGAGATCCAACTCTAAAAACATTTTTCAACTGGTTATATTCTCCAAGAGTAGCTGGAGCGTTCTTGTTAATTCTTTCAGCAGCAGTTGTCAGCTGGATTCTAGCAAGAAAATCAAAATAATTATATCCTTACTAAACAAAAATAATAGCCATTAAAAAAGAGAGATTACTTTTTGTCCTCTGAATATTTCAACCCTAAAATTTTCCCAAGAGTCTTTTGAGTTTCAAAAAGTTCTTTTTTGATATCATCTACATTAGTAACATAATCTCCTACTTTTCGCAATACAGACGCTTGAAGAGTATCAATTATTTTCTCAATTCTTTTCAAACGTTCTTCAATGGAATCAGTTCGCACATCTAATTCAGATTTTGAAGAAATGATTTTTTCCATTTTTTTTCTGATTTCGGAAAGTTTTTCAGAAACTATCTGTTCAGATATTTCTGTAATAGTATCGCTACTTAGAGAAGCGGGGATATAATCACGTACTTGTTGTTGTGCTGGATAATCATATGATGGTTGTTGAACTGGAGCATTAGAATCATAATCTGGAAAAGACTCTGTTCCTTCAGAATTTTGAGTAGTCTGCATCATAGATGCTTGCATAGTTTCAGGAGTTTGAGAAGAAGTAGACAACTCCGAATTACTCATTTCAGGACTGGAATATTGACCCTCTACTGCTGCCTTTATTTTATTTTGGGACAATGCATCTAAAATATCTCTGTAAGAAATCCCTCTCTCTTGCATAGCATTAATTATCATAGAATCATCCATTCCCTGAGACTTCATCTGGCGAATATCTTCAAGAATACCCATTATTTCTTATTGTGTGCAGACATAAATAAATCTACTTGTCTTTGTATCATTAGCACTTCCTCCTTTCTGACAGATTCTGCAAGCTGATCAGCAACCTTTCTCATAAAATCCTGCATCTTCAAGTTATCTTCCTTCATCTTAAATACCTCTTTTTTGAGTTCTTGTAATCCTGTGAACATTGAATCCCTGTCTTCAATAAGATTCTTTCCAATGAGGAGAAGTCTATCTTTAAGAAGTCTTTGTCTTTCCTCAATGTCTTTCAATCTGGTATTTACGTCGACAAAATACTGTTCTTCTGCAGTCTGATGACCTCCTTCCATAAATATGTCAAGAACCTTCTATTTATATTGTTTTTCTATTCTCGTAATCTATATAAATGAAAAAAACTCAAAAAAAACATGAAAAATCATCATTGGACAATGGGGAAGATAGTTTTAATTGGGATTATAATTTTATGTTTGATTCTTTCAATTATTTTCTCGGTAAAAAGTGTTACGGGATACATAATTGCTGAAGAGAAAGGTTCCATAAAAAATATGTTCTCATTAGTATTTCTTCTTATAGGCATTTTCAGCACCCTATTCTATCTTACAAAGTTTAGATAACTATTTAATGATGCCACAGATTAAATATTAAAGATGGTGTTCAATCTTAAATCTCCCCTGTATTCTGTAGAACTTCAAAGAAAAGAAGGCGAGAGTATCTTATACATCAATTATCTAGGTGCATCCTTAACTCCTTCAATATCTGAATCTTCTGAAGTTATGTCAAGAACCGTTGATGCTCTGATGGAAAATCCAGAAGTCTCAAGATTAATTTTCGTACAACAAAGAAATTATAATTATCCCTATGAGCAAGTTTATTTATTATCCGAAATAGCAAGACTTTATACATTTCTTATCCAACAAGAAAAAATTCTCTCACCTGAAAGGCTACTGCTCTTCACACAGCTCGAATTTGCTCCCAAAGAGTTAGCGTATTTGATAAGCCTTCTGAAACAAGACCCTGCATCTTGTTATTTAGAATTAATAAAAAGATTAAATTCTTATAAAAAAAACATACAGCAACCACTGCCTCATTTGGGATTGTATATTAGAACTCTAGACAGATTCAAGGAATTATTGGGAAAAACAAAATTGATAACCTCTTTATTGGATGTAATAGAAACTTATTCTGTAGGAGACAGAACAATCTACGATTCTATTTTTAGATCAAATATTCTTCCAAATTTTACATTCACACGTTTGGTAGCCCAACTTCCAGAAAAGGCAGAACTATTGAATCAGTATGAAATAAATGTGGACTCGGAAAGAGTGTTGGTCACAATACTAAATATTCCTGGAGATGTGAAATACCTTTATCATATAATGCCTCCAGAATATTCTCTAAGTGAAGAACACCATCTTCTTCTAAATCTGGGGAAAAATGTTCTTCTTCAACATCAGCCAAAATCGGAAGAATTTACTGACCCAGAAAAAGTTCGTTCACTTTTCTTTAATGTGGCAAGAGATTTAATATCTGAATTATCGCGTAATAAACAGATTCCATTGAATTATAGAGAATTAAATAATCTGGCAAAAATATTAGTAAGACAAACAATAGGATTTGGTTTAGTTGAAGTTCTTTTATTAGATGAAAATTTACAAGATATTTTTCTAAATGCTCCAATAGCTCAAAATCCCATATTTGTAAGGCACTCAAAATATGGAGATTGCGTAACAAACATAATCCCCTCTTATGAAGATGCGGATTCCTGGGCAGCAAAATTAAGACTTCAATCAGGTCGCCCATTAGATGAGGCAAATCCTATATTAGACACAGATTTATTTTTCGGGCAAACAAGAGCAAGAGTTGCAGCAATACAAAAACCACTCTCACCAAATGGAATCGCATATGCTCTAAGAAGGCACCGCGACGATCCTTGGACCTTACCTTTATTCATAAACAACAAAATGATTAATTCATTCACAGCTGGGTTAATGAGCTTCATAATTGATGGAAATCGCACAATATTGGTAGCTGGAACGCGTTCAAGTGGGAAAACTTCGTTGTTGGGTAGCACAATGTTGGAAATAATTCCTTCAGTAAGAACTATTGTTATAGAAGATACTCTTGAACTTCCAGTTGATTCTTTGAGAAAATTAGGATATAATATACAAAGAATGAAAGTTCGTTCAGCGTTACTTGAAACAACAAATGAAATTGGAGCAGCCGAAGGAATTCGCACGAGTCTTCGTTTAGGAGACTCTGCATTAATAATAGGTGAAGTGCGTAGCAGTGAAGCAAAGGCATTATATGAAGCAATGCGAGTCGGTGCTCTTGCAAATGTGGTCGCTGGAACAATTCACGGAGCATCACCTTATGGAGTATTTGATAGAGTAGTCAATGATTTAGGAGTTCCAATAACCAGTTTCAAAGCAACAGATATAATCATTGTGGCAAATCCTATAAAGACTCCGGATGGATTACATTACAAAAAAAGAGTGACTCAAATAGCGGAAATCAGGAAAAACTGGACGAATGATCCTTTGGAAGAAAAAGGATTTGTGGATCTAATGAAATACAATGTAGAAAAAGATGAATTAGAACCGACAGAAGACTTAATGAACGGAGATTCCGAAATAATAAAATCCATCGCAGGAAATGTCAAAGGCTGGGCAGGAAACTGGGAGGCCGTATGGGATAACATCTTATTAAGAGGGAAAATCAAACAAGAAATCGTAGATTTATCTAAAAAACTTAACAAACCAGATTTAATGGAAGCAAAATTCAACGCACTTAGCAATGATATGTTCCATAGAATTTGTGAAAAAGTTACCAGTGAGGTTGGTCTCCCTTCTTCAGATAGAGTTTTCCCAGAATGGAAAAATTGGCTTATGCAACAAGTGAAAAATCTATAATCTCCTTAAGCATAATAAATTGTGTTTGAAATAATCATATTTATCATCATAGGGCTAATAATTGGTACAATCACAGGCTTAACCCCGGGAATCCATATAAATACGATAAATAGCCTCTTTCTTTCTTCTTCAATAATTCTATGGATTGAAAATCCTCTTTCAGTAGTCGCATTCATCGTATCTATGGCAACAACCCATAGCATATTAGATATAATTCCCTCGATCTTTCTAGGAGCACCTAATGAAGAATCTTATTTAACAACGCTTCCAGGACATGAAATGCTTCGCGAAGGAAAAGGAATAGAAGCCGTTTATATCTCAATAGTTGGCATTATCTTATCTATCCCAATAATCATAATCATAACTCCTCTCTTTCTAAAATTAGTTCCAATAATATTTAATGAAATAATTTATTTAATTCCATTTATATTATTATTTTTATCTATATATTTAATATCGCGAGAAAATTATTCTTTAACTGCTATTGCTATATTCTTAATGTCTGGAATGTTGGGTTACGCTACTTTAAATCTCCCAGTAAATGATTCTCTCTTGCCTTTGCTTTCAGGATTATTTGGAGGTTCTGGAATCATTATAAGTTTGAAAGACAATACAAAAATACCTGAACAGAACAGAATAAATTTCAAAAACATAATTTTGACAAAAAAAGAATATTTTTCCTCAATTATAAGTTCAATACTTTCAGCACCGTTATTTTCTTTCCTGCCAGCAATAGGAGCTGGACATGCAGCAACATTAAGCACAGAAGTTTTTGCACAAACGAGAAAAAGTTTTTTGGCAACCATAAGTTGCATAAATATGATAGTAAATACATTAAGCTTTGTAACATTATATTCCATAAACAAAACCAGAACCGGAGCATCTGCAGCAGTAAAAGAGATTATCCCGAATCTATCAATAAATCAATTAATTTTTATAATTATTATAACAATAATCAGCATACTTATTTCTTCATTTATCGCAATAAAACTATCTCAAAAATTTGGATATTTTGTATCTAAATTAAATTACAAAATGTTTTCTTCAATAGTTCTAATATTCCTCGTTTTATTAATATCTATAATCTCTGGATTTATTGGAGTAATAATTTTTGTAACAGGTACAGCTATTGGAATATTTTGTATCACATCTAAAGTCAGGAGAATAAATTTAATGGCTTGTTTGATTTTACCGACGATTTTAATTTATATGTTTTAAAACCATTTCTTAAGAGCTTCTTGTTTTTCTTTTTCTTTTCCAAAAATACTTTGAATATCTTTTTCAACTATTTCTAAATTTTCCAATAAATAAGGGCTTACATGATAATTTCTTGCTAAATCTAATGCTGCTTGCATATACTTGATGATACTTCCTTCAGAGATAGTAAATATAATCTTACCTCCACATTTAATACATTTTCCGGCAAGAGGAGGTCTTCTAAATTTTTCATTGCAATCAACACATCTGAAAACCTGTTGAGAAAATTTTCTTAAATTTCCTCTAATATCTCTGATGAAATGTCTTTCAATTATTAATCTGGCAACATCGCTAGTATCTACTGCTCTTATTTTTCCACATAAATCCATCTGTTCTTTAACTTTATCATGCATAGTTGGAAGAGTTTTATAACTTGAACACAAAGGTCCTTGATTTATATCTGAAGTATCATATGAAAATCCAATATTGTCAAATTCATGTTCTCCTCCCAATCGATTAGCTATTTTTTCCATTTTTATTTCGGAAGGAGATTTGTGTTCTTCTCCAGCTCGATAAAGAGCAAGAGGAATTTTTGAAGTAACATCTAAATCAAAAATCATATCGTCCACTTCTCCAGCTCTTATTCTTGTATTCAAGACCAATGGAGCGTCCTGTGTTCCTCCTCGATGAGATGGCAGAAAATGTTTTGAAAAATTGATAAGCATATCGGCAAGAACCATAACTGCTGCTTCATCACCATCACAATCTCTTCTCATAGCTGCATGAATATATGGGGAAGCAAGTAATGCTTGAATTTTTGAAAATCCTATAACTCTTCCAACAACAGCTGCACAATTATGTGGAGCGATACATCCCAAAAGAACACCAGCCAAATCTTCTTTATTTTTACAATTGAACAACTTTGGAAGTTTATACAAATATTGGAATTCATCATCAACGAAAGAGCATATATTCATTAAAACATCGTCAGCATTTTCATCTGGGGTTTGTGGACACGAAGGCAAAACAACATCATGAGGAAAGAGTTCTAAGATTTGATCTGGATTTTCCAATGGTTGGCCACGAATATCCTTTTCATAACCTAAACTTTTAAGTTTCTCAATACTAGTTCCAATTTCTTTGGGTTTGAAATGCGTCAAAGGCATTTCAGATAAATCATATCTTACAGTGCCATCTTTATTTACATGTAAATTATATTTCGCTCTCAAAAGTCCCTTGGCAAGATTTTCACAGCTATGATCTTGATTTGAAGTTCCTCTAACTCCTTTAATTACGACAGGTAAATCATCATTTCTTGCTCCGATTAATTTTCTAGCATAGTTGAAATAATTTTTCATATCAATTCTTCTTATTGCGTGATTTTGCATTCTGTCTGGATGTTCGGAGCATTTATCCTCATAATATTTATTGCAATTCCTACAATATTGTCTAACTTTACAAGGAGCATTACAAAGTATACATCTTAAATAAGCACTGTCTTTTCCACAAACCACACAAAAATAATTTGGAAAATCCGATTGAACTGTCCCATTATCAAATGCGGCTTGCACACTTCTCAAACGACCCCCTTCATCTCCAACAGGAAAAAGAACATGGGGACTTCCAGTAAGCTTTCGTAATTTTGCTTTTTCAGGTCTTCCCATTCTCGCACCAATAAATAAACCAGCTTTATCTCTTAAATTAAACTCTGAAATTAGATTGACTGACTTCAAAATATCCCCCACATCTTTTAATTTTGAAGAAATAAAATCCACCCCCTTACTCAAATCATTTAAATGTGGACTTAAGCCTAACGAAGATAAAATCGCTAAAGTATCTTCAGAATTTAATTTTATCGAACCAGATTCAACATCATGAGGACACCCTATAATTTCTAAAGCTCTTTTACCAATATGAAATCTTTCTCTTGAAATTTCATCATATGGTAAAATTAAACTTCCTTCCAAAACTTTACCATGAGCAATCCAATCAATCAAAGAGAGTAAATCCAGATAATTAATTTGATTCCAATAATAAAGATATTTAGGGTGTAATGAAATATCAAATTTTTTGCACAGATCAATCGCTTCTTCAAAGCTGATATTTAAGTCGGCGCTTCCTCCTTTTTCCAAAAGTTCTTCAACCCAATATTGCTCAACATAACCAGGATTTCCAAGTAAATAATTTCTATTTGAGAAATCTCCATAAGGAACAAGAATATCTCCCAAATAAATTATCTCATAAACATCTTTATTCAAATTCTTAGCTTCCTCAAAATTCTTTGGCGCAACAACAGAACCATTATTCAATTTAATTATTGGACCATCAATAGTATCACAAGAAGCAACAGTACACCCTTTAGTAGGTTTTTCTATTTTCAATTGTGTTCCTATAGCGATGAAGTCTTTAGTAATAGCCATAGTAGCAGGATGTACGGCTAAAGTAGAATATCCTGTATTTCTACATCTTCCATATCTCAATCTAAAAGAGCCAGATCTCCCAGGGTGTGCAAAAACAGGTCTTCCAGCAACAATATCCTGCATATAAGTAGCCCCACCACCAGAAGACTTCACATTTGTCTTCCCCTCTTTAATTTTCTTTTGCAAAACAACAAAGTCAGAAAGCCAATTCCAATCAGAAAGTTTGAAACCTTTTGCCCTTAATCCTTCAATTCTTTTCAAAATTTTCGGAGCTTTCTGAGCAAGTCCTTCACAAGTAGTAAGACAAAACCCACTCCTTATATAATTCGTATCTATCCGTGGAATATCTTTATAATTATAAACTTCTACTTCCTCACTAGGATCTCCAGATATTTGTATAGGTAAATTCCTAATCAAAAATTCAAGTTCTTCTTCTGAAGGTAAATATTGAAGATTAGTCACACGTTCATGATACATATATGCTTCATGCACTCCTCTTTTTATTTCATCTTGTGTAGGATCATATCTCGCATATCCAAACAATTCTCTCAAATAATCTATAATGACCATTGAAAAAGCTGCTTCGGTTCCTCCGGCTGACCTTATTGGACCAGCATAAAATGGGACAAAATATTCATTTCCTTCAGCAGTCTTATTTAATTTTATTTGGGTAAACCCTTCTATCGGACTACTAACAACTCCTAAAGTCATATATGCGATAGCAATTCTTACACCGATTTCAATTGCCGTAATCTGATTATTAAATTTGCAAAACTTTTCCTTAGCCACTTCTTCAGCAATAGTCAAAGAAACAGCTGGATTCAAAGAGCCGTATTTTTTTTCTAATTCTAAAATTCTATCAACAATATCTCTATTCTGGACCTCGGGATATATTGCAGATATCAATCCAACCACCTTCTCGGCAAGAGAGCTTGCTTGAGGAATTTCAACTTTATTTTCAGGATCTAATCCTACATTTCTAGCCATATTGGCAGAATCGTATGTTTTCTGTACATCCTCTTGTAATTTTACAAAATATTCATTTATATTCATTTTATAGTTACCTCATTATTTTCAATAGGATTGGAAAAATCTAAAATTTTTAATTCGTGAGTTTTTATATTGAAAATTGGGACCTTACAAGGATCGGGAATATTTCCAATTTTCTCTTCAAATTCGGTTTGTGCCTGCCAACAATTTCCAGTTAAGATTAAAGTCCCATTATGTCTTTCAATATCTAACCTATGCACTTCTCCAGTACATAATATATCTGGCGTTTCAGAAATAACTAATGGATCTCTCTCAGCATTAGGAACATAAACAATAGATGCGGAAATTCCATGGCTTGGAGCCAAATGTCTCCTCTTTAACATATGTTTAACGGCCTTCGCAGGATATTTATGTGCTTTAATCAATCTCAATTCTTCAATATTATTTATGAAAGTATGAATACTTGCGCCATGATACATTTGAACTTTGAATTCTTTTCTTCCTTCGAAGAGTTTAACAAGACAAGGATTAGATACGAGAACTAAATTAGGAATATCGTACAAAGCACAAGCATAGGTCCTATCAACTATTGGTTGAGGTTCTGGAACTCTTGAAGCATCGTGTTGTCCTGGACACATAAAAATAGTTATTCTTTCTGGAACTCTCCTCAAAAATTTCGCAAGTTCATCATATTGACCTTTTAAATTTTTTATTTCTAATAATCTTTCTTGACCTGGAAAAACACCTATGCCATCAACACAATCTCCAATTATAAACAGATATTTCAATTTGTTAGCTAACTCATCTTCACTATCTAACCAATTAATGAAATTATCAAATTCTCTTTTCAAAAATTTATGACTTCCGACATGAATATCTGATATAAAGGCAAGACCACAATCTTCATCAAATTTAGTTTTTTGTAAAATAAACGCATCCGGAAATATAATCTCATTACCTATAACTAATTCATTGTTCCCAGAACATTTAATAGCTACGACTTCATCAAATTGAAGTTCTTCCGCAGATTTAAAATTTGTACTTCCATTTTTAAATAAAATATTTATTTGTCCAGTTAAATCCTCAAAAGTAATAATTAAGTTTTTGTTTTTAGTATATCTCCTATTATTAACCATCCCAATAATCATAAATTGTTGTCTTGTTCCAGAAATTTTATTTATTGAAATGAGTTTGTCAAGTCCAGTTCTTTGCATAATAATAGATTGTATTTCTTTATATCTCGCTCTAAAATGTCCTACAAAATCTTGAACAGTTATTTTTTTATCTGAAGTAGTTTTTGCATAATGAATTTGATAATTTTGAGATTTGTCTTCTTTAGGTTCTTTATTTTTAATCTCGATCGGTGTTTCAGAGATAGTTATCTGGACCCCAAGTTTAATAAAAACTTGAAGTAATGTTGGTTTTACCCCAGAAGAAACATCATCGACGATTTTTTGAGCCATTAAATAATTCTTAGTTAGAGCAGATTTTGTAATCATCTTCTGTCCAGTAACTGATACTAAATTATCTATCAACTGAGAAATTATATTTGTGTCTTTTATATTATTTAATAAATCAAAAACCTCTTTTTCAACAAGAATTCCTTTTTCCTTTAAAATATCTAAAAGTCCAAGACTCATAACACAAGAGCTGTACTCAAAATTTCTTTGGCACGAATTTTTAGATTATCTGGAATCATTAATTTTATTTCTCTTGTTCTTCCCTGTCTTCCTCTACTGACAACATCAACATTAATCAGGCCAAGCATATCGAATTCCGCAATTATATCTGATATTCTCCTCTGTGTTAGTGCCTCTAAGTTTATTTTTCTACAATAATCTTGATACATATTATAAACTGTCCCTGTAAATACAGGTTCCTCTTTTTTCTCCTCATTTAAATTTAAAATGCTATACAGAACAAGTTGGTGTTGTCTCGGTTCATTTTCTATAATTTCTAACATCTTATCCCTTTCTATTTTTTGATTCGCTTTGTTTATGAAATCCATAGTTAATTTTTTAGATTGTTCTCTTTCAGCAAGTTCTCCAGCAACACGAAGTAGATCCAAAGCTCTTCTTGCATCTCCATGTTCACGAGCGGCTAAAGCAGCACATAATGGAAAAACCCCTTCATCAACAATACTTTCAGCAAACGCAAGATTTGCCCTCTCCTTCAAAACATCTTGTAATTGTAAGGCATTATATGGTGGAAAAACTAATTCTTCCTCCCCTAATGAACTTCTGACTCTCGGATCTAAATCATCCATAAAAGTCAAACTATTACTTATACCAACTAAACTTATCTGCGCATTTTTCAATTCCGAATTTAATCTAGTCAAATTATATAGAAAACCATCAGATATTTTTTTTACAGCCTGATCTACTTCATCCAAAATTATCAAAATAAGCTGATTCTTTCGTTCTATAATTTCTATAAACTTTGAATATACTGCATCTGTTGGAAGTCCAGTAACTGGAACACTTTCTCCTAAAGCAGAAACGAGTTCGGCAAGAATTCTATATTCTGTATCTGCAACTTTCTTCAATTTACAATTAATATAAATTACTTTTAAAGAATGTTTACCATTGTCTTGCATTCGTTTATATATCTCATTAGTTACATATTGAACACATAATGTCTTACCCGTTCCAGTTTTACCATAAACAAATAAATTACTTGCTCTTTCCCCTCTGAGAGTTGGAGCAAGTATAGATGCAACTGACTCTATTTGTTGTTGTCTATGGGGAATAGTCTCAGGAGTATAATTATTTTGCAAAACTTTTTTATTTTTGAAAATACTTTGTCCTGAATAAGAATTGAATATTTTGTCTAAATTTGATTCCATACATCACCTTTTAAAATTCTAATTCAATATAATATAAACTTATCGTTACTCTAACCATCATTTCCTTTGGAAGTTTTATATATTACGACGAAAAAATAAAGTATATAAAAAAATAAACATCACCCCACACACACCATCATTTCAAATGGAGATTATATTACTCTATTTATATTGTCTTTATATTTTTCTTATTATAATATTAGTTTTATCTTGAAATTATTTATATTTTTGATTAGTATTTTAATTTTTTATTTATAATTAATTTTCTATTATTAATATAATATAATAATAGTATTTTTATTGTTAATATAAATAATACTCTATTTCCACACGAAATCAAGGGGACACAGGGTCAGAAGAAATCAATAAACATCAAATTAACCGAACTAATAATATAATAAATACTCTTCTACAATATATCAATAAAAAATATAACAATATTTATATAGTTAAGATAAAACATCCTCATTATGCCAATAGATAAAAAACCCCTAAGAGAATTCATTAACAAACCAGTCGTAACTAAAGAAGGTAAGCGCCTCGGTGTCGTCAAAGACATAACTTTTGAAGCACGCACAGGAGAATTAATTCAATTATTATTAAAAGAACAAACTCCTTATACAAGAAGTCTTAATCTTGAAACAAATTCTGGAAAAGAGACAATTTTACCTTATAACTCTATAATTGCAGTAGCTGACTTCGTCGTAGTTTCAGAAGAAGATCTTATATAATAATATTAAAAGAAGAATATCTCAAACATATCAACTTTAATTCACAAATGTTTAAAAAGCATATAATCCCAAAACTAATATGAAAATAATTGGTTTTTCAATTGAAGAAATTTTAGCAAAAAGACCCTTCGATATACCTAAAGCGGGAATAAACACAGATATAGTTTTTACAAACATAGATAAAGCAAAGTTAGATGTATTAAAAGAGGAAGAATGTCTTAAAGCAAGTTTCAAATTCTCAGTATTATACAAAGATGCATCAAAGAAAGAATCAAGTGAAAACAATGAAATCTCAATATCTGGTTCAATTCTTTTAATGGTCACTAAAGATGAATCTAAAGAATTCTTAAAATTATGGAAATCTAAACAAATTCCTAAAGACAAGATAATCCCAATTTATAATTATATTTTAAAGAAATGTTCTGTAAAGGCACTCCAATTAGAAGAAGAACTTAATTTACAACCACATATTCCTTTTCCAAGATTAACTCCTCAAAGCACACAATCTAATTAATATTTTTTAATTTACCAAATTTCAAATTTTTCAAGTTATCTTCAACAACTATAACTTCGAATTTTTCAAGTTCAAAATCAAAAGGATATCCTAAATTAAACTCTCGAGCATCTGTTCCCATAATCAAAGGAAAGAAACTCGGGACAAGCATTATTTTTTTAGATTTATAATTCCCTACTAAAAAACACTTATAGCTTTCTCTGGTAACGCTCTCCTTTAAAGTCACAGCAGGATGACCGTGTCCAAGCACCCAATATTTTATTTTTTTATCATATAATTCAGAAAAATCTTTATCTCCATGAGCAAAAATAAATTTTTCCCAAGAATAACTTTCAACACTAGTAGCACTAATTTTCTCCAGAATAGGAAATAAGATAGGATCGTGATTTCCTTCAATCACAACAAGTTCGTCACAAAATTCCTTTAATAAAATCAAAAAATTAGAGATATTTTTCCACTCTTCATCAAGTATATACCCAAATTCATGTTTCAAATCTCCCAAAACAATTATTTTATCAACCCTTCCAACATTATCAATAACCTCCATAAAATCTTTTACACATCTATCATATAGTTTAATAGGAATCATTATTCCAGAACGTCTCATTGAGCCCTCATATCCTAAATGTAAATCTCCAAGAACGAGAACTCGTTCACCAGAGTCTTCAAGAAGCAAGCATTTACCTATATAATTTATTTTTACCATAAAAATCCACAATAAAAAGAGTAATTAAACTTTGTCGAGATATACCTAATAATAATATCTTAAAGAGATAATATTTTTTAACGAATAACGAAAGGTATATAACTAATAAATACATAAGATTAGAATGAAAAAAGAAGAGTTTGGAGCAAATGTATTAATCGAAGGTCATAGATGTTTCAGATGTGAACATGCGTGGGTTCCACGAGAAATAGAGGAGTTACCAGAAGTTTGTCCAACTTGCAAAAGCCCATATTGGCAAAAACCAAAAAAGATAATTCAAAAAATGAGAGAAAACCTCTGAAAAATGGCTACAAAAGTTGAAGCAATAAAAAAAATAATTCAAGAATTTGAGGGGGTTGTAAATTGGGAACAGATATACAATAATATTGAAAAATATTATCCTGCAGCGAAAGTTAGCAAAGAATGGAAGGCGGGAATAAGAGGAGTTTTATATCGTGAAATAAGAAATAAAAAACATTTCAAAAAAGTAGGTTTAGGACTTTATGCTCTTGCAAATTATCAAGAGGAAAATATTTTAGAAGAAAAGAAAGACAAAGTTAAAATACATAATTTTATACAAGGAGTTTTAGTTGAAACGGGAAATAGGGAAAATTTTGAAACTTACACCCCTGATAAATCTAAAAAGTATAAAGAGAATATTCATTTATTCCAAATTCAAACTTTAAAAGAAGTTCCAGAATTTACTTATAAGGAATTAATAAACGATATTAAATGGGTTGATGTTTTATGGTTTTCCAAAGAAAAATTAAAATTTCCTATAAAGATTTTTGAAGTAATTGATAGTATTGGAACTTTATCAAAATCATTAAACCGAGTTTTACAATTAAAAAGTTTTAATGTTGAAATTTTTATTGTTGCCCCTAAAGAGTTTGAAGAAAAATGTAATGCCGAAATTAATAAGCAAGTCTATAATGAGTTTAGAAATCGTTTTAGATTTATTAATTATGAGCTGGTCAAAAAATGGTATAAATTAGCAATAGAAAAAGAAAAATTAAAATTTTTAGAGATTGTTTAATTTCTTTGAAGTTCTTTCCCGCACTCTAAACACAAAATAACTTCCTGAATTTCTCCTTTAGAATCATCAAAGTCCATATCTTGTGATTGAAATGGCTTTTTAAGTTCTAATCTCTTTATCTTTTCCACAGCTATCTTTTTATGGTTACATTTTCCAGGGTCTTTCATATCACTTAATAACATCATCTTCTCCTCTACCTCTTGCATTACTGATTAAGGCCATAGAAGTTTAGAGTTTTATGATTTTTAAGAGTTTCTACAGAAAGGGGAGTTGCCTAATCAATTTTAAATATTTTCATCTTGAGTTAATAATTTTTATTTGAAGTTCGTGCATTCTTCTCAAAAAATTAATTCTATCTTCAACTTTAACGAAATCAGCATGGCTCTGCGTAATTAAGTTCAGTCCAAAAGGAGAAACAAGAACATTATTTTTAAATTCAAATTTAATTTCTTCACGGCTTATTTTTTTTAAAATTTCTTCAGCTCTATCAATATCCATTAAGTCATTCAATACTTCTCTTCTAGCTTCTTTTAATATTGGAAAATCTTTACTCAATTCATTAACCGCACTAAGAAGAAAATGAGAATGCATTTGTTGTTTTCCAACACTTTTAGAGCGACCCTTATAATTCCTCAAAATCATAAGTGAACGAGCTGCACAGTGTCTGAATCGTCTCCTCAAAATATCAGTTTTTTCAATAGCTTTCTCTATAATTTCACGTAAATTTTTATGATTTAAGCCCTTTATTATTTTTTGAACATCTAAATTCTCTCCAGCAATAAAAAAACCATTATCATTTATTCCAACTTCAATATCTCTATGTTTGAGTTCAGCAGCAACATAAGCATAAGCTCTTGACAAAGCATCATTCACGCGACGTCCAAACATACTATGAAATAATAAATAATTTTTGTCTTGTTTAAATTGTTCAACAACAATGAGTTTATTCGTTGGAAGCGAAGAAAAATTTTCTTGTTCTAAACAATATTGGTATATTTGTCTTGCTACCTCAATAGAGCAATAAGTATAATCTTGTATGAATTTAATACATTCAGGAGAATTTCTTATTCTCTCTTTTACCAACCCTCTAAAAATACCTATAGCATTCGCAACATCATAATTCAAAGGAAGCTGTTCAGAAAACCAACTCGGTATAGTTGGTTGTCTACTCACATTAGCAATAACATAAGCTTTCATTCCCTTGCTATGTATAAATTGATATTTCACTCCTCCTAAAACAAAAACATCTCCCTTTTTCAATTTCTCAAGAAAAGATTCATCAATACTTCCCACACTGGACCCTTTCATTTCCACAGGAGAATTCACAACAACAGAGATGAATCCCTCTTCTGGAATTGTCCCTATATTTGTCATGTAAATTAATCTTGCGAGTTTTCCTTTCTTACCTACTTGCTTAGTCGTAGTATCATACCATATTTTTGCATAAACATTTCTATGTTCCAAATCATAATCTCCAGACAAGTAACTTATAACACTCATAAAATCTTCTTTACTCAATTCAGAATAACAATAACTCTTCCTTACCAAAGAAAGTATTTCAGTTATATTCCACACCTTACTTATAGCCATCCCATAAATATGCTGTGCTAAAACATCTAAAGCGTTTATAGGAATATCTACCCTATCAATAATCTTTTCTTTCATATGCTTCATCAAGATAGAACATTCAACTAAATCATCTCTATCCATAACAACAAACCTTCCTTTAGGATTAGAATGTAACTGATGTCCTGCTCTACCAATTCTCTGTAATGCTCTAGAGACACTTTTAGGAGATCGCAATAAAATAACTAAGTCAATAGAGCCAATATCTATCCCTAGTTCTAAGGATGTAGAAGAAACAACAACTTTCAAATCTCCCTTCCTCAACCTTTCCTCAATAAGAAATCTCTGTTCTCTACTCATAGAGCTATGATGGGCCCCAATCAACCCACTATATTTTCCAGGAAAATGGGTGTCCAAATAATGGATAATCCTTTCAGTCGCATTTCTAGTATTTGTGAATATTAAAGTAGTCTTATGTTCTTGAATAAGTTCGTCAAGTATATGGTATAATTTTTTCTGGTCTTCTGCAGCATCCATAGTAATCAAATCTGCACCAGGACTAATCAATCCGATGTCCATCTCTTTAATCAGAGGAACTTGAGCAATCAAACATTCTCTTCCAGATCCTACAAGAAAATTAGCAATCTTTTCAATAGGAGCAATAGTCGCACTCAAACCAATTCTTACTGGAGTTATAACACTAAAATTTTCCAGTCTTTCGAGTATCAGACTCAAAAAAACACCCCTCTTATTAGCTAGAGCATGAATCTCATCAACAACAATAAACTCCAAGGCTCTCAAAGATTCAGAAAATTTAGGGGCCGTCAAAACAATAGCTAAACTTTCAGGAGTCGTAACAAAAATATGGGGTATTTTTCTAGCCATCTTAGCTCTTTCAGAAACAGTAGTATCTCCTGTTCTCAAACCCACTCTAATTTCTTGCATATTCAATCCTTTTTTTTCAGCAATCTCCCTAATTTCTTGCAGAGGTTTTTCAAGATTAACATAAATATCATTCGTTAAAGCCCTTAATGGAGAAACATAAACAGCATACATCTTATCATCCAGTTCTTTTCTCAAAGCAAGTTCCACTAAATAATTCAAAATCCCCAAAAAAGCAGTCAGAGTTTTTGTCCCCCCAGTCGGAGCAGAAATAAGGATATTCTTCCGTTCGTGAATATTAGGCACACCATATAGTTGAGTAAGACTAAAATTCTTAAATCTTGAAAAAAACCACTCTTTCACAATTGGGCAGAGCATTCGCTGTACATCTTCATTACTTCTCGGTTCAGCAAACACAGGTGAAAAACCAGTCATCTTCCAGCGCAAAAAAGAAACTATAAAAACGTTTCTTGCGACTATTTATCATGCCACAAATATCAAAAGTGAAACGTTCAAAGATATCCGAGCAAATTCTCGCACATCTCTTTACAAATTCACCAGAATCTCTTTTTACATCCACAATAGCTCAAGAGATAGCTCGCGATGAGGAATTCACAAAATCTCTATTAGTAGAATTAGAATCTCATAAACTCGTTATTCGCGTAACTAAAGGACCACAAGGACAAGATTACAGAAGATGGGAGCGTTGGAGAATGTCCCAAGCAGCATTTGACATTTACAAAAAACATACCCTTCAACCATCTTCCTAAAAATATTCAACATAAATCTTTATATCCTCTAAAATTAGTCAAAATTCATGGATCCTCTTAAAGAAGCATTTTCAAGAATAAAAGAGGAGATATCTTTTCTATATCGGGAAGTAGAAGACTTAAAACATATATTAAACGAACTTAAATCTCATCAATCAAACCAACCAACAAACCAACAGATAATTTCAACATTCCAATACGATTCTCCAACACAAAACTCCTATAATCCTTTAAAACTAGAAAAAACAAGCATTTCCATAAGAAATGAAGGGGTTCCAACAAACCAACCAACAAACCAACCAACAAACCAACACCCCCTTATTTCCACTCCAACACAGCAAATAAGTTCGGTTAATGACAGAATAGACCATTTAAAGAGAGTTTCAGAGATTCTAGGAACACTCGATGATTTAAAGAAAGAAGTTCGTTTAAAATTTAAAAGATTAACAGATCAAGAGATGAATATTTATTCAGCAATATACCAATTAGAAGAACAAGGTCTTGTCGTAGACTATTCTCTTTTAGCTCAAAAAACCAACCTTTCAGAAATATCTATACGAGATTATATTCGCAAAATTTTATCCAAAGGAATTCCTTTGCAGAAACAGAAAGAATCAAACAAGCGAATTATCGTCGGTATTCCCTCCGAACTAAAACAAATAGCTTCTCTAAACACATTATTACAACTAAGACTCCTCTAACTAAATCGTTTCACCGAATAAAATAAGAGGTCTCCCTTTTACCTATTATTTAAGGTAATTTTTCATACTTTACCTCTTACTTTTTGCTCATCAGATTCTATGCTCTCGACTCAGGTATAAAATCCTCATATTTTTGAGATTTTTCACTTCTTTTTTCAAAAATAAACTCTCTCTTTTGGCTTTTTTTCTTCCAAACTCTAAACTCGATCTTCTTTCTTGTTCTTTTTCAATATATCCCTCACTTTTTTTACTCATTTTCGTTTTCCTTAGGTAATTTCTTGTATTTTTGTCCATCTTTAACTCTCACTTTTGCATATTTTTCAAGTTTGTTACGAACTTCTTCACTCACAAATACTCTTTTCTTCCCATTAGGTTCGGTTAACTCTTGAATCAAACCATCACTTTTCTGTTTTATCGCATTTATTTGTCCTCTTATTGTAGCTCTCTCTTTTCCTAAAAGTCTCGCAATATCTTCATAACTAAGCTTCATTTCTGAATTCATCAATGTAAAAACAATCAATCTTTCATTACTACTTAATCCTTTCAAAATATCATAAAAATTACCTGTTTGAACAGGTGTTTGAACAGGTTCCTCAACACTAAAAACAGGCTCTTGTTTGCTCAAAACAGGCGTTTTTTTGAACACCTGTTTATGTTCTTGCGCTAAATTAGTTAGAGAAACTGCTTCTTTAACTCCTTCAAGGTCATCTTTTATAGACGCTATTTCTCTTTTTACATCTGAAAGCAAGTCAAACAGCTGTTTATCGCTGTTGTTAAGGTGTTTAATCCATTTTCCAACGCCTTCAAAATCCTTTCTTACTTCAGAAAAACTCGTCCTTGTATCTTCTTCAAGTTTTTTTATTTTTTTAGATGAGTTAAACAGGCCAAACATATCAATTTATAGAGGGATTTACTATATAAATGTTGTGTTTTTTTGTCATAAATAATAGTAAAATAAACACCTTTAAACACCACATAAACACCCTATTTATCAACAAAAACACCCGTTTAAACATCATTAAACGCCTCCCAAATCTTTTAAACACTCAATTTATCGACGATTAAAATTTAAACACCCGTTTAAACACAAATTTTCCCATCAAGTTTAACAATTCCATATAAACACCCTATTTATCAACAAAAACACCTGTTTAAATTCTCCAATTTCCACACTCTCTCTTCAGCTTTCAACCCATCTTCTTTCAAAAAACTATTTAGAATCTAAGAAACACTTGCTTCAATAGGTGTGAGGCGCGAAGCGCCGAACTGCGCCGGCCCTGCAATTTGAGAGTAGGAGATTATAGTCTATTCTTAGACATCCGTAACCAAGACCTCATTATTTTCGTCATCGAAATCAGCCATCTAAAGAACCTTTACAAAAATTGATTAAAACACAAACAAAATAATCCGCTAAATCTTTTAGTCAAAACCAACAAGTTCTATAAGCGTAAAATATAAATACTAAATAAGACCCATCTTACTATGGATCAAATAGACATAACTCGAGTAAGCTCTAGAGGCCAAATAGTAATTCCCTTAGAACTAAGAAAAGATCTCAAAGAAGGAGATAAGCTTTTGGTCATCAGAAGAGGCGATGAAATCATACTTAAAAAACCTCAAAAAATAATCTGTGAAACTGCTTTACTCTCAGAATCAGCTTTTGCAGAAAACTGGTTAAGCCCTGAAGACGAAAAAGCCTTTGCATACCTACAAGATGAAATTTAACAAAGGAGATTTAGTCTTAGTTAATTTTCCTTATTCTAATCTCTCCTCTATAAAAACGCGCCCAGCTTTAGTAATCAAAGACTTATCAGAACAAAATTTCTTAATAGCTCAAATAACCGCCAAAATAAATCCTCATTTTGATAATTATGAAATATTTCTTTCACAAAAAGATTGTAATGACGCATTAAGGACAGATTCAATAATTCGCTGTGATTTTTTAACAACTTTAAATAAAAACTTAATCATAAAAAAACTCGGCTCAATAACCAACAAATCAGTTATTTCAGAAGTTTTCTCCAAGCTAAAACTTATGCTCTTTGATTAAAATTTCCAGCACAAGTCATTAGTTCGTTTAATTCCAAAATATCTTCCCTAAATTGACATGCCATCAGGCCCCCTATTCCAAGAAACAATTACCTCAATTAGTGTGAGGCGCGAAGCGCCGAACTGCGCCGGCCATCTAGAACGAAAACTATATTAATTCAAATTAATTTAATTAATATATGAGATGTGCCCAATGCTTAAAAGAATACTCCAAAACTAAATTTATTAGCCATCTTGGGACCAATTATTGTATTAATTGTGTTAAACAAACCCGTAAACAAAATCGCAAGAGATTTTGGTGGTTTTTAGTTGGGCTCTCTATTTTTAGCCTCTTAATTGGAATCCTCATGTCTCTTTAAGTCAAGTTTATCAAGAGTTCGCACAAGATACATTAACCGTAGTTTTTGGCACCTAAAATCGCATTAAAACGAACTTATGGAGGTTTTATGGAAAAGATGTCCTGAACTAACCATATATTCCTCAAAAACATATCCTTTTCATTGGCCAAAAAACAGATTTTGAAATTCTCAACCTCAAATCTTCAATTTTAACAGATTCCTCCATCTTAAAACCCAAGCTAAATCTTTTAGCTGTCGCTTAAAACTTCCAGCAAAGTAGAAAACAGAAATAAGTTCGTTTTATCTAAGCTAAAAGATTTAGTCAAAACATACAATTTTCAGCATAGCAAATAAGTTCGTTTAAATTTCTAAAAACTCCACTATCTCTCTAATTCTCAATTCATACTCTTTACAATCCAATAATTCTTCCCTTAAATGATTTTTTCTCATTTCATATTCTTTCCACGGATTTTTTTCTAAGAATAAATCTCTTTTTGGCAGATGTTCTTCATTTTCATAGAAATCTTCCCGAATGAGCATAGATTAAGTTAGATCGAGGCTTAAAATATTTTTCGTTAAAATTTTATCTTACTCCTATCTCCCCCATTAATCAAAAGGAGAAAAAATCCGTTCGAGTAAATCTCAATCTCTCTTAAATGTCCACCTATAAAATTAGCAGATTTATAGGTTTAAAACAATTATTATTTTCCAAATAAACTATCTAAAGGATTTGCAATCTTCTTTATCTGATCCGAGGATACATGTGTATAAATTTGAGTTGTATTAAGGGAGCTATGCCCTAACAATGCTTGAATCATCCTAATATCTGTTCCATTTTCAAGTAGATGTGTTGCAAAAGAGTGGCGCAATGTGTGAGGAGTAATTCTCTTTTGGATATCTGCACGAGTTCGCACAAGTTTGACGATTTTTTGAACATTTCTTGTAGTCAACGGACCATCTTGCGAAAACAAATATTTGGCATCTTTTCTTTTTTTCATATACTCCTGCAAATCCTCGCTTAAATTATTAGACAAAATAAACATTCTATCCTTTGAACCTTTCCCTCCACGAACCCATCCAGTATTTTCAGAAAAATTAAGGTCTTGAGGTTTTAGATTCACCAATTCAGAAACTCTCAATCCGGAAGAATAAAGTAAAGATAAAATCAGGCGAGATTTTTTAGTCTCTGTAGAATTAATTAATTTCAAAACTTCTTCTTTTGATAATACTTCTGGAAGTCTTTTTTCTTTCTTAGGCATCTTAATTTCTCCAACTTCTTTTTTCAAAATTTCTGTAAAATAGAATTTTAGAGATGCAGCGGCCAGCATAATTGTATTCTTTGATTTATCCTCAAACATTCCAGCAAGATATTGACGAACATCTTCTTGGCTTAATTGTTCAACAGATTTGTTTGTGCTTTTTAAAAATTTATCAACAAAAAAAGAATAATTTCGTACAGTAAGCGGAGAAAAACCTCTCAACTTCAATTCAGTTTTTAATTTTTCAATACTTTCCATCAAACCCCTTCATAATTAAAATATTTATCTTCTTTAAAAGGTTTTGTGGGCTGTTAATTTTCAATCAAATAGACATATAATAAATTAGCTAATAAACTTTTGATTTCTTCTCTAACGGTATGACTTCTGTCTCTTTGCTCTGGCTTTAGAGTCTCCAGGTTTTCTCTGTTCTTTTCTTCTTACATCTGCAACTAAAAGATGTCTGTCATATTGTAAATAAGCCTCTTTTAATTCTTTGTTATTTGTTTTTGTAACAAGAGCTTTTGCAAGTGCAAGTCTGGCTGCTTGAATTTGGCCTTCCTTTCCACCACCCATCACATTTAGAGATATATCATAAGGTAAGTTACCGAGAACACTTTCATATATTCTAATTGGCTCTAAAATAGATAATTTATGAAATGTCCTTAGTTGATCCAAGTTCTGATTTTTATAAAATACCTTTCCAGTTCCATCAGTCAAAGATGCTTTCGCAACGGATGTTTTTCTTTTTCCTGAAATCATTAGTTTACTCATCTTAATTCTCCACTCAATTCTTTAACAGTTATAGTTTTCAGATGTTCAGCTTTATCTATATGTTGAATCTTTGATTCAGCAAATTCTTTAGGAGTTCCTTCATAACATTTTATTCTTTTAAATGCTTGAGCTCCTCGCCCTTCTTTGTGAGACAGCATCCCTCTTATTGTGCGTTTAACAATCATAGCTGGAGTTGTCGGAAAATATGGTCCCTTTTGAGAGTGTCCTCCCTTCGCGCGGATTATTTTATACTGAGATAAAACCATAGGCCTGTTTCCAGTAATTACGACTTTTTCACAATTCAACACCACGACATTTTTTCCAAAAAGAGACTGTTTTGCTACTGCACTCGCAAGTCTCCCAAGAACAACATTCGCCCCATCAAATACAATATTTTCATTCATCTTATTATCTTGACTCCTTTTGCAGATGGATTACTTTTAATTTCATCTATTATTTTTACCATTTCAGATTTAGCATTTTTTATTTTATGAATTGCAGAATCAGAGAAGTAAAGTGCACAAATCTTTATTTTTTTATTTAATTCACCATTTCCAAGAACTTTTCCAGGAATAATTACAATATCCCCATTTTCAGATTCATTATTTATTCTATCAAGATTTATAGAGGAATACTTTTTTCTTGATCCCGATACTGCCTGTGCAATATCTATCCAAGATTTTTGGTTCTTAGCTGCAAGAGCAGTTTCAGCAATATATGAATCTGTTTTTCGAGGGATTCTTCTTCCAATTGCAGTTTTACTGGCTGCCATTTTATTTTAAAGACCCCTCCAACATTTCAAGATTTTTTTGGAATTGTTCAGCCGCTTTCAAAAATATTTTTTCAGCATCCATAAGCCCAAAAGATTCTACAAATACTAAAAATTCTTTACTCTCCTTTATTGAGTCAGACTCTAAAGATTTAATCTCATCTACTTGAGCATCATTTAAATCACATATCCATTTATCGCTCTTTTTTTCAGGAGCAAAATCTCCTTTTTGTTGTTGAACTATTGAATCTATTTTAACATTTCCAGTTTTGATTTCAAAAAGATTTCTATAATACATAAGTCCAGGAACGTGTTTAGTATGATACAATCCATTGTTCATCGTCGCAGTTGCTACAACTTCTATTTCCTGTTCTTTTCCAAGTAGAGTTATTGGAATTTCTTCAAATGGAATTGTTACATCTCCTTTAAAATCTCCAGAGTAAACAGTGCATGGCCCAGTTTTTTTTAATGAAAGTTCAATAGCTGTTTTAGAATTCATTTTCGAATCAGTCTTCAAAGGAATCAATCCTAATCTGTGGGCAAAAACCTCATCATAAAGAGCAGAATCATTTTTGAAAATTTCAACATCATCAATAGCCAAGGTTTGAATTTCTTCGACGGATCTCCTAAGACTATTTAGTATCGTGTAATTCATACTAGTTCTGAGAACTAGCCTCTCAGGGTTTTTCGAAATGATATCCATATTGATTTATGAAAAAAAGGTCTTTTAAAACTACGCTTAAACCCTTCTTCCGCGTTTACCTCCTTTCTTCTTAGGTCCACCACGTGGAACTCTGTTAGTATCAAGAACACCCAAGACTCTAAATCCTGCTTTGCTCAAAGTTTTTACAGCAGCATGAGCTCCCGGACCAATTCCTGGAGAACTTGTTTTTCCTCGCATCCTAATGTATAATGCATTTATTCCCACATCTTTGGCCATTTCCGCAGCTCGTTTAGCCACGAACATCGCAGTAGTAGGATTTGCTTTCAATCTGCTATGTTTCGTAATCATTCCACCACTAATTCTTGCAATCGTATTTCCAGACAAATCAGTTATATGGACAATAGTATTGTTATAAGATCCAAAAATATAAGCAATTCCTGGAACCGATTCTTCTAATTTCTCTTCTTTTTCCGGAATTATTTCAACAGTTTCTGAAGGTAAGATGGCTTCTCCCTTTTTTTCAATATCTTCCTTAACTTCTCCAATCTGTTCTTCACTTCTTAAAATTTTTGATTTATTCATTCTGCTTTCTCCACATTTGTATTTTTAACCCTAACTGAATTTTTCAAAGAGATTTTATCTTCATAAATTACTGGAACTAAATAACTTGGAACATCAACTGCTCTGCTATCAACAAGAACTTTTCTATGAGCAATCATTTGTCGAGCTTGTCTTGCTGTTTTAGCGAGATTTTTTTTCCATACAATAGTAGAGAGTCTTCTTTTCAAAACATCTTCTTTGTTCAAAGCCAAAACTTCTGCAATATTTTTAACATTGAGGCCTATCCCATTTAATTTTGCAAAAAAACCACTTTGTTCGTCACTACCCGAGGTAATAAGCAATTTCGCCCTATTTCTATAATATTTTACTTTTGCTTCAGCCTTCCATATCTCTCTTTTATTTTTTAATCCATAGATTTCAACAAGTTTATTTTCTTCTTTTATACGATTCTTATCATATAATTTTCGAGGCCATGAAAATCTATTCTTCTTTCTAATCATTTCTTAGCTCCTCCCTTTTTTACACCAACTGCGACACCAGTTGTTCTAAAGTGGCTTCTCGTTCTTTGTCCTCTCACTGGCTGTCTTAATGAATGTCTCATTCCTTTATAGCTTTTAATTTGTTTCATTCTCTTAATATCAAACTCTCTAACCATATCTAGTTCATTTGTAAGTATGTGTTTTGATTCACCAGTTTCAAAATCTTTTTGATGGTTTTTCATATAGTCATACAATTGAGGTTTCTGCAAAAATGATTCCAATTTATCGGTTTGTTCTTTAGTCATTTCAGAAATTTTCATCTTTTTATCAAACTTAAGGATATAGCATATAGCATTAGATATGGCCCATGAAATCCCTTTTATATAAGTCAAACCAACATATAGTGATTTATTTCCCGGTATGTCTTTACCATAAATTCTAACAAGAGTTTCAGCATAATGTTCATCAGGTCTTCCCTTCTTCTGCTTTGGCTCAGCTACTTCTTTCACTTTAATTTCTTTCTTTTCCTTTTGTTTTTGTTCTGCCATGTTAGTATACGAATAGTCTTTGTCGAGGATTTTCAGTCAGCTCCACAATAATCCTTTTTTCTATTGCTTTTTTAGGATCTGGGACGCTTTTTACCCTCTGCTTTATTTCATCAAAAGATTCAAACTGCTTTTCATTTCTGACTTCAAGAACTTCTTTTGTGTGTTTTTTTCCAAAACCTGGAAGAAGCTCAAGTCGATGTAATCTCGTATTTATCGCAGAAGCGTCATTAAAGAATTGTACGAATTCTTTTTCACGCTCCCCAACATACGAGCTAACAAACTCTTGAAGCTGGATCTTAGCAGTCTCAGTAAGCTTCTCAATACGAAGCCTTCCGATGATGTAATATATCTTGTCTCTCTTTTCAGAGCCTATATAAACTTTTTCCTTAACTTCTATTTGAGCTCCTCTCACAGGGGCGAGTTCTAAAAGAGATAAGTGAGTTAATCCAATAGCTTGAACAACAGGTTTCATATTGCCCTCCATAGGATATCCGTGAGCCAAATAATCTAGAACTAAAGCATAGTCATCTTTTTTTATCATATCAATACTCCTTGACTATTGCTAATACTTCATTAATTTCTTTTTCATCTAACGAAACATCTTCAAATATTTTAACTATATTTTCAGTATTTTTTGGAAGCAAGTCTGCAACCTTTATTATATATTCTTCTTTGAATTTAGCATTATTCATTTTTCTCAAAGATTCAATTATTTCATCAGATTGTTTTTTAGTTAACTTAGAAAATTCTTTCAAATAATCTTTCAATTCAGGTTTAGATTCTGAATCCCCGATTATCTCTTTGACCTCGGACAAGGTTACTGGTTTCATAGAAATTATATTAGTCATGAGTTATTCTCCTCAAATGAATTGGTTTGACAATATATTTTTTCTCTCTTGAAAAATCTTTAATTGCTACAACATAAGATGAACCCTGTGTAGATAAAACCACGCCTGTTCTTCCTTGCATTCTTTCAGGGAATCCTGGCGATTGAACAGCTAAATCTTTTACGATCGCAACTCTATCTCCTTCTTTGAACTTCTGAAAGTATTTAGTTAACGAAACTTTTCCTCTCGAGCGAATTGATTTATGAGTAAGCATTTGAATACCTGCAACAAATCCTTTAAAAAGCTTGCGCCGAAGCTCAGATAGTGTTTCTACTCACAGAAGTAACGCTTCCTTGATATAAATCTCCTTTATCTCTGGCGCTCCCCATGTTATTAACTATTGCTTGGAACATTTTTTCTCCCCAAATTCCATGACCACAAGGAGTACATACATCTACAGCTCTACCATCAGTTATTTCTTTTTTACAATAAACACATTTATTCACCATCTTCCTCGCTGAAAAACTCTTCACTTTATAAATTTTTATGCTTTGGAATGAGATTTTCTTAAGGTTTATAAATTATAAAATTATAATCTAAGTATGATAAAGAAAGTTTTATTCGTATCAATTTTATTTTTTTTAATGAGTAGTGTTCAAGCATGCACATTGACTCCTTCATTAGTTAATCAAGATCCTATTCTTGCAATTCCAGGTGAGTCTGTTAAAGTCGTATTCCAAGTCTCTGGAACAGAGGATCCTTCATGTGGTGCGGTTATAACTGAGTTATTTGAAGAGTATCCGTTTTCCATAGATCCAGGATATAACACAAAAATTAGTTCAAAAGGAGGAACCTTTGTTAGAGATTTCAATTCTTTTCTTATTGTCCCATATAAATTAAGAGTTCATCAGGATGCGTTAGATGGAGATCAAGCAGTCAAACTAAAGTTATATTCGGACAACTCAGCAGCTTCCAAGATTTATGAATTCAATTTAAGCGTAAAAGATGTAAGAACAGATTTTATCGTAACTATTGATAGTTTTTCATTTACCACAAATCAGCTTGTTTTTGGACTGGCAAATATAGGTGACGAGGACGCAAAATCAATAACCTTTGAAGTGCCTCCACAGGACTCAATAGCTGTCGACGGAGGGCATACTAAAATCCTAGGAGATTTAGATTCAAATGAAGATACTACTTTATCATTTTCAGCAGTTCCTAAAGATGGCGAGATTTCCATTATAATCTCCTATAATGATCAGAACAACATTAGAAGAGCAGTTCCAAAAAAGATATTATTTACTGAAGAATCTTTCGATAGCACTAGAAAAAGTTCAACACCATCTTTCTCATTAATCCTGCTTTGGATAGTGGTCATTTCTTTAATTGTCTATATCTATTGGTCTAGAAAGAAGAGAAAGAAATTTCAACAGAAAGAGTTTGATTAGCTATTCATATCTTAATGCTTTAACAGGCCTTATTTTAGAAGCTTTCCAAGCAGGAATTATTCCTGAAAGAGCCCCAGTCAATGTGGCGAAGATAATGCATCCAATAAACAAATGCCATGAATAATGTGGTTTCAAAAAACCCCAGCCCAAATTTCTTAAAAATATTTCTCCAGTTTTAGTTATTCCCCATCCAAATAGTCCTCCAGACATTCCTGCAACAAATCCCAAAAATCCAGATTCAAAAACAAATATCTCAAAGACCTCTATATTTTTAGCACCAATAGCTTTCATTATTCCTATTTCTTTTACTCTCTCAAGAACAGAAGTTATGGTAGTATTAGCCGTATTAACTGCTGAAACAAAAACGGATATTAGTGCAATAAACACGACAAAATAGACAATATAATCTATTGCCGAGGTGTATTGCTCAATCAAATCTTGGAAAGAAGTCACAAAAAAATCCTCTTTTCCTCTTTCAAGATTTCTCGATTTTCTTAATTTTGATTCTATTGATTTTATAGTAGAATCTATAGAATTAATATCTACTTTAGCAATAATCTGATTATATTTCTTAGAATCATTAGAATAAATTTGTTCAAAAAAATCATTAGATACGTAAGCATTTGAATCATCTTGAGGATTTCCTAACTTGTTAAAAAATCCAACCACTCTCGCTTTTCTTCCCTGAATTTCAATTTGTTGATTAAGTCTCAAACCTCGAGGGAAAATATTATCTTCAAGTTTATAGTTATATCCCAAGACTACTTTATCTATATCTCCCTCACGAAGATTTCTACCTTCAATTATTTCCACTTTGTAAACTTCTTCAACCAAGGGTTTACTATGATCATAAGCAAAAATAAAAACAAACCTTTTTATTTTTCCCTTTGCAACTTGAGCAACCTTCGCATAAGTCCCGGTAGCTTCTAGAACTCCTGAAGATTTTCTAACAACCTCTATGTCTTTTTCAGTTAAATAAAATGTGTTGTCTAAACCTGGTGCGCCTGTTCCTTTAGGAATGATCGTAATCATATCTGCACCAGAGCCATCTTTTAATTCTTGAACATAATCAAAAAGCCCCCATCCAAAACTAACAAAAATAAATATTGTAGTTATTCCAATAAGTATTGAGAATATAGTGAGTAAATTTCTAGATTTTCTTTTAGAAATATTTTTCAAAGAATATTTTATTAGTTCTTCACTAGCCATTATTTTCTCAATGCCTCCACAGGTTTCTGTCTTGAAGCATTTAATGCAGGAATTATTCCTGAAAGAGCCCCCAATAGAAAACTCCCAGTAAGAGCAGAAGTTATTAGCATCAAACTTATTTTAGGAGAGGTTTCGGCTCCAAGAAAAGAATTTATCCCCATAGTTCCAAAATAGCCTATTGTAGTTCCAAAGATAATCCCGACAATTCCACCTAACATCCCAAGTAATCCTGCTTCTATAAAGAATAGATAGAATATATCTATATTTTTAGCACCAATAGCTTTCATTATTCCTATTTCTTTTACTCTCTCAAGAACCGAGGTAGTCATCGTATTCACTATTCCAATAGATCCTACAAGAATCGATATTGCTGCAATCATAACTACGAATATTTTAACTCCTTCTAAAATTTGATTAACGCTTTGCAAAGCAGCTTCAGGAGTGGAAACTTCAAAATCTTCTTCTCCTTTAGAAACATCCCTTCTTTTTCTCAATAAATCCTCTATAGTCTTTTTAATTTCTTCAATATCTTTTTTATCCATGACCTTTACAGAAATCAAATCTACTTTATCTTGATATTCTGTTATTTGAGATAAAGATTCTTCATTCAATAAAATAATATTATCAAATATGAAACTTCCTTTTTTTTCTAGAATTCCTTTAACCTGATATTTTCTATCATTTATTTTTATCTTATCTCCAATTCCAATAGCTTTATCAAAACCATTTTTATCTGGGTAATTAAAATTATTTCCCAAAACTACTCTGTTTACATCTCCATCCTCTAAAAGATTTCCCTTATGAGCTTTTATTTCAAGAATATCATAAATAATTTTTCTATTCTTTCCATCAGGAATATCTCCAGCATTACCAATAACGAGTTTATCATTAAACTCTATTTTTACCGTCTCTATATGTCTTGCAATAGAAGCATCAACATGATTAATTCTCGAAATTGCTTCAACATCCGAATTTCTTAGTGGATTAGAAACTCCAGTTCCTGGTGGACCCACAGCATTTATTCCTCCGGCTTGAACAGTGATCACTTCAGTAGAACTTATCCCAAATTGAGAGAGTATTGCTTGTTGAAGTCCGTCCCCGAGAGAAATCAGAGAGACTACTGTAGCAATTCCTATAATTATTCCTATCAGAGTTAGGATGCTTCGTAATCCTCTCTTCTTTAAGTTTTTAAAGGCTATAACTGAATAGTCTCTAATCATTTGTTTTAACCTGCATTTCCTTTCTTAGAGGTAATTCTTTCAATTTTACCATCCTTAAGCCAATAAACTCTATTAGCGTGCTTTGTTGCTATATTGGGTTCATGAGTTATCAATATAATTGTTTTTCCCTCCTTATTTAGTTTAGAAAGTAGTTTCATAACATGGTCACCAGTTTTAGTGTCCAAGTTTCCAGTGGGTTCATCTGCAAGAATTATATCTGGATTATTTGCAAGAGCTCTTGCGATAGCAACTCTTTGTTGTTGTCCTCCACTTAACTGATTAGGATAATGATGTTTCCGATTCTCAAGTTCTACAAGTTTCAATAATTCATCAGCTCTTCTTTCCCTAAATTCAAGAGAGATTCCCTGAAAAATCATAGGGAGCATTATATTTTCTCTCGCAGTAAGATTAGGTATCAAATTAAAACTTTGAAAGATGAATCCTATTTTTTTCCCTCTTAATTGAGCCAATTCAGATTCTTCTAATTTTTCGATGTCATATCCATTAAGAATTATTTTTCCTTTATTAGCAAGATCCAATGAACCAACTAAGTTCATAGCCGTAGATTTACCGCTCCCACTAGGTCCCATTAGGGCAACAAAATCTCCACGAAAAATATCAATCGTTATTCCATCAACCGCCTTCACAATATTATCACCCATCTTATAATATTTAGCTACATTTTCAAGGCGGATTAAAGGCCCATTCATGAATCACTCTGTAGTAAAGGGATAATAAATCTAATGGGGAAACCTTTAAAAAAGCACAATTAAGATAAATAATATGATTATTCCAGTTAGATGTTTCGGATGTGGTAAACCAATTGGTCACCTTTGGGAGAAATATAAGAAAAGAATAAGTTCTGGCGAAGAGTCTGGAAAAGTTTTGAACGAACTTGGCTTAGATAGATATTGTTGCAGAGCTGCAATGCTTGGACATGCAGATGTTTTGGAAGAAGTAGCACATTTCAAGAAGGCCTAATGCTATATGGAATATCAAGAATATGCAATTGAAAATTCAAAGAATGTCCCAATAGACTTTCTTAAGACGGGGTTTATTTCAAATGAAAATTTTAAGATAATCCATAGAGAAGTTGCTTTAGTAACAGCAGATGTTCTAATAAATTATGCTCCTGGAGGATTATTATTAGTAAAACGAAACAATCATCCAGCATATGAAGAGTATTTCCCAGTAGGTGGACGCATTTTAAAAGGAATGCCAGCAGAAGAGTTTATTGTTAAAAAGGCAAAAGAAGAATGTAATCTGTCCATAAGAGATTTAAAATTTTTAGGAGTTTCAAGAATGTTTTTTCATACAGATCCATTTAAACATGGTAAGGGAACGGACACTATTTCTTTAATGTTTTTTGCGAACGGATATGGCGAAATTAAATTAGACAAACTACATAATGGATATTTTTTAGTTAATAAAACTAATTTCCCCGAGATTTCTCAGAAGCTTCACCCTTACACTAAAGCAATTATTGAAGAGTGTTTAAAATTAGTTTAATTTTTCAAGACCTCTCTGTTCAAAGCGTTGCACTTTTTACAAGTAACTTGTTTGCAGAGATTGTTTAATCTAACTATTCCCAGTTTTAAATCTGAACAACATTTCTTACAGAATCTTTTTCTATATTCTTTTAATTTAATTCTATGGCTCATAGCCAACTTCTTAATTTTTTTAACTTCTTTGGCTTCAATGGAATTTTTTTCAAAAAAATTGATTATCTCAACTTCTGCTTCTTTTTTTGTAAAATCTTTCACATAATCTAACTAAAAACAATTAATTAAACCTTTATAAAATAAAAAAAACGAAGACAACATCCGTGCTTGGCCTCTTGACGGAGACTACAACACGCAGACGTAACCGGCTTAACTTCTGTGTTCGGAATGAGAACAGGTGTTTCCCGGCCACTATGGTCGTCTTCAAAACATCTCTAAAATGAGCTTATTTAAATCTTTGTTTTAGACGCTTTTAGATCTATTTTTTTCCAGTATATTAGCCCGAGCAATAAAGAGATTAAAGTTGTAGCAATCAGAGTAATAATCAATCCAGACGTGTGAGCATTAAAATACGCATCCGAGAGAGCAGGAATTCCAAATATTGCTCCAATAGTTCCAGGCACATTCACAACGATAGCCACAATGCTCAAAAAAGTAGTAATCACTGTTAATTTTTTCATAGTTGCATTTAAATCAGCATTCGCTCTCATTTCAGATTTTGTTCTCAAGGAAGCAATTCTATATGTATTATTGCGGCACCTTTCAAGCCAATATCTTATTTCCGTTTGAAGAATTTCATAATCAAAAGAAATTATTTTCGTGTTAAAAGCCTCTATTTCTCTCTCTTTTAATTGTAAAACTACATGTAATAGTGCTTCAACTCTATCAGTCAGTTTTCTAATTCTTCTCCCATTAGACTCTATAATATCGATATTAGGATTTAAGTCCAATTCATCTAATTCTGCTCTAATAACCGTAAACTCTTGGGCATAATTTTTCATAATTGCTTTAAGGAGTAAAAATATACTTATTGTGCTTGCCCCATATTTATTTTTCAATTGCGATTTAAATTTTCCATCTTCTACATTAATTCGTTCTTGGGTAAACAAATAAGTATCCCCACATACAAAAATTATATTATTCTTTTTTTCACTATAAGATGGAACGCTCAATATAGTAAATTTATTATCTGCGTCAAGAAAAGGGTAATCAATAGCGACAATTTTATCTAAAGTTACTAAATGATTTTCTTTTTTAATATTTTCTGAAAGTTTTTCAAGATTTTCACAATTTATAATCATAACTTCTTAGAAGATAAAGGGTATTTAATAATTTTCAACAAATTATTCAAATCCTTACGCGCTCGATAGGATTCCTCAACACTCGTAAGAGTTTGAGGGACTGAAACATATCCATGTTTCTGGATGTTCAAATCCTTACGCGCTCGATAGGATTTGAACCTACGACCCCTGCCTTAGGAGGGCAGTACTCTAATCCAGGCTGAGCTACGAGCGCATGAAAAAAACTTGCCAAACGAAGGTTTAAAAGATATTGCTCATAAATTTTTTTAGCTCTACATCAAACGCGGGGATGCCGGAGCGGTCAAACGGGATGCGCTCAAGACGCATTGGCTTAGTGCCTTCGGAGGTTCGAATCCTCCTCCCCGCATTTTTTATTCCCTTTCTAATTTTAGTCTATTAATAAGTCAAGTAATCGCAATCTTTAAAACACACATAATTGAGTTATTTACGAGCGCCATTGGTTTAATGGTAGAACTTCTGGTTTCCAACCAGACGGTTGGGGTTCGATTCCCCAATGGCGCATTTTGAAGATATAGATTAATTTAAAAAAGCATCTTCCGAACAAACAAATATGGAGTCAGAGATTAATTCAAGATTTGGACAGATTTATCAAAAATACTATAAACTTATTTTAATAATTCCAGCCATAGTTTTTCTTTTATCTATAATTTATCTTTACAATTTCACATCTGAAAATGGAGACCTTATCTATAAAGATGTGTCTCTTACGGGGGGGACAACAATCACAGTATTTGATACAGAACAAGATATCAATTTATTAAAAGATTCTTTAATTAATGAATTTCCAGATTTAAATGTTCGGTCAATAAAAGATATATCTTCAGATAATCAAAAAGCATTTTATGTAGAATCCATCACAAATGTGTCCTCTTTAAAATCTTCTTTAGAATCTTTTTTAGGTTATGAACTCACAGAAGAGAATTCATCGGTAGAGTTCTCTGGACAATCTTTATCCGAAGGATTTTACAAACAGCTTAGGACTGCATTGATAGTGGCGTTTATTTTGATGGCTTTGGTTGTGTTCATTATATTCAGAACATTAGTTCCAAGTGCCGCAGTCATCATTTCAGCATTTGCAGACATAATCATGACCGTCGCGCTTATAGACTTTTTAGGATTCAGGTTATCCACAGCAGGAATAATATCTCTCCTTATGCTAATTGGTTATTCAGTGGATACAGATATCCTTCTCACGACAAGACTTCTAAAATCTAACGAAGATGGTTCAATAAATAAAAAGATTTTTGGAGCTTTCAAAACAGGAATGACTATGACTCTCACAGCGATTCTTGCAATAGGTGCAGCATTGATTGTAATTTATTCATTATCTGATGTTTTAAGACAAATGTTTTTAATAATCTTAATTGGTTTAGGTTTTGACATATTAAATACTTGGATAACAAATGCATCTCTTCTTAAATGGTATTTAGAGGTAAAGAAAAAATGAAGTTTTCAGCAAGAATGTGGATTTTATGGGTCTTCTTAATCATCTCTGTAATTTCTATAGTGAATATTCCAGCTACACAAAAGTTAATCCTCTTTCTAATTCTTCTTATCGGATTCATAACTTTAGCATTTGCAAAATCAAAAAAGAGTTCAGTATGGATATGGACTTTGATGATTATATCTAGTTATCTTCTTGTATTAAACTCTTTTCAAGCAGGAGTTTTTGTTCAATCAATAGATTCAACAGATTCCTTCATCAAAGAAGGATTGAAACAGGGAGATATAATTAAACAAGTAAATGGTAAAGATATTTTCACAATAACTGACTTTTACAAAAATATTCAAATCTCAGAGAATTCAAAGCAAACAAAAATGGAAATTCTTACAACTGACGGAGACTTCATAACTTTAGTTAACAAAACTCCTGCCATAAATGTAAAGGAAATTCCTTTAACAAACATAAAAACTGGTTTAGATATAAGTGGCGGAGCTCGCGCATTAGTTCAGCCAACAATTTCAATTTCCGAGCAAGATTTACAAGATCTTATTTCCGTTAGTCGTGAGAGATTAAATGTATTCGGATTAGCAGATGTTCAAATAAAAGGAGTGAGTGATTTAGGGGGAAATAGATTTATGTTAGTAGAAGTTGCAGGTGCAACACCTAAGGATTTAGAGTCACTTATATCTGAACAAGGAAAGTTTGAAGCAAAAATAGGAAATACAACAGTCTTCATCGGAGGAGACAAAGATATAACTCATGTATTTAGAAATGACGCGACTCAATCAGCAGTCTATCCTCCAGAGCAAACCAGTGACGGATTATATTTCAGTAAATTTTCATTTGGAATAACACTTAGTCCTGAAGCCGCTCAAAGACATGCAAGTGTAACTAAAGAGATTCCAGTAGATTCATTATCTGGAGGACAATATCTTTCAGAAAATTTAAGTTTAATTCTCGACGGAGAAATAATAGATGTTCTTAGAATAAGTACAGGTCTTAAGGGTCAAGTAACCTCTCAAATTTCCATACAAGGCTCTGGTCAAGGAAATACTCCTCAAGAAGCATTAGATGATGCCAGAGCATCTATGAACAAATTACAAACTGTTTTGATAAGTGGAAGCTTGCCATTTGAATTAACTATCGTTAAGTTAGACACAATCTCTCCAGCATTAGGGCAACAATTTAACTATGCAATTCTTCTCGCAGGAGTATCAGCAATAGTCGCTGTAAGTATAATGATATTTATTCGTTATCGCAAATTCAAAATTTCGATGGCTTTGTTATTAGTTTCATTTTCAGAGATTATAATAATATTAGGAATAGCTTCGATAATCAAATGGAATCTTGATCTTGCGTCAATTGCTGGAATTTTAGCCACAATTGGAACAGGGGTTGATCAACAAATAGTCATAGTAGATGAATCTCTTTTAGGGTCTCATTCAAGTCTTAAAGAAAGAATGAAAAAGGCAATATTCATCGTTATGAGTGCATATTTCACTGCTCTTGCTTCATTATTACCTCTATTCAAAGCAGGAGCCGGTCTTTTCAAAGGATTCGCGATAACAACTTTAATTGGAATAACTGCTGGAGTATTCATAACTCGCCCAGCATTTGCCGATATAATTAAAAGGATGAATGAATAGCCCATTTAGTTATCTTTTAATATCTTAAAGACTTCAATATTTCATGTTACCTAAATGGCACATTTTCTGGGGAGTAATTCTTGTAGCTATTTTTAAATTGACTGTTCCAAGTATGACATATATTAGTTTATTCTTGTTATGGTTTGCATCAGTTTTCATAGATTTTGATCATTATCTCGTCTCAGCTATAAAAACAGGCAACTGGAGTCCAATACACGCAGTTAAAAGAAATTATTCCTTAAGAAATAAAATAGTTTCTTTAGGGAAAAAAAGCAGAGCATGTGAAAGGGGAGATTTTCATATTTTTCACACTCTAGAAGCGCACTTAATAATAGGAATAGTTAGTATTTTCTTACCCTTAGTTTTTTTTGCATTTATTGGGATGGTGTTTCATTCTTTCTTAGATATTATTTGGATGGTGAAAAATGATGTTTTAGAATCAAGAGAATTTTTCCTACTTAACAGAATAAGAGAAACTTTCTTTTAAAAAAAACTTGCTATTCCTTTAGTCATTAGTACAAGAGAACAAATCCAGATCATAAATATCCAAGGTTGTGTAAAAAAACTTGTAAAGAAAACAATTGCAGATAGTAAATCAAACACACTTAAAATATCTCCAGTCAGTAAAAATAAACTTTTCATAAAAAGAATTCCTCCAAAGAAGAGAATTACTTGAAAAGGAAGACTTACTCCAAATATCAACGAAAAAATGACTATTGAAGCAATTAAATCCATGATTCCAAGAATTTTCACAATCATATTATTCTCGCAGAAAATCTATTTAAGTAATTTTCGACATAAGTGGGTATGGGATTAAATAAATTGGAATAGAATTTTAGATATTTTTAAACAAGTATAAACAGATCATTTATTTTTACAGAATCATAACTCTATAATCTTATTATTTTTAATATTCCTATAACCTAACTTATTGTAGGAAACTTTATAAACCAAAAGATTTATCGGCGATATATCGAACATGAAAGATTTTAATCAGCTTAAGGAAGTTATTGTAACGGGTGGGGGAGGTTATTTGGGGTCTATATTAGTTCCCATGCTTTTAGATTTAGGATATCGCGTTCATATCATAGACCATTTTTATTTCGGAAGAGATTCAATCAAAACAATAGAAAATCATCCAAATTTAAAAATAACTCAAATGGACATTTTTCATCATGAGAATATTCCAGGATTATTTAAGAATGTAGACTTCTTTGTTCATTTAGCAAGCATTTCAAATGATCCTTCTGGAGATTTGGACCCAAATATGACCATTCAGACTAATTTTTTATCAACAATTTCACTAGCACGCCGAGCAAAATTGGAAGGAGTAAAAAAAATGATATTTATTTCTTCATGCAGCGTATATGGGGCAAGCGGAGATAAGTTTTTAGACGAGCAGTCTTCAGTTGGCCCAGTTACTTTATATGCACTTTCTAAACTCCAGTGTGAGAATGAGCTATTACCTATGGCAGATTCAGGATTCAATGTGACTATTCTTCGTTTCGCAACTCTTTTTGGATATTCACCAAGAATGCGATTTGATTTAGCCGTCAATGTCATGGCCAAAAGGGCATTGCAAAACAAAAATATTTTATTGAATGGAGATGGAATGCAATATAGGCCATTTCTTCATGTTAAAGATGCAGCTCGTTCAATAATAAAAGTGATGGAAGAAGATTCAAGCATCGTGAACAAGCAAGTATTCAATGTTGGAAATAGCAGTCTTAATTTCAGAATTAAAGATTTAGTTCCATTAATTCAATCATTTTTTCCAGGATCAGCCATAGAACGAGCAGAGAATAATAAAGATGCTCGTTCATATAGGGTTTCATTTAAAAAATTTGAGAGAATCTGCGGATTCAAACCATCTTGTGGTATAGATCAAGGCGTTAATGAGATAATTGAGGCCTATAAATCTGGAGACTTAAAAGACATGGATATTCCAAATTATTATAACCTTGAGGTAATGAAAAAGATCATCAAAGAGCCATTGATTAATTACAGTCTCGCATCAAGTCCCAGATGGAACCAGGGAGAGTAATATCTTTTTAGAAATATTAAGTTTATAAACGTCTTTTAACACAAAATTTCATGCAAAAAATAAAAAAATTTTTCAACTTAAAGAAAAAACCCAAGATAATAGGGGTAATTTTAGCTTATAATGTGGCAAAAATGCTACCTCGTGCAATTGAAAGAATACCAAAAAATATTTTAGACGAGCTTATTGTGATGGATGATGGTTCAAATGATGAAACATTTAATGTCGCAAAAAAACTCAAGCTAAAAGTATTTAGCCATACTCCTAACAGAGGTTATGGGGGCAATCTCAAAGCAGGTATAAAAAAAGCTTTGGAAATGGGAGCAGATTATATAGTTGAAATTCATGGAGATGGAGCCCAGTTTAATCCCCGATCTATTCTTTATGCATTAGATCCTATGAAAAACGGAGCCCAGTTAATACTAGGATCAAGATTCCAGGAACCTAGTCAAGCACTTAAAAATGGCATGTCTTTTATAAGATTCGCAGCGAATAGGTCCTTAAGTTTTTTTGATAGAATAATTTTAGGTTTACCATTAACAGAATTCCATACTGGCTTTAGAATTTATGGTAAAGAGTTTTTGAAAACCGTTCCATTTGAACAAAATGCAGATAATTATCTTTTTAGTTTTCAAATTATTGCTCAAGCGGCTTATTTCAATATGCCAGTATGTGAAGTTCCTGTTGAAGCAGACTATCACAGTGAGCATACTTCTCATGCTTTAGGTGGGGCAACTATTTATGCCCTAAACACATTTAAAGTACTTGGGCAATATCTTTTAGCAAAATGGAATTTTTCACACAATAATATTTTTCCAAAACATAATGGCAATTCTAAAATGCAGAGCTTGTAACTTTTCAAACTTGAAAAGGTTTCTTGAACTAGGGAATATCCCTCCCGTAAATGCGTTTATAGACGAAAAAGACATTAAAAATGAAAAGTTTTATCCTCTAAATTTGAGCTATTGTAGTAACTGTTTGCTTGTTCAGATTGAAGAAGTAGTTAATCCAGATGAATTATTTTCAAATTATCTTCATTTATCTTCTGGCTCACAATCCAACATAAATCATCTTCAAGAAGTTGCCGATGTGATAAAAAACAAATACACCATAGATAAATCTACTAAAATATTAGAGATCGGCTCAAATGATGGGACTCTTCTTGAATTTCTTAAAAATCATGGGTTCCAAGTTCTTGGAATTGATCCAGCAAAAAATCTTATTGAGATTAGTGCGCACAAAGGTGTAGAGACGCTACCCATTTTTTTCAACACAAAATCTGCTACAGAGATAGAAAATTCCAAAGGAAAGTTCAACTTAGTAGTGGCCTTAAATGTTATCCCCCATACTCCTGAGGTAGTCGATCTTTTAAAAGGTGTGCGACAAATTCTTGCTGAAAAAGGCACATTAATTATGGAAGGAGCCTATGCTATAGAGACTATTTTAAAAGGAGAATTTGATACAATTTACCATGAACATGTTTATTCTTTTTCTTTACATTCTCTTATCAATACATTTAGGCTAGCTGGTTTAAAGATTATAGATGTTGAGAAAATATCTACTCAGGGCGGATCTCTAAGAATCTTTGCACAGGATGAATTTTGCGCATCTAAAGTAAGTAATTCTGTCAGAAATCTTCTTGATGAAGAAAAGAAAATTGGTTTGAACAATTCAAAGATATATGACTCAGTAGATCACAAGGTAAAACAATTCAAAGATAATCTAAATAAATTAATAAAATCTGAGAAAATTCTGGCAGGTAAGTCTCTGGTCGGAATAGGAGCTCCAGCAAGAGGGGTCGTAATATTGAATTATTGTAGTATTGGTACAGAAGATATATCTTATATCATCGACGATACCCCTCTAAAACAAGGGAAAGTCTCTCCAGGAACTCATATTCCTATAAGATCCTGGGAAGAATTGAATAAAAATCCCTCTAAGAGTTTTATCCTTCTTTCTTGGAACTATAAAAATCATTTAATAGATAGGCTAAAGAAACAGATTCCTTCTGCAAGAATAATCGTCCCATTTCCACGATTAGGGGTGGAGTCATTTGATTAATCTTTCTAATATCTTGATTACGGGTGGAGAAAGCACCATATCACAAGAATTACCCTTTGGGATAAAGTTATCTAGGGAAGAATTAGATATAACAAATAGAAATCAAATAGCCCAAGCTATTAAGAAGATAAATCCCACAGCAATACTTAATTTGGCTTCAAAAGATTTACATCATTGTGAAAAAGATCCTTTTCGAGCATATGATGTTAATGTAATTGGAATGTATAACCTAGCAACAGAAGCAGAAAAATCAGGAATTCCCGTAATCATGATTTCTAGTGGCGCGGTATTTAATGGAAAAATCGGTCAAAGATTTGATGAAAATGAAATTCCCAATCCCCAAAATTTTTATGGGCAATCAAAATATGTTGCAGAGCTATTATTGCAAGAGGTTACAGAAAGATATAGTATAATTCGTACAGGGTGGTTATTTGGTCTAAAACATAGACCTACAGGATTTTCTAAATTTATTGATATGGTAATCGACACAAAAGATGAAAATGTTCGTATAAATGCCACTGAATCAACAGGTTCACCGACATACATAAATGATTTCATAGAAGAATTGGGAAGGGTAATTAAAATAGGTAAACCTGGAACTTGGCATATTGTGAACAGTGAATTAGGTTCAGCTTATGATGTGGCCCAAGAAATAGCAAAAATTACACAAGTAAGCAAGCTAATAGAAAAAACGGAGTCTTCTGAAATAATAGGTAATTCCAAAAGATCAATGAGCGAAGCTCTATATTCTAATAAAGTGATTATGCGTTCATGGCAGGAAGCTTTGAGAGATTATATCTCTAACCGAGATTTTAGATAAATACTTAAATTATCAATTTATTTTCTATCGTGGCAGAAAAAATAAGCCGTTTAGCAAAGTGGAGTAATTCAGATAAAATCTTGTCAAAAAACGAATTTTTATTATTAATCTTAATTTTATTTTTCGGAGCAGTATTAAGAATAATAATTGCCTCAAATACTACACCTGTAGAAGACGAGATGATTCATGGAGTTCATGCCATTGGTGTATCAAAACTAGCTCCATTGAGCACATTAACACAAGCCCCAGTATGGCAATATCTAACCGATTATTTTTATAGAATTTTAGGGATTAGTTTACTGACCTCAAGGATATTATCAGTAATATTTGGGAGTTTGTCAATAATAGTTGTTTATCTCTTGAGTAATATGTTATTTAATAAACGTGCTGGTTTACTTGCAGCATTTTTACTAGCTGTTTCAGCATTTCATATAACTTGGACAGCCAGTTATCAAGATCAAACTATGATGTTTTTTGTTTTACTTGCAGCTTATTTTTTTATAAAGGCCTATAAAACAGAAAAAAAGATTTCATTAGCTAGTGCACTTTTTTTAGGAATTGCAGAACTCATAAAAATAATAACTGGTGTATTTATTCTAGTTTTTGGTATTTTTGCAATCATTATAATTTATAACAATTTCAAGAATGATAAAAAGTTGTTCAAAACAAATCTCTTTCGTTTAGGCATCTCATTTGTAATATTATTCATATTCCTGGCACCTATAATTTTACATAATGTATTTTTATTTAAATCTAAAGGAATCGTCGATCAGCCAATAGCTCAATTTTTAAAAGTAAATTCTGAATTTTATACCGGCCCAGGACTACATCATGGCGAGGGATTCGTATTAAATAAAATTAGCAAAAATTTATACAGTATCATAACGGTTTATTTTTTAAAAGAAGATCCAATTATATTCCTTATAGGCTTAGCAGGTCTCATTTATTTAATAATTTACAGGTTTAAACAAGAACAAAATTTCGAATTATTATTTCTGATATCTCTTTGTCTTTTTGCTCTTTTAGTTTTAGCTTCAACTATTGTTTTACAAACTCATTATACTTCTTTTATGCCTTTATTTGCCATATTCGGTTCATTTCTAATTTTAAAATGGTTATCAAAAATAAATATTGAGAAAACAAGAAGAATCACTTTATTGATATTTCTAGTAATTTTAGGGATATCCAGCTTATGGAGTATTCATGATCCCATGACCTCACAAAGCGCAACACAAAAACTAAGATCCTTTGCAGATTCTTCAATAGACAGCAACACACTAGTAATTGTAGATTCAAGAATTTATACTGGGACGTATACTTGGATGTTCAATGATAAGCATTATATCAATGCCCAATATCTTCCAGAACTAATGAGGCAAACTTCTAATGTCCAATTCGTTCCAGTAAAATCGATATTTGTGGAATGTGTTAATGATGACTGTGGGTGGGGAACAATAAAGGATCAGCCAGAGTTAAATAAGTCCATGGAGCAATTAATTGAACAATTCAAAAATGTTTCCATAATAAAGAGTTTTGAAGGAGGTGGTTCTATCAAGTCTATTCGTGGAGCTGAGATTCGTAGATCTCCTTTCTATAAAATATATGAGACTTCTTTATATCTCAATCCATCAACACTTCCAATAGTTGATCAAACCCATAATCATTTCTTTTATAGAATTCCACGCAATATGGATTCAGATAAAGCTTATGATTATTATGTTGTGGATGGTTTTTTTAATCTTCTTTTAAGAGATGCTTCCAAATTAATTTTATATTTATCAATATTCTTATCAATGGTAGCGATATTTATCCCATTTTATTTAGTATACAAGTCAAATATTAATGGATTTTAAATAAGGTCAATTTATAGAGTAATAAGGATATTTTACAAAGAATATAGTTCAGAATCTGGGAAGAATGTAGGTCTAAATAAACTATTTATGGGATTTATCCCAAATGATGAATTTATAAAAATACCTAAAAAAATAGCCCTATTATGTGTCGATGTTTTAACAAGCTATAATTGTGGATTATTATTAATAAAGCGCAAAGATTATTCTATGAATGAAGAGTATTGCTCAGTTGGAGGTAGAATCCCTAAAGGGATTCCAATAGAATCAGCCATTAGAGAAAAAGTTAAATCAGAATGTAATCATCTGTGTCTGGATTAAAATTTATTGGAATTTCAAGGCATTTTTTTAATACTGCCCCATTTAAACACGGAAAAGGTACAGATACGATCATTTTAATGTATCTCGCAGAAGGTATGGCGAGATAAAATTAGATGATTCGCATAGTGATCATTTATTAGTAAATAAGAAATCTTTCAAAAAACTCAAACCCCTGCTATCTCCATTTATTATTGATTTTATTGAACGAGGGTTTCAGAATAATATTTAGAAAGTCACCAAACAATTCAAACATTAGCTTTATAAAAGATTAGTATCACCCAACTCCATGTTAAATGGTAAAAAAGTAGCTTTAATCACTGGAATTGGTGGACAAGATGGATCTTATCTTGCAGAATTTTTACTTGATAAAGGGTATTATGTAAGGGGAATTACGCGGCGCTCCAGTAATCCCAACACTATGAGAATAGACCATTTACTTAACAAATATAACTTTTCACAAGATCCAGAAAGTCAATTCGTAGTCTATTATGCAGATCTTACAGACGCTTCCAGCATACACGATATTTTGGAAAAAGTAAAACCCGATGAGATATACAATCTTGCTGCACAAAGTCATGTGGGAATAAGTTTTCAAAATCCCATTACCACCTTTGACGTGAATGCTCTTGGCCCTTTAAGAATTCTTGAAGCAATACGTCAGTTAAAATTAAACTGCAAATATTATCAGGCTTCTTCTTCAGAGATGTTTGGTATTTCTCCACCTCCTCAAAATGAAAGCACTCTATTTCGGCCTCAGAGCCCATACGGTGTTGCGAAAGTTGCAGCGTTTCATATAACCCAAGCTTATAGAAGCGCTTATGGTATTTTCGCAGCCAATGGAATTCTATTCAATCATGAATCCCCAAGAAGAGGTATTAATTTCGTTACAAAAAAAATAACTCGTGAGCTAGCAAGAATTATTGTGGGAGATATAACTAAAATCTCTCTTGGAAATCTTGACGCAAAACGTGACTGGGGGTTTTCTAAAGAATATGTTGAAGCAATGTGGAGAATTTTACAACATCATGAGCCAGACGATTTTGTGGTAGCCACAGAAGAAACGCACACAGTGCGTGAATTTTTAGAAGAAACATTCTCATTAGTTGGATTAGATTACCAAGATTTCTTAGTAATAGACGACAGATACAAAAGACCTGCAGAAGTGCCTGCACTTTTGGGTGACCCTTCAAAAGCGAAAAATATTCTCAAATGGGAGCCCAAAGTCAAGTTCAAAGAATTAGCAAGAATGATGGTAGTTGCAGATCTTAAAGAATGGATGGAAAAGGTAGGTGTCGTCCCAGTAGATCCAAAAAATGAACGCGATAACGAGTTTTATTTGACAAAGGCGCGAGAGATTGCAAAGAACCTTAAATCTCCAGTAACGAAAAATCAATAATCGTATATTGGTGTCATATCTTTCATTTTCCCCATATATGGTCCGTTTTTGAACTCAAAAAATTTTGCATCGTCGATTATGGTAAATTTATGGCCTCCGTGCTGCATTAACGCACAGTCTCCTGCACGAAGTATACGTGTTTCAATAAGCAAATTATCTAAATCATAGATAGATAGTTCAATTGTCCCTTCGATGATTACAATACCTTCCTGAGTGGTTTTTGTAAATCTATCTATCGGATTATGAGTATGTGGTTTTATGACATTTCCCTTAGAGAGATAATGCCCTAAAGCCTGTAAATTTGATTCTGGTGGTGTAAACTCTTGGCGGACTAATTTTTCTCCACCCTCTGGAATATCTGACGCACTAAATAAAATTTGAAGTATTTTATCTGGTTCTTTACGCGAATATATCTTCTCCATATTAGTTAAATTCATCTGGCGCAATGAACTTTATTTTTTGGTTTATCGGAGATAGTTTTTCTTTAAGCTGATCAGCAATATTCCAAGACAATATCAGCGCATAAACTGAATCATAATTTGAGAATATTTCATCACCAACTATCGGTATACGGGTCGCAGGAGTAAACTTTCTTTTTTTATAAGGCGACGCATCAGTTACATAATCTATAAAACTATTATCTAATTTATAAAAATTCAAAAATGTATTCGCTTTAGCTGCTGCACCAACAGCAACAATAGAATGCCCTTCTTGTTTTAAGCTACATACTCTTTGTAGAAATTCATTACGTTTTCGCGTTATTTTATACATAAATTTTTTATACATATTGACGTCAAACATTCCAAATCCCTCTTCCTCTTCAATCAAATGTTTAACTTCGGGAGAACTACTGGGCTGACTTTCTTTTTTCTGCGCAATTATGCGTAATGAGCCCCCATGATAATCTACTATTTCAGCTTTACATATTTCCATTCCAGCATTTGACAATAATCTCACTATTGATTTTACTGTAAAATAGCTCACATGTTCATGATATATCTGGTCAAACTTCCCACTTTTGATAGTTTCGAACCAATAAGGTTGTTCAAATACAAAACTCCCGTCGGAGCTAAGTATCTTTGCCACAGATTTGATAAACTCCAACGGATTATCAGAGTGATTAAACACATTATTAGCAATAATTAATTTAGGCTTACCATATTCTTTCAATATTATTTCAGAGATTTTTTCATCAAAAAGACTATTAATTGTTTTAATTCCTCTCTCTTTTGCAAGCTTTGCCATATGGGGTGAGGGATCAACGCCCAGAGTTTTATATCCTTCTTTTAAAAAATGCTCCGTAAGATACCCATCATTAGATCCAATTTCAACTACAAATGCTTCTTTTTGTAGTTGTGTTGTTTGGGAGACTTCTTTGAAGTAATTATCCCAGTGAGTTCGCGAAAAAGCTGAATTTGCAGAAGTATACGAATAATCAATTTGGGAATATCTTGCCATCGGGTCGGTTTGATAGCGAGTTTGCACATGCCCACAACTACTACACAAATCGCAAACAAGTGGGTAAATTATATCTGGCTCACTTATTTTGGAAATAGGGATAAACGTATCTGCAAAAGGATGAGACCCTAAATTGATTATTTCATTTAAATTATCTCCACTACAAACTAGGCATTTTATTCTTAACATATTAAATCTGCATCTGTCAGGTTTATAAATTTTCATACCCTTTAATTATGTCTTGTATTAAATAGCAATCTTTAAATGGAGTCTATTGGTCTTTTTTATATGAATTCAATCACAGAACATAAGCCAAAGAAAATCCTTAACCTCGGTTGTGGTAGTGATATGTACGGTACGGATAGAGTAGATTTATTTAAAACTCCAGCAACTACGCTCGTATTAAATATAGATAAAGAAAATTTACCATACAAAGATAACACTTTTGACGAGATTTTAGCATCTGGAGTCATAGAGCACTTAAAAAATATAGGTCACTTTGAAGAAGAAGTTTTTAGAGTATTGAAAAAAAATGGAACACTTAAAATACTTACCGATAGTGCAACTTATATTTTTTGGCACACTCGCAAAAAATGGGAGCATAATAATTATTTAAAGCACTATTATAATATAGACAATTTTAAACACAATCAAGGAGAGGATTCTCATCTCCACCTATTCGTTGAAAGTCATCTAAGAAGTTTATTCAGAAGATTTAGCAAGATAGAAATAAACTATATTGCTCATGGTCGAAATGCTATTTTGAGGTTTGTAGCAAATAGTTTACCATTTAACTTTGGAAAACGCCAGATTATCTTGACTGCAATAAAGTAGAATGTCTACTCGTTTCACAGATATATTTTATTAACAATTACATAAATTCAGATTTTAATACTCAAATAAACCTTTTTAAACCGATAGTTCTTTTGGCGCACATGCAAAAAATAAATAAAAAAATGTTATTGGCAGCGTGGTCAGTGAATAATCCCTATTGGATTATCAATCAAGCATATCATATCCCCTTGAGAAAAATTTTCAAAGATGTGAAAGACTTTGATCCACAAGAGGTTATTTATCAACATGGGAAAGAAGAGATGAATAGACAGTTTTTAGATCTTCTAAAATCCTATAGGCCTGATTATATTATGCTTTTTTTGGTTTGGGACGAATTTTATCCAGAAACTTTAATTAAAATTAAAGAGATATTGCCAGAAGTAAAGGTAGTTCAATGGAATGGAGATGATGACATAAAATTTGAAAATTATACAATTCCATATTCTGTAGGAATAGATTATCAGTTAATAAGCCAATTACAATTTACTGACCGATATGACGCTTATAAACTGCCCTGGTTCGACTTATTGGGAGCAGACACAAATAAATTCAGACCGCTAAATCTTAAAAAAAAATATGATGTTGCATTTGTAGGTACGCCCAAAGGAGATAGATTAAAGTATCTACGTTATCTTCTCAAAAAGAATGTTAAATTTGTATTGGGTGGCGCAGGATGGGATGAATATCCTGAGTTTAGAGAACATTATTTAGGAAAAATTCCAGACGAAAAATTTATTAAACTAATCAATGAGAGTAAAATTAATCTTTGTTTCTCACAAAATTTTTTCGGAGTACCTCACGTTATAGAGCGTTCTTTAGCAGTAAATGCTTGTAAGGCCTTCGCATTAACAGAGTATGTATCTGGATATTTTACTAAGTTTAGAGAGGGTAAGGATTTTGCATCTTTTAAGAATGAGAAAGAGCTTTATGAAAAAATAACATATTATTTAGAAAATGAAAAAGAACGTGAGAAAATAGTAAAATTAGCTTATGAAAAAGTAATTAAAAATTTTTCTAATCAAAAAATGCTTAATGATGCATTTAATGAAATTGAGCAAGATAGCAAGTCTTTAAACGGGAATCGAGCACGCACAAAATATTTGAATAAATCTGTGTTATACTTAGATAAATCAGATTTTAACCAGAGAATAGATTCTCTAAAAAATAAAACTGCCAAATATGATTATATATGTTTTACAAGTAAGAGATATTCTCCAATATCTCATAGAGAGTTTATACAGATGTACACTATGGATTTACTTAAAAAACCAATTTCAATTTGCAATGCCCAGTTAAGTTCTAGACTTATTGGCGATTATATGCATCTCGATGTTTATTACTCTTATCATTATTTAGACAGAAAATATTTCTATGAAAATATAGATCTTGCTCAATTCATGGTGGAAAAAAACTTCTTTTTAAAAAATGTTGAAATGTTTAAAGGACTATATGCTGGAAAACTTTCAAAATTTATTAATCCTCAAAATACATCTTTTATATCCTTACCTTTAGTACGTACAAATCAAATTAAAAAAATCCCATTCAAGGGAGCAGATCATATTTTATTTTCCAATCTTAATCTTAATTTGTTAGTTTTAAGAAATCAAAAGAAGATCTTTAGAAGTCCATTTTTATATAAGCTGGGCATTTATTCTTTTTTCATTAATCCTCAAATTTTAAAGTACTTTCTAATAAACATTTTACCTAAAACAAAGAATTCAATTTTAATAAAAATCTCTCATCTTTTTGATAGATTTTTTAAATAAATCTAATAACTTTAATTTATTATTTTCTAATACATAAATAGGGGATTTAAGATAATAATCGCATATAATATTATTGATTTTTAAATTGCTCAGGTTTAGCACTAAGAGTTTTCCAAAGAGACACATCCATTGAAGAGTCCATTGCTCTTCTAATAGGAGATATTTTAGAAATTTCATCAAGAGTTGTAGGTTTAATATTTGGTTTATATGATTTATATAAATCGTATAAACTTATGCGATTCTGTCCAACATTGATAACTCCTCTAAATGGCTGATTTAATAAGTAAATAACTGCATCAGCTAATTCCCCAATCGGTATTTTTGAACAGAACACATCTGTGGGAGCGGAATCGAACTGAATATTTTGAGGATCAAAAAAACTTGTACGCACAATACACTGATTTGGGAGTTCACGCACGCATTTTTCTCCCACAAGCTTACTCTCTGCATATAGATTAAATGGAGAGGTAGCATCAGTTTCTTTATATGGTCCCTGGACACAAGGATAAACATAATCAGTAGACATATACATAAATCTCGTTTCTGGTTTTTCGATAACTTCTCTAACCAAATGTGATGTTCCAACAATATTCGTCAATAAAGCTAAAGTGGGGTTTTTTTCACATTCTAACCCATTAGTCATTGCAGCACAGTGTATTATAGCATCAAAGCTACGCCTTTGAAAATAGTTAGACACACTTTTGTTATTTATAATATTCATTTCTCTTCTAGTTGGTGTTGAAATTAAACAGTTTTTTAATCGTGTACTTAGCAACTTCCCAAGTTTTCCTGTTGCACCAGTAATTAGCACAGATTTATATTCCATAGAATTACACGTTTATAATCCCTATTTAACTTTTGTGTAAACCTATTTTTTTAAGTATGCTTTTAATTATCATTTTATCTTCACTATCAAATATGCGCAAGATAAAGATAGCAATAACATAAATAATTATTAACAAAATACTAAATATAATCGCAGTCCATAAATTAACATCACTAATCTGTTTAAAATACCCTCCTATTAGAAGTAATCCAGCTGTAATTGCTATGAGTTTTTGTATATAATTTTTTATAGGATTAAATCCATAAATTGTTTTAATTTGTCTGATAACCGTAATCAAAAATAATATTTGTGTAACAAATGTGGCAATTGCTGCGCCAAGCATACCTATTTTAGGTACCAATGAAATATCCAGTATAAGATTAATAGTAGTGAAAATCAAAAAATCTGTCAACACTAATCTTGTTCTTCCCTTAATAGAAATCAAACTAGTAGACAGTCCTGTGATGCTTGCACATAAAGCTCCAATCACCAATATCTGAAGAGATTTCTCTGCTGAAACAAAGTCAGAACTAAATAACAAAGTTAGCCATTGTTTAGAAAACAAAAAGAGAACTATAAAAATAGGGACACTTAAAAAGTAAATCCATTTAACTATCTGTTGAGTAAGTGCTTGAATAAGTTCTTTTTTGCCCTCTGATAATTTAAAAGAAATAATTGGAAAGAAAAGTTGCATAAACAAGTCAGGCACTATTCCAAAAAGAGAAACAATAGTTATTGCAGCATTATACTGTCCTACTTCTGTAGCATTATTAAAGTATCCCAAAACAAGCGAGTCAGTCCAATAAAATATACTATATAATATCCCTGTAAATAATAGTGGCCAGGCATATGAAAATATACTAGGCATAATTTTTTTCCAAGAAGGAAGGTTAGTTCTAGGAAGATTAACAATATTTTTTTTGGCATAGCAATAAGAGAGTAGCCATAAGCCTACAAAAGTTAAAACAAATGATATTGGTATGGAGATAACCCCAATACCCGATAAAACAAGTATTAGCAACAAGATTAACCTAGAGGTATTCTGATAAATATTTATGAGCATAGTATATGTATTCACTCTTTCAAATCCTCGCAAGATTCCAAGCGATAAATTTGCCAAAATCATAAAAGGTAATGCAAATGCCATTCCAATAAGAAGGGGTGTAAATTTGTCACTATGGAAGATATGTTCCGACAAAATAGGAGAAATTAGAACAAGAATTATTGTACAGATTACACCTGTAAACAAAAACAGGGTTTGCAAACTTTTGATAAGCCTCATAATATGTCTATATAATCGTCTGCCTCTGTAAAATGAAATATATCTCACAAGACCCTCACTTAAACCCATAGTTGCCAAAGATGAAAATATTCCAATAACAATTAGCGCCAAAGAGAACAGCCCATAGATTTCAGCCCCAAAATTTCTTGCTATAACTATTTTATATCCATAACTAAATAATTTAGAAAGAATAGTCGCGACTAAAATAAATAATGACGATTTTACAAAAAGCTTAAGATAATGATCTAATTCAATAGTTTCATTTTTAGTTTTCATAATAATCTATATTAATTTTACTTAAAAAGTATATCTATTGGGCATTTTAGGAATCTCAAGATTTCCATTCCTGATAAAATAAAGTCTGCCGAAACAAAATAGAATAGATTTTAAATAAATTTTAGTTTTATACAAATTGTATATATTAGGTTTAGCAATTCCTCTAATTATATTTAATAGGCTCAAACTGATTAAAGCAAATCCAAGAGAAACAATTCCTTTGAATGTATTAAAGTTCTTAGATTGGATATAAAGATGATTTATCAAATTCATATAAATCAATTTTGGTTTTGGAGTTCTTTCAATCTTTGAGACTCGATGTATAATCGAAGCATATGGCGTTATAAATAGACTATTCGGATATTTTTTATTAATTCTTGTGCTGAATTCAAGATCTTCAGCAAGAGCATATCTGGAAAAGTTCTCATCAAATACTTCTTTATTAAACAATTCTTTCTTATAGGCCATATTAAATCCTGGAATCCAGGACGCACATATTATATCTGTTAAACTATGTGGATATGTTGCTCCAAAAGGAGATAAAATTTCTGCTTTATTTTTTGTCCAGCTTTCAAGAAGGCAAACCCTTCTCAAGAATAATTCAAAAGAATTTATTTTATCATTTTTTGGAAAGTAGTGTCCAGATACTCCTTTAGCTTCAGGATATTTATTAAATACTGCAAGTATATTTTCGAAATAATTTTCATCTAAAGTAACATCATCGTCAAGAAAGATTACTATCTTACCTTTATCAGAGAGTTTATCTATTCCTTTATTTCTCGCTGCCGTTAATGAGGGGATTTTAGAATGATAATATCTTATTTTTTTGCTTTTGAGTTTTTTAATCGCTTTTCTTGCAAGATTATCGGTGCTCTGGTCAATTATTAATACTTCTTCCAATGTGACAATCTTTTTCTTGAAAGAGTTAACTGTCTTAAATAAATCTTCAGATCGATTATATGTAGCTATGATAACGCTTATGTCTTTTAGAGAATACATAAAATTTAGTTAATTATTGATTTTAAAAAACTATTCTATGTATTAGGAAATATATCTATCTCTTGTTTTCTCCCCAGGAATCCCTTCCAGAATCCAATCATATAATTCAGGTTTAATAATGGAGTCAATAGTAGATAAATGGGGAATAAGCTTATTCCTTTTTTATATGGGAAAGCCAAGATAAATCCTACTATTCCTAAGACTGGGATTGATTTAACAAGTCCAGAGTACCATCTTGGCAAATATATCCCATTTTTTCTAAAAAGAACACCAAAGCCATTGGAATATTGTTTTATTTTAGCTATTCGGTTTTTTAAATTCATTGGATGATAATGGTAAACTGAAGCATCTGGATAGGCAATTTTCCCAATTTTCTTTAGTTTGAGATACAAATCATAGTCTTCTCCAGCTGTTCTAAATTCATTCTCATTAAAAAATCCAATTTTTCTAAATATCTCTTTTTTATAACCGCATGCTTTTTCATCTAACCTAGGAGTAATGATTCCACGTTCATTAAGCATTATTGATTTAGTAAACACATTCATCGAATCCCATAATTCTCTGGGATAAATTACTCTAGATGTTGTTGCAACGATATCTCTCTTTTCAAGAGGAGTCACAAGATTCTTTAACCATTGTTTAGATGACGGAATACAATCTTGTTGAATAACTACAATTTTATCATGCTTGGCTTGTTTTAAACCTATGTTCATAGATTCAGCAAAATTAAGTTTCGAATCAACTTTTATGTTCCTTGTTTTAATTCTTTTAGCTATTTTAGAGAATTTTTTAATCATATTCTTTCCAATTTCATCAGTTTTTTTATCAATCACAATAAGTTCAATTTGAGAGTTTATTTCCTGTCTTTCAAAAGATTCCAATATTTTTTCAAGAATATGTTTATCTGGAAGGTATAAGTTAAAAACTATAGAGATACCTTTCATAATCTTATTTCATTTAAAGTTTATTTAAAGATTTAGAAAGTTTTTTATAGTGCGTTTTGCCTGCGAAAATATGGACATTTTTGATCAGATAGATGGAGTGATTATCACCTCTATGAAACGCATACCAGATGAAAGAGGGGCAATATACCATATGATGCGTAATGATGAGGCCCAATTCAAACAATTTGGCGAAACCTATGGTTCATGGATTCATCCAGGAGCTATTAAAGCATGGCATTTACATAAAGAAATGACACTCAATTATGTAGTTCCAATTGGGAAAATAAAGCTTGTAGTCTGCGATTTAAGGGAAAAATCTCCCACAAATGGAAAAATAATGGAGATTTTTATGGGAACAGATAACTATGTGCGAGTGAGTGTCCCTCCAGGAGTTGCAAATGGTTTCAAAGGAATAGGTTCAGGAGACTCACTAGTAATTAATATTGCGACTCATCCCCATACCCCCGGAGAAATGATTCGCATAGATCCATTTTCTAAGAAAATAGGTTATGATTGGGATTTAAAGCACAAATAATGGTAAGAATCTTAATAACTGGTTCTGCAGGTTTTTTAGGAAAAAATCTTTTTAGTTATCTTAAATCCAAACATACTTTATATGGTATATCTAGGAGATTATCAGAAACCACAACTCACCAGGTTGATCTTACTTCGCCAAATATAGAAAACGTTATAGATATCATTAATCCAGAGATCATTATTCATACAGCTGCATTAACCTCAGTAGATTATTGTGAGAATTATCCAGAAGAAGCTCACAAATTTAATGTTTTAGCTACAGAAAAAATTGTAAATTGGTGTAAAAAGAATAATAAAAAAATAATCTATATTTCAACAGACTATGTTTATCCAGGAACCTCTAACCATTATAATGAAAATTCAGAAACAGGATCAATAAATATTTACGGAAAAACAAAATTAGAAGCAGAATTATTGATTCAAAGTCTTACGAATTGGTGTATACTTAGACCCACAGTTATTTTCGGATATGACTTGGGAGGGAACAATTTTCTAATGCAAATATTATCTCTAACAGAAAAAAGAAAAATTCCATTTGATCAAATAAGTAATCCTACAGATGTTAAAGTTTTATGTGAGTATATTGGTAGAATTATTGATTCAAATATCTCTGGACTATATGTCGCTACAGGTATAGACCAACTAAATCGTTATGATTTTGCATTACTCATCACCAAAATATTTGGGCTTGATAAAAACCTTTTAGAAAAAACTTCCACATCTTCTCTCAATCAATCAGCTAAACGCCCATTAAATAATGGAACTGATTCTTCAAGACTAAGAGATATTTTAAAATACAAGTGTCCAACTATAGAAGAATCATTAATTACAATTAGAAGTCAATTATCCAAGGCCCACTGAATTTTTTGTTCCTGTGCTCTTTCAGTATAGTCTATTATCTGGTTAACACATAACCGGTACAAATCTACATTCTTTTTTTCTTGATCATATTTTTTAAACCATTCAACTGTGGATTTAAGAGCTTCTTCATAATTATAAGCTGGAGCCCAGTTAAGAAAATGAGCGGCTTTATCCCAATTTAATTTTAGAATCATTGTCTCTTTTTTATTATTTTCATGTTTTATATGTTGCCATGAGCTACCTTCCCACAGGTTTACTATTTTATCAGCTAATTCTTTGGTAGTAATTCCCATTTTTTCAATCGGACCAAAATTCCAAGATCCACCATATTCATGCCTTTTTTCTTGTATTTTCGCAGCTAATGCAAGATATCCACTCAATGGAACCAAAACATGCTGCCAAGGTCTAACGCTGTCTGGATTTCTTATCATAATTGGAGTTTTTCCCATCAAAGCTTTCATTGAGTCAGGTATGAGGCGAAAATCTGCGAAGTCTCCTCCCCCAATAACATTTCCAGCTCTTACTGAAGCCACAACAATATCTTTGGAAGGATCATAAAATGATTTTTGATATGAATAAACTGCTAATTCAGCCATGCTTTTACTAGCACTATAAGGGTCGCTTCCACCAAGTGTATCATTTTCACGATAACCCCCTGGAACATTTTGATCCTTATAACATTTATCGCTGGTTACAATGATTACGGTTTTTACACTGGGAGTTTTTTTAGCAACTTCCAATATGTTTATTGTTCCATGCACATTTGTTTCAAAAGTTTCTTTAGGATTTTCAAAACCTGTTAATACAATTGCTTGAGCAGCCAAATGAAAAATTATCTCTGGTTGATAATTTTGAAAAGTCTCTTCTAGTTTTTGATAGTTTCTTATATCTCCTCGTATATCGGTAATCTTTTCAGATAATCTCGTCAACTCAAAATTATTAGGATTGGTCGGAGGATCCAAACTATAGCCTATTACTTGAGCTCCCAATTCTTTTAACCATATAGCTAACCAAGATCCTTTAAATCCGGTATGTCCCGTAATCAAAACCTTTCTATTTTTGAATGTTTTTTTAAATGTGTCCATTATTTTACCAGATTTTCCAGCCAGCTTTTCCAGAATCCCAGAGTTTATTTAATTCTTCAAAATGTTGGGGCGTATCCATGCAATGCCAGAATCCTTCATGTCTAAATACGGCTATCTTTCCTTGACCTGATAAATTTATAATCGCGTCTTCTACCGGTAAATTTCCCACAAGCTTTTCATTGTTAAGAAAATCATTATTAAACACCATAAATCCTCCATTAATTAGATCTTCAAGTAAAGGATATTGCACAAACTGACGGATTATTCCTCGTTCATCAGATTTTATTTGACCATATTTAGAAAGAGCGTGTATTCCCGTAACTGTACCTATGACTCCCTTAGATTTGTGAAATTCAATCAAATCATCAATTTTAACATCTGATACTCCATCACCATAGGTAAGTAAAAAATAAGGATCATTCTCAAGATATTTTTTTATAGAATAAATTCTTTTTCCAGTATTACTTTCTAAACCTGTATTTATTAAAGTGATATTCCAATCTTCTACATTTCCTTGATGTTTATGGACTTCTCCCCGCCTTAGATTGATAGTAAGATCCTGATTGTTATTATTATAATCTAAAAAAAAGTTTCGTATTAAATCTCCTTTATATCCTAGGCATAAAATAAAGTTTTTGTATCCTTGTTGAGCATATCCTTTCATTATATGCCATATTATGGGCATTTCCCCAATAGGGACTAAGGGTTTTGGCACAAGCTCATTTACTTCACGTAGTCTTGTCCCTTTTCCTCCGCATAAGATTACTACCTTTATATTAGACTTATCATCCATAGTTTAGAGCAAAAAAAAGACTATATAAATTTTCTTAAATTGAAAAATTCTTCTTTTTATAGAACATAAAAACTTATAAATGGTCAATAAAACAAAAGTATAATGCCATCTGAAGAAATAAGAGTGTCCTATGCTCAAGCAGTACACGGAATCGAAGAAGAAGAAGCAGTTTTAGATGTTCTGAGAAAAAACCAAACAATTATGGGCCCTAGAATAAACAAATTTGAAGAGGAAATAGCAAGAATTTTTGGAAAGAAATATGGTGTGATGGTTAACTCTGGCTCTTCTGCTAATTTGATTGCCTTTGAAATTCTTAATTTTCCTCAGGGAAGCGAGATAATTACTCCTGCATTGACTTTCTCCACAACCGTTGCACCCATACTTCAGAAAGGGCTTAAACCTATATTTGTCGATGTTGAGCCAGGAACCTACAATATAGATGTAAGCAAGATAAGGGAGAAGATAACTCCTAAAACCAAAGCCCTTATGATTCCCTCTCTGATAGGGAATTTTTCAAATCTTGAAGAGATAAGCAACATAGCCAAGGAGTTCAACCTCATATTTATAGAAGATTCCTGTGACACTTTAGGTGCAGTGTTTAAAGGTTTCCCAAGTGGATTTTATTCACACATATCCACAACTAGTTTTTACGGCTCCCATATAATAACTGCAGCCGGAGGTGGTGGAATGATTTGCATAAATAATCCTTATTGGATGGATAAGGCAAAGATATTAAGAGGCTGGGGTAGGTCTTCAGCAAGAGACGAAGGTGAAGATTTAAGTAAGAGATTCGGAGTCACACTTTCAGGAATACAATATGACTCTAAATTTATTTTTGAAAGTGTAGGATATAATTTTTTACCTCTGGAAATAAGTGCAGCATTTGGTTTAGAACAAGTAAAAAAACTCAAATTATTCTCAAATACAAGACAAAAGAATTTTAACAAGTTATATGAATTTTTTATCAATTATGAAAAATATTTTATGCTTCCTAAACAGCTTCCAGATTCAATCACTAACTGGTTAGGATTCCCACTCACCATAAAATCCGATAGTCCATTTAATCGGCAAGAAATAACAACTTTTTTAGAAAGAAATAATATTCAAACAAGACCCATATTTACAGGAGACATTTTAAGGCAACCAGCATTTGAATATTTAGTCGAATCAACGAATCAAAGACCCTCTGATTTTCCAGTATCTGATGAAGTTATGCAAAAAGGATTTCTTATAGGATGCCATCATGGCTTATCCGAAGAGCACATGAACTATTTAATCAATACGCTTGATACATTTCTTAAAAAATATTGAGCTATACTCTTATTAAGTAATAAACTTAGGTAAAAAATATGAAAATACTAGAAATAACCAATTACACTGCTGGGGGTTGTGGAGTGGGGGCAAGAGTCTTGAGAGAATCAAAATTGTTTGCTGAAAGAGGACACAAGATAGAAATTTTTTCAACTAATCTTGAAAAAGGCACAAACAGAATTTGTCCCACACATGAACTAATCAATAAAATCATCATTAGAAGATTTCCTTTCATAAAGTTAGGGGGAGAAAGCTATATGTATTGGTCGTTTGAGAAAGCCGCCAAATCCTTTGAACCAGATATAATAATAGCCCACGCTTACAGGCACATCCACACACTCTTGGCCTTGCGTGTGGCTCGGACTTTAAAATGCCCTATAATTTTAGTAACACACGCTCCTTTTGACAGAGGCAAATCAAGAACAAAACTTCAGAGGGTATTTGTTTCATTATATGATCATTATATCGGTAAAAATGTTATAAACTCTTTCTCTAAAATAATGTACATAGCTAAATGGGAAATTCCCTATTTAGTTGCAATCGGTGCAAAACGTGAAAAGATGGTTTATTCCCCTAATGGTTTAAGCGATATTTTTTTTAAAAAAATAGTCTCAAAATCTGTGCCCAAATCAATAATTTATACCGGTAGAATCACCTCTATAAAAAACATAGATCTACTATTGACAGCACTTAGCAAGGTCAAAGAAGACTATATTTTTAGAGCAATAGGTCCAGTTGAAAAAGACTATGAAACTCATCTTAATAGTCTAATAATTAAATTTAATTTAAATAATGCGAAAATAATCAACAAGCTCTACAATTCAAATGAACAAATTAAAGAATTAGATAATAGTTCTATCTTCGTTTTGCCTTCAAAGAGCGAAGGCCAGCCTCAAGTTTTGTTAGAGGCAATGGCTCGTGGAAAAATAGTCATCGCAAGTAACAATAAAGGGAATAAAGACATAATCTTGCACGGAAAAAACGGGTATTTATTTGAATCTGAAAACGTTAATGCCTTAGCAAAAACAATAAAATTAGTATTAAATTTAACAAAAAAGGAAATTAATCATCTATCTTCCGAGGCAATAAAAACAGCAAATTCATTTCGCTGGAAATTTCTCATCACACAATTAGAAAAAAATATTATAGGCTTAGTTTACAAAAGTAATATAAAACTGCAAAATAGTCCAACATCATGACTGAATATAAACTCAAGACAGATAACAAAGAATTTTATCTAGTGGGAGGAGTGTTATTATTAGCCTTTCTTATAAGAATTTATTATTTTATTACTACTAAAGGCCAGACTTTATGGTGGGATGAGGCAGAGTATATGGCTTCAGCAAAACATTGGGCATTTGATGTACCTTATAACTTAAACGAGCAAAGACCTCCAATATTTCAGCTCATGGCAGCAGGTTTATTAAAATTCGGATTTGAAGAAACAGCTTTAAAATTTATTCTAGTTATCTTGCCTTCAACAGCTCTTGTATTCGTCACTTATCTGCTGGGTAAAGAGATGTTCGGATGGAAAACAGGTTTAATTGTTGCATTTGGAACCGGCACAGTTTGGTCAATTCTATTCTGGACAGCGCGTTTTCAACCAGACTTTCTTTCAGTAACTTTCCAACTTCTGGCATTTTTATTTTTTTGGAAATTCATTAAAAACGAGAATAAAAAATTTGCAGTTTATACTGGTATTTTTTCAGCAGTAGCTTTTTATTTTAAGATTTCAGCTTTGCTCGTTCCTCTTTCAATAATAATTTTTGCGCTTTATTATAATGGTTTTAAGTTTCTTGTTAAAAAGAATTATTGGTGGATGTTTAGTTCATTCATAATCGGACTTATTCCTTTCATGCTTTGGCAGATTATTGCCTTCGGAAATCCTCTGGCCTTCGGAGTAAGCTATTCAGGAGATTTTAATGAAGGAAGGGAGCTTGGTTGGATGACTTTGGAATTTTATCATATCTTTCTTAAATCTTTAACATTTGGAATGTTTATTTTAGGAATAGTAGCAGTATTAGGCAAGATAACTATCAGCCTAGATATTATCTATAAAGACAAACAACTAAGAAAAGATCCCTCAATATTTTCTCTAATCATCCTTTTAGTGGTTACATTTTTTTATATTTTCTACATAAAAGGGACAATAGAGGATAGATGGGTATTCTTAATTATCCCATTTAGTTTTTTCTTTGTAGCAAAAACTTTCATGTTTTTGTATGAAAAAATAGATCATTTTTCAAAATTAGCCTCAATATCATTTGTTGTAATTTATGTAGTTATATTTACATTTACTCAATTAAGTCACACAACAGACATTATCCAAAACAAAGAAATGTCATATCTCCCAGTAAAAGAAGCAGCTATGATGATAAAGAGTTACTCAAATCAAGAAGACAAGATTTTAAGTGTATCATATACACAAACAGTAAATTATGCGGAAAGAGAAGTGATTACTTATGCAAGAATGGACCTTGAAAATTTTACGAGAATTCTTCATAAAGAGAAGCCAAGTTTTGTAATGGCATCGATAATAGAGCCAAATCATCCCACGTGGATGGTACACCAAGTTCAAAATGAACAGGGGTTTAAAGGAATTATTTTCCCTTATTTTAATTCTTCAGTAATCTTTTCTCCTGAAATGGAAATAGTCCAATATAATATTAAAAAACAAATTTCTAATGAATTAGCAACATTTAACTTATTATATCCTTATGATAATAGCTTTGGAGGACTATTATTATATAAAGTAGACTATAAATAATGTGTGGAATAACTGGCTTTAGTTGGGAAGATAAAACTTTAATTAAGAAAATAACTAATCTTATTGCTCATAGGGGCCCTGATGCAGAGGGCTATTTTACGGATAATGATATTTCTTTAGGACATAGGAGATTAGCAATTATCGATCTCTCTCCAAGAGGAAATCAACCGATGCTTAATGATGAAAATAATTTAGCAATCGTCTTTAATGGAGAGATATATAATTTTAAAGAGTTAAAAAAAGAATTAGAAAAAAAAGGATATAAATTCAAAAGTGATAGTGACACCGAGGTAATAATCAAAGGGTATGAAGAATATGGTCAAGAAATATGCTCGAGATTAGACGGTATGTTCGCATTCGTAATATGGGACAAAAAGAAAAAAGAATTATTCTTAGCCCGAGATCGCATCGGCAAAAAACCGCTTTATTATGCTATCTTTAACAAAAAAATAATTTTCGCTTCGGAAATCAAATCAATATTGGGAGCAGGTGTTTCAACTAAAATAGACAAAGAAGCTCTTTTAGACACAGTAATGTGTAGATTTTCTTCCGGAAATAATACCATATTTTCAGAAATAAAAAAATTACCTCCTGGAAGTCATGGGCTATTTTCAAATGGTAAACTAAACATTTCATCATTTTGGCAAATTCCTGAGCTCACGGAAACCAGACAGCCCAATGTAAAAGAAGTCGATAATTTAATTGAGTCCGCAGTTGAAAAAAGACTTTTGTCAGATGTTCCAGTAGGCGTTCTTTTGTCAGGAGGTTTGGATTCAAGCACAATTGTTGCTTATATGGCGAGAAAGACTGATAAAATTAAAACATTTTCAGTTGGTTTTACTGAAGGAATAAATGAATCAAACTACGCAAAATTAGTGGCAGAAGAGTTTAGTACAGATCACAAAGAAATATTTTTGGAAAAAGAAATTATTTCTTATCTACCAAAAGTAATGTGGCATATGGATGAACCTATAACGGATCCAGCAGCCTTATCAACATATTTATTGTCAAAAGAGGTGTCTAAGCATGTAAAGGTCGCCTTATCTGGAGAGGGAGGAGATGAGGTTTTTGGAGGTTATGACACAGTAAATAAACTATCTTTCATCGAAAGAATTAATCACATTCCTAAACCAATAAAGAAAGGAATAGGCACCCCATTTTTAAGATTTATTTCTAATTTTCATAAATATCCAAAAAAACAGATTTACAATTTTGGAGCAGATATCCTAGATAGCAAAACAATAGAAGAATCTTATAAAAAGTTATTTTATTTTCCTTTTAACAGCAAGGAAATTAAAGAGTATACTAGTGAAACAAGACCTGATTTGCTCGACAGATTTATTAAAAATAAAGATTTATACTCCTCTTCAATTAATTTTTATTTCAAGGAATGGTTGCCCAACGATTTGCTTATGAAAGTAGATAAAATGAGTATGGCTCACGGCTTAGAGATACGTACACCGTTTCTTGATAAATATTTAATAGAATATTTCTTTTCAATCCCTCGACAGAATAAAATTAATAAATATCTCTTTAAGAAGACAGTTTCTCCTTACATTCCTAAACCAATTTTAGAAAGAAAAAAACAAGGTTTCAGTTTGCCGATATCTACTTGGTTCACTAATCATGATTTTCTTAACAGAGTTGCTCCTCACATCGCAGATTTGTTCAAACGAGATGTTTTCAAAGAGTCAGAGTTAAATAATTTAATTAGTAGTCCCACAAAATACAGAAATGATCACAAACTTTGGACATTACTAAATCTCGAGACCTGGTTCAAATTATATGTAGATAATATTCCAGCTAAAAAAATAAAACTTTAACATGAAACCTTTACTAAGCTTCGTACTCGGAATATATAATGCAGAAAGAACTCTTGAAGAGTGCCTCGACTCAATATTCAAACAAAAATTTTCGGAAAAAAAATACGAAGTAATAATAGTGGACGGTGGATCAAAAGACAAAACTCTGGAAATTGCAGAGGCATATAAAAAAGTTCATAGCAATATTAAGATTTTGCGCAATCCTCACAGATTATCCGAAGGAAAAGGCATGGGTAAAGATCAAGGTGTACAAAAATCCAGAGGAGATTTTATTGTATTCTTAGATCATGATAATATCCTCGAACAAGACACGTGGTTGAGATATATGCTTGAGCCATTTCAGGATAAAAAAATAATGGCCTCACAGTCTTTATTACGCTCACAAAAAAAAGACACCAATTTTATAAAATATATCAATGAAATAGGTGTAGAAGACCCATTTGCAGTGCCATATTCTCTGGTGGCACAAATATCTCTAAATGCATCTAAATTTAAATTAATTCGCGACAAATATTATCTTTTCAAATTATCCAAATCAAACATATTATTTTTCGGAGCGAATGGCTGTATATTTAGAAAATCAGTTTTCAAATCAATCGGAGGCTACACTCGCGATGTTGATGTTTCTGCCAGCATGGCTAATCAAGAAATGTTCGTGGCAGTACCGAAATACCCTCGAGTGTACCACAAGACCTCAAATAATATGTTATCGTTTCTCAAAAAGAAATTAATCTATTTTAACAGATTCATAAACAAAGAATATGAAACAAAGTCTTTCAAATGGGCTCAAGTAGGTCAGCCTCCGAGTACTTCAAGATTTTTTCTAATGGTTTTAACAAATTTGACTATAATTTATCCCTTATACGAGGTGTTCCCAAGAGCAGTTCATGACAAAAAATTATTCTGGATACTCCATCCGTTTTATGTGTTTTTTATGACTCTCCTATATGGGTTAATTACTCTCACCAAACTCCGAAATTTTTTTAGGTATATTTAGCGCTTCACAGCCACAACAATACTGTCAAGCGCATCTTTTGGAATATTGATTTGTCTATAAGTCTTATCTTTCTTTCCAGATAATAATCCAAATTTCAATTTCTTGTGTAGGACATATTTGCAGAAAAGATGCACATATAAATCAAAAAACAATTTTGGAGATTCAACCGTGTTTACATGTTTTATAGTAAAACCTACACGCTCCAATAGTTTAGTAATCTCTGAGATTGTATAATGTCTTTTATGTTGCGTATATCTGACTGGATTGATTAAATGCAAAAAATGTTTGTTTGGTACAGAGATTATTAATTTTCCGTTTTTTTTGAGCAATCCATAAATTATTTTCAGTGTTTCAAAATCTTTTTCAATATGTTCCAAAACCTCTAACATAATTATCGTGTTAAATTTATACTTAAATTTTTTAGAGTGTTTCGTTATGTCCCCCTGAACAAAGACAGTTTTTTTCAGATATTTTTTTGCTCCGTCTATCTTGATATTATCTAAGTCAATGCAAACACAGTTTTTAACTCGGTTTTCCAGTTTTTTTTCAATTTCCGGGATATTAGCAACACCCACAGTCAGCACAGAATCCGTTTTATGAGGCTCAGTCAGCAAAAGAACATAATCAGTTCTGTTATCTGCAAATGGAGAACTCATAATGAATCAATGACCTGTTTTATTTTAGCTTGAAGATTATGTAATCCTTTCAAGTTTATTTTTGGTTTTTTGTCATATTTTTTTAGCAATTCAGGAGTTAAGTCTTTCATGTTTCTAATCATCAACACATTAGCCTTTTTAGCAAAATATTCAGCAAATTCAACTTGATGATCATTAATGTGCTCCTTATATTTGGCTTCTCTTGGCACAGTAATTACAGGTTTACCATATTTCAGTATAAATTCTATTAAAGTTGTAGCTGATTGGGCTATCACGATTCTTGCTTCTTTGTAATACTTATTCATGTTATCTGTGAATTCAAATGATTTAGTATTTTTAGGAATATATTTTGTAAACCCTCTTTGTATTATTATTTCTTCTTTTATTTTTGGAGCAATCTCATCTATTCTTCTAATTAGCCTGTCAAATTGACCAGAATGAGTGCCTATCGTAACAAATATCATACTATTCCTCCTACATATTTTGCTCTTTTACCATATTTTTTAGCCATCTGTTCGTGTTGTACCCAGAATAAATCTGCAAATGGGTAAGACGCCTTGGCTGACCAATTAGGAGTTTTTACGCGAATCACGGTGTCAATAAAAACAGTCTTAATTCCCAACATTCTGCCAGCAATAACTGCAGGTATTGATAATTGAGATCCATTGGTAAATATTATATCTATCCTTTCTTTTCTAAAGAGATTTATAAGTTTAAACAATGTTATTAAATAATTAATCGGATTTAATCTAAGAAGAATATCTTTTTTAAAAAAATAAGTAGTATAATTTCCTAAAAAAGATTTATGTTTTACATTAGGTTCCAAGTCTTCAGTTATAAGAATACAATTATTATCTCTGATAACGTCTTTATTGAAAAGTAATTGCATCTGGCCAAGATGACCTCCTTTAGATGTTACTATAGCTATATTTTTCATGATATTATTTAGAAGGTTTAAACAATTTAATAAATTTATCATAGAATCTAATCATTTTCTTAAGAGGAGAGTTAAGTATTCTTAATCTTAAAATTGCAAAACCCATCCAAATGCCAGAGTTCCAAAAATTGATTTTAGAATTATCTTTATTTGACCAAACAGTCGGTTCTTCTTTTATTTTGTAATTATTTTTATTCATGACATAGAGTAATTCTATATCAAATGCCCAGCTCGTCATACCGATTTTATCAACTACATCTTCAACAGCTTTTCTTTTGAATATTTTTGCTCCACATTGAGTGTCTCTGTACGGCATAATTAACAAAGCCCTCATAAAAATATTATAAAATCTTGAAGCTAGAATTCTTGCAAGAGTATTTTTTGGATGCAGTTTTGCACCTTTCAAGTATCTGCTAGCTATCACTCCATCGTTTTGGAGAATCTTATTAAATAATCTATAAAACTCTTCAGGTCTAGTGGCCATATCAGCATCAACGAAGCCAATATAATCATAATTTCCAGACAATGCTCTCTTAAACCCACCTATAACTGCAAAACCTTTTCCGCCCCTCTCAAATTCAATACTCTCCAAATATTTAGACCGATATTTTTTAACTATAATCGGAGTTTTGTCTTTACAAGCATTAAGAACCACAATTATTCGTATTATGATATCCTTTTTTTTCTTCATCAAATCAGAAAAGAAGGAAGTATACTCTTTTAGAGTAATATCTATTCTTTTTTCCTCATTATGGGCAGGGATTACTATGGCTATTTTAGGCATAATCCTCATTAAGGAAAGGCGTTTTAAACATGTCGGTTCGACCTATTAAATGATAAGACAATCATTAAAAATACAGTGGACATTATTAAAAATGCAATTGAAAATGTTTGTAGATTTTTCGAAGCCATAAAAAGAACTATAATTTCGATAAAATTACAAATAGCAAAAATCCAGTATCTTTTCAAATAGCCCAGAGATAGCTTGTATAATAAAATTAAGTTTGTTAGCGCAATAATGCTAAAAGAAATTCCAAGATAGATTAGAATAGAAGATGCATCAGGAATATTCTTTCCAGAGAAGATATAAATTATTTGATTGGAGAATAAATAGAACCCGGAAATTACAATTAATGCAAGCAAAAGAACAATAGCTATTGCATTCATAAATATTTTATCTTTATTTTTTTCTTGATTATTTTCTGCAGTTAATGGAAACATCGCCTTACCGATAGGAACAGATATCCAGAATATTGCTTTTCCGAGTATTGATGCGATAGCATATGCCCCTGCAATTTCAGGTGCAAAGACAAGTTTCGCAATTAAAACATCAGCACTATAGAACAACACCACTATCGCAGTTATGAATCCAGTTGGTCGAGCATATTCATAAATATTTTCCGTTTTAGAAAATTTTTCTGGAGTTTTATAAATGTCTCTTAAAGGTATGAAAGATGCAACAAAAGCAAACAACGCACCCATAAGAAAGCCTCCAATTGCGCCATAGACTTCCCAGCCAATTAAAACCAAAACCATACTTATTATAAGTTTAAGTGTAGATTCTATAACTAAATTTGTTCCAAGAGCAACAAATTGCTTTCTTCCTTGTAGGACTCCTCGAGTCACAGGGAGAAGGAACATAAAATAGACAATCAATCCATTAAGGGCAAGAAGCCAGTAAGGAATACCAAGCAAGGAAGTTAAAAGAATAGAGATAATAAGATAAACTACGAATACCCTGGTAGACCAGATTCGGGTTTTACGTAATGAACGTGTTAAAATATTTCGTATTTCTCCTTTTCCAGCACCAACAATATATTTCACAATTACTGTTTGTATTGATTCAGAGAATATTGCGAAAATATAGATTATAGAAGATAATGTGGCTAGAATTCCATAATTTTCAACTGAAAGAAATCTAGCCATTACAAGTTGGTATGCAAAATTAAAAACATTAAAAATACCAAAAGCTACTAATAATATGAAACTACCTCTTATTAATTTGCTACTAAACATGTAATTACCAAAGAAATGACATTTTTAAACTATCAGACTAACAGAATATCCTGAGGATATTCGGTTTTAAGATATTCTTCTTTTAGTGTGATATCTATTGGATAATTAACTCCCCATATCTTTATAGGTCCTCTGAATTCATTATAGTATAAGAATTCTCCAAGATTAGCTCCTTGAGATCTCAAGTACGTTATAAACATATCCGGTTCAGTATGGACTAATTTAAAGTTCTCATTTTTTTGTCCAAAAAGATAGAATTTTGCAAGATTACTATTCACAGTTTTAGAACTTAAAAATAAAAGAGCTCCTCGTTCATCAAATATCGGACCCTTAGTTGAATCTTGATAAACCCTACCAAATAAGAATATTCCTGACTCAATGCCTTTTTTCGTATCAATTAGTCCAGTTTTTTCATCCCCATAATATCTCAAAGGTATTTGAACATTCTTACCCTCAAATACGAATATACCTGATACTCCGACTATAGAGTTATTTATTTTTTCAGTATCAACTATAATCCCTGCAACATAAGATTTTTCAGCAGGTAAAAATAATAAAGAACCATTATTTTCATAAAATATATCTTGATCTAGAGAAAATCCTCCAGGATATATATAAGATGTAACATTTTTTCTTTGCAAAGTTTGAGAATTATCTAGTATTAACGTAGGAATCCAGCTTTTTCTATCATAGCTACTATTTGACCCAATAGAAGAAAACGCGCCATATTTGCCTATATCGGTGGAGTCTATTAAGAAATGACTCACATTATGAGCATAGAAGAAATCAAGAGTTTTAGAAAAATCAGTCCCTGTAAGACCATATCTCCCCATCAGGTGATTCCAATAACCCATAATATTTCCTCCATCCAAAACAGTAGCTCTCTCGCCCATGGACTGAACCCAATAGCCATAGTCCCACCAGTGTCCAAAAACTGCATTCTCTGGAGTATTTTCTCTAACCCAACTCATTGCTTTCTGCCATTGTTGCGTATAAACAGAAGGAGCATAATTTTTTGCAAGAGAAACACTCGAGCTATAGTGACTATATCCTGCGAAAACAACCAGAACCATAATAGCAGAACAAACAAGCATTCTAACCGTTAAGATATTCTTTTTTATTATTGAATCCATTACTCTATTACATGATAAAACAAAAATATATCCTATTAGCATAGATGCCATCGGAGCAAGTATTAACACTAGTCTTATGAATGTGCGAGATGAAAGGAGACCGATTACAAAGAAAATTTGCATAAATACACTGGTTAATTGTATGTCTAAGTAAGGATTTGTTTCTCCTCTATTTAGAACTTCTCTTTTTACAAAAATAAATGCGGCAAAAATTAAAAATATACTTAACAAGTATGTTGACGTACTTACAAATCCAGAACCTCTAAAAACACTTTCAGGGCTATATCTTGTAAATGCAATAGCCCAGATAAGAAAAGCCCATGCACCTGTTAGAATAAACCTTTCTTTTTTAGATAAAGATATTCTTAGAAGAATATGATACATCATCAAAATAGATGATAAAAATATTATAGGTATCAAGATAGGGATATTTTTTAGCATTGGCCCAAAATTTTGAGACCATTCAATGAAAAATGGTTGTCTGTTTTCAGCAACTGTTTGGATTAGTCTCGAATCTGCTGATTGACCTAGCAAGGAATAAAATACTGATAGTTTGCTTATGATAAATGAAGGTCCAAAAAACAAAGTCCCTATCAACAGAAAGACTATTCCTCCATAAATAATTGAAGCTATCCGAGGACAAGATCTAAGATATTTTAAGACATATTTTTCAAAATATCTATGGAGTATAAAGTCAGAAGCTAATATGGCAAAAGTGACTGTTGTGGCAAAACCCTCAACACTAGTAAATAATAATTTTATTGTAAATCTTTCAGGAAGGAATATGAATCCCATCATATAAAGGAAAAATATAAACAGCCCATATGAAGCAAATCTTCTACTATTAATCTGCCCAAATAAGAATAAAGAAAGTATGATTAGACACATAGTAAGAAGGATATATCCATAGCCTCCCCATGTAAGAGCCATTAATCCGGCAAACAAACCACCTATCGAAGAATAAATGTATTGTTTGTTTTTCAATTCCTGTCTCCATCCAAGAAGGAAGAAATAAAATGCCATGAACATATAGAAAAATGCAGCAGACTCTTTTTCAGGAATTCCAGCAATTGTTCTAGGAATAAAAACAGACATAACTGAAAGAAATAAGCAAGCAACAAGCGCCATTAAACTTGCTTTTCTTTTACCTACTGCAAATAAGAACGTTTCTCTAGTCATCAGGAAGAAACCTATGACTGTTAATCCAAACATTATAACTGGGTATATCACAGCAGATTGTTCCACAGAAAAGTTACCAAATACATTAATCAGTTTATGGAGCCAGGCTATTGGATAGTGTATTAAAGGATATTCAAGTCCAGTTTTCAGTCCAAGTGGAAAGTATCTCATATTATCGACTGCATAAAGACTTCCATTTTCAACTATCTCTTTAGCCCACCTTAAGAAAAGAAAAGGATCTAAGTCCGGTCCAAGAGTCCATCCACTAGTAGTTATATCCCTAAGACTACTTAAATTTCTAGTGCGTATCCATGAGGCTATAAATATAATCATAGCAAGTAGGATGTAAATTATCCAGTTAGTTTTCTTTTTTATGAATTCAAAGACTTTTCTTTGTCTTTCAATAATTGTATTTTCATTTCTCAAAGAGTTCATATTTTAATCCACAGAATATCTTATTTAAAGTTTATTAATTTACAAGTTTACTTAATTGCCTCTAAAGTATATCCCATCGTCCAATCTCTTTTTTTATCTATAAAGTCAAGATGGAATAAAATAAAGGGCATTATTAATTGAGTAAATGGATATCCTATAATAGCTAATATTGTTCTCAATGGATTTCTTTTATTCATTTGTTCAAGCAAATTGTTAAATCTGAGAACATCAGCCAAAAACCAGAAGTACCCACCCATAGGCATAATCTTTATTTTAGAAAATCCTGCTTTTTCAAATAAGCTATTCAATCCATATTTAGTAAAATAGAAATAATTATATGGTGCCTGATGAATCCTCCAAGACTGAGGAGTTGTTAAAAAAATTCGTCCGCCAATTTTTAGAATTCTATACATTTCATTAATAACTTTTTGAGGATCTTCAACATGTTCAAGTACTTCAGTATTCAATATCGCATCATAAGTCTGCTCTTTTTTAGGAATTTCAGATAAATTACATACAAAATTAAGGCATTTGTATTTATCAACAAAGTCAGTAGATTCATAATGACAATGATTAAAAAATGATTTATATGGGCAAGGTCCAGCTCCGGCATCAAGAATATTACTTCCATTTTTTAATTTAACAGCAGAATTTTCGACAAATTTTTCAATAGCATATCTGCGAGGATTAAATTTTAGTCTCCAGTCCTTCGGGAAAAAATTAATAACTTTTTGAATATATTTATTTCTTCCAGTAACCATGTCTAGAGATTTATTCATAATATAGCGTATCCAAAATTGTTAATAAATTTAATCCTTATCACTTAAAAAATAAAGGAGTTACAAAAACTTCAAGTAATGCGGCAAGAAAGAGAATTATTACGGCTAAGATTAACAAATTCAAAGAGTCTTGTAAAACTTTCCAGAACCTTTCAGTTCCTATATCTCTCCTTATAATTGCGAACGAGATAATTCCTCCAGCAAGAGCCGCTACAAAGTAAGAACCTATTTCAGGAATTCCATGAACAAAATATCTAAGCAAGGCAACTGGCAGAAAATTCAGATCAGAACGTGTGAATATAGCTATTGCTGCAGCAATAACACTAGCATTCCACGCCAAAACAAATATGACTCCTGCTCCAAATAACAAAGAGAATATTAATGTAAATATTAAAACATAGATATTATTCGCAAAGATTAAGAACATTCTTTCCTTGTTTGTAGCAAAAGGAATTAATGCTGATTCTCTCTCAGATGTAAAGCTCGTCGCGCACGCCTTAACATCATTAGGTCTATTTATTTGACAATAAGTCATTAATTGTTGATCAAGAGAATCAGTCGTGGGTAAAAGAATGTACCAAAAAGAGAAGCCTATCACGAAACCAGTGAATAACCAAAGAAATGCCCAAAGAGCTTTTCTATGTTCCTTAATCAATTCAAAAGAACTTCTATTTTCCTGAGAAGATTTAGTTTCTTCAATTCTAAACATATAGAACATAAAAGGTATTGAAAACATTACTGTAAATGAGACAACCAATATTCCAGATACTTCTCTAAGCACAGGGTCATTTTTAAAAATCCATTCAACTAATAAGATTGAAATGCTTGCATAAAAAGCTCCTACAAAAAACATTTCCCAAGGTTTTCTCTCAGCCTTGGCAGGATTTATTAGCATTTCAAACATTTTTCATCACACACCTTAAACAGATTATGTTTTTATATATGTTAGCTATATAAATTCATGGACAATTTCTCAAAAATATGCAGAGACATAAAATCTGTCAAGATTCAAGGAGCAACTAACGTCGCTATTGCTGGATTGAAAGCTTATTGTTTAAAACCCACAAAATCTTCAAAAAAGATAATTCTTTCTTTAAGACCTACTGAGCCTGCCTTACAGAACGCTTTAAAGATTGCCGAGTCGTCATCCGTTGAAAATGCATTAAATCATTTTCAAAATGCACAGGAATTCATAAATTATTTTGTATCCAGAATAATCAGGAATAATTCCATAATCCTGACTCATTGTCATTCTAACACTCTCGTAAAAGCACTCATACATTCATTTAAATCAGGGAAAAAATTTTCAGTGATTAATTTAGAAACCCGACCTTTGTTTCAGGGACGCAGAACAGCAAGACAGCTTTCCAAGGCAGGCATAAAAATTTTAATGACTGTTGATTCAGCGATGTCTTCAGATATAATCAAAGCAGATTTAATATTATTGGGCGCAGACGCCATAACTCCTAAAGGAATATTTAACAAAGTAGGAAGTGGAGCAATAGCAGAATTAGCTAAATTACATAAAAAGGAGCTATTCATAATATCAGACTCTTGGAAGTTTTCAAACAAACCAATAATTGTTGAAAAAAGGTCATATTCAGAAATTTGGAAGACTAATTCAAAGAAAATAAATATAGACAATCCTGCTTTTGAGTTTATAAGAAAAAAATTAATTCATAGAATAATCTCAGAATTCGGAATACAGAAATATGAAGAATTTATAAGGGATGCAAAAGATTCACTAACTTAATTTTTACCTGAAATCATCATCTCAAGCTGATTAGTTAAGTTAGATAGTTCAGAGGAAATTTGGGCTTTAAATCCATGAAATTTTTTAGTTTGATCTTCAACAATATCTTTCGCTTCAGATAATGTTTTCTGAACAAAATATCCTGTTCCAACATCAACGAAAACTTTTTCATCGGAAGAAAAATTTACCTTTGCAAAAACCGATTTCCCAAGAGGAGCTAGAATCTCGCTATTTTTATTTTTCTCCAAAATAGATATTTCTTCTTTAAAGTGTTGAAGTTCAATGATTTGTTGCCCTATAATATTAAGTTGTTCTTGCAATGACTCATGCTGTTGATTCATTTGAGTGAGTACTTGCATAATTTCTTGATTCATATTTTAGCTCATTAATGTCAATTTAAAAACCTTATCAATGAACCTTCATAATTTTTCTGAAAATTATAGACCAGACAATGAAGAAGACCATATATCCCCATATTCCTGACATAAATCCTAATATCTTAGTAGGATGATCCTTAAAGTAATCTCCAAACCATCTTACAAGCAGTATAAATGGGATCGTTGTGTAAATGACGGGCCTCATAGTTATAGGCATAGTTTTCATAGAGAGTTCAGCAGACTTTTTAGATAATTCTAAAGATTTTTGTGGATTTTGTTTGTAAAGTTTCATTTCTTCTTGAACAAGTTTTTGTTCTTCTTTAATCTGTTTAAGTAAATCTTGGTCAGTAACTTTTTTATGTAGCAAAGTTGTTAGAAAATTAAGCGTCGCAGTCACTATTAAAAGTCCAAATGTAACATTCCAATTAAGGAGTTTTCCAAGCGAAGGATCAAGAACAAAATGGACACTCCTTTTTACAAAATCAAAATTATCCCAGAATATTGCAACGCCTATTCCAAGAAGCATAACCCAAATTAAGATACCCATTCCTTTCATATTTTCAGTCCTCTTTTATCTCCATTTTAATTACCCATCATCTTTCTAAGAGTTGGATGCATATCGACTGCGTGTTGTTGTGCGATGCTCTGGTAAAGCTGATAAAGTATCATGACAGCAAGAAGAATAGCTGTTCCAGAGGTTAATGTTCCAAGTAAGTCCGCAGTTGAGGATAATATTCCTATAGCAAGACCACCCATAATTGTTAATGGGAATATATATCTACTTAAAATGCTCTCCAAAATTCTCGGATCTTTTCTAAATCCAGCAATTTGTAAACCCGAATTGACGATATTCTTTGCCTGCCCAGCCGCATCAATTCCAGTAGTTTTGACCCAAAAGATTGAGAAAATCACGGAAAAGATAGCATAAAATAAGAAATGAAACACAGCTTGTAAAATTTGCGAGTTCAATAAACTCCCAGTTAAACTTGCTTGTAATAAATTAGGGGCAGCAATCCAGAAAGCAAAACCTGAAATTGGTTGTCCATTTTGGAATCCTCCTAAGAAAGTTGGATGTCCTAACCATGTTTCAAGCAAACTTCCGAAAAGTTGGATATTTGCAATAAGTGCAGCAACTAAGATTACTGGAAGAGTCGAAGCGTAAAAGAATTGTAAAGGCCATTTAACCCCATAACCTCTTACCCGATCATAACTGAGGGGAATCTCTACTTTCAAATTTTGAGCCCAAACAACAGCAAGAAATACGGCAGCAGTAGCAATAATTGTTGCAAGCGCAAGTAAAGCTTCACCAGCATTATTATCGATAATAGACTGAATAATAATAAGAACTCTTCCAGAACATTCTGTATTCTCAAAGTCAAGAAGACAATTTCCTCCATCTATTCCAACAAACTGAAATAGACCTATAAATACCTGAAGAGCTACTCCTGCGACAATAAACAATGAGATTCCCGAACCGAATCCCCATTTTGAAACAACTTCGTCCATAAACATTATTGCAAGTCCTCCAAGTATTAATTGGAAAATTACAATGGATTCATATCCTGGACTTGCTTCAAGACCTCTCATGAGTACAAAAATACAAGCCTCAAAAACTATGAAGAACAAAGTTCCCAGTTTTTGTATTCCCTGAAATAGTTTTTTGCCTTCTTCAGTTTTCGTGTTTAAACTAAATATTCCAGAACCAACGAGAAGTTGAATAATGATAGATGAAGTAACAATCGGACCAATACCCAAACTTATAATTGCTCCAAAGTCTGTTCCAAGTATCGTTGAAAGAAAATCAAATTTTTCAAGCGCATTTTTACTAAGACCATATAGTTTGATGTTATACATCACAAAGTAGATTCCTAAAATTACAAGAGTCCATTTTAATTTGTCATTAAATCCTGTTTTTTTCTCTGCAGGCTTTCTAACTGTTGGAAGGTAGTTTATTATCTGCTTAAGCACCATATTTTCTTCAGGAAAAAGAGCTTTTTAAATACTCACACCATTATTAAATAATAATGTTAAAAAGAGGAGATAATCATTACAATGGGGCAATAGTCCTCGGGCTAAATGATGCAATAGTAGAATCTTCTGGAGCATTAGTTGGATTAACTTTTGCTTTAGAAAAATCGTCCTTAATCGCCACTGCAGGATTAATCACAGGAATAGCTGCTGCACTTTCGATGGCATCTTCAGAATATCTTTCAGCCAAAGAGGACAATAAAAAAAATCCTTTAAAGGCTTCTTTTTACACCGGAATAGCCTATCTATTGGCAGTCTTAGTTTTGGTGACACCATATTTCCTACTAGAAAGTACCTATATTGCGGGAGGAATAATGTTCTCTCTTGTAATTTTAATAATTGCAGTTTACACGAAACACGATTCAAAAATATGTAAAGAGTCCTTCGGAAAAAAATTCGCAGAGATGTTGGGAATATCTTTAAGTATCTCTGTAATAAGTTTTGTAGTAGGAATTTTAGTCAGAAAATTAGTAGCTTAAATTTTAAAAAATAACACTAATTATCTTCTTTAATAATAACATCTCCACCATGTTTCTTCACAGAGGCGACTGCACTTTCAGATGCAGAATGTGCATGAATAATTAATTTGACATTTTTTGTAAGTTCTCCTACCACTTTATGTTTTGGAATTGAAATTTCATATTTTCCAGCAGATTCTTTTGCAATCTTTTTTGAAACTAATGAGCTCAAGGAAATATTTGTAAGATTAAATGTTTCAGGTTTAGGTTTTCCAAATCTCATCTTTGTTTGACGTTTTCCAAAGTAAACTTCGTCAAGAGTGTTTTTCAAAATCATAGTTTTTTTCTGGTCTCCACGTTTTCCAGTTCCAGCCATTCCTACTCCTCCACGATGTCCACTACCTCTCGCTTTTTTCTTAAATCCTCTCCCATGTGTATGGCTTCCTCTAAACTTTCGTGATTTTCTACGCCTTTTTAATTTAAGAGCCATTTTTACTCTTCCCCCCAATCTTTTCCACGAATCTCTCCAATTAAATGTTCATCAGCTAGACCATCCAGTTCCTCTTCATCAACTTCTACAAAACTACCTTCCAAATCGCAACGAGCACATTCTATTGGAGGCAATTTTCCATAAACTATGACTCCACATTCACATTCCCAAGCAGTATTTGATTTGTTCATAACATCCTCTCCAATAATTTGTTTATATTTTCTTTGTTATCTCCAAGAACTCCTTTACCGACTCCATAGTGTTTCTTGCTTTCAATTCCACCTCGTGGTGGGTGTAATCTGAAAAAAGGTTTTAAGCCTAATTCACTCAGTTTATTCTTACCGAGAGAATCAATAACGTGATTGACATCTATTTTTTTCTTTGAATCAACTGGTTGACCTCTTAACGAAACAAGCTTCATAAGATTTTCCTTACTGATTTGTCCGAATGCAATAAAGTTTCTTACATTTTGAAGAAGCATAAGATTTTCTTTATTTTCATCAAGAAGAATTGCAGAATATTTTCTTCTAAGTCTCATATGATCTAAAGCAGATTGTATTTTATCTGGTATTTCAACCATTCCAGCGATTCTTATGGCAATTATCATGATAGTTTTCCTGTTTGCATCAAAGCTGCAACGCAAGCTTTAGCGGCATTTATTGTAGTTCTTCCTTGGCCCTTCGTAGCAGAATAAATATCATTTATTCCAGCAAGTTTTAATATCTTTTTACATTCATCTCCTATAACAAGACCAGTTCCTTGCGGAGCGGGAATTAATTTAATTCGCACACTTCCACATCTCCCTTCAACCACATGTGTGATGCTATGTGGTTCATTACAAGAGCAATCAAAATGTCCACAGCCTCTGACAACTTTTATTATGTTTATCTTAGCATTTCTTATGGCTTTTTCTCTGGATGGCAAAGTTTCTTTAGATTTACCTAGTCCTACTCCAACATGTCCTTTCTTGTCTCCTATAATTGCCATCGAGGAGAAAGTAAGAACATTTCCTTCCATAGTTTTCTTTTGAGTTTGTCTCCAAGCTCTTCTTTTTCCTCCTCCGAATTTCCCTTTTGATTGACCAACAAGAAGCAAATCTTTTTCAACAGAAATAAGACTATCTACAATTTCTGGTTCAAGTATTCTTTTTTTTCCAGAAAGAATTTCGTCAATGTCTTTTATTCTTCCACTTTTGACTTTCATTCCAATTTCTGTTCGAGGATTCCATGATTCAACAGAGTCATGTTTTATTTTCTCAACACCTAAAGGCACATCTATAATTCCCTTAGGTACTTCAATGGCTAAAGGTGCCTCAACAATTTCTTCTTTCTTCATTTCTTCTTTCTTCATTTGTTAAACTTCCCCTTAATTTGATTAATAAGTTTTGCTGTTTCTGTTTTTTTATTCATTTGCTTTTCATCAGGTAAGACATTATCGTCGCACGGAATATCAAATCCAGAATCCTTCAACCCTTTAACAAAGGCATAAATTCTTGATTTAGGAACATGTTTCAATAATCCTATATCTAATATTCCACTTCTAATTTCTTTAGACTTACTAGCAAGAAGACAACCTAATAAATATGCTGCCGGGAGACTCTTCAAGCTTCCAGACAGTTTCTCAGGCCAGCCATAAGCAAGCAGATCTTTGGTATTTGTATTGTATAATACTTTATCTTGAGCAATATTTGAAGCAACAATTTGGCCTATCAGATATCTATTAGATTTTCTGAAAACTACTCTTTCTTTTCCAGAACTAAGCAAATGCAATCTTGCCTTATAATCTGTTCTTGATTCTTTTCTTCTCTTTCTTAAAGTTCTTTGAATGCCCCTCATTTCTTTTTCTCCCGTTCTTTATTGATTGAAGCAATTCTTTCCTTAAGATGAGCTTTGTTTCGGAATTGTTTGCTTCGTATTTCTTTTCTTATATTTAGGAATTGTTCTCCTGTTACTTTTCCTTGTTTTCTCAATTCCGAGATATACGCTCTGAATTTTCTTGTAAGCACGATATAATCTCTTTTTCTTGTATTGGGCTTCATTCTTATACTCCCTGCTCTTCTTCTCTTTCGTTTTTCATTAGATTTTCTTCCTTTTATTTCTCTTACAAAAATAGCTTTAGCTACGACCAAATCTCTTATGTCTTGTTTAGTTATTGCTTCTTTGATTTCATCTATCCTATTAGTATTGAACATTATTCTACCCACTCCAACTCTGAGAGTTCTAGCAGCAAGTTCCTTCTTTTTACTTAGATCCATTATTGGCCTCCCTAACATTCAATATCTGAACTTTCATTTCATTTGCTTTTTTTATCATTTCCATTTTTTTCTTAGCTCCAATTCTTCTTGATATGATTATTATGTTTTTTAAATTAGCAGTTTGTAAATCTTTCATATTTCTAACAAGAAGAGGATTTTTTCCATTTATCATTCCAGAATCTGCTCTTGCAGATTTAAAACCAATTCTTGGCGATTTAGTATATCCAAATCTGTTTTTTCTTATTTTGTTATGTCTACCTACTGCAGCTCTCCATCTTTGTAGTTTAGGTCTTCCTCTTCCGAGTTTACTCAACTTTACTGTGTTTCTTCTTAAGAACCCTTTCATTTAATTGTCTCCGGTTTTTTAGTTATAAAAATCCCATCTTGAAATATTCTTCTATCTTTTTCAGTTACTTTTGAAGCCTTTTCAATATTCGCAGCAGTTTGTCCAGCTTTTTCAATATCTACACTTATTACTTTTATTTTATTTCCTTCAATTTTGATTTCTACACCTTCAAGAATCTTCGCACTCCTTGGGACTTTTTCTCCAAGAAAGTTATTTATTGCCAATTTTGAACCATCAACTTTAACAGTCATTGGAAAGTGAACATTACACACTTCAAGTTCATAGACAAATCTCTCATTAAGACCGAGAAAAATATTTTTAATATGCGCAATTTGCGCCTTTATCTCCGCAATTTTCTTTTTGTTAGATTTCAAACACAAGAAAACAATCTCATTTCCAGAAACTGAAACTTTAACAAATGGAAGAGCCATTTTTCTGGAAATCACGGAGTTTCCCTTACTAAAAGTAATCTTATCATTTTCAAAAGAACCAGAAATTCCAGAAGGAATTTCAAATTTGATTTCATAATTTTTTCTCATTAGTAGAAATATGCAATTATGCACCCTCCTAATCCCTTTTCAGTGGCTGTATGATGGGTCATTATTCCTTTGTTAGTAGACACTACAATTATTCCTAAGTTTCTTGAAGGAAGATATCTTCTAACATATTTATCTATCTCATGAGTTTTAACAACATATCTTGGTTTTACTGCTCTGCACATATTCAGTTTTCCAAGAGTGACTTCCATACCTTCAGGAGTAACTCTATATTCGCTTATGTATCCTTTCAATTTACCAATAGCAAGAACTTGTTGAAGGAATTTAGAGTGCTTTTTCAATACCACCTTTTCCTTTTTAGCTCTGTGCGCATTCATAACGCAATTCAATCCATCGGCTACTATATCTTGGCTCATTTTAACTATATTTCTTGAATCCGATTTCCTCCGCAATTTCTCGGAAACAGTGTCTACATAAATGAAGATCATATTGATGCAAGTGTGCTCCAAATCTTCCACATCGCTTACATTTTTGAGCTGCAATACCTGTCTTTCTATCTTTAGGCTTGTTAAATTTAAGAAATTTCTTAGCTATCACAGGTTTGTTCTTCAACTGTTTCAAAACCTTATTCCAGTCACTTGCTGTCATGCTAATACCTCTGTCTTGAAATTTTTATTCATAAATTCAATTATTTCTTCTTTCGAAACATGTTGTTTTGCAGGAACTCTTCCCATTTTTATTTTTCTTCTTTTAACTCTAACTCCAGGTCTTTCAAATACCACTGTGACATTAAATCCCTTTATTCCAATTTCTCGCATATATTTCATTCCAGGTATGTTTATGTATTCATGTATTCCGAATGAAAAATTATTTTTATCAATCTGACTTTCTTTAAGTTGATTATCAATTGCTCCCAAAAGTTTTCCAAGAATATTCATAGCTTCTTTACCTCTCAAAGTAACGCAGGTTCCAAGTTCCATTTTTGGTTTGACTCCAAATGCTGGAATTCTGGTTCTCGGACCAGATTTTGTTATTTGAGCTTTTTTTCCACTAACCATTTCCAAAAGTTTTTTAGCTTTATCAAGTTCTTTATCAACGGCTCCAGCACTTAAAACAATTCTTGTAATTTTAGGATTTCTCATAATGTTTTGATTCATTGTACTATAATGTGTTTTTTGTTCAAAATCACATCCTCCTTTAGTCCTTGAATATTAACTGAGACATCACTTTCAGAAACAGAATTTATTTTTCCAATTTTTCCAACATTACTTCCAGAAATAATTATTACATTTTTCCCCTTTTCAAGAGGAACATATTTTTTTATTTTATTTTCAAAGTCAACAATGATACTGTCTCCCACATTCATATTTTCTTTTGAAATCAAGTTTGATCCATCATGGAGATTATATTGTATTTTTCCACCAGAAACTAATCTTTTTCCAATAATTTTCAGATGCCTAAAAGAGTCTTTTGTTTCTTCAAAAGAAAATCTTCCAGTCTCTAAAATTCCAAGTTTGTAGCTCTTATCAGCATCTAATATTGAGAAAAGATTGATGGGTTCATTAATATCTGTAACAATTTTTCCATTAATTTTAATCAGTTTATTGTGAACCATGTGTTTTGCTTCTTTTGAGGTGGAAGCAATTTCCAACATGTTTCTTAAAGCAACCACAACAGAAACAGCATTAGAATTATTTCTTACCGCAAAAGCTACATATTTAGTGCCTTTTCTTGGCAAAGGTAATCTTTTAGTCAATTCACTTCGTGTTTGATGCATTGTGTTTTTCCTCCGATTTCTTCGATCCGCTATTCGCTCTCAGGCGTCGCGAATCATCGAGCTTCAATGCGACTATCTGCAGTTTGCTTGGATCAAAATAGACGTTAACTTTCGTTCCGTCAGCTTTTTTCCTTGTCAATCCTTCAACAGTTGCTTTCAACTTCTTGACATCCACTTTCAGAATTTTTCCTTTCTGTTTAGCAAATGTTCCGCGCATAACCACAACTTCATCGCCAGACCTTAACGGAAGGCTTCTGATTTTATGTTTAGTGCGTAGCTCCTTTGACAAATTAGCGCTTAAAAAGCTATGCCTTACATGGAATGGAGCTTCATATCTATATTTTCTTTGCTTTCTTGGTTGAACACTGGAAATCCACGACGTGGAAAATTGAGATTTCATAATACAAATTGAGCAATTTTAGCAACTGCTTTCCACCTTTCAAATACTTCTTTAGCTATAGGTCCTTTAACCTGTGTTCCTTTAGGGTTTCCCTTATCATCTTTCAATAAAGCAACAGCATTATCTTCAAACATAACTCTCTCCCCCGTATTTCGTTTGTAGGGTTTCTTCTGTCTTATAATAACTGCATCAAAAACCTGTCCTTTCATATCTGGTTTTCCAGCTCTTACAGAAACCTTGACCATATCTGCTATTTTTGCGAATTGTTGTTTTCCTTTCGGAGTTTTTCCTTTCTTAACTCCTACAATTCTTACAAGTCTTGCCCCACTATTATCGCTTGCAAAAACTACGCTCCCAATGTTCAATCCTCTCGTTGCTCTTGCAGGAATAGCTTTCATTTTCTTTCTCCCAAATTTGAATTATCTGACTTTTTTATTACTTCAATGACAATAGAATGAATTATTTTACTCAAAGGTCGACACTCTTGAACTTGGACATAATCTCCAACAGATATTTGCATACCTTCAGGAATTCTTGAATGCAATTTGGTTTTCTTTCTCATGAATCTTTCATATTTTTTAATTTTCACAGTTCTTTGGAATTCTATTACAGCTCTTCTACCGAAGATTTTTGTTACGGTTCCTTGGAAAGTTCTTCCCCGAGTCCCAACTACATTTTTCGTTTCATTTATTTTTTCGTTTTTTTCAGTTTTCATTTTTCAATCTTCTATGGATTCATCCGAAAATCCTTGTTTGACAAGTATTTGTCTAACTTGTCGTCTATGATCTCCTTGAAGTTCCACTGTTCTGTCGCGAATTGTTCCGCCACAGGCAAGTCCTTCTTTCAAGGATTTTGCGACAGACTTCAAGTCTATGTTCTTGTCAAACCCCGAAACAAGCGTAGTTATTTTTCCATAACGACGCTTTTCGGTTGTTACCTTTATCTTTTGTTCACTTTTTGCAAGATCTTCCCAAGCAATAGCCGAAACAGGTAAACCGGTTCTTGGATCTATTTCCATATTTATTTTTTCTTCAATGTACCAGATTTTTCCGACGCATTGAATGTGAATATTCTCGCAATTGCCTTTTTAATCTCTTTGGTTTTACCTGAAGATTTTTGAGCAGTCACTTTCGATTTTGCCAATTCCAGTTTTAACTCTTTCATTTTATTAATTCTGGATTTTAAATCCATTTTAGCAACATCTTTTGCTCTAAGAACGGCCATTATTTGCTGGCCTCCTTCTTTTTAGTTTTCTTTTTAACTTCAGGTTTTTCTTCGTTAAAAGCAATATTCTGTTTCATTATATTCATAGTTTTTTCATCAAGAATTATTTGATCGTGTATATGAGCTTCTGGAGGAAGTATACTGACCTTAATTCCTATAACTCCCATTTGAGTTGTAGCTTGTGCAATTGCTTTTTGAACAACCTTTGATGGGTCTCCAGTCTTCTTCAAATAACCTTGAGTAAATCTCCATGTCTTCGCTCTTTCACTTGGTAATTTTCCAGAAAGTGCAAGTTCTGCCCCTAAAGCTCCAGCATTCATTATACTACTCAAAGTTCTATAAGCTATAATCTTAAATTTCAAAGAACCCTTTTGTTCAAGTTGAATAGCAACACTATCTGCAACAAGCTGAGCATCAAGAGCTTCAGATTTTATTTCTTTTATATCTATATGGGGATTATCCAATTTGAATCTTTTTTTCAGAACATCAGTCAGTTCTTGTATTTTTTCTCCTCTATGGCCAATAACAAGTCCAGGTCTATTAGTAGCTACAATTATTTTTTCACCAACAGGAGTATATTCAATCATGACATCACTTATTCTTCCTTTTCCTAACGAATGTTTGATATATTCTTTTATTCCAAGTTCTTCTTGTTTGAATTTAACGAATTTTTTTTCTTCCATATTTATTTTTTCTCCTTGTTTGAATTTACTTCTCTTGCTTCAAGTATGACGTGGGCTCGCTTTCCTTTCTCTCCGCCTCTCCTTTGAGGTCTTGGAGCAAGATGAGTAGAAGCCGAGGTAATTCTCGTCTTAACTAAGTCCAGTCCATTTACAGAAGCATTCCCTTTTAAAGTTTTCAACATAGGTATGAAAATTTTTGATGCATCAACTGGATATCTCCCAGACATCATTCCTTTTCCTTTTCTATGTGGAATTTCTCCCTTGAAAGGAACTGCCTTTCTCAAAATTATAACTTGTTGAAGATCAGCTATTGCCGAGTCTATAGATTTTCCCTTGATAAACGCACAGATATACATTCCATGTCTCTTAGATATGTGCAATCCAAAACCTCTCGCAATTGCAAAATCCTTTTTAACTTTTGGAGCAATATGTTTCTTTTCGATTTTTTCTTCATGTTTATGCTCTTGCATTTTTTCATCATGCTTCAAGCTATGTTCATGTTTCTTTTCATCTTCCTTATGTTTCATTTCATTTTCCATTTACTTCTTAGCCGCCTTTGAACCTCTTGTAGCTCCAATTCCTGCCGCAGAGTGATTTACTTTCTGTCTTGTAAGCGCAAATTCTCCAAGTCTGTGTCCAATCATTTCCATCTCCATCTTTACATCTTCAAAACTCTTACCATTATATATTCCAATTTCCATTCCCACCATTTTTGGAACAATTACAAGATCCCTTAAATGAGTTTTCACTTTTCTCTTTCGAGATATTTTCTCTTCAGCAGATTTTATAAACTTCTCTACTAATTCAGGATGTCTTAAAACAGATCGTCTACTTCTTGCAGAAATATATTTCAAAGAGTCTTTTAAAGATAGAGCTTTCAACTGCTCAAGAGTAAGCCCGCAATATCTTTTATCCTTAGACTTCAAAGTTACTTCTTGTGCCATTTTAACGTTTCTTCCTTCCTGTCCTTCTTGGACTCAAGTGACCGACTCTTCTACCTGGAGGAGCATTTCTCTTAGCTGTCTTAGATTTGATACGTTTTCCTCTACCTGAACCGAATGGATGATCAACCGCGTTCGTACTTACAGCAGAAACTCTTGGCCACAATTTATTTCTGGCTTTAGCTCTATAATGATTAACTCCAGCTTTCATCTTAGGTTTTTGAGTTCTCCCATCACCAGCAATAACTCCGATAGTTGCTCTGCAGTCTCCATCAAGGCGAACTTCATTTCTGTTAGGCATTATGATTCCAACTCTTCCATCATCATATCTCTTATGAACTAGAGCATTACTTCCAGAAGTTCTAATCATTTTTCCTCCATCTCCTGGATTAACTTCAATGTTAAAAATTTTAGTAGCTATCGGGATATTTCTTAAACTTATGATATTTCCGTCTGCAAAATTCTCGCCACCCATTTGAACATTCTGTCCAAGCATCGCACCATTATGAGCAACATTGAAAAATATAATTTTTCCTAATTTCAATTTTAATAAAGGAGCAGAGTGTGCAGCAGAATGAATTAGTTTGATAACTTGTGCCTGTCCAGAACTAATAGGATATCCAACTCTGTAAATAAATGCCTGTTTTCTTGCCTGATACGACAAACTTCCTTTACCTCTTGCTTGGGATATAATTCTCTTACCCATTATATGCCTGCCCTCCTAGCAGTTTCAACAGTTTGAGTATATCCCTTACTTTTATCAGTTATAACTTCTCGAGTATGATTCCCAATTAATCTATACCCTGTGCTTCCAGGAACAATGCCTCCATTCCCATATGCAGAATATCTTACAATATTTCCTTCTTCTCTAACTAAAAATGTATTATTTCCATTAGCACTTGATTCAAAATGTGCAATACCTATATCTTCAAGAATAAGTTTATTTCCAACATACAAACCTCTATTTCTGTTAGCCATTATATCATCCCCAGCTTTGTAGCGACATCAATAGCTGGATTCTCCTTTGCAAGTCTAACATAAGCATATTTTTTGTTATTTCTTATAAGTGTTCTAATAGAAACAACTTTGACAGAAAATATTTCAGAAACTTCTTTAGAGATTTCTTCTTTTCCTTCTCTTCTATCAGTTTCAAAAATAAGAGTATTCTCTAAATCAATCAATTTCACTGCCTTTTCCGAAGTAATTGGTTTCAACATTATGCGAGCTCCTTAAGTGAATTTTCAGTATATAGAGTTAATCTTCCAAGAGGATATATGTCAGATATAGAAACATCTTTAGCGTTAACAACATCAATTCCTTTCAAAGATATTTTTTCTTTTTCTGATTTAACAAGTAACAACCCAGCACTTCTTTTATAATTTCTTCCTCTTACTTTTCCTTTTCCAGGACGAACAGATTTTTGTTGTAATGCAAGTTCATAATTATCTCCAAGAATTTTTTTAAGCATTTGAACAAAATCTTTCATTTTAATATTTCCAGAGACTGATAGAACCATAGGCACAGCGACACTAACATTATTCAATCGCTCATATCGTTTAGATACATAATTTTTGTCAGCAGTAGATGCAAATGCAGAGTTCATAGCGATAATTTGTTCCTTATCATTTATCTTCAAAGGTCTAAATATGATTCTTGGTGCATGAACTGCTCTTCCACCTCTTGCCTGATTTATTTCGGCTCCAACCCAATAAAATTGTTCTCCTCTTCTCCACATTGCCTTTCTTGGAACTCTCGCAATACCCTTGCCATAATGTCCTTTCCAGTCATGTCTTAAGTGGCTTATGGTTCCAGAAGCAGAATGTCTTCTTCCAGCAGTTTTAGATGGTGAATAAGGAGAATATTCTTTAGATACTTCATAATATTTTTGAGCTAAGTCTTCTCTGACTCTTGTTTCAAAAATATGAGGCATCTGAATATCTCCTTTCTTACTTCCAGATAAATCATAAACTGTTGCTTTCATGCGCAATGTACCTCCAAGAGATCATATTTTTTTCTTGTTTGTTTCAATGTAAGTCTTATTGGTTGTGTAACTAAAATTTGTCTTTTGGCAGGACCTTGTATGCTTCCATGAACTATAACATATTGTCCAGTAACTTTACCATATTGCCTAAATGGTTTGGTAAATAATTTTTCTCCAGAAATTCCAGAAGATAGAACTTTCAAATTATAATGGACACGTGAAAACATTCCAAGCTGTCCAGAAAGAGGAACTCTAAATATAACTCTTGCAGGATGCCAAGGACCCAAACTTCCAGGTTTTCTTATACCCTTTTCAGATTTATGAGCTTTCAAACTTATACCAAATCTCTCAACCGGTCCAGAAAGTCCTTTACCAGTTGTTAATCCTCTGACATCAACTAAATCTCCTTTCCAGAAATCTGAAAGAAGTAATTCTTTTCCAATATAGTTTTTTACAGTAGCAATTTTATCTTTTCCCCCAATAGCAACTTCAATCATATCTGGTGTTTTTTTGATACTATTATTTTTAGGTATAGAATAAACTAAAGCTCTAACATCATCAAATTCTTTAATTGAATCAAGAACAGACAGATTAGCCAGAGTTTTTGGAACCTTGACTATCCTTTTTAATTCTCTATCATTTGAGAAAACAAATTCTTGGGAAACTTTTCCACTTTTGTAAAATCTAACAGAATAAATCTTCATAGGAGGAACTTCCAGAATAGTAATAGGAACAGCAAGTTTTTTTCCAGGAGTCATAGATTTAGGAGTGCCATCTTTTACAATAGCTGTAGCCATTCCAGCTTTATATGCAATAAATCCTTTCAAACCTTCACCAGGAACTACATCCCAGTTAACACTAGGTAAAAATCTTTCAGCCCTTACGCGGGGCCAAAATTGCAAACTTCCATATCTTGGTCTTGATAGTTTTGACATATTCCATATTGTTTATGGCGCAACTCTTCCAAATTTAGTGACGTTTAGCGTTAGCAATCGCAAACATTCATTTTTCTACAAATCTCTTTTAGAAATTGAGTATATAAATCTTCGCCTCAATTATTGAAGATTTATTCTTTAAATTCCGCAGAATTTAATTGTTTAAACTTTGCTTATTCTTTTTGCAAAGTTTAAGCTAGAAAATCCAAACTTAGACCAGACATTAAACTTCCTAATTAAAAAATAAAATAAAAATAAACTCTATTTATTTAGGCATATTCTTCTTGCTATGGTTCACACCTAACATAAAATAGTTAGATGCAATAACCAAATGCATGATGAACGAAGGCCAATTACCCCACGAATTAGTGAATGCGACAACCAACATAATTATTATTGGTGGCCATACACTATGTTGAAGTTTCCATTTAGCGAGAATCGCTATACCGAATACTATTTCGGATAGTATCAATACCCATGCCCAGAATGTTGGAGACCAAGAAAACAATGCGTTTCCAGAAAGCATTTCAATAACCTTATCAGATCCCATTACAAAAAGTTTCATCAATCCAGGGACAAGCATTAGCAATCCAAGTAAAATACGATTTACATTTCCAGCGTTTTTATTAAACATATTACCTCCATAATAATTTAAGAAAAGGATTATTTAAAATTATGTTGACTTATCCTTTCAAATCAAAACTATATGTCTTATCAACACCATCAACTTTTAGATTTCTGACAACTTTTCCAATGCGGATAGCATTTTCCCTCATTTTTACAGGATCCTTTTCACTTAAATCAGCCTCTATATCTATTATTTCAAAATTATGTTTGGCTTCCGCATTCTTAAAATCCTCCACATCAAAAAACAATTTCTTCGCGAATTCTAGGTTCTTAGTCTTCAGTTTGCAAGAATCAACCTTTGGACCATCTTTGGATGAGCTACCAGGTTTTACAGATTTCGGAGCTTTTTGTTTTATTTTCAATTCACTTTGACCAGTCGAAAACGATAAAGCAATAAATGCTCGAGGAATATCATCGCATATTTGAATTATTTCTTTACCTGTAAGTTCTCCCTGAATAGAATACTTCTTCACACCCATAAACTGACTTATACTCTTATAATTTATGTTTGACGGAAGTCCCTTAGTCGAGATTATAACTCCTTCAACTTTAGTTTTTCCATCTTTTAATTCTTCAGCACAAGCTCTGACAAACTCATTGGCATATTCGCTAGTCGTAACAAACGAAAAACCATCTTTGGTTTTTTTTACCTGAACAATAGCCTTATCTTTGAAAACACCTCGGCTGTATTTTTCAAACTGAAGATGTGAATAAAAATCAGTTTTTTTCTCATATATTTTTTGTATAAAAAAATCCATTATCTAATTTAATTACACCCCTTTATAAATTTTTCAAGATTAACTTCAATTCAATTTGAATTTTTAAAAACCTTTATATACTAAAAAGCCGTCGGTAAAATATGCCCATATCAAATAAAGATGTAAGAAGAGTTTTTATCTCTGGTTTGCTATTGCTTCTAATAGTTTTATCATTTCTCATAGTTAAATCCATAATTCTTTCAATAATCGGAGGATTGATTCTCGCTTATGTTATGTTACCAATTTATCGTCGTATAAATCGAATGGTTTCTTCAAGAAACATATCTGCGGGAATAATGTGTTTTCTTGTTATCTTAATCATTCTTATTCCTTCATGGTATGTTATGCCGAGAGTAACTGGACAGATATTCGAGCTCTTCAGTTTAAGCCAAAATATAGACTTTTCTCAAGTAGTTGGTAAGATATTCCCTACATCACCTGCTGAATTTCAGGAGAAGATAACTCTGATAATTATAAAATTCATCGGTAATTTTACATCTGGAATAATAAATTATTTAATAGGTTTCTTGCAAAATCTTCCAGCAGTCATTTTTAATATTGCAGTAATTCTTTTCGTATTTTATTTTACTCTAAGAGATCATGAAGAATTTGGAGATTTCGTTTCAGGAATATCTCCATTCAAAAAAGAAAAAGAGCTGGTTTTGATAAATAAATTCAAAGGAATAACTTCAGCTATTATATTTGGTTACATTATTGTAGGAGTAATCCAGGGTTTGGCTCTCGGACTTGGATTTTTAATCTTCGGGGTTCCTAATGCTTTGATTCTCACATTTCTGGGTATTTTTGCATCTATGTTGCCTTTAGTCGGTCCTTGGTTAGTTTATTTGCCCATAATATTCTTTTTACTTCTTGGTGGACAAATAGGCCCAGCAATAGGATTTGGACTTTATTGCATTCTCTTTGTATCTACGATTGATAATATTCTCAGGCCTTACATAGTAGCCAGAAAAACAGGAACATCTCCAGTCATAGTCTTAGTGGGGATGATTGGAGGACTATTTGTATTCAATGTGTTAGGTATAATTCTTGGACCTTTGATATTATCATATCTCATATTGTTTTTAAGAGCGTACAAAGATGGGGCAATTTCAGATTTATTCACATCTACGGAATAATTTTAAAGAGTAATTTGTTTATTATCTAATGAAGTTAAAAATTCGTTCTTTGAATATAAGTTCAGGCAAACCAATCGTATTTATACACGAAGATTATGCAAAGAAATCTAATATTTCAACAGGAGACAGGGTAATCATTTCCAAGAATGGAAAAAAAATCACAGCTGTGGTGGATTTAGCCAGAGGATTTGTGCATAAGGGAGAGATAGTTCTTTCTAACGAGATTAATTCTATGCTTGGAAAGAATAATGGAGGTTTTGTAGATGTTTCAATAGCCTCTTCTGCGCAGGGTTCAAAAATTCTTCAGGAAAAAATTTCTTGTAAGGAATATTCTCAAAAAGAACTTGACGCAATACTTTCAGATATAGTAAACAATCGTCTTTCAGAAGCAGAAATAGCTTATTTTATTTCTGGAGTGAATCATTGCGGTATGTCTGAAAATGAAATTTTAATGATGACAAAATCGATAGTAAAAACGGGTCAAAAAATAAAATGGCCTTACAAGATTATAGCTGATAAACATTCTATAGGAGGTATTCCGGCAAATAGAACTACCCCCTTAGTTGTATCAATTTGTGCTGCGACGGGAGTAATAATGCCTAAAACTTCTTCAAGAGCAATTACTTCTGCATCCGGAACAGCAGACACAATTGAAGCAATCTCACCAGTTAATCTATCAATAAAAAAATTAAAAGAAGTAGTCAAAAAAACAAATGGATGTCTTGCTTGGGGAGGGTCTCTGGGATTGGCTCCAGCAGACGACAAGCTCATAAGAGTTGAAAAAATACTTCGCCTTGATCCGGAACCTCAGCTTTTGGCATCAATTTTGGCAAAAAAGGTAGCCGTAGGAAGCACACATGTCCTCATTGATATTCCCTATGGTTATGGAGCAAAAGTATCTAAGTCCAGAGCAGAGCATCTTAAAAAAATGTTTGAATCTCTCGGAAAAAAATTAAAATTAAAGGTAATGGCTGTAACCACAGAAGGATTTGAGCCCATAGGAAATGGGATAGGTCCAAATCTTGAAATTAAAGATATATTAAGAGTTTTGAAACAAGATAATTCTCCCAAAGATTTGGAGCACAAGGCGATTTATCTTTCAGGACTTATCTTAGAAATGGTCGGAAAATGTAAACGGGGAATGGGGCAGATAAAGGCTCGCGAAATTTTATATTCTGGTCAAGCATATAAAAAATTCTGCGAAATAATATTTGCTCAAGGAGGAGATGCCAAATCTTGGCTTCCCGAATCAAAATATAGTAATACAATTATTTCAAAAAATTCTGGAAGAGTAATAAAGATAGAAAATCAACAGTTGAATTATTTAGCGAGAATTTTAGGTTGCCCAAATGATAAATCCTCTGGGATATATATTTACAAGCACACAGGAGATAAAGTTTACAAAGGAGATAACTTAGTGACATTATATTCGGAATCAAAAGAAAAATTAAAAGATGGCGTCAAATTCTTCAAAAACAATAAATCTATTACTATTGATTAGCGAACACAAATCTTTTTATATCAAAACTCATAAAAAATTACATGAGAAAAGAAGAAACCTATATTGATGGCACAGTTTCTTATATAAAAAAGAACTTGCGAAAAGGATACAATCGTGAATCGTTGAAGTGGGCATTGATGAATCAGGGAAAACCTCGTATGGAAATTGAAAAGGCATTCAAGCAGGCAGAGTCAGAAATAGCTAACGAATCACAATTAGCCAGGCAACATCAAGCATCCTTGACACCAATTCCCTCAATAGAGCCCATTCAGGAAGAGCCTAAGAAGGGTTTTTTCTCAAGACTTCTTGGATTTTAGTTAATAAATTTTTGAGTCCATAGCTTATCATTTAATAATCTAATTCGTAAAACTTTCCGACGGAGAAACATCAATTAAACAATTTTTACCAATAAGTTTAAAGGAGAATTCAAAGTATTTCCAATTGGAGGATTTAGGGCTGGGCCAAGTGTAAAAGTGACTTGTCTTCTGATTAAATCTCTGTCTAGGAAATCGTTATTAGGATTTTTTTTGGTGTAGTATAAATAAGGGGTTTGTCCAGTAAACTCGAAGTTCATAGAATTAGTTTCTTCGAGTAGCACCGGATAGATTTGCCATTCGCTTCCAGGTTGTGCAATCCAAGGCATAGTAGCACTCATCAAAAATTGTGGAGGTTCCCAGTTTATTAAATCAGATGACAATGAGAAATAAAATCCTGATCCAGGGCTAACTGGATTGTTCCAAACTCCAGTCATAATATATTTTCCCAAATAATAATTATATGTCAAACTATTAGCAAATTTTTGAAGATTTAATTGAGAAACTACTTGGCACAAATGATTAGTCGGATTGACAATTGAAGTAAAGTAAGGATGTGCAGGAGCGTTGTTGAATCCTGTACCGTCCCAAAATCTCCAGCTTAAAGGGTCAGCAAGATTTTGAGTCCTCATGGGGCATGAACCCCAAGTCTGTATATTCTGATATGGTTCAACTTGTAAAAAAGCATAGTAATATCCATCTTTCTGAATTATATTGCTCGGATTAAAATAGCCATAAGGCATTCCACCATTAGCATTACCCGTATATTGATATGGGATGGAAGCGATTAGATGATTAGGAGCAGAATTTTGAGTATATGTGACGCCAGAGTCAGTAGATACAGCGGAGGTTATAGCGTTATACCAGCAACTGGAATAACCTGTGCATGAAGAGTAAAAAGAAGAGAATGGATAACTATGTCCATGGTATTCATTATGGACAAGTCCATAAATTGTTTGACCATCTAAAGTATAAGTAGAAGCAAGCCATTCATGATCATTATACTGTGAAGGATCAGGATTCAAATCTGAATTCATAATAATATCGCATGGATGATTAAGAGTATTTAGGTCATTCCCAATAAATCTTCTGTTATTATAATGCGAATCTATGAGCTGTGTCTTTCCATTAATATCTTTAAATGCTCTCGCAGGCATATCTGGAATATCATCGTTTACACATTTTTGCGTAGTCCAATCAAAAACAATTTCTTCCGGGCCAAGCGAAACAGATATTTGCTGTTGCGCAGACACAAGTCCGAGAAATAACCCAAAGAACACAAAAAAAAACCACAACTTTTTCATAATTAAGTCAATTTGGCAGATAATATAAACTTATTCAAATTAATCAGTTAGAAACTTGATATTTTCTAAATGTTTAATTTGCCACGGACATCAAAAAGTCCTCCTTGTAGTTTCGTTAGGACTTTGGGATTTCAAAGTGGCGATACACTTCGACATCAGTCAGTGAGCGCTTCGATTACTACAACATAAATGTTGGAGTTTCCAAAGGCATCTGCCTGTGAGAACCGGAGAACGCCTGCGCCCGGAATACTTCAATTTGAGTGAAACGAAAATTTAAGTTGCCAATGACTTCAGTCAGTGAGCACTTCGATTCCGGAGAACGCCTGCGCCCGGAATCGAACCGGGAAATCCCGAAGGAAACTGGTTCTCAAGACCAGCGGAGTACCATTGTCCCACACAGGCACGCACAATTAAACTCTAAACCTATCTTTTAAACTTTATTGGAGAGCAGTCTAAAGCAGAAAAAGATATAGAGAAACCTCTAAATAAAATTAACTATTTGATGTAAAAAAATAAAATTAAAATTAATCAAATAGCGATGCCAATCCAGCTGCTGACTCAGAAGGTTTCTCTTCCTTCTTCTCTTCTTTTGCAGGTGCAGATGATGCAGCTCCAGCAGAAGGTGCAGCCACGGCGACATTTGCATTTTCAAGTTCTGCTCCAATGTCGACTCCCTGCAAACTCGCAATTAAAACTTTAAGTTTGGATTCGTCAACTTGGCCTCCAGCAGCATGAACTACTTTCTTCAAGTTTTCTTCATTCACTGGATGTCCGAGCTTATGCAATAACAAAGCTCCGTAGATGTATTCCATTAAATTCCCTCCTTTGTTTGTTGATTATTTTCATATAAGCGATTAATTGCTTTCTCTTCAGCAGCAGCTTTAGCAATAAAGTATCTAATGGTTTTTTGAGTAGGATATTTAACTGCAATCGCAAATCCCATGGCTTTCCTAATCATTTCTCTCAAAGATTCTAATGTTCCAGCCTTATCAATAATTAAACTCGTATAGATTTTATCTTCTTTTCCATCATAAGCAGCTATTGGAAGAAATCCTACTTTCATAGGGTTTACATTTAACTTACCAAGAACACTAGCTACATTCGCTTTGATTGTTTCGCCTTGCTTGACAACAGTAGCTCCCTTTATAATTTCAAGCTTACCTTCGGTAACCTTAACTTTCAAACCTACTCCACTAAGTTCAGAAATTGCAGGTCCAGCTACAAGTTCAGTTGGTCCAGGCTCAACATCAATATCATGAGGAGCTATATCTCCAGTTTTAGCTCTTCTTGAACTCTGGAAGTCAATAAGCATACCAGCAAGCTCAAATGGCTCAATGTCGGAAAACAGAATTACATAATCTGCTTCAAGATTTTGTTTAAGTTGTTGCATAGCTCCTTTTTCAGTTAGTTCAATAGCTTTCGAAATAGTGCTTTTTTTTGCAACTTTTAATTCAGCAGCCCCTCGAAGTTTCTTTTTAATCTCATGAAATTGTTTTCCAGGAAGTCCTTTACAAGATGCGAGTAAAACAGTTCTATTCCTCTGCATTTTATGAGCAAGTTCTTTAACCAGCTTCTTTTTTTCTTCAGAAACCGTAGAAACTATTTTTTCATTTTTCATTATTTAATCTGCACCTCAACAGGTTTTGTCATCGTAAACTTAACAAGAACATTTTTCACGTTATCTCTTTTTGTAGGCAAGGCATTAACCAATCCATCATAAATAGACTTTATATTTTCAATAATATCTTCATCTTTCATTTCAGTTTTTCCAACAGCAATTTTAACACTACCCTCTCTAACTCTTATTTTTGCAGATTTTCCAATTTGAGCAAGAACTTTCTTCACTTCCTCAGGAGTATCTTGCATCATAACTCCTAATTGAGGAGATGGCATTTTACCAGCAGGACCCAAGACTTTACCGAATGCTGTAGCAATACCCGGCATCAGAGGAGCATGAGCTATGAAATAATCATAATCTTTAACAAGATTTTTCAAAAGTTTCTTGTCACTAAATTTCGCAAATTCCAATTTGGTAACTGTGGGTATCAAATCACTTTTAGCATTCAAGAACGCACAAACTTTCTTTTCTTTTACTTTATGAGGGACGTTAACAATAACTGAAATATTTGTCTTCCTAAAATCCAGGCCTTTAAGATTTACAATTAAATCAACCGTCTGATTGAATTTTCTTTCCTTTTCCTTTCTCAATTCTGCTAATGCTTCTTTCAATTCCATATTTTATGTCTTCTACGGTATGCTTTAACTCTCAGAAATCAAGAGTCAAAGACGTAGTTATATTGACATTTTCTGTTGAAGAAATTGCTTTATAAATTTATTGTTTTTCCAAAGCGCATAGATATTCCTTAATTCTTCCAATCGTTTGAGGAATTAGAAATTGCTCAATTTTTTGTTCAAACAATTCATGCAACGAAGCAAATTCAGAGATATTATACAAATTATTTTTTTTATCAACAAGCATCAAATCTCTTAATCTTTTTAATTGTCGTCTAATATTGCTCTCCGCAATACCCTTTACTTCAAGAGAATGTTCTTTTCTTTTATGAGTAACCAAATCCACAACTTCAAATGACGTAATCTCTCGTTTTTCTTTTCTCACATCATCAAGCACTAATAGAACATCTACTATAACATCTCGTGAATCTCCAGGTTGCAATAATCCCAAGCTTAAACAAATTTTTCTAATTAGCTCCCTCTTGCTTGAATCATAAGGTTTTTCATATTTTCTCAAGGTAATCTCATGCAATGGCAAATCTTTCATATTTAGAATAGTACTCCGCACATCATAGAATTTGAATAACAATAATGATTATAAATCTACCTCACAAAAATCACAGATGGAATTAGTTGCTTTTTTGGGAGATGACAAAGAAAACTGGGGACAAGTAAATGGTTTGATAAATAGAGGAGACTGGGAAAAAATAATTTTAGTAAAATCAAAATCTTCAGAAAATTACGATTCTCCAAAAGAGGCAGATATAGTCTTAGTAGATACATCAAAACCCCTCCTCGAACTAAAAGAAGATATAATCAACAAATTGAGAAAGAAGTTTGAGGGTTTTGATGTTCAGGTTTCAATCGCATCAGGTAATGGAAAAGAACACATGGCTTTAATTTCAGCATTATTATCAATTCCAGTAGGTATACGCTTAGTAGTTTTCACAAAAAACGGAATAGAATTAATTAATTAAAAAATTAATAAACCATTTACCAGTCATAGCAATTATCAAAAATAAAATGAACCAAGTTATCAAAGAATAAGCTTTCTTACCCCATTCACTTTTTCCAGTAATTCCAGCGACTGTCAAATAAAAGAATCTTCCTCCATCAAGTATAGAAACAGGAAGCATATTCATTAAGGCAACAAGAATGTTTATCATAACTATCCACCATAATAAATCATAAATGAACTGCACAAAATCCCCATCCCAAGTAGTTTTATAATAAATATTAGGGTTCTTTATTTTATTAAGTATATCATTTAGCTTGCCCTTAAATCCTTCAGTTTTTTGAGAGTAAAACACAATTCCCAAATATGCTTTGTCATTTTTCTCACCCAGAGTTATATCATAAGACATTTCAGTATTCTCACCATTAAATGTCATGATGCGAACAGTTTTACCAGGAGCAATTTCTGAAAGTACACGAGATAAATCCTCTCGGCTAGTTATAGAATTACCATCAATAGATGTGATTATATAATCTAGTTTCGCATGAAGTGCAGGGGCATCATCAAAAACAACAATCTGATTATTATTAGTCAAAATCTCTTCAGATAGCAATTTTTCCGAGGCATAATATTTTTTGCCAGAAACAACTATTTCATTTAGTCCTTCAATGGTTAATTTAGGAATATCTTGCATATTATCTATTGAAACATTTCCTACATGAGTTATATCCGAAACATTAACCACGCTTTGCGCATAAGCATTAAAGATAACTCCTCCCGGAGTAAAACTTACGGCAAAGAACCCCCAAAGTAACAATCCGAATATAACGGTCATTAAAACATTAGCAAAAGTTCCAGCAGCCAAAATCGAAAGCTGATGTTTCTTAGGAGCCTTAGCCATTTGTTTTTCATCTGGTTCAACAAAAGCCCCAAAAAACGGACCGAAGAACGCAAGTCCAGTTGTTTTGATTCTTATCTTCCATAGTCTTGCAAATATTCCGTGTGAAAATTCGTGAGAAACTGCGACTATTGCTAATGCAATTAAAAAGTATGTGAAATACAATGGGGGGAAGAAAGATTCAAGTCCAAATAATTTTGGGAAATAAGGAATCAAAGGAGCAATAGGTGGCAAGTTTTGCAATTCTTTAGGGATGGGTAAAGTGACATATGTCCATACGGTTTTTGAAATCATCCAAAGGATTGAACCCATCAAGATATACCCTGAAGTTATTACAACATAACTCAATGGTTTTAAAAATTTCTCAAACTTTTTGACTGTCCAGTCCATTAGTTTTATGCCGACTTTAGTATGGTACAAAAACATCCAACCCTGTCTTTTCAGATTTTCTTTATTCTTTCTTAATATAAGAAAAGCTCCAACACAGAAGATTATCATAAACACTACGTCATAAAATACTAATGATCCCATTATTGTGATATATTATTTGTTCTTTTTAATGCTTACTGGTCTAAAGTTGTGTTTACCACATCTTCTACATACAATTGTTTTAGAAATAACCTTCAAAGATTCAGTTCTCATTTTTTGTCCACAATTCTTGCAAACAAACATATTCTTGAACAATCTTTGCATAGCAGCAGGTAATTTTGTTCCCATTAATTCATTATCCTCATTACAACTTTCTGGCCTTCAACATCCCAATATTCAACTTGTTGTTCGGCAACCAATTTATCTCTTAATTCTTCATCATAAACCAGATCAATAGTCTCAAAATTCTCTAAATCCATGACGCTAACTTTATCCCCATTAACTGTAAGAATCTGAGCTCTTTTTTTCTCTACTAAAGGCACTTCCATATTTTCACTTCCGGGAATAACTCCTATCCTTTTTTTCTTATCAAATATTCCCACGACTTCCATCCTACATTTCATGCTTCCATGTTTTCCAGTTTTACTTTGGTCATTAGTTTTCACGACGCAGGGAATTCCTTCCCATAACAAAGTTGTACCAGGTTTGGCATGTAATGCTTGAATTAATTTTAAGACCATTAGCAACTTCCAACAAAAAACATTTATAAAACCTTCTATTCACAAGACTGAAGAAACCAAATCAAAGATTTTTTAAAGCCTCCATTATGATGGACATTATGAGTGAATTAAAAAACGAATTAATTAAAGTAAGCTTAGGAGACTGCATAGAGATATCATTTACAGGATTTGTAGATGGAAAACCATTTGATTCAAACATAGCAGAAGATTTAAAAAAAATAAATCCTCAAACAAAACCAGAAAAAACAATCCTCTTTGTAGGAAAGAGAATGGTAGTTCCAGGACTAGATGACTCATTTATCGGAAAATCTTTAAATCAAAAATATTCAATAAAAATTCCATACTCACAAGGATTTGGCTCAAGAAAAACTTCTCTCGTTAAAACAATTCCTCTAAAGGTATTTGTCGGGCAGAAAGTTTATCCCACTCCCGGAGCTGCATTCGTTTTTGACAATCAATTAGCGAGAGTAATAGCAGTTTCTGGTGCAAGAGTCATAACTGATTTCAACAATCCCCTCGCAGGAAAAGATTTGGAATATCAATATACCATAACTAATTTTGTAACTGATTTAAAAGAAAAAACTGAAACTACTTGCAAGCTCCTTTTCAGATTTGTTCCAGAAATAGCAGTATCTGGAAACGAGGTCACTATAAAAGGTCCAGCAATATTAGGAAAAATAATCGAACAAAGTCAAAAGACATTCAAAGATATTATAGGCACAGAAGTTTTATTCCAAGAAATAGAAATTCCTAAAGAAGAAGAGAAAACTCCACAACAATCCTTATAAATCCGTCATAATTCGCTAATAAATGGTGAATGATTTTATAGATTCAGATTTAAAGAGTGTATCTACAATAGACAAAGAATTAGAACAATTAGTTCAAAAACAAGGTGCACGTGTTAAAGTTATTGGTTGTGGTGGTGGTGGAGGAAATTCTGTTTCAAGAATGAAAGAAATAGGAATAAAAGGATGTGAAGTTTTAGCAATCAACACAGATGCGCAGGATTTACTATATACAAGTGCAGACGCAAAAATTCTAATTGGTCGTGAATTAACAGGAGGTCTCGGTGCAGGGAGTAATCCTAAGATTGGAGAAGAAGCAGCAAAAGAATCCGAACAAGAAATAAGAAAGAGATTATCCAATGCAGATTTAGTTTTCATAACTTGTGGTCTTGGGGGAGGAACCGGAACAGGTTCAGCACCCGTAGTAGCAGATTTGGCTAAAAAAGCAGGAGCTCTTGTAATTGCAATAGTAACTCTCCCATTCACAGTAGAAGGTCAGAAAAGAATAGAGAACGCCCAATATGGTTTAGAACGTCTGGAACAAATCGCAGATACATTAATCGTAGTACCAAATGACAAATTATTAGAATTAGCTCCAGAGTTACCAATACAAACAGCATTCAAGGTAGCAGATGAGATACTAACAAACTCAGTCAAAGGAATCGCAGAATTAATTACTTCAGCTGGTTTAGTTAATCTTGATTTTGCCGACGTAAAAGCCGTAATGTCTAATGGAGGAGTTTCATTAATCGGTATCGGAGAATCAGACAGTGCACACAACAGAGCAATTGAAGCAGTTGAGAGAGCAATACATAATCCTCTTCTCGATGTAAATATAGAATCTGCAAAAGGAGCTTTAGTAAATGTAATCGGTGGCCCAGATATGTCTCTCGATGAATATCGTCAAGTAATGGAGAAAGTAAGTGCAAGAGTTTCTCAAGATGCAAAAATAATATCTGGAGCGAAAATATCTCCAGATATGGAAAAGAATATCAAAGTTCTTTTGATAGTTACAGGAGTAAAAAGCCCCCAAATACTTGGATCCAGTTTAGATTATAAGCCTAAAGAAAACACCGATTTAGGCTCAGAGTTAGGCATAAATTTCGTAGAGGGATAATTTTTAAACACACTAATCTCTAAATTATTATGGAAAAGATAAAATCTTTTTTCTCTCAGTGCAAAAGAGTATGGCACATCTTGAGAAAACCAACGAAAGAAGAATTTCTTATGATCTCTAAAATTTCAGGCATTGGTCTTCTCGTTCTAGGACTTATAGGTTTTCTAATCGGTTCAATAATGAAAATTTTCAATTGATTAGATTGAATCAGTTTAATTTTTCTCAGATATTTTATTGTATAAATTCAAAATTAAAAAAGAATAAAATTTATATACCCTAAAAATTCTTCTTGATTACTACTTCTTGATATTCAAGTCGTAGTCGGAACTAATAAGAATGATTTTCATATTGAAAGTAACAACGAATAAGGAAGAACGTGCAATGGAAATGATACACGAACGTGCGATAAAAAAGCAGTTACAATTATTTTCCATAGCCAGGCCTCACGGTTTGAAAGGTTATTTGATTCTCGAAGCTATAGATCGCGATTCCATAGAAGAGGCAGCCTTTAATTTGCCATATGTAAAAGGAATAATTGGGAAGACAGTAACTTACGATGAAATCAAGAATATGATTGCTCCAGAAGTAAAAGACATAAACATAGAAATCGGAGACATCGTAGAGATGATAGCAGATCATTTCAAGAACGAAAAAGGAAAGGTAACTCGTGTAGACAAGAAGAAAGGAGAAGTTATCGTTTCGCTTTTGGGAGCAGCTGTTCCTATTCCAGTCACAGTTAAAATAGACAACGTAAGAGTTATAAGGCGTGAATCTGAGCAATCAGAACAAACAGGAGAAGAAAATGCCAATTATTAAATTAATAGTCGACGGAGGGGCAATGAAACCGGGCCCAACAATAGCTCAGCAACTTGGTCCTATGGGGATAAACATAGGAAAAGTGATAGAAGATGTTAACAAAGCAACTTCCGGATTCAAAGGGGTCAAGGTTCCTGTCGAATTAAATGTAGATGCAAAAACAAAGAAGTATGACATTTCAGTATCTTCTCCTCCAGTTTCAGAATTATTAAAGAAAGAACTCGGTCTTGAAAAAGGTTCAGGACAAGCAGGGAAAGTTAAAGTAGCAAATGTAGCGATAGAACAAGTAATAAGCGTAGCAAAAACAAAGCTTCCGAATATGTTAGCTCGCGATTTGAAAAATGCAGTCAAGTTAGTTTTAGGTTCTTGCGTTTCTCTTGGTCTTTTGGTTGAAAATCAAAGTCCTGTTGTAGTTATTCGTGAAGTCAATGAAGGAAAATTTGACAATGAAATCTCAAAAGAGAAAACTGAAGTTTCTCCAATCAAGAAAGCAGAACTAGAAGCATATTTCACAAAAGTCAAGTCCAATCAAGAAGCTCGTGCAAAAGCAGAAGCAGAAGCAGCTGCAGCAGCAGAAGCAGCAAAAGCAGCAGCGGTTCCAACTGCGACATCTGGAGCAGCGGCCCCAGTTGCAGGCGCAACAGCTACATCAACTACATCAACAACTGGAAAAGCAGAAGTTCCGGCAAAAGCAGCAGCAAAAGCTCCAGCAAAGAAATAATTATTTATTTTATTTTAAATTTTAATCTTTTTTTATTTTATCTCTATAAATTTGATTTTTACAAAGTTATTTATAATTTGAAAACAAATTTTATTTTACGCACAAATTTAAATACATTCAAAAACAGAAATTTATATTGGGGATATGGGGTAATCTGGTTAGCCTTCGAGGTTTGGGACTTCGCGATCCCGGTTCAAATCCGGGTATCCCCATTTATTTTTAGCAAATAGAAATTTGTCAGCGTAAAATAATTCAAAATATCAATAAATATTATCGATTTAAAACACTAAGGAAGTTTTAAAAACCCATAATTTTAAACTCTATTATGGTCAGAACAAAAAAAGTAAAAGCAGCCGGTAAATTTGGTGCAGGCTATGGAACATCTTTGAGAAATAGATTTAACGCTGTAGAATCTTTACAGAGAAAAAAACAGAATTGTCCTCACTGCAAAAAGCCGGGAGTAAAAAGGCTCGCAGCAGGAATTTGGCATTGCGAACGCTGTGGTGCACAATTCGCAGGTCACGCTTACATAATAAACAAATAAGCAAAAACTTTTAAACCAAAAATCCAACTTCATTCTATGGCTCAATACAAATGTTTCAAATGTGGAAAAACAATAACTAACAAAGTTCTTGATAAAAGATTCAATTGTCCTCACTGCAATTCAAAAATATTCTATAAACCAAGGACTCATGTGGTCAAGATAAAGGCTATTTAAGATGAGTCAACATCCCCAGATAGATGAAGAAACACAGCAAAAATTTCATGAATTGCAAGTTTTAGAACAGAATATTCAAAGTCTTCTCGTGCAAAAGCAGTCTTCTTCAATGGAATTTGGGGAGACCTCAAATGCTCTTGATGAGGTCAGAAAATCAAAGAATGCAATATACAAGATGGTTGGCTCAATAATGGTCGTTGTCGATAAGGAGTTAACAATAAAAGAACTTGAAGAAAAAAAGAAAGTATTAGAGTTAAGAGCAGAATCAATATCTAAACAGGAAAAAATTTTCGAAACAAAGGCACAAGATTTGCAACAGGAGATAAAAAAACTTCTCGAATCAAAATCTCCGTCAGAAAAAAAGAAATAAATCTTCTTAAGAATATAGTTTAACGCACGATAATATTTATATACTGCACTATTCAAAAAGAAGTATGGCATTTAATTTCAAAGGGGTATTTAACAAACAACAATCAGGAGATGATTATGTCGAACTTGATGTTTCAGCTCCAAAACCTCAAAAAGAGAAGATAAAAATCAGACCATTTACATTAAAGAAGTACGATGATATTAATGAAATTCTTGCAGCGTTAAGAGAAGGTTACACTATTGCATTTATTGATATACGTCAACTAAAAAGCAAAGATATTATTGAGCTTAAGAGAGCAGTGACAAAAATTAAGAAAACAGTTGATGCTATGGAAGGTTCAATTGCAGGTTTCGGAGAACACGCAATTATAGTAGCTCCAGAATTCGCAGAAGTTTATAGGGGCCCATCAATGCCCGAATCTAAGCCTTCTTCAAGTGATATGTTAATGTAATTTTATTTAACGGATATATCTCAAAAAGACCATAATTAATTATTAATAATTTTTCAAATTTTATAATTCATTCTTGACTTATAGAAAACATACTTCTTATTGCGACGACTATTGTTGCAGGAACAAGCAAGACGAGCAAAGCTCCCAAAGTTGAAGAGACTATATTTCCAATCTCCCAATTTAAGAATTCTATATTTCTTACTCCGGCAGTTCCAGCATAACTTACAATAACGAGAGAGACAGCAGCAGTCATAAACTTAGATATGTCATTGGGAGATACGCCTATAAATCCAACAAAAAATCCAATAACAAGAAGTAATCCTAAAACAATAGGATTAAGATGTCCAAAAAGAGCGCTTAGCATGCCACCTACAAGAGCCAGAACGACCCCTATAAGAAATGCCCACGCACTAAACACATTTTCTCTGTCTCGAATAGCCATGTCCTATAATATATAGCTGTTTTCAGTTGTTCAACTAAATAAACTTTACTAAAAAATCAAAAGACAATATTACTCAAAAACAGAATAAGTTCGTTTAACATAGAAATATTTAAATACCCCTGTAATTGCAGAGTCACAACACAAAATGAACTTCACAAAAGTTTTTTCGTTATTCGCATTGCTTATTTTAGCTGTTTTATCAGTTGGAGCAGTTAGCGCACAACCAGCAAATCCAGATGGTTGTATAAATGTCACCTCATCTACATTCCCTAGTTCAGTTTCTCAAACATCAGGTTCTTTTTCAGGTGGTTTTGTTTTAGTAAACGGTTTTTCAACCACTCTTTGCTCTACAAGAACAATTAATTCAGTCTCTCTTTCCTCAAATATTGGAACTTGGACCCCTATATTAAGTGGTGTTCCTTCAAGTCTTACCAGTTCAGGAACTACAAGTTCAGCAACAATAAATGGAACTAACTCATTTCCAACAACTTCAACAGGAGCAATAACTACAACCTTAACAGTCGATGTTAATTCTTCAACAACTAACAACTTAATCTACACATTTACATTACCAGTCGTAACCTTAACATCTCCACCTACATCTTCAAATTTATCAATCTCAGTTCAGGGAACACAACCATTTTTAGTTGGTCAGAATGTTTCCCTTACTGTAAACAATCCAAACGGATTATCAAACATAATTATGTCTGAAACAGGAACAACTTTGTTTGGAGTAACTTTCTCGCCTTCAACATTAACAAACGCAGTAAGTCAGACGGTTCAAACAATATTGACAAATCTTCAGAATCTTAAATTTGGTTTAAACACAATTAATGTTCAGGCATCAGCAGGAGCACAAACTACAACAGCAAATTTCCAATTAAAAAAGACATTCTGTTCAGCTAGCACATCATTACCAACTAACTTGACTATCAAAAGCATAGAATGGTCTAATGATGGAGCAGGTGACGAAGACAAATGGGAATTGCTTGACGAATTAGAAATTGAAGTCGAAGTAAAGAACGATAACAATGATGATGATGTAGATGCAGTTATTGAATTAGGCTTATTTGACAGCTCAGGAAAGAATGTCGCAGACGATTTAATTTTCATCGGAGAATCAGAAGAAGATGAAGAAAGAGTAGAGTTGAATATAGACGAAGACGACGAAGCAACAGCAACATTCAGATTTAGAGTTCCTGCCGATTTTGATGCCGGAAATTATCGTATGGCTATCAAAGTTTATGATGATGATAATGGTGAAAGTGCAGGATGCAGAGATACCTCAAATGATTTTGATAACTCATATTTCCAGAGCATAGATGTAATAGAAGCATCAGATGAAGGAAGATTCGTAGCAATAGGAGACTTTAGCATAGATTCGCAGGTAACTTGTGGAAGCACATTAACAGGCCAATTCACTTTATTCAATATTGGTGAAGATGATCAGGACAGAGTCAGAGTAACTATAAGAAATTCAGAACTTAACATCAACGAGCAGGTCGAATTAACAAACGATTTAGATAAGGGCGAGGAAGAAACAATGACCTTCTCAGTTCAGATCCCTCCAACAGCAACAAATGGAAATAAAAAATTAGAATTTTTTGCTGAGTATGATTACAAAAATGGAAAATATAGGGAAGAATCAGACGATTCAACAGAATATTCAGTGGAATTAATCGGATGTGCTGTAAATCTTGCAAATCCAACCACGGGATTGACTGGAATTTTAGTTGACGCGAAACTTAATTCAGATTCAATAGCTGGAGAAGAGTTAGTAGTAATCACAACAATCACAAACGACGGAAATTCAAAGACGACTCTTAGCATAGATGCGAATGAATTTGATGACTGGGCTGAACTTACAGACATATCAGAAGATTTAATCACACTAGATGCTGGAGAAAGCAAAGAGATAACTATGAAGTTCCTTGTGAATGAAGACGCTTCCGGTTCACAAGCATTCAACATAGAATTATCCTCTGCAGGAAAGATTCAAGTTCAGGAAGTAGAAGTTGAACTTGCAGAAGCAAAGAAGTTCCCCTCATTAAACTTCAAAGGGAACTCTACGCTATGGTTAATCGGATTAGTCAATTTAGCATTGATAGTTTTGATAGTGATAGTAGCAATTAGACTTTCAAGAAAGTAATAATTTTTAAGTTGTTATTTGTTTATATTTAAATGTTTTATTTCAATGTTAAGTCTATATTAATTCGTTATTTTATTTTATTTGTTTTAGGAATCGGAGGTCTATTCTTGATATATCTAATCATAACTCCTCTTACAATTTATCCGATTTATTTCTTCCTCGATTTACAGCATGGAGCTATGCTTCAGAGTTCAGGAGTTTCAAGAGTATGTGACATTGGCAGAGATTTGCAATTAGACTTTATCTCATCCATCACATGTATAAAAACAACAATTCACTTTAAAGAGCATTTTGCAACGTTAGTTCCAGCTTGTATCGCTGGAGCAGCATTTTACCTTCTCTTAATTCTCAATTTAACAACACAGATGAATCTAAAAAAGAGATTAAAAAGTATAGCTTTCATGTTATTCTCCTTTCTTTTCATTAACATCATAAGAATAATCGTCTTCGCAAATATTTACGCAAGTAAAGGTTTTGTTTTTTTTGACATGGCTCATAGAACAACATGGTATTTCGGGAGCACAGTTTTAGTAGCGTTAATATGGTTCTCAAATATATTTATATTCAAAATAAAAGAAATTCCCATTTATTCAGAGATAAAATTTATTTGGTCACAATTTAAAATTAAACTTTCCTTTTTTTAACATCTACTATTGATTGAACTTGGAGTTTTTCAGTTGCTTCAAGTATTTCACAATTAGAAACAGAAATTCTGTAACAGCTCCCGTCAATAGTTATTTTTGTTTCATTACCCTCAAAAATTTCAACAACTCTGTTCCCAAGTTTATTTTCACAAGTTACCCATTCATTTTTCTTTAAAGGAACATCCCAGAAGTTTAGATTTCCTCCTATGACCTTCATCTGATTATCAGCAAGAAAACCAGATAAACCTCCGAGTGCAAGAGGACCAGATTTACAACTCTGGATGCCTTCAGAATTAACTGTAATATAAGCCACAGCTCCAGGGGCAAGAAGTTGAGATTTTCCTTCAATAGAGATATTATTGTATCTCGGATCATTTCTTATGTAAAAATTATAATTTATCAGTTTTCCTGCAACCTTAAGATAATAGTTATGATGAAATACCTGTATGTTTCCAGCTCTCTCTTTGGAGAATGTCAGACCTTCATACTCAAAATAATTCAAGCTCTTAAAATAAGAACTAGCTATGACAAAGACGCCTATCAGTACTCCGAGGAATATCAGAACTCCAAGTATCTCTTTCTCAATTTTTCTTTCTTTTGTCTCTTTTTTTTGAATGGATTTCATATTTATTACTATTTTTCATCGCTTTTAAAATTAATTGAGCCCAAGAAGTTTATATAGAAAAGCATCAACTTTCTTCAAATCTCCATTGATGAATATGCAATTTTCATTTTCAGTTACAGAGTTCCCTTCAGGTTTAATAACCACTAAAACTCCCTCAGTATCGCAGGATAGTTCTGGAACGTCTTTTGAGCATGAGCCATAGCACGCCTCTGAAATTTTAGAGACATGGTTTCCTAAATTTGAAGCAATCTCTTGAATAGGTGAAGAATCATCAGAATCTATAAATAAATTTTTATTTTCAAAGTCAGATAATGTTTTAGCCAAGGATAAATTTTCAAAATTCAAATCTTCCAGGCCATAAGCGAATCTATATCTTGGAATTCCAGAAACAAAATATGTCCAATATTGGCCATCATATTGCAACCCTTCAGGTTTTTTTTGTTTAGTTATTCCTGTACTGCTAATTGCAAAACCAAGCGTGCTAAGTAAAAGTAGGCCTATGATAACTATCCCTCCAATTCTTTTTCTCTTTATTTGTTGTTTTTCCAAAGATGAAGTTGTTTGTAAAGGTTTCATAATCCTATATAATAATGGCAATATAAAAATCTTTACAGGGAATCATCCCAAACATTCTCAATAAAACTAAATAAAAAATAAAAAGGGAAGAAAAAAAAATAAAAAAATATTTTTCCCTATTTAAGCAGTGACTGGAACAGCAGATGTAGCAGTTGTACCAGACAATTTTTCACCTACAGTAGTTGCAGGGTTCTTAGTTGTCAAGTATGTAGCTGCATTAGCAGTATCAGCTTGTTCCCATCCAGCGACCAGAGTAGCAATCTTTGAAGATGCCCATGGATTTGCCAATGTTTGGATAATCCATTCACCAGAGCCTGCGCCAGTAGCAGCAGTCCATGATGTTCCACATCCAGCATTACCAAGTAAGCCAGAAGCAGCAGTATTGACACAACTTCCTCCAACAACAATTAAGTTCTTGGTAGCCATATCAGATACTGCAAGTTGGTCATCCATAATTTTGACATTTCCGAGAGTAGTTACTCCAGAGCCCGTAGTTAAGCTATCAACATAAATTTCCGCAGAAACTTGTTGGTTAGGATAACTTAATACTACGCTATACTGATCAGAATCGGTTTGATCCATGGTGGAAAGTGTTCCCCATTGATCCATCTTGACAAAGTTTTTATCCTTAGATTCAAGTTCATATCCGTTTCCATAAGCAGCATTTTTCATATCAGCATCACCATTCCATGTGAATGATACTTCACTGATACTTACTCCAGCATCACTTACTCCTCCACCAGAAGATTCTACAATGACAGCATTGTATACACTTGATTCATCTTTTTCTTCAAATAAGACGATTCCAGGTCTTCCGACATTAGCTCCACCTTCAACAAGATTAACGATAGTACTGTTTGCAGTTCCATCAGAAGTAATATTGTAAGTCAATGGACCTATTGAGCCAGAAACACTAGCTGTATTCAACGAAGTATTCAAGGCAGTTGTTGTGCTTCCAAAGGTGACAAACCACATTGAAGGGCTAGTCGCGTTCTTCGAAAGAGTAACATCTGTCAATCCATCCCCATCAGGGAATGTAAATCCTGTTGCGTCTGTTCCAACACCATCAATATCATCTAATGTGATAGTCAATGGTTCATAGAATGCCAGGTTTGCACCATTAGCTGTTTCTATGACTGGATAAAGAAGCAATTCTCCAGCAGAAGAGTCAGGAACATTAAATCTAACGTTCTCCGAATTATCTCCAGCCTTAGTATCCCAGTAGTTGAATGTGTAGGAATTTCCTGCAACATCAATTGTTCCGGTTCCTTCAGACGTAGATTCTGCTGTGATTAGTTCACCTGAAGCAATATTCTTCACAACTATTGAATCTTTATCAGTTGTAGTTGTACTGTTGCTGATGCTCATGAGTTTGATTAAAACTCCGTCATCTTCATTTCCTAAGACAGTATATCCTGACTCATTTACCTGTCCTAATTCTTTTACGACAAGTTTCCAGTCATTACTGTCCCCAAGAAATACTCCAGCAGGACCACTACTTCTGTTGTTTAACCATTCAAAGTTTGTGATTTTTTTATCTTCCCATGTTGAGAAGGTAATACCTCCCATATCAGTACCAGAAGGACCGATAGAGATATCTTCTCTGTTTTCAGTATCATCATTTTCTACTGACAGACCGTCAAATACAAGTCTGAATCCTCCAAAAACAGGGTCAACAAACTCATCTCCTGACTTTAAGAAGTCATTGCTTCCATCAGGTGCGAATACTTGGACTACCAGTTTAGTGATATTTCCAGTATAAACAGTATTTTCAAAATCAACATTTGTTCCCTCAATTGCTGTTTCATCTGTTCCAACTTTAACCTCACTTCCATCTTGAAGAGTAAGGCGATTTGCGCCAAATACAACTTCAGCAGATGCTACATTCAAAGAGGCAGAATCACCAGCATTATTAACTCCTACTTCAACTCCAAGTATTTTCTTGGAAGAAGCTTCGTTAATTTCTTTCTGATCAGTTGCTCCTGAATCGTCAGTAACTCTAATTGTGGCAGATGTACTGGTGGTATGGATAAGTTCTACCTTATAAATTTTACCATCAATTTCAATATCTGCGGTTGGGACTGGATTTGCTCCTCCAGCACTCAAGAAAACTGTTTGAGCCGATTTGAATAAAACCAGCTTACTAGTTGTCGATGCGGAAGAAACTGTGAAGTCCTGTCCAAATAAAGTTAGTGTTTCACCCTGTGAATCAGCGTGTGAAAAGTTAATTGCCTCATCAAATGTAGTTGTTGCATTGTATAATGCATTTGTAGCAGAGGTACTAAAAAGTAATCCTGCTCCGGCATCTACATTTGTTGTTGGTTCTCTAGCGAAAATAGCTCTTGGATTACTTCCAAGATTTATTCTAAATTGTGCTTGAGTATCAACATTTCCTGAGAAGTCACTATCTGCAAGAGCAGATGGCAAATTACTCTCAGAAACAGTTGTTCTAACAGAGTTTAGCGAGGTGTTTAACTGAAGAGGTGTAGACGAAGTAAATAATGCGTAAGCACTTTCTGTCGCCGAACTACCTCCTGTGTTACCTAAAGCCAATGCAGAACTCAAAGATGTGGTTATGTCTGTAACAGCGGTCAAATCAAGATCGCCACCATAAACAATAGCAACATCAGCAGCACCATTCTGAACGAAAGGAGCTGGATAGTTTGCAGCAGCTGCAAGTGCAACAGTTGAACCTAGCATAGCTGTAGAAGCTAACGCAGATGCAATTTTTCTAAAATTAAATTTCATTTTTCTAAATAAACCTCCTTTCATCTTTTCGGTGTAGTAACCCCTCAGGGCTCCTCATCGAGGAAGTTGCGCGTATAATCGGCAACTCACCAAGTGAGCCGTTCAATAGTCGTATTTTCACGCTATAAGTCGGTCTCATCATTTAGATTTACGCTCCGTAGAGCGTTAATTGATTTAACCAAAACCTCTTTAAAAAGCTTTCTGTCCTTGTTCGGTTATTATGCTCTCTCAAATTCAAACTTTAAGTTTCATATATAAACCTTCGCTTGTCACTACTGAATAACTAAACAAATATTTTATTTCCCTATTTAAACCACTTTCAAATATATGGTTTTTATAGAATATATATCTAATAAAAACATATAAATACTATATACTATTAGTTTTTACATATGGTCTCAAAAATAAAAAATATAGAAATAACAATTACCGACGATAAAGGAACATTTAGTTCTTTTTTTAGCAGGGTTGCCGGTGAAAAGGAAGATTATAATTTTAAAGGCCTCGCTTCTTTAAGGTCTCTTTTGTCTAATGAGAAAGCAAGAATAATCCACACGATTAAAACAAAAAATCCCAAGTCCATTTACGAGTTAGCAAAGTTTGTCGAAAGAAATTTTAAATCCGTTTTTAATGATATAGCTATATTAGAAAGATTAGGCATCATAGATTTAGTTAAAGAGAAATCAGGCAATCGTGAAAGATTAAAACCTATAATTATAATAGACACAATAAAAATAGATCTGAAATTTTAAAATATTTTGGACATTTTTAATTAAAGTATTCTTAGGTTTATGAGCATAATTTAATTTCAGCAGTTATATGTCCTGGAAATTCAGGAATCCAATATGAACTGCCACTATAAGAATTTGCACATAACCCCGAGCTCAAATTCAAGATATCATCAAATTGTTGCTGTCCGCTTGAATTAACATAATAATTTATTTTAATTTCATATCCTTTGAAAGGGTAATCTGGTCCGACTTGCCATGTAGAGTTTAGTATATCTTTTAAAGTATTTTCAACAACTTCACAAGAGTCATATCCTGAAATGCAGACATTATTATACGAATGACACTCCCTGATTAAAGAATCCAGTGCCATAAAATTCCCTGCTTCAGAAATTTTACAGTCAGTTGTTTGTTCCATAGCACTTTCAATAAATCCATAGATCAGCCCACTTTCTCTTTGAACCGGTTCAGGATTTCTTAATCTAATTCCTAAAAATACTACTCCCACAATCACTAAAAGCACAACTATAAGAACAAAACCCATAATTTCCTCCTGTCCCCTCTTATCCATACTTGTTAAATTCTCCCTCATTTTTCTTTTTATTTTCAAATTATTGAGCATTTTCAACACCTTCAAAACCCATTATCACCTTACCTATTTCACATCTTGTAGATTTATCAGTTTCATCAAATCTGCATAAAGAGACAAAGGACTCATAGGCCTCAAAACCTTCCTTTTCAACAAGGGTTATTGAATTACATCGAGGATAACTCTGGAGTGTGCATTCATCAGTGGAGTATTTTGGATAAACTCTTGAAATTTTAAGAAGAGCAATTTCTTTCCAGAATCCCTGATACGCAGTTCTATTTTTTATCATAAATATTTTATCAAGATCAATACAAGAAGGGCAATCTTCAAAGCTCGTCCAAATAAATTCAGGAGTTCCAGCAATTTTATCAACTTGCTCAATCACTTCAGATTTTTTTTGATCTTCAAAGTCCGAACGTAATCCTCCAAACCGCATAGAAACAAAAAATATTGAGGCAATAGCGAAAAGTATGAGTGTAGCAACTAGTACAAAGACCATCTGTTGTATCTTAAACTGTCCTTTAGAAGATTTTACATTTAGAGAGGTCATCATTTTTCTCCTTTAGTTCAACTGATAACGGGAGAATATACTGCATATATTCTTCCGAATTATTTATATTTGCAGACAAAACAAATTCATTTAAATCATTTTGTAAACTATTAGAACAACCCGAACCCTCAATATATCCTGCTTTTTTGGAATAGACTACTGCCAGTTCTCCTGCTCTTCTAATAAGTCTCTTTAATTGACATTCATACACCTCATGATCTGAAAAAATAGCAGCCATTTCTAATTCAATGTCATAAAAATAAGATTCTCTCTCATTTTTTCTAACGAGGTTATTTCTCGAATCTACATAGATATCACATCCAATTTGATTACTAAAGCATACAATTTCTGAGTCAATAGAACAATCCTCTGGATCAGAAGTCAAGTTTAATCCAATATTATTTCTTCCACCTCCAGACAAATCCTCAATTAATTCTTTAACATTATCTTCCGGATTCACAAAACAATAATTTTTACCATATAAAATAGTTAAATCTCCAACCTTAAAAGGAGTGAAGAAGGGTTTCACAATCGCATGTAATTTTTTGTTTGATGTTTCAATTATATCATCAGAAAAAACATATTTGTTAAATGAACTTCTTCTAGCACTTTGTTCGCCCCAGTCATTCCCGATTCCCAGTTTGGTAGAAGTACTTATTTGTTGTTTTCCAAAAACTCCCTCATTCTTACATTCATTGAAAATGCGGGTTTCATCAACAAAATCTATCTTCACATACTTACTATCCTCTAAATTCGTCTCTATTGGATTGAGTATGCTTGTCAATTCGCTTGCAATGAAACTATCTTGGGTTTTTCTCTCAGTTCCTACAAGTTTTGTAGTGATATAAACTGCCGATACAAGTATGACTGCTCCAGCAATAATTGCAAAAATCCATGAAAAAGCAAATTCAATCCCATTCCTATTCATTTTAATTCCTCAACAAATTCAAGAACCTTCTTTTCAATTTTAGCAATTACCTTTTTGATATCGCCATAATTATTTGTATAAACATCAGGAATCTTCCAGACTCTTTCTTCTCTACCATATTTTTGGTTGCTTAAAATTTCAGCCGGAACATTATCTGCTACGACTACAACAATATCAATTTTTCTAAGCAAGTCCATAGTTACAGGTTTAGGTTTACCCTTCAAGTTTATTCCAAACTCTTTAGCGACTTTGACTTGTGCCTCCTCGAGTGGATATACTCCCGGCAAAAGTCCTGCGCTACGCACCCCATAAATATTATTCCGATTATACTTTTTAAAAAAAGCTTCAGCAGTTTTACTTCTAAATCTATTATGTTTACAGACGAATAAAATATTTTTACTCATGTTTAATTCTCACGAATGGATCAAATTCTTCTTTTACAAATCTTATTTTTACATTTCCATTATTAACTTCAAAACAATCAAACCCATTTACCAACTCAGAGGTATCAATTTTGTCAATTTTTTTATATGCAAAATCTTTAGCTTTTCCAGGAGGGTAAATAAATCGGTTAGTATTTTTCTGTTCAAATCCAGAGGCATATTTTCTCAATTCTTCATATTCATTTTCAAAATTAGGATTATAACTTTCCTCATCAAGATTTCCAAAGCAAACAAATTCGGCACTATTCGGAATATTAAAGTCCACAACTTTATTAGTGATGGACGAGCTCCATATTTCTTCAACTTTTTCTTGGAATTTTTGGTGAAAAATGGCAAGTTGTGACGTTTTTCCAATACTTAAAAATGCAGATATTGCATAAATAGCCACACCTATAATTGCAATCATAATTATAATAGAGAATATCATTCCAAAAGATAATTCTATTGCTCCTCTTTTATTCATAGAATTATTAGTTAAGAGCACAATTTAAAGGTTATTGAATAGAAGGTTTATCAGATTAATAATAACAAGAATATACAAAAACAATTACTTTCATCATCTTCAAGAAATACTTGTCGCACCTTCAAAACTCTCTTTTTTGTTTTGAATGGAGTCCAAAATTCTTACGCAAGGTTTGTCGCACCTTCAAAACTCTCTTTTTTGTTTTGAATGGTGCCCACAATACATCTTTACGCGATGTTTGTGGCACTCACCACAAGCGAACAAGAATTAGGTGCTGGCTCATTGCCAAAGTTGTCTTTACATTTGATGTAATAAGCTACATTTGGTTTCCATAAAGTATAATGGTTTTTCTTCATTGAAGGATTGATGTATAAGAATTCTAGTCCCTCTGCAAAATTATAATTGCAATTATTCAAAGAGTAGACACAAGAGGCATCCTCATTTGTAACGATTTTCAATGATTCTTGAGAAGAGTCGTGATACGCCCTGGTTATCGACGGAGCAAAAGTATCAGACACTACTTTGAATGAAACGTTTGTTTGAGCAGCATTTCCTCCCAAATCCACACATCTAAAGTAATAATTATAATTTCCAGTGCCGAGATTAAGTTGTTGCTTATGGTCAACTGCTTCTGTTTCGGACATAAGCACATAATCATTTGAATTTCCGCTAGAACTGAAAGAACATAATGCAACACCTTCATCGGCCCCGTCATCAGTAGTAATTTTCAACTCAACAGGGATAGTTTGCACGTTATCAGTTACAGTTCCATTAGGAGCAACAAAAAGTATATTCAATGGTTGCGAACCTCTCAAGTTAAGCTCATAACTATTCACATTGGTAAATCTATCATTTTCAGGTCTTCCCGGACCATCTTTACATCTGAAATAGAATTTGTTTTCTACACTATTTTCTATCCCAGTCAGATTCGTTGAACAAGTATATAGCTCTCGAGCATTTATATGAGATAGAGATGTTGCACAAGTCATCATATTTTCCATAGAGTCATAACTCTGGTCTTGTTTACTCCATTTGCAATTTGCAGGTTCATTAACATAGATTTGCAATGGAACACTTCCAACATTATATCTTACAGCACTTCCAGAAACGATAGAAGTATCAACAATTTTTGCAGGCGTATTGTCTGGAGAAGGATCAACACAAAATTGAATGGCATATTCATCTACGTTTTCATTTCCATTTTTATCTCTGCATCTAATATACATATCATATTTTCCATCGTATTTTACTTCAGGAGCTTCAGCTTTCACTGAATCTGGAGAAGGCAGACTCAAAGTTTGCGAGTGATTATATGTATAAAAGTTATTATTTCCAAACAAGAACTGCATATCCTCAAATGTGTTTTTATGAGTTATATCCACTTTACATTGCGCAGGTTCATCAGTCATGATTCCAAATGTCAAAGGAGTAAAAGCCTTTAAGCAGCCCTTAGAAGCACCTTCTTTGGTTATTTTTGTTCCTGTTGAAATAGGTCTCGTCTCGTGATTACCATACTTATGTCCTTCAGTAAGTACTTCTATCCAAGGAGTTATAGTTGGAGACAAGGCGTCCTTAGGATTCACCCACACACATTTTTCATCAGTAGTGCCAGCATTAACAATCTCGCATGATTGCCCAAGACTCTTACATCTATATTCGCTACAAGGTCTAAAAGGATCCTCATTACATTTTTCACAATTCTTTCCCCCAACAGGAGCTTCCCAAGGCAAGCATTGGAATGAAACTCTCTTTTGACTTGTTTCTTTATACAACAAAACAAATATAACTGCCGCGGCTCCAAAACCTATCCAACCAGCATTAGCAACAAAAAAATTATTTGAGCCAACAGCTCCAAATCCAGTCGGTCCCAAACTTTGAAGTCCTTGATAAACCATTATTCCTCCTCCAACTGCTGCACTTAAAGTATTAGTTAATTCCTGATCCAACCCCAATAACCCCCCAATAAATAGTATTGCTCCAGCAACCAGAACCGCAGTCATAACTCCTTGAGCTAAATGTCCCCATCCCCCTGTAATTCCGAAAGGTCCTTCATAGGGCGCAAGTTTTTCAGCACCAGCTCCTTTCGCTGTTGTTTCAAGAACATTACCCTGTTCTTCAGGCAAGGTTTTTGAAAAATCTCCATCCTTGATAGTCAGTGTTTTGTCAGGATTTCTAATAGTTGTAAAATCTCCTTTAAATGCATGTGTCTGTCCATCTTCAAAAGTATATTCCCATGCATCTGACCCATCAGGCATACCTTCCTTGAAACTCCAAATATTTTCTTTGGTCGATTGGGCAATTTCTTTTCCACTATTTCCTATAAATCTCGCACTTGCCTTTGTAGGCACATTTGGTGCTCCCACACCATTTGTTGCTTTATCAGGAGAATTACTTCCACCAAAACTACCCAAAGAACCAAGGCTACTCAGAAGATCATCATACCACCCACCAGTTTTTTTATTTTTTTCATCCGATGGCGCAGGCGTAGTTGTTTGTCCTGAAACAGAATGCAAACCACCAGTTAAAAATGCAAAAGAAAATACTGAAAAAACTATAAGAAATATTTGAGAAAAACCTAATGCCTTATTAAAATTTCTCCTCACTCTTTTCATATAATAATTAGATAAGCGTTATTTATAAATATTAGTAAAATTTAATCAATTTTCATAATTGAATTATTCTTAGAAATTAATTTTTTAATCATTAACTTCTTCAGTCTTTATTGTATAGCCCTTATTATATCCCTCTTGGCCCATCCAATTTAGAGAAGGTCCACAATCTCCAAGAGCTGAGCAAATAGCAGCCTGCTTCTTATCCCAATTCGGATCAATACAATGACAATTCTCTACGCATTTTTCCCCTCCCAGCAAACCCTTTTCAAACTTAACAACGCAAACAGAACTTCCTAAAGAACACAAGTTAGATGTTTCAGTATCTGACCAAAAATTAAATCCTGGCTTATTTTTAGCGAAACAAGTTCCATTAACTACATCTATAGAACTTACATTCTGCAAAGCTTGTAATAAAATTCCTTCTCTCCAAATACAATCTCTTCTTTCTCCATTTTCACAACTCGCTTTATCTTTTTGATCGATACATTCCTGCCAACGATTAACTCTGCAAGCTGCCTGCGAAAATCCATTTATCTTATCTTCTATACATTCTTCAGCCCTGAAATCTTCACATTGTTCTAAAACTTCTTCACCATTGATACAAATATGTTTATAGAATCTACTTCCGACAGTATTATCAGATTTTCCATTTCCACCAGCATCATTATTCACACACCAGCTTTCTCCATGTCGGTAGCCCTTTCCATTTTGAGTAGTCTTACAATTCAAATCTGCACAAATGAAATCTCCATAAGACGGCTTTTTCCCAGCAAGATTTTCGTTACGACAAACGCTTCCAGCTAAATAATCACAATTACCACAAATTGTATTCAAAGTATTTCCAGAGTTTGCGTTGCAAGACTCACTTTTAGATTTTACATTTGTCCAATATTCTTGATCCTCAATTTTTGAAGCATCATAGATATTAGCAGGATTTCCACAAGTATCTACAAAATAGACTTCATCTTTTCCATCAATACATGTTGTTTTTGTCGTCTGTCCACAGTTTGTTCCAAGTTCTTCAGCAGAGCAAAGTTTACCTTCAAAGAATGTGCCTGTTTGGATAGTAGCATTTCCTCCTGATTGAGCACCACATTCTGCTCTCGTCGTAAATTTACAAGTTTTCTCAAATTCAAATTCATAAACGCAAGCTCCTCGGTCTTGCTGTTGAACAGTATTTATGCAGGCAACTTCATTAGAGATACTCTTATCATAATTCGTTTCGAGTCCTAAAAAAGCACTCAATCTTTTACATCTAACTAATGAGACATAAGCCGCTTGGTTTCCGAGTATACAGCACCCCAACTCACATTGCGGAGGAGCATCTTTGCTCCAAACTCCACCATTATTTTCACAAACTAATTGAGGTGTATTATCCATACAGGTCCCTTCAGTAGAATCATAACATGTCCCTCCTCTGCAATAACTCGTTGACTGACAATTTGTAGGCACTTGTCTACTTCCAGCAATACATTCAGCAGGAGGCACATTTTGACAGAATGCTCCAGAATTAGTTTTTTCACAGCAGACTGTAGTTATTTGACTCCCAATATTTGGATTAGCCGGAGTTCCAGTAGTTTGCGCAAATACAAAACCAAAAGAAAGAATCATCATAACAATACCTAAAATCCTAATTACATTTTTATTCATTTTAACCCTTGTGGCCATACAAGACTCCTCGTAGCAAAATAAAATTTGTCTTCAGTTGTAACATCACTAATTTGATATATTGTTGTTCCATCATCGCGTCTCGTTTTTTCTATTACTAAATCTGGATAATAACGTATATATAAGTTTGTTTCGCTGTCTCCCAAAGTTGCTTCAGATTGAATAATACTAACAGCAGTTAGAATAAGAGAATACCAAGAAGAATCAACAGCCACTGCGAATTTCTGGAATGTTTGAGTTGTATCTTTTTTCACAGTAATGGGGGAGATAAAATCTACCAGTATTTTTTCAAGCACAATTGAAACATTTATTTCGCTTTCGGAACTGGTGACTTCATAACCCTTTCTCTCATATTGGTTTTTCAAATCTTGAAGACATTGTTTAGCTCTTGGTTCAATATGTTTTTTAATTTCTTTTTCAATATGTTTCAGGAGAAGAGGTTGTTGAACGACGCAAGGAAGATAACTCTCAGAGATATAGCACAAATATTGTAATTTAAAGTCTTTGTAAAACGTATAATGTATGGGATTAGAGTATCCTCCTTGAATGCTCAATTTATTTTTTATTATTTCAATTTCAGGTTCAATGCATTTTTTAAGATATTGTCCAGGATTAATAGAATCAGAAAATACATTTACTTCAGGAAAAGCAAAAATAATCACGATAACAGCGACAAGAATAAGTGCAAGAATAATAAATATCGTCACCTGTCCCTTTCTATCCATAAAATATTTCAGTCACGCTTATTTATAAATATAATGAAAGAGTTTTTCATCGTCGTTTATATTGCTCGACTAATTTTATTAATCTCTCTATTTTATTTTAAATAATAGTTTAATCTATCCATAATCTTTATTATTAGTATCCGCCATTTACGCTCATACAAGTTCCAATATTTCCAAAACTATCTTTACATTTAATTTTGTAGTTTATTCCATTTTCATAAGGCATAGTATGCGTATGAGTCGTTCCAGTTAAAGCAGTCCCATTAGCAAATTCAAAACTACAGGCATTTTTGCTCCAAGCGCATGTGCTTGGTTCATTAGTCACAACTCTAAGATTTGTTCCTGCTTTATAGATTCTTGTTATTGCTGGTCCTTCTTCGTCTAAGACTATGTTAAACTGAATGCTTGCGTTTGCAATATTTTGCGCAGAATCTAAACACTCAAACTGATAGTTATAAACTCCTGGGAAGAGTTGTAAATCTTCTTGTTCATGGACGTTAGATCCAGTAGAGAAGAAAGAAACATAAGTCCTCCCAGATTCACGGAATGAACATAAAGCATTTCCATTATTTATACCTCCAGTAGTACGAACTTCTATGTCTACAAGATGTGGTGCGCTTCCAACATATATAGTTTCATTTGGAGAAACATAATTTATATTCAAAGCAGTAGCTGTTTTTTTCAGCTGATAAGGATTATCCTCTCCGACATTTCGTTCTTCATCAGGAACATTTGGGTTTGTCTCGTTATTTCCTAACCAAGGTTTGTCCGCACACTTGAAATAATAATCTGTAGTCGTAGCATTTCCAACCGATAAATCTGTCTGACACAACCATCCATTAAGAGTTGCTTGATTCAGTTCACTATTACATTGCACGGGATTAGTCATTTGCGAATAATCTTGCCCAGGTGTCAAACTCCATTTGCAAGTCGCAGGTTCGTTCGTATAGAATATAACTCTCTTAGAATTAGCTTTCAAACCTACAAGTCCCGGAGATGTCGGATTAAAGTTCCCCACTAATGGAGGAGTCTCATCATTTGAAGGAGATACACAAAACTTAACAGTGTATTCAGATGTATCTTTACCATTTCCAGAAGCATCTTGACATCTCACATACAAATTATAATCTCCTTTTCGGTTAGGATCTACTCCAGAGATTCCAATTTCATCAAGAGAGGGCATTACAGTTGTCACAGAGTGATTGATTCTATAGTCATTATTCTCACCACCAATTCCAAAGAAGCTATCCATTTCATCAAAGTTTTGAGTATGTTGTTCACTCAACTTACATTGTCCAGGTTCATTAAGCAATATACCCCAATTTACAGGAGTATACTCTTGTAAACATCCATCACTATTAGCATTATTTTTTATATTCACGCCATTTGTTTGAGGATTATTATATACAAATCCAGAGCTCAAAACATTATCATTAACTTCAATTACTGGTGGAGCAACATCATCCGGAGCGATATTCGTGCAAACTTCGTTTCCAGTTCCTTCATTCAAATATCTGCAGGTTTTTCCAAATGTTTCACATTTGTATTTACTACAAGGCAAATCACCAGAATTACACAAATCACATTTCGCTCCACCGGAAGGAGGTTGCCAAGGCAGACACTTGAATTCTACATGTCTTTGTCGTGTTTTTCCAATTCCTAAAATCATAAATATAATTATTATTGCGACTACTACAATTATTAGGGTCGGATTTAATATCAATGCCTTCATCCCTGCGCCAAGGACCCCTGTAGCAGAAAGTAACCCAACTACTGCTCCCACAATTACCACTGCAGTCGCAGCGCCACCTTCCAAGCCGAAGATCGTTGCGAGTATATATCCAATTCCAGCCCCAACTGCTGCCCCAGTAAGTGCAGTTCCAAACGCACCAAGGGAAGGATCAGGAGCAAGCGTTATAGCCTCTCCTGCTGCATCAAACGCCGCAACTCCTTCAGAAATTCCCAAAGTAAATCCTAACGCACCAGTATTCAGAGCAATAGCCGCACCAAGGCCTATTTGAGCCATAGTAGATGGAAAACTATTTTCCTCAAAATTAAGTTCTGGAACTCCAAACATAGCACTAAGCTGAGAGCTATTTACCACAGTAGCACTCTGTCCTTGAACAGAAGTTTTGTAAGACTGCATTCCAGAGATATAATTTTCACTTAATCTCGGAGCTCTTCCCCTTACAGAATATCCGTCATGAGTAAAGTCCCCATTAAGATTTATTTTTCCACCACAATCTCCCAAACTTGAACACAAGTTATTCATAGACTCAGTAAATGCTTGTGTCTTGCATCCACAATTCATAATGCATTTCCATCCACTAAGTCCCTTCTTCTCAACATATGTACATTTTTGAGAAGCATAAGAGCAGATAGAATTAGCATCCAAACCACTATCTCCAAGTTCATAAAGTCCAGGAGGATATTTGGCAACGCACATATCAAACTCAAAACTATTAATTCCAACATGTTTCAGAAAACAGTCAGCATTTTCTTCACATTTATTCAGATCTTCAGCTTCTCCCATGTTAGCTTTAAGGCACATTGTCCAAGCATTTAATCTACAGCTCGCAGAGGTATATCCATTTGCAGACTGCGTTTTTTGTGTGCATATTCCACTTCTTCCTTCTTGGCAAGGTTCAGTTCTGATTTCTCCATCAAAACAACTTCTTTTATAATGTCTACTTCCGGGAAGGTCAACGCTTCTTTGTTCATTAGTTCCTCTTGCAGTTATTCTTGAAATGTCCGTATCGTTTGAACAGACAATATCTTTAGTAAATTTATCTGTGGGTATATTTATCGATTGTTGTGTAATTGAGACATTAGGATTTTCAAGAGTAGGGCTGTCATAAGCAGTTGCAATCCCACTATTTTTATCTAAGCACCAAGTTCGTCCAGAGGGCATAGGCAATTCTGAAAAGATAGACTCTGTTCGAGGAACAGGACTTTCAGAACCATCAATTCCTATTTTTCCATCAAATGCACACCAACTCTCTCCATTTCTTTTTCTGTTGCCCCATTCATCAACACAACTCAAATCTCTGCAAACATAATTTCCAGAATTTGCAGATGTATCTGTTCCACTTCTCGGAGTTCCACAAATACTTCCCCTTAAATAATCACAATTACCACAATTTGCTTGATTAGTTATGGAACTTCCAGTTACACTAACATCACAACTTTCAGTTAGAGGAACAATATTATTCCAATAAGATTCTTCATTCAACTTTGAATAATCATAAATATTCGCACGATTGTTACAGCTGTCAATATAGTAAACTCCATCCAAATCTTTAAAACATTTTGTGTTGCCTGTTCTTTCACATTTAGTATTCAAAGAAGGATTTGTGCATAAATGTCCTGGTGAAAAAGTTCCTCCAGAAGCCAAGCATTTAGATTGAGTAGTTGTTTCACAATTATATTTTTGAACTTCCGGTAAAAATTCAAGAACGCAAGCTCCTCTTTCTTGAGAATTTGCTTTCAAAAGACATTCAATTTCCCCAGTTACTGGGACAAATGAGATTGGAGCACCCAAAGTTTGTCCCAAATGATTACATTGTTGTTGAGTTGTAAGTTTTGCTTGTGCACCTCCCCCATTTCCATCTGGATTTATCAAACAACATTCTCTATTGCATTCAGCTTGAGTGCTATTGGACCATTGTCCACCTCGTTGCTCACAAAGGGATTTAGGAGTCCCAGAAGAACATGTCCCAATGACTGGATCAAAACAACTTCCTAATTTACAATTAGCAAAACTACTCCTCATTCCTTGAAAACAGGGAGTAGTGCACGCAGAATTACAGGTATTAGAAGGATATTCTTGACATACGGCTCCATTAACATCGTTTTGACATGTCCAGATTGCCCCTCCAGCTGGAGATCCAGATTGTGCGGAAACCAACCCTCCAGAAAGAATATTAAGCAAAAATCCCCTCAATTTATCTATAAATTTAGTTTCCCCATTTGAAAAATTCAAATTTCCTAAATCATTTGTTTTTCCAAACATATATGCAAATGATAAACTAAACATCACAATCAAATAAATTTCAAATAAAGATATTATTTTTTTACTCATTAGAATCCTAACGGAATCGCGCACCCCCTTATAGCAAACATTATTTTTTTGTCAGTTTCTTTATGCTTTACTGTATAAATTTTTGTTGAATCTCCAAGCATATCTAGTCTAATGTCAAAATCATTATATGTCAGCATAAATCCATCATTGCTGAAATGACACCATTTAGTTTCCTGTGCGATAATCTCTTGAACTATCAAAGCCAATTCATACAATGGGCTGGAAATAAACACATCAAAATTATTATATGTTTTTGAGTATTCATCTTTCGATATTACAAAATTCTTACTAACTGAAAATTTAATCATCTCTGGTTTTGCTTCAACTCCCAAATATGCCTGTCCAGCATCAATTAAATAGTTTTTCTGCTGTAATCGTTGTTCAAGAGAATCAAAACATTGAAAGATTACATTTGAAATTTCATTTTTTATTTCAGTTTCCACTTCTCGCAAATAAAGAGGGTGTTGAACGACGCAAGGTTTATAGAAATTTATATTCTTACACAAATAAGGCACACTTTCTCCTTTGTAAAGAACGTTATCTGTTGAGTTAGGAAATCCTCCATGAATCATTATTTCATCAATTGATTTTTCAGCCTTCTGTCTTACGCAGTTGTCAATGAAACTTTCAGGATTATCCAAGTCAGAGCCTCCCTTAGTTTTAGGGGTTTTATTAATTAAAAACAAGAAGGTAATTACACTCGCAAGTAATAAGCCTATTATAATAAATATGGCTACTTGTCCTCTCCTGTTCATTTTTCTTTTTTCCAAACAAAAAATTTATTCATCTTTTCAATAGAAGTCATCAAACATTTTTCTTTTTTCATTTTATCTTCAAATACAAGTCTTGCAACATATATAAATTATACTCTAATTTATTTTCAAGTAGCATCAAATCTTAATTAAAAATAGATTTATCATTGAATACTATCTTAAAAATATTTTTAACGACGAAGAGATAAATGTTTAAAAAATCCACTCATTTTCCAGATTGATTATCTTTTTTAGAGGAACCGTTTATTTCAAAACCAGCTATCTCTTTTTATAGTGGGTTGATAGTCTCTTTATTATATCTTATTAGGCAGGTTGAGGTATACAAGTTCTCACTTTTTTCACACGACAAGCAACATTAGAATCCGTTCCTAAAACAGGTTCTGTTGTTTCAACTACGCCCATATCTAAACAATCTTTAGCACAATGTACGGGATCTACAGGAGAGGTCACTATTTTTAATTGTTTGCCGACACCACAAACCATTGTTGTAGGGAGGAATACGGGGTTTTTCCAATCATCTACGGGTTGAGGGCAGGCACCAGTAGCATCTGTAAACGCAAACTTAGGAGGTTCAGCTCCTTTTTTCCTACACAGCGTAGGGTATATATAAAGTCCAAGTCCAGGTTGCCTATCATAAGCCTTCCCACTACGAAAGGAATCTTCATAACTTTCAGTATTCTTACAGTTAGGTGATTCAGGCGCAAATTCTAAAGTCTTATTCGTAGAATCTTTAATTATAAGATGAATAGTTGAAAAACTCAAAAGAACAATAGCAACAGAAATCAAAAACCAATTTTTCATAAACTAACAGCCTTCAAGTAATATTTAAATCTTCTCACAAAAATCAATCCTGTTCAACTCTCGGAGCAAGGACAAAAGAAAGCATTATTCTTCCAGATGGAAAGTTTAATCTCATAGGATGATTATCTGAGAAATTTATTTCAGCTTTATTTGCTATTTTAGCTCCCTTGATAAATTTGCTCAAATATTCAAGAGAGAATCTCGCAGAACTTGTGTCAGAGAATATTTGAACTTCTTCATTTGAGAATTCTGTTCTCGCAGAATGGAGGTTGTTTGATTCAATAATAAATTTATCTGGTTGAGCAATAAAAGTGCAAGCATCAGCAACAACTGCGCAATCCTCTATTGCATCTACAAACGCTTGAGCATCCATTTTTATGACACTCTTAAATTCCCAAGTAGGCATTTGTTTATCATCACCCTCAACATCTATCAAAGCCAAAGAAAATTCTCGTTTTATTTTGTCATTAATAGTCATTTTAAGATGATTCTCATTTTTTTCAATAACTAATGAGCTTCCAAGTTTACAACGTTTCATTACAGCATTCAAGTTTTCAAGATTCACTCCTAAAATTTCATCATTATCAACAACAAACTCAGCAAATAAATCTCCTGGAATGTTAAAGTAAGCCATAGCCACATTTGCAGGGTCTAAAGCAGTAAGGTTCATTCCTTCTTTAGTTATTTTCAAACGAACTTCCTTAACAAGTTCAGAAATAATGCCTACAATCTGTGCAAGTATTCTTGGGTCCTCTAATTTCAATCTCATATCATTTCAGACAAAGTTTTACTTATAAATATTGTCGTGTCAAAACGACATAAAAATTAAAGAAAAATAAAAAAATATTAATAAATAGAATATTGTCAAAGTCACATTTAAACAGCCAAAGATTTTGTAAAAGCCCTTAAGTCCACAGAGATAATCAAACAATCATATATACCTCAGTTATTATTTTATTTAATTCTCCTGAAAAGTTTAAGATTCTTACGGATTTGATTTAAACTTTTTCTAATTTCAATAAAGAAGTCTTTGATTCACATTCAATATTAAATTATAGATGTTCAATAGGAATCAATCAAAACAACTACAACAAATCCTTTAAACTATAATCCTTCACAATTTATATGCCTGAACAATCAGAGAAAGAAAAAAGAGTGAGAGCAATAACTAAGTTGTATTATTCAAATACTCAAGTGCAAAAAGCACTTTTAGATTTTGCGAAGAATAGGGAAGTTTCTCCGAGATATTTCGAATCATTTGGAAAACGCCCCGATGCATTACAATATCAGTCAGATATTATGGGTTTAGTAAACAAAGGAGCAACTTCTTTTCACGCATCAGAAGAATTATGGCACAATCCTTTAGAGATAAATTCAGACATGTCACAGGAAGAAATGCAAAACGCAAGAAAAGCATGGGATCTTCTAATAGATATAGATTCTCCATTTTTAGATTATTCAAAAATTGCAGCATCTCTCCTCATAAAAGAAATTGAAAATCACGGAGTAAAATCCTACGGAATAAAATTCTCTGGAAGCAAAGGATTTCACATAATAGTTCCAGCAGATGCTTTTCCAGATTTTTACAACAATATAGAGGCAAAGAAGATGTTTCCAGAATGGCCTAGAGCAATAGTTGAATATCTTATGTTTCGCATAAAACGTGAATATAACAAAAAAGTCACAGAATTAGGGATAAATTTTGAAGCAGTCAAAGAAAGAATGAATTTATCAGAAAAAGATTTGTTATCTATAACCTGCCCAAACTGCGCAAATTCAGTAGAGAAAACTAATTTTGTTCATTTTGAATGTGAACGTTGTCACAACAACTATGGAAGACCAAACTTCAAAATAACCAAAAAAAGACTTCGTTGCACAGAAGAATCTTGTCCGGGATTTATGGACGTAAAAAAAGAGGAAGACTTTTTTTTCTGTAATAAATGCAAAACTAAATTAGACATTTCAAGAGATAGTAATGTTTCTCCATACAAATCTACAAAGATAGTAGAGTCAAGAAATTCAAAGGATTTTTTGGCGAAAGAATTCAATGAAGAATTAGCTGGTGAAAAAATAGCTTCTTTGGATTTAGTATTAGTAGCTCCAAGACATCTTTTTAGAATGCCTTATTCCTTACACGAAAAAACTTCTCTTTCAAGTATCGTCCTAAATAAATCTGAAATACAAAATTTTTCTCCACAAGACGCAAATCCTATGAAAGTCAAAATACAGAATTTTTATTCAACAGCAATAAAAGGCGAGGCAAAGTCTCTTTTAGAATCAGCTTTAAATTGGAAATCTATTGCAGAAAAAGATAAACCTGAGATGAAAAAAATATCTGAAGAATTTGTGGCAGATTTTACCGGCGTCACAGAAGACATGTTTCCAAAACCCATAAAAAAATTATTAGTTGGTCTTCCAGAAGGGAGGAAACGAGGACTTTTCGTGCTAATAACCTTTCTAAGAAGTTTGAATTTTCCAGATGATTATATACACCAGAAAATAATTGAATGGAACAAAAAGAATTCTCCTCCTCTAAAAGAAGGTTATGTCAAAAGCCAAATTGACTGGCACTTCAAGCAAAAAAAGAAAATTCTCCCTCCAAACTACGGCAACGATAATTTCTACAAAGACCTCAAACTCATAGATGAGCTCCCTGCAGAAAAAAATCCTATAGTCGAAGTCCTAAAAAAATTGAGAAAAAGCAGAAATTAAAAAAGAAAGATTAGGGTAAGAAAGTAAATTCAATTCCGTTAGAACTAGCTAATAAATTTCCTTTAATAGCTTGCGCATAAACTTTCTGTCCAGCAGCAGCATTAATCCCCAGATTAATATTTGGAATATTTATTGTTCCAGAAATGTCAGCAGATAAAGAGCAATCAATAAAAAATAAAGGGTCGTTAGGATTCACGTAAACATTCACTCCTGGAGAGAGTTGGAAATTTGCAGGACTTCCACTCAAAGCAACGCAGATATTTTGCTCCATTGGATTAAACCCATTTATCGAGATAGTTCCTTGTGAACCTTGAAGAGAATTTGGTGTCCATACATTTGTTAAGGTTCCATTACCATAAGAATATGCGCCCCCAAATTCAAGAGAATAAATTTCAGCATTATGGCCTACCTTAAAGGCATAAGCAATTTCAGCAATTTGGTCTGCATCAACATCAGAAGTAAAAATATCCAAGATATTGCTTGTAAGGGAAGGACTACCTCCAATATTAAAAACATTATTTGGTATTCCCAAAACTGAACCAGTATATATTGCAAAACCTAATTGGCTGACTAAAACTATGTCTCCATAAAGATCTCCATTCACATCTCCTAGGCTAGCTTTAGCCGGACCACCCAGAGGATTAATAAGAATAGAAATACTAGATAATAGACTTCCATTTGCTCCAGAAAAAATAAAAAACACACTCTCAAAGTTAGGAATAGATCTATAATCTCGGACAATAAAATCAGGTATAGAATCTAAGTTAAAATCAAATCCGGGAGATGTAACAATATGCCCTCCAAAACTAGTGGTTGCTCCAGAAACATTTGTTGAAAGAATTGTATAAATTGGTAATCTTGTTGCTCCAGAATAAACAACAACTCTTCCTGCAACAGCTCCAAAACCATTCGCACCTTCAATGATATCATCAATCCCGTCTGCATTAATATCTTTAATACTCGTCATATGTTTTCCGAAACCAGAAATTACTCCGTTTATAGTTCCAATTAAAAAATTAGAGCCATCGTAGATTTTAATAAGGCTATAAGACGGCTCTCCTATAATTATATCTTTCAATCCATTATTATTTAAATCTCCTGAAACAGATACAAAGCTACCAAAATTGCTATTAGGACTTGAAATACTATAAAGCATAAGCCCACTTAGGCCATCATAAACATATACGCTTCCACTAAACCCAAGAGTGCCTCCGGGAGAAGGTCCAGTAAATCTTCCTACAATTAATTCATCTATATTATCTCCATTCACATCGCCTATTGTCCAAGAAGTTCTGCCTGGAGAATTCCAAACAGGTTGTGTTACGGTTCCATATGGAATTAAAGCAGGAAGAGCCACAGAAAATAGCAACATCCCAGAAGAACCAGAAAAAACGTAAATTGTAGTAGTCAAACCAAAATATGGGTCTCCAAATCTCAAGTAAGCAAAATCTTTAACATTATCTCCATCAAAGTTCCCTACAAGGAGCCATGGATTGGCCTCATCTTGAGCCATAGACATAGATGCTACTTGAGGGGAACTTCTTGGCCAAGGCGTGGGCACTCCAAGTCCATTCTGCCCACTAACAAAAACAAGCCCAAAAAACAAAACTACAATCAAGAGATATAATCTCATCTTTTCGCCTCAGCTTTCCTGAGAGAGTCAATTATTCTCCGTTCTTTTCCATTTATGTTTTCATCAAGTCTCAAAATATTAAATCTCTCCTTATCAGAATCATCTCTATTTTCATCAACAATTTTTTCAGGAGACAAACTTCTTTCTTTAAACATATTACTCCAGAAAACTCTTCCAGTTACAGAAATAGCAGAAACAGTACCAATAATCAAAATAATAATAATGACAACGCCTAACACAATCTTATTCATAATGTCCATAATTTTTTTTGATATTTATATATATAGGCATATCCATCGTTATTTTTCAATTAATTATCCAAGTCAATATTTATGAACTGTCTTTCTGGAATCGCAATTCTACGACGTCTAATAATTTCCTTTCTTAACATCTTTACAATTATAAATATTCCAAATCCAAATAGGACCAGTATCCCAAACCAAGAAATAGCCTTTAAATTTGAGTCAGATATAGCAAACCCCCCGATGCTTCCAGCAGTCAATCTAACTGCCTGTTCATATATCTGTGTTTGAACACCATCAGTTACTTTCATAATCAATTCAAAGTCTCCAATTGAATTTTTAGGAAGTTCAAATTCTATCTTAGTTTCAATTTTTGATTTAGAACCTAGACTTAATTTTTCTCCGATTCCTTCAGTCAGAATCACATCTTCATCCATTAGCTGATAGGTAATAGTCAAATCTTTCGGAATATCGGCAAAATTTTCAAGAACATAATTAACTCTAAGTTTTGTACCTATTCTTTCAGAACTCAATACATTCAATTCAAATTCTCCTCCAGAGACTTTTACATTGTAACTTATAGATGAACTGGCTTCATCACAGATTAGATTTATAGTTGCGAAATAATCTCCTAATTCAGCATCCAATGGAATATTAACGGAAAGAACATAATTTTCTGTTTGTCCTGGACTTAAAGATTTTACTTCTCTTACCGAAATCCAGTCAGCAATGCCTCCATTTGTTTCAGCTTTGCAATTATTAAGGAATTTAAACCCAGCATTAGACACTTTTATCTCAACAGATTCACTTTCTCCACGCCCAATAACCAAAGATTCCAGATTTTCAATATTTATTTTGAAAGAAGGTAATGCTGAAAATCCTGATCCTCCTCCACTCCCTCCAGAACCACCACTACTCGATCCTCCTCCACTCCCTCCAGAAACAGGGATAGAGACAGTGAATGTTTTTCTTGAAATATTGATATTTCCAGCGGAATCATTTACTGCAAGAATAAAGAAGTAGCTTGATTCTGTATCTACAGTAAATGTAGTATCGGCACAACTCATAATCTCAGAATTTCCAATAACAAGATTTCCCGTAGCAGCAAAAGTGACATTGTAAAAGCACTGCACAGGACTTGTGTCAGAATAAATCACACTTATAGGGATGTTAGTTAAGCTATTGAAAATTCCAGAAGGATTAGCAATATTTGCGAGAGGCGTTGTTCTGTCTATATAGAAAGTTTGATTGCCCGTCATAGACTCATATCCTAAAGAATCATTACATTGCACAGCCCACAAGTAATTTCCTTCATTTAACATACTCAAATTCAAATAGAAACTATTTTGTTGTCCAGAGTTAGCGTTTAGATGTGTAGCGTTTAGAGAGTAAGCTCCATTTATGTCTGTCCACAGATTACAACTTTGCAAATTCAAATCGTAAGGTAAATATGTAAATGAAACATTTTGAGAGTTCGCAAGATTGAGATACCTATCTATCGGATTTATAGGAGTTATAGATGGACCATCTACACTTACACTAAATGTAACTTCATCCAATCCAAGATTCCCTAAAGAGTCATTAGCATAAACTTTCAGATCATATATTCCACTACTGCTCACATTAAATGAACTATTTGCACAATTCACCAAAGTCAAATTAAGAAATCCATCCGTTACTGTGAACCAGCATGCATCCAAATTAAGGTCAGAAACACTATAATTCAAGTCTATATTCGTAATGTTTCCGACAACAGCTCCACCGATAGGATAAAGGATATTAACTGTTGGTGCTTGAGTGTTAACTCTCAAAGTATGGACTGCATAGTTAATATTCCCTAAAGAGTCATTAGCATAAACGCTCACAAAATTATTTCCATCTTCTCCTACAAAAGAAAAATTAGTCCCACATGGAACAGTAGTATTCCTTACGCCTGATGAATTTGTCCACCAGCACGTCTGCAAACCTATCCCATTATCTATAGCAGTATAATTTACAAAGATAGTATTGTTGGTAAGAAGAGAATTATTCGATGGAGACATAATTGAAATTATTGGAGCTAAAGTATCAACGAAAAAAATAGAAGAAGAAGATTTTTCATTTCCCCCACTATCATTGGCGTAAATAGTCCATATATTACTTCCCTGTGAGCTGGACAGACCAGTAACATTTAGTCCGCAAGAAATAGTATTATTTACACTTCCGAAGTTAGTGGTATACCAGCATGCCTGTAAATCAGTATCCAAGACTGTGTAGTTAAGTATCGTCTGCAAAACACTATAATTAGTGTTGTTTAAAGGATACGTCAAATTTACCGATGGCGCAGAATTAGCTACTAAATAATCTGTGCTGACATTAAATAATCTGGGAGTATAATTCGTATCTTCAGTCGTAAATTCCGTCATATATTGAAAGTAATTGTTCTCTACAATTGACAAATTTTGAGGAGAATTTCCCGAAACTAAAGAAAAAGGTTCTCCGATACATAAAGAATCATCACAGCTTCTAATACTCAAATTCAATTTTAATATACCTCTTAAATAATGGTCTTTTATTTCATTAGACTCTAAAGACCTATTATACATAGCGACTTCATCAATCTTTCCATCAAATGGGAAACTATTTGGATTAGATCCGCTCCAACCAGAACCAATAATTAAATCAAGATTATTATTTGAGATAGTCCCAGTTCTTGAAAAAGAGCTTTCCAGATTACCATTGAGATAAATTTTTACTTGGGAACCATTATAAGTCGCGACAGCATGATACCATTGATTAGTTATTAGATTAGTAGTTCCAGCATAATCAGTAGCTGAACCAGAAGAAGTATCCAATATAAATCTCAATTGGTTTGATGCGCCAGAGGAAATATAGAAGGACAGCAAATTTGGACCCTTGTCCATAAATGTTGGAGAGTCAAATTGTAATGGAGTACTGAAACTTTCAGGATTAATCCAAGCTTCCAGAGTGATTTGATTTCCAAGATTATTAAACTGAGGAGGGTTTGTAAAATTAACGAACTCCCCATTTGATCCTGATCCAGTTTCAAAATCAAATCCTTTGCTAAATTTTCCTATTGCTCCATATTCAGGACCTTCAAAAGCCCCAGTTCCAGAGGTTTTAACAATTCCTTTATTATTATACCCAGAATAGTCTGTAACATTCCCACTTAATTCATCAAAATGCGCAAGTAAAATATTACCAGTCATATTTACAAGTCTCAAAAAATTTCCCTGTTCCAATAAACTTCCATTTGGCAGTTCACATCCATAACAAACTTCACTAAACCAGGAAATATTCTTCCATATTGAATTTGTTCCAGCATCAAAAATTCTACTTGAGAAGTTCCCATAGTCAAAATTTTCCGAGATATTTAACTGTATGAACCCAGAAGAATTATAAAATGTCCTGTAAAAATTTCCCTGCGAAAATTCTATATAAGAAGAATCTTGAAAAACTCCTGCAAGAGCAAACGAAATTAATCCTAACAAAATTACGAATAACGAGACATACCCCTTTTTCAAATACATCAGGATATAAAGCAGTTCTCAATTTTAAATATTCGCTTTCCTAAAAATCACTTTTTCCATAGGATTTATAAATACTTTGAACTAATATTGTCCATGTATAAAAAGGGAGCGATTCTAATTTTAATTGTTTTAATGAGTGCATTCGTTCTTGCACAGAGCAATTCTTCAATCACAAATAGTTCTCCATCAAGTTCAGGAACAACAAGTTCAGTAAATACGAACGTAATAGACAAAGCATATCAATGTCTTCAAGCACAAATTAATAACAGGGATTCAAATTCTCTCTCACTGCAGGAATTGGTTTTCGGAGTTCTCGCATTAGGAGGCAGTAATTCAAATTTAGTTTCAAAAATTGATAGTAAAATTGTTGAAGGAAATCATTGGGCAGAATCTACAAGTCCAATAAAAGATACAGCTCAAGTTCTATTGGCTTATAAAAGAATTTCTAAAAACACAGACTCTATACGCTCTTGGTTAGACTCAAACAGGAAAACCGCAACTGATTTGACATGGTATCTTGAGATAGATATTGAGAATCAGCTTTCTTCTCAATGCACGGTAAAAAAAGGCACAGATTCGCAAACGATAACTGTCCACGAAGATATGACTCTTTCAGGAGCACCGAGTGCTTGTTTAACCATAGCTCATCAAGGATTTTGGTTAAAAGTAAGTAATTCGTGTATAGATCAGAATTTCACAATCACTTGTGATCACGATTTCACGACTTCAACATTATATCAACGAACTGGTTCAGAAACATTTTTTGTTACTCCAACAGCACATTCTGCTACTTTAGGAGGACAGACTCAAGAGTCATTCAATTCCAATTGTTTTTCAGCATCTTCATCAGGATGTGATTACGAAGGAACTTTATGGGCAGCTGTTGCATTAGACACTTTGAACAAAGACACAAGTGATTATTTGCCTTATTTACTTGCTTTGAGCGAGGCTAATCAAAAATATCTTCCAAGTGCGTTTCTATATATTTTAACAAACGGGCAGGAACAGTATTCAGAGTTAACTCAATTACAACAGCAGAGTAAATATTGGCAAGCTCCAAACACAGTAAATAACCGATTTTATGATTCCGCATTAGCTCTTTTGGCATTAAAGAGTTCAAACTCTGCAGAATTTTCAAACTCAAGAACTTATTTTGAAAGTGTAACTTCACCAGATGGTTGTTGGAATGAAAATAATATAAGAGACACAGGGTTTTTGCTTTATGCTGGATGGCCAAGAACAGTTTCTTCAGGAACAGGTCAACAGTCCAATGATTGTGGCTCCCAGAGTTATTCGTGTGTTCCAGTACCAATTTGTGACGAAATCGGTGGAGAAATTTATGCGCAGTACGATTGTTCCACAGGTGTATGCTGTTCAAAATCACCAATCAAACAATCTTGCCAAGAACAAGGTGGTCAGCTTTGTGGAGCAGATGAGTCCTGTTCGGGATCTTCAGCTCAGTCTTCAGAAGGCACATGTTGTTTAGCTACTTGTGAACCTGCTTCACAGCAAACTGCATGCGAGATTAGTGGAGGTATTTGTTCTTCTTCATGCTCAGACCAGACAAATCAAATCGGAGAATCTTGCGAAGATACAAGTCAAGTTTGCTGTAAGGCTAATCAAGTTTCTAAAAGTGGAACTAATTGGGTTCTATGGATAATTTTATTAATTATTCTAATAGCCCTCGCTGTAGTCGGAATAAAGTTTAAAGATAAAATAAGGTTAATGTTATATAAGAAATCTCAATCACCTCCAAGTTCTTATAAACCCGGATTCCCTCCTGGCGGAAGACCTCCATTTCCTCCAGCAAGTGGTGCGATACCATTTAAACCACAGCAAAGGATGATATCTCCTCAAGGTTCATTGCCTGCGGTAGTAAATAAACCTCGACAAACTCCTGAAGACAAAGAAATAGAAGAAACAATGCGCAAGTTGAAGGATATGGGCAAATAGTTATTTTCTTTTTCCGATTTTTGAATTAATTTCTTTTGCGTTTTCTGCTATTATCTTCAAATTTTTGCTGTCTTTCATACCAATAATCTCCCGGATTATTTTAATAAAGATATATACAAATGTAGATAGTAAAACATAAGTTCCAATAGTCAAAAATAAGTTCAATTTTTGAATGATTTCTGGAGGCATTGACTCAATGAACGCCGAAGCAATTTCTTTAACATCAATATAAGACGAGACTTCTTTAGTACCATTTTTTGTGAAATCGTTAGTAAAGTCCATGTCAGGTGAAAAGTTAGGTAATGATAAAAAATTAAATTTCATATAAATCTATAATAGAAATCACTTATTAATCTTACTAATGTTTATATAATAAAAAATATACCTATTAAAATGAGGTGGATGATAATTTTGGTGTTAGCTTTGTTAATTCCATTAACTTCTGCGATAACTACTGATTTAAAATCAGAATATCTTCCTGGAGAAACAATAATCATAAAGATTTCAGGCAACATTCTCCAACCAATAAGTCCATCAGCCGTGGTCTTCAAGAGAAATCATGTCGCAATAGCAGTTTCATATGATATAAAAAGAATAGGCCAAGATTACTATCTTTATGCGCAAGCTCCAACGACAAATAACAATTATACTCTTTTCATAAATAATATAGAAACTACTCTCAATGGTATACAGGCAACCACAGACTTCAATCAATCTTTTAAGGTTGCAGGAAATATGACTGATTATTCAATAAGCCCCGGAATAGCAATAGTCCTGGGAAGTTCATTATCTTTCACAATAAATTTAAACAGAGATCAACCCTTAACAATCAATTATAATTTTCCTCAAGAAAATTCAATCACATTAAATCCAGGTTCTAACACTTTAGTCTTACAATTATCTTCCGTGAACAATGGAACTTACTTTGCACAAATAGGAAAATATTCAGTCCCTATACAGATAATAAGGCCATTTGTAATAAATAACTCTGGCACAAAGATTCTATTAATTTCTCCTCAAAAAATTAATAGGACTATTTTAGAGGGAAATAATTTTTCTTTTAATCTAACATTAACAAATAATGGAACTGCAATATTAAATGAGATAAAATTAAATTTCACAAATCAAGATATTTTGTTTTCACAGGAAGAAATATCTTCGTTACAACCTTCAGAATCTTCAATAATCACTGCTTCAATTTCAAAGTATTCTGGCTCGCCCATAGAAGGAGAAATAATCTCTTTTGATGATGAGGGGCAATTAGCAAATATTTCTTTAAGAATAGCTTTCACTAAAAATTTAACAGAGACAATTCCTTCGGGAGATGATTCTATTTCTCAATATTATTGTTCAGAATTGCAAGGAAAATTTTGTACCAGCAATGAAATATGCGGAGGAGAACAAGTTCAGACATTAGATGGTTTATGTTGCAAGGGTAAATGTGCAATAAAAGAAACATCTAGTTCAGGATGGGTAGGTTATTTAGTTATAGGTATAATCATAATCGTCCTGGTAATTGTATTTATACGCTACAAAAAATCCGGAATTCAGCCTCTAATGAAATCCTCACCGATAAATCCTTTATCTAAAAAAGTTTAATTTTTCTTCTTTGATTTTTTATTTTTCTTCGTTTCCTTTTTTTCGTTGTTTGAATCTTGATTATTTTTAACTTGTTGAACTGGCTTAAAAACTTCTTCTATTTTTCCACCATTCCTCAAATATTCTAGTTTATTTATTAAAATTTCTCTTTCCCCCATTAACTTTTTAGCGAGAGCGTCATAATTATGAAGTTTTCCAACAATAAAATTAGCCAGCTCATTCAACTCAAAAGTATTGAACTGGAAATTCTCTGGAGAGAATACTTCAACATGAGCCGGCATATAAGTCATAACAGCATTAAGAAAACGTCCCATGCTGTCAAACTCCATTTCAATATCTGCAAATGATGTCCAAAGATTATCAGTTTCTTCTACTTGTTTGGGTTTATGAATCTCTTTAGTTAATATCTTGATTCCTTTTTCCTGACCCATTCTGACAACTAAATCATTTAATGCATTGATTAGATGTTCAGCAGGTCTTCCCATAATCTCAAGAATAAATTTCGCTTTTAACAATCCCATAAATCTAAGTCAGTATCGTGTATTTTAAACTTATCTCTAACAATATATTTAAGCTCAAAATCTCTCTAAATTTTATGAATTCAAAACTATTTATATTTCTGATAGTTATTCTTTCAGGAGTAATCCTATCTTTTTGGTATTTTAATAGCTCAAAAGAAAGAGATTTATCTCCTCAAAACTTAAACTCTAATGAATGCAAATCAATAATTTACAACGGAGAAGATAGGATAGATTTGCTTTTTATATCCTCTGAACAAGACGCATCAGCATATTCCGAATTAATGTTTAACACAGAGCCATACAAAACTTACAAAAATTATTTCAATATTTATAGACTTGAAGGAAACCCAGAGTGCGATTCTTACAAAGGAATAGCCATTCTTTGTAACACGAAAGAAGTCAAAGAATTAGAAAAGAGCTGCCCCCATGATTATACGATAGTTGTCAAAGATGAGCCACAGAATATTAGAAGTTCAGCTTACGCAAACAGATTGAGTTTAAACAGAAATGTCGAATCTTCAGTTTTCATACATGAGTTAGGTCATTTGTTCAATCTTGCAGAGGAATATTTATCAAATTCTCCTCCTCCAAGAGGCTCAAAGAATTGTCAGACATCATGTGACAAGTTCGGAGAATTAGCAGACTCTTGTTCTGCAGAATGTTCTCAAACCAGTTTATATCGTTCAATTGTGAACGGAGTGATGCGCTCTCTTCTAACTACAAATTATGGAAAATTCAATACAGAATTAATTTCTAAAGCTCTTGAAAAACAAAAACCTTCTGACTCAACAATCACTGGAAATCAAATATCGGAGCCCTCGTCATGTAATAAAGGATATTTCACAGAAATTAAAGTAACTAAAGAAGGAGATTCCATTAATGCAGAGCCTACAAACGAATTAATTCAAGGTTGTACACCAGATAAATCATTTTTAGATAAAACTCAAGATGTTACATGTTTCAACGAAATATGTTACAATCTAAATATATTCACCGACACTCAAACTAAAAAAGAAGAAATTCTCTCGGGAGAAACTTTTGAGCCACCACAAATATCAATTATTCCAGTCCCATTAATCAGCGAAGAGATTATCGTATCACAAAATGGGCAACCAATAACAACAATCCCAACATCACAAACAGGAGCAACAGCATGTTTAATATGAACAAAAAAGGAGTTTCAGAAGTAGTGCAAGTCGTGTTAATAATGGCTTTGAGTATATTAGCTATAGCAACCGTTTCAAAGTATGTTTTAACACTTTCAGGAAATTTAGAAAGTCAACTTTCTCCAACAGTAGATTGTCTTACAATGAAGAGTAAAGTTGTAAGTGCTTGTTATAATCAAAATAATAAAATAGAATTAAAAGTTGTAACTAAGGATGAAGAAAATCCATCTTTAAAAATATCAACTGGCGAAGATGTTTTTATATGCAATGCAAACTCCTGTTCAACATGTCAATTGTCTGAAGGCACAAAAACAATATATCTTAATCCCTCAAATTCACCAATCAATTTAGAAGGTCTAACCTATCAATTCGGTTCTTGTTCTTCTCAAACAATAGGAGTTACAGCTTGCGTAACGCCATAAGTATAACTAGCAAAACACACAAACCAACAAAAGCATAAATTATTCCAATTCTAACCCTATAAGCTGGAGTAATTTCTTCTCCGATTTCATTTTTTTCGGAAGAAAGTATTATTTTTCCATTTTTAATCGGAGTTTCAGAAATATTTTTTAATTCAACAATTTGTGTTTTTTCAGGTGTCTTATTTTTAGAATCATTTACAATTTTTTTGTCTTTATTCGTATTTTTTTCAGATTTATTATTTTCTTCATTAACAGAATTAGAATTTTCAGTTAGAGAAATTTGTTGACAGACATCACTTGGAGTTCCATTAGTCACTCTTAATTTAACGCATAATTCAGGATTTTCAGCATTCTCAATTATTTTCAGAGTAAAATCTTTCACAGAAGGATAAACTCCAATTAAATAATAATGGGGGCTTTTCCAAGTATTATCTCTGTAAATTTGAGATATATAATTTGTTTTGCTTCCAGAATAAGCAAAAGCTTTAACATCATAAGTTCCAGTTTCAGTTGTGTCAATATGAACTATAAATTCCTCGCCAATTTCAACTTCTTGAGGCGCATCAATAGTAAATTCTATAGCTTTAACATTAGTAATGCTCATAATAGGCAAGAAAACCAGCAGAATCCCTAACAAAAACCGAGTCGCCATCGTCGTTCCAGACATTTTCTCTTTTCCAAAACAATGCCGTTTCATTTTCTTGTCCATTAGATGAATACAATCTGATTTTTCCAGAGAAATCTTTCTTAAAGACATAAGTTTTTGTGCTTTCATCTTTAATGTTCCAGTTTTTGAAATCTGCATCGCACGAATCAATTATATCAACATATTCGTCATATTTATTAATTTCTAAATCAATACAATTAGAATATCTTGAAATTTCCCATATTCCTATTTTTTTAGCTCTAGCTTCAGCTTCAGCATCTGAAAAAATATCTATTTCATCATCATAAACCATGAAACCATGCGCCATTCCGAGTTTAACAATTTCAAGATTCAAATATTCATTTCCGAAAAATAACTTTCCAAGAGTTCTAGAATATTTGTCAATTCCTTTCTTCTCCAAGTAAATTTCTTTATTAATAAAATTAGATAGATAATCTTTGGCAAGGCCAGAGTAAGAAAATTTTTTTTCAGGCGTATTTATATTAGCGAGTCTTATTTTTCTTCCATCAGTTGTTTCAATAGTATCTCCGTCAAGGACTCTTTCTATAGTAATTTTTTCAAGAGTATTTTCATATGATTTGAAGAAAAAATAGTTTCCAGCAACTAAAAAAGTGATTAAGAGAGAGATTATCAATGCAGGGATTCTATCCAACCTGCACCCCAATAAATGAAGCTCTTGACCCTACGCTAATATTTATTTTTTCAGAGATTCCCGCATTCAGTTCAAGAACATACAAAGCAGAAGATTCAGGGTTAATTGGGATAGTATTATGAGGTTCCGCATTTTTCTTTATAAAAACTATTTCTTTATCAGAGTTCAACCATATAATGTCTAAGGGTAGAATCGTATTTTTCATCCAGAAAGGATAGACTCCATCATTATCAAACATAAATAGCATACCTCTGTCTTCATCCATACTTTCTCTAAACATCAAACCTTGAGTTCTTTCATTTTCTTCATCTACTATTTCAACATAAAAACAGTCATCCTCGAAGCAAACCTTTGGCGTTGGGTCAACATTATTTAAATAAAAAAAGGTAATCCAGATAGTCAAAAACAAAATAAATAGAAATATTAATTTAGAAAATTTCCTATTTTTTAGCGCACTCTTTATTTTTTTTAACATCCTTAATTATTAACTAATTAGGATTTATAATTTCTATGTTCTTACAAAACAATATTAATTTCTAAATGCAACCCCATAAATAAATAATTTTTTAACAATAAAGTTTATATAACTCCAACTCAAAACATAAAAGAGGTAGCATGAAAATAATTCTTTATGGAACGTCGCATTGTCCTTGGTGTCACAAGGCTCGTGAATTTTTACAGGAAAATAAAATCAAATTTAGCGACATTAATGTAGAAGAAGACGAAAAAGCAAAGAAAGAAATGATAAAAAAATCAGGTCAGTTGGGAGTTCCAGTAATAGACATCGACGGAAACATCATCATTGGTTTTGATGAAAAAGCGATTAAAAAATATCTCAAGTTAAAATGAAAAATTCAGAATATGATTTTATAATAGTTGGTGCAGGTGGAGCAGGTTTAGCTGCCACAATGTATGGAGCGCGTCTCGGTTTGAAAACTCTATGTTTAGGAGCGTCACACGGAACCGAAATGCCTCTTGGAGGAGTAATCACAACAACAAATGTCGTTGAAAATTATCCAGGATTTATTAGTCTTTCAGGTGCGGAATTAGCCGACAAGATAAAAACACATGCACAGTCGTATGATTTAGCTACAATAAAAGAAGAAAAAGTTGATAGTGTCAAACAAAAAAACAAATTATTTGAAGTAAAAACATCTGAATCAACATACGTTGGGAAAACAATTCTTTTTGCGACAGGTACAAAATGGCGCAAGTTAGATGTTCCAGGTTCTAAAGAATATGAGAATAAAGGCGTCGCTTATTGTGCTTTATGTGATGCACCATTATTTAAAAATAAATTTGTCGGGGTTATTGGTGGCTCCGATTCAGCAATAAAAGACGCACTCGTTCTTGCAGAACATGCAAAAAAAGTATTTATAATTTACAGGGGTGAAAAAATAAGGCCAGAACCAATAAATTATGAACGAGTTACGGCAAACAAAAAAATAGAAATCATAAACAATACTAACGTTATAGAAATAAGAGGTAAGCAGTTTGTAGAGAAAGTTATTTTAGATAAGGCATACCACGGAAGTAAGGAATTAGAGCTACAAGGAGTTTTCGTAGCAATAGGACACATAGCAATATCAGATTTAGCAAAATCCTTAGACGTGAAAACAAATGAAAAAGGCGAAATCATTCTTAACCATAAAACTTCAGAAACAAATCTTCAAGGAGTCTTTGCGGCAGGAGACGTTACAGACAAACCGTTTAAACAGCTTATAACTGGCGTAGCAGATGGTTGCACAGCGGCTTTTTCAGCTTACGAATACATCTCACGAAACAAGTTTTAAGACATAAAATTCTCTTCTTTATTTTCTTCAAAGACTTCAATTTATAAAATTGAATGTATCCGAAAATTCTGAATTTTCGAAGAACTGCCCAAATTTCTTTGCAGTTAGTCTAATATTTTCTAAATTAACTACCCAATTTTTTCCAGAGTCTTCAAGTTGTTCAGGTTTCAAAAACAGCCAACCCTCACGGTTAAATCTAACAGCAACAACAGGTATCAAACCCATAACACTTGTAAATTGTATAAAGTCATCAATCTGTTGTTTAGTTATGTATATTCGAGGTTGTTTGCTTGATTTTGCTTCAACAGCATAAGCTTTACCATATCTTCCAGCAATCAAATCACAAAAAGTATTTTCATTAACTCCACTTCCCGCAACTCTCGCAGCTCTCCATTGGTTATCTGTAAACAACTGTAACAACTCTCTTTCTGCACGTGACCCCTTAGCCTTGTTAGACATATAATTAAAAAAAACAAGGACTATTTAATCCCTGCGAAAATAAAAAAATAAAAAAAATAAAAAACTTATTTATTCAGAGTTGCCTCCAAAAATCCTGAAAAACTTCTTCCAGAAACCTTTGTTTTTCTGACGATTTGAATCATCAAAAGAGTCATCTGAAGAGTCGTCTGAATTTGAATCATCAAAAGAGTCATCGGAATCATCAGATGATCTACCTTCAGGTCCACGAACATCTCTAGGAATACTTACAGGGGAAGAATCCACTTTCATTTCATTAATGGTTATTTTACCATCAAGAACTTGTCCATCTTTAAGAGTCGCTTTCAACGAACCAACCCAAGCATTATCATTATATTTGACTTCAGCACGTAAGACAGCAGAGATTTTATCTTCATCAGAAGGATCTTCTCTCCCATCTACTATACGATCCTCAGCTTTAAGTTTTCCTTCATAAACTCTGACACTATTCAATTCACTCAAAAGCTTAAGTTCCATATTTCCTCGAACATTCTCGCCTTTAACAACCGCATTCATTTTCTTAGTATCAGATTTTTCACTCGCGAATTTGAAAAACCAATTTCCAAATTCTAAATTTCCAGAGTATAGGAATTTAGTTTGTCCTTGAGAAACTTTGATTTTATCTTTATTAACGCTCTTTTCACGAGTCATTAATTGCACTTTAGCAGATAAAGATTCTTTTTCAGTATCTGTATTTTTAATAGTAATTGTTCCATCCCATCTCGAAATTCCGCCAGTATATGTCTTGACTTTTTCAAGAATCATATCACCTCGTTCTAGATCATTTTTAGATCCTACTAATGAATAAACAATACGACTGGCACTTCTTTCAGTAGTCATTATCTTGAAAGGACTTCCACCAATATGGACTTTGCCACGTACAGAACTACGCACCTGATTTCCACTATCACTCGTTCCTTCTTTTCTGACAACAATCATGCCCAAAACATCCGCACTTCCGTCGTCTGACTCGTACCATCCAGTAGAGTATTCAATTACAGAATAAGCAGAAACAAGAATGTCTGTTGCTTGTTGTTGTAAGTATTCTCCAGCTGAACGTTCAGATTCAGAGACATCATCTTCATTAATTTCCGGAATCAAATCATCATCATTTATTCCAAAGTCATCGGATGAGCCACTGACAGCAAACACTCCTCCAAATGTTCCTAACACCAGAATCAAAGCCACAATTAAAATTGTTAATTTCATATTTATACCTCCTTTCATTTTTATAATCATAAAAATTCTACATATAACATATTTAATAAGGTAACTATAACTTCAATCGCAATGGAACACGCTCATAATTTAGACATAGAATCAATAAAATCTAAAAAGTCAATAAAAGAATTATTGGAATTCGGAATAATAAATATAGACAAACCTTCTGGACCAACAAGTTTCTGGACGTCTCAATATGTAAAAAGAGCACTCAAATTAAGTAAAACATCTCATTTAGGAACATTAGACCCTATGGTTACAGGAGTTTTGCCAGTTGCTTTAGGAAGAGCCTGTCGTTTAAACGAATACTTAATGCATAGAGATAAGACATATGTTGGAATAATGAGATTACATAAAGAAATTTCAAAAGAAACATTAGAAAAAGAATTATCTCAATTCATAGGAAAAATAATGCAATTGCCTCCTGTAAAAAGCAGAGTTAAAAGAGAAATAAGAGAACGCGAAGTAAAGACTTTCAAAATTTTAGAAATCGACGGCAAAGACGTTTTATTTGAGTCGCGAGTTCAAGCAGGAACATATATTCGGAAATTATGTAGTGATTTAGGTGAAAAAATAGGTGGTGCACACATGCTCGAACTTCGCAGAACTCAAGCAGGATTATTTTCTGAAATAGACAAACTATATCCTTCAATAAATCTTTATGAATTTGATAAGATAATTGAAGAATATTCCAAAGGAAATGAATCACCTTTAAGAAAAATTATAATTCCAGGAGAAGTTGTCTCACAATTAATTCCAGTAATACAAATAAGAAAAGACGTTGTCAAAAAAGCATTAACTGGTTCCCCCATATTCCAATCATTCATAGAAGGAAAATCTTCTGATTTAGAGGAAGGGGAAAAAGTTTGCGTTTTTCAAGACACAAGATTTATAGGTTGTTATAAATTCATAGGCAAAGGAGATTTGGTTGCAAAACCAGAATTCGTACTTAACTGATGAGAGAATTCATATATTATAGCAGAACGGCACCGACGGCAGGACACTATATCAAAGAAGACTTACAAGAGTCAGGCAGAATAGACATAGCCGTTCATACAGTCATAGCTGCTTTCTTTTTAAGTCATAAAATTAGAACAGATGTAAAGTTACATATGCTATTCGCAGGCCCACCAGACCCTGTAAAACACCTAGAACTTTTTCCAAAAACCGAAGGTAAAACAGGAGTTGACAAAATCTACTTGGGAAAAAAAGATGTTTCTGGGATATTGAGAAAAATGTTATTTAAATATAAACCGGGAATTAAAAACGAAGTTTTTCCAGGATACTGGATTGAAAAGAAAAATTTTATGCAGTTAGTTGATGAAATAAATAAAGACGGAAAAAAATTATTTATTCTTGACCCAGACGGAGAAGACATAAGAAATGTGGAGATTCCAGACAATCCTGTTTTTATACTCGGAGACCACAAAGGACTTCCAGCAAAAGAATACAAGCGACTTGCAAAAATATGTACTCCTGTCACAATAGGCCCAAAGACATATTTTGCATCACAGACGATAGCAATAGTTCAAAACGAATTGGATAGGCGAGGAATATAACGCAAGAGTATACTAATCCAAGAACAATAATCATTAAAAAGCCAAGGCTTCAAAAATAAATATGGTCAAAGGAGTAGCTGTAAAATTTAGTTCTTATACAGAAACAATTCCTAAGATTCTAAAACTCATTAAACTTGATTCAGAATTAAAGAAACACGAGAGAATAGTTCTAAAGGTAAATCTTTTATCTGGAGATTCATCTCGTTCAACAAAAACAGAATTTTTAGAACCAATAATTCAATTTTGCGTATCAAACAAAAATCCTGGGAGTGAGGTCTTGATAGCGGAAGGGTGTGATGGAGAGGAAACAATGGATTTATTTGAAATGAATGGATATTCAAAACTTGCAGAAAAATATGGGCTGGGATTAATAGACTTAAACCAATCAAATACAGTAGAAGTACAAAATCCAGAGTTTCTAAGGTTCGAGTCAATCCATTATCCTGAATTACTTCTAAATAGTTTTATTATAACTGTTACCCCTCTTGCTTTGGATGAAGATTTAACAGTATCTTCTTCAATGGATTCAATGATAGGAGCGTTTCCTTCTAGCAAGTATAGAGGATTTTTCTCCAGAAATAAAAACAAACTTAATAATTATCCTGCGAAATATCAAGTTCACGATATATTGAAATGTAAGATGCCTGATTTGGCTTTGATAGATGCATCAGAAAAAGGATTGTTTATTGCAGGCAAACCTTTGGACATGGACAAACAAGCTGTCAAAGTTTTAGGATTTGATTGGAACAGAATACCTCATATAAGGCTCATAGATGAAAGTTTTTCCCCTATAAAAAAAGAAGAAACAGTTGATAATCTTATAGGCGCAACGCCCGATAAAAAATAAAACAAATAATTTTATTAACTATCAAAAAATAAGATTAACATGAAAAAGAGTATTAGATTAACAATTAATGGTTCAATTCAACCAGTTTTTTTTAACAGATTCATAAAGGAAAATGCAGATAAGCTCGGTCTTAAAGGATATGTGCGAAACGCAGGAGATGGTAAAGCAGAGATATTTTTAGAAGGAAATTCTGATTCTGTTGATACAATGGTACCACTATGTAAAAAAGGTCCACAACACTCAATGATTAGAAACACACAGGAAAAAGAAGAAAAATTTCAAGACTTCAAAGAATTTAAGGTAATGAACTTCTAGTCTCCTTCTTCATCACTATCTTTTTCTGAATCTTCATCTTCATCATCAAATTCATCTTTGTCTTCTTCAATATATCTCTCCATATTCTTTTGAAATATCTAAAATATTTAAATTTTCTTATCATCTATCATAATATTCCAAGAACAAAACGAATATAAACCAAAATAAACAATATTCTTCATGGGACGAGAAGAATTAATCATTCAGGAACGTTTGAAAAAACTACAGGCATTAAGAACTGCAAAAATAGACCCTTATCCTCAAGTCTTTGAAGTAGAGGACTATTCAGAAGATTTGAAAGAAACGCATAAATCTTTGAAGAATGGCGGGAAGTCAAAAAAGAAAGTAATTATAGCTGGTAGATTAATGAGCATACGAGATTTTGGAAAAATCGCCTTTGGTGTAGTTCAAGATAAAAAAGGGACTATTCAGATAGCTCTCCAATCTGGAGAAACTCCTTCTGAAACGCAAGAATTCTTCAAAAAATATTTAGATTCCGGGGACATAATCGGTGTTGAAGGAACAATATGGAGAACTGAAAGAGGAGAGTTATCAGTCTTAGCGAAAAATATAACTTTGCTTACAAAATCTATTTTACCTTTACCAGAAAAATGGCACGGGCTACAAGATAAAGAAGAACGTTATAGAAAAAGATATGTGGATTTAATGATAGATTCTAATGTAAAAAAAGTATTTATTACGAGAGAAAAATTAATTAATTGTGTTCGCTCACTTTTAAGAGAAAAAGAGTTCGTCGAGGTAGAGACTCCAACATTACAGACATTGTATGGAGGAGCTTCAGCAGCGCCATTCAAAACACACTTAAACGCTTTAGATATTGATTTGTATTTATCAATTTCTCCAGAGTTATATCTTAAAAGATTAGTAGTTGGAGGAATAGACAGAGTTTTCACAATATGCAAGAATTTTAGAAATGAAGGAATAGACTATCAACATAATCCTGAATTTACAATGTTAGAATATTATGCCGCTTACAAAGATTATGAGTTCCATATGGAATTTACAGAAGAATTATTCAATCGTCTTCGTAAGGAATTGAAATTAGGTGATTCAATAGAATATCGTGGTAAAAAAATATCTCTAAAAACACCTTTCAAAAGAATTACATTTAGAGAATTAATTCTAAAAGAGTCAGGAATTGATATAGACATAACAAATGATTTTAATAAACTAAAAAAAGTTATTACTGATAAAAAAATCAAAGACATAAATTTATCTGAATGCCATCATTACGGAGCTCTACTCGATGAATTATACAAAAGAGTTGCACGGCCAAATATTGTTCAGCCAACTTTCCTTACACACTATCCTGTTGAAATGATTGCACTTGCAAAAAGAAATAATAAAGACCCTACAAAAATAAATTCAGTCCAGCTTATAATCGATGGAGCAGAAGTCTGTAAAGCTTACGACGAACTAAACGATCCTCTTGACCAAGAAGCTCGTCTAAAAGAACAACAAGAACTTTTGGTAGGTGGAGATAAATCTGCAATGCCCTTAGACGAAGATTTTATCGCTGCTCTCAAATATGGTATGCCTCCAACAGCAGGTTACGGTATGGGAATAGATAGAATCACAATGATATTGACAGGCCAAGAATCTATAAGAGATGTTATTCTTTTTCCATTTATGCGTCCAGAGAAAAATGAGGCAAAAAAGTAATGTCTGAAGAAATAGATCTCATTATCAAAAGCAAAATAAAATCAGCATGTCCAGATATGTCGGTCTCTGGTGAAGTTCCAGACGCACTTAATAAAAAAGTAAAACAAATCTTAGACGAAGCAGTTCAAAGAGCAAAAGCAAACGGTAGAAGAACATTACAAGCAAGAGATCTTTAAAATTATTCTAAATTTTAATTAAAACTTAATTAGAAGCAATTGTTCTTCTTCTTTGAATTGGCGCCTTCTTATTGGCCATATTGTCCTTAGCAACATGGTGCTGTTCTTTAACTTTTTGTTCAGCGAGTTTTTCATTAGCAATAGCAGTTGCCTGTTCTTTTTCAGATTCTACTTTTTTATCTTCTTCAGTTTTAACTTCTTCTTTTTTCTCTGAAACAACAACTTTTTTATCAGACTTAGAATGTCTGCGTGCGTGTCTTTCACGAGCAAATTTAACTCTTTCAGGGTCTTGAACAAAAGTGACTCTAACAATTTCTCCAGTCTTTATTGCCTTAACTTTGACTCTTGCAGGAGCGTTTCTACTACCTCTATGCCACACCTCATTATTCAAATAGAAATCAAGTTTAACCAAATCTAAATCTCTATTGGTAACTTTCATATGTTTCGCAATAAATTCCTTTATTGCCTTAATGCTTTTAGCAGTTCTTTTATATCCAGATACTTTAGTCCATTCCTTTCTAAGAGGAATAACATATTCTCTTTCAATTGAATGTTCTTTCGCGTGTATAGTTTTTGTTTCAGCCATGTTTATCCTAAGTGTTTCTTGCCTGTTCTTCTAGGTTTAACTTTTATCTTTGACCTTCTCCAGTTTCTGCGCACAGCAGTTATAGCCGAAGGATGAACTCTTTTTCCTTTTCCAAATTTTCTCACAACAGCCCATACAGGAGCCCATTTTGTTCTCCTCATATGTCCTGCCAAAACTATTTTTTTATGATTACTTGCAGTCACTTTAAGCTCTCCAATAATTTCTTTCCATCTTCGGTAAGCATTCTTCCTTTTCCCTTTCCAGTTGCCTTCGTTAATAGTCCAGCTTTTTCAGATTGTTGTAATAAAACTCTGATAATTTTTCCACTTGCAGGAGCAAAATGGGCAGGTTGTTTTCCTCTATCTTTTCTATTTCCATATCTCGTTCTAAGTCTTTGAACTCCTACACTTCCTCTAAGATAAATTTGTCTTAAAATACTTGCAGCTCTCAAGTACCAAAAATCAACTTGTTCAATAGGTCTTTGTTTGCCATGTCCACTCTTAACAAAAATAAGCCATTCAGGTTGTTGAAATTCCTCGTGTTTCTTTAAAGCTTCAGCTAATTTAATGTTGAATGTTTGAGCATCTAAAGTTTGTAATGTTTGCATGATGACTACTAAAAAAGATGGTTTATAAAACTTGCTTCGTGAGAGAGTGTTAAGTTTTAGTGGCTTGAATACTCGGGGCAATATTATGAAATATTCACTTCTTGGTTCTATTCCAAGCGTGTTTTCCAGCAAATTTCTTTTTAGCAGGAGCCTTTTTCATAATAGTTCTTTTCATTAATATAATCGTGAACCCAATAACTCTATAGTTATATCTATCTGGCAATCCAGCGATAATTTCTTCAGCTACTTTATCCATTTCTGCTCTGTTTTCAGTAGCACTTTTCAGTAACTGAACTTTAATCGTCTTACGAGTCTTAAAAACAAGAGCCAGATGCTCTATGAACTCTTTAGTCAGTCCGTTTTTCCCTATATGCAATGATAATGTTTCAACCATTTTTTTTAAAAGAAACTCCTCCAGCAGGTAAGGCAGAAAGTAATTGTTCCTTATTTAAATCATTAAACATATCTTTCTTAATTGATTCGCCTTTATCAACTTTACCAGGATAAACAAGAAAAAGAATATTATTTTTTTCAGCAGTTATTTTAGGAACAGCGCGAATAATTTTTTCTTGAACAATCAAAACCAATTCTAAATTGACAATATTTGTTTGTATTTTTCCAGTCACAGACCAAGTTCCAGATTTCATAGAAGAACTTTTATTTAATTGAGATAAATGAAAAATATCCACACTTGTTTTTTTCAGATTTTGTTTCCAAGCTTTACTAAAACATCCTGTAAAAATAGAGCATTCAGTTATATCAGATTTATCAATTTCTTTTATATCAGAAATTATTGCACAAAAAGGACTTCCTGGAGATTTAGTATGCATAACAAGATAATCATTTTTAGTAGCTTTCAATTCACGTAAAAGCGCATCGTTGCTTTCAGCGTTCTTTCCCCCGACAACAAGCTTACCAGATTTCGTGAAAAACCATTTGTATTTTTTATAATTCATAAAAAAACAACAAAAACTACCCTTTTAATGCTTTGTAGCAAGTATATATTTAAATCAAGAGATTTTTGAGGGTTCATGGAATTTTTTCACCCATTTATGCCAGAAGTTTTAGAGGTATATTGTGGTCCAATGAAATCAGGAAAAACACGAGACCTAATTAACAGAGTTGACCAATTAGACCAGTTACCTCAAAATGCGATGTTTTTCAAACCATCGACTGACACGAGAAATACCGTCGTTCATTCAAGATATTTTAATGGGACAAAAGAAATTCCTTGCAAATTAGTTGATAAAGAAAAACCAGCAGAGATTAGAGATTATTTAGATGGGATAGATGTTGTCGTAATAGATGAAGCACAATTTTTTACAAAAGATTTAGTAGAAGTAGTTGAAGGATTATTAAGAATTAAAAAAAATGTAATTGTTGGAGGATTAGACTTAGATTTTAGAGGAGAACCATTCGGACCAATGCCTTACTTAATGGCGAAGGGGAACATAGTTAGAAAATTAAGAGGAGTATGTGAATATCAAGAAGGCAACAAAGTAAGATGCAATAAATCTTCAACAAGAACCCAAAGATTAATATCTGGGAAGCCAGCAAGATATGACTCTCCTATCGTCGCTGTTGAAGGTGCAGGAGTAGAAACATATGAAACTCGTTGTTTTGAGCACCACTTTGTGCCAAGAAATTAATAGCCTAAATATTATTCAAACAAACTTCTGTATTCTTCTTCAGTCCAGCCAAGTGCTTTTGAAAATGGTCCAATGGTTCTTGCATTTGGTCCTCTCGTGAATTTTCCTTCAATTAATCTGGTTAATGTCCATTTGCCTAATCCCTTTTCGGTGGCAAAATCTTCAACGTTTTCAAATCCCAAATCTTTAATTCTTTGAGCTACTTTATTTCCAGCAATTTCAAAAGTAGAATTTTCAGCAGTTTGTTTTTGTGTTTCATCTATTCTTATTTTGTTTTCAGGCATTCCTGGAACAAATTCTGTATAAACAAAAACAGGAGTTATTTTAGCGCCAGAAAGTGCATCGCTCAATCCAAGGTTTAGTGAATCTTTGATTATATCATTTCTTCCATTTTGTATTTGAAGTCCCATACTAAACATATAATCTGTTTGTTCTGTGCTATTTCGCAAGTTATCTCCACTGACTCTTTTTCTAAATGAATCTAACGCTTCTCCGAGCACTCGTGTAACTTCGCCTCTTCCATTTTGGAGCAATGGGAGCGAGAAATGCATATTTATTCCATTTTCAGCAACATAAACTGGTAATTTCAGAGGATGTATTTTCTCAATTTCTTCGTTATATTTCTTAACAACATTTTCGGCTTCACCCCAGATTCTTTCCGTGATTTCTTTAGCAGCTTGAGGCAGATGGCTAAGAGAGTCAGTACCAGAGGATTTGAGGTAACTATCTCTATTGTCTATAATCGTTTTTGCACTCTTAACGCTTTCTTCGGATCCGTAAAATCGTCTCTTGTCTATTTCATCGGCAACATTTCTAAAAAGTCCATCAATAACTTTTGTTTGTGCTTCGCGATAAACAGTCGTATTCTTGTCTAAAACTTCTTTCGTAGATTCTATCGTCGGATTATTATCAATAATTGAATTTAATCCTGAATAAGCAGACATTGTTAATTCACTTACTTTTTTCTCCAAGTCCTCATTAAGCATTCGCGCTATCTCTGATTCTTCTCTCGCAATTTCAGCATCCTTTTCTGTCTCTTCCAGTTTTTTTTCAAGAGTCCTTTTTTCACTATAATGTCTATTTAGAGTTTCTTCCAAGTTACCCGAGTTATTTTGAATAGGCTGTTGATATTCAATAGAGTCTATTGGAATAGGCGTAATCTCGATATTTTCAGGTTTAGATTTTTTATTTGCAGGCAATCTTCCACTTGTTTGTATGTGCTTCATCAAAGCAGTCATATTTACATCCATTGATCCTCCAGAGAATAATTCAAGAACTCCCTCGAATCTATCAGAAGTCGCGTTAAACTCATTCACTCTTCCTTCTAGTTTATGATTAGAGAGATAAGTCATTATAGACTGTTTAAAAGAATATGCCGTGCCTTTTTCAGTAACATCAGCAGTTATCTTATATCTCACATAAGGTCGTCTTTCCATATTTTCCCATCAAAATTTCGGTTTATAAGTCTTTCTACTGTTATCTCTTCAAAGTAGTTTAAATAATCCTTTCAAATCTCAAAATAAATAAAATTTAATATTTCTAAATCGGTTTCAGATGAGCCCACTTATCCAACGCTTGAGCAAGTTCAGGATTAAACTTCGCATGTTCTTCTAAAGTCTCGCCCTCGTGTATAGCATCAATTGCCTGTCGTGTAGCCATCGCTCCAGCACGAGTTCCTTTAGGATGCCCGTGAATTCCCCCCGAAACAAGCATCACACATTCATCTCCAAAAAGTTTAATCAAATCAGGCACGAGTCCAGGATGTAATCCCCCAGATGTAACTGGAAACGCTCTTTTCAAACCATTCCAATCTTGGTTAAGTCTAACATTCTTAATTTCATTAACTCTATCAGAACGCAGAACATCAGCAATTCCTTTGACTTCATTAGCCGTTCCAACAAGTTTGCCGACGGCAGTTCCAGAGTGTATCTGGTCAACACCAATCATTCTCATTAATTTAGCCAACAAATACATACTTATGCCGTGTTTTGGATTTTTGTCAAATGATGCGTGCATAGCCCTATGGGCGTGAATAGCCATATCATAATCTCCCAAAGTCTCGCGCATAGTCTGCACTGAAGAAAAACCACACGTAACTACATCAATCATCGCATAACGAAAACCATAATCATGTAATAATTTAGCGCGTCTTTCCATTTCATCAGTTTCAGCAGTTATGTTAATGTATGCGTCTTTCTTATCACCCGTAGCATGTTCAGCTTTATCTCTTAACTTAGCAAGTAATTTAACTCGTTTATCAAAATTATTAAATTTAGTAGAAGTCAAGTTCTCATCATCTTTAACAAAATCAAATCCCCCCATCCAAGTTTCATATCCTATATTTGCATGTTCAACATCAGAAAATCCAATCTTCGGTTTAGGAACTGCTCCAAGCAAAGGGCGATTGTAAACATTCATCATTTTTCTAATTCCAGACATTCCATGCCGAGGCCCAGAAAAATGTTTCAAATATTCTTTAGGTAAGTGTATATCAATCAATCTCAAATTATCAAGCGCCTTCATTCCAAATATATTTCCAGCAATCCCACTCAAAAGTTGAGGGCAATTTCCAGGTTCCCATAAATCGAACGGATATGAAACTTTGACAAAATTTCCGTCGCGATGATACGCGTGAGCCATTAATTTTTTCATTCGTGGAGGCATAGTAAAAAGAGTCGTCCAAGTTCCTGTAGAACTTTCAGACGCTATTCTTCCTACTGCTTCATCAGCACTTACGCCTTTCGCAGGTTCAAAATAAAATAAAGCAGTCAATTCATTTTTCGCAGGTTTATACGCCGAATCAACAAAATCAAGATACCACTCTACTTTTTTCACCATATTCAAAATAGGAAGTCTTATTTTATAAATCTATTTTTATTTTAAACATAATCTATTAGACTTAATTTGAGAATTTTAAATATTTTTAAAGAATGCCCGATTTAGTAACTTCAAGTATAAATGAATCTCCATCAGATGCCTCTTCAGCTTCAGCGATTTTCATATCCACATTAACCTTTTGAGTGCATCTTTCAGTTCCTTTTGGAATATCTATTTCTATTAAAGTAAAAGCATTTGAATCAGAAAATCTATCAAATTGGAGCCAAGTATCTAGCATTGTAACGAAAAGTCCTTCTGTCCGTTCTATTCCGAGTTTTGCCAAACAATTTTCATCACTATCCTCAGCAAGAGTAATTTGATATTCTAAAGTTTCTCTTCCAACTTTGTCTCCATCAGGATGTTGAGCTCCAACAGCAACATTAAATCTATTTCCCGGTTTAATTTTAATAGAATCAGCAGAACCAAGTTTAACAACTAAATTTCCTGAATTATCATCAAATAAATCCAAAATCTCGTTCTGAACCTGATCATTCAAAGTATTAACACTCTGAGTAGAACCAGTAAATATGGTTCTGACCATAACGAGCCCAAGAATAAGCATACTCATTCCAATAACAATAACTACAATCGTTCCAATAGAAAGCTCAAGAGCTCCCTTTCTATTGTAATGCGCCATTTCCTAAATTACCCTGTGCAAGAGATCCTTCTTGTATCAATTTCATAACTCCAATAACATATTTGATGTAGATTACTGACCAAATAATTCCTAAAATCAAACCAGTTCCATTCAACCAAAATCCAGCAGTAGACCATGAATTCCGAGAATAACGATCTTGCATTATCGCAAATATCAGCCCAGTTAAAGCAAGTATTGAACCAAAAATAGGGAGAAACACAAAGACTAAAGAAAGTATTCCCAAAACAACACTTACAATTCCACAATTATTTTGAGAATGTTTACTCTCACCAGCATCTTTCATAGCTCTCATAAGAGCAATTCATTTATAAATATTTCGAGAAGATATTTATACATTATAAAATCTATAATCTTATGAAAAACAAAGGAGTTTCTCCAATTATTGCAACAGTTCTGCTTATTACTTTAACAATTATTGCTGGAACAATACTATTAAACTTCGGAAGTGATTATTTGAAACAGTTATCTCCACCTCCAGATTGTTCAGGAGTTAATTTCGACGCAGGAATATATCGAGAGTCAAACGGAAATTTAAATTTAGAAATTTCAAACACTGGAAACGCAAAAATAGAAGCGATTACAATTCAAATAAAAGATGAAAATGAAAATATAGAATTAAAAGAAATTCCAATTTCAGTAGAATCATCAGAGTCCAAAAAACAAACTATAGAATTCACAATATCAGAAAATTCAGAAATTAGAATAATTCCACAAGTTAAAAATACGCAGGATAAATTAGTTCAATGTCCAGATTTTAGTAAACTAATTTTATTAGTTAATATTGGAAATTAAGACATAAAAAGTTTTAAAAGACATGTTTATCTCCGTCTGTAAGAGGGCGGGTAGCTCAGTGGGAGAGCACACGACTGAAGCTCGTGGTGTCGGGGGTTCGATTCCCTCTCCGCCCATTTTCAATTCCGTAGTGAGTCTCCGAGCATGTGAGGAGGTTTGAGCAATAGAGAATGAAATCAATTTCAAAATAAAATGTGAGTCAGACGTAGGCCAGATTCTGTCGAATGTCGCGTCTTTAAACGCAAACCATGCGTGCTGACATCTTTCTTAGCGTGCGGCTAGGGCACTTGCATCGGCGAAGACGCCTACATCTCATTTCTAAGATGCATGAACTTCTGTCGAATTTCCCGTTTCATCAAATCCAACATCTCGTAGCTTCCCACAAGGTTCATCGCTCAATGTTGGCTGTGTCGTTTCTGTTGCGGAGCTCGGCCTCACGACCGTTGCGATTTCTCGCACTCGCCTTATAATATCGATGTCCGGACCTTCCTCACAACAAAAATCATTGCTGATTTTTGTGCCTCAAAATCCTCAGATTTTAAGGGGGAGAGAATTCATTAAAATTCTTGCCAATTGAATGGCACTTCCCGAAGTCAGCTGTCCGACTCACCGAACAAAACAATCCGATTCATTTTTAAGGCTATCGGTCAATAACATATATAAACAATAAACATACAAAAATGTATTATGCCTACAAAAAGAGAGGATTATGAAGATGAAGAATTTTCTGAAACAGCAGAAGAAAAGAAAAGATTTTCTTTAAGTTTATCAACGATAATTTTAGGGATTTTATTTTTAGTCATCTGTGAAATGTTTTTATATGTTCTAAGCACAAAAACAGACAATTCATTCGGTTTATCAGAGATTATTTTTGGAATATTAATTGCCCTATTATTAACCTTATTTTTTTCTTGGATAAAATCTATTATGCAAACAAATAAATATTTAGGAATTATAATTGGAATTACTGGAACAGGATTTACTGTCTATATGTTGACAAGAAAATTTGCAGGACCATATACCACGACATTTATTATTTTAGGAACAATAAGTAGCATAGGATATTTATTAATCAATTTTATGAAATCAAAAATAGAATAATTATTTAGATAACCTATACTCAAATATTCAATATAAATTTTTCTAATAATCTCTAAGAATAAATAAAAATCATTGAAGCACGTACGCAGGATTTTTTACAAAAACAAAATTGTGAGTCCTTATGTCGATCGTTCCTCTCGGAACGTCGATCATCCAAAAAACAAAGAATATTGTTTTTTTGATTTCATAACTTTTTATAAACTAAATTCTGATCTCTGTCTATTAATTAAAATAGACAATTGAGGCTATTAGTAGTTGTACGCTAAACATCTCGTTGCCTTGATGCGTACACGCCAACTCTATCAACGTGGTCTTCTTCCACGGCCTTAGTTGTTTCGTCTTGCGGATGGCTTCGTGCTTAGATGCTTT
>SXGT01570278.1_pt1 | contig 198257 bp, 187 predicted proteins | sample 3176221 | NCBI WGS metagenome assembly SXGT01 (sample SAMN11356862, study PRJNA531348) | freshwater metagenome | isolation source: freshwater sample F1-120 | place: China: Fuxian Lake, Yuxi | collected 2017-12-25 | reverse complement strand
GTGCCGGGCAAGCTGGTCAATCTGGTGGTGTGAGGACCGTGCGCATGCGCCTGCCGCTGATCGTTGCCTTGATGGTGGGTCTGACGGCCTGCGGGTTCCGGCTGGCGGGCGCGCGCCCGCTGCCCGAGGCGCTGCAACGCGTGTCGATCGATGTGATCACGCCATATCGCGTCTCGGAGCCGCCGGTGGAGACGGCGCTGCGCGCGGTGCTGCAGCGGCGCGGCGCGGCGATAGCCGAAGAGGCGAAGCCGGGCATCACGCAGATTCTGCTCAGCGAGCTCGACGAGTCGCGCCAGGTGTTGTCGATCGGCGCTGATGGCAAGGCCATCGAGTTCCGGTTGGTGACGCGCGTGCACTATCAGGTGCGGCGCGACAACGTGGTGCTGGTGCAGCCGGATGTGCTGATCGCCACGCGCGACTACAGCTTCGAGCCGGCGCAGGTGCTCGCCAAAGAGGCGGAGGAAGCGCGACTGCGCGGGTTCATCCAGACCGAGTTGGCGGAGTTGCTGATGCTGCGGCTGGAAGCGCAGCTCTCGCGTGCGCCGCCCGCAGGCGCTACGCCACAGCCGCCGACTGTCGTTCCAGCAGCTGAACCGGGTGAAGCACCGTCACCATGAGACCGCGTCGGCTCAGCCCGGCGGCCAGGTTCAGTGCGCTACCGCCATGAATGACTGATCAGGGGGCTGGCAATTGCCTCAGCAGCCGGGCAGGGACGCCGAAATAGCCATCCTCGAGCCGCGGCGCGCGCAGCCGAATCCATTCGTGGGCAGCATCGGATTCGACCACCTCTACGACTTGATCAATCTCGAAGCCCCGACGTGGAGACAGCACCAGGCAGTGATTGGTAGGCAATACCCCGGGTGGGATCCGGATCGCCTGCAGTCGACGCGCGACCCTCGCCACCATCAGGGATGGCTTTGATAAGTCGAATTTCTCGAGCCAGGGCTCGGGCGGCAGCCACCGCGGCGATCGGCGGCCGCGCTCGCACATACGCGGCAATTCGCGGTCGAGGTGGCCCAGGATCTCCGCCGGCGGCTCATCACGGTCCGTGATCAGCGCGTAGCGACCGATCTCAAGCTTGCCCTTCTTGTAGTCCCCACTTTCCACAGCAGGGACAGTGCACCCTTTGGGCAACGCATTCGCCGCCGCCGCATCGACCAGGAATACCCCGCGCGTCCCGAGCCAGGGAGCCAGCTTCACCTGCGCCATGTCTCCAAGAGTCTGACCGCACGTATGCGTGATCCCAGCGCCGGGGTAGATCGCCGATCCGTCCAATCTGAAGTCAGTGGCCACGTCGGCGGCACGCAGATGCACCACCACCGGGTGCACTCTCGGCGGGGTCCCCCGCACGCGATACTTGGGCCGGTAGAACGCCGTGCTCGCGTCCAAGCGCTCAACGGCTGTCAGGCTCATTCGGTTGCCCAGACGCTGCCGCAGCTCCATGGCTCCTTCTGCCGCCAACCAGCGATCAGCTGTCACCAATCGGCAGTCGCCTCCCTTCAAGAGCGATCGCGCGCACTTTTCCAGGAAGCTGAAAGCGAGGTCGTGGCAGGCATAGCCTGGCAGACGAGCGCGATAGGGCCCAGAGAGCTCTTTCGCGATCTTCGTGTACCGCAGATAGGGAGGGTTGCCGACAATGGACAGGTAGGTCGGCGTGTCGGGCCCGGACAACAGGAAGTCAGCTTGTCGGACGATCCGCATGGCCATGGACTCCGCCTGAGTGAACCCGCCTCGCTCGAGTAGAACCTTGGCGACGCGGCTCCGAGCTTCCTGTGCTGCACGCGGATGCAATTCCCAACCCTGTACCCTACGGCAAAGAACTTCGGCCTCGATGTCCGGTTCCGCCTTGATCAGCGCCCGAATGGCGCCTGCCAAGAACGCGCCGTCTCCACACGAGGGATCGCACAGAGTGCCGCCGTTGGCCGGCCAATCGCTCTCCGACAGGATGGCCTCTACGACAGGCTCTGCGGTGTAGAGCGCCGTTGCTGCGTGCACGGCATCAATGGCGGCATCAATCCCGAACGCCGCAGCGGTGGCGGCACTCATGTCCTGCTCTGACCGCAGATGGCGGTTGCCAGGTTAGTCATGGCTCGCATCCTCGGCTTCTTCATGCTCTGGCGGCTCCGTATCCGGCGGCTTGCTCCAGTTGCAGATCGAACAGCTGTCACCTCCCAGCGATCCGAGATAAACGCCGCACTCCGGACTCTGGCAATAGATGTAGCCGCCGTTCATGCGATCCGCCCGCCGGCTCGAAGACGAACCTGACTCGGATGCGGCGCAGTCTTGCTGGCATCGCCATCATGCTCAGGATCCGAGTAACTGCAGACATTCTCACAATGATTGAGGTGACCCCTCTGGCCGCCTCGGTGAACACTGGCTGCGGACGTCATCATTGCCCATTCCCCGAGGGGGCGCTGAATTCGTTGACGTTCTGCGCCCGTTTTGTGTTCAGCCACTCTACTGGCACGCCCAGTTTCATGGCCCATGCTCGGCACTGGTTGGCGTCAGGCAGCGACCTCTTGCCGTTGGCTACATCCAGGAGATCTTGTTCAACTGCCGCGCGCCGATTCAGACTATCGGCGAACAGGGGGCCGGGGATGTCGGGCTGCGAAGGGCTGGCGAGAGCGCCCGGCGTGATCATGCGATCGCCCTGCAACGCGGGGCGATGGGATTCGAGCCGCGAAACCAGTGACATCGCGATCTCAAAACCATCCTTAGCCACCGCGCCTCGCGATTTCCAGTTCGACCATCTGGCTCGCGAAATCTCGAGCTCATCTGCCACCTGCGTATCCGTCAGGCCGCGCTCGCGCTTCATGCTCAGCAAGCCAAACAGCAACCGCTCGCCGAGCGTGGTCTCGTCAGCGGCCGCAGCATCAATCGTAGGGGCCGGCGCCGCCGCGCCTACAGTCGCCAGCGGCGCAGCCAGGGTCCCCTCAGCGGTATCCGCTAAGGCCAGAATCCAGTCGATCCACTCTTTGCGTTGCCAAAAGCAGGGCTCCTCGTCGCCCTCGACCGCTACCTGGTGGTGCGTGTCGCGGTTGATGGACCGCACCCCGTCAATGAGGTCCCGCAGTGCGGCTTCTTTGGCCTCAACCGCCGGATCTGGCCAGCTGCTCAATCGAATCGAGTAGTGCATGACAGAGGACGCGCTCGCGCCACCGCTGCGGATCGCGTCCATTTTCTGCTGGTCGCTGATGACCCTCGATGCGTCCTCCTCGTGCATCCAGGCGACCCGCTCCCGCGGCGCGTGGGCGCGCGCCGCCAACTTTGCGACATGAGATTCCGGGTCGGGCATCGGCGGGCGCATTGGCAACTTCTCTCAGCAAGATGCGCTAAGCGTAAGCGCTAACGCTTGGGATTGCAAGCAGGGCGCTGGTAGTAATAGCCCACATGCATACGATGAGCTAACATCGTTGCACTTGCCAATTTGCTGAGCATCGCCATTTCCGTCCCCCCGCTCGATGTCCTGAGAGCTGCACGTGGCAGTCAGGTCTGTCAGGTCCCGCCTGTACTGGCGACGCGCGCGCCAGACTTCCGGGCGTTGAACGATCTCGCCCCGGATCCTATCCGAGTGCGGACATCTCTCGGCGGGGTCACTCTGGCCGACATCACGCCGCCCTCGCTACTGCCGGTAGGTTTCTCCCTCCAGCCCGTCTTCTTGTCCACTCGCAGGCCCTTTCCCGGTGGCGAAGCCGTAAAGGGGCACCACCTTCTCACGGTCTCCCAGGCCGACAACGGGGATGCCGGCTCAGTTTTCTTGAACCTCGAGTCGGCCGTAATAACGCCGGGGGCCATGTCGCCCATCATCTTCAGTGTCCGCTCACCAACATCTGATTCGAGGCGGCAATTTGACGCCGCACCGCGTCTATTGGTCTTGAGCTTGCTCAGACGATCGGAGGAAGCGATGTCGCGGGGGGAGACACTGTCGGGGATACATTCAATCCGCAGGGTCAGTTCACTGCCCCCCAGGAATGCCATCAGCAGGCACAACGCGCTGCTGACCTTGGCGGTTGCCTCCATCCAATATCTGGCACAGCTTGACTGCAATGTGCCAAGGGAAGCGGCGATTGAGAACGCTGCCCTGGCACAGCTGGTCAACTTGCTTCGCAGCACGGAGGAGGGCTGGTCCTGCTCGATCGGCGATCTCCCCGGCGGATTTTGCGCAGGCGCCACCGCTCCCCAGGACTGGACGCTACTCGATAATTTCGATCCGCTCGTTTTCCGCCGATTGAATGACAGCGGAGTCCTCCTGAAGCAATCCGACAGCGCTACCGCTGCTCATGCTCTCCTCGACGATGAGCGCTCCGGTCTGAAGCACTGCGAAGAGCCCGCACCATGACAGCGTGGGTTGATGGGGAACTGGAAATTCTGAAGTCTTGGATCCGAGACCGCGAAGCGATCCGGAAAGCCAAGGAAAGCGGGGCCCCCAAGCCTTGGACTGCCGATCCACTTCTCCGAGACTATCGTTGGTGCAATGTCCGACGCATGGACGATCGAGTCAGCCGTGCTTTATTCGAGCATTGGTATTCGCGGAATGGGGATCGCCTTTCCAGTCTCAAACGCGCCCTGTTCGCGCGACTGTTCAACTGGCCCGAGTCTCTCGACGCTATCGTTGACAACCCTGACAACGCGCGGGAGCTGCTCCTGTCCCGCGCTCAGCAGGGGCGCAAGGTCTTCGGCGGCGCATATGTAATTCCTGGAGTTCCCGGCAGGGGCAAGGTCGATTCGATCTGTGACCTTATCGACTACATCGGTTCCCGTGAACGCTTCGTCATGCGGTCCAGCATGCGAGAAACCTGGTTTGAACTCACAAAGTTTGACGGCATCGGCAGCTTCCTCGCCGGTCAAGTGGTTGCTGATCTCGCGCACCTGCCGGACGGCCGCCAGTGGGAAGACGCCGATCGCTGGGCCCCACTGGGCCCCGGAAGCGCGAGAGGGATAAATCGCTTGCGGGGCCTTCCGAAGGATAGATCAGTCCTCCAAGCGGACTTCGATCGTCTGCTGCCCGAGCTGACAGCCGTCTTGCGCCCCCACATCGAGGAGATATGGACCGATCGTCAACTCCAGGCGATGGACATACAGAACTGTCTGTGTGAGTTCGACAAGACTCGGAGGTTGCAGATGAAGGAGGGCAAGGTCCGCGCACGCTACGACGGCAAGCAAGAAGACGCCGGTCTGGATGCTCAGCAGAGGCTCTTCGCATGACCCGGCCACCACTGCCGTCTCAATCAACGCATCTGGAGTAGTCGCATGTTTGACATCCGAGATCTGGACGCCGAGCTTGATCGAGAGTCCCCCCGTCCCGCCACCGTTGCCGAAGCGCTCAAACGCGAGACAGTGGGCTCGCTCAGTGGCTGCCGATCTCTCCCAAAGACGGTCTGGCAGTATCCTGCGTACCTGACGATCGACTTCAAGACGAGTCGCGGCCACTTCTTCCTCAGCCTGGATCACCAGCCCTCCTCTTTACACGCCCTCTCTGAGCGCTCGGTTTTGGCATGCGCGGCGGCCTTCATCCAGTGCAGACGTCGCGCGCCGGCGCCTCCCTCCCACGGTACGCTCGGCGCGAAGCTCAACCAGCGAACCCCCGCACTTTTCGCATCACGCGCGATCGCCGATTGCATCAGCGCCGCCCTGGAAGCAGCGCGCAGGCTCGAGCGCCACAATCCGCTGTCATACCGGTTTTTTGAGCCGACCTGGCGGGCGTCCGCGGCCAGGACGCCCGATTGCCGCGATCGCGAGAGCAGCGCGAGGAGGGCGGCCCTGTTCCTGTACCTGGTGGATCTTGGCGCCCTGGTCAGGCCCGCGGCCCGCGCGGTACAGATGTTCCACGACGGACGAGGCGAAACCAGCCCCAACATTGCCACCGCACGCGCAGCTGCAATGCTGGCCTGCGCCCTGAGCGAAGAGCCCGCCCCAAACGGGGCCGAGCTTCTTCTCTGGCAGACGATCTCGAGTCAGCACCAGTTGGGGCATCCACTCTCAAACGATTCATTGAGGGGGGATATGCCCTCCAAGGCTCGGGATTGGTGGCTGTCAGCGCGACAGGCCGGTGAGTTCCCCCCCAGTGACCTGTTCGCGCGCGTTACCCTGCAACTGGTGTCGTCCAGGGCCACTCAGGTCACCCGCGAATTGCCGGAGCATCTCCGGCCCCTCAGCGCGACCCCAGCATGAACCCCACGCATTCCGCGGCGGTGGAGATCCTAGATCTCCCTCCTGGCACCTCCCCCAGAGTCCAGTCGATGTGGGCGCTGCTTGGCGACGATATCCCGTCTCCGCAGGACGTCAGCCTGGCGCTATCCGCTCTCACGATCGGCGACCTCGCCAGGCCATCACAGAGTGATTTTCAGTCCTATGGGGACGTCGCAGCCTATGGCTGCCTTCATGACAGCGGTCAACTCAACCGCGCCTACAGCCGTGTTCACTTTCTGTTCGCGCCGGTCAACCCCGGGCACTCCGACATGCTGGCGCTCTACTGCGCCTGCATCGGCCATGACCGAGATCTGTATTCCGCAGAGCTCTTCATGCAGCCGCCGGCGCCCAGCGCTACCCCGGTAGAGGTCCGCCGCTTCATGGCCACGGCCGTCTCGGCATTGATAGGGCCGGACTCCCCATGTCTCAGGCCGGGTCTTGTTTATCGCGACATAGGCGTCCGCGCGCGCGGCGACGAGGGAAATGTAACCCGCGCAGCCCATGTGGCCCTGCACTTTGCAGCGATTTCAGAAATCGCCATGCATGCACACGGAACAGCGATGGGGCTGCGGGCGATCGGCGCCCTCAATGGCCGCCCACTCTCATGCAATGTTTTCTCCCCAGGCGCGATAGCGTTAGCGTTTGCGCTCTCGCCGGCGCCGGCGCCAACCGTTGAGATTCCAGCCGAGGCCGAGCTGGAGACCCTTTCCAGACTCATGGCGGAGCGCTACGGCCGCGCCCGGCGGTGGCACAATTGCGTTGGCGTGCCCTCCAACGAACTGCTTGCCGGCATCAGTGCCCAGGGAGCGACTTGGTGGATGAATGGCTCGAATGAGCTCGCCGGCGTGAAAGCGGCAGAGCTTCTGGCATCGTCTCCGCTGGCCAAAGCCATTGCCATTCAAGCCTCATGCCTCACGGACGATCAGATCCGCATGCGAATCCACACCCGCTCGATAACGGCCTTCATCAAAGCTGGGGGCGCCGCTGCGGCCGATGCTTTCGTCATCGAGCACGTATCCAACGGGTACCACACCGAACCGTCAGGGCCGCCCGTCGCTCTCACCTCCGCGATACCTCCCGCGCGAAGCGCGCGATTGAGACGCAAGGGCCCATGAGGATCTTCGGCCGCGCCGTCCGACCATCTGCGGACGCTTTGTTCTCTCGTCTCGGCCTGGAGTGCTCCAGTGCCGCGCCCGACCCGCAAAAGCTCGTCGAGCTGCTCAACCGGGTCAAGGTCGGGCAACTGTGCGCACCAGATAGCGTTCCGGAAGCTCTTGCCCAGATGCCGGCAAGTCTTGCCTACGTATCACGTGGCGCCAGCGCGGAAGGCCAGCGTCAGCGCGCTCACGTGTTGCTCGTCCCCGCGCAGAGGGCGACCGGCCTGTGCATCACTGCAACGACCTGGTCCGGCTACTCGAGCGGCGCAATCGCAGCCGATTGCGTTATCCATGCATCTGACATCGCCGACTCCGCCCTCGACTCTGACGATCAGGCGGAGCAGCACTGCCTGGAATTGGCCATGTTCGGCGTGAGGGGCGCGGGGACCGGCTATTCCCATGTCGGCGCCGGCGCCGGCCTGTTGCTTGTCGACCAGGACCTGAGGATTGCCAATGCCCCGACGGCCCTGGCCGCCAGGACGTCCATTGCTTTGCACGCGCTTTCGATCGTTGCCATGTCTGATTTCGGCGCGGACCCGCGCCACGTGGGCCCGGTACTGAACCTGATGCAACCGCTGCTCCCGGCCGCGCCGCCGGAGCTTGTCCGATCCATGGCTGTTGCGATGATCATGCAGGGCTTCTGCCCGGCGCCCGGGACGAAGGCCCCTGCCGCTCAATCGGTGAAGCACCTGCTCAGCCAGGTCACGGCCGGATCCGCTGGCCCGCTCACAATCGATGCCGGCGAATGGGTCCGCGACATGTCCACTGATGAAGCAAAGTGGTGGCTGCTGCCGCGCGCGCCAGATAGCCACCTCTCGCCCGCACTTGCATGCGTCAGCGCCGTGCTGATGTACGCCTCGACTCAGGTTTCTGTGCGCGTCGACATTCGCCTTGGCGGAGGTCATTTGATGGCTGACTTCCGACGATCAGGTCGCCCTGGCCATCTATCGGCAGTCACTGAGATCGAGCAATCTGTCCCCGATGTCGCCCCGGAGACCCCAGTTCCCCCTTTTTCGGCCCAAGGCAACCGCCCATCCGGGTAGCTTTTCCTCTTGCTGTGACCCGCCCCATAATGGTGTCACCGCCGGCATCAGACTGGCGGACATCCGGGGCGGACATGGGACCTTTGAGGCTGACACCAAGAATTGAGGAGCTCAGCCAAGAGCTCCTCAGGGATCGGCCGGACCCCGCTCAGGTATCCATGTACCTGCGCGAGATCCGCATCCGCGATATCGCGACTGATTCGATCAATTCCGCCATCCCCAAAGCATTGGGCGCAGAGCGGGTCTTTGTCGACCTCCCGTCAGAGAAGGTCATGCCGCCTCAGGGAGTAGACCGCACGCTTGCCCTGCTCAGCGCGAGATTTGGGCCCGCCAGGATGCGGGGTCTCTTCCTGGCTGCCAGCATGGTCTGGATGGTCGAGGGCGGCCCGTTGCGCTCCACCTTTGGGCTTGGCGCGCCGCCAGACAAGGGCCACACGGCCGAAGACCGGGTCAAGGCGATTCTCGCCAACGACCTCAGTCAGGGCGAGCTCCCCTCAGGAATGCAGGATGTGCCACATGGCCCCATCGATCGTGCGCTGGGTCTCGAAACCGAGGGCGATGGGCTCGACCTTCCAAGGGCGTCCGTCATTGTCAGTGTCGCGGTGACTTACTTGGCGCTGATCCATGCGGGAGCCAAGCCAAACAACGCAATTGGCGCGATCCGTCATTTTCGATGCCATGCGCAACACTACGCAGATGACTGCGGCTCCACTATCCCGAGATCCGCGATAGTCGAAGCCATGGCGCTGTCGGCTCGCGCCCCCTCCGATGAGGTGGGGCCGGTCACCATGAGTCTCGTCAGGCCGGTGCCGGTATCCGCGGCCGCCTTGGTCTCCTCGCCCCCGAGGTACCGGGTTGACCTAGGTCCAGCAATCGCCGCCATGGACCCCGCCAGCCGCAACTGGTGGCTTGGCATCACTCGCGTAGGTCAGGGGCCGGATCTGTTGGAAGGGCCGCTCGCCCGCGTTGCCAGCGCCTCCGTTGCAGACAAGCTGGCAGCTCCAGGCCGGCCTGTCGTGTTGGAGCTTATCGCCCGGAGCGCCACCGCCAGCGTGCTGGTCGATCGGAAAAAGCCTCGGGGCAACCTCGCAGCCTGGGAGGCACCGCTGCCGCCCGCCAATCCACCCAGCGCACGCTCACGTCAGCGCCCTTAATCCCGCCGCGACTCTCCCGCCCGCGCATCGAAGTCCATCAGGCGGGTCCAGTTACGCAGCGTTCGAAACTCGGTCCATCCGAGCTCGCGAGCCAGAGGCGCCACGGGCCGGTTGGGATTGTAGGCACGTAGCAATCGCTCCTGTCGCAGGGTCATCCCCCCTACATCGAGAAGGCCCTGTCTCGCGAGTTCGCGCCTGACGGTCCTGGTCGATATGTTGAGCTGCCGGGCCGTTTCAGACACGCCCAGACGAAGCAGCTTCCTGCGGATGAAATCTCTCGCCTCGCGGGAGATTGATGAGTCGCCGGAGAGCCCGAGCTGTCCCGCTCTCCGGTAACAGGCCGACGGCGTGCGGCCCAGGGCCGCGGCCGCGTCCTTGCACGTCCCCCTTTTCAGCAGCCTGGCAAGTTTTCGGTCCTCCCTTTCGGTCCAGCGCACGTGATGGGAGGGCGCCCGACTGCGGCTCTTGCCGGCACCCCCTTTCTTCAACTTCTTGTTTCGAGCCGGTGGAATGGAGGATCGCTTGCTGCGCAACAGCCAGACCCCCAGTCGGACAGCCCGCCTTCGAACCGAAACTGCAGGCTCTCCGAGCTTGATGGCCAACTCTGCAGCGCTCAGTTTTCTATGGCCCGCTCGGATCAAGGCGTCCTCCGCTTCGGTCCATCCACCCTTGTTGCTGATCACCTGTCTCTCCAAGTTCTGGCCCTGAAATATGCGCCTCTGATCGGGAAGAGACTGTACTCGTCGCGCAGAAATCCTTCAAACAAGAATCGGCTTAAAGTGCCAGCTTGATCTTTCAAGCGTTAGCGCTTACGCTATCCCAACGCGATAACAATCCGGGAGCGCATCAGGTGATCGAGTTAGCAGCATTGCAATTGAACGCCGGGTCCTGTGTGGCCGCTGGTCGAGCGGGGAAGAAGAATGGACGGTGATTCCCAGAGCTTTCCCATTCAGCTGGCCGGCGGCGGCTTTGGAACCGATGTGACGCCGAGCGGCTTCTTTGCGCCTGTCAACAAAAGTCAGATTGATACCTTGCTAGAGGCCTGGAAGCTCGATCGGGCCCGCATCAAGTCCGTCTCTGAGATGGCCGGCGAGTTTCTTGGTGGCATGCTCACGCACTTCATGCGCGGGAATCTCGAGGCGGACTCTCGCATCCCAGAATCGACGGTGGCGCAACTCTTCGAGGAGGAGGGTGCAGCAAAGCATCTGAGTGCCAGCTACTGGCATAGGGCGCTCATGATGACCGACGTTATTGATCACATGCCCCAGTCCCGGCGCGACGCCTGGAACGAATCTATTCGGCGAATGGACGTCCCTGAGTTCACAGAGAAGAACGTCATTCCAACCATTGTGGAGATGCTCAACTCCCGAGAGCGATTTCTTGCGGAGCGGGTTGATCTGATTTTCCGGGAGCTTAGCTCGTCACATGTGACGAATCGGCCCGAAGGCTTCTCGAAGCGCATGATCATTGCTTGCATTCTGTCCTTTAGATCGGTCTGCTATCGCCGCGCCGGCATCATTCACGACCTGCGATGCGTCATTGCGCGATTCATGGGTCGTGACCAACCTCAGCATAGGCATAACCACGAGCTGATCAGCCGATTAGAAAAATCGACTGGCGTTTGGCACGTGGTCGATGGCGGCGCATTGCGTCTACGCTTGTACAAGTGCGGAACCGCCCATATCGAGGTTCACCCGGAGATCGCCGCGCGGCTAAACGCCGTGCTGGCGTACATCCACCCGGCAGCAATCCCCGCTGAGTTCCGCACACCGAAAAGGGCAAAGAAGACGTTTGCCGTCTTGCAGCGGCCCATTCCTTTTTCGGTCCTGGATGAACTGGCCTGCTGTACCTGGCAGAACAACCAGTGCCAGTTCGGGTATCAATCCAAGAAAGCGCCACGCAGTCCAGCGGTTCTTGCGGCCATTGAAGTACTCGAGACCATCGGAGGGATTCTCACTGACGGCAAGGGGCTGACCGTCAGTTTTGATTTTGATGCTCAACCGGTGGTCAAGGAGCTTCTGCTTACAGGGGTGGTCCCTGATGCACGGGCATATCAGTTCTACCCAACTCCCGACTCGTTGGCGGATGAAGTCGTGAGTGAGCTCGCCATTCTGCCGGCCGACGAGTGCCTCGAACCGAGCGCGGGCACGGGTACGATTGCATCGCGCCTGCCAGTCGCCCGCACCACCTGCGTTGAGCTTTCCAAGCTGCGCTGCAAGATTCTGGAGGCCCGGGGATTTCAGAACGTCATCGCCGCCGACTTCATCGAGTGGGCCGAGCAGGTGCGCTCAAGCGGGCGCCGCTGGAACAAAATCGCTATGAATCCTCCCTTCTCGGAGGGAAGGGCCAAGCTTCATCTCGAAGCCGCCCTGCAGCTCCTGGCCCCTGGCGGGTCGCTGTGCGCGGTGCTGCCAGCCAGCTTCTATCGCAAGGCCGCCCCGGCAGGCTTCACCTTTGGATGGAAGCCCCCTCGCGCAAACCTCTTTGCAGACACCACTGTCGCGGTGACGGTGCTGACTGCGCGCCGCATCTGAACACGGAGACTCATCCCCATGTCGTTCGCTCTCAAGCAGCATGAATTCGTCTTCAACGTATTTTGCCCATTCATTGGCATCGGGGTCGGTGCGCTGGGAATGCAGGATGTTCGCGCGACAGTGGGCAGCGCGAACGCCAAGTTCCAGGTTGTCGGGGGGATCGACGCCGACGCCGGCGCCGTTGCCAATGCCTGCCGCCTGCTCGGCGCGCCGATCTCCGTCATGGATTTGTTCACGCGTGAGCAGTATGAGGACTTCCACGGCAAGCCTCCTCCGCACGGCTGGCGCGAGGTGACCCCTGAAGACGTCCGATTCGCCGCCGGTGGCCATTCCGTAAACGTGGTCATGCTGTCGCCGCCCTGCAAAGGGTTCACGACATTGATCACCAACGCCATCAGCGAATCGAAGCGTTACCGTGCCATGAATGCACTGGCATTGCGCGGGGTATGGCTGTGCCTCGAGGCGTTCAAAGACGATTTGCCTGAGTTTTTCCTGTTCGAGTGCGTTCCGAGCATTCTGAACCGTGGGCGTCGCTTTCTGGACCAGGTCTCGGGACTGTTCAGCGCCTACGGGTTTGCGGCCGCAGAGACGGTTCATGACTGCGGCCCTCTGGGCGGACTGGCACAGCACCGCCGGCGATTCCTGGGCGTGGCGCGAAACACCGCAAAGGTCCCCAACTTCCTTTACCAGCCGCGCGCGTTGCCGATGAAATCGCTGGCTGATGTCATCGGGCGCCTGCCTCCCCCAAGCCCTCTGGTTCACCCCCTGCACGGCGTCTCCAATCTCGAATGGAAGACCTGGTCCCGTCTTGCCATGGTTGAAGCGGGCAGCGACTGGAAGAGCGTGGATCGATTGCGGCAGGCGAACGGCGTCTTGGCCGACTTCGCCTTGTCCCGGCGCGGGTCCATTGCCGATGGCCTGGCGCCGATCGCGGATCCGCGATTCAACTCAGGGGGGAATGACTACTCCCAATACGGCGTCATGAACTGGAATGCCAGTTCGGGCGCCATTATTGCCATCCGGTCCCCAGGACAGGGTGTTTTCTCGGTAGCTGACCCCCGCATTGATCAGTGCCGACTCAATCCGACACTGGAATTCGATGTGGTTCAGCGCCCGCCTTCACAAGCGCCATCGTTTGAACTGCCGGGGCCGTGCGACCGCATCACGTGCGTCATCACTGCCCCAGATGGAACGTGGCACAGGCCGCTCACCACCCTGGAGGCGGCCGCACTGCAGGCTATTTTCGAGCCCGAACATCTGGACGCCTTCCGGCTCGAAGCCCAATCGCAGGCCCAGTGCAAGGAGTGGATCGGGAACGCCATTCCCCGTACCGCGGCGCGAGGCATGGGGGAGGCCATTGCCAAGGCCTTGCTCATGGCCCGAACCGAACAGACCCAGGTGATCACCGACGAGCCCATCTGGGTGCGGAGCGCAATCGCTGCACTGCAGTGCAGCGCCGTTCATTGATGTACGAGCAAGATCTGCCATGAGCTCGCACAAGCATACGTCTGGCCAGGCCGCCGCGGGGCGGGTCGCCGCCTACAAAGGGCGCCTGGAGCGCCGCGGAGGAAAGCGAATTCACGTGGCGCTCGAGGCCCCGGGGGTTCAGGCCCTGGAAGAGCTGCGCCGGCGCGCGCCGCCGGCCGAGCCCATCCGCAAGATCATCGAGTCAGCGCTGATAACCGCAGCCGCCCTGCCCAACCCCCAGATCGACAAGCCTTAACCAGCAAGGAGGCGGCACCCCCAGTAATCGGTACAGACATACCTCAGAGTGATAGCCCAACAGCCTACAATGCGCTAACCTTGAGGCTCTCAAGGAGCATTGCATGGATGTCACCTCTCCGTCCCTCTGGGGCTACATGTCTTCGATCCGGGGGGCTTCATTCCCGTCGCCGTTGCGGTCTCCGATCGGCGCCTACCACCGGCATTTGCCGACGTTCCCTGACCTTTTGGGCGCGATTCGGGATCTGCCCGTCGCGCTGGATCTCAACAAGCTTGCAGAGCGCCGGCTCGGGCACCTCGGGATCACGAAAGCAGCTGCTTATCTGTGGCCGGCCTCGAGCGGCTTCGAAGCAGAGCTCGGCCTGGCGGCTACCTATGTGAACGGCGGCGTACGCCTGGGCTCGTTCCGCTTGCAATCGGGACCGCCGGTTCGCGTGCAGGACGAATTGATCCAGGAGGATCTTCTGTCCAAGTGCGCTACGGGCCTCATGTACCTGTCCGGAGCCACGGAGCGGATGCCCCTCCTGTCCCCCGAACGCAACTGCCCGCAGGCAGTGGTGCTCACTTTTGAGCTTTTGGGGAAGGTCCTCGAGGGCAGGCCTCGCTGTCTGTCTGGCGAGTCGCTGATGTCCAGGGTTGGCCAGGTCGCAAAAGAGGCGGCCTTCAATCGTTGCTCCGCGTCGACCATCAGTTCAGCGCTCGTGTTGACTGCTGAGAACCCGTCTATCCCCGGCGAAAAGGCGCTCCAGCTCATGCAGAAAATTGCAGAGCACTGCAGCCTCGAGCCCCACATGCCGCGGGAGAGAGGCCGCCCGCCGGCATTTGTGGTGGACGATCTGGGCCCCTCCTTTTTTGGTTGCGACAGATCTCAGTTGGAGCTCGCAGCTCGCCGAAGCGCGACTGATCGAGCCGTATCGATGGCTCCGCGCGGCGCTCCGTATCCGAATCTGGAAATCCGGTATCGGGGGGCGATGGAGCCCGCTCAAGTGGCCACCGCCGCGGTGCCGCAGCCCAGAGCGACGCAGATCGCCAAGCGACTGTAACGGCACGCCATGGTCGCCCCTGCTCCTGAACGCGACGCTCGGGCCTCACACACCGAAACTGTGCCCATGTCCCTTGGCACCGGGGGCGTCACTGGGCGCAGCTGTCGCTCTCCGCGGCTTGAGTCCGCGGGACGCTCCGATCAACTTTTCCCCTTCGTCCGCGCCAGGTAGGCCGCAATCACCATTCCGGCGCCGAGCAACAGGCCGAAGGTCTTGCCCCAAGACCAAGGAGAACCTGGGGCCTGAGGCGTTGCGCCCACATTGAAGAGGTCCGCCAGCCCGAGAGCCACGAGGGCGATGCCCACAAGGCCCAAGGCGATGCTCATTACCACATTCTCGATCTCATAGATCTTGGCCACTCTGGTAAACCCCGGCATGTGCCATTCGACTGGTTGATCACCGCTGCGCGGCGACCGATCAACGTTAGCGCAAGATATGCAACTATGCAAAAGAGAACAACGCGACTTCAGGGTGCTCCATGGCTGCATTGATGCTTGTCGACGGCAACTACATTGTTCGCACGATTTATGAGGCGGCCTCAGCAACGGACGCTGGATCCCCCGATCTGATTTATCGGGTGCAGCTCACCATTGTCGATTCGCTACGTCGGGCCGTTTACGATCATCGGCCGACTCACGCCCTGGTCGCTTTTGACCCCGGAGGCACGACCTGGCGGCATCACCTCTACGGTGAGTACAAGTCAGGACGTACGCCCATGAACCAAGCGCTGAGGTCGGCCTTTCCTGACATCCAGCACGCGCTCCGGGATGAACTGGGCTTGGCCTCGCTCACGATTCCCGGCGTCGAGGCAGACGACATCATTGCGACTGCCGCTCGCGCTTGGCGCGGGGCGGGGAAGGATCGGTGCATTGTGCTGGCACGGGACAAAGATCTCTGCCAACTCGTCGCTGACGGTGTGCATGTCCGCGATCATTTCGGCCGGCAGTGGCGCACGGAAGAGTGGATTGCCAACAAGTTCGGCGTGTCGAGCCGCCTCTTGACCGACTTTCTGGCGCTGCAGGGCGACGCCTCTGACAACATCCCAGGCGTTGCCGGGATTGGGCCAGTCACTGCGGCCCGGCTGCTGACCCGATATGGATCCATTGATGCGATTTACGACAATCTCGGCGCACTCCCACCGGCGGATGCGCGAAAGCTGGCCGCGGGCGAGGCTTCAGCTCGCCTATCTCGCAGGCTTGTGACCTTTCAAGAGGGCCTCACCCTTGGGATTTCGGCTGCTGATTTGCGCATCGGGATGGCGGGCTCCGATATCCGTGATTCCGATCCCAGCACGCCGTCCATTCCACAGCAGTGCCGCCGTATGACCGTGTGACCGCGACTGCCCAATCGCGATGAGTCATTCGATGTCTCCGCATTTGTCGCGCCGATCACGGATATTCACAGCCAGCGCAATGGTGCAGGAGCTGTCTGAGATTCGTCTGCTGCCCTGATCACTTGCTTCAAGTCCGCGCCGCCGATGGCCTGGGCGCACTCGTCGATCGTCATTAGCCTTTCAGGTTTGTCGGGTCGCCCGGTTACTCCGCCCTCCATGCAACCAACTACGAACTCCAGGGCCTGAGTCGCTATTTCTTCGCTCCCCTCCACCCACGCGGCCAGCGCCGCGTACCGAGCAGAGTCGACTGCGCGCTTAAACGAAATGAACTCGACGCCGACAACTATCGCAAAACCACCACCACAACAGCTGTCGTCAAAAGGACTCGGCGTTTCATATATTCCCCCCTCCTGTCCGAAAAATATCTGGTTGACTGCTCCCACTCGTCAACGACCTTTTGCAAGTAGTCATAAATAGCCGCTTCAACAGGGTTCAGGCCTTTAGGCGGCCCAGAACTACGATGCCGAAGACCAAAAGGGCCCCGACAATGAGGCTGCTGGTTAACAGATTCATCCCTGACACTTCTGGACCAACGTCCTTGGTCTCGGTCGCGGCTTGATCATAGAGATCGAACGATGCCTCGCGAATCAGCAACTGCAGATGGCCGGCACTGGCGCTCGTCGCCGGGGCTCTCCCTCCTTTCGGGAACACTCCCTTTGCCCCATCGGTGACAGTGAAGTGCAGCCCGTCAGGTCCGGCACTGAACCTCCCCTTCGCCGCCACGCTGCTGTACGGCGCCTCAGCAGGGCCAGCCGCCACCTGAATCGTGAAATCCCCGTCCTTCCCGATGAACAGCGAGATCCTGACGTGACTCAGAGGCCCACTACCACTCTTCGAGCTGTAGAGCCCGGGACGCAAGGAAATCTGGCCGCCACCGCCGCCAAGCGCGGAGGCCTCATCTGGGGTGGGGTCTCGTTCCTCGCTCAAGGACTCAATGAACGCGGTTGCCCGTGCAACTCTGTTCGTGGACCACATTGATGCCGCCCATAGCGCGAGGCCGAGGGCCAGGACCAGGATCAGAAAGTCCGTGAAGGAGGAGCCCTGCTGCCGGAGGCGAGTTGAGTTCATGAAGGAATCCTTACCGCTGAGGCCGTCTGGCCGGGAATAGGGAATCTGTATACGATACGCATAGGCAATCGGCAAATCTCGGACGGATCATGTCAGGCGTGCAACATCCTAGCCCGGGCGATGGAATCGGCACGCAGCTGCTCGGCATCGACTTGGCCGACTTGGTGCGGCTCAGTGGAGCATGGCCAGAGCAAGCAGAGCAGTACGGCTGGCTGCGCGGGATCCCGGCCGTCTCGATCGGGCGACACAACGGCAACCCGCGCTCGTTGGTAATGCTGGAACCCGCGCGCTCTCCTGGACGGCTGCAGTTGTCCCTGGCCTGGATCGACTCGGAAGGCACACTCCACGCCGAGGGCAGGATGGTGCCGCGTCCTGGTGCCAGCACCTCCGTCGGCATGCGGGCCGCGATCGCGTCGGCTCTTGCGTCCGCCGCTCAGCGGGATGACAACGCTTCCCCAGTCCACTGCGCTCTTTGCGAGCTGACCCGGCCGGATGGCGAGTCGAAGCAGCACCTGAAGCCCCATCAACGAGCCCTCCAGCCGTTTCGCGAGGCCGCGTACCGCCGCTTCTGCGAAAGCAATGATGTGTCTCCAACATCAGCCATGGCCGCTATCGAGCTGATCTCGGGCTTGGTCGGCGGGCGTCGAGATCAGCACCTGCATGCCGCATTTGCCATGGCCAGTCTCAAGGCGGAGACGCTTCAGCGCCCAGGCCTACGAAAATGGCTCGCTGCCCTGAGGCTCAGCGCGCACTGGCATGCAGACACGCGGCAGGGCTCTCCGGTGGATCCGCATCTCCACCTGCTGCCGAAAGACTGCAGGGAAGACGTCACCACAGCCCGTGGCGGGCGCGCGCCGCCACTGGCCCGGATTGTGGCAGCTTTCTACCAGGAGCGGTACCCGCATACCTCCTCGCATTTGATTCAGATCGAGGGCCTCGACTACCAGGTCGACTCTGTAAGCGGCATCGTTCACTCGGGCGGCTCTGCCCAGCGAGCCGCTGGCACTCCGCATTCCGCGACACTGCGGGCTTCCGGACAGGTCCGCACCGGTGACGGCAGGGTCATGTTCGCCCGCGGCGATGGCGATCCAAGTCCGCCGGCGGGCGGAGCCGCTGAGGCCGCCCGGAGAGCGTTTGTCGACCGGTGGGGGGGCTCATCGAGGCACTTTGATCCCGTTGATGCTCCCGCCGGTTTCGTCGGCGCGGGCGAGGCGATCGAGAAGCTGTTCGGCAAGCGAATTCAGTTCATCCGGCTCGCGGAGGACTGTCCCCAGCAGTTCGATGGCTTCTGCTCTGCCCGAGTTCGCGACACCGTATTTGTGAACATCGAGGCAGAGCGGCCAATTCTGGCGGTGGCCATGCACGAGGTGTTGCATGCGATGCGCAACGATTCGCCCGAGCAGTTCGATAGGACTGCGCAAGCGATGCATGCATTCTTGAAGCCCGATGCGATCAATGCGTGGCGATTGCGGAACCTGGAAATGCGAGCGGCGTTGAGCACTCGGGACGCCATCGAGGAATTGATAGCGGATACGCTCGGAGACCAGGCGATGAGGGCCGAGTTCTGGGAGGAGATCGCAAGACGCGCAGATCCTTCCGCCCTTAAAGCCCTTCTCGACCTGGTGATGAACGTACTCAGGAAGCTCATCCACAGTCTCGCGGGGGTGCCCGGATTTCAGTCGACCGCACATTGGACCGACATCAACTCCGCAGCGGAAGCGGTGACGAACTTCGCGGCCAGCTACGCACAATCAAGAGCTCATGCGCGACTGGACGCTTACGGTCGAGATGACGATCGCCAGCCAGAGGCGCTGAGGCATCAAGTAGCCTTGATCAGTCCCAGGCGCGCAATGAGCAGTGCGCACTTCCGGCAGTGGATCGGGAGCAGCAAGGCGATTGGCCGCGACGGCATGCCTTTGGTCCTGTACGGGCCCGAAGATGGCTGGCTGAGAGGGGCTGGCGCACCGTTCGTGACCGACCCCGAGATTGCTGAGACGCTGCGCCAGGACGGGCAGCGAGGACCCCTGGCCCCAGCATTTCTGAAGCTTGAGCGTCCTCGCAGTGTTGAAGTCTCAACGATTGAGGAAGCTGTCGCGCTGGCCAGACGAGCCCCGTCACTCTTCATGACCGCCGAGCAAGATGCCGGCGCGGGCGATCACGAGCCCGATGGGCTGCACATTAAGGTTCGCGGACAGGACGTATCCGTCTTCGTTCCGCGTGAAGACCATCAGGTTCGGCAGGCATGCCAACCTGCGTTAAAGGCCGATCAGGTTAGAAGCGGATTGGTCCCTGGGCGCTTAACCCAGATGCCTTCCGAGCCTCGCTTATCCTCCAAAGGAGAGACGAAGCTGAGCTCAACAGACGGGTCGACCATGGACCCCCGCGAAGAGGCGCTGCGCGCATGGGGGATGGGCACAGTTGTCGCTGATCGGGACGGACGGCCAAAAGCTGTTTATCACGGAACTTCCGCAGACTTCGAGTCATTCGACCTGACGGCGATCGGCGACCTTGGGTTTCATTTCGGCACGATTCGCCAGGCCAATCACTTTGCAAAGCGCAAGGGCGGGGTTGTGCTCCCGGTATACTTGAGCCTTCGCAATCCCATCGCGCTGCGAGACACCTTCGATGCCAAAACAACCTCTGCTCAAGATGTAATCTGGCAGATCGAGACACTCGGCGCGTTGCCAAAGTCTCAGTGCATCGCACTCCGCGAACTGTCGATCTCTAATCACCCAGATGGCCGACAGGGAGTTTCAAGGACATGGTTTGCCATCCGAGAGGCCCTCAAGGGTGCAGGCTTCGACGGCGTCATCTACAAGAATGACAACCATCAAGAGGGACAGGGCGTCAGCTACATCGTGTTCTCGCCAACTCAGATAAAGAGCGCGATCGGTAATAGCGGGGCGTTCGACCAGGTGGATCCTCGCATCACCATGTCGAGCCAGAATATGTCATATGCGCGGGATCGCGGGATTCAGGGCGCCGCGCGTCATGAGCGCGATACCTCCGAATCCTCGATCGCGGGCGGTAAGACGGTTGGCTCAAGCGAGCGTACCGACACAGAGGCCTTCAAGCGCTGGTTTGGCGATAGCAAGGTGGTGGACGACGCCGGCAAGCCGCTGGTGTTGTATCACGGGACTAAGGCTGATTTCTCTGAGTTCTCTGACGAATATCTCGGAGAAGGCAACGGGTTTGCTGATTGGGGCGATGGGTTCTATTTCGCCACGAACCCCAAGGCCGCCAACAACTACGCAAACGGCCAAGGCGGCAATGTGATGCCGGTTTACCTGAGCATCAAGAATCCGGCCCCACGAAGCGTCATGCTGTCTGACGAGGTTCAGGACGCGATCTCAGACGACATGGGCTGGCGCTCCGTTCGGGATGTGCTTGGCGAGATGGGGTACGACGGCATCGCTATCGACCACGGCGCGGATGGCGTCGAGTACATCGCCTTCCGCCCCGAACAGATCAAGAGCGCCACCGGCAACCGCGGCACGTTCGATCCTGAGGATCCGCGGATCAGCATGTCGAGCATTGATAAGCCGCTAGGGCGTGACGACAGGGCTCAATCGGGAACCGCCAGCAACGAGCACGAAATCTTCGAGGCGAGTCTAGGGGGCGGCCAGTCGGTCAACTCGAACAAGTGCGCCGACACTGAGTCCTTCAAGCGCTGGTTCGGCGACTCGAAGGTGGTGGACGCTGACGGAAAGCCGCTGGTGGTGTATCACGGCACGACCGGGGATTTCACGCGGTTCCGCCGCGGCGACGAGGGCATTTTCTTCGCCGAATCTCCAAGCGCCGCGAACAGCTACGCTGAGGGAGACGGCGCCAACGTGATGCCTGCCTACCTCTCGATCAAGAACCCTCTGCGCATGACGTGGCGCGAGTGGCTGCGCGGCAATACCGACAGCGGCATCAACCACCACCTCGAAGGGAATGAAGGCCTGCTTGAGCGCGGCTACGACGGCGTGGTTCTGACCGAACCCGACACTAATGACCCCGCAGCTTCGTCAGTCACATACATCGCCTTCCGCCCCGAGCAGATCAAGAGCGCCATCGGCAACCGCGGCACCTTCGATCCAGGGGATCCGCGGATCAGCATGTCGGTCCGCGACTGCAAAGGGATCGGAAACAACGACGAACGGGAGTCAAATACGATCACCGATTCTGAGTCCTTCAAGCGCTGGTTCGGCGACAGCAAGGTAGTTGATGCTGCCGGCAGGCCTCTGATTATGTATCACGGTACCGACCGCTCCGAGGGCCCCATCAGCGCCTTCGATACGGAGCCCGTGACCGATATCGGTGCGCACTTTGGGACCTCGACCCAGGCAAACAATTTCGTCTCCGACGACAAAGGCGAGCTATACCCGGTCTTCCTGTCGATCAAAAATCCCATACGGCTGCAGGATTGGGGTTCATTTTGCATTGATGATGTTCAGCCTCAGCTTGACGCACTAGGAATCCCAGAGCCCAAGAACCACGCATCGCTCATGGAGGGGGACTACCTTCGGGCTCGCATCATGGAGGCCGGGTACGACGGCGTGGTCTACCTGAATCGTCGGGAGCGGACGAATCCGTTCGCAGAGCCTGACGACAACATTCCGAACAGTGCATTGCAGGGCATTACGGATGACCAGGCTATTGCGGTAGCCCCTCATCTCCGGGACTCCTACATTGCCCTTTCGCCCGCGCAGATCAAAAGCGCACTTGGCAACCTGGGCACATTCGACCCTAACGACCTCAGAATCTCGATGTCGAGTCGAGACGGGTCGACAACCAATCAGACAGATTCGGCCAGGAAAGTGATGCGCTCGGGAGGGCCCCGGTAATGCCCATGCGTCGCGACGACGTTTTCCCGGTGGCAGAAGAGATCGGAAGGGCCGCTCGCGGTGCTGGCTTTTCTGTTGGCGACTCCACGATGGATCCCGCCTCAAGTTACAAGGCGTCGACAACCGCAGCCGGCCGGAGCGCTTACATTCCGATAAGCATGCGGGACGGGAACCGTTGGTTTGCCCAAGAAATCCGGGTTTCGGATCACGGAGTCGGGGCTCGGCGGCTGGGCGATCATATCCACATCACAGACCGAGATGATGTGTCAGCAATAAAGGACTGGCTACAGCGCGCCTCCGCCGCATTCAGGGCGGGCAGTAAGGTGCCGCCGCCTTTTGTAAGCCCCTCGCAGATTGTCAATGAGGACCAAACCGAGTCCGAGGCATTCAGGCGCTGGTTTGGCGATTCGAAAGTGCGAGATGCCTCGGGCAAGCCACTGGTCGTTTTCCATGGCACAACGCAGGACGTGCAGGGCGCGTTCGACCTCAAAAAGACCGGTACGCGAACCGGCAATAAGTATGGCAATGGCTCGGTGTTCTTCAAGAGCAATCCGGTTGCCGCCAGCGCCTACGCCGCTGAGCCAGGCCGTGACATACACCCGATCGACCAGCCGAACGTGATCCCTGCGTACCTGTCGCTGCAAGACCCGCTTGTCATTGACGCGCAAGCAGGCCTTGGGCCGAAGGACGGCTATCGTAGCTGGACGCACTTCAAGGAACGTATCGTCGCCGCTCAGCAACAGGGATTCGACGGAGTGATCGTGCGGGGGGTTCTGGATCACGCCAGTGCGGTCACAGCCGTTGAAGTGGGGGCGATTGATGTGTATGTCGCCTTCCGCCCGGAGCAGATCAAGAGTGCGATTGGCAACCGTGGCGCGTTCGATGTGAATGATCCGCGGATCACTATGTCTAGCCGCAACATGCCGACTCCGAGCAAAGGGCCTGCGACAATACCGATCCCTAATGCCAGCTCTGACGCCTTCAGACGCTGGTTCAGCGGCAGTATGGTCGTTGACTCGAATGGTGAGGCGCTGTTGGTCTATCACGGAACGCCGTCGAGGATTCTTCGCGAGTTCGACGCCCCGCAAAGAGGAATCTTCTTTATCGCCGAGCGAGAGTTGGCTGGGGCATTCGCGGAGCACAAAGCGCTTGGGACGCAAGCTGAAGGCGCCGCTTGGATTGTCTCGGCTTACCTCAAACTCCTGAATCCGTTTGTGGCCAACCAAGATAGCCTTCGAGCGATGGCCATTGAGTTAAAGAAGCAGGATCCGGACAGGTTCATTGCGAACTTCGAGGACGGCGACTTTGCAGAGCGAGATCAAGTTGTCGAGGTCGCGAAGGCGCGTGGGCACGATGGAATGATTCTTGAGCGTGACCTAATGCCACTAGGGCCCGATAGCGACTGGCTTTTCCAGCGAACATTTGTCGTCTTCCGCCCTGATCAGGTCAGAATCGTGAACAACACTCCCTACGGCCATTTCAGTCAGCCTCAGGTCGCGCCTGCGATCGCGCCTGACGGGCCCGCTGAATGTGCCAGCGGCCAGCCGATACGTGGGCAATTAGGCATGTTTCTCTCTACCGGGGAAGTTGCAGGGACAGCAAGCGGACGCTCGACAACCCCCTTCCCCGCGGTTCGTACGGGCACGCACCGCCAGGCGGTGAGCACGATAAAGCGAGTCGATGGCTGGCTAATTCAGAATGCGCTCGCTGAGGCACAAGCCAGGGGCGACGAGTTCAACGCCTCACAGTTTGCGGCCGCGATCAGCGCCCCTTCACAGTCCGATAAGGACAGCGCCGAGCAATACCTATTCGGTGATTCGCAGCCGCCGGTCGTGCCCGCAGCGATACGCCCATTCGATTCAGGTCGCGTCAATAGCTCATCACATAATGCTCTTGTGAATATTCCACCGGAGGACAGCGTGACGAAGCCGTCGCACTCTCCAATCATTGCGTTCCACGGAACATCAGCAAGATCATTCCAGGAGTTCGACACGTGTCGCGAAGGCGCTCACTTCGGATCGTCGGAACAGGCGGCAGCCCGCCTTCAAGCGAGGCGAGGCATGGGGCGCGACAAGATCATCGCCGTTGAACTCAACATCACCAATCCGCTACGCCTCCGCGATATTGGCGTCTGGAGCAACTTCAACAATCTCCACCGCGAACTGTCAGTTCATGGCCACGTCACTGACCAGGAGGCAGATTCCATTTGGACTGCCTGGCAGCAATCGGATCGAGCCGGCTGGGACGCTTTGAAGTCGGCGCTGGCCAAGCACGGCCATGACGGGATCGTGTATGAGAACGAAGTCGAGGGCACCGGCGACAGTTACATTGCGTTCCATGCCGATCAGATCCGCAGATTAGGAACGGGCGTACCGAGGCCGCCAGCGGCCAAGTCGAAGCCCAGGAAGCCGCGCTCATGACCAGCACGGCTCTTCTCGAGTGGCTTGGACCCTCCACTACCATCTCGGATTCAGGTGCGCCCCTTTTGTTCTATCGAGGCGAGGGTAGCGGCGTAATCATAGATCGGTTCTCGCTCGGCCTGACTCGGCATCATTCGTTTTTCTTCACGCGTGACTATGAGGTCGCCAAGGGGTACGCGAGAAGCGGTCTTCCGGAGCCTTATTACCTAAGGCTGGTGAAGCCCCTCGATCTGACCAGTGACACGCCAGCGGCTGTTGAGTTCATCCGGGAGTGGGCCCGTTCCTGGGAAGATGAAGGCTGGGTGGACAGGCGATGCGGCGAGCAGGTTGACCCCGTAGACGTGGTGCTCGGCGGTCAGCTTTTTGACTATGAAGGTGACTGGTCGATGGAGCGTTGGCAGGACCTGCAGATGTCCGTGCAGCGCGCTGGATACGACGGCGCGCATCTGGTCGATGCGAATGCAGACGGAAGCGTGTTTGTTTCGACGATCTGCTTCGAGCCGCACCAGATCAAGTCCGCGAGTCGGAACTCCGGCGACTACTCGCGCCTGACCGATGATGTGCGGTTCTCCTCTGCAGGCGCCCGCGCCAGTCTGCCAACCAACTGGCGGCGACTGTCAGCGGCATCAGATGAGGCCGGTCCGCTGACGCTCTATCACGCAACCAATGCACAGTTCGATGTGCTGGATCCGTCTCGTACACCCGATAGGGGTTTGCATTTTGGCGGGGTGAACCAGGCGTTGGCCCGAGCGCGGCCCACGGGGCGGAGGCTTTTCTGTGCGTCCCTGGACGTGCGAAACCCTGCCAGGTGCCGCGATACTGGAGGCAGCTGGAATGCCAAGATTGCCCATGCGCGCGCCAATGGTCACGACTCGATCGTGTATCTCAATCGATACGAAGGCGTCTCGCTGGATTCGATTCTGCGGGCGGAACGCGCCGGCGTCGATCTCGACAAGCTGTCAGATCGTCAATTCCTCATGCATGTGCCAGAGGCTCAGGACAGCTACATTGTCTTCGATCAAGCGAGCATCAAGGCTGTCGATTTGATTCCTGTAGGGCCGCGGACATTGGCGCCCGTCCAGCCCCCTACCGCCGTTTCGTCGCAGCCTGCGCCATCGGCTCCAGCATCGACAGAGACAGCGCTTGAAGCATGGTTTGCGGCCAGCAAGGTTGTGGATGTACACGGAAACCCGCTGCCCGTCTTCCATGGCAGCCGATCACCATGGCTCACAAGGTTTGATCTTCGCCAAGAGGGCACCGGCGCGGTGTCGAGTGCCGGTGGGCGCGCGTATGGCGCCTTGTGGTTTTCCGACTCAAGGAAGTGCGCTCAGTACTTTGCGGATCGCGCGCCGAAGCGAGCGGCTCGAGAGGTCACGACTTACGGCGAAGGTTCTCGGATCTATGCGGCGATTTGGGGCAAGGATCAAAGTCAGCCCCTGTTCTGCGATGGCCCCTTCGGCTCGCACGAGCAGGCAGAGTTACGCGGGGCTCAGCAGCTCGATCTCTACAACCGCAAGCTCCGGCAGAACACGTTCGTGACGTCCGTATACCTCCGGCTGGAGAACCCGCTTGAGCTGCACGGTGTGTTGCCTCGCGCTGCGGAATTCGCACGCGCGAGGGCGGGGGGGCATGACGGAATCATTGCGCACGACGTTGTCGATGGTGATGTTCCAAGCGCTGTGTACGTGGCGTTCAATCCGCTGCAGGTCAAGTCCGCTACCGACAATTCCGGCGCATATGACCGATCGAGCGATGACCTTCGCCTTTCTGACGCGCCGGCGCCTCTGCGCAGGCGCGTCAGCCCGTGAGGCGCCGGCGCTTGGCCTCGTCCAGTATCAACCGCTCAATCAAGCTCGATTGAGCTGCCCCAGGCCCCGCAGCCTTCAGCAACGACTTAAGTGCCCTGGCCCCTTGTTTGCTCAGGTAGACCGTCTTTCGCTCACCGCCAGAGTCGCGCAGGTTGTCAACAAACCGTTGGACCCGATTCCTTGCCTGGGCGGCCTTCTTGTCCTCTGTCATGGATTCCTGTCCCGGGTGGGGTTCCCGCCTATTTTAAGGGAATGAGGGGTTTACTAGCCCACTCCTCAATCTCGCACCATTCCGGCGCCCCGCACGCACGGGTACGGGGGCGGCCAGTCTGCAAACTTGCATTATAAAAGCGTATCGCTATACAATTGGCTATCGATGTGCGGCGACCTTCCCCCCGCCGCATTCGTTGGCTGAATCCCCACAGCCAGAGGCCCCTCCCAGCCTCAACCCCAGGCCCGCGAAAGCGGGCCTGGGGCTTTCTGGAGGTCATCCGCGGATTTTGAGAAAAGGCCAACGCATGGCAATATCAAAACACAGCGTCGATGAGGTCCTAGCAGATGCTTGCGCACATCCTTTCGAAGATTCACAGGCGGGTTGCAGCCTTTGGGCTGCCCTCCAGTAAGCAGTTCGAAATCCGCAGCCAGCAATCCGTCTCCCTGTTGCGCGCCGCCGGCGTTCACAAGATCCGGCGTTTCGCCGTCCCAGGTCTCTTCCGTGTCCAATGGATGTCCAGCGCCACAACGTTCGTCGTGCCACACTTCACTGACGCCACTGCGCTCAGTATCCGCTCAATTCGCCTAGGTCCAAGCGGAATTCTCGTCCAATACGACCGAAGCGGGCCGCCGTCCGAAATAGTAGTGACCGAACTGCTGCGTGATGTCTCGTGCGCTCCAAGCCGGGGCCTGTCTACTCGCCGGGCAGCATCGCAATAGTCTCAGCTGACCGCTCTTTCCTTACAACGCACATCAAGCCATGCCCTCACCCCCTATGCACGCCCGAACCGTGAGCCCCAAGAGTTTGCCCCTGATGCTCGTCTGGAAGGAGCGAAACACTGATGACGGCGTCACCCATGAAGTTGCGGTGCTTGCAGCCAAGAAGGTCGGCCTGACGCTTGAGCAATTCGTCCATGCCGCAGTGGCGCAGTATGCTGCCCGGCTCTTGCCGCCCTATGAAGCCACCGGCGATTGGACCGAGCACCACGCTAAAATCGTTGCTGATTCGATCGGGACGCTGCCCAGGGCAAGCGTTCACTCCACCATCGAGAGCTGATCATGGCCGCCACGAAGTTCCGTTTCGAGAAGCCCAAGCCTGGCGACGTCGTGCTGTGCGCGTTTCCTCCGCACATCACAGGCCCCAACGGTGAGCGACTCCGCCAGCGTCCTGGACTCATCCTGTCGGTTTTGGTGCCTGAGGGTCTCGCCGATGACCCCCTGCAGGTCCGAGTGGCCTACTCGAGTGGCAATACCCTACGGGTCTTTCCCTGGGAGCTCGTTGTAGACCCGGTGGCCAGCCCCGATGAGTTTCGGTCGGCAGGAATCACCTCACTGACCAAGTTCTGCCTGGCACAGGCAGTCACTTGCGAGTACACCTCGGAGTGGTTCTCCGTGCCACCCATCGCGCGATACGGGCGCACTCCAAAGCTAGGCGAAATCACCGGGCAGCTTATGGACAACCTGAAAATTGCGTATCGGAACGTCGATTCCGCGCCCCCGTCAGCTCGAACGAACCTTTACATCGGGCGCGGCGATCGCCCGCGCCCTTGAATGCTCCATATCGAGCCGCACTCTATATCCGCTCGCAATAGCGCGACGCATATTCATTTGCTAACATCACGCTCCTACAACGGAGCAAGTCGAGTATGCGAGCTGCACATGGCGTTTCAGGTCTCCCCGGGGCCGCCGCCCCCGTTGATGCCGGCGGCTCCTATCGGGGCGCTGCAGTTCGAGAACTGACCTTTGGCGCCAAGCGCCTGCTCTCGCGCATGTTGGCTACGGACACCGGCCGCGCCCATCCCATCTCGATGGGTGACCATGTTGCCGGCCGCGTGCTGGTAAAAGCGGGCTTGTGCCGGCGCGCTTGGGCTGATGACCCGGCTCTGCAGGATCGTGTGTACTGGGTGCTTACTCGTGCAGGCCGCGCCCTCCAAGATGCCTCGTCGACTCCGAAGCTGTCATGAAGGCCGTGACAGCGTTGTCTCGGATGGCAGCGGCATTGCTGGCATTGACGCTTGCATCCTGTCAGTCAGCGACCGACATCGACCCTGTCGGAACTCCTCTTGAGATCGCACTGGTCGACGGCCCTGAGGTTAAGCCCGCCATGGTGAATGGGATCTGTGTGATTTTTATGCGATTGATCGATCCAGTCGCAGCCAGGTCGTATTGGGCTGATCCCGCGCTAACGACTCTGCAACACCTCGGCAAAAGCGCCTATGAGTGCCTCGACGGGCGTGCGGCGCCGTATCTCTCCGAAGTCCCGCCCGCCTTTTTCAGGTCAATGATGTGGGTGGACCTCGACGGCTCGTGCCCTGGCACGGCATCGGGTTGTTACTATCACCTGAATCCAAGGCTCGACAACGAAATGATCCAGCAGAAGTTTGCCGGCTCGCCTGTGCCGCTCACCTTTCTCGAAGGCCTGTTGGGCCATGAGATATATCACGGCGTCGCAGGGCACTACCACGACTGACCGTTGGATTCCCTGGGCGGATGCTAATCTCCGGATCATGAGCGATCTCGTTGCCACATCCAGGCGCATCAAAACACGAGAGTTAGTCGCACTTTTGCGAGAAACGTTCGTGCCCTCGTGGCATGACATCCATGGCGCCTCACATTGGGCGCGCGTGCGGCTCAACGCCATGAGGATCTGCAGCTCGGGCAATGGGGCCAATGCCCATGTCTGTGAACTCTTCGCCCTGCTACATGATTCGCAGCGACTGGATGATGGCGAGTGTCCAGGCCACGGCGCGCGTGCGGCGTCCTTCATCGCGACGCTCAACGGCAAGTATTTCGATTGCACAACCCGAGAACTCGATCAACTCATGGAAGCCTGCTCCTTGCACAGTGACGGCTTTCTGAGTGACTGCCCCACGATCGGCACCTGCTGGGACGCAGACCGCCTTGATCTGGGCCGCGTGGACATCACGCCTGACGCCCGGTACATGAGCACAGAGGAGGGTCGGCAGCTTGCGTCGAGGCTCCATGGATTTTCGCTCGACGATGATGAAGACGCGCAGCGTCCAGTCACTGATCGCAGGACGCCCGCGAGAGTGAGAGGGCTAGGCAGGTACTGAAACCCCGCGCAGAGCTGCTTGGACAAAGTCCTCGGCCTTACTCATATCGAATTTGTCACCCGCCGTCCGTAGCGCCGTTTCAGCGTCTACTGTGAACGCGCACTCATCGGCGTGCCTGGCAATGATCCCGATGTGATGTTCGATATTCTCCGGCGACAATCCTCCTGCCCAGCCATTGACTGCTTTGTCCGGCCATCGATCAGGCCAGGATTCCGGCAGCCGCCCAATACCACCCGAGCGGTCGAACAGGATGTGATGCCGGCGCGCGCCGATCGCGCTCGAGATTCCAGAATTCTGCTCATTCACCTGCGTGATCACTGGGACGGCACTTCGCTCGATCGCGTCGGAGAACTGCCGCGGAGAAAGCCCGATACGAGACGCATTGAAGTTCAGCTGGACGCGCGAGAACTTGGAGACAAGTCGAGCGCTGTAGCTTTGTGGGTCAAGGACGAAATCAGCCACTGAATCTCCGCAAAGATGAATCGCCCTTGCGATTCCCGCGCGCTCCGACTCGAAAGCGAATGCTTCCAGCCAATGTCGGCTCGGGTACCGGCCGGCGCCAGATCTCCCTGGCGAGTAGAGCACTGCGACTTCGATCAGCGGATACCTGCGACCGAGTCGGATGAGATCGTCGATGGCGCAATCGTCTGCAGCGCCGGTGACGGTGATAGCAACAAGATTTGAGTTCGCCAGCATTTACATCTCCTATGCCGCTTCCTGTGATGCCAAGCCTGAGCGGATGAGCAGGTCGCAGCTCTCGCGATCAAGCGCAGCCAGCTGTTCACGGCCAAGCTGCGGCGCCGCCTGAAAGGCCGGACGGGCTTCTGCCTGCCACACCGCTATGGACTCGTCCGTTACTCCGGGCAACTCAGTTACCAGGTCCGGAGAAACGGCAGCCAATCTCGCGCTCCGGGTGTCCTCATAAAACAGATCGCATCCCGTGAACTCCCGGCCCGTCCTCTTTGCCTCGGCCGCCGTGCTACCGCTACCAGAAAATGGGTCCGACACAATCGCGCCTGGCGCCGAGTACAGCAGGATGGCGCGACGAGCCATCAACTGCGGGAACTGGGCCGGGTGTCCGCCGCCGACCGCCTTGTCCGGACTGTTGTGGCCACAGTGCCCAATATCGCTCCAGACGTCCGTCGGGAATGAGCCCAGTGGGTGGCTCGAGACCTGCCCCTTTCGCGGGCCCTTGAAAGCTCGCTTGCCGGGCTGCAGTGTTTTGCCGCGCGCTGCAGTAGGGCTGAAGACGCGCTGCTCTCCCTTGCTGACGACGAGGGCCGTCTCGTAACGGTTCGCCAAACGCCCGCGCGGCGTCAGCCCGTGCGGCACGGTCCAGACGATTCGATTCTGGAACGTCAGCCCCATCGCTACCAAGTGCTGATGCAACAGCGAGTCAATGGGGTACATCGACTTGCCGTCAGGCGAGCGTGTCGCGCCGACCTGCAGGAACATGGTGCCGCCTGGCTTCAGGGTCCGTTCCATCTCGGAGCACACCTGCAGAAGCCATCCAAGGTAGTAGTGGAAGCGGTGGTTATCCCCGCTCCCATCGCCGCCCCCGTACCGCTTGCCGACGTTGTAGGGTGGGCTGGTCACGAACAGGTCGACGCAGTTGTCTGGGAGGCTGGCGAGGTAATCCAGGACATCCATGCGCTTGACCGCATTCATCGCCTGGGACAAGAACTCTCGCTGGCGCTCCCGCTTCTGAGCGGCCCGCTCCTGAATCCGGGCCTCGTTCTTACGAGCCCCGTACTTGCAGGCCAAGCTCCAGATCCTGCCGCGGCTGATCCCTAGCTGGCGGCTTACCTCGTCGTAGCTGCTTTCAGCAAGAGCCGCCAGCACTTCCAAGTCGGTTACTTCCCGGCCGGCTGCGGCCGGCGGGAGGGCGCAGGCATCAAGATTGGATGCAATCATCATTCGCCCTCTTGATGCGTCTCGAGAAGACCGCTGTTCCGAATGTCGGCCAAAGCACAAACCAGTCCAGCGAGCAGCCACATGAACGTGAGCGCCAACGCTAAGCCAGTCACCAACAGGCCTGGGCTCAGCCACAATGCGATCTCCTGCGCCGGAGTCGAAGGATTCTCAGGAGCCCACATCCAGGTCAGAATGAAAGCGACGGACGGGTAGAAGATAGCCAGCGGCGCGATCGCTGCTGGGCTGCCATCAAAGCGGGTGAGCCGCTTTGACCACCAGGACTGGCAGCTACGGAGCCTGAGAACTTGGGCGAGCCTCATGTCGACTCCCTAAAGCGCTTCGATGAAGCGACGCACCGAACGACATAGGCAGCAAATGCCCCAACCGACCGGGATCGCGCATGCAGCGTCAGATCCTGATTGGCGCGCGCCGTGAGCCATGCCAACCCGCGGCGCGACGTTGATCGCTCGATGACACCTACGGGATAAAATTCGTGCAGTGCCCGTGCGAGATCCTCCTCAGAAATCGCTTCGCCGAGCCCGGCCTCTATCCCCATCTGCTCAGCAGCCAATGATCGAGGCATCGCCATGACGTTTCCGCCCACGAGCTGACAGAAGCTGCACTGAAGCGGTGTTAACCAGGGCATCAGTGAGTGAATGGAGTGAAGTTCATGGTGTCGATCACGCCAGCCCCAAAGAGCCGTCAATCCGGCGATAGGTGAGGGCGAAAAAGGCGAAACCAGTCCGGCAATCCGGACATGCTGATTGGCCAGCTCGCGCGCGACGACGTAGCCGCGTGGCTGTAACCAAGGAAGGAAGCGCAGAGCGCTCATTCAGTCTTCTCCGTTAGCAAGCAGCAATCTGTTGAATCAACGATCAACGATCATCGATCAACGACAGCCGAGTCGCCGCGCCTTCTTAAGCGTCACGCCGGCGACTAATGCGGCGCGCCGAAACCTGAAATTAGCCAACCTTCTGGCAATGCGCTTTCTTTCTTTCTCACTCAAAGACATTTCATCGCTGGTGTTTGAGTTCCGTGAGCGCTCTTTGGTACTCATACCTGCTTCTCCAAGAATTCGATTTCCGCAGCCTCCGCGGACTCGGCGGCGCTGACTTCCGCCCGCTCCGGCAAAGCTGGATGACTCTTAAGCCACTCGCAGATTGACTCTGCGAGCAAGCCCGCTCCCATTTCGTGCCTGCCGTCAACAAATCGAATATGTTGAGCAAGCTGATCAACATCTGGGAGCAGTCGCATGGGGCAGGCGTCTGCCGCAGGCCGAACCGATTCGATGGCGTCCATTGTCCGCTGCAGTGGCGTGCGCTTGTCCTCTGGGATTTTGCTGAGTAGCTCGGCTTCGTGCTGGTCCAGCAGGTCGCAAATGTCGCATTCGTCGCCATCGAGGGCGGGATCGTAAAGGCCGCGCCTCTTTAGCCAAGCAAGCAACTCGACTTCCCATGGCTCGGCTTCGCGCTCATCCGCCGCAGGGGCCGGGACGAGCGCGGGCTGTACCGGCTGCGCGGACAGGGCGGCGCGGGCTTTCGTCATGCGTTCGCGCACGTTCGCTGCGAACCATTTGCAGATTTCGTGGCTGTTGTACAGTACGACACTGACGCACGGCAATTCAGCGGTAACGGCTGCGTCAAAAGCCGCCAGATCATCCTCCACCGCCGCAGGCTGCGCGGACAGGGCTGCTTCAAGACGGTCCAACTCCGGGAAAATATCCTCCTTCAAGGCGTCCCGGAATCGCTCGATCTGCATGCGTGGATTCTTCCAGACGCATAGCATGCCGCGCAGTCCTGCCAGTAACGCAAGCGGATCATCCCGCTCACCCTCCACTGCCGCAGGCTGCGCGGCCTTGAGGGCGGCGAGGCGGTCGGCAGTTTCAATAAACCACTTAGGGTCCATCGGACTCATCTCCTGCTCGGCATGCTCCTTGGCAATCTCCCGCATCTCCGCGATGATCGCGTCCAGGTGAAATTGCCCAGCGATGTTCGCCACTATCGACTCGCTGGCCGCGCGCGCCGGACTGCGGATCACAGAATCAATTTCGGCGGCCGAAAGAAGTAGATTCGCAATGTCGCCGCGCGCGCTTCTCAGCTCCGAACGAATGATGTCCTCCGGAGGGAGCCCGGCGATGCCGAGTGCTGCATCGGCTTGATCTAACGCGTGCAAAATCCTTTGGTGCGCATGCTCTGCGTTATTCATTTCTCACGCCCTCTCGATAAGCGCATTCAGCCGTTCGGGATCCAGATTGTGAAAGTCGCGCGAGATTCCAGTAGCCACCAATGCGTGGGTAATCAATCCGCTGTACTGCGAGACGTTCTCTGGCGTAAGCCCGCTCGCCAGCGCGAGTGGGCCATCGCGGAGCGCCGATCGCATTTCGGTCACCTTGGACACGTTCGCCGCTACGCCTGTTGCTTCGCCACTCGTGGTGGGGATAAGCCCCATCTGCTGGGCCACTCTTGCCGCGGCAGGAGGATCACGCTCCGGCTCCTGGTATTTGAAGGCCACGCCCACGAACACCTTGTGGCTCACCTTCTGCACTGCCTTCTCGCCTAGTGCGATGCCAATCCTGGATGTCCCTCGGCTGCTGATGCCGCCGTTGTCGCACCAGGTGCCGTCGAGGCCCGCGCGTTGTGACTGGGATACCGCTTCGTCCGCCGGCAGGCGCAATAGGTTTACGCCCACAAAGAGCGACGGAAACCGGTCCTTGATCTGACATGCGGCCGGGAGGACCAGCTCATCGCTTCCCTCCATTGAGATGACAAACACCCCATACGCGCCAGCGGCTTGCGCGAGGCTTGCGTTTTTCAAAGCTTGCTCAATGGATTCCAAGTGGATAACAGGCATCACCTTCATGTTTCACCTATTGTTTCGTTGCACGACCGAAGCGGCAGCCAGAGTTTCAGGCGGCTCGCTTCCACACTCCTCGAGATACAGGCACGCACAGCATCTGCACCTGCTGTCGCACCTTGTCCTTCCAAAAGCGGTTGTCTGTCGGCCGGTTGCCCTCGAGCGACGCATAAAGCGCTTCAAGGGACACCGTGCCGCCCATGCGGTCGATGGCCTCTGATACCACTGTGCGCCATGTCCCTCGTCGACTCTCCGACAGCCTGCGCTGCGCAGAGGACTTCATGCCGTTGACGCTGTGGACCTCCTCGTAAAGGGCAAATCCAATCAACTCGCGACGTTCCGACTTGCGCATCGTCACGTACAGCAGGGGGGTCGTGAGGCGTGGGAAGATCGTCTTCGGGATCAGCTCTACCTCGACGCGCCAGCGATCGCAGATCCGCAAGACGGTACTCGCCGCCTGGAACACGTAGGCCGGCAGGATCATCGCGGTGAGTCCGTCACGTGGCAGCGTTTCGAAGCATTTCGCGATGACCTTCTCAATCAGTGCTGACTGGAAGGGCGGGTTGCCGATGTATACCTGGGGCTCGCACGTCACCGGAGATGACAGAAAGTCCGCGCAGATGACCTCGACCCCCTCGATGGCCTGCGCGCGCGCAGCCACATGCGGATCAATTTCATACCCAACACGTCGGAAGTGCGAGGGGATCGCCGCCAGCCACGCCCCGTCTCCGCAGGTGGGATCGACCACCACCGAGCCGGCCGGAACGTCCCGCAGTGTTTTTTCCGCGAGGATCTCCGCTGCCCAGGCAGGCGTGAAGTACTGGCCCAGCTCTACTTGCCGGATCAGTCCACTGCCCGCTGTCTCCGCCCCCCCGATCAAATCCAGCTGGCTCATTGGCCTCTCCTCAATGCGCACAGAAAGCATATCAGCATACGATAAGCAAACAAACGCACCAAAGCTGTGGATAAGTCCTTTTCCGGAGATGTCATTACAGCGCACGCTGCCTGGGCGATATCTCGCATGACGGCGCCGGAGGAACTGCAGAGAACGATTGCGCAAGATATGGCGGTGGGCTATCGTTCCGTCGTCAAAGGAGAGTGCACCGGTGGCGCTGGATCAGCCCCCCACCCATCTGCCTGCCAGCCAGCCATTGCCCGTATTGCCGGGCTATCCGGCGTTCATGGACCGCCGACGGCCTGGATCGCTGGATCTTCTCGACGCCGCCCAGCACCCCGCGCGCGTAAAGCTCTTCCGGTTGGTGGGAGAGCGGTTGGAGGACTCGAACCGCAACGCACTGAGGGCCGCATTGATGTTTCTCGCGCCGCTGCTCGCCGGACGGAGAGTTGACACCGCAAGCCCTTTCGCCAGGTCGATTGGCGCTACGGAGCTCATAGTGAGCGGGTCTCTCAAGCCGAGAGGCGACAGCGCCGTGGTATCCGCCCGGGTGATCGCGGTATTCGCAGAGGCTCCGCCGGGCTTCCGGGTTGTCGGGCGAAGTGCGATCACCACTATTTCCATTGGCAGCACGTCGGCGGCACAGGATGGCGCGCGCACTGCCATGAGCAGGCTGATTGAATCTGCGCTGCACGGGCACGCTCGCCCTGGCTGCGTAATCCAGCCCGCTAGGCTTGTGGCTGATCCAGAGATGGGCGAGTACGACAGCTGCCTGGATCTACTCTGCCAGGCCGGAGAGGCGTGGGCCGTCAAGCAGGCGCTATCGATCGCCGGGCTTGAGCTGTCGTTCGAAGGCAACCCAACGGCGTTCACTTCGTGGGGACACCTCGCATGCGCCGACGTCGTCCGCGCGGCGCGCCTCATGCCCGTACATCGTCTGAGGAAAATTCTGGAGTCCAGCCAGGTGCGCAGGCAGTTCGCCGCAGGCGAGTTGCCAGGTCGACTTGCGGCGATTCGCCTGATCAGTGAAATTGCGCGAGCCGCATTTTCCGCACATGTCGACGGCAGGCGCACGGACCGCGCGGCTGCCGCCACCGCGGCTTCAGCGGTATCGGCGTACCTTACCGCGGAACTTTCGTTCCAGCATCAAGAGGGCGCGGCACTGGCGCCCCTGGTTCCGCAGGATCTTGACGCCGCCCCGCGGCCCGATCTCAAGCGGATCGCGCACGGTGAGGCCGTCGCGTGAGCAGCCACGGCGCCCCCGACATCGCAGATGCGGGCGCTTCATTCCGGAGCGCAGTGATCGAGAAGTTGTCGCGCGATGCTCTGACAAATCCGAGTTCGGCCGCATGGCTGCGTGCCGCAGGTTCTGTCGATCTCGCTCCGGTAGTTTCAGGTGTTGATCTCGTACTGCAAGCGACGAAACTCGATCGAGCTGCTTTGGCATTCGATATTGATCCAACCGAGTTCGGCGTCGTACTCCGCACCTACTGTCTTGGCGTGGATAAAGACGGACGAGCCGCGGTTTCCAGCATGACACGCGCTTTGGGCGCCGAGCCGGCGATGAGTACCACGCTGCGGTCGATCATGATGGAAGAGGCGTCTGCCCTGGTAACCGATGGCATTTGCAGCGATGCCTCCTCGTCACTTCACTACGTCCGCGGCGCTGAAGTTTCACACACGTCTTGCGCCGTTTCGGTGCTGCTCTCATCGCGTTTCCGCGTATTGGCCGGGCAAACTATTAGCTCGGAGACCTGGTGCCCCAAGAATGCCCAGCTAACCCAGGCGCTCGCGCTGCACAGCGCATCGATTGCCCTGCAGGCGCCGGCGCGCGCCGTGACGGCCCTTCTGCCAGCACTGCGGAAGTACCGCCAGGAGGCGATGAGCGCCGACGGCCAAGGGCCGCGAACTGACATTCTGGAAGGAGTCTTGGTGCTTGCGGACTCGAAGCTGCGAGAGGGTGGGCGAGGAGCCGAAGGGATCGCGCAATTGATCCGAAACCTGTTGGGGGAGCACGCTCGCTACCTGGACGTTCCGTCGTCCCTGGCGCTCCATGATCCGTCAGCAGCAGCCCTTGCGAAGAAGCTGGCACTGATGTTTCAGTGCCTGCCTGCAAACCTGCATCCTGGCGGACCGCCGCGCGCGTGCCCGGCTGTTCTCGACGGGCTGCCGCCGCGCCGGTGGCTGGGCGCGCGGCATTACTCCTACTCCGGGTATTTTCTTGATCGGCTGACGCATGTGCCAGGCGCCTGTCGCGTCATCGAAAGCGTCGGAGCCGACCCAAGGCCACTCCAGCCCGCGATGTCTCTTTAGTTGACGGGCCACAGGCGCGGACTGCGCCAGCGCATCGACTTACGATCGAGATCCATCGGGCGCAGCTGCGCCGGCCGACGGAGCGGGTTCGCCTTTTTCTCCAAGTGCGCCGATGACGTCAGCCAGGAGTCCCGCACAGTCGCCGGCGGCGATGGCGAAATTCGCCAGCAACGGGTCCTCCGCGTTATCCGCATTCTGCTCGGCGTCAGCACTCTCCGGACTCTGCTCCCATTTGAGGCCACGGATCTGCATTTTACTGTTGACGGTAAACGAGACCCTTCCATCCCACTGAAGCCCGACTTTCGTAGCCGTCTTGCCTTCTTCCAGGTGGACCTTGACCTCCGCAGACGCCAGATCGTGACGACTGAATTTCACCGTCGGCTTGCTTGCGTCCGGCCCAACAAGTTCGCAGGTATCGCACAGACATAGCCGCAGTGGGAGCATGCTCCCCGCGAGCCAGCTGTTCAGGATTGCGCCAACATGCGCTGCGCCGGTGACAGGCCTCGCGCCGAGAGTGCCCAGCACGTCGCGCAGCAACGTCAGAGCGTCCTCGGCCGCGCCGGCCGACGTGGTGTCAACTGCGATGAAACTGTTCGCCAGGTCGATCCACATCCAGTGCTCGGCGCGGTCCGCAAATGCGCGGGGCAGCAGCTCGAGCAACGCGGCTTCCTTCATCTCCCGGAGCATTTTGCGGCCGGGCTTGAAGTTTTTTTCCTTCTCATAGGCCTTGGCACGCTCGTCGACCAATCGGCGGATAACTTTGGCTGGCACCTTTCGCCGCTCGACCCCGAATCTGATCAGGTAGTGGCGGTCCACGTTGACCACCAGCTCGCCAGCCGCGTTGACCGGCACGAAGCCGCGCGTCTGAGTGGTGATGCCGGCGCACTCCACCAGCGGTCGCTCTCGAATCAGCGTATCGAGCTGCCCAGGGGTGATATCAAGTGCGCTGTCGAGTTTGTACAACTGAATGTTTTTGAACATGAGGCCCTATTGGCAGTGAAAATCTGAACCGGTGGCGTGACGCGCCGAGTCGCATGCCAGATCAACGGAGTAGTCTCGCGCCGCCTTCTGGGCAAGCTCGAAGTGAAGCCTGATCAGCACGTTCATCAAGCGCTCCGAACTGGCTTCTGATGTTTCAGCGCACATCAGTCGATAACCGCTCTCGGAGGCCAGACGAACAAATGCAACGTGCACCCATGATCCGCGTTGGTCTCTTCCTGTCAGGCTCAAGTAATTGACGGTCCCGGCTCGAGTTCTGGAGAGCTTGCGCGACTCCAGCGTCTCGCAGAGCCGGCGCAGCGTGTTCGTTGTGATTGCCAGAGCGTCCGCGCCTCGTCTGAGGTAAAGCCGGGCGATGATCAGATCGGAGTCCTCGAGCACAGGACCGCCAAGGATCACGCGCTGGTAGCTATGCAGCCCGAGGATGTCGGCCAACTGATGCAAGCTCCTGCGAGATGTTGGCATCGCAGAGGCAGGCGTCATCTCAATCACGCCGCCCACCCCACCGCCGCGTGCGCATCGTGTCGGCTGAGCCAGTCGTTGGCGTGGGTTATCAGAGGCGCCAAGCGCCCGGCCGGCGCGGCAATTGCACGCTCGACAAACATCATCCCGTCTTGTCCAGCGCGGCTGAGCAACAGCTGAGCAAATCCGTGATCGGTTTCGATGTGGATGAACCGATGAACGATTCCGCCGGCCACTACAACGGAGATCTCCGCGCCCGGGTAGTGCATGCGCAGAAGTGACTCGCGCCCGGCTGCCCAGAATCGGTCCGCTTGGGACCCACTGACAATGCCCATCACTGGCGGCGTGCCATTGCCGCTCTCGGGCTGCCTCCACGCGAACGTTGGCGAGATCCAGGCCAACTTGGCCGCCACCTCTTTCAGGATCAGCGCGGCGCTGGTGTCTGGCCAGGCAAGAACACGAGACATGTCGACTCCTCGGTTGATGGGAGCGACAATAGCGAAACAGATAGCAATAGGCAAAAACGAAATCAGCCCAAACGCGTGCCAGGCGTCCTTATATACGTGTGGGGATATCCACAGCTTTGGTGCGTATTTTCGATAAGACTTGGTCCTTACCATGGCTTATCTGGTTCGAAGGGGTAAGGGAACAAGCATGGACACTGGAGGAAGTTCCGCCGCGGCAGGCTCCGCATCAATCCATCGCGGAGTCGTGGAGGCGTATGCCGACTCCGGGACTTTGTCGAACTCTGAGCTCTACCAACTCGTGTCTCAGCGCACGGGCCTTGGAAACGAATTCGATCGGCGTCGACCGGTCGGCAAGTCGGGGCAGCCGCGCAGCACCGCAAAGAGAGCGGCGCGCTGGAGTCAGCAATCGCTGAAGGTGGCAGGCCTTCTCGAGAAGTGCCCGGGCCAGCGCGGCATGTGGCGCCTCACGGGAAAGGGACAACAGCAGCTCCGCCGCATGAATCCGGGCCCCGTGATGCTGGCGTTCCACCATCGACTCGGCGTGGCGGTTTGGGCCGACTGGAAGTCGGGGCTCAAGGCCCTAAACGAAACTGTCTCTTTGCTGTTCACCAGCCCCCCGTATCCTCTGGCGCCAGGACACGAGCGCTCGTATGGCAATCCAGTCCGGTCAGAGTGGGTCGACTTCATCTGCTCGATGGTCGAGGCCGTATTGCCAAAGCTGGACCCTCGTGGCCACGTGTGCCTGCAGATCGGCCAGGATCAGTTCGAGCCAAACAGTCCCGCGAGAACAATCCTGCCTGAGCGTCTGGTCATTGCGCTGCACGATCGGCTGGGTCTTCACAAGCTCGACACGGTTGTGTGGAGCAATCCCAGCAAGCCCCCGTCGCCCACGCTCTGGGCGTGCCGGAACCGGGTGCAACTGTGCACTGGCCACGAGTTGCTCTTGGTTTTCAGCCCAGATCCGCGCGCATCGAAAGCTGACAATCGACGGATTCTGAAGCCCCACACGGATCAACACCTGGCTCTGATCCGCCGCGGCGGTGAGAAGCGGGGGGCTGTTACTTACTCCGACGGGGCGTATTCGCTGAAGGAGGGGTCGTTCGGCAACGTCACCGCCGGGACGATCCCCAAGAATGTCTGGACGGTCGGCCACGTCTGCGCCGGTCAGCGCCGGTACCGCCAGGCTGCAAAGGACCTGCGACTTCCGCTGCACGGCGCGGTGATGCCCGAGCGTCTGGCCGAGCAGGCCATTCGATGGCTGACGGAAGAGGGCGACCTGGTTGTCGACCCCGCGTCTGGCACTGGCACCACGCCGGCCGTCTGCGCGAGGAACGACCGTCGGTTCTACGCGATCGATTGTATGGCTGAGTACCTGCGCGGTGCGGCGTCCCGTTTTGATTCCACCGAGGTGTGGATCAACCCCGAGCTGGACCGCATCGTCGGGGTAACCCCCGATGGCGAGCTCCCCCTCCAGCACTCACCTGCGATGCCGCAATGACGCACACGCCTGTTTCGCGCTTCAGGTGATCATCGATGCAAACCCGAACTGCGCGTTCCGGACCCCGCATTTCACTATCATTCCGGCGGTATGCTTGGCCGCATGGAGGGGTCATGAAAATCCAGCTGTTGACGCTGTGCGCGATGAGTCTGATGTCGGTAACGGCTGCTGCCGGCCCGGTGTACAAATGCCGGCATCCATCAGGACATCTGGTGTATCAAGATAAGAGCTGCTCAGGAGAACTGCGCGCGGCCCCAAGAAATGATCAGGCCGGCTTTCTTGCGCCCACCCTGCCGCTTGATGGGGTAACAGCCGCAGACCGATATGAGCAGGCGCTAGCAATCCGCGAAGAGGAACGCGCTGAGGAACGGCTTCGCCGGCAACAGGCGCTGGATCGTGAAGCCGCGGCGCTCCTCACGCGCGGGACACGGACCGACTACAACCCCCTGCTCGGTCAGCCTGCTATGGGCGGCGGCGGCGGCACTGTGTACGGATCTGACCGATCCACCGGCGGCGCCGTGACCCCTGGCGCCGAGTCTCTCGCCGGCCGCCCGCGTATCGAAGCGGATAAACGGCTCCAGCGAGACGCAGCAAGGCAATGGAGCAAACATGCGGCCGAGGAGGATAGGGAGAGGCCGACATATACGTCCGTGCCGGACATCCAGGAGCCAAAGCGCCGCGACTCAGGCATGAAGCCGATGGATGAATTTCCTGACTTGCGTAACCGGACATTTGTGGATGGCCAGGGAAATACCTACCGGTATCAGAAAGACCAGGGGTATTTCAGCGCCACGGGTGGAGGCCAGTTCAGAGATAATGGCAATGACACGTTCACCCAGATCAATACGGGCAGCATCTGCCGTAAGAACGCCAACAGCATGGACTGCCGCTGATCGATCGCGAGCGGCCATAGCGGTGGAGGTGAAGTTCACGGCCCCCACAAGCTGGGTTGGCACCCCTACAAGCCGCGCGTCGTCGAGTGCGGCCGCGCTTCCTTGATCATTGCGACCGGCGCGTCGCCTTAATCAACGGCGATCGCGCTCCCTCATGAAGGTCGCGATCTGGCTCCGCAGGTCAATGTGGTTCTGTCGAATGACGTAGAGCCTGTCATCGCCGCTCAGATCCCCGAAGAGCCGTTCCGAGTCAGGAGTGACGGTGGCCAGGTCTCCGTCCGGGGCACACGTGGCGAGCAGGGTTCCAAACCGGCCCGAGACCATCACGAAACGGTCATGACCCCGGACCCGCGGCACGACGTTCGCGGCAACCGCAAAGCCTATCGGCATTCCAACCATCAGGTAGATGCAGTCACTCCGCGCCAGAAGCCCGCGAGCAACATAGTCGATTTCCTCAACGCTTTCGACGCAGGCGTCGAGCGTCTCGTCGTCGACGCTCTCTACATCAGGATTGCACAACTGGCCGAGCGTCATCGTGACGAGCTCGTCTGAGGCGCCCACCTGGCGTACGGCGATCAGCGCGTCCGTAGCGCGTCCGTGGATCCGAGAATCCTGACACAGCGCAACGAACTGCTCAGTGATCTCGCCTTCGCCCAGAAACTCAGAAAGTTGAGCGATCAAGCGCCGAGATGCGGCGCTACTATTTGTAAGAGCCATGATTCCGGTTAGGACTTTTTCTTTTAAGCCTGCGACCTGCTAGTTGCAAGCCGCTGATGCAGCGACCGGAGCGGTAGGCTGCAGCTTGCGGGCCAGCGCGTCCAGGTCCGTGTAAGTCTGACTTCCAAGGATCGAATTATCCAATCTGCGCCGCTGGACCCAGATGCCGCCAGTCAAAGGCCACTTCTTGATCGACTCCACATCTCGGACGCGCCGGCCTCGCACAAGACCGCCGCGAGGAGCCGCGTCAGACACCACCATCTCGACATACTTCCCGATCGCTGACGTTCTCACGATGATCAGGTGCCGCATGTGCAGCGACTCTGCTTCATATCCGCCTCGGCCGTAGTTGCCGCGGTAGAAGACCTCGGCATTGAGGCCGTATCGCATCAGCACCGCTGACAGTGCCGCATCGAGATTTTGCATTTCCTCGAATGAGCCGACGTAGCCTTTGTAAGTGGTACGGCCATACCGTCTGCGCTGCAGAACAATCTCAAACTCAGCCTGATCCAGCAGAGGGATCGATCCCGGCTCCAGAAACTCATGAATGTCTTGGTTCACTGGATTGCCTCCCCGACTGGGGCCCCAGCCGCAGGGCGGATCACCGCGATTCTGCCAACCAGGCAGTCTCCTACCGACGAGGCTATGGGCTCTGCGCTTGGGATAGAAAGTTTCCCGAACCTGGGAATTGCCGCGCCAACAACCTCGAAAGTCTCCGGCTCGAACTCATCGACCGCGTGACCCGAGATCAGAAGGCATCGCGTCTCGGTCGGAAGGAAAACAATCAGGGCGTTTCCGGTGGCGGGCCGGCGGATGTCTGGACAACGGGGATCCGCACGCGTCGATCCATCGAACTGCTTGGCCATCCGCAAAGCCACCGGCAGCATCAAGGCGCCCCAGGCGTCAGCGCGCCTGCAGACCGCGTAGTGCAGCCCTCCAAGCAGTGCCTTGTAATTCGGCGGGGACACGCTTGCCGCATCCAGCGAGAGCCCGATCAATGTGGGCGCCTCTCCGACGGCAGGGAGGATGGCCACGGGCCACTGGATGGCCTCACCTTCGCAGAGTGAAGTCATTCTGCATGCGAGAATCGCGTCAGCAAGGCGGTCAGCGAGAGCACCCATCCCGATTGAGTCCGCAATCGAGCACGTCAAGAGTTCACGGTCGTTCATGGCCCGCGTCAGCGCATCGACATGCCGATAGCGCGTCGGCCGTTCTCGGCGAAATCAAAAGCCACCTGGCCCGATGATTGGGCGGCAAGCCGGTGAATCTCGGCGTGCAGGTTCTCGAGCGGCAGCTCCGAATCCACTTGCAGGGAGTTGCAGTCGGCGAGCCCACCCAGCTTCGGCAGCACCTTGGAATGACCGCTGATTTCGCTGAACACAGCTGCCGCATCTAGCGCGCGGCGCAGGCGGCTTTCGATCACATGTGGCTCGAAGGCCCCCGGCACCACCGCCAGCACTACCGCTTTCGAATTGTTCGGATGAGCCAGGTCCAATGACGGCGTGCACAGGCCCTCAGAATCAACCTTCAACCCCGAGCCCTGCGGGGGCTTCAGGTACGCCCATTCCGAGATGTCCTTGAGTTGGGTCGAGATGCACCTGCGCAACGTTGCGTCTTCCTCGCCGCGGTCCTCAGGACGCTTCTTCTGCAAGTGCGTGAATCCGATTTCGATCGCGACAACCGTTTTGACGTGCTTCGTGGACCCCATGATCAATCCCCCTGTAGGATGGCCTTGCCGCGAAAGTGTAAGATATATAACGGAACTATTACGGGATCGCAAGCTTGGTTGACGATGATCCATCTGAGGAGGGCGTGGATACGCGACGAGGGAGTCTTGCGGAAAGCATCATGCGCTCGGGTGTTGGTGCGGTGAGGCTGCAGCCACGGGCCAGCCTGCTTCGTGCCGCCGAGAGAGTTGAGCGCCAACTGATCGCTGATGGTCGACCGCTCCCGGCCGCGGGTGTCGCAGCGTGGCTTAGCGAGCTCGCATCGACCATTGCAGAGGATGGGGATGTTCTGCTGATTCCCTTTGATCGAGTGACGCCGCCGCCAGTTGTTGCTGACCCGGTGGAAGTAGGCTCCCCTGAGCCCCTCGGTGCTTCGCGTGCGCCGGCGGATACAGGAGGCGAAGCCTCGCCCGCGTACATCGGGGTGGCTGTTGATGACGAAGGGGCGCCGCACGCACTCATCGCGCTTGACCCCACGCTTCATCCGGTTGCCGGCGACTGGCATGAAATCGACGGCGACCTGCTTGAGCCCCAGACAAAGCCGTCGCCCCTTCCTCAAATGGTCAGCCGAGCCCCAGCACAGATGCGGCGCTCGGTCGAAAGCAAGGAGCTGCTGCCAGTAGAGCGCTCGGATCTCATTCGAGCATCCGAGACCGAGTCCTACGTTCGGGCCACCGGTAGCAACGACGCCTGGGCACATTCCGCTGTGATGGTGCTCAAGACGCTAGGCGCCAACAATCCAAAGTTCCGCCTTCGCGAAGCGCAGGTCGCCATGGCGGAAATCGTCGGCGAACAGGTGGGAAAGGCTTGTCCTCGGCCGTCGCCGAAGGCAGATCGCATGTCGGCGCCCGCCAATCTTGGGACCGCGCCGGTCGCGATCATTGAAGCCGGCACGGGTACTGGCAAATCATTCGGCTACATCGCGGGAGCCCTACCGCCCTCGCTGGTTCGCAACCTACATGTCGTGATCAGTACCGCCACGATTGCGCTCCAAGACCAGTTGGTGTCGCGCGACCTTCCGACCCTGGCCAAGCTCATCGACGCCCCGTTCCAGTTCACTGCCGCGAAGGGAAGGGCGAATTACGTCTGCAACCTCAAGCTGGATCAACTCCTGAAGCAAGATCGGCCGGGGCAAGAAATCGAAACAGCACTGCTCTCTCAGATGCGCGACAAGCTTAAGGACGGCACCTGGGATGGCGATAGGGGGGCTCTGCGCGCCGCCGGCGACGGGCAGGTCACGCAGGTCGACGATCAGACCTGGTCTGCCCTCACCATGACGAGCAGCCGTTGCAAAGGCCAATCCTGCAGTCATTATCGAGAGTGCGCCTTTCAGTCGCAGCTGTCGGCAAGGAAGTCAGCACAGGTAATCGTCGCGAACCATGCGCTCGTCCTCGCAGACCTGGCCACCGGAGGGGGGCGCTTGCTTCCAGATCCCGCGAAGACGGTCTATGTGTTTGATGAGGCCCACCATCTTCCTCATGTGGCACGCGGCGCGATGGCGGGATCCTTTGACCCATCCCATGCGATCGATGCCCTCCAGCCGATAGCCAACACGGTCACCGCACATATTGCCTCGCTTGCCGGTGGGCCTCGTCGTTGGGAGAGAGCCAACTACACCATATCGACGAACGTCCGAGCCGCCCGCTCTACGCTCCAGCTCGTCGAGTTCGAGCTGGCCGCCGCATTCGGAAAATTGCCCAGAGGCAAAGAGAGCAAAGACGCGATCGAGGACAGGACAATGCCGGCCGGCTTGCGTAGCGGTCTGGTGTCCGCGAAACGGACACTTCGAGCCCTTCACGATAGCCTCGTTGATCTCGCTACGCAGACAGACACCCCGCCTGGTGCCGGTATCCGCCAGGTCGCGCGCCGCATCAGCGGCATCGTCAGGGACATTGAGCGTCTTGCCGCTCCTCCTTCGGATGTGCCGCGCGCGTTATGGGCAGAGGGCTCTCGCGATGGACTGATTCTTCACCATGAACCGGTGGCTGCACGCGAGGATCTGAAGCGCGTGCTGGTGGATCGAGCCGCAGGACTGGTCTTCGCCAGCGCCACTATTTCAGCCCTCGGCTCAATGTCGGCGTTCATTCGTGATGTCGGCCTTAATGGCCATCCGGACATCAAGGTGGGCCAGTTCAAGAGCCCGTTCGACTGGCAGCGCGGCACCATCAAGGTCCCGACGATGAAGACAACCCCATCGGAAGACTCCGATGAAGCAGTCGCGGCTGACATCGCCAACACGCTCCCCCGCACATTGGCGAAGGACGGCGGCACGTTGGTCCTATTCTCTTCGCGCGCGATGATGTCGCGTGTTTACGAATTGCTTCCGCCCGACATCCAGGGACGAGTGCTGACTCAGGACCAGGGTCCGAAGCCCAACCTCTTGGGTAAACACGGGCTGGGGACCAGGCTCGGCGGGTCTCCCGTACTGTTTGGCCTCGACTCGTTTTCTGAAGGCCTCGATCTGCCTGGCGCGCTCTGCTCAAGCGTGGTCCTGACTCGGCTTCCCTTCAAGCCCCCCACCGGACACGTGGAGCAGATTGCATACAAGGCGGTCAAGGACGCAGGCGGGAACCCTTTCGAGGAAATCTCCTTGCCGGAGGTCTGCATCAAGCTGATTCAGGCGGCCGGCCGACTGCTTCGAACCGAAGCTGACTGGGGCACGTTGTGGATTCTGGATAACCGCGTTCGCACCAAGCCCTACGGGCGGAAGCTGCTCGCGGCCCTGCCGCCCTACAACGTTGAATTCGATGGCGTACTGCAAGAGGTCCGAGCTGGCTCAGCCGCCGGCATCGGCCAGCAGGCCACCGAAGATGCCCCGCCGCTTCAGGCACCTCGCCCGGTCGCCTCGGCTTCCCCCAGGCTGCCGATCCCACGGCTGCGCACGCCTTCAAATTGACGTTACAATAGTGCAACGCATGCACATGCGAAAACACAGGACTTGACATGCTTTCCCCTGCGATCTTCAAAGAGTCCACCCCTTGGGTCACGCTTCGGCAGATCTCAGTTCGGGATTTGCTGGCGACTCAGGGCCTCGAGGGTGCTGATCTTTACGAGCGAGTGAGCGAACAGGACGAGGTGTTGGGGCTTCCTCCCTCATTGGCGCATGAGCCTGCCTTTTACGATCTGCGCGCCGACAAGATTCCGCTCGGTCATGGCGCCACTGCGAGGCGTTGCGTCGCCTGCATCAGGCCGCGTCGCAATGCCGGCGCCGTTGAGGCTCTGGTCGCATTGAGCACGCCATCATCCGAACTGCGGACCGGCACTGCGATCGCAAGCATCGACACTTTTGATGGCCTGGACGGGGCGAACACGGTCCGCGCCATCGGCAATTTGATCTCCCAGGCCTGCCTGAATGCGGTCCAGCGTGGCGACGCTTTCTGGAATTCGGAATCAGACTCCCTGCAAGAGCGTGCCGGCCTGCTCGCCCCTATCCTAACCACCCAGCTCGTTGATCCGTCTTGGGAGATCGGACCGCAGGTGCTGGAGTCTTTCCGCCTCTTGCGAGGCTTCAACGCCTTCAAAGGCGCGCGAGAATGGCGCGGCGATTCGCTGCTGCACTTCATGGTCGCCTACGATGGGCTCGCACCGGCCTCGGTGGTGCGGACCGCGCAGACTCTCGCAAGCGGCATGAAGGCCGCCGTCTACCCTGGCCAACCGGCAGCGGTACAGATCGACCTCCAGTCGATTAGCGACTCGCTGGATCGACAACAGCTTGTCGAGTGGTACCGCGCACGGGCCGATGATTCCTCGCGCCTCGTGGGCATGCTGAAGGGCTTGATTCCGGGGTCCGCTTCCAGGCCCGCCGCCGACTCGCTCCTGGTAGAGCTCGCCGCAAGCGTCGCCCGTAGCGCGGTTCGAGCTGCTGCGGCCCGCTCGCGCGTCGCGGCTATCCGGCTCTCATTCATGCTCTCCAGCAAGCAGGTAATGATGTTGGTGATCGCTGCCAACGGCCCCGGGATTCGACCCATATCTCCGAGCGGCAACACGAACCTTGTCGCGGCCGCCGGATAACACCCAAACACGGGGTCGAGCGGCACTGGAGCCGAGACCATGATCATCTTGGGCATTACGGACGGCACTGAGCGCTGCGAGTGTCACCGGTGCGGCGCAGAGCGGCGCCTTGCTGACAATGAGGGATTGTCGGGGGCGTTTCCACTGGGCGGACCCAAAATGATTCTCTGCGGCGAGTGCGGAAACAAGCGCTGCCCTATGGCTAGCGACCATCGATACGCATGCACTCAGAGCAATGAGCCAGGTCAGGAAGGGAGCGTTTATCAATGACGCCCATCATGACCCTCACGAATTTGCTGGGAGCTCTGCCGAGGGTGCGCGCGCGCCTGGCCGCACGAGAAACCGCGCTCGTTGCCGGCATCCCATCCTTCACCCGCGCTGAGTGCTCCTTGGCTGGAGGCCCCTCTGGTAGCCCCCTGTACGTCTGCTGCGACGATTTAGGATCGTCAATCGAGGTCAATGTCGACCTACTGAGGTCTGATCGCATCCAGCACATGCGCTTCCAGATCGACTGCCCCTCTGGATCGACCTCGCGCGAAAACAGGGCGCATCTCATATCCGCGATCACTGCTCGTTACCGGCTAGGTTCCCACTCACCGGTCACCATCGACGACACGTTGCGTCAGATGGTGGTCCGTGGGGCCCACGCACCTGACCCGACCCTCAGAGTCGCCCAGCTGGTCGATTTCATCTTCATGTACCGGCCACCGGCTGTTGCTGCGGATTTGTTGGCCCGCATCGAGCTATCTCATCGGCAAGGCTTTCAAGTGCCCACAACCATGCATGAGTCGGCAGCGGCCATTGACGCATCCGGTTATCAAGGCGATCGCATTGCGCGCTACCTGTGGTTGCATCGAGCACTTGCTTGCCCGTCGCCCACCATCGACACTTTTCCGAACCCTGTTGACCTGCCGAAAGTCCTCGGCACTGCCAGCCGCACATTCCCCAAATCTACGGTGAAGGCGGTTGCGGATGCTGTCGATGCTTCGCATCCGCTGCATGGCCCTATTTCAAATCTTGTGGAAACCTCGGTCGAACAGGTGTGCCGGGAACTGGCGCTGCATCCACCAGCCGGGTCTCGGTTCGCGGTTCTGGCCCCGACATCTGCGCGCATCGCCACATCCAAAGGACTTCCGCGCCCGTGAATGATGTTCAAATCGGCCTCTCATTGTTCGTCTCCATCATGCGAGCCGAGCCAACTCTATTCATGGGTCTCGTAGCCCTAGTCGGCTCTCTTTTTGGTTCGTTCGCGAATGTTGTGGCCTACCGACTCCCCATCATCATTCAACGCAACATCGAATCCGATGCCAGAGAAGATCTCGGCCTTGATCCGACCTCTGGCCATCCCTTCAGGCTGTCGCTATGGAGCCCGAGGTCAGCTTGTCCGATGTGCAAGTCGCCTATCCCGTCAGTCCTGCTGCTTCCTGTCGCAGGCTGGGCTCTCGCGGGGGGGCGTTGCAGGTCATGCGCCGAGCCAATTTCAATGCGGTACCCGGCAGTCGAAATCGCGACCGCCATTTTTTCGATGGCAGCAGCGTTTATGCTTGGGCCGACGCCTCAGCTAGTCGCCATGTTGTTCTTGATCTGGGCGGCAGTGCCGCTCGCGCTCATCGATCTGGACCAATACCTGCTCCCGGATAGGCTGGTTGAGCTGATCTTGTGGATCGGCCTTATCGCCGGCGCCGCGGGCTTGTTTGTGAGCGCAGCCAGCGCGGTTGTTTCTGTCGTCGTCACTTACACTTCAGTGGGCGCCGTTCGGTTGGCTGCATCACGCTTCAGTGGCCAGGAGATGATGGGCGCCGGCGATGTGAAACTGTTAGCCGCCTTGGCCGCCTGGATGCCGCTGGGACTGATGCCGCTCGTCGTTCTCGGGGCCTGTTTGTCTGGAGCGCTGTTCTACGCCCTGCTTAAGCGTGCGCGCCTTGCCATTCCGTTTGGGCCCATGATCCTGGTCGCAGCGATTCCGGTTATCGTCGGGCAGCGCCAGCTCCTCGAGCTATTTCCCTTTCTCGCCGTTGGCTAGCACCAACAGATCTTCTTCGTAACGCAGGATCTCGACCAGCTCCCAGGGTATCGCGCGCGTGGGAATCATGGATGACCACACCTCGATGGTGGATCTCGCTCGGCCCACTCGCTTTGCCAGCTCAGAGACAGCTGCGCTTCGGCTGCCGAGCCTCTCGGCCTGCCTATCGAGATAGCGAGACAGCCACGCCAGCCTACGCTCCGCGTCCCAGTGCAGAGCGCTTTCATAGTAGGGGTAGGGCAGGGTCTTGTTCACGGCCTGAATGATTTGCGCCGATGTCAGACGATCAGCCTTGGCAGTGTGCCGCAGCCGCTTCGTCGAATCCAGGCGAGTACTGCCCATACCGCATCTGCCGGTCTATGGTCCCTCCCATCCTACGTGGATAGCCGACCAGGCCGAGCCTCAGGTAGTAGCGGGCCGCGGCCGTTGACTGGGCCCGCGTCAGCGGCTCGGTCTCAGCCAGGCGCTCATCCAATTCGAACCGCTCAAACAACCCGAGGGACTCCTGGTCAATCTCCCAGTGAGCACTGTCCCTCCAGTGTGGCGAGCCACTCGCTGCGCTGCCGCGTCCGCCATCAGCCAGGAAGAGATCGTGGTCAAAGTAGAGGGATTCGAGCATTACGTCTCGCCGGCCCCAGAGCGAATTCCAGCTGGCCTGGTCCCCGGGTAACCGATCCGCGTCCGGAATCTCCACCTTGGGGCTTTCGTGCACGTGCGGCACATCAAGCAGCCCGCGACCCATTCCGATCTCTCGCCAGATCCTGAGGGCCTCGTGAGGCCGGTGCAATCCATTCATGGACCAACGGAAGTCGATTGCAACCACGTCTTCCAGAGTCAAATTTTGGAAGCGTGGGTCTTGCGACTCCGATGCAGCACGCTCCCTCTCTTGCCTGTCGATCGTCAGCACCATGCGTAGAAGAGAGGCACATTCCTCGGCTGAGTAAGCATTGGGGAACACTGCAAGCGCGCCCGTCTCATCATCGATCGACCTGCCGAGCCATCGTCGACGTTGTAAACCGAATCGGGTGAGCCGCATGTACTCGCGCAGATCGTGCAGGGGGCGGAGGTACTCGAACTCTGGCAGCAGCAGCATGTTTTCCACAGACCGGTCCCGCTTCACACGGGCGCACTGATGGCAGCCAAACCGGCCAGATCCACATCCTTCAGCTTTTCGCACCTGGTCCTGGGTCTCCACCAAGACGCACTCGCCGCCGGCTGCAGCATCGTAGAGCGCGTAGATCTCGTTGAAGCTTCGGCGGTAGCCTGGATACCGTCCGCTGGTCCCGGCGCCCTGGAGGTAGGCCCATACCGACTCAGCGCTCCATTCGCAGATTGGCGAAAGCGACTGGCACGTAACCCCTCCGACTGTTGCCTCCCGTAGTGCCCTGGACGATTCCCCGCGAGCCATCATGCTTGCGCCGCGCACCCTGGATTCATCAAAGCGGGTCCCAAGAAGAGTCACGGGGCCCCTGAAGCCCCTCGAGGCCACCTCTTTCTGAATCGCCTTGATTGCTCTCGACATGGGGGCAATCTTCATGTCCACCGAGCAGTGCGCGCGGCCGTCGGGGAATGACGGCATCTGGTCACCGCCAATGATCCCCACCCACCATCGCTCTGAAAGGCGCGGGCGCACGATATGGCTGTGCACTTCGAAGCCTTGCTCCTCACCCGTGATAACGATGCTTCTGTGAGTCTCGTGCAGGAGTGCCAGGACTTCAGGATTCTCGATTCCGGTGTCCGACGACAGCATGTAGAGGGGCGGCACTGGCATTCCGCTTGCCTTGATGGCCTGCATTGCTGCGATCGTAAGGCAGGTCACAACCGTCGAGTCCTTTCCTCCACTTGCGAGCACGACCAATGGATGGCCGGCTTCCGCAACTGTCTTGATGGCCTCGATTGCTGACGCGGCCAAGTCGGTGACGAACTTCGCCGATGTCAGCCGCTCAAGGTTCTCGAGCCGGAGGTCGAACGCCGGCTCCTTCAGCATGACGTCACATTGCTGATCGGCTGCCGCCGAACTTCCGGCAGGTTTGGTTGCACGGCCTCTCGCGCTGCCCTGCCGATTTCTGAACCGATTCGCTTGAAGAGGGCCCATAGCACCGACTGACCTAGTACCTGGTGAGCCACGCGAGTCGACAGTCCTGCGATTAGCGATTCTGGCGCCCCCTTGATCCGGCAGTGCTCAGCAGGTGAGATCTGGCGGAGGAGGAGAGGGTTGATTGGATGGGAAACCTTTGGGTCGGTGCTTCGTACGCGACTATAGCCAGCGGTGATAACGGGGCAGAAGTCGCTCGAGCCGTCAACAATCTGCATTCGGAAGTTGCTTCCTGCGGCCACGTCTCTTTCTTCCTTCGCACGGAGGTGCCGCATCTCAGACCAACGCGGCGACTGAGGGTCCACATCATCCAGCACGTCACCGAGCTTCAACGTGCATTCCATCGGCGTAATGGATTCAAGGCGCACCGCTGCTGGCGCTGTATGCGCGACCATGACCAGACGTTGACGATTCTCGAGGGCTCCACAATGTGATCTGCCGAAAACAGCCTCGCTGCAGGTGTAGCCCCAGTTCGTGAGGACTCTGCGGATGACCGAGTAGCCCGCTGTGTGCCTGAAGTTGACCACGTTCTCCAACACCACGAACGCCGCATTTGTCTGCTTCACTGCCTCGAGAAACGCGACAAACAGGTGTCCTGCGTCGGGATGATCCTCAGCGTGCACGTTCTTCCGCTTGGCCCGTCCACTCAGCGATGCGCCGGTGCAGGGCAGCCCGGCGCACAACAGCGACACTTCCGGCAGCAGATCCATGTCGACGTCTTCCAGGCGGCTCTGGATCAGATGCGTTCTTGCCGACACGCCGCGGCTATTACGCGCCGCCGACTCCAGATATGCGCCCTCCGCCTCAATTACCGCCTTGTTGAAAATGCTCACCCCCGCTTCCAGGGCGCCGACATGCAGCGCATCCGCCATCACGCCGCCGCCCAAGCACAACTCCACGCCGGTGATCTCTCCGCTGGCGACCTCATCGGCCAGGCGCTTCATCCTCGATGCTGCTCTTTGCTGGTGGTGATGGAGCTCGATATCCACGCCGCCATTTCGAATCGAGACCGTGACAGTTCTGCCGACCAACATGGACAGCTTGGAATTCTTGAGCTCGATCAGAGGGATCATGCGGCCGTGAACACTTTTTCTACATACAGCTCTGGCCCCATCCGCCACCTGTCGGATCGCAATTCGCTCGGCTGCTTCGCAGTACTCAACGTCGAATTTGGCCCCTACGCCGAGACCGGCGATGTCCAAACGTGAGCTTGCGATGTAAAGCCGGGGGGTTCCACGATTGAGGCCCACTTTAAGGGTCAAAGTCTGGTGCAAGGTGGTCATAGAATGGCCCGATGAGCTTGGATATGTTTGGAGCTTGCGGAAACGCAAGTTAAATGTCAAGATAGCGAAACGGATGGCGATGGGCTCACGTTTCGAGCCATTGGTGAGGGAAGATCGGCGAATGAACCAAGACACATCAGCAGCTTTCGCGGTGGGCGGGCCGCTCTCCGATGCCGATCTCCTACAGATGCTGGCCGGAGAAAATCCGCCCCATGTCATCTGCTCCAACACCCGGTTGGCGCAGCAGCTGATGCTGCGATACGCGCAGCACCAGAGTGCAGTTGGCCGCGTGGTGTTTGAGACGCCGACCGTCCTCGTCCTTGGCTCCTGGCTTGAGCTCATTTCTGAGTTCGGGGTTGGACAGCATCTGCCGCCGGCCGCAACTGCTGCCCAGTCTCGAGCTCTGTGGCGCTCAATCTGCCAGGAGTCCAAGGCAGAACTGCCCCTGCTGAGAGACGCGGAGGCAGCCGCGTCCGCAGCGCGCGCTTACACGCTTGTTCGTGACTACAGGCTCCAGCTTCCGATTGCCGACGCATCGGCTGACTCAGAGCGCTTCTGTCAGTGGGCCGTCGCCTACCAGGAAGCGTGTCATCGCGCAGGCCTCCTCGACCCCGCCGACCGGCGCGCAGCGTTGATCCAATGTATCAACGCCGGGCAGGGCCAACTCCCCGCAGCCATCGTCTTTGCGGGCTTTGACGTCCTGCCCCCGTCTACGCTGGCATTGGTTGACGCCCTCCGATCCCGCGGCATCGTGATCTACACGCGCCAGCCGCCTCAGATCGACGCCTCGAGAACTGTTATCTCTGCCCCTAACGCTGAATCGGAGATTCGCCAGGCAGCAGAATGGGCCCTGAACATCATTGCGCAGGACCCGGGGGCATCTGTAGGAATCGTTGTTCCCAACCTCACTGAGCGACGCGCCCAAGTCGTCAGGATCATGGATGAAATGGCCTCCCCCGAGGCGCTGCGGAGCGCGGCCCCGGCCACTGTCCGCGCTTACAACGTGAGCCTTGGCGCGCCGCTTGCGGACTACCCACTCGTGTCGACCGCACTGATGCTGTTGCGGCTGTGCGCGGGCGAGATCTCAGATGCCGAATGCACCGCACTGCTGTGCAGCCCCTATCACGGGGCTACTGAAGCAGATCGATTCGCGCGCTCGGCCGCTGATGCGGCCATTCGCAGAGCCGGCTATACGGTGGTGCGCCTCGCTGACATCAGCCGCGCCGGACGCTTAGGTGCGTCAGCACAGGCCCCGTTCGACCAAGCTGCTTTGCTTCTGCAGCAGCTTCCTAGGAAGGCCCTGCCGAGCGAGTGGGTTGAAGTGATGCTGCGTGTGCTTGAAGCTTTTGGATGGCCCGGCTATCGCTCACTTTCTTCTGACGCCTTTCAGGCGCAGCAGGCCTTCACAGAGGGCATTCGCCAACTAGTCGAACTGGACGGGATCCTGGGTCCGATCAATCTCCAGGCGGCTGCGCGGCTTGCCGATGACATCTGCAGCAAGACTCCATGGCAGCCCAAGGTCGGTGGCGCGCCCATCCAGGTGCTGGGCGCCCTCGAGTCCGCCGGTCAGGAATTTGATGCGCTGTGGGTTGCGGGCCTCGATGACGAGCATTGGCCGATGCCCGGGAGCCCTAGTGCTCTCCTTCCGTTCTCGCTGCAGCGGTCGAATCAGCTTCCATTTGCCGATCCTGTTGCAGAGCTGCGCATCGCAACCGAGATGCTCGATCGCTGGTCGGTGAGCGCCCCTGAGGTGGTCTTTAGTTACCCCAATTCGGACTCAGACCGAGAGCTTGCCCCGTCGCCCATGCTTTCTCGCATTCAGGCCCAGTCTGGAACAGCGCCAGATCGCAGCCTGCCTGCAGCGTGGCGGCAAGCAATCCACACGACCTTGGAGTCCTTGCTGGACGAACATGCCCCGCCACTGCCTGATGGGGCCACCGCATCTGGCGGCGCTCGCGCGCTTGGCGATCAGGCGGCTTGCCCCTTCCGCTCGTTTGCCGTTCACCGGCTGGGCGCCAGGTCTCTTGAAACCCCGCAGTACGGACTAACGCCCCGTGATCGCGGAAACCTCGTGCATGCGGCGCTCGATCTGATCTGGACCCAGTTGCGAAGTCATGAGCGACTCGTTGGGATGGATCCCGCCGACCTCTCCGCGCTCATTGGCCAGGCGGTCGATCAAGCGGTATCTGATCTGGTGGCGAAGGCTCCTCACCGCGTCGGGCAGGCTATCGCCAGCATCGAATCGTTGCGCCTCCGAAGAATTGCGTCGGAATGGATGGAGCACGAGCGCAAGCGCCTGCCATTCACGGTCGTTGTCGTCGAGGGACGAGCGCTGGATGATCCCGAGGGGTCGCCGTCCGATGACACTGTCAGCCTGGGCGGCATCAGCATGAAAGTTAGGCCCGATCGCGTCGACCAACTCGAAGGTGGTGGCCGGATGGTGCTCGACTACAAGTCGGGGACAACGGTCAGTCCTCCGTGGCGAGATGATCGGCCGGAAGATCCTGCGCTCGCCATCTACGCACAGAAGCACGATCAAGTGATTGGCGTCTCGTACGGCCGAGTGGCAGCAGGGAAGGTTGGATTCCTTGGCGTTGGCGTCGATGAGGAGATTGCCCCCGGGGTCTCCCGGTGGTCGGAAACCATCACCACCAGCGATCTCCCTGATTGGGGCAGTGTGATGACCCATTGGAGAGGCGCGCTCACGGTGCTCGCCGAGGAGCACAAAGCAGGCGTTGCATCAGTTTCCCCCAAGGATGGGAAGTCAACATGCAAGTTCTGCGATGTGAAATCACTTTGCCGTGTTCGCGAGAAGATTGACTTGGCGGATGCCGATGGAGAGTCTCAATGAGCATCCTGCATGTATCAGATCAGCAGCAGCGAACCGCCGCCCTGGATCCGACGGGCAGCTTCATCGTCAAGGCGCCGGCGGGATCTGGAAAAACAGAACTCCTGACGCAGCGTCTGCTGGTCCTGTTGGCGGGAGTCGATGCGCCTGAGGAAGTGGTAGCCATCACCTTCACGCGTAAGGCAGCAGCAGAAATGCGCCACCGAACGTTCGCAGCCATCACCCAGGCCGCCGCGCCGCCACAGGCCGACTTGTCCTCTCACAAGCTGCACACCCGGCAGCTTGCAGAGAAGGTGCTCGAGAGGTCGAGATCCCGAAACTGGGGGCTCGATGAGAATCCTCAGCGCCTCAGAATCATGACGATTGACTCGTTCTGTGGCCACCTCGTGAGCCTCTCTCCAGTCACAAGCGGCTTTGGCGGCCGGATGTCGCCGACCGACCGGCCAGAGGGCATGTATCGCGAAGCGGTCCGGCAGACGCTGAAACTGGTTGAAAGCCAGGGCGATCACGCCGACGTCATTGCCAAGACGCTCATGCATTTCGACAATCGCATCGACGTAGTGGAGAGCCAGTTGTGCACCCTGCTGGCTCGGCGCGACAGCTGGATCGGCATCGCGACTTCAGAACGGGACACAGCGGGTATTCGCAGTCTTCTGGAGCAGACGCTCGCAGCTACTGTAGAGGAAGCCCTTGTCGCCCTCTCAGTGGCGGTGCCCGAGCATTGCCGATCCAAGCTGCTCGACTCATCCTGGTACGCAGCCGAAAACTTGCTTGCTGCTGGATCCCCCGCAGAAGCGCCCCGAAGCTGGCCTTCGGCCGACGTCGCGTCACTTCCGCAGTGGCTCTGGCTCGCAAATCTCCTCATCACCAAGAGCGGTGGCTGGCGCGCGCGCCTCACGGCGGCCGAGGGCTTTCCGCCTGGCACTGGCGCGGCTTCAAAGGCCACGGCAAAGCAGCGCAAGGATGATCATCTTCATCTGATCGAGGACCTTAAGAGCATGCCCGGGGCCCTTGAGGCTCTGGCCTCGGTGAGAGAGCTGCCGTCTGCCACATACTCGCAAGAACAATGGGAGGTGCTCCACGCCTTGCTGGATGTGATGAAGCTGTGCGCTGCCAACCTGCAGGTGGTCTTCTCGCACTCCGGACAGGTGGACTTCACCGAGATCGCACAGCAGGCGGTCAACTCGTTAGGACAGGACGATGTCCCGACCGACCTTGCATTGCTGATGGATTATCGGATTCGCCACCTCCTGGTCGACGAATTTCAGGACACCTCAGCGCTCCAGTTCGAACTGTTTCGCCGCCTCACACGGGAGTGGTCTCATGGCGATGGACGCAGCCTATTTGTGGTTGGCGATCCCATGCAAAGCATTTATCGATTCCGTCAGGCGGAGGTCGGCCTCTTCATCCAGGCTGAGCGGAATGGCATTGGAGCCTGCCAGCTGACTCCCCTCGAGCTGACGTCGAATTTTCGTTCCAAGGCCGGGATCGTGGACTGGGTGAATCATGCCTTCGCCAGCATTCTGCCCGAGCGGGATGATCCCAACTTGAGCGCGGTAAGTCACACAACGGCTATCGCCGTACACGAGTCAGAGCCTGATCCGGCGGTTACCGTTCACCCCGCGGTGCATCCGGACATTGATGTCGCCGAACAGGAAGAAGCGCGTCGAGTCGCCGAAGTTTGTGCGGCGACCCGAGCGGCATTCCCCGAGGACTCGGTAGCTATCCTGGTCCGTGGAAGAAGTCACCTCGCCAGAATTATCCCCATGCTTCAGGCCTCGAATGTCGCCTATCGGGCCGTGGACATCGAGGCGCTTGAGGATCGGCAGGTGATCGCGGATTTGCGAAGCCTCACTCGCGCGCTCCTCCACCCGGCGGACCGCCTGTCGTGGCTTGCTGTGCTGCGCGCGCCCTGGTTCGGGTTGGAGCTCGCCGATCTTCACGCGCTCACCCATGATCTCCCGCATCACGTTTCCGTTCTCGAGGCGGCCAGAGACGAGCAGCGCCTTCAGAACCTGACCGATCGCGGACGCGCCGCCCTGACTCGCGGGCTAGTTGCTATCTCCACGGCTATGGAAACGCAGGGCTCGATCGGGGTCCGCCAGTGGATTCAAGAGTGCTGGGAGCAGCTCGGCGGCGCGGCATGTCTTGCTGAAACAAGGGATCTGATGGATGCCCGGGCATTCTTCGATGCCATCGAGCGAATGCCTTCAGTCGCCGGCGGGCTGGACCTTACCGAGCTCGACTCTGCGATTGGCGCCATTCGTGCCACGCCTGATCTTTCCACGAGCTCCCCGGTCATGATCATGACCATTCACAAATCCAAGGGCCTGGAGTTCGATCATGTGCTGGTTCCTGGGCTCTCAAGGGGCACAGCCAATGATCGGCCGCCGCCGGTGATTCACGCGCGCCTTTCCTCAACGCGAGGTCCGTCCGATCTGCTCCTGGCACCCGTCAACGCACGTGGAAGCGAGATCGAGCCGACCTACAACTTCATCCGCAAATTCGAGAAGGCGAGGCAGCGAAATGAAGACGATCGTCTCCTGTATGTCGCGACCACCCGCGCAGCGCGGCGGCTTCATCTCTTCGGCTCGACTCGTCTCGTGGATGGAGCCGCGGCCAGGCCGGCTGAGTCGACGTTGCTGGCGCGACTGTGGTCAGTTGTTGCAGGTGATTTCGAGGCCGCGGCAGCTGCAGCTGCGGTAGCCGCGGACGTTGCCGCCGTCTACCCCGACTCAAGCCGTGCGGCGGGCCGCAGCGCGCATCCAATCTTGCGCCTGCCGTCAGGCTTTGCTGCTCAAAAGTCCGCCAGCCCGATTACTAGCCGAGCTGCGATGTCGCCCCCGCTGTCGCTGAGCCCGCCGTTTGATTGGGCTGGGGAGGCGGCGAGGGCTGTGGGCATCGTATTCCATCGCTGCGCGCTTGATCTCCACCGCGCGCCCTCCGCCAGTATTGGGCCTGAAAGGGCGGCAATGCTGCTGGCGGCCGAGGGCATCCCCGGCTCCCTGCTGCAGCGGGCAGTCGATCGAGTGGTTCACGCTATCAAGCAAATGCAGGCCGACGACCGCGGCCGATGGATTCTGGACGCCGGTCACTCGGACTCGCGAGCGGAATGGCCCATCACGATGGTGGACGGCGGCGAAGTGCTGCAACTCATCATCGACCGCACGTTCGTGTCTGATGGCACACGCTGGGTCATCGACTACAAGACTTCCACGCACGAGGGCGGCGACTTGGACTCCTTCCTTGCGTCAGAGCGGACTCGCTATGAAACGCAGCTTGCCAGGTACCGGCGCGCCTTGGAGCTTTACGAGCTGCAGGCTGGATCCCGCCGCCCGGTGAGGACCGCTCTGTACTTTCCGCTGCTCAGTGATCCGAGCCGGAGGTTCCTCGAGATTTAAGGGCTAAGGCCGGGCGCCATCCGGCGCCTGGCCCGGCCGCGCGGCAAGGGGGAGTCCCCTGTCTGGCCGGCTTGTCAATTGCGCAAGAGCTATCAATTCCCTATCATGCGGAGGAAACCACTGCTTGGCTGGGGACAATATGGCGTACCGTCACACGTTGGCATCTCTCGCGATCGCGATTTTCTCCTCGCTGTTCCTGGCCGGGTGCGGAGGCGGGAGCGGGGATAAAGACACCCAGTCCACGGCCAGGGTTGTGTCGTTGACGATCAGCGCGCCGGCAACAACCACAAAGATCTACAAGCCCCTTCAGCTCTCGTCGCTCGCTGTTTACGACAGCACTTTCACGGAGAACGTGACCGACCGAGCGGTTTGGACCACCTCAGATGATCAAGTTGCCACCGTTGAGAACGGCCTCGTAACGCCGGTGGACCAAGGCTCAGTCGCCATCATCGCCACCTTCGGGGGCGTCAGCCACGCAGTGCAGATCGAAATTGATACTGCATTCGTGCAGTCGCTGACCGTCGGGACTCCTGTCGTGACCATGCTCGCTGGCGCCACCCAGCCCATTACCTTGACGTCGCGATTCGCAGATGGGTCCGTCGAGCAGGTCCAGGGCTTTGCTGAATTCGACGTCGATGATGATCGGCTGCTGAGCGTCGAAAATGGCGTGATCTCTGCCATTCGTTCCGGTGTGACGCGTGTTGATGCTACTTTCCTTAACTCCACCGTCAGCCTTTACGTCGTCGTCTCCGATGTTGCGCAGGACGGCCCGAGGGCCAGAGCCGCCAACGTCTACACCGGCACTTTCACGGATGAAGCCGGCAGCTATTCCGCGGTCGCGGTTATCGGCCCCGACGGGTCCTATCGCCATGTCGTTTTCGGAGTGGTGAGGGAGTGGGCGGCCTTTGATGGCTATGTCTCGCTTTCCAGCACCCTTCAGGCGAGCATCGGCGGCTCGTTCTATCGCCCCTATCCCAGCTTCCGCCGGGTACGTGACGGCACGATCAGTGGCCAGATTAGCGAGAACGCCTCGTTCGCGGGGAATTTCGTCGGCACAGATGGCCGCCTTGTGCAGGTCGAACTCGATCTCGTCCCTGTAAACGTCCAGCGATTTGACGACCGCATCGTCGGCAATTACGTCAATCCGCCGTCGCTCAGCATCCATCGCGAGCTGGATCCCGGGCTGAACTGGTCTGTGTTCATTCCGACCACCACCGAGTTGTTCGGTCTCGATACACTCGACTGCGAGTATCGATCGACGTTTAATGTCGCCGAAGAGAACAAGGGGCTCGCATTCTTCGACCTCCAGTTCGATTGCCCCGAAGATGTCTTCCTTGCGTATCCGCGGTTCGCGGGGATTGTCTACTCGGATCGCCTGGATGAGTCCGGCAGATTCCGCTTTTTCGGAGTGAGCCCTGATCGCCAGGAGTTTTACTTCGAGCAGCTGACGCGCTCGTTCCCGCCGCCAGTCTGAGATATCTGCCCGGCCGCCGCTCATTGTGAGTCGGCGGCCGGCGCTGATGCCTACACACGATCCATCGCCACTTGAGAAAGTCTCGGTTCGATGCATTTGCGTTGGCGGACCTTCTCGGGTCGGCATCGCGCCCAGGTACGCCGCGAGCTTCACTTCTGCGACTCGCTCGTCTGCTCGAGCACTTTTTCAATCAGCCCGATCGCTACGCTCATAGGCTGAGGTACGTTACTGCGTCGGTCTCAAACGCGCTGGAGTGGCACGCGCAGAGCACGAGGGCGTGCGGGGCTCGTCATGCGCTTGAGAGAGCCGCGATCGCTTTCTATGCGCCATTCCAGTGGGTCAGGGTTGACTCCCGAGGCCAGCCAGACATCGAATCAGGGCTTCTCGAGCTTGCTTCGCATGCGCGTCAGTTCGTAGACCAGCCAGTGCTCAATGTCATTGCTGGCGACCTCCCAGATCTCCTGGAGGGGGGGGCGCCGGCCGGTGCCGCCCGGGACCACTGGGGCAGCTATGTTTCTGACGCAAACCGCACTTACCTCAGTTGCTCCAACTTCGTGGAATACCAGGCGCACGTGGATCGCATGCGCCGGGAGGCGCCGGCGCTTGAGGACGAGCAGTGGCGGGGTCAGCGCCTGGCTTTCGTTCGGTCCCTGATCCAAGCGCGCGCACCTTACAACACCGAGACCGCAATGCATCTCCATGGCCGGCAGGCTCTGGCAAACCTACGGGAAGAGGCGAGATTGCTGTCCGCTCGCCGCACGCTGGCCTGATGGCGGGGACTGTAGGCTGGCCGGCATCGATAGTCTATGATAGGCACCTATGACTATTCGGCCAATCATTTCGGGGCCTCGCTCGACCGCCAACTGCCGGCCGCTCAATGACGCCCTGCGCGGGCGGCCTGTGCTGTTCCTCGATTTTGATGGCGTCCTTTCCAAGGGCCTGTCCGGTGGGCTTCAACACTTAGGCCTGTTTTGCGAATGGCTGGTCGATAACCCCTCTTTTCTTGTGGTCGTCACCAGTGATTGGCGCTCGGGCACGACCCCAGCAACCCTGGCCACTGTCTTTGATAGCCGCTGTTCCGACCGTCTTGTCGACTTCACTCCGATGGATCTCAGGTACGAGTTCCCGGATGACTTTTCGTATGTTCGCGAGCGCGAGATCCTTGAGTGGCGCGCCAGAACCGGCCATGCAGGTCCGTTTGTCGCGCTTGACGATCAGAGCAAGCTGTTTTCGCCGCATTGTCCATGGCTGGTACTGACCGATCATCAGCGGGGAGTAACGCCCGAGGATCTGCGCAAGGCCGAGACCCTCATCCAACTCGCCGGTTCGTCCGAGTCACAGCGCGGCGATGCTCGTCGGGGATAACGACACAGCTCAGCACCCCGCTGGTCTGACAGCGGACCGGCCTGCGCTGACCGGCTTCCCCGCGCTCGCCAACTTTCGTCTCCGCCTCGCAGGGTTTGGCGACTCCAGTGGTCCGTTGCGTTTTGCAGACGCAGAGCCATTCCTGGGTCCGCCCGAGGGGCTGCCTGAACTCAGGGCGGAGGCGCTTGCTCTGGCCGTGAGGCTCGGCCTAGTCGACACCGAAGCAGCCGCTGGCGCCACCGCGTTCGCCCGGCTCCCTACAGTGACGACGGTCCCAGCCGAACACCCCTGGACCCAAGGCGCAGGCGCACTGCGTCTGGTGGTCTATCTGTCCGGCTGCGCTTCAACTGCCATGGTGGTCAACACTCTTGCCGAGTACCCCGGCAGGGTGTGGGCCGTCGCGTCTCGTTCCATTGCGCCTCCCTCAATTCTCCGGGATGGGATGATCACCAGCGCGGTTGCTACGCGCAGGATCCTGGACGTCGTGTCCGAGGCGATCAAGCCATTCGATCGGCCCCGAAGCCAGCAGTGCATCGACGGCTCCTCGCCGATAGTTCGGGCGCCGGCATTCCAGAACAGGGTCCTATCAAGTCCCGCTCTAATCCGTGAGGTAGAGCGCTGGCGCCACTACGCCAGCTTGCGCGTCACAGAAAACGGCGGGGGCGTGTCAGCTCTCCCGGATTCGTTCTTGCCCTGTGATTTCGCGGCTGCAGCCATCCGTGGCATACGCGATGTCGATCGCCTGCTGAAGCAATCCGTCACTGCGGCGTTGCGAGACCAGCGGCATCCGCTATCCCTAGATGAGCTGCACTCGAGAATCCTGTCGATGACGCTATCGGTCAGCGCCCCCGTACGAAAGCTGGTGTCGACAGATCACGCCCGCGATCAGCTTTCGCGCGCGCATGCGGTCTTCAATGCCGGAGTGTCCGGTAACTTCAACTCTTGCGCGCTCGTACTCAATGTGCCGGGTCCCAAGCGCGGATCGCGATCAGACAACCATGGGTACCGACAAAAACCCTGACCCCCTGCAGCGGGTGCTCTTCCTGGTTCACCCAGGGAGCTGCTGCGGGAGCGCCGCAATGCTCCTGGGCGCTCAGGCCGCCAGCTTGATGAGAGAAGCCATCATCGAAACCCTCAGTAGGCATGCTGGTGCGCTCATTGTCCTCGACGGCGCGCTGAGTGACGAAATCCCCGCTTACGGTCGATTTGCTGACGCGATCGACCTAAGAATTCAGGCGCACCCGCTGAGCCGGCGCGTACACGCATGCGATGATGTTCCGCCGCACCCTGAACACGTGCTACCGGGTCTGCTCGATCGACTGGGCATTCCACTTTCCGCCGAGATCACCGTTACTGGCGCCTGGTACTACCCGGATCAGAGTTCTGGTTGCGTCAACGGTGTCATCGAGATCCTTAAAGCCCGAGGTTACTCACCGAGCGTATCCAAGTGCGCTCTTAAGCCCGCTGCCAGCGACAATGAGTCTCCAGCGGACCGCTCGGCAACACCCAAGATACGCGCCTCAAGGTCGCCATGCAGATGACACTGTGTCAGCCGGGGCTCAATCGCCTCGGCTTGGGGAGCCCGACCATGTCAGAGTCGCGTAAGGCAGGTATCGTGAAGTCCCCTTTTCTCTGAGCCTCGGCAAACGCAGCCTCGACCGTCGCGTACCGGGTGCCCGCGCGCCCCTCGTGATCCGGGCCTGGTGCCATTCCCTCACCTTTGCAGTGCGGGCCAACCTCAGCACCTATGTCGCGCGTTAGACGGTAGAAGGCCACCGCTACCCGCAGGCGAGTGTCCGAGATTCTCCGCACACCATCCCCATCATGCTCAGCGTCAACTCTGTTGTGATTCTCGATCTGAGCGCGCAAGGCCATCAGCTCTTCCTCACGCATTGTTGATTGAGGCTGCAGCGCGAGATCAACTGCCAGAGCCGCCAAATCACCCGCATCGGATTCGCTCAGGTTCCGCCCCGTAACCTTGGCCGCGTGAGCGTCGAGCTTTCGCTCGCGCTTCAACCGGTCAACGTTGTCTAAGCCTGGCGTCGAATACTGGTCCAGTCGAGCCTTAGTCACCAGCTCCACAGATCGATAGTCCGCCAGACGGCCGGCCGCGTTGTCGTCCCCATCTCTCAGTGACACCAGAACGGTGAAGATGTCCGCGTAGGTCGACCTCAGTCGCTCTCGCTCAAGATCAGCGTATTCCAGTGAAGATAGCGTCAGGTGTCGCTCAGCGACCGGCGGACCGACTCGAAGATCGAACTCTCTTGACGCGCAGAGAGCAGCAGCTCGCAGCGCTTCGTCCGAGCGAACATTGGGCCGCAACTCAAGCGGCCCCACATAGTGTTCGTTCGAATTCCTGAAGGACTCTCGGAGCACCGAGAGTCCGAGTTGGATTTCAGATTCCAAGCCCGTCGAAGGATGGATCCCGATCACGCAATCACTGCCGGCGGACAGCGCGTAGCTCCTTCGCAGCCCTGGATCTTCAGCCCACCCCGGCAGCCCCTCGGTCTGGCCGCCGGTAATCACGGTCTCGTAATGGAGACGAGGCAGGGGAGTCACAGAGATCTGAACGCCGGAGTCCTTCGCAAGCTGACGAATCAGTCCGTGTCGCTCCCCGAGGTACCGCGCTGCTTCGCGGTCGTCCAGTGCATTCAAGTTGAAAGCGGTCGCTGCTTCCAGCGCCGTCGTGCTCGAGCCGTCTGCCTCCTCGAAGTGAACATAGAGCGCGCCGGCGGTGATCATCAACGCTGAGACCGATCGCTTGGCGGCCACCGCGAACCTCTGGAGGAATGTCCGCTCCGACGCTCGCCCCCAGTCTCCGTGCGCCTCGGAGGAAGCGCGGCTGGAGGCGCCGTACGCCGCGCTCAGGCGCGATCGCACATCATCTGAGAGCTCAGATTCGCGCTTCATAGACCAGTCCAGACCTGGGGTCATACTCGTCTGGAGAGTCGATTTCGTGTACGAGAATCGACCCGAGATCTCGTAGCCGGAGAGCAGTGGAGAGGGAGATGCCAGTCCAGGCTCTTTGCTCACCGCTCCCGTATTTGATGATGACTGCGTCTAAAGTCACCTGCGCGCGAGCGCCTTCACAGTCGCTTAATCCAGTGTGTACACGTGGGACACGCAGCACGAATATCCCGTCGAGCATCAGTACATGGAAATCCCTGCATGGTTCCGGGCATTCAGATGACGCGCTGAGCGAAGCATCCAGCCTGCGACCTGGCGGGATCATCTCGGCCACTGGGAACGCGGGCGCTGAGGGGGCGGGTACTTCGTCAGAGAGTCGCCTGCGCAAGCCTTCCTTTCAGCAGCTCGCTTTTCCGCTGCCTCGCGAGCCGCCTTGGCAACGCTCAGCTGGCTTTGCAGAAACGACTCACTTCTTGCCGCGTGCGACAAGCTGGATGGCGAAAGCCCCTTCTGATGTAGCGGACCAGCAACGGCCGCCTCTGCTGGCTCGAGTTCCTTCTGATGCACTGCTGTTCTCATTCGATATCGCTCCTCGTCACGTGTTTCGCACTCGTGTACACCCCCTCATCGCTCGGGGCTCGCTTTCTCAGCAGCTTCGGCGCCGAGGGTATCGAGACGGCTCCCTGGCGCCACTGGCAGGTTTCAATCGTCTTTTCTCGCTGAAGGTGAAGGGCGAGCCTGGCTTGCTGAGTCTCTTCGACTGATGCGTGACGGAAGTTCTGTAGCGCCAGGTCCAGACCGATCAGCGCTGTTCTGATCTGGCGAGCGCGCCAGGGATGCGCCTCCGATACGTATTGCTTGCAGTGCTCAATCAGCTCCTTGTCCTTCATGGAGAGCACTCGCCGGTGTGATGCGTCCGCGCCGAGCGCCTGTGGCGCCACGAAGAGCGATGCGATCACTAGCATCAGCGCGGTCCTCACGGCGAGGCTCCGCGTAGTGGTATGGCAGTGTGTCGCTGAACCGCCCCCATTACTCGATAGCGCTCTCCTCGAGAGGCCCTGGTAGAAATGCCAGGCTTAACACCACCCTCGAAGAGGAGGTCCGAGAGTCGAATCGAGGCCGCATGCCCATCGCTTCTTTTCACGGGGGCTGCGTCCAGCCGGTTGAAGTGGTCCCACCAGACATCAATCGCGATATCTGAGCGGCGCGCGCTTCCCTCCAGATCTTCTCGTGACACGATCCCGTCAATGTTTATGCATCGCCTTGCTCTGTGGAATGCATGTGAGTCCTGCGATACGACATCTCTGGATCGCACAATGCCCGCGCCAATCACTGATGCCAGGTTCAGCTCATTCCCTGCTTCAAAGAAGGGGCAGTCATTCTCACGGACGGAGTCCAGCTGCGAAATCTTAACTCCAGTGTGTTCGATAGCTCTGTTGGCCACCGCGCACCGGACGAGCACTTCGATCGCGCAGTCTAAGTTCCAAGTCGAGTCCAGTTTGATTGCGGACTCTGAGCGCAGGGGCATCAGCGGATAAATGACCGGGAAGTCCTGATCCACTCCCGTATCCGCCGGCCCCTTTGCGATTCGTCGCAGCACACTCAACGCCGCAGCGCGCTCACTGATGTGGTCTAGGTTGGCTCCGATGCTTACCCTCCCGGACCACATCGTTCCTTCGAATGCCTCCGCTGCAGCCGCAATTACGGTCCAGTCGTTGTATGTTCGCGCCATCGCATAGTGCAGCTTCCAGATGCCCTCTCCCGCGCAGATGGGATGACGATGATCAAGCGTGTGCACTCGGGGGTTCAGGTCTGACGTTACGCATGGAAGGTAAATCTCATTCCCTGCATCTCGATCGCGATTGGGGGGCCAAAGCTTGGCCCTTCTGCTTGCAAGCTCCGCAAGCGCCTCTTGAAGATCGTCAGGTCTTATGTCGAAGGGATTCACGTAATCCCAGCCGGCTGGGAACACCGCGCCCAGCGATCGCGGCCTTGAACTGGGGCTGCTCACCCCATCGTCGATTGGCTGGCTCACGGCCCAACTCGCCGCCGCTTTGTGCTGGCGCTTTCAGTTTCAATGCGTAGGCGCTGCAAGTACTCCTCGCGCTCCCGCCTCTGGCCAACTGCGGCCACAGCAGATGCCTTCGCTCCCGCTGCCCATCGGTAAGACCCGCTCCTGCCGCTTGCAGACTGGCCCTGGTTCGGCCTCAGCGCTTGCTCGAGCGGCATGAGGCGGATTCGATTTTTCAGGCTTCCGACCTGATATCCCAGGCGGCAGGCCCACTGCTCCAGCGTCATGCCTTGAAGAAGCGGGTCAGGGTCATGCTTCATTAGGCCGCCTCCCGCTGGAGCCCGGCCGCCTTCATTCTTCCAACTAGACGATCCGAGAGCAGACTGGCCACCGGCACCACCGCCCCCGACGTCGCCGTTGCCACCGACACCAGTACTGGCTGTGGACTGCTCGAAACTCGCTCCAGAACGAAGCAGACGATTCCGTTGTCCGGCGCGACGACCATCACATGCGTAACGCACGTCCGATCGACATCGTTGAGTTGTGTTGACTTGCGTACATAGTGGGGGAATCGCTGAGCCAGCAAATGGGCGCGCGTCCTCGTCCAGACCTCGGCGCCGGCGACGGCATACTCAGTGACCGACTCCCGCGAAGACTGCGGCAGAATTGCCTGCGCCAGACCCGCGTAGAACGGGACCTCCAATGCAGCGCAAACGTCCATCAGCCGCTTCAAGTTCGGCGTCGGCATCGCGCGAATGCTCGCTGTCATCCCTGTCGGCCCCAGTGGTCAGATAGCTTGACAATAGCGCAACAGATAGCGATGCGACAACAATGCGCACGGGCCGCGTCAGAACGCCACGCTGGGACTGGCCGGCATACTGCCGGGTAGCATCTTCATACCGGCCGCAGATTCTTCGATGCGAAACGATCGGGCTGGGTATAGCCATCGCTCCCCGTTCGGCCGCCGTAATGTTGAGGTTGCCGTGATCTCGATGGAGCTTGTCTTCGGCCCAATCCAGACGTCCAGTGCGCGGAAGGCACTCTGGGCTGCCGTCCCGATCGCCACTGGAACATGGCCGCTTAAGCGTAGGCCAGCGCCCATCGCACGGTAGATCGTGATGCCTGCGGCGGCAAAGTCCTTGCCGTTGGATATAACCACCAATGGCGGCTGCTGCGGAGCCCGGTACACCCGTACCGCCCAGTCAGACGATCCAACTCGCGCCTCTCCCACTTGCAGAATCTGCCTCGTCTCAGCGTCGATTACGAGAAGTCGCCAGGCTCGCCCCTCGACATCCCCCTTACCACGGCAGATCGTCACGATTCGCGATCCATCGAGGGGCGATGAGTCAGAGCACTCCGCTCGTCCTGTGGGAAGAATCCGCATTGGCGCGGGGTCCCCGTACAACGCGGCCGCGTACTCGCCGCGCTCGTTTGCGGTCAGTTCAGCGCCCATCGGCGCCGCGCCTGGCACTGGAGGCGACTGAGCGTCGGCTGCACTGCTTGCAACTGCCAGGGCAAGTATTCCTGCGGCAAAGTGATTCATCCGGATCTCGCGGTACAAGAAAGCGCAAAGGACAATGCCACGCTATTGAAGCAGGTGCTTGCCATTCCCGCAAACCTGAGAAAAAGCCACAAAAAACATAGAGATGATGTCTAAGCGGCCAACATAGATGAGCGCTATTTTGCCCCGCCGATGGGGTTTGTATATGCTCTGCGCTAAGAATGCTGGAGAATCGGTTGAAGTGGCCAAGCGATGAACGTCTTCCGTCAAGCGGGTATTGGCTGTCGGGTCGATGCCGATCATGCGGCGCTTGCGCTGGCGTCGAGGCTGCTGGGGATGGACCGAGTCAGCGCTGCTCGGAGCTTGGATGCCCGTAATGGATAAGCCGACCGAATCTTGTGGCCACCAAGGAGCCTCGCGCGCCATTACCCAAGCAGGCGCGGATCCGAGTGCAGCCGGCCATTCGGATTGGCAATCGCCACGCACGCTGCATGAGATGCGCTCCGCGCTCGAGCAGCAGTCGCGCTGGCTGCGCGACTACGAAATTAGCTTGAATCGGCGCGCGGAAGTCGAGCAGGAGCTGTTCGACGTAGCTAACGGGAAGCGTCCGGCGCTCACGCCTGAACGATGTCGCGAATTGGCGATGAAGCTTGGTGTGCCTGCCGAGTGGTTGCAGCGCCGGGCCATTCCATCCTCGCCATTCTCCGAACCTGTCAGAGATCAATCCGGGTGCCTGCCCACAATGGCGCAGGAGCCGGTATCGACGCAGCACACGCGTGCGGGCGCCACAAAGCCCCGTCCACGCTTTTAAGTAACCGGGGGCATGACTTAATGGATCTTGCAATCGATGCGCGCCGTATGGCGAGAAAGGTGCTAGCTGCATCTTCCTCCATGTCTCTGGACGCGCTTTACGTTGCGCTGCGCTCGGTCTCCCGCCAGGCGACTGGTTTCGCTCAGCAGGCCTACCTTTCTCAAGCGGCATCCAGCGCCTGCAGCATGTTCGACAACTTGTTGTGGGCCGTGGCTCACAACTCTCGGCCCAGCAGCATTGCGGGCCCGGCTACGCACAGCCTTTCTGACTCTGTCGACCTCACGTTCAAGAAGCTCAAGGGCATGCTCAACGTCGACTTTGTCATGCCCGACACCTTCATGAATGGCGAGCGACGTGTCATCGCTCGCGTCGACTTCCAAGGGGAGACCACGGTAGCCAGCTGCGCCGTAACGCTCATGGGGGGCACGCCGTTTATCCTCCAGCACGTGGCAGATCTGCTCGTGGCAGATCCGCGTGCGGACACGCTGTCTCAGCAGCCAGAGCCGCCACAGGGCTTCTACAAGGATTCTGGAAGGCACACCCTTGTTGTGGAGATTCTGCCGGCGAACTTGAGGTTCGAACTCACTCCGGAACTCCTCAGCGCTGCTCAGCCGTCCCACGCAGAGCGTGTTTCAGACATGGCCCGGATCACCCGCGCCTACTCGCCGAGGCTAGATGTGCTCGCTGACGAAGACGAGCCTCAATCTGCGCTCCCACTTGATCCAGGTTCGCCGGCGGCCCTGCTCCCTGAGTGCTATCCGCCCGAGGCATTTGAGCGACCGGAAGACTTCTTCATCGCCTGGTGCCGCGATCATATCGACCGCGCCAAGGGGCGCCAGCTGGTCGCTGATCTGGTCGCTCTGGGGTATATCCCCAGCCTGGTACGAGACGCCCGCACGGACCAAGCGACCGCGTAGCCGGATATGGCAAGCCGCTCGCATCCAGCGGCCTTGCGCGCCCCCGTCCTGGCCATCCACTGCCATCCATGGCAGTGGATGGCCACGATAGTGTATCGTCCTGCTATAGCAAAAACCGGGGCGCCTAATGCTCGCAGCGATTTGGAAGACCTTGAGCGGCTTGGTCAGCGGCGATACCGCCGTCACCACGGGCGTCGACGCCATCAAGTCTGCTGCGTCCTTCGCGCAGAGGGCTACGGGCCGCATCGAGGCTCGCGTCTACCTTTTCGACGAGGCATCTCCGAGTGGAAGCCTCCAGGGGACGCTGGAGCTCATGCCAGCCACCGGCTCCCATGGCACAGTCACCATCTCGGAGTTCGCAGTGGTGCCGGTCCTGGAGCGTCCCGACGGCGGCGTAATCGAGGGCGCTTCCGCGGCAAGGATCGCCTACCGGTGGGAGAACGGTCAGGTACCCATCAGCTTGGACGGGATCGAGAAGGTCGGCGCGCGCCTGAAAGACCCAATCGTCCTTGAGCCGGGGCACATCGTTCGGATCGGCTTCCGCATTCAACTGCAGGCCCTGCTTCGCACCCTCTATCCGCCTGTCCCGGGTACTGTTCATGTGCCTTCCGAGCGGCTTGAGCTCAATCTGCTCCGCAGGCTGGAGCAGGACCCCCATATCGCACTGCGTCTCCATTTCGGGGGAGCTGGCGCGACCCACGGAGCATTCCGCGGCAAGCAGCTCATCTTCGATGCCGCTCCGTCGTACTTCCGTGAATCTGCCGCCGGCGGCGCATCCGCCATCCCGGAGCCGGCGGATCGTATCCGTCTGGCAGATTATGCGCAGTCCTACATCAGGCATGTTACAGGCAAGCCCACCTTGCACCTTCCGCCCGTTGAACAAGGCGGCCATGGCGCGGGCCCCGATTACCATCCCTTCGCTTCACTCGTCGATCGTCTGGAGCATGAGCTCGGGAGCCGCTTCTCTCAGGAATATGAAGCAACTGCCGTCGCGGCGCGGGACATGGAGTCTCAGCTGCCCTGGATCGCCGATCTGCATCGCGCCATCGTCGATGGCGCCGAAATCGACGGTCTCACCCAAATTGGCAAGACACGCACCAAGTATGAGCTTCGGCGACCGCCCTTCACGTTTTTCCTGATCGGAGACTTCGCGCAGAATTTGCCAATGCCGGGAATCAAGGCGTTGGCAGTCTCGATTGATCGAGATCACATGTTGCTGTACCGGGACCGCCTGGATGGCGTTCCTCCCGGCGAGCCCGTACCGCTGTTCAGATTCCTCCGGAACTATGGAGAGGTCTCGCTCCCGTTTCGTAACTTTGAGCACCCCTACGTCGCGAACCCCAGAGCCCTCGCAGGCCTCTACCAAGCCCACATCTCGAAGCTCGTCTCCGACTGCGAAGCGGTGGGCATGAAAACAACTGCCGGGCGATCCGTAAGGGTCGAGGCCTCGCCCGAAGCGCTTGAGGCCAGCATGGTGGCCGTGCGCCAGGGCAAGATGGCCGGCGATGTCAGAGCTGCGCGCGCGAGACTCAGGATTTCCTAAGTTGCTCGGGTTGCGGCGCTCTCAGGCTCACGGTTTGAGCCCGGCCGGCTGAAACAATCGCCCCCGTCGCGGATCCAGCCGTGGGCGCCGCCAGGGGGAAACGTCATTCACAGGGAAATCAGCCCCCTGCAGCCGTCAACCTTGCGTCGACCGGGGTGGGTCTGATTATCGTAACCGGAATCAGGCGGCCATCAGCCGCCTCCCCTGGAAGCTCCCGCCCATGTCCCCCGTCGTCCCGATTCCCCATTCTTCCCGCGATCACGCCGGTCCCCGGCCGGCCGGCAACGCCGCGCTGCAACGAATCCGGATTGGAAGCACCCGGGTCGCCCTACCACGCTTCAGCTCACCCCGGGCCCAGGCTGGCTTCCCGTCGCCGGCCGCCGATTACGTCGAGGACGGGATCGACCTCAATGACCTCCTGATCCACAACCCGCCAGCGACCTTTTTCGTGCGCGTCAGCGGCGACTCGCTGATCGATGCGGGCGTGCACGACGGCGACATCGCCGCCATCGACCGCTCCATTACGCCCCGGCCGGGTCAGATCGTCGTGGCAGCCTACGACGGCAACATCTTCATCAAGCGGATGCGCAAGCTGGGGAACCGCCTGGCGCTCTGCTCCGAGAATCAGCGGCGCGCTGCCGACTACCCGCCGCTGTTCCTCGACGAGGCCCAGGACCACACGATCTGGGGAGTGGCGACCGGTGTCGTGCGCAAGTTCTGAGCGCCGCATCGCGCTCGTCGATGTCAACAACTTCTACGCCTCGTGCGAGACGGTGTTCAACCCGAAGCTGGCCGGCCGACCGCTGGTGGTGCTCTCGAACAACGATGGCTGCGTCGTGTCTCGCTCCGCCGAAGCCAAAGCCCTGGGCATCAAGATGGCGCAGCCCTGGCACCTGATCCGCAAGCAGGCCGAGGCGGAAGGTTGCATCGCGTACAGCAGTAACTACACGCTCTACGCCGACATGTCGTCGCGCGTGATGGCCATCCTGGCCGACATGGCGCCGGAGCACGAGGTCTACTCGATCGACGAGTCGTTCCTTGACCTCACCGGTGTCCGGCAGCCCCGTGAGCACGGGCTTGCGATCCGCCAGCGCGTCCGGCAATGGACCGGCCTGACCGTCTGCGTCGGCATCGGCAGCACGAAGACACGCGCGAAGCTGGCCAACCACGTCGCGAAGAAGCATCCCGAGCACGCCGGCGCCTTCGATCTCGAGGAACTGCCCGCGGCTGAGCAGGAGGCCTGGCTGCAGCGGATCCCGGTTGACGAGGTCTGGGGCATCGGCCCACGGCTGCGCGAGCGCCTGCAGGCCATGGGAGTCCGCACTGCGCTGGACCTGCAGCAGTGCGATCCCAAGGCGATCCGCCAGCAGTTCAATGTCGTCGTCGAGCGGGTGGTGGAAGAGCTACGCGGCACGCCCTGCCTCGACCTGGAGCTCCTGGCCCCGCCGAAGCAGCAGATCATGTGCAGCCGGAGCTTCGGCCGAGCTATTGTCGATGTCGCCGAGCTGCGCGAGGCGGTGATCAGCTACGTCAGCCGCGCAGCGGAAAAACTGCGCCAGCAGCAGAGCGTCGCTCGCGTGCTGCACGTCTTCGCGCACACCAATCCGTTCAAGCCCGAGCAGCCGCAGTACAATGCCTCGCTGAACATCAAGCTGCCGCTCGCCTGCGACGACACGCTGATGCTGAGCCGCTATGCCGGCGCGGCGGCGGAGCACATCTACCGGCCGGGCTATGCCTTCAAGAAAGCCGGCACGATGCTGATGGAGTTGGAGCCCAAGGCGACGCGGCAGATCACGCTGTTCGAGGACACAGACCAGCTGGAGCGCCGCGCGCGCCTCAACTCAGTGCTCGACCGCGCGAATGTCCGGTTTGGTCGCGGCACCTTGGCGGTGGCTGGCGCTGGCACCGACCGATCCTGGCGCATGAACCGCGGCATGCTGTCGCCACCTTATACGACCTCGCTGGACCATCTGCCGAGGGTAGGGGGGGCGTCTCTGAATCAACGAATCACGTGATGGCCGCGAGCAACACTATCGCCAAAAGACAGAGGTTGATCCCGACGTGCTCGCGCGTGGATTCGAGCAAGGCCATCTCTTCCGCATCCTGGTGCAGTGCTCCTCTGGCGATCGCGTTCAAGTAGCTCCGCCTGTACCAATATCCAAGCCATAGCCCTCCCAGCGACACTCCGATGGCGGCGGCGATTGGGATGCCCATGATGAGGTGCAGGGGACCAAACATCACTGCTGAGTATGCGATGTCGCTCCATGAAACGCGCCCCTGCCTGAACACTCTCTCCTCGGTTTCTGCGAGGTTGGGCACCATCAATGCCAGGACGAGAACCACCACCGCTGTCCACACCCCTTCTCCGCTCTTGCCGCCCGCCGACACAGCCGCAGAGACAACGCCCCCTGGCCTGTCAAATAGAAGGTGGAACCATCCCCAATTCAGTGGCTCCCCAAATTGGAGGAGGGAGCCGATGATGCCCACCACAGCAATCATGACTACAACGCACCGGCAGACACGAAGAAATCTCATGCCGGAAACTATGGCGATCCATCTTGGCCCTATCGCAGCATGCTTCCAGGCCAGCATGCAGATCCCGGCGAGAGCGAGCACGCCTAAGGCGAGGTCAGACACCTATGCCTTAACCGGTTGTGGCGGTGAGATGTGGCGCGCCGCTCGCTCGAGCTCTTGGCATGAAGCGCTCGCTCAGGCGACAGACGGCCACGTGTACTGGTCTGCTGTCCATGCCGCGGAGATCCCCTGATCCCACATCGCTTACGGGGTCGAATGCGCGAGCTCGGCGGATCAGGTCCGCGTAAGCCTCGGCGTAAGTTCCCATCCCGAGCCTTAGTTTCGCCGGTCTCAGGTCAGATCGCATGCGTGAGTACTGCGCCTCCCAGGAGTCGCCTGGCCGTGGGCGGGCGAGAGCGCCCTCGAAGCGCATGTCTTCAATCCAGCCCGATCTTTCCCCCGAACTGGCCGCTTTGGCTATGCGCCAAATAGCGAACAACGACGCCCACTCGGATTTTGAGAGGGGCAGCCAGTCGTCCGGCACACTCAGGAGACCCGCCTGCTGGGCAATCAAACTCTCCACAGAGAAGTCGGCGATCTCGTCCGGGAGCTGCACCAGACAACTAGGCCGACCGCTGCCATCCTCGTCCTCGTCAAGCGCCTGTCTCGAGTTGGCCGCTGCGATTGCGCAATGCAGTGGATTGCGTACCGCCGCGCTAAGAGTAGACAGGTATGAATCGGGACGCGTGATGCGGGCCGCATTCAGCGCGTTGTAAAGGGACAAACAGACAGCACGTGATCGTGTTGTGCCCCCGCCCGCGATCACTGCAGTCGAAGCGTCAAGTGGCTCTTTCTCCATCACGGACTGGAGAGCAAATGCGGCGAGACAGGCGGCAGCCCCGAGACTCCCTGCCGGGTGCCTCCGGTCGATTAGATCCACAATTGCAATACGTGCGGCTCGGGTGATGACTCCGCCGCTGGAAGCGAGCCCGGCCGCAAGCGTTGACTGTAAATCCGCCCTGGCGCAGGTCTCTGCTGACTCCTCACAGGGCATGTATAGCGCCTGATCATTTGGGCGATCCGCCGCCCCCGCCGCAAGGTACTCGCCGACCAGGTTGAGCACTCTCGTTCGACATTCAGATGACGACGAAACAGTGATGTCGCCCAACTCCAGCTCCCTGGAGGTATACGTTCCGTCCGCACGCACGGCGCCGATGAGCATGAGTCCGACGGCTCTGCCGTTCGAATGCTCCGCCCTTATTCTCAGGATCGAGGCTGCCCGAACCTTTCGGGCCGAGTCGAGCATTTCGAGATCCAAGGAGCCAGGGGAGGGCAGCTTCGCCGCAAAGTCCTGCGCCTGATGAAGGTTTTGTTCGATGTTCATGACTATGGAATCACCGGCCCGACGACATGGTCGATTTTCGAATCGACGCTGCTTTCTGACACAGCAATCAGCGCGCTCTTGGCTGCCAAGAGGTCCTGAGGCGCCCGACCAGCTGCGGTCGAGCGTGCGATCAGCTCACGGAAGCCCGCCGCCGCCGTCGACCGATCGCCGCGCGCCGACGAGCGTAGGTTCGCGAGGCGCGACTCGCAGTCGCCGGCTTTCATAGAGATCGGGGTTGTGCTCGCTTTGTGATCGCCGTGAGGCGCGTCGTATGATGAGGCAACCACGGCAGCCAGAACCTCTCTTTCCCGTGCGCGCAGGTCGCGAGGCAATGCCTCCATGCCGATCATCAGGTTGGGCGACTCTGCTGCAACTGCGCACGCATTGGCGTCAGCAGATCTCAGGACCTCTAGGCGTTCAAGGGTCACCTCCAGCAGGCGCAGCACCGCCGCATCACCTGCTCTGGTCGCCGCTTCGAAGCCAACTTGGCGTTCCACTTCAACTAGCGCGTCGATTGCCTCTCCACGTTCTGACCTGTTCGCGATCGACGCCGCCAGTAGCGCGCTGCGTTCAGGATCACGCGATCGGATCAATGCGAGAGCAGGGCTCTTGTCCATAGCTGCACCGACATCGGCTGCCTCGGGGGCGGCATGCTGACCCCAACTCGCCGTGGTTTGCTCGATGCGACTCGCGGTGCTGCTTGCAGATCCGTTCAACGTCAAGCGCACGGGCGAGCTTGTATCTGCCGTCAATGCGGCTTCCGCCTCGGCGGGGCTCAGCCCGGCCTTCAACAGCAGACCTGCCAGGTCCTGGTTGACGGATCTCTCAAAAAGCCCGAGTACCGGGCCAAGAACCTCGGGCCGATGCAGCTCCACTGCAGCCGGGGGGAAATGAGCTTGGGAAGCCAAGACGACCATGGGGCATCCACCAACACATGCGTCGCCGATCTCGGCTGATTTGATGCGGCCCTGAAGCAATCGTCCAAGCAGCGCGCCTACCCGTGGATCGCCTTTCGGCGATTGGATCCGGAGATGAGAGGGGCTCTCTCCAGCGTTGAGCAATGTCTCTGCGCGCCGATAGGCGTCCACGTCGATGTCCCCGCTGATGACCAGCGCTGGCCCATCAAGATGAACAATCGCCGACCCTTCGCCTGATCCTGCGAATCCTTGGGCCGCAGCCGAAGCCTGCTGAGCTGCCAGGTATCCCGATCCCAGCGCTCCAATAAACATGCTGAGCGCAACAGCATGTCCTCTTGCGATAGCAGTGCGGTCGCCCCGTATTGCCTGCGCAGCCCTGGCCACGCGCCAGCTCCGGGATGCCAGAAAGATCGCCACGAGCGAGATTGCAAAAGCGCCTGCGATCGGCGCGCTCTCCGGATTGTCATCGCGCAGCCCCCAGGCGATTGCCCAGGTCGACACTGTGGCCACGAAGAGTGCGCCCATCAGCGTATAACCGATGACTCTCGAGTAATGCCTTACAGCAGCCCTTGCCGAATTTGCACCGACTCGGCGATCCGCCCCTTTGCTCGCTGGCTTCCCCTTTGGCTCATGCCTGCGGCCAGGTGCCGGTCGATTGCGGTGGCGAACGGCGGCTGGCACTGCGAGAGGGCCTGCAAGGGACGGCTCGATCCTCCGTGCCGCCTGCGCGGAACGCGCTTCTGAAGCTGCCTGGCGTGCCGCAGAAACGGCTGCTACCAGTTCCGGGATCGACGATGCGCTGACCCACTCATCGCCTTGCGCGTGGTGCACCTTGACGTCAGGCGTCAGGCTTCCTTCAACGACCAAGCGCGCAAACTCTTCGACTTCGATCGGCCCCTCGGTCGAGTTGCCTGACAACCAGAACCACGCACCCATACGTTTCCCCGGCAAAACTGGCGAAACCATAGCACATACGCTATAGCCGAGGGCAATTCGTCACCAGTTGAGTTTCGTCCGAAACCCACTTCCGGAGGGCGGGCTTCAACTTCATCAACTAAAAGCGTATAAGCATCATATTCGTAAAGTCTGCCGGAGCTGCCCCTTGCAAAGGATCCTGAGTCTCGATGGCGGTGGAATCCGAGGAGCATTCACGGCTCGCATTCTTGAGCACATCGAGGAGCAGCGGCCGGGCTTCATCGCGCAGTCCCATCTGATTGTCGGCACATCAACCGGTGGTCTTATCGCGCTGGCCCTCCGTGCCGGAGTCACGCCTCGAGACCTCACCCGAATGTACGTCGAGCGCGGCGCCGAGATTTTCGCTGACTCTTTTGGGGACGATATTCGCGATGTCGGCATGCTCCTTGGCGCCCAGTACAGCAGCGATGGACTGATAAGCGTGGCGAAGGATGTCCTCGGTGAGCAGACCCGCCTTCGAGACTTGAGCGGCCCTGTCGCAGTCACGACATTCGAGATGGATTCTGTTGATGCTGCTGGCAATCGGACCTGGAAGCCATGGATTATTCACAACCTGCCAGGCAGCGACTCGGACGCCGACGTTCTGGCGTGGAAGGCCGCGGTGTCGACGAGCTCAGCCCCGACGTTCTTTCCGACCTTTGAGGGCAACATCGACGGCGGCGTTTTCGCGAACAACCCCAGCATGGTTGGCGTCGCCCAGGCAATGGATCCGCGAGGAGCAGCCCCGGCGGCGCTCGATCAAATCGAGCTGTTCAGCATCGGCACCGGTCAGAAGCCGAATTATGTCCCCGGCCAGACACTGGACTGGGGCCTTCGTCAGTGGGCGCGGCCCCTGGTCGATATCATGATCGATGGGGTTTCCGGCGTGGTGGACCAACAGTGTCGAATGATGCTGGGCGACCGGTATGCGCGGTTGAACCCTGTTCTGCCGCCTCAACTCAGGGTGTCACTCGATCAGGTTCTCAGTGTGAGGGAGATGGTCGCATGGGCGGATTTCGTCGCGAAATCCGCTGATTTCGCATCCTTCGTTGCCAAGATCCCCGAAGCCAAGGAATCGCCGGCCCTATCGGGCTCTGCTGCAGCGGCCATGCCGACGCCCGCTGCTGCTCGCCCTTCCATAATCGACGGGCTGCGTCGGAAATTGCCGCCCCCTAGGCCGTAGTTACCCTGAAGCAAATGTCTTTTTGAGACACATCGACGCCGTTCATGGACGATTCCAGTCTCCAGTGCTACCTCTTTGGACCTCGGATGCTGATTCCCGGCCGCCCAAACTGCGCGCTGTCCGTTCCGGCCGCGCTCAGTTTCTGCGGGAAGCGGTTGAGATAAGGTTTCAGCTCCGCCGGCACCTGGTGGAGAAACTCGGCGTCGATCGGATAGCCCGGCATCGATTCGACAACCGCGCGCGCGATCGCCTCCCCCTGCGCACGATCCTTGGCGACTTTTCGAGCGTTTCGCCCAGGTTTGTCAGAGAGCCATAGCTTGTGCAATGCCATCCAGCGCGGATCGGGGACATGAAGTGGCACCGGCTCGTTTCTGCGATCGAGCACAACGTGGCGCAGCGGCCGGCCGAGCAGCAGCCATTCCTGCTCTGGCAGCGGTACCGGGCGGATGCTCTCCCCGGGCGGATAGCTGGCAGTCAGTGAAGGCGCCATCAGCAGCTCTACTTCGTACGCATCGCGATTGCGCGCCTGGAACTCCTTCTCCATGTTGACCGTGAACGATTCGTCGACGCTGCGCAGCATCGAAAAGAACGGCCGAGCAACTGCCTCCGGCGTCGTCATCGTGGTGAACTGCGCGCCTTGGCACCAGGTGAAGTCGCAGTCCTGCGTTTCGTTCATGCCATTGGCAAAGCGCACCTGGGCCTCGATCTCGTAGGCCGGCAGCGCGTTGGTTCCAACGACGAGTAGCTGCGTGCCAAGCATCCCGCGCAGGTCGGCAGCCCGACATATCTTCCCAACCATCACGTCGACTCGAGGGAGACGCAGTGCACGGTACTGGCTCGCCAGAATCTCAAGTCGCGCCTGAGCGCCAGCTATTCGGTCTTCGAGCGATCCGCGGATCGCTGCGCGCGCAGCGAACTCGTTCTCGGTTGCGGCCGAGCGGGGGCCGATCGATGTCCGCGCGTCGCCGGCGACGAACTCGTACAGGTACTCAGCGCCGGCAATCATTCGCCATCGTGCATCCGCCGGGCCGGCCGCAAGCGAGCGCTGGGCCTGTACGCACGACTCGTACGTCGTGGCCAGATCGTCCAGGATTCGCATGTGTTCGTTGGACAGTTGCATGCCAGTCTAATCAATCACTTATCAGGATTTGACTCAATTATAGCTCGAAACCTGATAAGTCATTGAAATTCATGGAAACGGTCCGCTGCGTCCGCCTGTTGCTGTCTCAAGGGTGCGACGCGACGTCGTCGCTCAGAGTCCCCCTCGCATCATCCGCCCATGATCGGTTGGATCTCAGCTGCAGGCTGGTGTGCTATCCCTTCGGCAGCCAGCGCCTCGAGTTGCTTCCTGAACTCAGGGCCGCCCCCGTAAGCCGGGTGTCGAAGCGTCCGAAATCCGGTCATTCCAATCTCGCTCAGCGCCTTGCTGGCAGTCTGCCCTACAGCTGCAACCCTGGCCTCGGGGAACAATGCGATGAAGTCCCGCAGTACGCCAGCGCACATTTGCCTTTCCGAACGGCTGGGAGTTCGGTTGGACTCAACAACCCCGGGGATATGCGGATGGAAAAAAGCACTGTTCCACATCACCGTGGTGTGATTGAGTTTCAGATCACGAAGCGCTTTCCACACGATGGTGGCGCTGGGCTCTGACCACGGTTTGGTTCTGGTGCTGAGCCTCTGCCGCTCCTTCGGCACCCGAGATATTTCACCGGCGAGCACCAGGCGCTCAGAGCTGAAGGGGAGTCCCGTGATCCGGCCGCCCTGATAACTCAGGCCCTCGCCGATGAGGGCAAAACTGGCGCCGCCTGAGAGGTACTCGCGCAGACGCTCTCGACGCATCTCTGGCCCGTTGAATCCGGAGTCGTCGGCCTGGTACTGCGCCCAAGGATTCCCAATTCCGTTGCCCGGCGGGAAGTTGCGGAGTTGTTCAAGGAATGCGTCAACGGCGGATGTCATGCGAGGGTCTGGAGCGGCCGAATTACCTGGGCTTGTTCGAGAACGCTGCACAGGGCTTGTTGCGCCACGGCGATGGCGCAGGGTTGTACGCATTTTCTCCCTTTGCGACCGTTTTGTCTGCGCAGCGACCGAGCCCCCCTTCAGGGTTGATGGAGTCCGGGGTGAAGTGTTCGCAGTCAGTGCAGCGAACGTCTGGCTGGCGCAGATCGGCCGACGGCACAAAGCGGCCCTCATCGTTGAGCACCAGTGACCGACGAACCTTCTCGATGAGCGCCGCGCCGAGTCCCGGATGGTCGAAGCTCGCGAGGACCTGCGCCTCTCGGAGCGTGATCACGGGCGTGCGCATCAGCGGCTGAGCCCGATCAGCGTCAACACGATCCGCGACGATTCGCAGGAGCTCAGCGCCACCGTAAAACACCGGAATCGAGTTGCCTTTCAACTTGCAGGCGATCGCCAGCGCCTCTGCGTCGCGCGCGCCATCTGAAACCATGCCCGGATTGCGCTTGCCGAGCCCATCAAGGACTCGCATCACGAGCTCCGCAGCCTCGTCGGCACTCAGGGATCCGGCCCCGCCGGCCAGGGTGGTCGAGCGGCCAAACACACCTGGGGGCAGCAACGGCGAGTGGTCGCTCAAAGCGATCGGGCCCGAAGCCGGCAGGTCGCGCGGGTCCACCCACTGGCCTGAGTCTTCAACGTAGCGCGGCGCGTCGGCCTCGCCGCTGCGAAGGTCTGCGAGCTCACGCTCCAATGCCTCTGCATGACTCGCTTCCTGCAGACGCTTCGCGCTCGGCGTGCTTTCGCTCACCAATGCCGTCGATCGACGGGGAGCGATGAAGGTGGAGCTAAGACTTCGATTCGGCGTACCAACATTATGGCGCTGCATGATGTGTTCCTCAGCCTTATTTCAAGAAGTTCGGAAGCGCGAGGCCGGTAAACGTGATGCTCGAAATGCGGTCAACCTGCCAGCCCAACACATTTCCGATTCGCGCGCGAAGGCGTCTGGCTAGCCAACCCTCGACTTTCCTCGACACCAAGAGCGTGAGCGGAAGAGGCGACCAAACGTGGACGGCCATACGGCGTGGCTCACCGTCTTTCTGCCCCCTCACTACGCACTCGAAGCCCAACATGTGATCGCGCCCAAATAGTGTATGTAATAACAATACGCTAATTAAGCGAGGGCGGTCAAACCCGTCAAGGCCGCCGTGGGGGAGCCAGAGAGCGGAAGGAGAGCGTCTCCAGGCCAGGCGCAGGCTACGGGCGCTCAGCGCAGGGCCTCAGGAGGGAGGCACAGAGAGGGGGGGATGCGCTGCATAAGTGCCGACAGAATTGCGGGGCATCAGCTACCCCATGGGGTCCTACTTGGTCTTAGTCCCCAGCACGTCCACGACGGTTACCTGTGGCGGGTAACAGAGCCCGCTGACATGGCAGCCCTGGTGCCTCACGGTGATCGTCGCCGGCGGCGGCCGGCGCCAAGGAGCACGGACATCGAAACTGCCGGTGCTCGTGTGCACGCGGCCGTACTCCGCATCCTGACGCATCGTGCCCGGCGGGATGATCAGCCCACGGATCGGAGCGCCCGACGGGTCCAGGACCTCCACCCTTTCCGTGTAGACATACGCGTCCTCAATCACGGTGAACCGTACCGCGAGGTAGCCGCCATCGAGGAGGGCGGGACCCACGGCGATAGCGTCGTTCACGGCCGGCGCGCTGCTCGCGTCTACGCGCCCACTAAGCCCAGCAGTCGCGGCGGCCGCGGCGGATGCTGCCAGACCTATCCCGCCAGCGAAAAGCGCCGCGCCGGCCAATTTCGCAAGCCTGATCGAGTTCATGCCACACAGCCCTCGTCGGTACAAAAAAGTGGGGGCCATTTCTGGCCCCCGAAGGGAAGGGACGGCGAGGAGACCGCCCCCTTGGGAGAGGGGTCCAGAATTCAGAAGCGCCAGCTCAACCCGACGTGCGCCATCGGGAAGATCTTCAAGCCGTCGAGCTCACGATCCAGCTCCGCTTCCGTCTCGCGCAGGCCGGCCTGGAAGGTGGGGTCGGTCGCAGTGTCGATGACGGTGGCGCCGCCGCCAGTTACGTCCGTTGCGGATCCGCTGCTCTTCAGGTCGATGCGCGCATCGCCCTGAAAGATGGCCCCGAGTTCGACGGTGAACGACCAGCCGCTGCGGTTGTACAGGCTCGAATCCCAGCCCAGGGAAACCATCGGCGCGACCGGATTGAAATCTCCGTCGCCTTCGATGCAGAACCCGCCCTGGTATTGGCGTCCACCGATCTCGTAGAAGCGGAGTCCGCCGATAGGCGCATCGCAACTGCCGGATTCCGCCTCCAGGGTGTTCGCGTTGTAGACGGCGCCAGCAGAGGCCCTGAAGCCATTCTTGAAGGGATGCACGTCCACCATGACGCCGGCGCCACCCAGCTTGGCCTCGACGTCGTAATCGATCCCCGCCGCGTCCTCGGTGCGCTCGCCGCTCAAGCCGCCGCCCCCGAACACACGGAAATGCCAAACCTGGTTGACGGGGAGCGTGAGCTCCAGGCCCGCACCGGTGGTGCCGACACGAATGCCGGCGGCATTGGAGTTCTTCGTGTAATCCCGGGCGCCTGCCGTTGCGGCGACCGCAAGGCCGGCGATGAAAACCGCACCTTTCATCAGATTCGTCACAGCGTATCTCCGTTGTCTTCCGATTGCGTATAGTAGTGCGATGAACCACTGGCGATCAAATCGGCGATTCAAATCCGTGTCTACCCAAGTAGTCCCCTTCATGCTGAGCACTGCGCTCGCCATCTCTGCGTTGGTGCCGCTGCCGGGCTGGGGGAGCCCCGGCGCAATGGCGACATCCGATGGGCTGGCCAGCTGGGAGCAGGCGGCTTCGGAGGTTCGCGTGCTATCCCTTCAGGAAGGGGACGTGATCACGCTCTCCTCGCCAGATGGTTGGGCGCCGGACTTATGGGTCAACGGACCGGATACCAGGATGCTCGCCAAGCGCGCCGCAGAGGGATCGGCTGTGTCATGGAGGGTGAAGGAGTCAGGCATTCACCACGTCACAGCGATCGTGCTGCCGGGCAGCGGAGCGTACGAGTGGGATATAAGCAGCGGCACGGAAGTAGACGATCTGCCCGGCGTGCACTACCGGTCTATCATCGTTGGGCGCCTTCTCTCTGCCGACGGCCAAGAGACACAGGTCCATGTGGACGCGGAAACTGCATGGGAGACCATCATCGCAGCCCGCTCGCGCTCACCGGGCTCCTGGTACGTGCAGCGTGATCTGTCGGACGAACGACTCGATCGAGCCGCCGAGGCGAGCGGATTGCTTCTGATCTTCCTTGCCGCGTTTGAGATGCTGAGGCAATCCCGCAGGAAGAAGTCGAGTGAATCTTCACCCCGATTCGAGGCCGACATCAGCAAGTGAGCTGACTCCTGGGCTACACGTTTAACGCACCGCGCGAATCAATCATCATTATCGGCGGGCATCCCGTAGAGCCCGGGGTACTTCAGCGTCGCCGCTGCCGGACGGACATCTTCGCTCCACTTTACCCTCTTGTGGTGCGTTCTCGGCGCGGGATTCTTCCTGGCACTGGGATGCCGCCCGGTAAATGCGGTTGAGCTGTAGCTGTGTGATTGCCGGCGCGCTGCTTTGAGCTCGCCCGGTTCGCCGCCAACATCATTTGCTGTCGCCCCGCACCTGCATTTCCAGTATGGGCCTTTGATCCCCAGCTTCTGCGTTAGCGTTCCTGCATGCCCACAAGAGTGACAATCCCGCGCCGGCATTCCGAAGAACGGAACGCCAGAGGAATCAGGAAAGCTCTTTTTGCAGCGCGGGTAAGCAGAGCACCCCCAGAAGTCCGAGGTCTTTCCTTTTCGGAGCCTCAGAGCGCTACCGCAGTCCGGGCAAAGGTGTTTCGAGCTCACTTCTTCGCCTCACTCGCATCAGTTGAGGGTCGCGCTTGTGCGTGGCCTTGACGGTGCTGCTTCGCTGACACTACCGCTCTCGATGCCGCAATAAGCATTTGGGATCTGGTCATCGATGGCGTCGAGGAACCTTTGCAGCCCTTGGATGAAGGTGGCGTCGTCATTCTCATGCCTCACTGCAAGTCGCTCTACCAGTTCCGGATTGAGTGCGCTCACGCGCGTTACAAGCGCCACTGACTCAGCATCCTGCCAGGTTGGCACCCCCCAGCCTGAGTCAAGAAGCGCATCGGTTGCTACTTCGTTGTCCTGTGTAATCTCGTCAAGCATCCACGTGACATGGCGGATCTCAGTGGGCTTCATCAGCTCACCCGCGAGCGCCCGCTTCACGGCCGCCTTCGTGGCCTCTCCACCGAAGTTTGGGTAGATTCCCGCATCTTGCTGCAGGAACTTGAACCACGGCTGGATGGGGATCCAACGTGTTCTTCCCACGACATCACCGTCGTTGGTATTCGTCCGAACGTCATATGCGCGGATGATGCAGCCGCCTCGCTCGGACCAGCCCGACTCGCGTGCCATGTCTTGCAGCCGCGAGCAGTAACGCGAGTCCTGCAGTCGAGGATCCTCCATCTTGAAGCGTTGAGGGTCCCCAAACTTTCGCATCAGCGGGCGGCCCTGAGAGGATTGCTTCGTGCAGCCACCAGGCGCGCGGACCGTTCAATTTCTTGCATGACGTCTGCAACGATACTGTTGCTGACCCGCTCTGCCTCGGGATTGACGCCGGGCGGCATGGAATGCAACGTCTCCATCTCGACCAGCACTGGCGCGATGCCGGAGCGATTCAGAATCTCGCTGATCACTCTTTCCTTGTCAGCCGCCTCGGCTTGCGTCTCCTTTCTGCCCGCCTGCTCGTAGCCGATGGAGATGTCACGAATGATCATGTAGCTCAGCGCATTCCACGAACGCTGGGCATCCGCCAAGCATTCCCGCAACGGTTCTTGGATGTGCTGCGCTGCATATGCTGCGCCGAGCAGGGGAGGGGAGTCTGTGACGATGACTTGGACCTTCCCGCGCAGCTCGGATTCCCGCTTCAGCTGCTCGACAGCGATCATCAGCTGGCGGTCCTGTGTGAGCAGGCCCGCCCAAGCGAGCTCCTTCGCATACTCAGGAACCAAGTGTGCCGCAATGCCGCGGCTCCGAAGCTTGGTGTAGATGAGCGCTGCGATCAGCGACTTGCCGACACCGGGCGCGGCGTAAGGATGGACATGAATCGTATCAATCACGCGGCGGCCCTCCTGTTCATGTTGGTCATGTCTGGGAGCTCGAGCATGATGGGGGGCGATGAGTTTTGCCCGGCGCGTTTCAACAGCACGATCGCGCGCTGGTGCGCACGGATCCATGCGAGCTGCGTTTCTGTAAGCCCCAGCTTCCTGATTGCATGCGGCCAGTGCCCCCGGTCCAGTCCGAGCACGATCTTTGTCGAAACCTGAGTGAGCAGATCGTTCGTGAAGTGTCCCGGGGACTGCGAGGCGATGATCAGCGCAACCCCGAACTTGCGAGCTTCCCGAATGATTCTGTTGAGAATGTGCTGATCGTCATCTGTGATGTAGAGCTTGGCCTCGTCAATGATGACGACGTCCATGACCCGATCCACCACGCCTCTCTGAACCGCTGCTGCGAAGATCTGATGAAGTCTGAAGTCGACGAACAGGCGTTTCTCATCGTCGTCCAGTGGGCTGATGTTGTAGCGCCACACAGGGGCATCGTTATTGAAGGGCGGGATCTTCGATCCGAAGATTCCGGTGGCCTGAAGCGCCTTCAATCGGTCCACAACTCCGCGCAGAACCTCCAGAGAAGTGAACTTCAGCAGATCACGCAACTCCGTCCCGGTCCTGACTGCCTCGATGTAGTCGGTGTACGCCAGCACTGCGGCGTCGCACTTTGCTTTGAAATCTGGATCCTCTACCCACTCCATGCGCGTTCCAGAGCGGTACCGCTCGACGATTTCCTTGTGCCTGCTCTTCGCCTGGCGATTCACTACCTCCAGCGCAACCATAGCGGGCTGGTTGGCGCCGAGGAACAAGCTGTTGATTCGCGCCTGGCCAAACCGTACCAGTGACTTCACCGTCGGGTAGGGGCCGTCCGAGCTCAACATCGGCCAGCGCTGAGTCCTACCCGTATAGCTGGAAGTGAAGAATGCGCCTACATGCTCGTCGTAGATGCAGCCCTCCATTTCCGCGCTCTCGGCCTCTTCGGGTGGCACATCGAGGTAGATCCTGCCCGCGTCGTTGTGTCGGCCGCGTGATCGACTGGGGCTCCAGGTGCTCGCGTCCTCCGAGTCAAAGCCGTAAGCGTGGTAGATTTCGTCCAAGAGCTCCCGTAGGCAGTTCTCCTGCTTTACGCCAAGCTTATGGACCGTGCGATTCACCGTAGAAATAAACGCGTTCACAGCGCGACGTACGCCGCCGAAGTGTGGATCAGGATTGATCTCGAGTGGGTTCAGTCCGTAGCCTGACGCCTCACTGAAGGTGACCTCGGAAGCGTGGGGAATCGAGATGTCCCCATGGGAGTCGAAAAGGTGGACGCGAACGTCTGACCCCGATCGCATCGATGTCACCACCATTTCCATGATGCCGCGCCTCAGGAATGTGGTTTTGCCTACACCAGAGTCGCCGAGCACCAGCATGTGGCCGTTGATCAATCGAGCCGGTTCATACAAAACCGCAGACGGCTGCTTGGTTCGGTCTTCTGCCGCGTTGTATCCGAGAGTTACTTGCATGATTGTGATGTCAGGTCGGTGGCGCGCCTGGCATTTGCTCTAGTGATTCGACCGGAGCCGCAGCCCACGTGCCAACGTGTCGCGATCCGTGGCAGTGGATGTCGCCGACCCGAGAATGGAAGAGAGATCCATGGAGTCGTCGAGGCCAAGCACCGGATCTGGCTCATCCTCGACGATATCGCCCGCGTTCGCGCTGGGGCCCTGACCTCGGAGAGAGTCGATGGTGCTGTAAGCATCAGCGAGCCGGCGCTTGGTGTCGTCAAGCTTGGTCTGGAGCTCGAGCACCTCTTCCTTGAGCATCCGATAGTCATCAGCTTGTTCAGACGGGTTCTCGCTCTCGCCGCCAGCGCCCGTTTCAAGCTCGACGGCCATCGACATGCCAGTGATGTTGTCAGCAGGCGTGGCGACCCTTTCGTCACTCGGCGCGTCTTGCAGCGGCTTCGCAATGGTGATTGCATCGCTCGAGCCAATTGGCGATGTTTCTGACTTTGCGCTCACGGCCTGAAGGATCTGGTGCATCACCGGGCTATCCAGCGCTCCGGCCACCGACTCCAGGCGCTTGATGGCTGCGGTAAGCCGATCCTCCTCAGCCGCGGGCACCTTCCCTGGATCGAAGGTTCCATCTGCCTTGATGGCGCCGTTCTTGATTGCTTCAGTCACAACTTCGCCGGCGATAATCCAAAAGTCCCGCATCGTCACGGCTACCGTTTCAGTCGCACCCCCGCCGGCGGCTTTCCGGACTGTATGAACGCCAGGATGCATTCCCTGGCTGAGCAAGTGCGCGGCGGTCTCGTAGATACGGAGCCGGAAAGTGGAATTGGAGTCTGACATCTGACAGCCTCACTAATAGCGAACATGAGTAAGGTACGCTATCAGAGCGGGCCAGACAACAGGATGCCTGCTTGTCGGCTTCTCGGAGACTCAGTCACGCGTGCAACCTCGCACCGGGCTGATTCCTGGCCGGCTGGCAGTCTCATGCAGCCGCAGGAAGATGCCGGAGGCTTTCGCCAGGCGGGTGGGCGCGCGGCAGCAGCATCCTGCAGACGTAATGCCTCGAAGTGGGGCGCCCAGATCCCTGGGAGCAAGGTGCCAGACCTGAAAGCAGGGGGCCGGTTCGCCGCTCGGCGCCGGCTCTGACGGCTTCGGCCAATAAAGGACGGCCGTAGGGGCCCTTTTAGGCCGCGAGATCCGCGGGCATGGTCAGTCCCATGTCCACAACGAATGAGATGCCCGACATAACCTCTCGCAACTCTGAGAGCCCTTCGTCCGCGGCAACCTCGACGTCATGCAGCTTGGTCTCGATGGGCTCGCCATGGCCATTGAACGTCATTGACAGTGAGGTGGCCTCAGAGTCGAGGCCGCCGCGGCCGCGCATGGACGTTGCGATCGCCAACACAATCTCGTCGGCCTCCTCTTCGTAGCTGATGCTCATCTCAAGTGAGGTGCCGGGATCAGAATCTCCGCTACTTCCCCACCGCAAAACAATCTCGTTGGAGTCCTTCGCGAATGCCAAGCGCTTGCCAAACAGCGAGCAGATCAGTGAATTTACGGCCGGGGGAACGTGACGCATGGGAATGTTGATATTTGGTCAGGGAGAAATTGCCAGTAGCCCGGCTTGCGCATTGAACTTTGCATTGACCTGCTGCATGTAGGTTGCAAGATGCTCTCGGGATGCTGACTTGGCGAATAGATTGAAGTGATCGCGTACGCTACCTGGCGCCGTCCATGTGGCGCCTTCCTTGTGTTGAAGGTACGCCGCAACATCTTTAAGCGCAAATTTGGACACCGTCGCAAAAATGTGCCGCCCTTTCACGTCCCACGGCGATTGGAGCAAGGTACCTAGGCGCGTGTCGTGCGTGAAGGAGGAGGGGTCATCGCTCCAGATCTTCAGCTTCCAGATGTCCGCAGATTTTGTGGCCGCCATCTCAATCTTCTCGGCCTTTGAGCCCGGGCGGAAGTCCGTCGAAGTGAACGTTCTGGCCCTCTCTCTCAGGAATCCAACGCCATCGAAGTCCACCTTGATCGGGCGATTAAGGAGATCCATCGGGTCGGCTCCCTTCTTCATCAGGATCCCCTGGTGCTTTACGCCGGTGTCATCGGTGTACATGACTGGCATTCTGCCGACGTTGGCTCTAACCGCCTCAATCGTCGCCATGAATACATTTCCGTCCACGACGTGAGCAGACTCAGGGAACGAGATGCCGCGCTTCAGAAACGCAGGGGGAATCACGCCGCCGATCGCCACGTACTGAGGCTCGACAACGCAGTCATACTCGATCAGTGAAGCCAGGTTGATCGACCTCAAGCCCATCCCTGCCTCATACAGGCTGACGGTGTACCGGCCCGGATGATGGATATCAGCTGGATCCGGAGTGCTAATGCCAATCACCAAGCCCTGACTCCTGGATGACCACTCCTTGAAACTCACGACGGATCCGATGCGCAGCTGGCTCATCATGCGCGAGAGCCGGTCATAGCTCAGAAGCTTGCGCCGGATGTCGATGCCAATCACATCGTTCGTGTCTGCCAGACAGGCCTCGAGTGAATCTGCCTTCGTCGTGCCTCTCTCCTTGGCAAATTTGAACCACTCCCGCGCCGACTTATCTCTGGATGCAGAAATCTTCTCTGAAATGAAAGATGTCAGAGGAGTGCCCGGCGGCGCTCGGTGAGCGATTGCCTGTGAATCAAGCGACACCGCCGAACGCTTCATCTCTGCGAACAGGTCCCTTGCCGACATCGCTGCTCGAGGTTTCCGGTCGTAGGTAATCGTGGTCAAGTACGTGGGCGCATCGAATACGCTCTGATCTGGGGCTTGTGCGGGGGTCGCGGCGGCGACTGTTCCCGTTTGCAGGTTGCTTGCCGCAATGGCAGCGCCCTGATCCTGCGCGGCCTCAATCGAGCCCTGTCCCTGCGCAAGTTCAATCCGCGCGCGGATTGAAGCCACCCCCTCAATCTGCCTCACCTTGAGAGGATTCTCGTTCGCGTCGTCGAGCTGCTGCACCAAAGCATCGTAGGCCGCCTTAAGTTGGCGGTAGGCTGCTTCCTGGGTTGGCACGTCCAACATGATCAACCGTGTGGTCAATGAATTGGAAAGATTGGTCACGATCCCGCGCGTTCCGGTGTCGTGAGCCTCATAGCGGCCGGGCAGGGTGGCCCCTGTTTCGGTAACCTTCCCTGGGATGTATCGCACCCCGATCATCATTCGGGCCGCCATCGCTTGGTTCTGGGCAATAAAGTCCATTGCCGCACGATCTCCGACAGGATTCAGAATGTCGATGGTGTCGGCGAGCGCTGCATGCTCTCGATTTCCCGTCGTCGATGCTGAAAGCTTCCTTAATGCCAGATTGGCCATTGCCAAAACTCTCAGCTGCGCCGGCAGGCCAGAGGTGATGGTCCGGATTGCCGGGAGCGATACTTGGCCGCGGCGGAATACACGCCCAAAGGCCTGCATGCGCTCCTTGACGTTGTCCGGTTCATGAATGCCGATCAGGACGCGCTGTGACGTGTCTCCGAAGCTCGGATCCGCATGCATGTCGAACCCGGAGAATGCCGCCCGGTTGATGATTGTCGCCACGCCGCTGTTGTTATTGAAGCGCTCGATCTGTGTCACGCGGTCCACAGACTTTCTCGGCACTACCAGGTAGCGGCCGTCCGGCTGCTTTGAGAGCTGACGGCTTCTGCCGGTGACCTCTTCGACGCTCATGCCTGCCGCTTCCAGCTTTTCCCTCAGGACGTCTAGCGGCGACATCGGCATCTGCGGGAACGCCTCAGCCATCTTCATCAAGTCGTCGAACTGCGTTTCGATCGACGCAAAGACCGACTGCGCTGATGGCGTTAGGTGACCACGGATGTCGTTCAGGGATACGCGCTGACGACCTTTCTGAGGGTCGTCGGGGTCCGTGAAGTCGAAAGCGAGTGAGCGGCGCACCGCGACCTTGAGCAAATCGCCAAACGAAGGCATGCGGTCCAGGTACTGGGGTTGCTCCCTTTGCTCGGCGACGTATTGCGCAACCGCTGGGTGGTCAATGGCCTTCTTCGACTTAGCTGCATAATCGAGAGCCATCCGGTGGAATCGATCCTCGAGATACTCGTCCAGCAAGGATTCCAGGGTCGCATCCACCATCAGGATCGGCTTCTTTCCTTCTTCGGCCACCTTGATCGCGTAATCCGCACCAATCTCAGTGTTGATACCCAGCAGAAATTGCCTCGTGATTCTATAGAAGCCCGTGATAGTGCTCGTCGAGCCAACCGCCATTCTGCAGCCAATATGGATGCCGTTGACCACCATACGGCCGCCTTGCGGCAAGCTTTCAATGGACTGCTGCAGGTCGTCGCGAAGCGCCGACATCTGGTGGGTAAGCACCCCCATTGCGTTGGCGAACCGTGCGAACGCATCGGCGTACAAACGCGACTGCGCTAAGCGCTTGTCATCGATCACGATGCTGTAGTCGAGCTTGCTCAGATCATGTTCGCGACGGATCATGACGCCGTCGCGCGTCAGCATCTGCGCCAACATCTCCTGGATTGGTTCCCCGCCCGCGCGGATGGCTTCCTCTACCAGGTCCATATCAAAAGCGCGGTTCGTCGGGAACAGGCGCTCGTAAAGGTGGATGTTCTGAGGCAACTGACCCCACGTTCCTGTGGAGTAGACCACCTCCGATGCAAGTGCGCAGAAGTTCCGGAAGTTCTTTCCAGACTTTGAGTCACCGGCGAGCTCATGCGCCTCGTCAATGATCAGTAGAGATCCAGGCAGTACTTTCTGTAGGAAATCAGATTTTGCTGAGTTCTCAGAAACGAACTGCTTGTTGGTCGCGAAAATGATGTTCGGCGTTTCACCCGCCGCGTTCTTCAGCGCCGACACCGAGGTAAAGCTGGCCAGGTCTCGTACTACTCGCTCATTATCCCCGATGTCCGCGATAGTGTTGTCGGGCCTCTTCAGGATGCATTTGTCGTTGATGACGTAGGGCTTCATCATCTCGGCAGGAACAACGTGCTGCGCCTGCTTATAAAAGGTGCGGATGAGTCCGGGGCGGGCGGTGATGAATACAACCGGCTTCCCGCGATTGATCGCGTCCAGGATCAGCGCCGCCATGGGACGGCCCTTTCCGACGCCCGTCTGGTCGCCAATCAGGAATCCGCGCCCGCGCGCCGCGGCATACATTGCGAGCGCCGCGGCATCCAGCTGGTCTGCCGCCAGCATCGCTCCGAGTTCGCCTTGAGGAATCTTCAGACGGCGCGCGACAAAGTCGTCAACATCCGCCGCTCCATTCTGCTTTACGAAAACTTCCAACTTCTTGAAGGCGTCGTCCTGCGCATCCTTCAAGAAGATCGGCGTCTTTGTCTCAGTCGCGGTGATCTTGGACGGCCCCACGTATTGAGTCTGGAAGCGGTTCTCGAACAGCTTCTCGTTTGACAGCTTCTCGGCGAGATTCAGAGCCGCAGCCTTGCTCACTTCGATCTCGGCGGAATCGAGCTCGGCGAGCTTTCCTCGGTTCTGTTCGCACAGGACGGCGAGATCAGAGATTTCCCGCACTACCGTGATCGGAGGCACGTCAGCATGCAGTGCCTTGTCTCTGCGCCCGTTGACGACAATCAGCCGCCTCCACAGAGTTGACTCGTCGTCGCCTCCCCCGAACAGCCTCGGCCCCACATCGGCGATGAAGCCGATCTCATAGTGGTCGGCCAGCCACTGCAGCATGTACTTGCTTTCAGTGGCCGCTCCGGGGCCCGCATTGGAGTCGAGGTGCAGCATCACCGCAGCCGTGCCGTTGTCGGCAATGCCGGCAATGGCCCGAATGGCGTCGATTTGATCCTTCCTTTTCAGCAGCAACTCCTCATACAGAAGGGCTGCTTCGACGACCTTCACTGCATCGTCTCTCGCTGCGACATGCAGCGAGAAGCCTACCCCGCGGGCATAGGGGTCCTCGGTGATCTCGACGCGCCCCGCGACGGGGGATAGAGACGACCGGTAGATCTCGACAGAGCCCTCCGGCAGGTCGGGCTTGTGGATAGATCCGATGCCAAGCTTTGGGGAAAGCATCCCGGCCAGAAGCATCGAAGCTTCGCCTCGCAAATGCCAGCCCGACGACCCCGCACGAACGGTTCGTCCGATCAGCATGGCCATGGCAGGCGTCAGGTGGGCGGACCCCGCTTCGATGTCCGATCGAGAGAGCGCCGCGATCGATTCCACCAGGCCTGTCGGGCCTACGTCCGCGACGTGAAGGTCCGTGACATGCTTTTCGAGAAGGGTTCGGACATTGCTCCCGTGCGCTGCCAGGCTGACGAGCTCCCCAGCGTAAGGCGCGCGCTTGTCGTCCGGCTTGAGGTCGAAGAAGGTGCACGCCGCAGATAGCGCGGCAGTCCGCGCTGCCTCTGCGCCGGAAATCTCCCCCCATCCGATCGTGCCGGCGCATTCCATGAGCGCCTCGACTGAAACCTTGTTGATCGTGCCGGCGCGCAAGAAGCGGCCGGGGTTCTCCCCCACGGTTTCTGCAATCAGCTTCTCGTCTCGAGTGCCAGCACCCGAGACTACATATCGTCCATCCGCGCCGGAGTAGACTCGCTCGCCGCTGCTGTTTGTTCCCAGGAGCTTTGCATTCGAGACGATGTCACTTGCCTGCTGAGCAGACTTTGAAGCTGCCCGCTCCTTATAGAAGCGGCTGAATCCAATTCCGTGAGCGAACTCGCCATCCACCACGGAGTCCATTAGCTTGTTCAGCAGGGGCTCCTGCTGATCCCAGGCAAGCTGGCCGCCGTGCTTCTCCCAGGCGCCCTGCGGACGCTTCCCCTGGAATCGCACTCTGCCGGTGACCACCCAGTCCTTCGCCGGCGGCGAGTACTCGAAGCACTCGATCTGCTCCGGCTCTCCTTGCGCGTTGAGGTGGATCTCTAGCGGCAGTACACCGCCGGCATGACGGCTGTACTCCGTCATCACGCGGACCGTCGCCGGAACTGCGAGACCCGGAAGATCACGCTTGATGCGATCGATAACCCGCGTCCAGAGGTCCGGTGACTGGAGCGCGGCGCCACCGTCGACCGCCGGCGGCTTCCCGGTGCGGATCTCAACCTGGCTGATGTGACTCGTGCTGACACTCGGGAAGAACTCCCGGAATGCGTCCGCATTGAGCCTAGATAGGTTTTTCCCCGGGCCCGATGTCTCGTCGCTGTACCAGATGCCGCGCGAGGTCTTCTTGAATCCACAGCGCGATAGCGCCGCCGCATGCGTCTCGGTGTTTCCTGCCATCACCAGGATGGGCTTGTTTCCTCGAGCCGCGTCAGGCACCAGCAGCAGCTTGAGGCCATAGTCTGCGAATGTCGGCCAGGGGTAAAGGTTGTTGGGCTTGGTTTCGCTCATGGTTTGATCCTGTACTTCCCGGGACCGCGATAAGAGAGGTTCTTTCCCGCCCAGGCGGCTTCATAGGCTTCGGCGGCGCTCAGAACGCCATCGTCAGCGCTCTTGGCTTCGCCGCTTTTAGCCGGCGCCTCCGGACGTCTCTGGTGAGGCTCTGCACTCTCGGCCGCGCTATGGCCAGTCGGCTTCACGACCGGCACGGTCATTTGTCGGGCTGGAGGCTTGGCGGCGGCGGGTGCGCGGCCACCTGAGTGCGCCCGCTGATCGGATGCTTCGGACCCGGGCGTAGCGTTCCCCTCGGACCCCGAGGCCGGCTGGCCTGGCCGCCGCATGAGCGTTGCCAGTGACCGCGGCAATCCTCGATCATCATTCACGTTTAGGCTCTCCTGGTCGGGCGAGGGAAGCTGCCGCTTGCCTTCGGCCTGCTGTCCGCTTCATCTGCGCGCCGAGCGGTGTGCGCCCCCGTCGGAGGGGCTGACGCAGCGGGTGCCGATGGCCCGGGAGACGCACCTGACCGCGGCGGCTCGGGCGTGCGCACTGCCTGTGTCGGGGGCGTCTCGGCATTCTTCGCCTGTCGCGCCGATTGGACGGCATCGCGTGGCATGTCGGGACCCATCTCGAGGTCCGATCCCTTGTAGATGGGCCGCTGCAGCCCGCGCGAATCAACGGCGTGATTCATATCCAGCGCCATCCAGTCCGTTCGCGGTAGCGCCATCTTCGACAGGTCTGCTGCCCCCCAGGGGCCGCCGAAAGAAGTCATAGGCAGCCGGTATACCTGGCGCCACTTGAGATCCTCTTTCGGGTCGTAGTGGGTATAGATCGGGATGATCTCTTTGATCACTTGGAACTGCTCGCTCGGTCCTGTCGGCGCCACCTGGATGATGCTCGGCACACCGAACGGAACGAAGTCTCGGATCCCAGATTGCCGCGGCCAGACATAAGCCGGAATCGTCATCTGACCGTAGGTGCTTCCGATCATTTCCTGCGCGGAGGCTGCGCCCATCGAGACTGAGAGCCCTGGAACCACGACGATTCCGTCGTAGCGATCAGGGCTCGAGAACACCTTCGCTGCCAGGTTCATGAAAACCGTATCTACGGCCAGGCGTTCCCAGGTCTTTGGGCCGTCGTTCAGATACATCCCGCGATTGAAGCAGGGGTGCTCATGCGAGGTTCGAGAGCTACCGACCAGCATCGTCAAGTTCCGGTTTGTCGCGTCCGCTTTGCCTGCGTTGTAGTCAAAGGGCAGTGGAACCATGCGCCCGTCATGCGCGCGGGCGTAGAACGACAATGTGATGGTCATGCCCGTCGGCGCGATGTAGCTTTCCTTGTTGGGCATGTACTGAGCGGGATCTTCGTGCACCACGGAAATGATCCCGTCCCGCAATTCCCTCATTGACTTCACCCTGAACGTGCTTTCTTCCGGGAAGAGCGCAACAGAGGGGAAGGGGACTGACGCCCTCGCAGTTCCTGCGCGGTGAATCGGCTCAATCCGTCCCGCCTTCAGGTCTCGATGCAGGAATTGCAGCATGGCCGGAACCGTGTAGATCTGGCCGCGGTCTTGGCCCACAAGCTTGGTGATGCGGCGTGCAACCCACACGCCGTCGGGGAAGCCTTCGCCGTACTTGGATCCCGGCTCCGCTTGAAAGCAGTCCTGGAGGGCAACGAAGTCAACGCCCGCTTCGATGAACCCAGTCTCGCCTGGATTCTGGCGCCCTCTCAGCACGTATGGGTCGTTGCCCCGCTCGGCGCGACCCGACTGGGCCAGGTTGTGAGAGGCTCCCTGCGCTGGCCGCACCAGCCAGAAGTCCTCCGACATGATCGCTCGCTGCTGTTTGCCGGTCACCTGATCTTCAATCAGGATGCTGATCGGCACCGTCCTGTTGTCGAAGGCCAATACTTTTCCGGCCAGCGACGTCCGAACTCCCATCAGCGCGCGCCCAGAGCCACTCTTCTGCTTAGGGGCCGCGCTGTCCTGGTATGCCGACACTTCGGCAGCCAGCGGGTCATCGTATTCTTGGTTCATGGCTTGCTTTTGGGTTGAGACTTCTTTTTTGAACCGGCACCTTGCTCGCGCATAGTCGGGGCGGCTCCGGTCGGAACAAACATTTGAGCAAGGGTCTCGCCCGTCTTTTCTGCGAACTTGATTGAGAAGCTCTCAAGTTTCGGCAGCAACTCCTCGCGCAGGTATTCCGCCTGAGCATTCGCGCCATTGACGCGCGGCACTCGGAGCGCATGCTCGATGCGATTCACCTTGAGCCCATCCATCGGCACCCCTCGTGTCGACAGTGATTGATACAGTTTCTCGGGGTTCACCGATGGCGCCGCGGCCTCTGTGTACTCGGCCTCAGGCACCTTCCACGTACTGGCCAACTGTTTCATTGCTTCCGTTGCGTACTCCGACTTCACCACAACCTCAACTTGGGGATAGCCCGCGCTGTACTTGCATGGCTCGCGAAAGGGTAGGGAGCTCAGCATTCGTGATCCGAACTCTTCTTCGACTCGCTCTGCGACTGCGGTGGCCGCAGACTGCATGGCGCGCAAAGCGCCGTATTGCGCGGCGAGTCTCTGGTCATACTCCGAGAGCTCCACTCGCTTAAACGCCAGACTGGGCTGCTTCTTCTGCGGCCTGATTCCGCAAAGAACATTGTGGTTCCAGAACTCATCTCCTACGTGCAAGAGCTTTGCCGTGAGATCTGCGTCAAAGGGGACCGGGATTGTGTAGGGCCGCCACTCGTCGCAACTGAATGGCACCAGGGCCATCGAGTCGACTTCCATCCCGAGCGCTTTCAGTGCATTGCAGCGATAGTTGTAAAGGTGGAGCTGGCAGCTGTACTCGAGTGGACACCCCTTTTTCGCATAGGAAAACGCCGCGCTCCCCCTTGGGGCTTTGTAGTCCACCAGCTGGCGGACCGTCATGTCGTTGGCCGAGATCTTGACGATGTCGTCGGGGTTCAGGTTTGGCCCAATCCATGGATGATCTGGATCGGGCGGCAATTCACTCAGCGCCTGCAGCGCTGCGTCATCTCTCGTGCCGTTGGTCGCGCGAAGGAATGCCCGGCCAATCTCCGCTTCCAGATAAATCCCGCGCTGAGCGTCAGGCATCGGAGGCCTAGGGGCTGCGCGGAGCAGCTTCTGGTCCCAAATTGCCTCTGGCGAGTTGAAGCTGAAGGTGCCCTCTGTGGCCGCCACCAGCGTTCCGATTTCACTTCCGCCAATGCCAAACAGTCGGTTGATGTGCCAAAACAGGCGGTCCGGCTCCATCCTGTAGACCTGCGCCAGCCAAGGCTCCACGTCTTCGTCCCGGATGTGCGCGCGCTGCGGGAGGCTGTCGATCAGCATTACCGCCTCCCGATAGGCCTCGGAAGGGATGCCGGTCCCTTGATGGACCATCCTGGTCTTGTCTTGCCCCATCGATCTCGTTCCCGATTGCGGCGGGCCCACCGGCGGCGGGCGAGCGGCAAAAGTCAATGAGTAGACGATACACCAGCGCAGCCGGCTCGGCTAGCCCTCCCTCCTGCAGCCCATTCGGCCGGTTTCTTGCAGTGCCTCGCCGTCAGCCTGGACATCAGCGGCCGCGGTTCAGCCTCGAACAGGCGACCCACTATCAGGCCCGCCCGATCCCTTGCCTGCGCGGTGAGGCGGAAATTCTGGGGCGTGTGTCATCTCGAGGGGCCCCATAGAGAGCGTTCAGCGGCCGCGGAGCGCTGCAGTCTCCATGCGCGCCGGCTGCTCGACTGCCGATTTGGGGGAGCCGATTCATAGTGGAATGGGCGCCATGGACAAGTTGCCTGTGCAGCTACTCTGGATCAGACAGCCAAGGGTGTGTGTGAGGCCCTTCGCCTCCATATGGCCCAGGCACCGACAACTCCCTCTGTCCAAGGGGCGGTAAATGCGATCTGCGCAATAGCTGGTTTAAGCACCCTGCGCATCAACTGTCATGTGCAACTAACTCGAAATCCCTGCGGCGATTCCGGCAATCAACGCCCACATCCGCCTGGCAGACTCCATCTGGGGCAGGGGGCCGTGCAGGCCGGGAGTATCGGCCGCAGTCAGCCGCTCGCGCGCCCACGATTCGAACGCCTCTGGCTCCTGCGGGGCGTCGGGGTGCGCGGAGAGCAAATGAATGTCGCTCGCGAAACGTAGTACCTGGTGGCGCGCGAGATTGTCCGAAATTTCACTCCAGGTTGATTCAGACGCAATGCGGCCGCCCTTGATGAAGGGCGATAGGGCGGACGCATAAAGGCCAGCCCAGCGACGCAGAAGGGGGTGAGCCAATCGAGTCAGCCACGTGATCTCTCCTGCCATCAGGAAAGCGCCTGCGTTCAGCTGGCTGGCCATCCGCCGCATTGTGGATTCGATGTTGTTTCCAGCATTCGCATCCGCGATCAGCTGACGCAACATCGACGCGATGAAAGGCGCATCGACGCAGCGCGCCTGGACCCAGTGGGTCATCGCGCAAAGCTCGCCGAGACGGCCTGCGATTTCGGCGCGCGAGGCCCCTTCAAGCTTCAGCTGGCCAGCGCAGTTCAGCGCGTGTTCCGAGATTACGGCCTCGTACATCAGCATCTCGGCGGCGGCGGTTCGGGTGAGCGCTCGCGTCTTCTGCTCGTACTCATCCACGCGAGAAGCCGCCTCCTCGAGGCTGCGGATCTCGACGCGGAGCTCGCTCACAAGCGAAAGCTCCAGGCCCTGCAATGCGCGCGAACGCGATGCTTCGGTCGCAAGGCGCTGATCGGCCTTTTGCGCCCATGCTAAAGCGTCGTCGGCAAGCACATACTCAGACGCCATCAGCCCGCGCTTCGATAGAGCGCCTTCCACCAGTGTTGTCGTAGCGTGCTTCATGTTCGCGCCTCAGCGATCAATCGTCTCGTTCGATGCAATGTCGCAGATGACTTTCCAGGTCGCCTTGGATACCGGGGACTGGGATAGCCCGCCGACAATTCTGGGAGCCCTAGAAACAATGGCGTTGCCGATATAGGTCCACTCGTTCTCGAGCGGCGCCTGGTCGATTGAGGTGTTGAGCGCGGCGCATATGTCAAAGGCCAGCGTCAGCTCTCGGCATTTGGCCACGCGTATGCGGATCCGCTCCCGGACCACATCGTCCAGCTCGCGGCCGAACCGTATCTCCTCGCGAAAGATCTGGTAGAAAGCCACCGCAGACTCCCCGACAGTCTTCTCTCGCATGAACACCACATCCTCATGCGAGGACAATAGGGGCGCCGAAAGCTCTGCCAGGCGCACGAGGCGGGACTGGAATACCGCCAGTGAATCACCCTTCTTGCGGTACTCGGCGAGGAGAAGCGGGATCTGCTGGCGCAAGAGCGAACCATCAAAGAAGGCGCGCTGGTACCAATGGCATGTGGCGGCCGCAATCGCCATGGAAAGTGCCAGGTCATCGGAACGAAGGCCCTCAGTGCGAGCCCCTTCGGCGCAGCGGCGCGCCATTGCAGTGGCGACGATCCACTGCATCTCGAAGTGCGCCATAGACGGGTTGGCGATCTGCTCCCAGCTGGTGCTGAGCTCCTGCAGTCTGGCGTCCAGCTGCGAAGCCATGGCTTTGCACTGTGCCAACTCGGAGCGTGTCCGCGAGATGCCAGTGAGGCGGGCCGCTGAGACCGCGCGCTCGCGATCAATGGCCCCCATAACAGAACGCTGGGCTCGATCGAACTCTGCGGAGTCGATGGCCGGCTCGTTCAGATACGCCGCCATGGCCTGGTTGCGGCGGCGATTGCGGCCGTAAGTCTGCAGGTCCTGCATCGCTGCCGCGGTGATGGCCGCCGCCACTCCGCTCATCGCTGCCACACCCAAGCCTATGCCCGTAGAGGTCTGCACAAACATGTCGGTCGCCTTCGATCTTATGTAGTTGCGTTACTTCATCTTAGACGGAAAGACGATTCGCGCAACAAAATGCCGTAGATCATTGATTCGTCAGGGATAAGCACGGTTAATGTTCGAAATTTGCGATTTCGTGCGGTTAGCCCATAGCATGCCGATACGCAATCATGACTATGTCCCTGCCCAACAGTCACCGAAGTGCAGAGGCCGAGCCCACAGCCCGGCTGGTGCACCGCGTTATGCATGATGGTCGCCGGGTCGGCCTGTCCATCAGGTTTCACCCGGAAACAGGTCCTACCCTGAGGGGGCTGGCGACCTGGTTTCCCCCGCTTGCTTGCTGGATATCCCCGGCGGGATCCCCAGCTCTGCGGGAGGCGCTCCGACGCCTCAAGAACATCCCGACACGTCCGCACGAGCATTACAGTGCGCGCGAAACCTACGAGCGCATTCTTCAGGCCGGGTCGGCACCAGACCCAGCACTATTTACTACCAGGCTCTCCGCTCGGATTTTCGTGCTCGATAACGGAGGGTACGTCTTTGAGTCCGGATACGACGGCCTCACAGCCCATGCCCTTCAGGGCATAGGCGCGAAGAGGGGGCGCCAGAAGCGGATGTGGCTAATTCCGCCTCAGCCTCTGCCAGCGGTAACCGATGCCCTTAAGCGCATAGCGGGGCTGTACGGAGAGGCTCTCTACGTCCATCCCGAGACACTCAATCTTGAGCGCCTGCTGAGTGCGGTAGACAAGCATCCCACCCTCTCGTTGGCTGATGCCGCGCTGGTTGCGACTCAGCCCGTTCTGCAGATGACGGGCAGTGCTGATTCGCAAGCAAGAGAACTGGATGAGCTGGATCTTGCGATTGGATGCCCGTTCAAGCGTCTCGAAGTCGATCAGGACAGCCTGTCGGATGTCTCCAAAGCAATGTCGCTTGATCCGCACCAGGTCACTGCTGCGGAATTTTGCGCTTCAAGGTCATCCAGCCTTCTCGCTGACAAGATGGGGCTTGGGAAAACTCGTTCGTCGATCGCAGCTTCAGAGCTAGTTAGCGATGCTCAGACTTGCGTGGTCACGATCGGAACCGCTCAAACATCCTGGGCCAAGAAGATTCTCGAAGTGCTTCCCGGCTGCGCGGTGCAGGTCATCAACAACCTCTCTCAGAAAGTCACGCTAACGGCAAGGTATGTGGTCGTCAGCTATGAACTTCTTTCTGGGCTCGTTGCGCAAGGGTACAGACCGAAGAAAATCATCATCGATGAGGCTCATCGCATTAAGGAGATGGTTGCGCAGCGTACTCAACACACCTTCCAACTCAGTGAATCGGCGGAATGGGCATGTTTGTTGACTGGTACGCCGGTGCTCAACAGACCGGATGAGCTGCATACCTTATTGCGGCTTTCCGGTCACAGGCTGGGCGCGATGCCGCTGGCATCGTTCATTCAGAAGTTTTCAGGCCACTCTGTGCTGAGAGAGAGGCTTGCGCACGCAATATCCGACTGGTGCCTGAGGCGAACTCGCGAAGATGTGGGGCAGCAACTGCCCGAACGGCGCGATTTCGTCCCGGTTGTGGATCTCACCCCTGCGGCCTACGCGGAATACGCGGAAGCATACGCCAAGTCCTATTCATCCACCTTCGCGCGGATGCACGCTCTGCGGCTTAAAGCTGAGATGCTCAAGATCGACTGGGTTGCTAGCACGCTCAGAGCGATCGGCCAGCATGAAAAGGTACTGATCTTCTGTGAGTACGTTCCTTCGGTTGAAGAGTACACCGCGCTGCTTAAGGTCCTTGGGATCCGCGCAGTATCGGTGACAGGTGACGATTCCAAGGCGACGCGCGACAGATCAATTCATGCATTCCAGAACGATCCTCGTGTTCGCGGCCTGGTCGCAACATCGGCCGTTGCCGGGGAGTCTATCGACCTATTTGCTGCCAGGTATGTATTTGTCCTGGGGCTCCCCTGGACTGATGGACAGCTTGAGCAATCCATCTGTCGTGCAGACAGAAGAGGTCGCCAGCATGAACTGGATGTTTACATTCCGTTGCTGGCCGGCACCCTCGACACGCCACATTGGCAACTGATCCTGAGCAAGCGGCGCCTCGCTGAAGAGGTGCTCGTCGGCGCCGCAGACCCTGCAGAGATCGAACAAATACAGAAGGAGCTGGCTTCGACTCTCGAGGCGCAATTGCCGTCTCGCGAGGAAATTCAGCTTTCGCTGTGTGTTGCATGAAACACCCACCCGCGCAAAATGCGCAACAAAGGAGAATCAGATGAACAAGCTGTCATTGATCGCTGCGACGATCCTCACTGCCACGTCGTTCGCCGCGAGCGCGTCCCATGACAAGCCGACCATCGAGGTTGGCTACATCAGCCAGACGTTGGAGGCGAAGTCCTTCGGCGTCGATGCCGATGGCGACGGATTTGGCGTGCGAGGCCTCATGCCGCTCCCGATGAATACCTTCCTCGCCGCTGGCTATGAGTGGACGACGGTGGAGCAGGCTGGCATCGATGCCGACATCGAGCAGGCGCGCCTGGGCGGTGGTTACGGCCTGGCGATTTCCGGCTCTCTGCACCTCTATGGCCAACTCGAGTACGCGCGCCTCAAGCTCGATGATGACAGCGTTGAAGGCTTTGCCGCGCATGTTGGCCTTCGCGGCGAGGTTACGCCCTCCCTCGAGATGTACAGCCGCATCGGCTACGTGGATCTGGAGAATGACGCCGACGGCTACGAGGCCATTGCAGGTGCGTCATACGACTTTGGGAAGGTATCCCTTTTCGCTGAGTACAAGATGCTGTCGATCGAAGACGTCGACGGCGATGAATCCGAGCTCGGCAACCTGAGTCTCGGCCTGCGGCACAGCTTCTAGGCCGGGATCCCGGCCCCGCGGATAACGTCGCCACGGGGCCGGGCTTCTAAATGCACATTCGGCGCCGGCCTGCTTGCCGCCTACTGTCGCCGGTGCAAGGTGTAAAAGCGCCGACACGTCATTTCGAACGCCACCACCGAGGCAACGAGGAGGATGCATCCCTGGAAGGAGATCGCCCTCACGATGGCTTCACCAGGCAGCGCGGACTTCAGATCCTGTATCGCCGTGATCGTCTTTTGCTCGGCGGGGTAGTCCTTAGGCAATTCGGAGATGCGCCCATCGAGGATCTGATCCATCGGCAACTCGACCAAGGGCGCTTCAGCAAACACGGCGTGGGACACCAGCGCATGCAGAATGGCCTGGTTCAACTGATCCAGGTTCTCATGAAGTCTCAGGCCAGAGGCCTCGAGAAACAGCTTCATCGAGATAGGGTCGCGATTCATGCTGAATGAATTCCAACGGTTGCTCATTTAGTCGCCCTCATAATGCTGATATGAAATCCAAGCCGCCCGCAGATATCCCTGCTGCCGCCCTGCTGCTTTCTGTGGCCCCGCGTGAGCAAGGCGTGCGTTTGCCCCTGGTCGGCAACGTCAGGCTCTTCATGCGCGGTCAGATCCTGCCCGATGGCTCTACCTGCGATCAGACTGGCTTGTACCGACGATCCAGCTCTGGTCAATTTGTCCCGTGCGCGGTGACGATCGAGGAGCTCATTCATCTGGCCGGCACCATCTCGACGTCGGATCTGCGCGCGCTCCTGGCTGAGGCCTCGGTGACAAGGCGCTTAGCCTCAAGATGAGACTCGTCAGAGATTTTGATTAGCAGTATTGAGAGCGCGCTCAAGCTTTTCGCGGGCTCGAGAAGAACGCTGTTTCGATCGACTGGGGGATTCCCATAATCTCGCGACCCTGGCTCCTGTAGTCGCGTGGACATTCGGAGCTGCATACGGCCATTCTGACTGCGCATGGGCAGCGTCCGGAATATGCCTACCGGATTCAACGGGGCGGCCACGCGGGTTGGCATCGACCCTTCCGCGCCGGCGTGCGAAGCGTCAACCCACCCGCCCAACAGCGTCGAGAGCATCAAGCAGCACGTTGCGGCTATGCCCCGCGAGGTTCGCTGACGCCGGACCCGATCAGCCGATAGCGAATGTGTATGCATTGAGCCAGCCTATCTGGACGAAGCTGTGGCGGCAAATCTGCGAATGGGCCTCGGCCCCGAAGGCCAGTCAGGCGCGAATCGCAGCTCTGCGGGATGCCATGCGCGCGGCGCCTGGCGTCGGACCATCTAGGTGAGCGCGCAGAGCTGCCTCCACCTCCAATACTCGGCCCAGAAGCATTTGTCGCGAGTCGGCGACCTCTCCGGCATATCTTCCGGTCGGTACAACGTTCTCGATTGCCGCCCGGAGCTTGGACGGCATCTCTTTGAGGTAAGCAACTGGATTATCCATGCCGGCGCGCAACAGCGCCTCTAAGTTCGTTTCGAACCACTTTTCTGGCGCAAGCGGCCTCTGTGTCGCTCGGGCCATGGCCAATTCTGCGAGCCTGAACCGACCAGTTCTGGCGTCGTACTCGGCCATCAGGTCTGTCGCCTCGGGAGTGCCAAGGCCAAGCGCGGTTTGAGCCGCTCCGATTACCGCAAGCTCAGAAGCAGCTGCAGGCGAGAATCGATGGCATCGATCGATCATTTCAAGAAGTCCGAGCTGAGGCGTGAGTAGGGCAGGGCTCATCCGCTGGCCGCTGCCTACGTGCCTCAGCGGTTGCCATGCCCGACCATTTCCTTGGGCAATCTCGCTGCGAGTGCTCAAATCGCTCCGCGTCACCAGCAGACCAGGCTCGTTGTTGATGCAGGAAATCGCCGATTCAGAGCATCGAATCCCTACCGATCTCATCGCGGTCATCGCAACAAACAGATCGCATGTTCGCGCGATGATAGACCCCGGGATCAGCAGGCTATGGGTCCATGGCTTGTCGATTGCCGGTGAAGTTCGACCCTCGCCATTCATGGCCACTGGCAGCCAGAGCGCACCGAGTGGGCTGATCGGCAGGCCGGATCTGAACATCCCTTCCAGTATCTCCACTCGCCGCCCTTGCGCGACAAATGCACAGTCAGATGTGTCGCCGGAATGATCGATGGAGTTGCTCGTAGGGATCGGCATGGAACTGCATGCGGTCTCAACGATCCGGGGCTTTCCGTGGTCCGCTGGGCTCGCCAGATAGAAGCCGCTGGCCAGACGCATTGTCAGCTGTTGGTCGTCCAGCAGCTTGTAGAAATCCCTCCCGACGGCCATGCGTCGGCTTCTGTAAACCCCAGGCACCACCAGCCACTCAATAGCCGCCGGTAATGTCCCTGCCTGCGAGGTCCGTCCACTTGTCAGAAGGTCCGTGGGCTGCGGGCCCTGCTCGCGGCGCCGCTCGTACGGGATGAGCCGTGCGCCCTGGTCATTCAGGATCAGGTCGGCGATCGGTCGCCCATTCCAGTAAAGGACATGCACCTTGCGTGCAGAAACGTAGTGAAACGGCGCCGAGTCCAGCCCACGTCGCTCCGCCCACGCATCAACGATCTGTTCGGCTAGAGACGTGCTACCTTGTCGCTGCGCTGCCCTCCACAGAAACTCTCGCACTTCAGCAACGTTTGCGAATCGACAGTGTTCGTCGAGAAATGTTCGGACGACGCCAGGATGCGTCTTCGCGGCATCGAGCACCGACATAGGCGCTGCGTACATCTTAACTGTGAAGCTCCCCTTGGGATCGGAAAGCTCGACGGTCAGATCCGCTGGCGCAATGCGTCGCGCGTGCCTCCTCCGGATGACCAAGCCCGAAACGGTTACTTCGTCATCATCACGGCCAGCCACCCACACCACTCCGTCGACCGCCGGGTTCCGTCCCATAATCGCCAACAACGCACTCGGCCCGAATAGGCATGCGCCAGGGAAGACTCGAGAAGCCACTCTGGCAGCGTGTTGCAGTACCAGTGGCGCTACATCAGCTTCGCTGGCCTCCAAAGAGCAGTAAACGCCCCGGCCGAGCCTGCGAAAGCCAGAGTGCCGTCTGCCAGCGGGGCCTTCTCCAATAGGAGAGAGCACCAGGACTTCATCTCTGGCTTTCATCGCTATCGCCCTTGCGCCGGCGGAGCCCTACGTCGTTCAATTTCAAGCCGCTGCGCAGCAAGCGCCTCCATCTCGGCCTCTTCCCTCCGAACATAGTCAGGGATCGAGATGGCCTTGAACTCCCAGAGCTTTCTTTCGAGTGCTTCTGTTGCGCTTTCAACAATCGGCATCGAAATCGCCCGGGCCTCTTGCGACTCAAAAAGGCGGTGAGCTCGTATGCCGGCAATCTCCGTGCTCGGGTTGTGTCCGGCGTCATTGAAAACGTACCAGAGTGATCGCTCTATGGGCTTCAGCCACCGGAGCCCGGCCGACCCAAAGACCCCGCGTTCGCCTCGAATGAACTCGTCCATAAGTCCGTCGACATAAGTCAGGAAGTATGCATGACGCTCTCGAGCGTGCTTGCTGGCCGGTCCGTCCCAGTGCTTATCAAGTGCTGAGCGGACGCGAGACTTCAACCTGCTCTTGTCAACAATGCCCGCGACGGCATCATTCGACATCGAGACCAGATCGTCATACAGCTCATCATCCCGCTCAGCTTTCGCCAGAATGATTGCCAGTGTGGTCCGCTCGTTGTCATTGAGAGCCGTGGGATTCGTGAGGCGCTTACCAAGCTGCGCAGCAAATACCAGGTCCGCTTTCTTTCTGTCGAGACCTTTGTCATTGATCAGGCGGTGGTGCTTGCAGAACTCTACGGGATTCATCCGTGCACGATTGGGTCCCTCGATCATGGACGTTCCGCCAATGGGGGACCTGATGATGGGCCGCAGCCACGGGTAGAGGCGCGAATGACGCCCCATGAGCTCTACAGCATCAAGTCTGCCTCGCTTTGTGGCCTTGAAAAACATCAGGAAAGGGATGAGAAACGCGGCCGCGCCCATGTACAGCCAGCGCATTTCCAAGTGCACTGTTTTGACGATCGCCCTGTAGAGACGCTCGTTGATATCCTCGCTATGACGCGATTCAATCGTGTTGATGATCGCAGAGAATGTCGCGCGGTCATCTGCTCCGTAGAAGGGCAGTGTGAGCAAGAACCGGCACTCAAGCGCCTTCCAGTTGAGCCAGCTCTGCCGGAAAAACTCGCCGTACTTCCACTGAATGAGCGCGAATGCGACGAACACGCCGATGATGACCACCGCTTTTGCGACATCTTGGTCATAGGGCAACTGACCTGCAGATGATCTGCTGGACATCAATTCTTCCGAGCAGCCGACGCCCGCGCCTCAGGCTTGGCCATATAGCGAAATCGTGCGGGGGGTATAAGGCCGCTATCTTTCTGCACGAACGTTGCGAAAGACACCAATGCTCTGGCTCGGATCTGGTAGCACTTCATGCGCAGATGAAGTGCTTGCGCGGCCATCACTACAAAGCTGAGCAGGAGCAGGAAAGCGATGGCCGTCATGCTCGGCCCCTTCTTGCTGATCGCGAGCATTATCGTTCCGGCGAGCAAAGCAAGGCTAAGCGCATATGCCACAAGCGTTGACCTCCTAATCCGCTCATGGATCTGCTCCAATCGAGCGTCCGTCAGCCCAAAGTGGCTCACCCAGGCCTCGAACCTGGCATGCGGGCTATCGCTGGCTTTGGCCACCGACTCGGGCACATCGCTTTTCTGGGCGCTCCGGACCATCGACCGAATGCGCGTCAAGTCCGAAGACCAAATCTCCCATGGCATAGGGAGCAGTCGCTGGCGCAAGGTTCGTCGCGGCCTATCTGCTGTAGCTGCCTTGTCTTCTGCGGAATTCATGATGAGTCCTTAGGCAGATTTCTTCAGGCCGATCTTGTTCACCACGGCCTCGATCGCCATCGAGATTCGCTCAGCAATCATCTCGATGATCTTCTTGAGGCCCGAGCTCACTTTCTCGACCTTGCCCTCGCTGCCCAGGGCGTACGTCTTGTCTGTGGCCCGAGCAAGCTCCTTGATCGACCGCTCCGCTGTCAACCACTTCTCGCCACCAGTGAATCGGGGATCGCTGAGTGCGTTGGGGTGTTGCGTCACCAGTTCGCTGAAAAGGCGTTTGATTCGCTCCTGCCGCATCTGCAAGTCAGCCGTCACTAGCGCCCCCTCAGCAGTTCCAGCAAAGCGCACGATCGCATCGGTCTGTGCCTTTGTCGGCTTTGATGCGGTCTCGACCATTACACCTGCCTTCTTTGCAGTCCCGATGTAGTTCAGGTGCGCATCGTGAGCATCTTCGACTGCGCGCGTGATGCGCTGGGCAAGAGCGTCTGGGCGATTGCGGCGGGCCTCCAGGCCACTCTTGAGAGTGCCGGGTGCGGCTGCTGCAGCAGCTCCCATTCGCTGCAAAGCGGAGCCGATCCCGAACGTTGGAAGGCTAAATCCACCGCCACCGCCGCCGGGCGGGTAGGGCAGCTTCCCTTTCAGCGCGTCCTTGTCGTCCTTGGCCTTCTGGTCCTTTACGCTTTCCTCCTCCCCCCCAGCAGCTGGCTTGGTGTTCTGCTCAGCAGCATTCATACCCACCAGGGCAGAGTTCAAATCGACGGCCGGCTTCGTGCGCTCTCGCGCCTGCCCACCATCATCTGAAATCTTCAATTCGTCCAAGGCAGCCTTCCCGGTTTTCGGATTCCGCCTGATCTCGATGGGCTCTTTCTCGGCCAGCTCCATCAATTTGTCCATCAGTTGATCCTTGGGCGCCTTCCCATCGGCGCTCACGGTAAGCGCATTCTCGCGCTCCTGCTTAGCAAGCTGCTCGCGGTCGTAATCTTCAATCATCTCCCGGGTGAGCGTGAACCACTGCTTTTGCATCCCGGGGTACTCCCCAGTTCTCGAGATTCCGATTTCCCGGCTGCGACGAATCCGCCACTGAAGCTCGTCTTCGTCCTCTTGCCGCTCCGGCGGCAATGCGACTTTTGGTCCAGCAGCCTCAGCGATGAGGTCGACGTTCTGGCTTGTCGCTGCGTCGCCGTTGGACGGCGAGGGCGCATCATTCGACTGGATGGGACTCGATCCGGCGAGCATCCCCAAAGTAGCTTCTGCCGGGGCCGCTGACACCGTGGAGCCCGCGTCGTACTGAAGGACGTCCGCGGCAGGGACAACAGGCTCCTCGTCGCTGCCGCTCCACCCCTGGCCTTTCAGGGACTCGATATCGAAATCGCCCACATCAGACGGCGACCCGGCGGCTTCATATACCTCGTTCAAGGCATCCTCGAGGCTTTGTTCGCCCGCTGTGGCCTGCGGCTGAGACTGCGGGACTTCAGGTTCGCGGTCTTGCTGATCGATGCTCATGTCTCAATACTCCGATGATCTTGTTAGATTCCCAGATCGATGACAGCTTGGAAATCACTTCGTCAGCCTTGAGGCTGAATGGCAATGCGTCTGGCGATCCCGGCCGCCAATTTCTGGCGATCCCCGGAATGTTTGTACCGGAGGCCTCTTTCAGAAGCTCAAGCGGTGTCCTGTAGGAAGAGGTTCCGGTATGCGTCCAATCTCTATAGATGAACTCTCGCTGATACTCTGGTGGGGCCCCGACGGGAATGGGCTTGTAGATCAACCCAAATAGCTTCTCGGGTTCGTACTCGTATTCTTTCTTGATCGCTTCATAAAGGTGCAGGTCTTGGCCGAGGGCGGTCTCGAACTCGTTTTCATTGCGGAACGCCCACACGTTTTCTGTCGACCGATCGTGCACGAGAATCACCCCGGGCCGCAGATCCGGCGCATCACGATCAGAATAGCCAGCCGGAATCACCATTTTGAACAGGCGCCGGTCCGGACCATGCGCGACATACAGAACACTCAAAAGCCCCGCCTTCAGGCACTGATGCGCGACGCAGAATCTGACATGCAGCGGATGAATCGCATTTCTCTCTGTAACGCGGTCCATCCGCTCGAGGAATGCGGCAGAGCGCAGCTTCTCTTCTTTCTCTGAAATCCCATCTGACTCGTTGGGCAGCTCCCAGTCCTCCGGCTCGGATGCGGTCCTGGTGTCCTTCACTATTTCATCGTGTTTGCTGACCGCTAACTGGACCGGCGCGCTATGCAGCCGATTCGTCGCTTCGTGGTCGTATCCAATTTCGATGCCCCAGGCAAGAATGCCATCGAGCTGCTGCTCCGGCGGCAGACGCCCCAGAAATTCCTCGAGAGTCCTTGAGTCACGGGCCGCCCATCGCTCAGCGGTCATGACCGGGTAGTGAGCGCCATAGATCAGAGCCATATCCGACAAGTCGCCCGATCTTTGGCCATGATCAGTCCTGGGGGCGGCCAGCTGCACAGATCGAGCCCTTGAGTAGTAGCCGTAGCGCTCGATCTGGAAGTCTCTGAGATCTTCATCAAGCGATAGCTCTCGGCCGCCACCGGCTCCGACTGAAGGCTGCGCTGGGGTGTCTGCCATATTATTTACGTTAGCTTGCTGAAGGCTTGGCCACGGCGTTGCCGTAGTCCTTCGCGAGATCCAGCGCCTCCTTTCCTGTCTGGTCTAGCACCTGTAACGCAAGCAGGAGCAGAGTGTTCTCTTGCATCTCCAGTTGATTGAAGAGCAGGTAATTGTTCTGTGCAGTCATCTCCACCAGCTCCCGCAGTAGCGGGGTCGGCTCGGTGTACGTCTGCATCAGCGCGCGATAGCCAGGCGACTCAAGCCTCCGGCGTATGTCGAAGTCGACGACCTCCATCTCCGACATTCCCAGGGGACTTCTCAGTCTGTCGTGGATCTTTCTGGCATCGCTCAGTGCTGCTGATTCCTCAGGCATTGATGCAATCTGCGCTTGCCGATCGAGGCCCTGCTTGACCGCTTGATCAGTCGAGAGGTTCTTCTTCCTCCGCAGGAACGTCGACAGCAGCGCATGTTCTGCCGCCAGCGCCCTTGCTCCAACCTGGAGGTGCTTGGACTTGTATCCGAGCGCCCTGGTCTTGTCTTTGATTGCCTCAGGCAACTTGACGAGGTTCGCTTTCGTCTCTGTGGTCGCGCGCCGGATGAATGCTTCCGCAGCGGTTTCTTCCGCTTCGGTCGCGTACCCCGTTTTGCCCGCAAAGTTGACGGCGTCGATGTCCTCGGATTCCGGGAACCGCGACTCCCGCGAAGACATCTCGCCGACCACGAACGCAGCTGAGTTTTCCACCCCGCGGCCCACTTGCTTCGCAGACGACTTCGCAGTGCTTTTTGCCCTGTTGCGCCTGGTACTGGTCGCGGCAGCAGATGCAGCTCCGGTAGCAGTGGTCACGCACTGCGTGGGCGGCGGCCGCGCATTCTCGGTTCGTTGGTGATCGTAGATCCCGCGCTCGTGATCGATCTGCGCATCTGTCGAGGTTCCAATCGCCTTGATCTGGTCATTGGATGCTTTGTCGATGTCGCTGCCGATCTCGTTCTGCGCCTGCGTCATGTACATATCCATGATCGCGGTCATGATGACCTCGAACAGGGCTGCAAATGCCGCTGCGCTTCCCGATGCATCGGCCCTGGGGCTGTGGAACGTGGAGAACCCAATCGCAAGGCCAGCCACGGCCGTGATCGCGATCGCGCCGATGCCACCCCTCTTCGCGCTGTCGGCAGCTGTCCCGCAATCCGCAGCGCCTGCGCGTGCAGCAGAGGCCTGCTCGAGTTTCTCCTTCACCTGCGGTATCAGCTCTTTCAGCTCTTTCGCAGTGGGGGGGCGCTCGAGCATCTCCGGATGAGCTTCCAGGTGCTTCGCGAGGATCTCTTCAACCTCCATCTTCAGGATCGGATCATGCTCCAACTCCTTTGTCGACTGCTCGAGCAGTTTCCGGAGGGCGATCGACTGAGGACGCTCCTTGTCGCCTTTCATGATCTTTTCCATCATCGCTCGCATGGGCGAGGGATGCTCCGTTTCCGCCTCGTTCAGGCGGTGATCTTCAGGTTTGTGATTCGTGGTCATGTCATGTGCTCGCTTGAAGCGCCTTGCCGTATGCGGGGAGCAGCCCTTCTGCTTCTACCCGCGAGTGTCGTAGCTGCTGTGCAGCTTTCAGGGTTGAGATGTGTGTCGAGACCTCGCCAAGACGGTTGCGTAGCTCGTTGCGCACCGCTGTCAGTTGCACGAGCAGCCGGTACCAGACCACCGCTGCTGGTTCGTCGCCATACTCGGCCTTGCCTAGCGGATACATGACGAGCGCATTTAGTCGCCCATGGCGAGAGACCTTGTCCTCAGCCAGGGCCGCCAACACTGCATCCAGCGTTGTGCCGGACAGCTTTGAGATGTCTGTGGCAGGGGAGGCTTGCCGCCGGTACTCGATCATGTCCTCGATCGCTGCCCGCCCGATTTCGAGTGTTGCAAGCAGGCCTGCAAGCTTTGCCTGATAGCCCATTGATCGCCCGCCGCCGACGATTTCCTTAAACTCTGGCCGCCGGCGAAGCTCAGCTCGGATCCTTTCTGCAATCATGTCCAGCGAGGCGAGGAATCGGACGTACTGCTCACTGGTGCTCGTCGGACTCGAGAGCATCTCCGTGAGACTGAGGTACTCATAATCAGGGTATCTTTGGGCAACCTCGTCGGTGTACGAAAGCCACATGTCACTCCGCCACTCGAAGTCGTGAGGCTTTCCGTTGATTCTATGCGGGCCAAACCCGCCAGACTGCTTGCGCTCCCAAGTAGCCGCCCACTTGCTGATGACTTCCATTTCTTCCGAAAGTTTGGAGACCTTCAGCGCCTCAGCCTCTCTCTTTTTCGCAAGCTCTTCCCGAGCAAGAATTAGCTTCTCGCCTGCCTTCTCAATCTCTCGGGCAATGCTGCTGCCTCCTTTGAAAAAGTCGTCCGAGACATTCTCACCAAGGCCTGAAAGCGCGTCCGGCCAGGGGCCGGTGATTCCGGCAACAGCGTCGTAAAGGTACTCCCAGCCATCGTCATAGAAGGCGTGAGCGCTTTGCGATGTCATCCCAGCTAAAGCGCCAATGCCCGCGCTAAGCGCCCCAGATACCGCTTGAAGTGCTTTTCTGCGCGCCTTGGATATTGGTTTTGCAGTCACGGCTTTGTCCCGCGACTGTTTCCGGGCTGCGTCCGGGCCACAGTCGCCTCTCTTTCCTGCGCGCTGAGGTGGCTTCTCATGCCAGCATGCAAGATGCTGACGTGCGACTGCATGAGCGCCACATTTGCGCGGAAGCTCGGCACCAAGTTGTCTAGGTCGTCGTCCTCGAGATGCTTGGTGACCAGGACGCACATGATCTCAGCACACTTTTTCATCGCGGATTGCCAAACCGCTTTTGAGCCCTCGGTAGCGAACAGGACGTTCGTAACTGATGACAGCTGATCCGCGCCCCGATTGATCTCCTGAAGCAGCATCGCCGATGCGGCGCTCATCGATTCGCCTTCCCAGCCACCACGGGATAGCACGCGATTGAGATCTGCGGCAGAGATGATCGATGCGAGGGCAGGGTGCTCATTCTGAGAATGCGCAGCGGCTCCATTGTCAATGTTTGCCACTGCTTTCCAGCCATCAAGCAGATGGTCGCTGATCGCTTTGGCGCTCACTTGCCCATGGTGAGCCCACTGCTTGGCAGTCATCCTCGAGCAGTGTTCGAGGCACTGAGAGAAAATCCAGGCCTCTCTGCCGTCCTGAAGGTCTCCACCGCTCACCGCACCGTGAACAATTCGAGCGGCATCCAGTGCCACTTTTATCAGCTGTTCAACGCGGCCGGGCCTCTGTAGCAGTGCCAGTGTGATCGGCGCAACATACTTGAGTGCGGCGGCTCCATGACGGCCTGCGCGTTCAGATGCTGCCGTTTGAGCTGAGGCGGAAAACTCCTCAACTGACGGACCGCGCGCCGCCTGCGCCTCGATCGACCCAGTGTCTTGCGACGCGATAGATGCAGATGGCGCCGCCATCTGCGGGCGTAAGTGAAATCTGTCCATCATTTGATAGGCGCCGTTGGGGCCGTTCCAGTCGGCGTGGCATCGCTACGCGAAGCTGCTCGCAACGATGGCATGAAGGAAAAGGGGCTGTTCGAGAACAGGTCGTTCATCAGGTCCTGTGCGATGCCAGATGCCTTCGATGCGTATTCTGCAGCCGTGTACGACAGGCCAATTTCCGGGTCAATCAGCGCGCCCTCGGGTTGGTCTGCAGCAAACTGCCTGAACGCATCAATTGCCGGGCGCAAGTCAAGAACGCTCCCGGATTCGCTGATCGACTGGCCTGCGAGACTCTCCGCGACGCTTACCGCTGCCATGAGCAGCAGCGCTCGATGAGGTTCTGCCAGTCGATCCGTCACCAACTTCGCTTCGCACGCTCCATCGCCGTTGTGAATCACAACAGCCGGGCAGAGGTCCTTGCCATAGAGGTAAAGGCACAGCATGTTCGTGCACAGCACGTGTGTTGCCTGGAAGTCTTTGTCTTTGAAAGCGGCGGCCACGGGCATCGCTGTCGAACGCAGCACCACATCCTGCGGAAGCTTCTTTCCAGCAAGCTCAAATGCGGCTGAGTAGGCGTCGCTGAAGAGTCTAGTGAGCATGGTTCCGAAGCGCGGCAGGCTTGCGAATGTATACACCATACACTATTATCGTTTCAACCAATTTCAGAGGCCGACATGCAGCCCGTTCAAATCAGGGATACGGTCGAGATGCTCAACCGCAATGGTCGCGAGTGGGCGGAGTGGGCACGCCTTCTTTTCTGGCTGTCCGAGTTGCATAGCAGCAATCTCACGCAATGGGCCAACACGTCCGAGAACGTCGTTCGCCTCGAACCCGAGGCGGCCAACGACATCCAGTTCGGCCTAACTCTCAGTGCAGAGACCTTCATTGGTTTCCCTACTGAGATCTCGTTTCTCGCCGACCTGCGGTGGTCCGGCGCCTGTGTGCGTGGGCATACCTTGTTCCTCGGGGGGCGCATCGACTGGGACGAGGGAATGGCTGATGAGGCCCTTGTGGCCGTCGGCATCCCGATGGCGCCGGAGTTCGCCGCTGACCTGGTTGCAGACGGCAGGGATTACCTTCGCCTGTGCAAGTGTGACTACGATGTTGCTCGCGGGTGGACCCGATCCCCTGGAGCCTTGATCCCCCTCACGACGCTGCCCGTGACGGGGACAGAGGCCTTCATGAAATGGCTGAGGTCCGCAAAATGATCTCCAGTCAGGACAGCCGTCCCACCCACGCCAGTTCTTCTGCGGCTGAAAGGCCGGTCTACACTCAGGACGGCGCAGCGATTTACTCGATCTCGGGCGGACGTCCCAGCCCAAGGATCCACCCAGCTCATGCGGCATCTGCCAACGTCGATCGAAAGAAATTGATGCGGGCGATGGGCTCGAAGCTTGGTACCGCCTTTGGTGGTCCCGTCGTGGGCTATGCCGCCGGGAAGCTCGGCGAGAAAGCCTCGGATGCACTTGATGACCTGGCCAAGCGGGCCAAGAATGCTGCTGACGACCCCGCTACAAAAGCTAACGGCTTCGTCGCTGCCATTGTGGAACTCACCAGGCGAGCCGAACAGCCGCCATCTCCAGGCGCCGGCGGGCTTTCCCCTCGTCGCCCCTCCGACTCGCGTCCCATTCCTTGATCAGGACACACCATGGCACAGTACGACAACCGCAGCACTCAGCAGGACCACCTCTCGCGGATCACCGATGGTGGCCCGCCGGCCACGGTTGTCGCTGATGCCCATCGGCGCTACTCGCACCTGAACAAGGATCGCGTGGAGATTGCTGCCTCCATGCAAATGGGCAAGGTGATGAAGCTGAAGGATCTGAATGATGTCCTGGGAGCCAGCTCCGTCGCCCACCTGCAGCACGCCATCAACTCCCCTGAGGCCGGTTCCGCCGCCATGGTGCAGTCGATCCGGCGCAACCTTGCAACTGACAGCGCTCCGCAAGCGGCATTGCCCAGCGCCTCGGCTCCGATGGCCAAGCGACCGCGTCCCTCGTAATTGGGAATGAACACGGAGCGCACTGATCGCTTCAACTCGTCAATCGGAAGGTGCAGCGCTCTCGCGTTTCCCTCTGCCGCTTCACTCCGATTCGTAGACAAGAATTGGGCAAGGTTCCGCGTTACGGCGAAGTCCTATTACCAGGACTTCTGCTCGATCGCATGGGAGGCCGCTCTTGAGGCATTTGAGTCTCGCAACAGCGACCGAGTGATCTCGCGTATCGGGCCTCCCTATGGGGACCTGGCAATGCGTGTCGTCGGCCTCGATGAGGGCTTCATTCGACGTCCGCTGCGTGAGTTTATCCCCTCGATCCATTCCAAAGCGGTTGACTGGCGCTACGGCGACTGTCATGTCCGCACCCTTCATGATGCCCATGGCATCCAGCTCTCCTGTCAGCGCCCCCCCGACGACTGGGGGAAGAACCCGCTGTTCGACGCAATGATGCTGGCCATCTCGACGGCAATCTGGACCCCGAACAGCGGGGGAGAGCTGAAGTATGTCGCCGGGAACGGAACCATCAGGAGAGTAACCGTCGGCTTTGCCCTTGGACGCACTGATGTCAGCAAGTTGCCGCTGCGTTCAAATGATGTGTCGATGCCGGTACGCGAGCTCAGTCATCGCGAGACAGCTTGAGTTGATTGCGGGCTCACCACCGGCGCTCTGATTGCTTCGGCAACCTGGAGAGAGAGCTTACTGCCCCTTTTTGCCTGCCAAGGCTGCCGAGAGCCAAGCGTTGCCCGGCTAGGACTCGGACTGTGTCGCGCTGCTAACCGCGGTTGTCCTTGAGGAACTCCCGTACCAGTGACCAGTTGTCCTGGTACTGACCGAAATCACGGATGTCTTTGAAGAAAACCTTGCTCCAGTCGCCGGGCCTGTGAGCTTTTCTGACGACGCTGACAGGAAGAACGTAGTACTCGGGAGGCAGCACTACACCTCTGCCGTCCTTGCTGCCACGATTTAGCTTCACCACTACGACAAACTCGCATTCAAAGTTCTTGATCAAGAACCCAGGAGCGCCGGTGCTCCACCTGCTCTTGACTTGAATGCGAGCCGAACGATTCGTCGCTGGGTTCGTGGCGACAAGATCGTAACCAGGCATGTTGGTGTAGGTCTTGTATGCAGGTATGCGCTGGACCAGCAATTGGCCTAGGGCGAGGAACTCAGCTCCCTCCGATTCCAGCTTTGTATCCTGTCTATCCATGCGAGCCACGATGCTCTCAGCCTCTGTTCCAAAACACATAACCAACTTGAGGCACCGGAATATCAGCCTTAGCGAACTCCATCGCCTGTCGGTCGTTCAGGGCAGGGAGCATAACTCTACTGGGGATCTGAACCCCCCGGGCTTTCGCTCGCTGCCTGATTGCTCTGATGAACGCTTCTTTGTAGCCGTATCGACGGCACGAGAAGCTTCTGATTTTCACGATCTTTCCTGGATTCGAAATTGAGCATTTCCATTCAGGATAGCACTCCCCAGTTCGCCTACGACTGAATGCGAGCCAAACCCCCGCTATTCCTGACGATGACCTTTTTGTGATAACTCGAGGTCTTCTCTGCGACAACATCAGATCAATTCCCAGCGATTTCGCTTGCCTGTTTCGCCATCGCCGTGCTGCCTCGCGGGCTCTTTCCCGTGACTTGTATTGCGAAACAGGGAAAGACCGCTGCGCTTGGATCACTTGCTTGCCAGCTGCGATGTCACGGCTGTAAACGAGGCGAACCCATTCAGTGTCATAACCATGACGGTCCTTGTAAAGGCTCGTGATGTACTTTTCCTTTCTCAATGGCATTGTCTTCAGCAATCCATTTCGGCCGAATGAGCGCAAGATATGAAGTTCAATCTGCCTTCTTCGCCAGCCTTCCATCTTCCAGCATGGTGATCACCTCCTCGAATAGAGCGTCCCCCGCGCGCGTGATCGCTCCCTCAAGTTCTGGTGAACGCGGGCGATCGGAGAGGTATCCCAAATTTTGCAATTGCCTGTCCCTGATGAGTCCAGCCAGGTCTCGTATCAATGGCATCTTGAGAGCGTAGGCTCCAAGCTTTGCGATGCTTCGGGCATCAACGGCTCTCTCAGGCCTTACGACTCGCCAGACCGTAGCCAATGCGGTCGTGTCGGCCGTCATCGTGATCACGCCGAATGACTGCGGGTACGTCAGAGCAGATCCTACGACAATGGGGGGCTCTGCAAAGCCATTCTTGTAGAAGAGCAGATTCGCAATTCCAACGCTCGTCAGTGGCATCCCGATCCGCGCGCGTCCCAGTTCGTCTACCGGGTGCAGGTTTCCCTTTCCCACCTCTACTCTTAACCTGTCAGTCGGAATGCCGGCGAGGTGGTTGATGCTGATCAGCACATCCTCCGACCGCATCGGCGTGAACATCAATTCATTTGAGTTGCCCGACTCACTGCTTACGACCATTGGGCCCTCTGTTACCTTGCTCGGCAGTGTGATCACAAGCCTTCCAGGATCCGACCCTGTGATCTTCACCACCCCCCCGCCGGCGAACTTAACCAGCACGGGCTGATTCAAGTTGGCTCCCAGAATCGTCACCATTCCTGTGGAAGGGTCGAAGGACGTTCGCTTAATCGACGGGCTGGATGGCCTTCGGAGCAGGACCGTCGCACCCCCTGACTTCTTCGTCCCCTCGATCAGGTACGCCGTGTAGCTTCCTGCCGGCAAGTCCGGACAGTGAACCAGGTGGTACCCGTTCTCACGCTCTCTTGGGACCTTCACGGCAGCGCGCGTATCCCCTTGCTCGAGCAGCAGCTGCGTCGCATTCCCGACGTTTCGCGCGAGAAGCCTGGCCAGTCCTTTTGCCTCACAGGTTTCGGTGGCATTCGACAAACCGTCGACCAGGGATAGGTACTGCAACGTCCCGTCGTCGGCCAGCGCTCCTCGATCCGCTGCGCGATGCTCAAGCCCGCCCTGGGTGAGCACTGGCTTCTTCACGTCAGATCCCGAGGTCATGCAGGGGACCAGAAGCGCAACCATGGCTACAATTTGAGGGAACACGCGCAGACTTTTCATCGTTTTTACACCTGTCATTTCGCGTGATGATAGTGAACAAGATAGTGATGCGCAAAACTGTGACTCATGGTTTTTTCCGGCCATGATCCCGCTTGTTCCTGCCGCTCGTGTGTCCAGATGTTCGTCTGGCAATCGACTCCTTCAACTCCACAACCTTGATCAAGTCTGCTTGGTTCTTGATCGTTTTGTTGAGCATCTCCTGTTCCCGATTGGATGCTTTTAGCGCGGCCTCCAACTCTTGGATCCTGAATCGCTGAATCTGCTCACGTGTCTGCAGATCCGAAAGCTCCATCTTTTGCTTGAAGAGCAGGGCGTCGTTTTTCGCGACTTCTTTGTCGTGGGCCTCACGGTCATCTGCTCGTAGCCTGGCTTCTTTCGCTGCAAGTAACTCGGCCTCTTGTCGTCGTGTGCGTTCCGACGCGAGATCACTCTTGGTCTCTTCAGAGCTTCGAGTAAGCCGTTCGACCCGCTCTTCGAGATCTTGAAGCTTGAACCTCAGGCCTTCGACTTCACCAGCATGCTCGACGGTTGACTCTGCAATTTCAGCTTGGAGTTGATCGATGGACGCCATCAGCGCGGAGGTCTTTGCCGACTGCGCCAATGCTGCCTTTTCCAGAGCACCTTTCCAGAGCGCCGAAACGAGGCTAGAAGCCGCTCTTAATGTCTCCTCTGGAGGATGCTCTGAATTCTCGATTCCTCCAAGCCTCGCGCTGAGTTCCTCGGCACGAAATGCTCTCAGGCAGAAGGCGATTGCATTGGCGTCGCCGCCCATCAATTTCAGCACCGCTCTGTTCGTCGCTTTTTTTCCGGCGCGCCCTAGCTCCTCAGCGATTCGCCTGACCTCGTCGTACTTCGGGTGGTTCTTGGCGCTCATGAATGACTCCGGAGGGTGACCGACTAACCAGACAATAGCACAGCATGGCGCCATGCCATGCCATGATTCAAATGCAGTCCGACTAAGTGTAATTAGGCGGAACAGCTAAGATGCTGCTATAATGGGACTTTCAGCGCAAAGACCCCGATATGGCCGGCACTCAGATTGTGGAAGTTGTTGGCGCCCAGGCTGTGGAGCCTGGCGGCGCGGAAACCGCCGGCAAGAGCCTCACGAACAGGATGTCCGGATTGCTCGATATCAGCCCGATACTCGAGGATCCCAGGCTGAATGGCGCGAATGGCGCGCGCCGCGCGCCGCCGGAGCAATGCGATTTCTCAGTCAGTAACGACTTCGAGGCCATCGCAGCCTGGCTGGAAACAAAGCGTACCGGCAAGAGCTCGCGCACCGCGGAGGCCTACATGCGCGAAGCCCAACGTTTCATGCTGTGGGCATGGCTGGTTCGCGGCGAAGCGATCTCCGACATGCGTGCCGAGAGCATGCTCGCCTACGCGGAGTTCCTTCGCAACCCGCCCGCCGAGCTGGTGAACACGCGGCCTCGCGGAATGTCGACTGCGGCCGTCCGCGCAAAGGCTGCGAATCTCCGCTTCATCACTGCCTATGGCGAGGTCAAATGGAAGCCGTTCAACGGCGGACTTACTCCAGAAAACATCCAGTACACGCTCACCATTATTGGCGCCATGTTTCGCTGGCTCGTTTCTATCGGTTACCTGGTGCGCTCACCGCTCGAGCCAATCAGACATGAGTTCAGGATCAAGGGCTACTCTCATGGCAACCGCAACGCGCTGTCAGACAGACAGTGGCACGCAATTGTTGCGTACGTCGAGTTGATGCCGCGCTCGAACACCGATGAGATGCGCGAGTACGAAAGAGTTAGGTTCCTGCTCATGATTTTCCTCAATATGAGACTTAGGTTGTCCGAAATTGCCCAGAGCAGGATGAACAGCTTTCGGCCCAGGCGAGCTGCAGGCGGGACCAACTGGGAATGGCTGGGGGTCAGAAAAGGGGACCGCCCATCTGCAAAGTTGAGAGACGAGCACGCTGTGCCAGCGCCGACGGCCGCCATTGATGCACTCTCCCGCTACAGGGAAGCGATGGGTATTGCTCCGAAGCTCCCGGAGATCGACGACAGCCGTCCACTCATTCTAAATCTCTCAGCCTCGGCCGCGATTGGGAAAAGTCAGATCTACAAGATACTGAAGTCGGTCTTTCGGGGTGCAGCGGAGGCCGCCAGCGCGTTGGAAGAAGATGAGCGCCAGGCCTTGCGATCAGCTAGTACGCACTGGCTTAGGCACACCGCCGCCACCAAAGTTGTGAATGCAAGTGGCGACCTCATGTCAGCCCAGAAGCTTCTCAATCACGCTGATCTCAAGACGACATCTCGGTACCTGCACGCATCCAGAGATAAACTGGAGCTCGCAAGCGAGGTTAGCTCATACCGGTGGCGTTTAGATCCCGCTGACGTCAGGTAGCATTGTCAGCTAGAAGTCCAGCGGCATTCATTCTTGTGAACGAAGGGCCGCTCAGGCGCGTAAGCGATACGACATCGCGCTACAGGCCTCGTAGCAGATTGGACATGGTGAGCGATCGGGTACGTAGCGGCAGACGCCGAGCGCAACAGCTGGAAGCGAGTCAGCTCCATTGGCCTGACCGCCATGAAAAACCGCGGCATCCGTCACTCGTTCGCAACGGGTTCGTCCTGATCCACATGTACGACACTGGATTGAGGACTTGACAAATTGCAGGGGCAATTTCACCATCCCGACAGGTTGCCCGAAACCTACCGTGCGCCACCGCCTCCGGCGGTGATGGTGAATCAGGGTCATTAGTAGACGCATGTAGTCACCTCAAAAGGTCACTGATTGCGAGCGGCAATGCGCACACCGTTCAACGCAAATCAGCTGCCCATTCACTACCATTGAGGCGACACTCATGTCTTATCGTTATGGCCTAGTCGAAGATGGCTACTCCAGTTTAATTCCCGGACTACATCGCGTATTCGGTGCTGGTTTTGCCCTGCCTGCAGTGCCTGCTCCATTTGCCGATCAAACCACCCCGTTCTACAGCGCGGTTCTGGATAGCGTGGACACGCGCGACATGGTCCATCTCCGCGCGATTGTGGAGCGAGCGGGCGAGAAGGTCCCACAGTGGTTCTTTGTCGAAAAATTCGATGACCGATTGTCGATAAGCGGAGAAGTCGCTGACTCTCAAGTCATCTGCTTCTCAGCGGTTCTGGAAGCTGCAATGCGCGCCCGCGTCGAGATCAACAAGATTGACATACGTGGTGACGTACTCTTGATCAACGGTCTCAACGGGTTGCTTGCAGAGATACGCCCAATCCGATTTGAGACTGTTGACCGCGATCTTGAGCAACGCGTGCTGTCTGCTTTCAAAGGGGTAGCTGTATATGAGACTGATCGCTTGGCTAGACGCTTGAACTCGATCCCAGGCCTGGAGTGCTTGGTAGGAGATCGCGGCGCCACATTCGATCGACTTAGATCTTATGAGTACTCAGCCTATGGCTCGGCAACTAACATTGCCGCGGCCCTCCGTAGAGGGCTTTCCCGGCACCTTAATCTCCACTTGTCTGTTTCTCGGGTTCAGGAAGGACTAGCTCGGGCGGTAGGTGTGGGCAGCTGGGCGGAGCTCATCGCTCTTGAGGCACGCACGTCGGTTATGTTCGTTCCTTTGCAGCTTAGGTCTCTCGGCGCACCTGTCCGCGAGCTGGACTTGTTCTATCTGACGCCAGCTCAGGCATTTGCTGGTCTAGCTTCGCACCTCAGAGGCCTGTCCTGGAAAGACCCATTGCAGATTCACCTCATTGGGCCGAGCATCTTCGTGTCCGCTGCAGAGAATGAGCGCCGCTCGGAACAGCACAACAACGCGCCTTGCCTGGAGCCACTATCTGAGATTTATCAGGAGGATGAGACGCTCGAGTTCGCGCGCAAAGCATTACGCGGCGCGATGTCTCTCTCTGATCTCACGGGAGTGCGCGCGCGTCCGGGACAGTCGAAGGTCCCCATCGATCAATCCCGTAATCACGAGAATGCGAAGATCCTTTATCTAGGCGAGCTAGTCTTCACACGATATAGCGACGGCATTAACTGCGAATACTTGCGGGGGGAGCGTGTTGATCAAAACGGTGAGGGTCTCGAGTCTATGACAATGAAGATCACGGATGTCGAGATTATTCGGGGGGATGGTATCGCCACATTGCGGCACAAGATCCATGCCGCACCTATGATCTCTCTTCATGGATTGGAGTCTGACGAGATCCTTATGCTCGATCGTTTCATCGAGCACCGTTTCCGACGTCATTATCGAGCTTCGTAGACGGCACAGTTCGCTGAATGGATATTGCGGTGGAAACGGTTGGTTTGGTCGCCTGCGTTTCGCTCAAACGCGAACAGCAGGCAGCTGCGCGGGACCTTTACATCTCACCGCTATTTGTGAAGGCTCGAGCATTCGTGGAGCAAAGGTGCAATCGATGGTTTATCCTTTCTGCGCTGCACGGCCTCGTCGATCCGGAAGATGTAATTCGGCCGTACGATTTGACCCTCAACAAGCTGAACTCTGCCGAAAGGCACCGATGGGCTTCAGGCATTCGCTCTCAGCTTGACGTCGCGCTCAGGCCCCGTTCTCGAGTCATCCTGCTCGCAGGAGTGCGGTATCGAGATGGAATCGAAGATCACCTCGCCTTGCGAGAGCACGACGTCATCATCCCGATGCGCGGGCTGACGATCGGGCGTCAGCTCTCTTGGCTAAGTGCCGAGCTTCGAGATCAATTGGCAGCCCCCCGCTCTCCCTTCTGATGCTTTAACTGTACGCCGCTCAACTTGGCTTCTCGCACAAGACTACTTCGCAACGTAAGAAGGAACCTGGGTTGAGTTGCCATGGACACAGTATGCAGGCGACTTGGGAAACTGGGGGTCTTTCACCCCTTTCCCGACAAGCCACGCTCGATACTCTGGCCATGTGACGTTCGGGTCTTTAGGTCTCATATGCTCATGTGGCACAACTCTAGGGAGCCCAGCTGTTCGTTCAGACGAATTTTGGTCCCAAGATGACTTCCCCCCAAAGTCTACGCCGTGGTAGACGACGGTCTCGTCAAAGAAGCCGACCTTGCTCTCCTTCATCGCAATGAGCATGAGTCGGTCCGATTGCGCCCTACTACATGGCTGGGCCCAGTAGAGGAAATCGTGAATAACCGCCGCTCGGCTATACCGGCCATGCGGGCTGAGCCCCAGAGACCATAACCCTTTGGGGATTGACGCGTAGTCTGTAACGAACCCTTGGGGGACTACGATGTGGTCTTTGCTGTTGCCCACCCGGTAGACCAAGTTCTCGGTGACAATCCAGTGCTGGTTATCCCCGAAAGGGCGCACCGCCGGAGATGGCGGAGAAGCGCAGCCACTGAACAGGCTAGCGAGCAACAATACAGATGCCAAGAGTCTCATTGTCCCCTCCCCCGATGCTCCCCATGCCAAAGGACAATAGGACCTGCTGTCGACATAAGCAACAGATTCCGAAACCGATTGGCGACTATGTAGATCAACTTACTCATACCGACGCCCCGATCGTCCTGACGTTACCGTTCTGGGGCCGGCGCCAGCCGGCGATCCGCACGAAGCTTCAACTTGGAAACTCTATCGCAACACACCGCCCGCTAACTGACTTCCGCCGTCCGAGATCTTTTCAACCCAACCCAACCCATGGTCATGGCCGCCCTAGCACTGCGGGCTAGGATTGGGCCATGCATGGGCGTAAGTACGGTTTTTGCACGCTAAGTACGTTTTCCCCGATGCCGGGAGCGGGGTAGTCCCGTCCCGGCGGGTTGGAGGTTTGGCCTGCCCTCATATCCTGGAAAGCCATTTCGCGCCTGGATACGAACCGCCATGGCAGTGGACAGCTCTTCGGTAATGGTGTCCACGAAACGATCAAGGGGCATGTTCCCCCTGAAGCGGCGAATCATGCTGGCCGCAGTGTTCGGGTAGCCCGAGGGCGCGCCAGTACTCAGGTTGGGAAACTGCCTTCGATCGCATGCCGTAATGCCTTTCCAGGAGAGGGATGACTCGCATCTCGAATTCCTTCCGGCAACGATCGCTGCCGTAAAATATGGCTCCGCCGCATTGGAACTCCAGCGCACCATCTAGCCCATAGATATCGCACGCGGCCCGCTCAGCGATACGTGACAGCCCAGCATCTTCGTGGTGTCCGTAAGGGACGCGCAGGTAACCGGCGCCTCGCCTTTTCGGGACCAGAACGCAGAACGATTGTGCAGACCAGCAGTACAGCAGGATCCTCTCGTACATTGCGTTCATTTCTGGAACTGCCCAGTCGCCTTATCTACGCTGAGCACTCAGCAGCTTCTTGGGCAATCCGTCCTCGATCGACTCCAGAACATCCCTGCGAATCGCGAGCAAGCCAGGTGAGTGAGCCCGTTTGCCGGCAGAGATCGCGATGATGCGCCAGTACCGCCCATCCGCCTTCGCGATGGTGGCCAGTGAACTGACGTTTCGATCCCCTCGTAGCGTGCCGGTCGCGCTCCAACATGAGTCTCCCGGGCAGAACGACCCTGGCTGGAATTGGAAGTCACCGCCGCTGCTCATCAAGAAGTACCCCAGATACTCTGGCAGCGATCGCCAGTTACCTTCCGACGCCGCCAGGATTAGCCCCTCCGAGTCATCTCGTGATGTGAAGTGCGTGAATGCGCTCCCGCTCTCGGAAACCGACGGCATCGCTTTCCATCCATAGGGAAGCTCGACGGATTTTCCGGTGTGAGGGTTGACCCATGTGCCGGTCCAAAATGCCTCAGGGACCCTCACGTAGTTCGTCGCAATGACCAGTGCAGAGGCCCCCGCCAGCGTGATCGCCCCGGCTCTGCGCGTGAAAGACAGAGCCTGATTTTCAGTTGCGGATGTTCCAATACGCACAACCCGTGTCCTCCACCGTAAGTCGTAGGTTGCTTCCTCCCCCCTCAACAGCCTGCGGGACTGGCAGAACATTCCGATGAACATCGGCCCCGGAATTCCGAAGACCAATCCCTGACCCCAAAGCCACAGGGAACGCTTCAGCACCAGCGTGGCAGGCGGGCGCGTCCCATCCGCCATCGCCAGGCGCAATCCGAAAAGCCAACGTCCCGGCGTCGTCCCGACGGCCGCCTGCATTACTGCTTCCATGATCACGGCAAGAGGGAATGACACCGTGAGCGTCATCAATAACTGTTCCAGGCCGCCGAATCGCGCCCCGCTCAGATAGCTTGCTGTCGAGAGCAGCGACATTCCCAGGGCGAGGTCAATCAATTTCGCCCAGAGGCGAGGCCAGCGCATGGAGGCCAGTTCGATCACGTCGACCGCCCCCATACATCTGACACAGCTGGTACCAGCCCCGGTGTCCCGCGGCCCTTCTTCCGCATTGTTTTGGCGCATGTGCTTCCTCGTTTAGAGATGGCGCAGAATAGGCTGATACGCCAACGGCGCCCAAATTTTGCAGGCGGCATACGATAGGCTATATAGTGCAGGTACACCATCAACGCGGATACCTGCTCCCGTGCGACTCACCCCACTGGCTGGCTTATTGTTTGTCGCCGCGCTCTTCACCAGTGCGTCCGCATCAGCAGAGGCCGCGAAGACTTACCCCGGAGACTTTCAGGCCAAGGTCGCCTATGTCTCCGACGGCGACACCATCACCGTGTCGCTCCCGAGTAAAAAGACGGTCCGCATTCGCTTTGCAAACGTCGATGCCCCAGAAAAGACTCAGCCATACGGCCTTGAAGCGAAGGCGCACCTTCTCTCGATTCTGAAGGGACAGGAAGTCCGGATTCTGGTCCACGAAACCGATCGCTATGGCCGAGCCGTCGCGGAAGTTTTCTTCCAGGGCGTCAACATGAACCGGTACGTGGTCCAACATGGCCTCGCTTATGTCTACGGTCGCTACAACGTGGACCCGCACATCGTCGCCCTCGAGCGAGTCGCCAAACAGAACCGAATTGGCATCTGGGGGATCCCTGATGCAGACCGCGTCTATCCCTGGGATTACCGGGATCGGATGCGCAACAAGTGAACCTCCAGGAGAACAGCATGAACACCACTCAACTCGGCGACACTCGCCGTTGCGTTTCGCGCGCGGCCTTTGCCGTCATGGCCCCGTTTTTTCTTTTGATCTCGCTCAGTGCACAGGCCTCCACCTACAAGCCGCCCAAGGCCGTGCAGAAGTGGCTTGAGGAGCGCAAGGAAGAGTTTGTCCCCTCCAAGATCGAAGCCGCACCGGTCAAGGGCATGACTACTGTCTGGATCGGCCTGACCACTCTGCTCGTCTCGAACGACGGCAAGTTTTACATTCCAGGGGAGGTCGTTGGCAGCGGCGACAACAAGAGCGTGTTTGAACCCGCCCGCGCTGAGCGGCGTCTCAAGGTGATCAACGAGCTCAAGGCAAAGGCCATTCGTTTCGCTCCCGAGAATCCCAAGCATGAGATCTTCGTCTTCACTGACACGGATTGCGGCTACTGCCGCATGCTCCACCAGCAGATGGAGAGCTACCACAAGCTTGGCATTGCGGTGAACTACCTGGCATACCCTCGCAACGGAGATCAGTCGCCCACTTGGAAGATCATGGAGAGCGTCTGGTGCGCCGCCGATCCTCGTGCGGCCCTGACGCTGGCCAAGCTTGGACAAACGATCCCCGAGACAACCTGCGACAACCCTGTCCGCGCTGACTTCAATGCCGCCCAGCAGCTCGGCGTTCGCGGTACACCTTCGCTGATCTTCGAGGACGGCCGCTTTTTCCCGGGATTTGCCCCCGCTGACAGGCTCCTTGCTGAGATCACCGGTGAGATCCCAGCTCCGGCCGAGCCTCAAGCAACCGAGCAGCCCGCACCCGGCGCCGGAGTGGAAGCCGTATCGGCCCAATAGGCCCGCGAAGGGGCTGTTTGCAAAAGGTGGTTACCGTGCAGGAGCCTCCAACCAGTTGCAGAATTCAGAGCGCCCACTTCTTGGACAATGCGGGCAGTGGAGTATCAGATGCGTAACATTTTCGTACTGATGCTTGCAGCATCCCTGCTGTTTGTTGGCGGGAAGACTCTGCCACATAGCTTGCTAGGTGCTGTTTCCGCTTGGATCCTCGCCGCTGCCCTTTGCCTTTACGGCTGGGCCGGACTGTCGGCTGTGATGGTCGCTGCGACAGGGCGCGAACCGTGGTGGGGACTTGCGCGGGCTATCGCGGCGCTACTGCCCTCTCGCGCTGAATGAACTCGATTGACGCAAACCGACCAGCGGCTGGGAAGCGAGAACATTCAACCACTTTTTGCGCACCGGTTTGCGCAACATCGTTTCGCCCCCTGTAGATCAACGGATAGATCGTCGATTTCCTACATCGAAGGCTGCCCGTTCGAGTCGGGCCAGGGGGGCCATCTTCAGCCTGTTGCCCACATGTGATCCCGCAACGGCGACGTCGGGATAAACCCGTGCTGGGAAGCGTCTGTGCCGGTCGACGCGCCGCGCTAGGAATCGATTGCCCTTCGCTTGCCAGGGCTCCCGCTCCTGGCGCTCTCGGATAACTGCCAGTTCCCAGAGGACCACTCCGCCCCCGGCGCAGTCCGCATCATTGCTGCCGCTTTGCTCGATCTATATTTTCCCGACGTATCGCGAGCTCAGCATCAACCCTTGCTCGATCGGCGTAGTTCACCGGCGTCGCCCCTGCGATCTTTTCAGCTCTCTGTGTCACCTCATGGATGGCCAGCTCCCGAGTCCATTCGTTGGCCCACTCTTTCCGGTGGCAGCCGTATCGGTAGATCCGCTTTGCGGTTCTCAGCAGTGGCCTGCCTCGGTCGCTGCTGACAGCACAGACCTCTTCCGGCCGCACGCCGCCCACTTCGTCCACTTCAATCAGAAAGAGCCTCCGACGCGTCGTCTGGGAAACCCTTTCCTCTTTGATGCGCCCCCGGACCCACCGCATGCCGATGTACTGCATGTGCCGTTTTCGACGAACTCTGCCCATCACGACTTCAACCCACAGGATCTGATCCCCCGCAACAGCCTCCCCGCTGCAATCAATGGGGAATTCCCGCAGCGTCCGCGCGGGGACCGTTCCTGGTTCGCAATGGAGAGTCATTGACCTGCAATTGGCATCAGCGAAAGTGTATCGCGCTATAATAAGAAAAACCCGAGGGAGACGCACTGATGTCCGTCGCGCAGCTCAACTACTCAACGCACGCCGCAGAGCAGCTTGCTGCGCTTGCAGCTGACCTTGAGGTCCAAGCTCCCCTCTGTGCCCAGTTGTTCCGATTCCTGCGCGGCTGCCTGCTTGAGGCACCCGTTTTCGTTCTTCCAGAGGCCGGTGCAGTTCTTGGTCCGGTCCAGGAGGTCCCGTATACGCAGTTCATCGGCATGGGCCGCCCTCCGTTCCCGGCAACCGTGATTGAGTTCGAGGTGCCGCGCGACGCACTACCAATTTCCGTCAATGCGCCCCATTTCTCGCCAAAGCGTTTGGCAGTCATGCTGGATTTATCCGATGCGAAGATGATCGCCCTTCATCGCCGAAAAGGCCTTCCTGACGTCGCGGGTGAGCTTGCCAGGTTGGCCGACTCTGGCAGGCCCGCGGTACTGGTATGGCCGATCGACTTCTGGTCCGCAGCCACCCTGCGCGAACAGAATTGCGGCGACCGCGACACCTGGATGCCTCCCTCGTTCGGCATCATGGTATTGACGGACGAGGAAGCGGCGAAGAAGGCCAGTCGCCCGCAACCTGAGCTGCCTTCAAAATCACAATTTGAGGCCGAATTGGTCCCGGCCGGCGAGTTGGGCCTCCTAGAACTAGATCGGCATCCCACCGGGGAGAATCTGATTCAGCGATTCGCTGACAGCGCCTCGCTCGAGGTTGCTGCATCGGTCGGGCTCATGGCCGCGCTCTCTTGCAAGAACATCCAGGTTCATCGCCAAGCAGTCGACCCGAAGCTCAACAAGGCCCGAATCAGTCGCGGGCGCCAACCTTTCCGTGACTTCCATGTTCTGACGGTCGATCCGTTCGAGCCCCGCGGCTCGGCTGAGCCCGGCGCCCCTACCGGACGGCGCGTAGCAGAGCACCTCCGGCGTGGACACATTCGTCACTACCCCACGCACAACACCTGGATCAACCACGTCATCGTGAATGCCGGCCGCAATCTTCCCCGAGCGGAGAAGTCGTACCGCGTCCGGGCTGGAGCCGTTCGGTGAGTCGCATCGGCATCACTGCAGCAATCGCCATGCTCCCTCTGGCTGCCGCTGCCGGGGTCACCGTCATTCACGAGGAGCCCATCTCAGATGCCCCCCCTGCTGGCATCGCACTGCCCGATGCCGAAGTCCCCAAGCCCAAGCCCCTCGCCGCGGCCGCCGACACCGCGCGATCGCTTCGGGACGCGCAATACTTGTGGAGCATCGGCAAGCGCGATGAGGCGCTGGCTGTGTTGCCCGTGCCTGGCCAGGGCCTCACCGACGAGGAAAGCGCCTCCGTTGAATTCACCCGCGCCATGTACCTGTCAGGCATTGGCAAGCTTGCCGCCGCTGTACAGGCCATGACCAATCGACAGCTGTTCCTCAGAGCGGATGATGCGTCCCAGAACGCCTCTCGTATCTGGGAATTGCTCATGCGCGAGCCCGTCACTGCCAACGCGGTGCGCGCCGCACGTGACTTGGATCCCGTTACGCAGGGATGGCTGGATTTGGCTGCCATTGCTCAGATGGGGGCGCCCGCCGGCGAGCATCTCACGCTCATGGGGCAGTGGGCCGAAGTCTATGCCCCGCACCCAGCAGCCAACCATGCCCTTACTTTGAGGCCCAGCCAGACACCTCTGGTTCCCCATCCGGTCCGCCCGCGGGCTTTGAACCTTGCCCGACATTTCGATGCACGCCCAGCAGCTCGCCTGATCGGTTCTGCTGCCCCCTTGCACATTGGCGCGCTGCTCCCCCTGAGCGGCCCATACAGCGGCGCGGGACAGAGCGTGCTGACGGGCCTGCGCACGGCCCTCGAGGACCTTCCCTCGATCACGGGTTCGCCGGTCAGAATCAGCTGGTTCGACACGGCCGGCGACTCGACGCGCATCGGACCGCTCCTTGATCAGGCATCTGATGCCGGCGTCAACGTCATCGTTGGTCCAATGACCAAGGCCGAGATGCCATCCGCCATCGAGATCAGTCGCGACATCCCGGTTGTCGCGCTGAATTTCCCCGCCATCGTAGATGCCGATGAGGCCCCCGCGGGCGCCGCGGCAACATTCGTTGCAATGGGGCTTTCTCCTGCGGACGATGCGGCTGCCGCGGCCGCCCACGCCGCCCGTGCAGGCATTCAGCGTGTTCTGCTGCTGCGCTCGGCCGATGAATGGGGCCAGACCTCGGCCGCAGCGTTTGAAAGCGCCGCCCGTGACGTCGGACTCGATGTGCTCAAGACCGTTGTGCTCCCGAAAAAGTATGAGGCGACGTCCACGACCATCCGCGACGCGATGGGGGCGGCTTTCGACGGTGGCTCATCCGCCCGCAGTCGCCACATCGTTCCCTACGCCGATGATCGGATCGACGCGGTGTTTGTCGCCGCCAAGCCTGCAGCCGCAGGTACGGCTGTACCGCTCCTCAGATACTGGGGCGCGACGCGAGTTCCCATCTATGTGACCCAGGGGAATCCGCAAGGCAACAATCGCAATGACCTGCAGACAGTCTGGGTCTGCTCTGCCCCTCGACAGCCCGCGCTTCAGCCGCCGCGCCTCGAGGCAACGGCCGTCACCGCGTCGCCCCCCGACAGCGACGACGTCGCGTCCGCCGTCCCCGAACACCGTACCGACACTCTTCTCTCGGTGCTCGGCGCCGATGCGGCCGCCGTCGCCGCCGCAATGCTTTCAGGGCTCCTTGTAGAGGGCTGGCGCGGCGCAGGCGGGAACCTCACCCTCAACGGATCCGTTATCCGCCGTGCCTCGAATTGCGCCCGCGCGGCCGCGACCGACAAGACCGCCGCCTTGGATTCTTTTCAATAGCGCACCGAATGTAGATAAGCTAACATCGGTTCGAGACCTCCGTACGAGGTGCCGACTGTTCAGCACCAGTGAGGCCGGATCCATCCCTGGAGATTTCGCGTGTCGAAGCTTCTTTTCCCTCGCCTGGTCAGCGCCGCACTGGCGTTTTTCATCACCGCATGCGGCTCCGGAGGCGGAGGCGCCTCGAGTGATGCAACCCTCGAGTCGCTGATCATCTCGCCGGGCGCGCCTCAGACAGCCTTCTACAAGCCCATACAGCTACGAGCAGACGCGGTGTACTCAGACGGCACGGTCGTCGATGTCACGAACCGCGCTTCCTGGTCCAGCTCCAAGCCTGAGCTGGCTCTTGTGGCCGCCGGTCTGGTCACCCCCGAGTTGGAAGGAACAACGGCCGTCACGGCCGTGTTCGAAACGGTATCTGCTAGCGTCCCCCTCCGAGTCATCACGCCGGTTGTCGATCGCGTCGAGATCTCAGGGCGCGCGCTCACGGCGACCATTGGCGGTTTCTCCACATTCGTTGCGACCGCATTCTTCGACGACGGCACCACCGACAACATCGCGGCGTTCGCCGATTACGCCGTGGAGGACCCCGGCATTGCATCTGTGACCTCCAACCGGGTGCGGGGGATCCGGCAGGGTGCAACGCGCGTTACGGGTCAGTTCCTCGGTGTTCCATTTCAGTTTTTTGTGATCGCCGCCGGCTCTGATCAAGGCACGCTCCGGCAACGCGCGACCAACGTCTACTCCGGGACGTTCGACGACGGCACGGGCACTTACGACGGGTATGCCGTTATCACCCCCGACGGCGCTTATCGTCACGTGGTGTTCGGCATCGATCGCCCATGGGCCACGTTCGATGGCTATGCCTCCTTCGCTGCAAATTTGACCGCCGTAGTGGGCGGAACCTACTACCGCGCTCACCCCACCTTCGCCGAGGTAACGGACGGCAGCATCAGCATCGCGGTCACTCAGGACGTTCGCCTCGAGGGTTCATTTGTGGGTCCCGACGGCAGGAATGTCCGGGTCGAGCTCAATGAAGTCCCTCCCGACATCGTGCCTTACAACGCGGCGGTTCTGGGCAGCTACATCAACTTCCCGCCCAACAGCATCCACGACGCTTCCGACCCGGGCGCGCCCTGGACGCTCACCGTCCGTGATCTTGGCGCTCTTGATGGGGTCGACTCCCTCGGCTGCTCCCATGTTGCGACCACGCGTCCCGCCGATACGGCCAAGGGCCTTATGTACATCGCTCTTGAGATCGACTGCCCCGCCCCGGTCGCTTTCGGCCTCCGTGAATTCACCGGCGTGATCTTCCCGAACGTTTCCGGCGGCAGCAAAGCTATTCGGTACCTCGCATTCACGCCTGATCGCACCGAAGCGCTCTATGACGAGGCATTCCAGTCGATCGCACCCGCATCGGCCGCATTTGGGGGCGCCGCCAAGTCCGTCTCGAGTGGTACCCGTCACATGCCGCTGGCCCAGTAACAGGAGACGATCATGGCGTCCGTCATCACCATCAGGAACATGCCTCTCTTCGGCATGGTCAAGGCCGCTGTCGTTGGTGCCGCCGTCCTCGCCAGTCCCCAGGCCCTGGCGGCAAGCGACGACGCACAGGCGATTCGCGCTCTGCTGTCTGGGATGAGTGCGGGCGGCGCATTGCATCAAGCCTCCAGCAACCGCGTCGAGCGCGGTCAGGACGATTCCTCACACCGGCAGCAGCCGTCTGCTTCAGAGCGGCTCGGTGATGCGGTGACCCGGGCTATCGAGCGGGAGGGTCGACGCCAGGCCAACCGCGCCGCTTCCGATATTTCCGACGACGAGACCCGCCGGGCGGTCCGCGGCTCAGGCGCCGTGCGCGATTTCTATGACGGGGCCGTGGATGTGGTTTCCGGCAGCCCGGACGGCGCGGGGGATCGCGTTGTGCGTGGCGGCGCCAAGGTTGCCAGCTCCGCCATCGGGACGCTTGTGCGCCTGGCCACGCAGAGCATTGGCGATGATGACACTCGAAGGGTTGTACAAAACTCCAGCATTCCGGAGGTCACCCAGGACATCTTCGAGGGCAGCACCGGTATCGACGCGGCGAAGCGCCGCCGCCCCAACTCTCCTTGATCGGAATCGCACGTCAGTGAATCCCGATTCAGCCCAGCTCATCGAGTCCGTTTCGCTTCCGGACTGCCAGGTTCTCTCCGCAGTCCAGGCCGAAGCCATGCAGGCCATGGTGGAGGCCACAATCGAAGCCTTCAGTGGCACTGTTACCCCCAGGATGCTGTACCGCGCCGGCGGCCGCTGGGCGACACTGGACTTTGCCAGCAATGTCGACGAGGCGCGCATGGCGCTCAAGGTGCGATCCGCTGATGCCGCGGTCACCGTCGTGGTTGGCGACGTGGAGGATCACGAGGGTTTTGATCGGGCGATTGTCGTGCTCGCCGAGGATCGCGAGGGCGCGCGCGTTGCCCTCATCGCCCCATACCGAGATCTCGGCGACGGTCACGTCGCCTTCAAGGATCCAGAGCTGCCGGTAGAGGTTGAGGCTGCTGCGTTTCCTCGGCTGCTAGCTGCTTAGAGTCGGCCCTGCGGCCCGGGCTCAACCTGTCAGAGCCCGAACGCTACCGCCAGCCACCTGCTCGCTGCGTCGAGCCCGCGCTTCAAGTAGGGATACCACGTTGTCATTACCAGACCGGCTTTGCCGCTCCGGCAACTCTGGGTGGTCTGTTCTCATTCCGGGATGCCAGGCCACTTCGGTTCCCGTGATCTCTGCAGTGGCGCAGCTGTACCGCATGATGCGGTCATGCATCGACAGGAAGGCCTCGCCTTTGCGCCACTGAGTGGTGGATCTCGAGGTGATCACCTCGACGGGGTCCACTGGAGAAGTCCGCACATCGTAGATCAGCTCCACGCGCCCCTGGGACCTCGAGATCCTTCGGAAAGAGGCCTGGGCCTTGATCCTGCTCTGCATGGCTGCGGGGCCGATCGAGGTATTGAGGGACCGCGGAATGCGGTGGGCTCTGACGAAAGCGCTCATCAACCTCGCGGGCTCGGCGTATTCACCTGCCGCTGTGCTGCTAGGGATTGCTGCCAGTGCCTCCATGATCGCCGCCTCAAGCCGGGGGACGAGGCGAGTCTTCAGGGCCAGCATGAAGCTTGGAAGCCCTGGAATGTCGAAAATGTAGCACTGGCGCTTCTGCTCACCACCGTCGCAGGTCTCAGCCAGAGAAATCTGCCGAACGATCCCGTCCTCTTCTCTGGATACGTAGATGTGTGAGGGCGTCCCATCGTCGTCGAGAACCACATCCTCTGTCCGCCAGATTTGGTCGTCGCCTTCGAAGATCACGCACTGCGTAGCACACCGCACTTCGCCGTCAGAAATTCGCGGCGTCAGCGGCATGTAAGCCCCATTCAAGTTCTGCCAAAGGCTATCGAAGCCAAGACAGTCGTACCCCATTCCCATACAGCCCCCTCTCACTTTTGCGGCCCCGCCGCACCCCCGTCCCGCCATTTAGTCGAATGGCTTGTAGGACAAATTTCGCATGTACCGCTCGATCCGCTCCGAGATCTCACCGCCCTCGGACAACATCGTATAAATGAACTTCGCCCCAAGCGGACTTGGTCGGAATCGCGCACTCAGCCTCGCCGGCGGAGCCGCCCCGAGCATTGGCAGGAGATCGAGCCCCTCGAAAGGCGCAAGCGTCAGGTCGCCGTTTGCCCATGCCTGCACAGGTGTATCGAATGCTTTTTCGTCGCGACCGCCCACCAACCGATTGGCTTCCACATACAGCGTCAGGCTGCGCAGGTCTTCCTCTGTCGCTCGGCCGGTCTGCACGAGCTGCTTCCAGCCATCGAGAGGGTTGATCTGGGCGTCGTTGAATACGCCCATGACGACGGATGACAGGGGCAGCAGGCTGAACGCCGCTCGGTTGGGGCCCCGAACCAGGTAGCTCCCAGCGATCAGGTGCAGGCGACTGCCCTCAATCAATCGCATCGGCGCAACGCGGATCGGCATGCTCTTGAGCGACAGCATGGCCGCCATCTGCATCCTGATCATGTTTCTGAGGGTGTCCCCACCAATCGGGCTTTCCTCCACGTCGCTGAATCGATGAGTGCCCTCGTAGATGTCGCCGTCCAGCAAAAAGCGAACCAGTGTCTGATGCGCATTCTGCCTTTCCAGCGGACGGCCGCAGTCGGCCTGTACCGCCATGACCTTCTCAGCTGCTTCATCAAGTGCAGGTCCGTCGACGGCAACGTCGCCGGTGATCGTTATCGGTGTCAAGGCTCTCCCCCTAATGACCGGCACCCGCTGGGTGTCCGGATATACTTCGTTCAAGGAGTAGGGCTGGGCTACGAGTTCCATGTTGATCAGTCTACCCCCCACGTTATTGGTAATTCATTCCCCAAAAATAGGGAAAATGGCGTTTTATGAACGACCCGTCACCGAAGTTTGGCGGGATTAACGAGTGATTGGCGCGATTTCATCCAAGCCGTCCCTCGTATCACCATGCCCAAGCCATTCAGACAGCTCCTGTGCGACCCGTCTTTATAACCTCGACATCATCCTATCTTCCCAACGCACCCCTCGACAACGAGAGCATTGAGAGGGTGTTGGGGCAGTATGGTGACCGCCGCTCGCGTGCGCGCGCGGTGGTGCTCCGCGCCAACGGAATCCTCTCTCGACACTACGCCATCGATCCAGCTACAGGCTCCGCGACGCACACCAATGCGCAGCTCGCCGCGGCCGCAGTCAACGCGCTCGACGTCGCCCCTCCTCATCCGTCGGCATCGCTACTTTCTTGCGGATCCAGTTCTCCTGACATGCTTGTGCCCTCCCACGGCGACCTGGTGCTCAGGGAACTAAACTGGTCGGGTGCGTCGACATTTACAGCCCACGGCGTCTGCGTCAGCGGCATGATGGCCTTCAAGAATGCCTTCCTGCATGTGGCCACATCGCAGTTCGATCGCGCATTTGCGGTGGCCTCTGAGTGCGCCAGCAGCTGGCTGCGGAGCAGCATGTACTCGCGCCCGCTCTCAGATGACGGCGCTAGCCTCGAGGCCGCGCCGGTTCTGACGTTCCAGAAGGACTTTCTACGCTTCATGCTTTCCGATGGGGCCGGGGCCGTCGTGATGTCGCCGATTCCTCGCCCTGGGTCCCTCAGCCTGCGGATAGAGTGGGTAGACCAGCTGAGCTACGCCAATGACTACGAGCCCTGCATGTACGCGGGCGCAATCAAGAATTCAGACGGCAGCCTCACTGGGATGGGAGACTTTCAGCCGTCAGACTTGGTCTCAGAGGACGTTCTCGCGGTCAAGCAGGATGTCCGCATCCTCGAAGAATGCATGCGCGCATCCACAGAGCGATCATTGGCCGCGGTCATAGAGCGCCGACGACTCGCCAGCGATCAGGTCCAGTGGTATCTGCCCCATTACAGCTCCAAGTTCTTCCGTGAGAAGCTGTTTGATGTTCACCAGGCGCAACTTCCAATTCCCTACGACCGATGGTTCACGAATCTGCCCACCGTCGGCAACGTGGGCAGCGCGTCGTTCTACCTGATGCTCGATGAGCTAGTTCGTTCTGGCCGGCTGCAGGCGGGCGATGGCGTGCTTGGGTATATCCCTGAAAGCGGCCGATTCTCAGTGGCCTGGGTCTACCTGCGCGCCGTCCAGAGTTAATCGAGGGCGCCGATTTTTCAGTCCGCGGTGGTTGCGTCCTTTTCGGCGGGATCGACCGGGGGCGTGTTGGGGTCTTCGACGAAAACGGCGCTGGCATCGACCCGGTCTGGGTATGTCTCAAGCAGCACATTTCTGGTGAGCACCGCCTTCGTCAGGATTTCCTTCAGATTGCTGGCGCCAAACCTGTCCATGGCATTGCCCAGGTGGGTAACCACACTCGCGGGCTTGATGCCCATTTTCGCAGCGATCTGCTTCGCATTCAGCCCTGTCGCTAGAAACTGCAGGCTCTGGCGTTCGCGCGGTGCAAAATCGGTCGCCCGCTCCCGCTGCATCTGCTCGATGGCGATGTCATTCAGCCGCCCGTAGATTCTCGTCCCATACATGTGCGCCCTGGCGAAAAGCAGTTTCCGGTCCGCCGGGTTTACCGGGATTGGCTGGTGCGGCCGCGCCAGGTTGAACACCCCCAAGGAAGAAGTTGGGCCGTGCAATGGTACGGTCATACCGAAATCGAGCCCGTGCCGGTAACTCTCAGCTCGCATCTCTGCCACTCTCGCGCTGGCTTGCCAGTCAACCTGGTCCCATGCAAACGGTGTGCTCCGACTCATGGACATGAGGATCAGCGGATCAACCAGCATGTACTTTCGATCGTCGTACACCTGATTCCAGCTCGGGGGGAGGCCAGAAAGGACGATCTGCCGATCCTCCTTCATCTGCGGGATCCTGATTCCGAAGACGTAGAAGTCGAAACCCAAGCCCGATGAGACAAGCCTGCACGCCCTCACCAAGTCGTTAGGGTGCTGGGCCTGCTCTAAAATCGCCTCCAGCTCTTCTTGATGTTCGGCGCTCAGTAGCATGGATCTGTCAGCTTTACGTCGCCCGAGCATAACCCCCAGAGGGCTTTGCCCGCCACCTTCCCGAACCCTCAAAAGCCCTTAGCCGAGGGGCCACAGATACGAGCGCCCTCGATCATCGGATGCGCGCTGCACCCGATCCTGACGCGCCTATGTCCACTCCCGCGTCCCGAAGCTTCGACTTCGAGATGAGTCTCCACTCGGGCTGGTATCGATAGATCAAGGGCTTCTTAAGAAGCGGCTTCTCCATCAGGCAGGAGTCTTCGCGGCGCTCTCTGCCCCGGGCCGACTTCGGGTCGAAACTGGAGAGCATCCGCACGCTTTCAGGTGACATCCCGTAAAGGATGAATGGGAGCACTGCAACTTTCCGGCCGAGGTAGCTCTCTCCCGACCAGACGTTCGCGTAGGGCATCGGGCGCTCAATCGAAACCAGCGCTAACGACTCGTTATCGGGCAGGCCGTGGCCAAGCCTACGTTCGATCGCGGTAATGGCTCCGCCCATCTTGCCTCGAAGTGATTCCACCGTTCGTCGCCGCACTCTCTTCGAGTTCCCGGTCCATCCGAATGAGATCTTGGTTGCCGGAGCAGGGAGAGCCCCCTCCGTGCCGAACCCCGCAGCTTTCAGCGCCCACCTTCCTTCGGCAGGCGCACTCGAGATCGCCCCTTCGAATCCGAAGTGCAGCACTTGTCGGGTCGCTTGATTCAGGTGCGCTGTCATCAACACCGTTCCATCAAGCGCTGACCGGCTCCCGCGGCCGCCGCGATCAAACTGCGCGCATTGGTACGCGAGTCTTCGCTTGCAGTCGTTGATGTCTTCAAGCAGGAGGCCGATTTCCGGATCGTCTACAACAATGATGCCCGGCGCCCTGAAGGTCACCACTGGATCTTGACCCTTGTTGCCGTCGATCTTCGTTAGAACGCTGATCGCATGTGATATCGCGGCTTCGCCTTGGAGCGCGGTCACCTCTATCGGCCTCGAGGTTTTTTCCGACGGATCCGCGGCTGCAGCCAATAGCGTCTTTGGCCCCCAGGTGGGCGGATCGGGCAACTGGAACGTCACCGAGGATTCCGGTCTAGCTGAGAGTCGGAGCCGCTTGGCCAGTACCTGGTTGAGTTTCCGCAATTCGATGAAGCAGCCGGCCGCAGCCTCGATCGCCTGGCTGCGCTCGAACTCCTTTTGCATCAATTCGTCGGGGCTAGAAGCTTTCGGCAACTCATGCACTCCACAAAAGGGAATCACATAAAGATAGACTAAACACCATGGATACCGTAAATCTCCGATCAGTCATTTTGCACCGTCTCCGCATTGCGCTGAAGTCAACGCTGTTCGGTGTCGTCGCCGCCGGCCCAGTTTGGGCCACGGATATCTTCGTGGGCCAGAGGCCCTCTGGATCCCCTTTGGTGATCCCCGCCCAATACGATGGTGAGCCGCGGTTGAGCGATCCGGTTCCGTTGCCTGTGACAACGGCCCCCGCCACCAATGCCCCCCCCGCCGCCACCCCCGAGCGTGCTGCGCCGGCCACGGGCCTCCCTAACAGCCTTTCTTCGGCGACTTCGCCAGCGGGATCAGCTTCGTGGATGAAAGACCCGCGCTGGGTTCAGCACCCTTCCTCAACGCTGTTTGTGGCCATCGCTGCCGGCAACCCAGTCGACGTGGACCTGGCTATCGAGCGCGGTGCTGATCCCAACGCGCTGGGCCCCTCTGCGATGACGCCGCTTGCATGGGCCTACAGCCATCGTCGGCCCGAGGTCGTACCCGTTCTTTCAAGGCGAGGTGCTGATTGCTCGCAGATGCTTCTGTTCCCCGCCTACTCGCCAGAGAGCGAAATGTTCGCTGCCTTTGCCGGCTGCGGCGCCGATCCTGCCGCCCGGGACGAGCGCGGCAACACCGTTTTTCACATCTTCGCGCGACAGGCGACTACGCAGAACAGGTGGTCCCTCGATTCAGCCCGAAAGCGGGTGTCTGCCATGATCGCGGCGAATGCGGATCCGCTCGCTGTCGATCGACTGGGCCGCAACCCTCTCAAGCTTGCCATCACGCTCGGGAACTTCATGGCGGCGACGGCGTTGGTTGAATCCGGCGCCTATCCGATCGAGACGCTTTTCCCCATCTCTGAGTCCGTGAGCAGTCTAAAGGCTTCAAGCCCAACGTCCGCGGAACTTGAAGCACTAAAAGGAGCTCTCACTCGTTCTCTGGTCGACTGATCGCCATACTCACAACCCATGCGACCTGCCTACTGCCTAGACCTCTTCCTAGGGAATGTCCAAGGTGAGGGGAGGTCGCCTTATCTTTAAGCCTAAATGATGGCAGCCAACATAATGGTTGAATGGCGCCTACTCATCTCATACCTCCCCTGCTGAAACCGAAAACACGCGCCCTTCTGCTGCCTCATTAAAGCGAAGGTATGCCCGAGCACGAGATACTGAAATTGCCGTGATCGCTTCTATCGCTTTGACTGCCTCTGGCGCTGACAGCAGTCCATCCACGGGCAGATAATGAAATGTACAGGCGAGAGATCGCCCTAATTCATTGTGCTAGCAATACGGCGGATTGGACGCTTCAGGCTGAACTTTTGACCGCATTCTGTTGAGCAGGCTCCGTCCACCTCTCGCTTATGTAGCTATCAATGTCATCACGGACGCCATTGTTATCAATGTCTTCTCCGGCCATTGAGCTAGTGCGATCCAGCACAGGAGTTCTCTTTGCCCCGAGTGTGAGTCCAAAAGATTCGGAGCAGTACTGCGGCGAGTACTTTGCAAGACACGCTTCCAGGCGTTCATTATCGAGGTTCGACATGGCAGCGCTCATTACAACGAGACATAGCAAAACCGCACAAATCATCCCAAGAAGCGTGAGCACAAGGCGGCCATGATTTAATTGTTCACCATCACCTACTACCCACGCGACATAACGGTTCCCGCCCGCTGCGTGGAACAGGGCAGCGCCTCCGCCGACCATCACCATCATGAAAACTACTGTGACCATTGTTTCGAGCATCGGCTGTTCTCCTTTGTACAATCGGTGATCCGTCCGCATTGTCCGCAATCCTGCCGCTGTCCAGGATACTGCAAAGGCGGCCGCGCACCCCATTACATCAAGATCCTCACGTCCCTAAAGTCACGCCTTCCCCGAACTCGGTCATCTCTACAACCGCGGCCATGATCACCATCGCGCAGAAGCCGTCTGCGTCTTTCGCCAACGCAACAGCCGCAGCCAGCTCCGAGCACCCCGACTCACGAGCTTTGCCGCTAATTACTTCACCCCACTGGCGCATCTTCGGCGCGTATTGCCCGCCAAGTAATGTTTTTGCGGCATCGCGGCACTCGTAAAGCTTAGCCGCCATCTTGATGCGGCGCTCGTCAATCGCAGGCGCACCCGCCCCCGCCTTGGATACTGGCCGGCTCATAGACAGTCCTCTTGCCTGGCGCTCGCGCATGACGCGTCGGCCAATGAAAGGAATAACTCCTGTTGGCCTTCAGCGGCCGCGATTTCACTCACTGTCGACTTCGCGCGCCGCTGACGTCGCTTCGTCACTTCTCTGAGGTCCAGGGCCGCCGGCAAGTGCCACTCCCGGATCAGCTTGACCGCTTCGCTCCGCTCCTTGAGTGAAGGCTTCGACTTGCGGTTCGAGAGGTCAACAAGCTTGCTCATCAACTCTCGAGCTTTGGTGCCGCCGCGCGGACCGCTGCCCGCACTCAACATCGCTACCGCGAGGGGCACCTGCAGACGCTCTTCGGCCCTCAGCAAGTGCTCGAGGTCATGGGTCCTATGCAGGTCTGCAAAAAAGTTCAGCGCCGCCTTTCTGTCCAGGACCTCCCGCTCTGAAAGTGCGAGCCCCGCCAGCAACATGGGAGCCTTGCTATGCACGCGGGCCAGAAACCGCAGCCCAGCGGCTACCTGCTCGGACTCAAGCGATCTAGCCAGAAGCACCGCATCTCTGGTGGCTGCCCTGTCCGGCAGATCCGCCGCACTCACCATCCGCCCGCGCGCGCTGCGGCTGCAAAGTGCAGTGGTCAGGATCCGCTCAACCTCGGCATCGAGGTAGCGCACCGCCGTCGACAACAATCGGTCCGCCAGAGGTTTGCCGCCGAAGTTCGCGCGGTACGTGAAAATGGTCCCGCTGGCGCTGGTTCCCACAACCACGACTTGGGCCGGGTAGCTCAGTCCCCTGACCGACAACGGCGGGATGACGCCCACGTGTGAGTCGCTTCCCCCGTTGCCGCGACGAATCGCAAACCGATTCGAGCTTCGGCCGTAAGCGGCCCTCCAGAATTCAGGAACACCGTTGTCCGGTCGGCTGTAGATGTCGGCCAGCCCCAGGTCTATCGCCCCGAAGTTATGCTCGCCATCCAGTGCAGCGATCAGCTGCCGTCGGCGTTCGAAGTATCTGTTGACGATTGGAGTGGTGAGCATCCGCAGGGGCCTTTAGCTTGCCCGGCTACAATAGTGCAACGATGTAATAAAGAGAAATCTGCAATCTCTGCAGGTTGCCCTCCGGCAACGAATGGACGGGCGCGAGTGGCTTTTGAACCTTCACGGCGCCAGCCGGCCTACCTTGCGGCGCGCGCCCGGCCGAGTGCTGGTTTGACTCCCACGCAACGTGCAGCCTCGCGCGCCCTCACCGCTTTCGCGATCCCAGCGGCGCCCCAAACCTCGATGTCCTCAGCACCTGCGCCAGCCGTCAGTCCAGCCAGGGACATGGCAACCGATTCGACGCGATGGATGTTCCCTCTCCGGGCCAGGTCCAACATTTCCGCGTAATGAGACACTCCCGTCTCTTCAAGTTGCGTGTGAATCACGCGCCTGCTTCCAGGCCCAATTAGCATCACTTCTGCCCATTTCTGCGGCGATGGAGTGATCCCATCCTCCCCGCAGAGATAGGCGCCATCGAACAGTGCTTCTCGCTTCGGTCGTATCGACTCCGCAATGGTCTGCCCCAACCATCGGCTGGTGGTACGCGACAGCTGCTCGCCGGCCGCACTTACTCTCGGCAGACGCGAAAGATGGCTTCTCGCCTGCGAGACCGTGGTCTGCACCTTGGGCATGAGCGCGCCTTGGATCCCCTCCAGCAGCTTCGCTCGCTGCTGGGCGGGCGCATCGGCGCTCGTGATCGTCACTTCATCTCCAACGCGGTGGCGCAGGACCTCGTCGCTGCTCACGGTGTACAGCAGCGGCCGCACTGTCCATTCGTCGCGTTTCGCAGCATAAAACGCAGTCTCTGGGTTCGAAATAAACGCGAGGTACGCGGGTGAATCCGTCCACAAGGCCAAGGCCGTCGCACAGCGCGCGTTGTACTGATGTGTTGGCGCGAGGGGCTCCCCCATCGGCAACGTTGATACCAGGTGACAGATGTTGGGATGCCAGTCGCCGATCATTCCCAGCAGCTTTTTTTGCGTTTCGCGGGAAGATCCGGTGGTGACCAGGCGTAGATTCGAGATTGTGGCATTCATGGTCGATTTTCTACCTCGGGAAACGGTTAGCAGAGCCCCCCCTGTCGCTGCGCGGGTTTGGCGCGGCCGGGAGGGGGCTCAGCCGTCTTGTTCGCGTTGCCCACCGCTTGAAGCAAATCCAGTGTCGAGGGACCGGATCGAGACAGGTGCCACACATCTCGAACATCGCCTGATCTCGCGACACCTGCCATCACGCGCATCACAGCCTGCTCAAGGGGCCCGCTCGATCGTCCCAGCACTTCTCCTGCCTGGAACCCCGCCCGGATCAACCGCGCTGCGCCGGCAATCACTCCCGCCCCCAATTCACCGGCCAGCCCCCAGGAGGCGAAGTTCGGAACGTCACTGCCACCGCTCTGCAGGGAACGGGCCACTAGCAGCCTGTCAGCATGCTTCTGGCCGACCAGCTCCCGGAATAACGCGGCGCAGGTGATCTCGCCAATGCGCTGCATCGTTTCCCAATCCGAATAGATTGGCTTGCGCGTCAGGCTGCAGAAGGTGACCGTTTCGAACTGAAAATTGATGTCGGTCCGACCATCTTTTCTCCCTTGGCAGAGTATCTCGTGGACCCGGGCCCTGATCGATGTCGCATCATCGGTCCACGACACGACGAGTGGGTCAAGCGCGATCCTCGTGATGTCCCCCCTTGGCGTGATCTGCAAGAACCCCACAGGAAGCGTGGCCGCAGGGGCCCCAGCTGACTTCAGCAAGGACGCAGGGCTGATGACCAGCGCACCTCGCCCACCGTCGATCCCCAGTCGTTCCTGGACGAAGCCGGGGGCGCGGCCAAACTCCAACTCCGTGTACCAAGGGATCACGCGAAGCAATCGGGCGATTCCCGCTCTGCCGGTTCCGTCCGCCAAGAGGCGCAAAGCGTCGAGGGAGGTTGAGAGCTTGATGCGATCGAGCCTCTGAAGCTTCTCGACGCTTGCATAGGGCCCATCTTCGATGGGCCAGACGAGCTGCGTGAGTTCCGGCGACTGCACGCGGAGGCAACGCCAGGATGGGTGGTCGCAGGTCATGCTGGCTACAATAGCGCAGCGTCCTATGATGGGCAAAAACAGTTCATTCGCCGCGCGCAACCGGTTGCCCGCGCCTCTAGGCCCCGCGCGCTCCACCTCTTTATGGAGGCGGGGCGTGCGACCGGGAACGCCGAGAGCGAGCTGTTCGTAGCTTTTGCTGGTTGCTGCAACGATCCTGCTGCCGGTTTGGTCATCGGCCCGACACCGGCAAGGCGTCTAAGGCTTCTGCAGGCCCTTGGAGAATTTCATCAACTCTTCGGTTGACGTTACCTTGTCATACTGCTCCTTCCGCACCTCCTTACTCTGGAGATCTTTTTTCACGCGCTCGATGAAGGTGCAGAAGTCAGGGCTGATGCACAGCTTGTTGACCCCCTCCCAATCGAGATCCTGCTTCAGCCGCGATGGAATCAGAACCTCGGATCCGTCGGGGTTTTGGAAGTCAATCCGGATCACGCCAATGCCGAACGATCCAGAGAGCCGTTCCAACTCCTCGCGGAACTCTCCGTCCTCCAGGATTTCTGCAGCACAAAGATATCCTTCGTGCGCCCACGACGAGTTTGATACCGCCTGAAAAAATGAAGCCCTCAACGTCGAGAAATCCAACCGCCTCTTAAGCTCAAACGAATAGAGCCGTATCCCAGTAGAGCCAATCGCCTCGCTCAGTTCGACTGCGTGCTTGCTCCACCTCTCCATCGGGAAATAGCACCCGACAACGTCAGGGTGCAGCCATTCCGCGAATTCTTTTTTGGACGTCTTCGAGTGATTGATGGTCTTGCAGTGAACGCCCAGCACCTTGTTGGCGAAATAAGCAAGGTGACCATGCAGGTGCTTTTCGAGGAAGTCCTGGGGTGGTAACTCATCCGGCCCGCCGAGATCAGCCTCTGAAGGGAAGGTCATCGTCGCAGCGTTGGCCTTAAGGTAGAAGCGCTTCGGTCTCTCGCCAATTGCTGCAAAGGGTGTGGTCTTGTCATGCTTAACAGAGGCATAGAGCTGTGCGGCCAGGGTTGCGCCTGGCGTCTTGCCCGCGCTGTTCAGAAGTGTCACGTACCCCATCTGGTTGGCCGATAGCCATATCTCATCAACGGACATTGGGGAAGCTGCAGAGGCCAGCACTTTTGTTGCCAGCTGCATGAACGTCATCGGCGTCATCATTTGTCCTGCTTCATCGTTTTGCATTTTACTCACCGCAGCGGCTAGGTCCGGATCTGCCACACGAGCGCCGATTCATCTTTCTCAATGATGCCCGCCTCGACGAGGTAACCCAGAGCAGACTGGAACGCTGGCATCAGGCTGTGGTTCGCAGATGCGGCCTCGCCACCTCGCCGTCCGCCGTCTCGCTCGAACTGGAGGATAGACAGCCTGAAAAGATCTGTGTCAGTGACGGACTGCGGATCCGAGAGATGCAGCGCGGTCACGATCGCTTCCATCATGGGATTGACGACCAGGCTCTGAGGGTTCTTGATCGTCTCGACCCTCGCGAGGATTCTGGTGAGCTCGAGAAGCTTCAAGCCCGCCTCGCCAATCTCAGCACTCAAGGCAGATCCCGTAAGCATCATTTTGAGCGGCGAACCCGCCGCTTCGAGTAATCCGCACACAGCTAGGGGATGGAACAGATTATGGATGCCGTGCCGACACAATTCCGCCTGAATCGCCGCTTTCAGCCCCTCACTGATCGCTTCAAAATCGTAGTAGCGCTTCATCTTGCCCCTTATCCCGAAGTGACGCCCTTTTTCGTGGCCGCCTTCTTGATGCAGCTTGCCAGGCGCCAGCATTCAGGAACACCGCAGTCTGGTCGGGCGTAGATATCTTCCAGCCTCTGGTCGATCACCCCGAAGCCATGCTCGCCGTTCTGCGTCTCCCCCAACTGCCGGCCGCGGCCGAAGTATCGGCTGACGATTGGAGCGGCGAACATCGGCAGTGCCTCAGCCTTCCCCGACTACGATAGTGCATCAACGTCATAAAGCAAAAATCTGTTCTTGATCCCCTGGACGTTACCGGATTGCATCCGAAGAGCGCATGGGATCTACGGCCTCCGCCGGCCCAGCCGTCCATCTATGGGGTCGCATGCGCAGCGCCGAACCCCGCAGACAAGCCAATACTGATCTGGAATGTAGAGCGGAGATGAGATCCACCCGCCTGCGCGCCCTTACATCTATGCTCGCCCTGCGTCGCCATCAGCGCCCCTCATCGTGGCGCCCCCAGCACTAGGGACCCCCAAGGCCCCAGCAAATTGCTGAACGGTCGCCTATAGCAGCCACGACGCAACCTCGCGCCGATCGATCTCGAGTCGGATAAGCTTATACATCACCATTCCACCCGTGCAGGGTAGCAGCGCTGCACATAGGAATCATCCACTCCCCACCCACCGACAGACTGTCTGTCCCAATTGGGTCCCACCCATTTACTTGATGAGCCCCGCCCATTTAAGAAACAGGGGCCTCCCAGTTCTGAAATGAGCAAACCCATGAAATTGGGCTTCTCCCACCCTAAAAGCGAAAAGCGTCTGCCGAGATGGGGGGTGGGGCCGAGCCGCGCGGCGTGCCGGGACCAGTGTGGAATGGTGATGTATAGGCTTTTCCCGCACTTCTTGCTCGAATTCGGCGCGTCCACCCCTCCAAGTGTTTGATTGAAAACAGCACCTGGAATCAGCTGGTTGGCGAAACAACAGGACATTTCGGCTTTATCTTGGTCGCGAGCACGCTTCCCTGGGCCGCACCCTCACTTCCATCCGGGAAGCTCGCGCCCGGCTACTCTTCGCCGCCCGCGCCGACGGTCCGAAAATGATCCAGCCCGGCCGGGGAGTTCATCTCCTGCAGATAACGCTCGACCGCCAGCCGATCCTGCAGCCCCAGTCGCGCGGCCGGCCCTGACCCCTCGTCCTCTGCGAGCATGCGCATGGTCGTGATGCCCGGCTTGGCCGGCACCAGCAACCGCTTCAGCACCAGCGCGCGTGCCTCCGGGGCTTCATCGAGTAGGAGCGAGTCGACCGGCTGTACGTAGCCGCTGCCCGGCCCGGGGCCTCCATCGGGAGCCCGGCCGGACGGTGTCGGCCCGCCCCCTGGCCCGCCGCCCTTCCCGACCCAGTGGGCACACCCGACCCGCAACAGGTTCTGGACCAGAATTTCGCCGGCCGCATGCTCATTTCGCTGCACCAGGTCGACCACCAGATCCACCTCCCGGGGGGTCAGCGGCAAACGGGCAAACTCCGTCCCCGCCCAGACCGACGGCCCGGTCATCAGCACCGCCGCGGCGCTCGACGGATCACTCAGCACCCGCTCCCGTTTCCGCGCGTCGGCCTCGCTATACCTCTGCTGCTCGATCGACGACCACCCCGTCTGCAGCACCGCCTGGTCAGCCATGATCTCGAAGGCCCTGACGTTGCGCAGCGTGATCTCCGGGCGACTCATCAGGTAAAGGTCAGCCCACCTCGCGCCCTCAGGAAAGTTTCTGGCCCTGGCCAACTGGTACTGCCAGATCAGCAACCGCATGAACCGCAAATACCGCACCGGAGCCCGGGCAATGCGTTGCCGGAAATCTGCCTCCGATTCGCCATCACGCCTGGCAAATCGGGCACGCGTAAACACCTCGCACTGATGAAGGTTTGCCGTGATCGCATAGTCGAGAAGTGACATCGGCCCGACATCCTCGCGGCTGACGTCCCCGGTCAGCTCATGCACCCGCCCCCTGGGATCAATCCACGCCAAAGTACAGCTCACCAGAATCGCCACCGCGTCCGCCTGGTAATCCAGCTCCAGCAGCACCTCGGGCGACTCCCGCCCCAGGCCATGGTGGTTCCCATACCCCATCCCCTGCGAGAGGTGATAGACCTCGTGCAGCAAGAGATTGTCCAGCAACCAGAACATTTCGATGCGACTTGAGCAGTGCGCTCTTATGGTCGCCAGAAGGTTGTCGCACAGATCCTGGCTAAAAGAGACGAAACGCTCTCTGCCAACCTTCCAGTACCGGACTCCCTGCAACCCGCCCGTATAGCCCGCGCCGAAATCCTTGCCTCGATACCGAGCGCCGGCGTAGCGCAGCCTCAGCGACCCCAGCAACTCCTCCCGGAAAAAGGCCAGCGGTGGCAGATGCAGGGCCCTCGCCATCGGGCTTCCGATCCGGCGCTGCAAGGACAAAAGAGAGGAGCTGATTGCGTCATCGAGCTCCTCCATCGTCATCTCGGACAAGTCCATGACGCCCCCCTGTGGTTTTGACCAGCCCCAGTCTGACTGCGCGCGCTATCGCGAGGCAACTACCAGCCGTCATGCACACCATCGGTATGCGCATACCTGTCTCGTTACACCTGTCCCTGATCATGCGCTGTCGCCTCACGCCGCCACGAATGCCCCCTTGCAGACCCCGGTCAGGAAAGTCGGCACATTCAGACGGGTACCCTATTTGCCAATCCGATCCGGACTTGACATGCTGGATCCGCAGCAAGGGAAATGCTGCTTTCACCTTCGAGGAAGTTCGAGCATGAAGACCCTGTTCATCGTCCATGGAATTGGAAAATACACAGACTGGACAGATCCCTCCGACCTCAAGCCTGATGCCACTTGGTTCAATGGCGTTAAGGACACGTTGACCGCCGCTGCCAAGCGATACCCATCGCTTACACGGTACACCCCCTTGAGTCAGCAGCTAAGGGTGGAGCCGATCTATTACGATCACGTCTTCGAGAATGTCATCCTCCGGTGGAAGCAGGGCGCCGCCGACATCCGCGAGGGAATGACCGGACGCACTATCTCACTGGTCGATGACCTCCTCAAAGCGGTCGATGCGTTCACAGACGACAACTGGTCCAGGACGCACCTCTCCGACCTGCTCATGTACGCCTTTGTCCCCCATGTTCGAGATGCAGTCGTGAATTGCGTGGGCGACCAGATCTACGCGTTCCTCTCGAAGAATCCCGCTAAAGCCAGAGGGGACTGGAGCATCATCGGGCATTCGATGGGCACCTCTGTCGTCCATGACGCGGTCCATCTTCTTGTGAACAACACACTTGAGTTCACGAAGGACGATACCTGGGCCGGCACGGTCATGATGGTGTCCAACACCAGTGCCCTCTTGCGAGATCGCCGTGAAGGCGTGATGAGTCCGTATCGAAGCGACGTCCGTCCGCAGCTGTCGGCTGGCATGTCCGCCTGCGACTACTACATCAATGTCAATCACGTCTGGGACCTGGTGGGCATGCCAGATAAGTTTGATCCACTGGATGCATGGATCGACCTTCAAACCCGGAAAGAGCGCTTCATCGACATCACCGCGAACGATGCCCGTCTGCGTGATCCGCATGATCTGACCCACTATCTGGAAAACCCCGAAGTACACCAGCCGCTCTTCAAGGCGCTTTTCGGAGAGGACATTCTCCGAAAATCTGAGCTCGATGCCGCGGCTGCTGACTACCGAGCGAAAAGTGATCTCGCAGCAGTAGAGCGTGTGCGTAAGGACCTGGAATCGATGTCGCTTTCCAAGGCCCTGAATTTCCAGAACAATGCTGACGTAGAAAAAATCCTTGAAGCTTTCGATTCCTTCTTCAAGTACATGAAGACACTGCCATGATCATCATGAATCCAACCACACGTCTCCTTGCGGGAATCCTTCTCGCCTCTTTGGGCATGCACGCCCATGCAGAAAGTGCATGTACGTCGACGGCGCAGAAGATCGTTGCTGATTTCAAAGCAGGCGACAGTACTGCTCTGGCCGCACTCCAATATCTCTCCAACAGCGGCTGCCTGGGTCAAGCCGCAGCCGCGACACCTTCCGCGCGTGAACTCGCTGAAAGTGCGGGCTCTCTTGACCTCTTCCCCCTTGAGGGCCTGAAAGCAGCAGAGGACTCGCTCCAGGCCGTCGCCATCCCCGCCGATAATTTGGCGCTAGGCAGGATGAAGCAGGCTGCACTCCAAAGTATCCAGGCTGCCTCACGCGCCGTGCGGATCGGAGATGTGGATTCGCCCGCACTGAAGAACTCAAACTGGTCGGCTGCCAAGCGTTCGGATGGCTGGTCCTTCACCCTTGGCTCCGATATGTCGCAGTCCTTCCAGGTGACCAACTCCGTCTTTGACAGCTGTCCTGAGACCTCGGCTGTCAAAGCTCGACCCGAAGCTTGCACTGTTTCCTTCACCGCGCTGCTCGGAATCGTGAATTCCACCGAACAGGCCGCCAACACCGGCATTGCTGAATTCCTACGCCCGAAGTTCGAGCGAGCTCATCAGGCATCCAGGGTTCGCACCAAGATGTGGGAGTCCTACTTCGAGACCGCGCGAGTGCAATACCCCTGGGAGCTGCTGCTCAATTCTTGGGCCGTCCCCTCCAAGAAGTCGACGGAGGGGCGCCCAGGATTCCGCACGCCCCCTGACTTCCAGATCATTGCCTTGCATCCGGACGTTGCTGTTGAGTACACCCCAGGCGCACCGGATGGCAGTCAGTTCGCACCGGCCGTCTATGTGGAGTTGCTCGGCATCAACTACTGGGGCGGGTTCAAAGCCGACGGCTCCATGAAGAATGCCATCGGCATATCGGCCATTACCTCCTACGCTGACCGCGAGGGCGTCTCAGACGTGCGGTGGGGAGCCATGGTGCATTTTCGGAACAAATACTCGATCGCGTACACCACTGCCGATGGCCATGGCGGCGTCCTGCTGAGCCTCCAGCTCGGAAACAAGGTGAAAACCACGATCAAGGAAACCGAGACACTCAGCGATCTCTTCAGCGATGACATCACGAAGGGCGATATCCAAGCAGCTTGCAAGCTGACGATTATGGAGCCCCTGTGTCCGTAGTCGATGTGGCGTACTTGTTTGAGAGCTCGGCTGCCGGCCTGCGCTGCTCCATCGGCCACATCGGTCGGCCTGATCGCGCGATTGCCTAATCGCATGAACTCGACCGCCCATGCATCAGATTCGAGTGCGCAGCGAGGTGCCGAATCTGTCGCGCTGACGCGGCTCGGCGAAGCACTCGGTTGCGCACTTGTGTCAAGGCGGCTCGATCTGGGCGCAGGCACTTACGTGCAGATTGATGGATACAACGCAGAGCACCGGATCCTGTGCGAGGTCTACAGCCGCGTAGGTCCAATAAAAGGCTCTCAGCCCGATAAGCTGGCGTCAGACGTTTTGAAGCTTGGGTTTGTCGAGCGTCGGTTGGGCGGTTCTTGGCGCAAGATCCTCTGCTTTGTGGATCCCGCCCCCGCGAAGCTACTCCAGGGCAAGGCCTGGCTCGCAGCGGCAACGAGCGATGCGGGGGTCGAATTCTTTGTCGTATCCCTCCCCCAGCACATATGCGATGGCATCGTCTCAGCCCAGATCAAGCAGATGATGGTCAGCCCTCCTGACGGGAGTGAAGGCTCGGTCTAGCTTGCAGGCCTTCCACGGTAGGTGACCCTCACGGCTGATTTCACTGAGGACTCCGGGGTCGGCCTGAAGTTAATCAACTGCTGCACACTCTCCAGGAAGTCGTTCACCTCCTGCGGGGTCAATCGGTCGCCATGCGCGAGGTTATTTCGGGCAGAAACGATCTTGTCGAGTATTCCGATCAGTCGATGCCAGTCCGGGAACTTGATGTTGTGCTTCCAAGACACGTGCTTGGCCGCCCCTCTGACCTTGGATGGTTCTCGAGGCTCTTGCCTCGCTTCGCCCTCCCTGGGGACGAATCCGTCATATGCGTCAATGAGCCGAATCCAAGGCTGCAGCGGCTTCATCATTGCCTCGATTCTCTCGTAGTACCAAGGCATCAATGATCGGACCTGCGCACGCCACAGCTGATGCGACACCGCCTTGATCGGATCGTCCGACTGGGCCTGCATAGCCGCGCAAATCGTCGCGAGCGGATGACGCCATTCGATCCCATCTACCGAATCCAAGGTCCCATGCTCGATCGAAAACTGTGAGTAGCGCTGCCGGTCGGCATCCACCATCGCTTTCAGCCTGGACTCAATGTCCAGGAGCTCGCTATCGCCAAGCTCGCACAGCAGGTGCTGAAGGCCAATGTCCGCTCCGCCCATTTCAACCACCAGGTTCTCGAGCAGCCGCGTCTGATGTGGCGCGCTTCTACGTTCGAACAGATGTGCCGCATACAGGTTGATGTCGCTGGCGTGCAATACGCCCTGCCACTCCAACACACCCACCTGCTCGCCCTTGAGTTTCTGCCAGGCATGCCCGTGGTCGGCAACAACGATGAACCTTGGACCCTGCGTCCCTTTCAGCTCTCGCGCCAGGTCGCCGATCCTGCTGAACGCCCCCGAATCTGCCGGGCTCAACACAAAGACCTGCTGGCTACCAGATCCGTCTGACAGCAACTTAGCCTCGCTGCCGCGCTCCAACTTCAACGCACCGGCCAACTGCGCCAAAGCCGTAGATCCGCCGGCAATTCGAAGGGCCTTGGATTTCCAGTAGGTAGACTCCGCTAGGTGCTTATCCAATCGCGCCTCAAGGCCCTCCGGCCCATGTGCCGGGATGAGCACTACGAGGAATCGAACGCTGCTCAGCTTCTCAGTGATCCGGTCCAGGAAAGCGCGCGGACCTCGCAGTCCCCAGAAGACAGGCAAAGGAGCTCGGCGTATGGCTTTGGCGGTGTGCTGAGGAATCATCAGTCGAGCCCCAGAAACTCGACGTTCACCGCGTGCACAGAGCGCTTGCGTCCGCTTTTATCGTCCTCCGACTGTGTCGGGATTAGTCCCATCCACTGCAGGAACTTCACCGAACCAATCCGGCTCACCTTGGATACCCCTTCCAGGACTCGCTCTTCATCGCCGATCTCCACTCGGTCGATCGCCATCAACAGTTCCGCATATTCAGGATCAATCCCCATCTTCTTGAGAGATTCCGACATTGTCGACGGCAGTCCAAGGCGCGCACGTATGTCTTCGGCTGTCGATCCAGTCAGGTCACGCGGCCAATCCTTCAGTGCCCTTTGGATAAGCTCGCCCATGCCCCCAGTAGCCGCCAGAATTGGCCCGACGATTGAGTTGATGTCAGTGAACTGCCCAGTCGCCTCCAGATGAAGTTCAAGCGCCAGCGGGCTCCATGGCTCAACATTCGCAATCCGGATTTCCGGCGGGACTTGCCCCTGCACTACCAATGCAGCGATCTCAGCCGCCTGCTGGGGCGAGGCAATCAGCATCAGCCCGGCGTTGGCAGCTCTCATCTCCTTGTCGAGCCCCGCCAGCGTCATCAAGTTCTTCAGCGACCACTGTGTCGGACCAACCGCGAGGAACGAATTGTTCGATCGAGACTCGGTCGTCGCCTTCTGCCGCGCCGCAAGGTTCGTCGTTCTATACCGTTCGGCCGAGATTTGCGTACCCGCCGCCAATGGCTGGATGGAGCACCCACTCCTGAGGCCCAGCTGGTCCGCTCGCATCCTGGGGATCGATTCGATGCCGGTCAGCTGATTGCCGACCAGGATCGTGACACCGGCCGCACCTGGTTTCGACAAGCTGTAGGCGAGCATGGATGGAAGTGGCGAGATGGTATCCCCAGTGGAGTGCCGAAGCTCGCCTCGCGCCTTCTTGCGCTTGTCATCCAACTTGTCGGCATCCTGCAGCGCCGCCTCGATCTTCGATAGTCCTCCCAGGGCAGCCGGGATGCCCGGATACGTCAGGACGTAGCGGTCTTCTTCGATGTCGATGATCGACAGCTCCCTCAACTCATCGATCAGGCAATCCAGGGCGTGGCTTGGAAGATCAGCGAAGTACCGCGGAGCATAGGTCTTGCACTCGTCAGCCAGTCTGGCAAGTGTCAGCCCCGACTTTGGCTCGTTGGTGACCGCAAGTTGGCGATGCGCCAGCACCAGCGCCAGGACCTTGAACCGCGGATCGAGGTCCAGCGTCGCGGTAAATTTCTCCCCGATCTCCCTCCTCAGCACATCGTCCTCTGTCAGTCGCTGAATGTGCTCCTTGCGGATTAGAAACGGCGCGGGCTGCTTGCGCCGACTCTGCTCGAGCAGGTGCTTGAGATTCTTGCAGACGATCTGCGTCAAGACCGGGAAGAAAGACGCCATCGCCAGAATCTGGAACGGCAGTTCCGGAGCGCTGGGGTCAAACTCATAGCCGATGGCGTTCATCGGCTCGTTGATCAGTCGCAGCCCCTCGCTGATGTCGTCCTTCGCGAAGGGGCGGACCACATAGGGATCCCGATAGTGGTAGCACGGGCTATTCACCGCATCGTAAAGCCGCTTGACGTTGTGCAGCCCGGCAACGACAAACCCCAGAGAACGCTGACTCACATGCTTTTCATGCATGGACTGGAGCGACTTCAAAAGCTTCTGGTCGTTCTTATGCTGAGAGTCGATTTCCATCAGCACCTCAGCTTCGTCGATCAGCAGCAGCAGGCGAGTGAGCTTGCCCGATGTCAGCTTCTTGGAAATAGCCTCCTGGATGGAGTCGGCATTCCTCCTGTCGAGCGGGATCTCGTCCAAGATGCTTTTCTCGGCCAGCGCCTGATATATGACGTTCCAGGCATTATTGAAATAGTTTGCCTCGTCCTCGAGTGCGAAGTTGTAGAAGTTGATCAACACTGCTCGGTGCTTGGGATCGTCATTCAGCCAATCTTCTTCATAAGCCACCCGCGCTAGAATCGAGGACTTTCCTAAGCGCCTCGCGCCGTACATGATGGCGCCGCCCCTCTGCCCTCTGATCGTCTTCACGATTTCCTTTCTGCCAAAGAACATCTCGCGCTTCATTGGCGAGCTATCTTCGTACAGGGTGAGCGCGACGTTGCTAAGTCCAACCTTGAGCATAAGCCGCCGCGGATCCTTGCCGAGCGCAATGAAGATCGCCAAATAGTCGTCAATGACCAATGCTCTTGCCAGCCCATGTCCTCCGCAAGCCTCACCACGCTGCTGCATCGTCAACTTCGCCCGGACGAGTAATAGGCCTGCCGGCATCTGCTCGAGAGCGCCGTGAATTTCGTGGATCCCGACGCGATCGCCGTGCAGGCTGACGACGGCAAGGTCCTGCTGTGGGCTCGAATACTCAGGAGGCACGAAGAATGTAAGGCCATTAAACGGTGAAAGGCTCTTAGTGGACTTGCTCTGCAGTTCCATCGAGAGGGCACTGGCGTACTGCGCTTGGCCATCCCGCAACGAGAAATCTCCTGCCGTCAGATCCAGCAGACCTGCCAGATTCTTCAACTCTGTCGTCCTGAGCGCCCTGCTCACGCGCCCGGCCGCTGTTGAGGTCCAAGATCCCAGGATCCGCTCCGCACGCTCGATATCGGCTCCGGAAAGCACCCGACCGCCATACACCTCAACCTGCCCTCCTTCTGCCATCGTCAGTAACGCGCGGACAGCCTTTACTGCATCTCCATCGCCTGACAGCGCAGTGATCCAGGGTAGGAAGCTTTCAACGTACTCATGAAGCTCATCGTTACGGCTGACCGCAGGAGGCAATTCCCCCTGCTCTTTCACGATCCGGACCTGCTCACGCGCGGCGACTAGGTGGCCGATATCTGCGGTCTGTGCTTTCACGAAAATCTCATCCAGCGCCGCCTTTCCCTTTTCGAGCGCGACAGGACGAGCCTCCTCGATCCTCCTGATTACCTCCTCCCTCATCTGCCTGAGCGCCCTATCGAGGAGTGAACTGGCGATCTCATTGATGTACGCATAGGCCTGCGGATAGTCCCCCCATCGCATTTCCGTACCATCGATATCGCCGATGCCCGTTGCTTCTGCGAGGTTGGAGAGCTGCGTGTGAATCCGCTTGTAATCTGCCTCAGTGATTGCTGAGGCCACGAGCGCGACCTGCGCTTTTGCTCGCAGTTCAATCGCATAGCTTCTGAGGCTCGCAGCAGCTTCGGCATGCGCCTCGCGCAGCTGAGCTCGTTGAGCATCGCCGATGACAGACTTATGGCTTCTTGCGAGAAGGTCAGCCGATCGCAGTCGCGGAGTCATGCCGTCCGCGCTGTCCAGGTGGTCAGAGAATCGTCTTGTCACCAAGTCGGCCAGCGCATCGTCTGCCGAGGTGTCTTCGTTCCCCGTCACCCGCTCAGCGACCGACATTACATCCAGCGCTAGGTCCTTCGGTTGCAGGTACGCGGCGCTGCCTTCGACGTACTCCTGCGAGCCAGACTCATAGTTGACGTGGTTCGTCGGCGATAAGGGGCATTGAATCAGCGCGCGCTGGACCTCTGCAGGAAGCAGTCCCGGGTTGATCTCGCTTCCAAGATAGGCTTTCAGCAGGGCGTCTATGACCCTTGCCAGCACCCTCCAAAGGGCCCTCTGCAACCGCGGGTGCGTATCGTCACCCGCATGCTGCTCTACAGCCGTCTTAGCCGCCTCAAGCAATTCTCGCAACTCTGTCGCGGTGCTCAACAACTGCGTATCGATCGACTGAGTTTCGGGAATCTCGTCCACCGAAATCCATTCAAGGAAGAATTTGTCAGCCACTTCCAAATTGCCGATAAGCGACTTTCTCAGCGCGCCGATCAGCTTGTGACGCTCACCGACTTCCTTCTGGGTGCGATCAACGACATCTGCCCGTGCATTGTCGGTCGCCGTTAGCTTGCGGGCTGCTTCCACCAGTCGCCTGGCGTTCGCCGCTCCGGACGCTATGGCCACAATGGCCGCGCCAATAGCGTGGTGACCACTGAAGACACGCTCGTTGACCAAATTCACCCCATGGTGGTGGTAGTTCGAGGTGATGCCCAGTCGTCGGCGATCTGCAGCGCGGTAACGTAGCGAGCGCATCGCCTCCGTTTTAGCCACAACAGGGTTTTCCTGCACAGAGCGCAGCACCTGCGGCGTGATCTGTACTCCGGCCGTTGACATGTCCTTTACGCGCTTCAGGAGCTGCGCGACTGCGGGCGTCTTGCTCAGCGCCGCCGTCAGTCCTGGCATCAAGGCTACGCCGATCGCACCGGTGTCGAAGATCGCGCCCGGCAGCGCTGCTGCGCAGACCGCGATCGCCTCTGGCGAAAAGTCTGCCTGCGACTCAGAGAACAGGCCTGCCAGTGGCGCGGCGAACCCATCTTGGTGAAGCGGCCGGTCCGCGTTTGTCCATCGCGCCGTACCGTCAGTTTCCCGCCCCGCGTGACTGGCCAAAGCCATCGTCACGGGGTCGATCATCTCCGGCCGGTCAGGCGTCGCGCGCAGCGCCATCGCCAGGGTGTATGCCAACTCGTAGTAGCGATCATTGAAGAGCCCGTCGAAGCACTGGGCAATCCTGTCCACGTCATCCAGCTTTGGCTGAGGTTCCGCGAGCTCGCCCTCATCGAGAACTTCGGCATCGCTTTGCCGCATTTTTCCATACGCTTCCACTTTCAGTGACGTGTAGTCATTCAACTGCCGGGCAGACTGAGGGCTGCGAGCAAAGGGCAGCATTGCCTCAGCTGCGCCACCGGCAGCGGCCCTTGATCCCACATCCTCTGAATCCGTGGCCGCCCCACCGTCCGAAACCTCAATGATCGGGACTCCTCCATCGACGGCGTCGGCCAATCCATTCTCGGGCGCGGCATCTCGTCTCTCGTCTGTGGTTAGCGCGGCGGGGGCTTTCCACTCCGTGAAATTGAAAAGTTCGCGGATCTCCAAAGAGAATGTGGCAAGCTCATGCCCCAAGAGCTCGTCAACCGCATCCAACTCTTTCCTACGCGCAGCGCGCGCTGCTCGATTGGCAATCGCGGCCGCGGCCTGTTGCTCCTTTTGGTTTTCCTGCTCTCTCCGCAACAGTTCACTGCCACGATCAACTAACCCCTCAATCACTTCAACAGGCGTCGTCCCCTTGAGTTCAAGCGTTACAGGGTCCGTCCCAATCAGGTGGTGGGCCCCATCCTGGCTGTCGACCATGTTCTGAAGGCGAGCAACTGCGAACTCGCGCTGCCGCTGTGCCGCTTCCTCCATGGCGGCCATCACCGCCGCGTGCTCGGCCTCGCGTGCCTCCTGCTCAGCAGCAGCTTGAGCAGCTTCAAGCTCGGCTTCAGCCCGCAGGCGCGCAGCCTCACCCTCTTTCCAGGCCGCCTGATCTGCAGTGAGCCCTCCTAGCACCATTTGAGCGCGCTCGATCGCACTATCGGCCTCCGGGCCCGGCGCCAATCGCGGAAGCAAATCCAGAAGAGATCTCGCGGCGGGGGATAGCTGATCGGGGGTCATGCCAATTTCCTGAAGTAAAATCTGAAAAGTTTCTTCGCCGCCGGAGGAGGCATCTGCTACTGCCGGAAGAACTTCGCGAACCACGGCTGATGTCGGGCCAACACGGTTCTCATCCCCCCCCGCTTCCGGAATGACGATCAGCGGACGAACAAGTTCATCGCGTTTGTGCCAGAGCTCGATCTCCTGCAGAACGCATTCGGGGGCCTGGTGCTTGAGCAAATGTCGCAACTCTGCGAGCAAGCTGCCGACACCCCCCTCCAGCGCGAGCCACACCACGGATCGCAATGCCGAGTCGTGTTCGTCCGGCGCCTCCGACCACTTCATGACAACGTCGCGTACCGTTGGCGGGCGGCTCAACTTTCTGCCGTCGGGACCATATTGAAGGCTTCTCATGGTCGATCGGATGCTCTCGAAGTAGCTTGAGTACACCGGCATCCGCAACTTGTCCGGAGTGAAGCTAATCAGGACCGACAAGCCTTCTGGGCTACGTATCAACGGAATCGCCCAGTCAGCGAAGTCACCTGGCTTAGGCCTCTCCACGCTTGGGCTCATAAACTGAAACTTGATCAGTGTATTGATCAAAAGCCTGATGTCGCGCACCGTCATCGGCCGCCTTCTCGCGTCTTGGCGGAACAGGTTCTCGAGCGCCTCCGATCGGCTGTAGCTGCTCGAGTCTCGGCCCCATATCTCTTCGCGGTACTTGCCGAGGTTCAACGCCATCAGCGATCGATGATCACTGATCAACCGCAGCGCATCGAGGCTTCGCGCTTCGGTCGAAGACAAACTTCCGTTTTCCTCCGAAGTGGGTCGCGCCTCAATTGCGACCTCCGATTCAGTGGCGGATGTCACCGAGGACGCCACATCCACAAGCCTCGAATCAACAACTATTTCGGTCGGTTCGGCAATCAATCCACCTGTCATCGCGCGCGCCGCTGCGGCCACAGGCGCTACGCGCGAAAGCTCCACTGGAACATTGCCAGCGGCGCGCCGAGTCGGGCCTGCCGGCTCTATCGGCAGTTCCATCTGCGCGCGCTGCTGCGTCTTGCCGCCAGTACGCCGCGGCAAGGTCAGCGTTCCCACGCGCACCGGCGGCGGCGTCTGTTCCGGGTCCGGGCCCACCGTTGCGTCCGCGACTGCCTCGGACAAGTCCGTTACCGATACCGGCAGCGCCGCCGGGCTTGCTTCACCGAGCTCCCGCTCCGCCTCCGCATCCACCAGCAGGTACTGCGCAACATGATCCCGGATCTTCTTTTCAAAGAAGAGCGGCGCTGGCAGTCCCGTCCAGAGTGAAAAGTGCGCATATCCACGCCTCAGGTTCATCACGGCCGCCGCGACGACGTCGTGCTCTTCTGGGGCCAGACTCAGGACCGTAATCTCCATTCCACGTGGAATCGCCGCATTTCGCGCGCCACCGGGGTCGTACGTCTTGACTTGAAATACTTGAGGGGGGCGCTTTTCGCCGAGATTGAATTCAAGGCGCCTGCCCGATTCGTCAAAGGCCGGCACAAAGCGCTGCGTCTTTCGATACGCGGACTGGCCCCTCGCCATCTTGCTGATGTTGTAACCCGGCGTGGCCAGGTAACACGCTCCCATCTCCACGCGTGACAGCGCCAGAAGCTTCGCCTCGGTCGTGTGATAAACGTCCTCGAGTGTGACCTGCCCCTTGGTTCCATTCTCCAGGTCCACCTCTCTGAAGATTTTCCTTTTCTCGGAGCGGATGCTCGTTGTGTAGTCGCGATCCCGTCGGATCCTAACCAGCCGGAGACCGGGAAACGTCGCCGGCTCGAAGCCGTCAAGCGCCCATTTGCGCCCGATGGTTTTGTCCTGGAGGCCCCTCAACGCGGGGGCCAGGCGCGCGCGATCCCACTCGATCATGACGATCGCATTGGGGTCCTCAGTTGCGATATCCGACAACGCTGCGCCGATCAGCTTCTCAAGGATTCCGTTCCGTTGCTCTCCAGGCTTTCCGAGCTTCAGTGGCACTCTGCCAGAGCAGATCTGCCTCAGGCCGTCACGCATCTGCTCCCATCGGCCCAGCTCCACAGACCCGTCTGGGCGTCCGTGCCCTACCCTCAGGTCAGACACCTCGGAGCCCACCTTGATTCTGGTGACCGCGAGGAACTCGGTTGCCACCTTCCTTGAAAACCGCTCGCCCGACCGACCGATGACCTGTATTCCGTAGATCCCCTTCGGGGGATTCAACTCGAACTGCTCTGAGATGTAGCTGCCCACGTTCAAGACGATGCCGTTGTGCGCGAACAGCAGGTCATCCGCCGCCGACTGAAGGCGCATCACGAACGCGCGCCGGGCCTTGGTGCTGTCCCCCTCCGGTGGCAGGAGGTAGTGCACGTTGGCCATGCCGAGAGAGCAGATCGCACGCTGACCGGCGACATAGTTCACCGGATCTTCCTTGCCTCGGTACTTCGCAAACGAAATGTCCGCGTACCGCTGGGCGGCGACAACCATCACATACCGCGGCCCAGGAAGCGCTGCGATCTGCGTTGCCAGCTCGCGCCATAATTGAACCTTGGCCTCGAGGCGCGCTTCAGCCGCCCCAGTGCCAGGCGGGCTTCCATGCGCACCGGCGGGGAGGTCGAACACATGCACCCTCAGCGAGGTGCCATACAGCAACTCCAGTGCTCGTCGCATTTGTGCTTCGAGCCCTCGGTCTTGTAACACAAGCACCAGGGATGCCTCCGCGCCTGCGTGCACGCGCCTCAGAAGCCCTTCTGACTCGATCCGCTGCGACTCAAGCACCTTCGCTCGATCAACGACCTTTTCCTCATCGGCCTCCTCGGCCTCGCTGTCCTCGTTCGCAAGGTCCCGGGGCTCAATCTGCAGTCGACTATCAAGGCTTCGTACCCTCACATTCTGGGCGTTGAACGCCGCGTCGCCCTGCGCGTCGATCTCGTCAGAAATGCTCTCGACCACATTTTCGTGACAGGCAACTTCATCTGCCTCGAAGACGGTTCGAGGGATTGAGAACGCTTCGTTCTGGGCCGCTGCGAACGGGACCCCCGCCCATTGGAAAGCTCCCTGCGCTTCCGGCGCGGACAAGCCGTATCGCAGTAGCAGCTCGCCAAACCGGTCCGGCGCATCCGCGGGAATCGCCGGCATGCCCGATTGGTGCGCCAGCACATCAAAGTCACGGTCTAGTTTGGCCACGCCCGCCGCTGTCGAAGGCAGCGAAATGCGGAATGTCTGTACCGGCTTGCCCGCCTCGAAGAAATAACCCTTCCTTTCGGCTGTGCCCAGAGTCTTTCGGCCTTGCTGGGTCATCCAGATACGCTTGGACACCTGCGTCGACAGCACCAGCCTGCTTTCAAAGGGAATGCGGTGAACAGCAATGCGAGCGACCATCGAGAAGAGCGCGCGCTCGTTCTCGAAGGTCTGCAGCCGTGGCGCCGTGAGAAACTCAGCAGAGTTTTCTTTCCATCCCACGCTGTCAATCACGCGCGAGCACGGTCCCATTTCTGGGCCAAACAACAAAGCTCCGTCCAAGCGTTGCGCCAACCTCAGCAGCACCGCCGCTTCGGTGTGGCGGTCCCCTCCGAACTCAGTCCTGATGACCTGGATCGGGTCCACCAACCGGCGCGGCGACAGCTGGTCCGCCAGCGCCTCGGCCCCCCTGACCGAGAGATATGGCCGCACCTCCTGGTCCAGCCAGTCTGCGGCGATCTCAGTTGCCTTTTCCTGCAACTGCGCGACTTGGTCGTCAACCCAGAGTCCCTCAGGCACCGCCAGGATCTGACGGCCTTCCCGTTCGCCTAATCCAAGGTCGCGGCTCAGTCCGTCAATCAGGCTCAACTCGCGAATGAATCGTGCTCGCAGTCTGGCGCGGGGCAGCACCAAACGCCTTTCCCCGGCGGTGTTCCTCCCGAATGCCCCACCTTCAAGCGTCGCCGCCTCGACAAGCAACGTCCAAGTTGGCTCTGCCCAGGACAAGACGAGCTGCGGCCTCGCCGCGTCTTCCGGGGTCGCGCGTAGAAATGATGTCAGCGGCCGCGAGACGCTGGGTTCGGATTTTTCACGGATGTAGAACATGTCAGCGTATGAGGCCGTCAATTGAGGCAAGCGGTGTCAGAAATGGCGCGTAAAGGGCTTTGTAAACCTCCCTTCTGCCTTCGTGGGGATGCTGTACCAGCTCCCTGAGCATCTGTTCCATGCGGACCAACATCGAGCTCTGGGCAGTGTCTGCCTGTCCAGTCGCCGATTTCGGAGCCCAGGCGGCGTCAACGAATACGACCTGCGCGGGCCTGCCGCCCCGTAGCGCTCGCCCAATCGTCTGAAGGATCGGAACTGATTGGTCGGCAACAAAGGGTTCAGCCAGCGTTGGCGGCAGGAAGGCGGAGATGAGTGGCGAGCCAAGCAGATCGTTGACCTGGTGCCGCAGCGCCGATCGCGCGACCGCGAAGGCATCTCGCGCTTCATCAAGGTTCGCGAATACCTGGCGATCGAACGCCTCGCTGCCTGCACCGATCAGACCTTCCAATAGATCGAGGCTGTCGCCGCGCGGATGCGGCCGCGTCAGGAAGTAAAGGGTACCCAGGATGGCGTGTCGCGCCCGCGGCCCCCGCGGAAACGCCAGATTCACGCCACGACCAATGGCCAGCATCGGGAATATCAACAGATCCCAGCCAGGGTCATCGTTAAGTGACTCAACTCTCGCTGAGGTAACCGCTCCCGCCGGCATCCCTCCTCCCGATTCATCGCATACCGCGCGAACCCGCGGCGCCAATCCCGGGTACTGGTTGCGGATGTAATCGAACAGGTCTCGGGACTGCTGGTGGCTGTTGACGATGAATGCCGCTTTTCTCCGGATCCCATCAACCACATCATGCTCTTCGATCGAGCGGGCCAGTCCATATTGATAGGAGCCACCGGAAATGATGCCGTCCACCATGCGCTGGAGGATGCGCATCCTGCCCTGAACAGTACGCGAGCCTCCCGAGAACCTCAGCTTGATGCCAGCCTGCGATGGATCACTGATGGGCGCAAACGCGTACCGGGAGTCATCGCCGGTCATCTCGACGTCTCGCGGCCGAAGTAGCCGATGGGGGCCCTGCGACACGTGGTGGGAGGGTGCTGGCTCAATAAACGATGTCGCTGATGTCAGGAGCACGGCCGGCCCGATGCCTGCTCGGCTCAACTCTCCCGATGCAAGTCGGTCCGGCAGCGTTCTCGGCGCGCCGCGAATCGCAATGTAGTCCAGGTGAATATCGCCCGATCCCTGCAGGTCGAATCGTACGCCGGCCAATCTGCCCACCAGGGCTTCCGAAACCGCAGTCCGTAGCGTCTGACTGGCGCCGGCGCCAACTGCATCCATGGTCATCTGCTCCCTCGCTTGCAGCAGGCGCAGAAAGGGAGCCAATCCGATGTAGCGAAGAATCACTTGCGTGACGCCAAGGAGCAGGCACACCAGATCTGCCACGTCCGCGGGCGTCAGTCTGCTGTCGGGAGCGTATCTCGGGAGCTCCGCCAACGCCGTGGCAACCTCCTGCAGAGCAGTTTCTGATCGCTCTGCCTGCCAATCCTGGACAAGTGGGATAACCCGATCAGTCCAGCTCTGAACTCGCTGTGGCTCCCAGCCAATTGCCTTGCCGATGTCCACGGGATTCAGCGCCGATTCGTCAATGTCGTCGCTGCCTTTCTTCGAAAAGACCACCGTCTTGTTCACGCCATCCCAAAGGGACTGAACAGCGCGCCACCTGGCCGCATCATCCGTATCCGAGAAGTCGAACAACTCCGAGAGGATGGTTCGCGACGTCTGCATCTGCCCTCTGAGCGAACCCGCCACCTTTCGGAATCGCGGAGCACCCCCCCGTGACTCGACCATCTCAGCCAGGATAGCTGTGAGACGCAGCGATGCATCGATCAGCCTCCTGGAGATTGCTGGGACCTCCCCAAGTTCACCGGTGCCCAGGAAAGCATTTCTCCCGGCCAAGGCCCGCCCGTCCAGCGCCGCGTGAAGCACACCACCGAGATTGTCACTTCGCCCGACGAAGTTGAGCGCTACCGTTCCGCGTCGATCAAGGTCCTTCTGGACGCCGTCGCACTCGTCCATGATCACCAGGTCCATGGACTCGGCGATCTGCTCAAACACGTAGCGTCGATCCGAAGAAAACGTAGGCGCCAATTCTCGATCGAGCGACAGCACATGCCCCGCCCAAAGATCCGAGGTGGCCAACCCGCGCTCAGTGGTCTGCCTGCCGCAGACCGAGGCAGCCGGGCAAATCGTTTTTCGCTCGCGGTCCCCGGTGGCCTGAAGCAACTCGCTGCAAGGCGGCGATAGGTGAGGAAATCCTGTTGCGGCCCCGTCTACTGCGCCCCCAAGGGCGCAGATCGTGGAGAAATTCGCAGCTGCCGGCCTGGATCTTCCGAAACCGCCATTCACCTCCGCCAGACTCGCAGCGAAGTTTCGGGCATGGCTCTCAACAGAGGTATCTGAGCGTCCCATCAACAGCGCAATCTTGACGTCGTACAGCGCCATCTCTTCGACGAAGTTGGTGGCCACCATCACCGATGGGAACAGGAATGTGACGCGCGCCTTGCGCGCTGCGAACAGTCCAGCCAGCAACTTCAGGATCGTGGTCTTCCCGGCGCCAGTAAGCCCCACAAGGTGCTGTACCCCCTCAAGGTCAATCGACTGGGAAGGCGCGCATCCCTCCGACCGAGGCTCCAGCAACTGGATTCGGTCGCCATGCTCATCCTGCAACCGGCGCCTCCATCCTCCCAGCCCTGGCGGCTGCCGGCCGGCGGCCTCATCGATTGCGTCAAATCGCTCAGCCTCAGCCAGCAATTCTGCCCAAGTTACGCAGGCGAGTTTTCGAGGGACTCTATGGACAGGGTGCTGAGGAATCTCGGGGAACAGAGCATTCAAGGCAGGCAGAGAAGCCTGGAAGCGCTGCCCGATCGACGCATCCGCCTCGTCGTCGAGCTTCTTGGAAGCATCGATACGAAATCCTCTGTTCACGTCGTGGCCATACGCGGCCCTGACTTTGTGAGGGAGATTCGCGAACAATTCCGCCTGCGCGGCGGCCAGTTTCGCCGAGGCCACTTGCCGAACGCGATGGAATGGCAAGTCTGTCTTGGTCGTATCGATCTCGAACTCAATCGGATCACGAAGCAGCGATCCGTCATCGCCCACCCTTTTCAGGTTTTTGTATGCCCGAACATCAAAGTCGAGGGCAGCTCGCGTATCAGGGAACGGCGACGCTCGTCGAATGTTTCTCACCGCCAGTTGTGCCGGCTCCGGAAGCACGGAAAGGACGCTACTGAATCCGCTGCTAATCATCGGCCAGTCAGCCAGGCAAACAAGACCCGCCGCCTCCATCGCCAGGCAGACGTAGTTGAGTCGATCGGCGCCGGTGTAGGTGTCGAGGCTAGTCAGCACGAGTCAACTCCCGAAGCAGTTCCGTCGTGCTCACACACTTGAATCTCGATGCACGCGCACTCAGGTGCACTTTCAACGTCGCCAGGTACTTCCGATCAGCAAACACAACGGCGTCCGGCACCACCACGTACGCAGTGGGGTATCGGTGCAGGCCGGCCTTTTCCAGGGTTTGGGCAAGGCGCCTCGCGTTACGAACGTACTTCAGGTCGATTCCGAGATTCAGCGCCGGAACATCAACGTCAACGGTGTCGAGATCTGGATACAGTCTTGCCTCAATGCCCCGACTGATCAGCGTGTCATAGACTAAAAGCTCGTCGATCCCGGGGTTGTGCCAGAACGGCACCAACGCAGGATGGGTTCGGAGCAGGCCTGCAGACGGCATTGCCGCCCCCGCTTTCCACCCGCGTGCTTCCGAGCACGCAGGCGTTCTGCATCGCCAGTCCCCTCCACCCCACTCTCCGGCTTGGCCGCAATGAGCGCATAGCTGTACCTTCCCATCGCGATCAGCCCAATGCTCGGGTAATGGGCGGTAGAACGAGGAGATCGCGCGCTCCAAAGCTGGGGTCCAGCGAGCTCGCCTGCATGCGGTGACGATGCTGTCCGGGTGGGTCACCGGGTGGCGAACGATGAACTCTCTCGCGAACGAATAGGCGTCTGCCTGCTCGCTACCGAAGCTTTCGCGTAAATCCTCGCGAAATTGCCGGAACATCGCCCTCTGCTGGCTATCGAGCTCCGGGCGATGCTCAACGGCGAGGTCCATGCACTCAAACGTATAGCAGTCCCCGGAAGCATCCAGAAGACAACACAGCCTCCAGTCCTCTGGCACCACAGACTTTGGCAGCCATTCGCCGAGTGGGACCCGCGCCCACTCCATCAAGTGGTGCACCTCACTGCACGTGTCCGTCATCCCTGCCTGGATCTGCGCCCAACTGAGACAGGCCATGACCCTTCTATCGATCTCGCCAAGACCACTGCCCCCGTCACTTCGCCTCGGGGCCCCACTGATGGCCTCTCCTCCACGAGACGAAGCTGCGTGCAGCCTGACCAGCAGGTCGCCGAGTGCACCGAGCACCCAAGGGATCCCTTCAGCCCCCTCTTCGACTGGCCGATTCGACACGCTCTCAGCGAATTCCAAAACCTCCCCCCTTCATTCTTAGCTCGACTCTTCAGGCTGCCGCTCCTGTGGCTCAAAACATGAGCCTTTCGGACAACCCGCTACGTCCCCGGAGTATCTCAGGCCACATCCACTATTCAAAATTCGGCGACTACCGGACTGATCGGGCTTGTCGACTGTCAGGAGTCCTGTGATCCAACCGTAGCCGCTCCATGGGTTCCGGCGAGGCTTCCGGACGGGCCTTCATTGGGAGGCAGCCACCAGTCTCGGATTTCGATCCCGCCCTTGATCTTCAGCCGTCGGCGATATCAGACGATTGGTGTTGCATATATGCAGCCGTTACACTATTGCTTCGGGCATGTGCGTGGCAACTGCGTCGATTGTCCTGGCAGGTTGGATCTCATGGGGGCGGAGAAGGTGAGCAAAATTCAGGGTGCCGAGCCATCGGCCGATTCCTGTGTTGAAACTCAGGAAGCGTCGAAATACGAGCTCATCATCGAGCGCTATGCCCCGTGGCTGGATCATCGGATCTCGCGGCGCCAGCTGCTCAAGATGAAAATCCGGAGTCAAGCTGCGCTCGTAGAGTGGCAGGACCTGAAGGCGGTGTTCATTTCTTGGATCGCAGTCGCTGGCCTGGCCGCACTTGCTCCCGGCGAAGCGTTATCGGTTTCCCCGCCTCTGCCTGGCAACAGCTTTTTGCTTCCGGTCGGGCTGGCCAGCTCGCTGTTCGGCGCCGATCAGACGCGGCTCGACCCCTACTCCATCTTCCCAGGCGTGGCGGCCCTGGTGACGTGCGCGCTTTTCCTTGTGCTCAATCGAGCACACCGGCGCCAGACCTTCGCGCCGCATTCGGCGGTTGGGCGGTGGATTACACTCCCGCTGATCGCAGTTGCTCTTCTTGCTGCCCTGGGGATCACCACCAGTACGCTTTTGAATCGGCATGCTGCCATTGACGCGCTGGCCTCGATCTCGGCCGAGTTCCGCGAGGCCGAATCCACGCTGGTTCCGGTTCACCTAACGGCCTACAAGCCCCGTCACGTTGACGAGTTCGCCGTAACAGCTGTGGAGCCGCGGACGATGGATCAGGGCAGCTTCTTGGCGGCCGTCACGGTCTCGGGCGTTCCCTGCGATCGAGTGCGGGTCGCCGGCACTGCCCACGAGCGCGGCAAAGTCGGCGATTCGCATCCGATGCTCGCCGCGGCCGCCATCTGTTCGAGGAACAGCGCACAGGACGCCGTGATTCCGGTGTTGATCCGCGCCGGCGACTACGCCCCGGGCGACACCCTCGGCAGGATCGCGATTGGCTTCGGGTACGGCTGGAAGTTCCACAGCCCACTGCCCAGCGGCGCCGTGATCAAGGCCACTCGGCTTGATGCTGCGGCCTCCGCGACCGGAATCCCCCTCCCGATGATCGCCAGACATGAGAGCTGAAGCGGCCCCCGCATGGCTCGCCGTGCGCAAGTCTGGCGCAGTTCTGATCACCACTCGACTGCCTGTTGCTGTAGCGGGGGCCACACTCGAAGTGACCTCTACTGGCGATCGATGGAAACTGCACAGCGGAATGGCGGTCACGCTGCTCGAAGTCGATTCGCCGATTCCCCAGCCGATACTTGCTGCCGTGCTGGCCAAGGGGCGCATTTCGGTGCTGTGCGTCCCGACTCAGTCTGAGGTGGACTCCGGCCACACCGTGAAGAGGGCGGAGCTTCCGGTCCGGCTGACACGCGACCCTACGACTGGTTCAGGAACCTGAAGTACCCCGCGCGCTCCTCTGCCGGGATCTCCATCAGCAGTTCATAAACTGTCAACGCCATAGCGCACACCTGCTGGTCGGACAGGGTAGAGCGATCAGGGCTGAAGAACTTCTGCCCGCTGATCCCATGCTTGGCCATCAGATTGAACAGGATCGGCTTGGTGACGTGCGTGGCCTCCGATGAGGCCATCGGTGCGCTCGGCGCGCTCGCGCTGGACGCGATCACGTCTTTCAAGATCAACAGTTCCTCCTGCAGCAGATCCAGTGACACAGCAGGTGGGGCATTCGGATTCGGGTTCTCAACGGGCTCGATGTACTGTCGACATTGCGCGGGATCGGACTGCAGTGATTTCAGAGTCTTGATCTTGGCCTCGATCAGCCGGTTCACCGATGCATCGCTTGCTCGCTGCACGTGTCGAGCTCCAAGCTCGAGAGCCGCCTCCTCCATCACGCGATCGATGTGCTCCTCAACCAAACCTTTCGCTAATAGGGCCCTCATGTTCCCCAGCGCCTTGTCCGTCACAAAAGGGTCGTACCGACGCATTGCGGAGAACCATGGGATTCGATCGAGTTGCTTGGCCAACTGCTCCAGTCGCAGGTGCATGTACTTTGCTTCGCCAATCACGGCCGCGCCAGCGTCAAATCCTGTGATGACTCCTGCAGAGAATAGCTCTGCCGGCGCCGGCGCCCATACGTCCTCGTGCGAAGTTGCGAAGGCCTTGTCCAGGAACCAGTCATGGACCCCGCGCAGCTTCATGTATGCCCGGTCCTCGTTGATGATCGTCTGCAGGTCAGTCTGTTTCGAGACGTCCCCGCTCGTGTAGTAGCGGTGGAACCCGAGCGCCGCCCGGTTGCCGAGAATCCGTTCCCGCCCTGCCATAAACGGCAGGACGCATGCTGACGCGCACACCTCTTCGGTTCGTGTGCGCAGCCCAGGTCTGCTGGCAATCAGATTGGCCAGCTTCCGCGCTTCGACGATCCTGCCCCCCTTCAAGTTGAGAACGATCTCTTGTGCATTGGGGTTCGCCAAGAGCGCTTCCGATACTTGATCCGCGAGCCCGAATCCAATCTCTCCGGTTACCCAGATCGAACTGCCATCCTTGCCAGCCACAATCACACTGGCCCCGTTGCCGGCGTTCGAGGCTACGGATACCACGCCTTTCATGAACGGCCATCCCAGCATCAGTCCACTTACCGGGAGCCATACGAATATCGCTACAGCGCAGCGCGCGGCAACCCGCTGGTAACGGCTTGCCGACACCACATCTGGAATGCCAACTCGCCCTGCCGCGCGCCAGACCCCGACCGCCTGCCACATCACGACCGGGGCGGCAATCAGACCCAGGATGAGCAAGCTTCTTGCCCAGGTCACCGGATCCGATTGAATGCGGTCGGCGGCATTGATCAGCTTGAATGCCGCGTAGAACGGCATGTTGATCAGAACTACGTTCACTCCCCAGCTCTGCATCAGAGAATGTCGGCCGTTCCAGTGATCGCCGACGTACTTCCTCACGATTCCGGACACTTTCGATGCCGGGATCCACTTCACGCTCCACTCATGTCTTTGCGTTATCCCAGCCAGCCGCGAGGCCATCGCCTCTGTCAGTTCTGCTGCTTTCGCGGCGATACCTCTTGCAGCCGTGGCGACCCCCTTACTTCTCACCGCCCATTCCGACGCGCGACGGAGCCCATCTTCAAGCGCATCGCGCACCTTGAACCGCATTTCCGTCATTCGACCTGGTTCGCGATCGGAGTCGACGGGCGATTCAGGGGACTGCGCTTCATCTCCGGTCGATGCTGTCGAGTGATGAGCTTGCTGATTGGCGGCATACGTCACCGACGTCTCTGCAACCTGCTCTACCGCATCGATGTTCTGCGCCCCCTCGATTGCCGCTTCGACGTCAGTCACAAGCGGACTCCGTGCCTCCTCTGTCGAGCCAGAGTCAGTGAAGAAAATCAGCTCACTGTCAGCATCAAAAGGGGCTGAGGGGAGAAGCAAGCAGGCATCCGCCGTCGAGTCGAGTCGATCGAAGCCCTGCGTGTCAGGAAGCACGTCCACGGCAAGCACATAGTCTGCCGTCGCGACACCATCGCCCCGGAAGTCAGTCGCCCTGAGATCTTCAACTCCAATGGCAACGTCAGCCAGCCTGATCTCCAGCGGCTGCAACGCGCCAACCGTCTCAGCCACCCCACTCTCGCCGGCTCCCGGCTGGAATGGCGTATCAGGCAGCGTCCCGATCCCGACCTCGAGGCTGCCCAAGCGGACTGCGTTCTCCTGCCTGTCGGCACTGAGCGAATCGAATTGAGTGAACTCCAGCTTTTCGACCGTGATGTCGACTGAACCGGCCAAGTCCCCCTTTTCGGGCGTCTGAAAAGTCGCCCCGCAGGAATCGCACTGAGTCGCGCGCGCGGGCATCCAAGCCCTCTCCCCCCCGGGGGGGTCTGCAAGCGTGACGCACGTTGCGAAAGCGCGCTCGATCGAGCTGTCACTCGCGTTCGTCATCGCCCCCAAGGTTTGGATGTTGTGCACCCGCTTGAAGTGCGTTGACCGTTCCAAATCGATCAGGGCCACACGCGCACGGCCAGAACTGATCACAAACCGATGCCGGCTCATCAGATTCATGGTTCGAAGCGCATGCGTAATCGATCCGCAATGCGGGCAGCTCACCGCGATTCGCGTGAACTCCATGACTACGTCGCCCCCTTCACTATCGCCCGCGCGCCTTGGGCCTTCTGGTCCTGTACCGGCGTGCCGGTCAACATCTGGAAGAGCTGCTTACGTCTTGCCGCTGCATCCGGCACATGTTTCGCATTCACCTCGTCAGACAGGGACGTCGACCACGACAAAACGTCGACTGCGTCCACCAGCGACAGCTGGGTGTCGTGCATCACCGGCCCCACAAATGGCATAAGCGCCATCAACGTCGATTTCTCCATCGACTCCTGCAGCCCATCGAACGGGATCGAGACCACGAGCTGATCGACGATGACATGGGATATCGCCAGCAACTTGCGTGGCCCAGTGTCGACCTCTGCTATCTGCACCCACAGCCTGAGATCTGCGTAGGTGTCCGCGTCAGTGAAGTCGACAAACAGCGCCGGGATTCCCTGAAGCGAGGCCAGTAGCGCGCTCCTGACCGAATGAGTTACTGCCTCTCTCCCCGTGATGGAGATCTTCAGGTAGACCACCTCCAAGGGCTCAGCGCCAGGCGCGGCTCCAGACTCGCCTTGCGGCGAAGCGTCCGGCCCTCCCTCGCTCGCTAGGCCCAGCCCGCTCCAGAGGATGGCCCCACAAATCGCCAATGCAAGGCGATTGACTCTCAGCTGCTTGATCACGCTATCGCTTCCCACTCATCAGCGATCGAATCGCCCTGAGGTTCAGAATTTTGGCCCCAGCCGCCTCGCTGCCACCTTCGAATCTCTCGGTACGCCCCGCCCCCTTTGGGGTGCCGATAGCCCTCAGTGAGTAATGCGGATGGAATCGCAGGTAGTGTTCAAAGACTTGGCGCGGGAATCCTCCCTTCGCCGTAACTGCATAGTCCAGCGTCGTCAGCTCCCCTCGGGCCTCAATGTAAGGTGGCACCGTGGAGATGAAGTCGCGTTCCATGCCCCAGTGCTCGAGACACCACCTCTTGCCGGAAAACTCGTAGGACCCCCTTCTCACCTCTGGCGGGATCCCGAGCATTCTCTCCGCCGAGAGATGGCACCCGCGGTCTCTGCGAACCGTGTCGCGAGGATTCGAGAGCGGCGCTTCCGCCGCGAGAACGGAGATAGTTTCGTCAGGCAATGCAAGCAGGTGGACGATGGCGCCCTCATCGAGCCGATAGTCTTCGATCAGCGTCTCGATCGCTTCCCACAGCGCGGAACGATGAGCTGACCTCGAAGCACCGGGCCCCGCGATGGCTTCCGCTTTCTGCAGCGCCTCGGCCACAACGGCGCCAGGTGATCGCCACTCTGTCCCTCCGATCTGGCTCAGGTCTTCGACAGCACCCGCCGATTCATCTGTCGGCAGCGCAATCTGAAGACGAATCGAGTACTCCACCGACTTGCCGGCGGGCGCTGGCATCGGCCAGGCCATCGTCTCAACTGGAATTTCATCAGGCGCCATGGGCAGGTTTCCGCGCATGCTGACCCTGAGCCAGATGGCCACTCCTGCCAAACGCACCGATGCTCGCCGGCAGGGGCTGAGCTTTCACTTGCGATTCCTGGATGCAGCGCCCCTGCACGAACTTCATGCTGCAGGTCGAACCATCAACCATCGAGATTGCGATCAGCCGGACCCGCGCGCCGACAATCAGCTCAGAAATTGCAGCCGCGAGCGGCGCCCCGCGGCCACCAACGCACTCGTATGTGAAATGCGCGGCCACCTCATTCGAGGGCCGCTCAATGATATGAGGGGCACTGGCCCGCGGGTGCACTTGCGTACCCCAGTGCTTCTCCGCCCACTCAACCCCCCCGAGCTGAAAGGTCCGATCGAGAACGGACGAGGGAGGGGGAAGTATGCGCGGCGCCGAGATAGCCGACCGCTCACCGCCCAGGGCCCGATCGGGGGCCAGTTCGTAAGAGTTCTCGATGAATGCCAGCGCCTGCTTGTCGTTCCACGTACTTGCGATCGGAAGAATCGGGTGGACGATCCCGGCTCGGGTCTGCAACTCCGATGCCGCCGATATGAGCGCCAGCTTTACTTCTCCGGCCGCTGGCTCTGGGGGCAGCTTGTCGAAGGCAAGTCTCGCAATCTCCCCGTGCAGCGCGCGTGCAGTTTTCCATGGCGCATACGTTGGCCCGCCCAGCATTTCTAGTGCCGATTCAACTTCAGCCCCGGGCAGCACCAGCGCCAGCTGTACAGAAAACTTCTCGTGGGAAGCCATTCGCCCGTGCGTTCGCTTATTGTGCGTTGATAGACTTTTGAAGGGTACCGCGAGAGCCCCGTTTTCGCAATTGGCAGTGATCGCACCGCCTCGAGCATTCCGCTGATTGCCTTGCGGCTGCGGGCACGCGCCATTCCTGCATCAATCCCAGGCAAGCGTCTTTCGCCAGTGGCAGCGATAGGGTATCGTTTGTTTGTATGCAACCACTCCGCCACGACTACGCCGAACCCCTTGTTGTTTTCGGGCGACGCCCAGGGTTACAGGAGCGTCTCAGTGTTCTGGCGAAGCAAGCTGGGCTGACTGTCGCGCCCATCGCTCTGTCTCTGGCCGCAGTGACTTCCGGCGCCGCTTCAGCTCCCAGCTTTTATCGCTTCGTCCATGGCAGTCCGGCTGCTGAGCGGCACATTGGCAGCCATCCGCCTGCACTCGAGGCGATCGATGAGCTTCAAGTCCGGTACGGGGTCAAGACGAGTTTGACCTCTCCCGACGACGGGTCATCTCGCGAGTCAGCTGGCCTTTTCGCATCCACCCAAGGGGTGGCTTCAGCCCGTGCAAGTTTGTCCGTCGCCGGCGAATGCGAAGTCATTGCGCCTTTCCCCAGGCCCGATGAGATATCCCGGGTTGAGAAGGCAATGCTGCCGCATCACACCGGTGCTCTCTTCGGCGGGATCGCAACGGCCGCCGACATCGAGACCTTTATCGCGGTCCACGAGCTCGCCCACTGCGCGGACTGGGGCCAGAGCCACGCTCAGCTGGATCCACTGACACGCGCCCCCCAGCACCCCCAGCTGGTTGCTTACGAGGCCTACTTGCTGGAGGCCCGAGCGGACATCGCTGCATCTGCTTGGGCGTTGTCCCAGGGGAAGCGAGACATGGTGCTGGCATGGGCGGCAGCGCGAGCGGTGTCGTTGGGCTCGCACGAGCCCACGCACTTCACAACACATTCAATCCTCAAGCTCGTCGCGGATTTCGACGAGGGCAACGTCACACTCCCGGAACCAGGTGACGTGCTCGCGTTCTCCGAGCGCTTTCGCAACCAAGATGGTGCCGTCCTCTCCTTCCGGCAGTTCCAGGCCCTCTCAACCGCCACGTCCCCCACCCTCACCACCCCCCCGGAGGCTGACTCTTCCTTTCATCGCGCCGTCGCTGAGATGGTCGCGATCGCTGCGGAAACCTACGAGGTATCGTCCAAGCACCTCGCGTCGAGAGGTGTTACACGCGAAGACGATCCAATGGCCTCCCGTTTCAAAGCAATGCGCGAGGACCCTGAGCTCTGGGCGTCAGGCGTTATCGCGGCGGCTCGGCTTGCTGCCTTTGCATCAGCGGCCGCGCCGCAAGCGCCTGACCAGTTCCTTGGCAAGTCCGCGCCCGCGCACGCGTCCATCGAACAGCATAATCAGAATCTCGCAATGATCCGCCCACGGAATCAGTAGTCGCAAATACACTGCGGGCCGCTCCAGGCGGCCTTGAAGCCAACAGATCGCGTGTGATGGGACCTGCAGATGTGCTCCCGCATGGTCAAACTGGAAGCTTCTGACGGCTTCAACTCGAAACCCGAGAGGGCGGCCTAAGCCTTGGCGATATTCTCGCCAATCCCGCCCCAGCCCTTGTCGCAGCTACACCTCATTCGATTTATCCACATACTTACTCAAATTTTCTGTGCATAACTCCACGCCCACGTCACTGATTAAAACCCTAACGCTACGCTCCTTTTGATCAGCGCAGGCGGCATGGAGACTGGATCGAAGAGGTCGCGGCCAGGGTTGCCTCAGGAAACCCTGCGCGAGCGTCCAGAACGCCCTGTGCGGCTTGGTGATGGCTTCATGCTGGGCATCCGCGGCACTCACCGGCTCTGAACGCCATGCCGGTACATGCCGATGACGTTGCATCGGGGCGCTGTGACGGCTCCCCCTGCCCATGCGCGCGGATCAGGTAATGTCCGCGTGATCGACCGCCTCCATCGCCCGGGGGTGCCGGAGCTGCAGAAGATCGGGCGGGGTCATGCCTTGGCTCGACGCTTTTTCGGGGATTTCACCGACAGCAGGCTGGTGAGCCGCTGATACAGCTCGAACAGGAACGCCACCCGTTCCGCATCAGAGGCCCACGTTTTCTTGCCGCCGCTGGGCACATAGGCCGCATCCACAGCCCGGTCGAGGGTCTGATGCGCCTTGACCAACGCGGGCGGCATCGACAGCGGATCGTAGAGGTCGGCCAGCGTGGCGTCGGGGAATGTGGCGCGGGCATCCAGAACGCCTTGTGCGGCTCTTTCGATGGCGTCCCGATGCACCTGGGTGGCGTCGAGGGGCCAGGGGTAGTTGTTGTAGACGATGGTGTTGGAGTAGCGAAAATCGCTCTTCAGGCGCCCGCAAACAGTACGCACCCAGGCCATGTGCATGGTGGAGGACATCACCCCGAATGCCCACAGAGGCGCATCAGGGACGGCAAGATTGCTGTTACCGTTGATGACTTCTGGCGGCATGTAACCCAACGGAATGAATCGTCTGTTCTCTGACGAATGCGCAGGAACGAGCAAGTAGTGGGAACTAGGCTGGCGAATCTCTGCGAACAGGGTGGGCGTTGCTGCAAGCTCAGCTGTTTGTTTTTTGGTGCTTGCCCGCCGGAACTCGCGCACTGCTTCTACGCGGGCAGTTATTTTCGGCAGGCGCTTCAATTCCCCTGGCGGCAGGTTCGCCAGCCACAGACACCAACGCGATTTGCCGTGCAAGAACTCATGCGCGCTAATAAACGGGCGTATCCAGCGCTCTGCTGCTGGCTCGTCATCGAGTAGCTGGCCCCGGTCTTGATCATCGAGTAAAAGGAAGCCTCCGTCCGCAGGTTTGCTCCCGTAGAGCATCGAAGGGACGGGGCAGATCGCAGCCGTACGAGCTGGCAAGAGAACATCAGGTCCATCCACCAAGTAAGCATTGATTGACTTGGCTTCGATTCGGTGCGGCTCACCGGCAATGTCGTCGTAGTCAAACAGCGCCGGATGACTGGCGGGCTGTTTGCCGAACCCGATGATCACGCAGTGAACCGCTGCGACGCCGCTGGCCTCGTTGCTCCACCGGAAAGTTCGATGAGCAAAGTGGATGTGGATGCCATGAGGTTTCAGATGCGACCACAGCAGCCCCACCTGCTCACCCTGAGCGATGGAGTTGGTGGAGACGAAGGCGCAGCGGGTCGTCAGGCCGATATAGCGTGCCGCTTTCACGTACCACGCAGCCACGAAGTCGAGTTCCTTCGCGCCCTTCGCGTCACCGTAGACCCTTGCAAGGTCAGCCTTTTGATCCTTGGCCTGGACCTGCTTGCCGAGGAACGGGGGATTCCCCAACACATAGTTGCACCGATCGGCGGGAAGGACATCGTTCCATTCAAGCCTAAGTGCGTTGTCATGAACGATGTTCGCCGACTTCACCAGCGGTATGCGAACCACCGTGTGACCGAACGCCGCTCCCACCTTGAGGTTCATCTGGTGATCGATGAGCCACATCGCCACCTGGGCAATCTGCGCGGGCCACTCCTCGATCTCGATGCCGTTTAACTGGTCCACGTCCACCTTCACGTACTGATCGATGGCGTCAAGTGAAAGCTGTTGGAGTTCCTTGCCGTAGAGGCGCTGGATCACTTCCAGCTCCAGCAGCCGCAGTTCGCGGTAGCTGATGACGAGGAAATTGCCGCAGCCGCAGGCCGGGTCGAAGAAGTTGAGAGTCCCCAGCTTTTCGTGAAACGTTTTGAGCTTGGCTGGCTGGCCCTTGATGCGCTCAAACTCAGCGCGAAGATCGTCCATGAACAGCGGCCCGATCAGCTTGAGGATGTTTTTCTCGCTGGTGTAGTGCGCGCCCAGGTTGCGCCTCACCTTGGCATCCATGATCCCCTGGAACAGTGACCCGAAGATGGCGGGGCTGATCGTTCCCCAGTCCAGTTCGCAGCACGCAAGCAGCGTTTCACGCATCGACCGATCAAAGCTCGCCTGCCGCAACACTTTTTCGCACAGCTTGCCGTTCACATACGGGAAGGCTGCCACCTGCTCATCCAGGTTCGTCAGGCGCTTCTCGGCAGGCGTGTTGAGGACCTCAAACAGTTGGTTGAGGCGCGGCGCGAGGTCGGATCCGTCATCGCTGGTTCGATCACGTACAAAGTCCTCAAACGCCCCACGCGGCATGAAGATGCCCGTGTCGTCAGCAAAAAGACAGAACAAGATGCGTACGAGAGTTACCTCGAGAGCGTGGCCCTCGAAACCTACTCGCAGCAGCGCGTCGTGCAGATCCGCCAGCTTCTCTGCCGCGCGGATGTTGACCGGATCCTGCTCCTTGTATGACCGCGATTCGTATCCCGCGATGAATCCGAATAGCGCCAGGTTCTTGGGCAGGTCGGTCAGCGGGAATTCGGCCTGATCACCCGTATCGAGATTGCAAAGCCGGATGCGAGCGAAGTCAGAGACGATGATGTAACGCGGGAGCTCGGCATCCTTCAGCCCCGGGAAGTAGTCGGCAGCCTGTGAATAGGCGGAATCCAGATTCCTGCCGCGCGACTTGTGCTCGGCTATCAGTATCCCTGGCCAGAACAAGTCGATGAAGCCCTGCGCGCCGCTGGCCTTCTTGACGTTGTGCTCGAAGCTCGCCAGCCTTCGCCTATTGACGCCGAATACCTTAAAAAAGTCGTCCCAGAAGCTCTTGGCTTCTGCGTCTTCCGATGTCTCGTTTTCCCATTCCCTGACAAAGGCGACGGCCCTGTCCCTGATCTCGTTCCACGACAAGGGCATTCCATGCTCCTATCCTCATTTGTCGCGGAGTGTCACACCAGCTGAACAAACAGGCAATTCTGCGATTGACGAGTCCCACCGCGCGCAGGGCGGCCGCGCCCACCAGTGAATTTCGAGTCCCTGAAACGCAAAACCCCCCGGGCCTCTCGGCCCAGGGGGTTCCTTTCACGGAGACTTAGCCGTTCGGAAGTTTCGGCAGAATCGGCTTCAGCCCGGCGAAGCGATCGACGTGGATGCTCTCCACAATCTTCGAGTTGTACAGCGCCGCGCGGAACGTCTGCCCGGCACTGTAAGTGACCGGGTAAACGAACAGGTCGATGTGCTTGAACTCTTCCGTCTCCTGCAAACGATCGATGTAGTGCGGGTGGCTGGCCACGAACGTCATATGCCGCCAGTTGATGCCGGTGTTGATCTGCTTCTTCGAGTAGCCGTCGTCAGCCAGGAACTTCCGCCAGTACTGCTCCACCAGGTCTCGGGTGTCCTGTGCCAGGCGCTGCAGGTGGAGGTAGTTCACCAGGGGCAGATCGCTCAGCACCAGAGCATTCTCGGAGTCGCGCTGCACCCGGAACGTGACCTCATAGGTGCAGAGCTGGTGGCCGCTGCGGCGCGCCGCCAGGTTGAACTGACTCATCTCGACGACGGTGTTCCGGACGCCGTACATCAGATTCAGGCCGCCGGTGGGCAATTTCGGCCCGTTGAGCACATCGAGCGATACAAGCTCCGCCTGAATGCTTTCTTCCGGCATGACGTCCAGCGGCAGACCGATAAAGCCCTGCGCTTTGATCTTGCTGGTCACTACGCCCTTGCGATCCGCAGTGAGCTCGGTTGTCTCGACAGTCTGGAGCTTGGCCACCATTTGAATTCTTTCCTGATTGATGCGATTGCGCGCCTACGAGTCATGCGCCAATGCCGCTGGGCAACTGACCGCGTAACTGAGTTAAATGTACTACAAACTCAGCGAATCAGACACTCTTTCCCATGAACGGCTGCTGTACGCCGCCGATCGGTCGTCCCCGCCGATCGCAGACTGGTTTTGCAAAAACTCGTTTGCTACACTATTCGCGCTGGTGTTAAGTTCACCAAAATCCCGCGGAAACTAGAGAAAATTCAATGGCTAAAAAGAAGCCGGCAAAAGAGAAGCGCGCCCTTGCAGCACGGCCGCCTGCCGCTCCCGCGGATGCGCCTCGCGCAATCAACACCAGCGCGCTGATGGCGAAGTTGACGCACCAGACTCGGCAAGAATCGCTGATCCCGCTGGGCGACAAGCCCATTATCGGCGCTGATCTCGATGCCATTCGGTCGGCGATGGGCCTCCCCGTCGATGACGCCAAGTACCTCTTCGGCATCAGCGGCAACCGGTGGAATCTTTACAAGCGCCACCGCAAGTACATGAGCGTGCCTCTCGCCAAGCCCGCGCTGGCGCTCCTGGTTCGCTATTTGAACAAGAATCCCGACAAATCCATCATCCCGACCTATCCGACCGCGACGGAACTGCACACGCTTGTCGGCGGCCACATGAAGACCCTGTCGGTGCTGATGGGCATGGAAGGTGCCGCCGGCTACCGATGGATCAAGCGCAGCAAGCACATGTCGCCAAGCGTGCGTCGCCTCTCGTACTTCCTCAAGCTGGAGCTGCAGGCCGGCCGTTTCGATGAGTGGCGCGAGATGGTTGAAACCGAGGCCCGCGCTCGAGGGGTGACCGACATCTTCCAGTCTGGCGCCTGGACCACCCCCGAGTCCCGCACCAAGACGAAGGTCCGTCGTCCTGGCGTCCAGTACGGCCGCCCGCCCAACCCGAACAAGAAGCCGAAGAAGGCTTCCGCAGGCGAGTAACTGGCAATCTTCAGCGTTGGGGAGGTGACGTCGGGGAAGCTCGCCCAGGGCCTCGACGTCATGTCCTCGGCCCGTTGGTCCTGCACACCGGGTGGACATGCACGCACGCCGGCGCTCGTTACCCGCTGATGGCCTGCGTACGCGGCCGTCGTGCAATTTCCTCGTTCTATCTCCAGGCTTTCGTCCCGGCTGCCTGTGGGTTGGGGCCGTAGCGCCCCAGGATCAATCCCTCAGGTACCAGCCAATAGCCCCACGATAGTCCCCGTACTGGATGTGGCTGGCCACCGCCGCGCAGCGAAGACACCGCGCGTTGGCGCCGACTCCGCACCCTGCTGCCGCGCCCGCAACGCTAAACTTGTCGACGATGCATGCCGCTTCGAAGACAGCGGCAATGCCGGAGATCCCGACAATAATCGCAGCGACGACCAGCAACACTTTTCGCCCCCGATGGGCTTCTGACTTCACGTACAGGTCTCTAACTCCGACAGATCACGGAAGCTTGGCTTCACCATACTCGGCCACGATATCGTCGGCCACGTCATACGCGCTGCGGCCACTCTCGTAGTCATCGCGTACCGCGTCGGCGTCGCGGAAAGGCGTACCCGAACGCTCATGGACCTGCGACTTCAACGTGTCGAACCAGTCTTCGAAGCTCGTATCACTTTTCGTCATGTAGATCTCAAATCGTGAGAGAAACAAACCTGCCGGTAACCTTCCATGCCGAGGCGGGCATCATCACTCTGCCACGCTCTGCCTTTCAGTATCACGAATGGCGTTGTAGCAGGACAGAGCAGCGCCGGCCATGCCCAGCGTGGCTCCAATAAACGACCAGATTCCAGCCTGATCTTCCTTCCCGCTTCCGCCCAGCATCCACATAAGCCCTGCGCCTAGAACAAGCAGTGCCAGAGGCGCCGCGGATACCCGTGAGCCCACCCGCGCAACAGACACGATCGAAGCAATGCACACGCACAATGCTGCCGCCGCAAACATGCCGATCGATATGCTGTGAACCATCATCAAGGCCCCCGTCCTTCGCCGCCTAGAAGATGTTCTTGAGGTCGCCGAAGTCCTTGTCCGCAACGGCAGACACCGGCTCAGCCTTCCCCAGGCCATCCGCCCGTTCAAGCGGCTCTCGCTGCTTGGTCTGAGCTGGCTTTCGCTCGGCTTCGCGCCCGGGAGCGCCGGGCTCCTGTGCGTTACTCTCAGATGAAGCCCCCACACTGGTCCGTCGAAGAGGCGCAGTACGCGCAGGCGCCACAGCCCCCTCCTCGCCGAACCTTGCAGCCAGACGAGATAGCCTCGCTCCGCTCGACTGGATCGGGAATTGAACGACCCCATCGCCTGAAGGCGAATGCGCGTGCGTCACCGGCGATATAACGCCGGGAGTCGCTGCCAACAGACCCTTTTCGAGCAGCATTAGCACATAGAGTGCTTTGCCAACGTACGGACTCCTCTCTGCAGCGGACATGTCCCGCAGATGCCCAATGACTTCCGCCTCACAGCGATCGTCAGGCCTGAGCGCCACCGTGAACCTTACTCGGGCCAGTCGGGGGCGGCCGCGCGCCCGCTTTGCAGGGCCTGGTCGATCAGGGGTCATCGGCGCCACCTTCAGATGACGTAGCGCTGGTACTTGTACATTCCTCGCGCGTTTGCAAAAACCGGGTCTTCCACCGCCAGAAGCTGGTCGCCTGAGTACCATCCTTCGATGAAGCTGGCCAGCGCGACAGAGCCGCCGCCGATCAGCAAGATTCGGTCGAGCTCAGCACCGGATCCGAAGTAACGATTCGCGTGGGCACGAATGCTTGATGCGAGCTGTCCCTTGAGCTGATCGATGATGGGGCTCACATCAAACTCGCGATTGCGGAGTTTCACGCGGCCGGACTGCATTGCGCGATCGACCACGGAGTCACTCAGGTCCTCCAGGTCATGCTTGGAGATGATGGCCTCCTTCAGCTCCTCATGGATCTTCAGGATGCCCAGGTTTGCGCTACCTGAGCGGGAGAAGTCGAGGCGCTTGTCACTGATGGTTGCGAAGTCCGTGGTGCGCCCGCCGATGTCGATCACGCCAATGGCGTGCTCGCCTCGCGCCTTGTCACGGACCGGACCGTCGTCGGTTTCCTGGATTGCGTAGTCAAAGAAAACGGAAACCGCCTCGGGCATCACTTCCTGTGTACCACCGACCTCGATCGCGGGGAGGTCCATGCTGCGAACGGCGACGGCAAGATTCTGCTTCTTGCTCGAGATCAGATCTTCGTTCTTCGGGTTCCGCTCACCCTTCCGATAGAACAGGCGGATCGGAAGCGAGGTCACCAGCTCCACACGCTGGCCGGACAGTCCAGCCCGGTGCATCGCGTGGTGAACGACCACTCGATTCTGCGGCGACGTCGGGTATTCATCGGACATCGTCGGGACGCCCTGGACATCCCCGGCGGTGTACTCCATGCCGTCGGTCTGATACTCGAAAACCTTCTTCTCTCCATCACCGAGAGAAATGCTGTCAGCCGCGCCGACCTTCACGCGGCTCTTCACAACCGTTTTGCGGCCATTTCCGCAGTAGCACTTGGTCAGGTTGAACCCGTCATCCACTGCTACCACCATGCGTCGACTATCCGTCATCACCCGCTCCCGAATCTAGTTTGTTGGCGTTTCGCTATACGTTAGACTATTGGCGCGTCTCGAGCAAATCCAGAAATCGAGTTAAGTCCGATTCACGCAAGAGGCCAACTGGCGCGTCTATCTGGCTGGAGCTGCCTGCCCTGATCGACGCGATGAGGCCCTCTCCGCGGCATCCACATCCACCACGGCGCCCTTCTTCATCAGGACCACGTTCGCCCAGTCACCGACCGCCTTTCTCGAACTCTGCAGGTCAGCGCCCTCCGGACCCATGAAAAACGTTGGCGGCATGATCGTCGGAAGGGCGGCGCGATCGATCGGTGGGATCTCCAGATCGGTGAACACGAACGCTGCGCGCGGCTTGTATTTCTTGACCCACTCCGGATCTCCGAAGGTAGCCGCAAGCGGAGCCGTCATGTCGGTGCCGCCGCCGCCCTTGGCTTTGAATTGATTCAAAGCGGCTCGCCAGTTCAACGGGGTCACTACGAATGGCGCCTCATCTCTCAGTGCGCTGTCCGCGCTGTAAAGCAGTAGCTTTCCGACCTTAGTCGGATTTTGCTTGATGATGCCCACAGCCTCCGCCACGAAATCCCCGAGCATTGAATCATCTACAGACCCGCTCGTGTCGATGATGCAAACCACCGCCCCCTGGGATGCGATCGGAGCCCGGTCCCCCAGCCACAGCTTGGCAGTCAGACCCATGCCGGAGATGTCCATGCCCCGCAATGGTCCGGGCTCATCCAAGGTGTGCCGCGTCCTGCCCGCGCCGACGATGAGTCCGTGCTTCAAAGCCAATCGATAGTCGACATGGGACTCGTACTTCCTCTGCAACTCCCGGTAAAGCCATGTGTCGAGGTGGCGGCCGGGTCCACTTGAGCGCAGCGAGCGCTCTTTAGCCGCTTTAACCGCGGCCTCTACTTCTCGTTCGGCCAGACGTGCTTGGGCGCGGTGCTCCTTTTTGTCTCCGGGCTTGGGGATGCCCAGCGCATCACGGAGCTCCCGATCTTCCTTGGTGCCACTCAGAAGCTCTGAGAGCTCCTCTGTCGTGATGACGTGTGCATCGCTCGATGGATCTCCGCCTTCAGGATGGCCGCCCCCCTTACCAACTCCAGGGCCTACAACAAACATTTGGGAGGGCGGAGCAAACCGTTCTTTCCCGCCATTCTTGTTCATCCAGTCGAGAATTGATTCCTCGCTCTCACGGCTCCACTTTTCAGGATCGTCCATCCCCCAGGCTTCGCTGAAAGTCGTCGTCCATTCAAACCTGCGCCCTACCGCGTCTCCTGTGTCATAGGACAGGGAACTGTTCACTGCTCCTGATGCCTTCTGATTCAGACCAAAGTCGATATGGATCGTCGCATTGATAAGGAAGTCCATTGCGATGTTGGCCATTTTTGGATCCTCTCCGCTAAACCTTTCGCGCCCCAGGTGCATGCGAGCTTTGTGGCACAGCTCGTGCAATCCGATTGCCAGGACTCCCTCACGGCGACGTCCTTGGCTCAGGGCCTCCTGCTCCTCCTTCAGCAATCGATCAAGAAACGGGGCGGCGAAGTAGACATTGATCCCATCTGTAAATGCGTTCTTAGCCACGACTAGCAGCGCGGGGTGGTCATACGCGTAAAAGTTGGTGGTTTGCGCGACGTCTGTCAGGACGCCAAACATCGGTGCCGCGGGCAGATAGATGTTCTGATGGTCCGGCTGGTAGGCCATCAGGCGGGGAACCAAGATGTTGCGTACGTAATCGTTCAGATCCTGCCGGCTGCAGAGCCGGGACAAGGTGTCGATGTACCGCGACAGGGGGAGTTGATTGCTCATTGCATGCTCTTGCGTATGTAACTACGATACACTATCGTTGCATCATCACAACAGGGATGGCACCTCAGATGGGCATCGATATTTCCACCGTTAAGCTCCCCGAACGCACGCCAACGGAGATGATCGACAAGATCTTCGGAGACATGTGCCGTCACCAGGTCCGCGCTCGGAAGCAAACGATCAGCCATATCGAATCCGAGCTCGAGCACACCGATCTCACTCCCGACCAGGTTGCAAAAGCGAAGGCCACGCTGCTCCAGGAGCGGAGCATGGAGTCCAAGGCTCGCCAGGCATTCAAGGATCGATTCGGCTATTCGATGCTCGAGCCCGAGCGGGTGGTCCCTTTTGACCTCTCCGGCCCGCCGGGGCACGGCAAGACGGCAGCCTTCCGCCTCGCTGCCAAGGCGTTCGCGTCGGCCATGGGCTTGAGGTTCCTGGTGGATCCTCCGGCCGACTACGTGCCGAGGCCCACCGACTTTCTCGTGGTCACCTACCAGGCTGCTGGCGAGAGCTCTCCGATCGTCTGGGGCGGCGTGCCAGACGCTGTCACGATCACCGGCCGCGATGGAACGACCGTTCGCGCGATGGACAAGCTCGTCGATTCCCGCATCGTCAAAATGTCCATGGCCGGCGCCAGTCAGTTCCTACTGGATGATTTCGGCAATGCGATCGACGCCATCAAGGACGCAGCCATGGGAATCGCCCTAGAAGGCGTCTTCAACCACTGCGATCTACGCAATTCGTACGTGGGATTCACATCCAATCTCGGCGTGCTCGACGGATCCAATGCGACCCCGTCCACGAAGCCGTCGATGAGCCGTAAGCAGACCTTCCTCGTCAGGGACAGGCTCGAAGACTTCGTCCATCGAGCCAAGGCCCGCTACTCCGACAGCTTCGGGGACGGACTGGTTACCGATTTTCTCGATACGCCGGCCGGGCGGCCGTACTTCGACAATCTCAACCCCAATGAGTCCAATGGCGTCACCGAGCCATTCGCCTGCCCTCGTACCTGGGACGCCATGATCGTCCGGTCGCGCGAGGCATTGCATGCCTTGAGCAACTCAGGATCCGACAACTCAAATCTCCAGAGGATCCACAGCGAGCTGCTTGATGATGCGAAGGCCATCATCGGCGAGCAAGCTGCTCAGGCGTATTGCGAGCACTTCCTCACGGTCCTGAGCGCCGCCCGACCCTGGGCGATGAAAGCGCTGGACCCCAAGGGGCTGACTGACGAGCAGATGAGCGAACTGCGCACTCTCGCGCGCATTTCGAGCCCCGTGCCCGATCGCAGCTTCCAGCTTGGATACGCACGAGCCATCATCGCGGAAGTTATTCCTCGGCTCTCTGCTGACGGATTCGCCACCAATGACGCAGCGGTTGCTGACCTATTCCGACGGATGACCTACGCCCTCGTCGCTACGAAGGCGGTCGGCGCGGCTGAGTCGGCCATGGCTTACAGCAACTGGACCATCAGCTTGGCAAATGCGAACCCGGAACTGATGCCGATGTCGCTGACCGAGTCAACGGTTCTCAAGATGGACAAGCTTCGCGAGTTCGTTACCATCGTCGCCGACATCGCTCAGAAGCACGACGTCACCGAGAAGTTCGTCGCTGACGGTGTGCTGCGCGCGCTGGCGGGCACCACCAACCTTGATCGCGTCGCAGACGCTCTGGAGCCCATGGCTCGCCTCCGGGCAGCTCGTCAGGAGGCCCAGCCCCCTTCTGGCGGCGAAAGCCAAGAAGCGCCTCCGGCGCGGCGCCGTGCCGTCAAGTCAGCCGCCCAGTAGTCGCTGCTCAAGGGCCCGCAGGCCGCTGCGCCTGTGGACCCATGGGCTCAGCGTATCGACTGCGAGGAACGGCTCGCCGTCTGCATACTGACCGGACCACCGCTCAATCGCAGACGGGTCCATCTCCCACTGCTGCGAATCTCCACTCTCGACCACAACGTTCACGAACGGGATGCCGCCGGCATGCCGGATCTTCACGGCTTTAATCTGGAGGGCCTCAGTCCGTACGAGCTGCTCGCATGGCAGCGCCCAGCTGTCTACCACGTCAAACTCGTCGTGCCCCCGCAAGGGTGTCGCGACGTGTAGTCGTCGCGCAGTTTGCTCGTCCAGGCCTTCAGCATCAATCGTGAAGCTGCGCCCTACGACGGGCGAAAACAGAACCATCTGGTCCCTGAAGATGCACGCGCATGCGCTCACGGCGACAATGCACATACCGGCCGCTCTGGCCCAGTGACTCGTGGCCCGCAGTGAATGCAATCCGCCCACGAGTAGAAAAGTTGCCGCCAGCGCGGTGCCCGTTATCATCAGGCTCCAGCTGGCCAGGATGGCACCAAAGCCTAAGAGCAAGCACACCAGCGGGACCGTAACGGCGGCCATCACCGCGTCAGCAACCCAGGCAAAACGGCCGGTGGCACTCCGAGGGCGTCTGACAGCGTCAGCACCGCGGCTATCGCGCTAAGCACGCAGAGGGCCAGCCCGGCGATCAGATCGATCTTCCACCTAAGCCCACGCGTCTGCGCCGCCTTCAAGGCAAAAATGATTCCGACTAAAGACGCCAACGCCATCTGGGCCGCAGCGTTGGTGGCCATCTTGCCAACGAACTGGGTCTCCAGGTATCCCCGCGAGGCAATCCCAGCCAGCAGAAATGCTTGGCTGATGAGTCCCGCTAGCGCCCCTTGTGCCAAGCATTTCGGGTTCATCCACTCGCGCATGAACGGTCCCGCGCCACCGCCGAGTTTGAAGCCGGGTCTCCGCAGCATCCACGTGTAGGTGCCAAGCGCGAATGCGCCGACCCCGATAGCGCAGATGAACAGCAGGATCCCGCCGCCAGAATCTGACCCAAGCCCCCCGATCATCGGGCTCAAGCCCAAAGCGAACGACATCACCAGGTAGGTCAGAGTCCACGCCCAGATCCCGCGCGAGCTATCTCCGTCCGCTTCCCCGCGCGCGGGGATAAAGCGTTCACCGATCAGTTTCATTGTTTGCTGAAAAAATCGTCATTGCCGAGGAGATCCCGGAGGATCTCCGCCACCTTGGCCGGGTCGGCCGCCAGTGCAGCATGCTGCGGATAGGCGCTCGCCTCGTTGATGGCGTCCATGTCCCGGCGAGCCTCGAGCTTCGGGTCCGTGACTGAATCAAATAGGCCCACTCCATCGTCAGAAGCCACTGCAGACGACGATCGATCTGCCTCATCGCCAGGCTCCCGATCCGAACCATCTCCTCCGTCATCACCACCCACCTGACCGATCGGCTCCGGGGTTCCCAACCAGCCATCGTCGCTCTCGAGATCCTGCTCCTCTGAATCCGCGATCGCCTCCTGCTCATGTGCGGCGCCTGACGGCCGGCGGTTCCTGAATATCTCCTCGTAGTCGTCTGGCGTCACTATTCCGCGGCTGCGCGGCGCAGGCGGAGCGGGCTGCGCAGGCTGATCAAAGAGATCATCTGCGACAGTTCGCGAGGTGGCGCGCCCTGCGCCGCTATCTGCCTGAGCATCCTGCGTCGGCACCTGGCTCTCTGCAGGCGAGCCACTGCCCGACTTCTTGTCGACCGCCGCGAGATAGAGGTTCATCAACTCGTCAAGCACCGCTGGCTCACCCGGCCCATGTGCTCCACCAGCGCCGTTATCGCTGCCATCGCCGTACGGGTCATCCTCGGCCCCGCCGCCCTCCAGGTCGAACGGATCCACCTGGCCGGCGTTCACTACCGTTGGGTCTGCGCCAAGTTGTCGGCGCCGCATGGCTTCTCGCTGTCGCCTGTTTGCGTCAAACATCGCGGCGAGTTGCTCGTTCAGCGCTGCAAGTGCCGTGATGCCGCCATCAAGAGCCCCGAGGCCGCGCTCTTCAGCGCGTTTCAGGCCCTGGGACATGACAATGATGTCTTTCGAATGCTGCACTAGGGTGTCCGCGCCGTTTGACGCGCCCAGTAGCGATTCGAATCGCTTGACGTGCACCTCGTACTTCCCCCGCGCCGCTTTCGTGGTCAGCGATGAAGGGGGCACCACGGGAAGAAAGACATTGGTTTTGGCAATGCCAATGCCGGGAGGGATCGCTGTCATCAGGTCTACCTTGATCAGCCGATCGCCGTACTGGAGGAATGCCTGACCTTCCCCGAGCTGCGCCAGATCCCGGATCGAGATCCGGGACCGCCTCTGGATGCTGACGTCCGATTTTCCATGGTAGAGGTTCATGTCACCCAGCACGCCATCACTGGATTCATAACCGGCCACATGCGCGATGTCCGCTTCGTCAACGCGTTTCTTGATGAAGTCCATCGTCTTCTCTGGATCTTCGATCTTTCCGTACAGCTTGATGTTCGTATTGCCCATGGCGGCCCGTGCTTCTTCGGGCGCTTGCTTCTCCATCGCATTCACGTCTTGCGCGCCCATGCCAATCGAGAAGCCCAGAGAGCGGGCCTGAGCGAGCATCGATGCTGTGCCCTGCACCAGGTAATAGCCGATCTCGTCGAAAAATATGACGTATGGTTCGCTGCTAGCGGTCGGCCGCGCCTTCGCAAGCTTCTTGACCTCTCCCTCAATCTGGTTGCCCAGCGCTCTCGCCATCATGCCGCGCAATGCCGCGATCTGAATTTTCCCCAGGCCTGAAACGGCGCCTGCACTCTTTTCCAGCACCGGCAGCAGCACCACCACAATCCTTCGCCGAATGACGCAATCCCACCAGTCGACGTCCCCTGAGATGTCGTTGAAGATGTGCCCGTAGTCAAAGGCCAGCATATTCATGACGGGCGCGATCTGCATCGTCACGTAGCTGTGCTGCTCGTAGGGCAGCATGTTCTGCTGAGCGACGAAATCGGGCATCTGCCCGGCCAAGATCATTTCCACCTGGCCTTCAGACACGCCGGGTAGCTGCGCTAAGTAGTTCCTCAACCCACCAAACACCGAGGTAGGGACGTACCGCCCCTCCTTGACCAGTCGGTCCCGCGCTGCGTTTGCCTTCGCCATCACGCTCGCGATGCCAGCGAGGTCCATCGAATTGGCGATCACCAACGCATTGAGCGGCTGGACCCCCTCATCTCTCAGGAAGACCAGGACCCTCACAAGCGCGTCCAGGAGGCTCTCCGCGCGCGTCTTCCACATGTCGCCGCCCTTGACCCCATCGCCCCCGCTCAGGAGCGACTTCAGCAGTTCACCAATGGTTGAACTGGAGCCGTCAGCGAACGGATTCGACGTGTTTGAGAGCAGGGGTCCCTGCTGCCTGTACGTCTCCTTATTCCCCGACATCAAGTTGATGACGAGAACATCGTCTTCTCGGCCGCACATGCGGGCGAGCTCCTTGATGCGATGCGCGACGGCAGCTTCGCCTTTGCCGTCGACGTAGATGAAGCCGCTGCCCTGGAAAATCGTGTTGATGAGCACCGAGCTCATCGAGAAGGTTTTACCGCCACCGGTGGTCGAGAGGAAGAAGAAGTGCTGGCGCATTACGCCATCGGGAAACCACGCTTCCCTTCGATCGTCAGTGGACCCGAAGTAGAAGATCCCCGCTGACTGACCAGGCCCGCCTGTCTTGGGATCGCGAAGGAATGGATCCTTCCCACCCTCGTACTTCGGCACGAAGAATGGGTAGGAACTCTTGTTGTAGAACCGCATCATGCAGAAAACGATTGTGGACGCGAGTGCGATGGGCCCCCATGAAGGGAATTTCCACGCCAGAGCAATCAGTCCCACCACCACAATCCAGGTATCCCCCGCCACCAAGAATTCAAGAATTCTTGTCGGGATCGGTCGGGTATCGCGGTTGAGCTGCGCACCCAGAACCTCTCTGCTTTTACCTACGCCGTTTGCCATCGATGGTCGCTCTGGTCACCGGCGGCGGTTGCCGCTGCTCGAGATCACGCAGAGGCTCTTGGAGCGATAGCGACCGGAATTCCGGAATGGTTGCCTTCTGGAACGGTTCCCGCGTATTCGCTCGGGAATCTGCTGGTCATTCTGATCGACTCGCGCAGCGTCAACGGCAGTCGCGCTGCTTCATCTTTAGTCCGCTGCACGAACACTGGCGGCCGCCCCAGCAGCCCCCGAACCGTATCCATGGAGATGATGTCGGCGATTCTGGTGACCTCCGGAATATCAACCCCGCGAAGGTCTATAGGGTCCGTAAGGCAAGCGGCGTACGCTCCACTTTGCTCCAGTTCTGTCTGCACAGGGTCCTCAGGAGTAGCCCTCCGCGCTTCAATTTCGCGTAGCTCCTCGGCGACTACTTCAACCGCGGCAGCTTTCGCCGCACCGATCATCTCCTGGCGAAGCGCTGTCGCATCCACGCGAAGCGTGTCGCCGACTGAGGGGCGCCGCGCGGCGCCGACTTCCTTCCATCCGGTTTGCTCCACACGAAGCCTGAATCCGGGGTGCTCCGTGTGGATAGCGCTCCAAAGAGGCCACGCCAGCACAAGGAAAACCACTGGAACCCCGAGACACACCACCGCCGCGACGATCAACGCGAGCTGCTGAAGCGGGCCACCCGAATCATCCGCCAGCGATTCAGCAAGGCCCTGCAGGCCGAAATACAACAGAAGGGCCGCAACCAAGGTGCCGACAGCAGTCCTTGTCGCCGCCGAGAGCCAAAGCCTCATGAACTGCTTCATGGATAGCTGATTCGCTATTCGTGTTGCGGCAGGCTTTGGCTTACGGGCGGCAATTTGCTGGGGCGCTGACTCTTGCACTTCCGGCATTGCTGTTTCTCTGATAGTGTTCCTGCATATAATAGACCATTGGCAGCCACGAAGGCGAATGTCTGTGCCCGAATCGGCCGTAACGCAGCAAGTTGCACCTGGTGCTCAGACTTCTCCTCGGAGGTCCGGGCTTGGCGCGTCTGCGGAAAGCGATTTCGACCGCATCGTGCTGCCACTCAAATACGATCCGCTTGATCGTGCCCCGCATCAGCCGCTCCCCATTCACTGGGCTACAAACCTATGCTTGGCATTGGGCATTCGACTCGACGGCTTCGCATTGCTCGATCGCCGCCTCGGGACTTTTCGCGGCGACACCGGCGAGCACTGGAGATGCTGGATGCCCGGCGCGGTTTCGCCGGATGAGCGCAGCGTCGGGAAGGATGGCCATGCGTTCCTGAGAGCACTGATGAAACATGCCCCGCCGGATTCCTGGGCGCTTGATCCGAACTATGGCTCAATCCGATTCCACGAAAGAATCTCATTGGCCTCGGTCCTGCGTGCCGCCTCCGGCACCCTCGACTGCGTGGCAACGATTCGCTCGGACTCGAAGTGGCCCGCGCTGTTCATCCGTCGCACGCTCCGCAACCTGCCGCCTGGCATAGAGTCCAAAACAGGGACGACTCCAGCCCCCCTCATTCCGCTCTTTTTCAATGACGCCCTGACCTTGGACGGGGATGAACTATCTGCTCAAGCGATTGAAGCAGCGCGGCTCCCCAGCAATTCGACCATTCAGGCGCTCATGCCGATCGGCGAGCGGTACACGTTCCACGGCATCGCCGGCCGCACGCTCAGAACCACCTCTTCCATCCTCCTGTTGCGCGGCCTGAAGGGAAGCGAGTGCCGCTACGCCACGGCATTCCCGAAGACCAAAGCGGTGGAGTATCTGATGCTCTATCCGAATCCCTTGCTGCGCGGGCTCATAGGCCTCTACTCGAAGTCGCTGAGCGGGCCGGCCGATCTCGCATTTTCTGTCCAGTAGGCCTCATTTCGCATGACCAAAACCGAACTCACCACCCTACGTATCTACGTCCCGGCCGATCCCAGGCAATCCTCGATTGCGAGCGGCTCTGGCGTCGTCGGGCATAACACGGATTCCAACGGAGCGGTCGTTGTCTACTACGAGGGCAACCTGCATGGTGCGACCAATCTCAATCGCTTTGACGAGCGTCTGATGCATGCCGCTGGCAGGCTTGTCCACCGCTACCCAACCATTGCGATGAGCGCAGTGAATGCTGATCAGCTCGTCCAGGTCGGCACCCTGACGTACCCCGAAGGCCGCATCACCGTGACCAATCGCCCTCTCCTGGAAGCCTGGGCCGGCGAGGCGGTCCCAGACGGGTTGACCCAAGATGCGCAGCGTCGGCTCAGTTACCAGTCCGTTCGCCAACTTCGCGGCCGCCCCGGCCCGGCGGGCCCGGGGCTCTAGGTCATGCGATTTCGTCTTGCTGTCGTAGCCGGGCTAGTTTCCTTTGTCGTAGGGCTCTCCGTACTGTCCACCGCGCAGGCCACCTCTCCTCGCAACGTGCCGCTCGTCCCAAAGTGCCTTCTCGAGGCCACACGGCATTACCAGGTGGATTGGCGAATCATGATGGCGCTGCGCCAGGTTGAAGGGGGATGGAACGGCCTCGAAAGTCCCAATGACAACGGGACCTTCGACCTCGGCCGCATGCAGATCAACACGATCTGGCTGAAAAACAAGGATCTCGTGGATCGAGGCATTACTCGGGCGGAGATTCGCGACAACGAGTGCGTCAATTACTGGGTGGCGACCTGGATCTACCGGAAGGCGCTAGACCGCAGTGCTGGTAACGCGTGGACCGCGGCCGGCAATTACCACTCAGCCACGCCAGTGTTTCACAACCGTTACCTGTCCAAGGTCAGATCGGTGTTCGCTCAGCAAGAGCGTGATCGAGCGGCATTCTTCAAGCTTCCTCAGGATGAGCAGCAACGTCTGCTCAAGGTGGCCGCCGAGCTCGGCGACCAACCGGCGCGTGGCAAGAATTACCGCGCTGGTCAAAAGCCTTCAAAAGCCAAGAAAGCCGTGGTCGCCGCCCCAGTGATCTCCCAGCCAAAGACCCCACGCTCGCCATTGCTCAAGACCACCCTCCGCGGCGACCCTCAGATCAACGTTCCGGAAAACCCCCGTATGTTCGCTTTCGGGGGCATCCATGCAGCGGCAATCTCAGCCACCAGCCAGCCTGATCTCGTTGCTGCGGTGACCAGTGCTCGGGTCTCGCTCTCCACGCCGGTTCTCACGCCCGTGAAGGCGACGGCCGCCGTTAAGGAGTTTCAAGGCCCTGCGGCACCCGCCGCCGTCGAGCAGCGCCCGCAAGTGGTCAATGCCCCTGCACCTCGCGTCCGCGCCCAAGAGCCACGGGTCACAGTAGCGTTGGCGGCAGGTACTGCCATTGACCCCGTTGACATGAATGTCAGCCTGAAGATGGCGGCGCTTGACGCGCGTATCCGCGCACTTACTTCGGCTGATTAGACCAACTAGAAGGATACGCACGGACAATGTCCGGCTCAGAGTCGACTACGGCTGTCCTTCGTGATGAAGGTTTGCCGACCGCATTTTGGTTCCTCGCTCTTTCGGCGATGTGATCAGCTGCCTCTTCCGCTGCAGTTCCTACTGAAATACTGCCGGTGTGCAGTCGCCGCAGCACGTGCATGAAGGCCCCATGCGTGACTTCAAACGACTGAAGGAAGGGCTCACTTCTGGTGTCACCGGGCTCCCGCAGCCGATCGCATAGTGGCTGTCGATCGCAGATCTGCTGCAGAACCTTCCTTCCAAGTTCGAAGTACTGCTCCTCTGAAAGCCCGGACTCTGCGATCTGCTTTCGGAGATCCCCCCACTTTCCCCTCAGTTCCCCTGCTGCCTCGAACAGCATTCGCAACGGGAATAGCTCATCGATCCTTGTCGTTTGCAGGTGGGTGGACTCGATCAGCAACTTCCGAGCAGTTTTGGCGCCGAGATCGATCAGATCCAGCGCAACTTGCGCGTCTTGCGTGCTGTCTGGAAGCCCGGCACCGCTGGACGTCGCTCCGCTGCCCGAAAGAAGAATTCTGACAAGCTCCGGCCGAGGGCTCTCGGTGACGGGGATATTCGCAATCTTGTGCGTATAAGCAGGGAGGATCCAGAAGTTATCAGCCAACCACTGGTCGATCCCCTGGGCTGCCGCCATCGCACTCAGGCCCTCATCATCCGCCAAGAGTGTGGCTACCGCTGGATACCACATCGCGATGCGCTGACGGTCCCCCAATTCGCCTTCGCTGGCATCTAACAGCCAGTGGTATTCATTGATCGGCCACCGCCTGTTCGGCAAATAGTCCATCGCTCCGCGATCGAGCGAATCCAGGAACTTCTTCTCAGCACCAGGCCGGTCAAAGGCCTCCAGCTGATTCAGGGCCTCTGTGAACTGCTTGTCGTGCGCCTCATCTACGAAGCCCTGCCCAGCGAGCTTTGCATACTGGATTGCAGGGTGCAGTGTTGGAAGCCCGCTGCTGCGATCCGAAATGTTGACGACTCCACGTTGATCAACCTTTCTCGCCAAAGAACCCAACGCGGATTGCAGCTCCGAAGCCAAGAGGGTCTCGGATGACCGCCACTCATCTCCGTTGGCCTTCAACGATATGCGGCCATATCGACCGCGCTCCACCTTCTCTGCCGCGGCTTCAAGGCCTCGATATCGATGGCGAGTCTTCACAAAAACTCTCTCGACTCGCCCATTGGGTCTTTTCGCGAAGATCTCAAACTCATAGTCCATCGTCTGGACCGGGGCGCCTTTGCCTTGCTTTAACTTCGAGGGAACACCCGTGCATACGACCATAGCTGTTTCAGCGCCGAGCTCCGTCAGAGCCGGGACTTCTTCATGCGTGACCGTCGCAACCATCTTGAGCCCTACCAGCGACTCCAGAATGCCCTCCCTACGTGGCCCCATGATCCCGTAGACGCGAACCATTGAATCGGTGATGTGGCTGATCAAACCTGCTCGCACAACCCCGGGCGGCACCTGACGCCCGGCCTTTGCCTGGTGTTGCGCGAGAGCTTTTGCCTTGCCCGTGCCAGGCGGGATCAGACTCATGGAGCACCGATTGCGTATGTATGTACGTTGCACTATTATTGAGTCATATGGACGGCATCGTCAACAGGACCCTGCTCGAAGCCTCTCCGGCATCTGGTATGCGCGTGGCCGCCGTGCGGTGCCTCGATGGTTTCGAGGTTGAGCTGCGCGCTGGATCGGGCGCCCTCTCTTCGCCTAAACGCGATCAAGGCCCCTGGACCGAGGTGGAGACGCGCGTTCTGTCGTTGTCAGAAATCAGGCTGCTCCCCTTCGCAGATTCGCCTGACGCATACCCGGGAGGCCCTTTCATGTTCGTCCCAATCGACCTTCTTGAAGAGATCCTGTCTTCGCATGGGATCCCCGGTCATTTCGCGAAATCTCCATCTGCGGGGGTGAAATCTCCGCGGATCTTCACTCGCTAACGAGGTCAGCATCATGGATGCATCCGTCCCCACCCTGAGCGTTATCCGCCGCGACGGCAGGATCACTGGCTTCGACAGCAGCCGTATCGCTGTGGCCCTAAGCAAAGCTTTCATCGCAACTCAGGGCGAAGCGATCGCCGCAAGCGCGGCCGTGCGCGCCAAGATAACGCTCATGACCAGCGCGGTCGTCGAGGCGATCGCGCGTCGGCATCCTCCTGGCTCAACTGTCCACATCGAGGACATTCAGGACCATGTTGAATTGGCCCTGATGCGCCAGGGCGAGCACGGCGTTGCCCGTTCCTATGTGCTGTATCGCGAAGACCGCGCGCGCGCGCGCAGCGCGGCCCCGGTGGAGCAGGCAGCCCTAATCCACATCAAGCATCTGGATGGCCGACTCGAGCCGGTAACCTCGGCACTGCTCGATGGCTATGCGATCGATGCCTGCCGCTCCCTTGCTTGCGTCGACGCTTCGAAGGTCTCGAATGCGGCGCGCCGGGACATGTTCGATGGCATCACTACTCGCGAGTTCAATCAGTGCTTCGTGCTCGCCGCGCGGTCGATGATCGAAACCGACCCCGAGTACTCTTATGTCGCAGCTCGCCTGCTACTCCGCTCGTTTGCAGAGCCGGCCGTCCGCTTCTGCGGCGTGAGCGCATCCTCCCCGTCCATCCACGACCTGGGGCTGCTGTACCAGGCCTACTTCCCCTCCTTCATTCGCAAGGCCGTTGAGGTCGAGCGCCTAGATCCCCGACTGGCCCTGTTCGATCTCGACCGGCTTGGCGCCGCTTTGATGCCTGAGCGGGATCTAAAATTCGACTATCTCGGGATGCAGACCCTGTACGATCG